>LNFM01000330.1_pt1 | contig 631876 bp, 598 predicted proteins | sample 596031 | NCBI WGS metagenome assembly LNFM01 (sample SAMN04254537, study PRJNA301005) | activated carbon metagenome | isolation source: dual media filters at the Ann Arbor, Michigan drinking water treatment plant | place: USA: Ann Arbor
CGCCATTCGACGATCGGGTATCTCAGCCCTGTTCAGTTCGAACGAAAGGTGGGATTAGCTTAACCGGGTGTCCATCAAACCGGCAGCAGCTCAGGGCCAGCCAACCGAGCCGCGAATGAGGCCGCACCGTGTTGTAGTCGCGCCGCCAGTCTTCCAACGCCAGACGCGCTTGCATGAGTGAGGTGAACAGGGTCTCGTTCAGGAACTCATCGCGCAAGCGCCCATTGAAGCTTTCGACGAAGGCGTTCTGCGTCGGCTTGCCCGGTGCGATATAGTGCCAACTGACTTGGGTTTGATCAGACCATCCCAGGATGGCGTTGCTGGTAAGTTCAGTCCCATTATCGCTTACGATCATCCTTGGCTTGCCGCGCAGCGTGATCAGCCGATCGAGTTCACGCGCAACCCGGCCACCGGAGAGCGAGGTATCCGCGACCGCCGCCAGGCACTCCCGAGTGCAGTCGTCGAAGATCGCCAGGATACGAAAGCGCCGGCCAGAGGCCCGTTGGATCGGCGCACAATCGTACAAAAGCGCCTTCCTCCGCAACTTCGATCGCGCCGGGTAGCGCGCGCGCATGCTCTCCGGCATGACAATCGGCACATAACGAAGCGTGCATTGCAGCGCCGCCAAATCCGATGCCGAAAATGCCACGTTGAGAAATGGAACGACGCAGCGCCGTACTTTATCCAGCGCAGCATAGGCCGATCGATGAACTTCAGCTGAGGCCTGGAATTCCACCTTCTGTCCTATCGAGTGAGGATGTTGAGCCGTGGCAGTCAGTCCGCCTTAGAGAATTGGCGAATTGCGCCTTTGGCTCAAGCCGCCCCACGAGCTGCTTGGTGACGGGGTTCGCGTTGCCGAATAATCCGAACGGCAACAGATGTAATAGCCACCTATCCTTTCGAAGGCGCCCTTCCGTCCCGCATGGCGCGAATTGTGCCAACGGGATATTCATCTTTAGTGACGACGACTGTTCGATACCGACCTCGTTCAACTTCGAGATATTGGTGTCCAGGGATGTTGGACTCAAATAGGCTGAGCAGCTTAGCCGCAATCGTTACGGCATCGCTTCGGGCGATGCGCCAAATACACTCCGACTGGTTGGATCTGAGAATTTCGCTTTCTTCTCCAACGCTAGCACGCACGATAGTCAGTCTGCACCTCTCATCAGAAGCCATTTTGACACCGTCGCCGACCACAAAGAAAGTCTCGGGCTCAGCGTTCTCAAGTTCGAGGAAGCTGTCCCGAAGTAAGCGGAGGCCAATGGCATCACAGGCCAGCACGAATGTCGGATCAGGCTCAAACTTGAAGCTTGGAACAAGGGCAATGAAGTTGGTTTCCATATTTATTTCCTAGGCGGTAACTTACCAATCTGAATATTTTGCCACCGATCCGTAGGGAGCGTTCGCGAGACAATTGCGGGCCGGTCAACAGGTGTCCGCAGCAGCGGATTGCGCTTTGCCAATCCTACGGGCTGGCGGAACCCTCCAACGGCCACCGAGGAAGCGCAGCTCACCAGACACAACTCGGCGATCAATTCAGTTTGAACCTATCTTTGATAGCACGCGTGTCCTCGCCACGGAGTAGCCAAGCCTCGGCTCCAGTGGGCAAATAGCTGGTAAGTGCACGTATTTCATCGCCGCTCGAGGGATTTCTCCAAACAAACTCGTAGGCACGATCCTGACGTACGATCCGCTGCGGACCGCTAAATTCAGTAGGATCTAGTCTGTTCTCCGCGCACACATTCACGAATTGGACCTGAGCCAAATCGAGCGCACTGGCTTCACTGCTCAAGGCAAAGACCATAACTTCATAAGAGGCTATGGCAGCGATGACTGCAAATAGCCCTCCGAGAACCCAGGCAAATATGCGTATTGATCGTTTCATTTACCGGGAATCCGTACTGGTGATATTCCGGTGATGCTGAAGCTAATGCACATGATTCTTCGGGGAGTTCATGAGATGATCAAAAGACTTGTTAGCGGGTGAGGTTAAACGATAGGTATCATGTCAGCTAGAGCGGCCGATTACGTTTGCTAATCCCCTTACAGGCTGGTGGATCTCTCTCCAAAGGCCGCCGAGGAAGCACAGGCCACCCGCCGCCAACTTGGTACTCAATTTAGCTTGAATCTATCTTTGATGGCACGGATGTCCTCGCCGCGAACGAGCCAAGCTTCGGCTCCCGCGGGCAAATAGCCCACCAGAGCGCCTATTTCATCTCCGTTAGATGGATTTTTCCAAACAAACTCGTAGGCCCGATCTTGACGTTTGATCCGCTTCGGATCGCCAAATTCGGTGGGATTTAATCCGTTCCTCGTACACTCCTTCACGAACTCGACCTTAGCCACATCTAGCGCACGAGCTTCACTACTGAAGGCAAAAATCATGATTTCATAAAGAGCTATGGCGGAAATGATGGCAAATAGCCCTCCGAGTGCCCATGCGAATATTCGCAATAGTCGTTTCATGTACCAGGAATCCGTACTGGTGCTATTCTAATGATGTCGAAGCCTGTCCACTGACCTGCCCGGTTTCTTCGGACCAGGGTTTTCTTGAGTCTGCCCGTCATGCCGGTCTCACCGCGAGACCGGCTGATTGAGAGTGCCCCGTCGTCTCGGCGGGAGCAATGGGCCGGGCTGCGGAGACGCCACATATCGCAGCAGGCCGGCCCATTGCGGGCCACGTGCGCTGACGCTTGGGCTGAGGCATGATCTCACCGCGCGCCAGTCTCGCCGCATACTCCGTTGGCGTCAGGTTGCCCAGAGACGAATGCGGCCGATCTTCGTTGAAGTGCGTTCGCCATCTTCCGATCATCACGCGCGCCTCCTCCCGGCTGCGGAACCACTCGATGCTCAGGCACTCGTCGCGGAACTTGCCGTTGAAGCTTTCGCACGTGCCGTTCTGCCACGGCTTGCCCGGTTCGATCAGGCCGGTCCGGATGCCTTCATCCGTGATCCACTTGAGCAGCGCGAGCGATACGAACTCCGGGCCATTGTCCGAACGCAGAACGTCGGGTGGTCCTCGCTCCGAGACAAGGCGAGCAAGGGGTGTCGATCACACGACGCGAGCGGATTGATCCGGCGACGTCGATCGCCAGGCACTCGCGCGTGCCCTCATCGACCACCGTCAGACACTTGATCTGTTGGCCGGTCGCAACGTGGTCGAACACGAAGTCGTAGGACCACACCTTGTTGGCAACCACGGGCCTTTCCACACGGTCGCGCGCAGGGCCGCTGATACGTTTGCGCGGCCGTTTGCGGGGGCGTTGCAGCCCATGCTTGCGCCAGAGCCGATGCATCCGCCCGGCGCTCAGCTCAAACCCGTCGCGCTGCAGATAGATCCGGATACGACGGTATCCGAAACGATTGTAATCGCTCGCCCACCTGATCATCTGCTCGACCACGGGAGCGGTCCGTCCTGGTCTTTAATCCCCGGTCCGAAAAGTCGGGGGCAGGTCAGCCGTAGCTGGGTCGAATCCTGAAGAGTGGCCTGGTCGCAGTCGAATAACTTTTGGAAAGCTCAGGGACACTCAATCCATATCAACGCTCCTACGGTGGACCGCTAAGTTGGAAAATTCATTTCAGATTTCGGCTTCGCTCTTGAGCTAAAGCCATTTTTTTCGCTTCCGAAGGAGAGAGTTGAGATTCTATTTTCCCATAGAGACTTGCGGCTGTAGCGTAATCTCCATTCCGAAAGGCTTCCTCAGCCTTTGGCCGTATCTGGCTCGCCAATACCTCACAAGCGTAATTTTCTGCCCACGCCTTACGCCGGTGCATTAGCGCCTTGAATACAAATCTATTGCCTGAGATTTCGTCTTGCGCGTAGATTTTTATCAAGTCGGCCAAGCGCGCGAGTGCGTCCAGCAACTCCGCTCGATTTTTTGCGGTGTGATCTCTATATTCATCGCCTAGGCGCTGATCTGCGAGCCTGATGATTTCGGACGTTGAGTATTTCTCACTACCGTATCCGATCTGAAATCCAACCTCGTATGATTGCGGATCACGAAAAACTTCCGCTTCCAACTCGCCCTTGCGATACCTTACGACAGCTGGTGACGTTGACGCGAGAGTGAAGCCCGCGTCGCTCAAGAAAGCGAACGCATTGGAGGCCGCCTCAGCAAAATCTAGCCTCATGCTTCACACATAAGATGATTGCTCTAACCTACGGCTTCGGTGGATGCCAGTAGTAGGTTTGAGGGTCAAAAGTCCAGCCACGATCCCTCAGCAGGTTCCGCTCAGCGTTCAGGAACTTTCCTGCAGTATCTCCTGGCGAGGCATCCCGAATCGGAGCCCCCCGAGACATTTCTTGCCGCAGCACCCCTGAATTCTGGGTCCAATTTGCTCTCGGACTGCCCCGATTGGGAAGACGGTGAAGGAGCGATTGTTCTCCGGCTCTAAGTGCTTGAAGATCCTTAACCCGGCCGATAACCGTTGTCCCGACCGATCTGGCAGCGGCCCCCACTCGAGCGCTAGCCCCGGCCGCCATTACGCCAAGCAACGCATCGCCAAATGACGCTACTCCGAATGTGGCGGCAGTACCGAGATTGCCCTCCTAGTAGGCTTGCTCTGCTAGACCGTAATAATGCGTGCCGGGAACCACACCGACCACACCTTGCAATACTCTTTGGCCTATCGAAGGAGATGTCGATGCCGGGACACCAGTCGACGGCGGCGGCACAGCCGATGAAACGGGTGTCGCCGGAACCAAAGAGCCTGGAGGAGCTATGATCCCGGGATCGAAAGTTGGCGCGATTGTGGGCGTTGGTGCTGGGTTGAAGAAGCTAGGCGGTAGGTTAGGCAGAGAAATCGGAACGTCCGGGAACACGGTTGGACTTGGCAACGGCGAGTATCCCGAACCTCCCGGATTTATACTACCGGACCCATACCCAGATCCCCACTGGCACCGCAGCCGTAGCAGATCGGGTCCGGTCCCCATACAGTGATCGCCGGCAAAGGCTGAAAATCCGCGAAGCCGGTAGGATCGGTAAACTTGAGAGGCCGATTATTGACGTAGGAGTAGCGATTCCAATTCTGAGCATTCATCGCTTTGGGAACGGTGGGATCGGCACTCGTCATCCGCGCCAGCAAGGGATCATAGACTCGGCCATTGCGATGAACGGGCCCTGCGACCGACAGCTCTTCCTCGCCAGTGAAGCCGCGGGTGCTCTGGCTGGTAATGCTGCCGGTGGGATCGTCGGCCCCATTTGGGAAGCGCCGCTTGCCCCAGGCGTCGAAGGACAATCGCTCCACCACCACACCGCTCTCATTGGTGATAGCCGAGACCGAGCCGATATGATCGGTGTGGAAATAACGTGTCGAGACGGTCTGCGCGGCGACCTCGGTGACGCGCAGGCCGGCCTGGACGTTGCCGATCGAGAGACAGTCGTTCCACCGCGCGGCGCCGGTGCCGACGCCCTGCGCAATGCTCGCCGGCATGTTGTACGAAGCAACGGCGGGGTAACAACCCCGCCGTTGGCGATATCAACCGCCAGATATCAGCCGCTATCGGCCTGCTTCACATCCCGATGTCGACCATGCTCGGCAGATGCGCCAGTGGCAGCGCCGCGGCGCCGACGATGGTGGCGACCATCCGCATCAGGGTGTGGTTGCCGCGGCGCCTGCCCCGCATCTGGCTGGCGAGCCACTGCAGCACGGCGATGTCGACGCCGTTGGCCTGGGTCGGCGCCCAGCTCTCGATGGCGGTGTCCGGCGACAGCGCGACGGTGCGCGGCGGCACCGCAAGGCCGGAGGCCGACGCCGCATGGTGCACCACCGCCTTGGCCAGCAGATCGTCGAACGCGCCGGCGTCGCTGCGCTCGGCGGCGACGTCGTTGATCTCGAACAGCGCTTCGGCTTCGGCGCGGCTGACCGGCTGATGCTCGACGGCGGACGCGGTCAGGATGCGCGCGCACCAGGCGGCGTCGTCGGCATCCAGCGCGCGGGAAAAATGAATCCGGCCTTTGGTGGTGGGGCCCTCGCCGGTGATGACGCCGTCGCGCACGACGGTGAGGGCAAGGGCTGCGGTATCGCGGCAGGAAATTCTGGACGGCTCGAAGGCGCCGATACGGTCGGCAAGCATTCCGGCAGAGGCAGTCATGGGTACACTTCTCATTTTCTTGTTCTGGTTCAGCATTTTCATGCCGGCGTAAACGAGTGGTTAACGAATCGAAAACCGGGTCGCGGGTTTTTTAGATGGTTGCCGATTAGTCGCTGTGAGCTCCCTCACGGTTCGGGGCCATCTCAGCCCAGCCGGGCGTGTTGGGCGCTATAAACGGCAATATCGGGGCGGTCCGGACGCCTGCGACGGGGTGGTCCTTTCGCCGCAAAGGCGCCGACGCCAGGAAGATGCTACGGGTTCCCCGGCGTGGAGAAGTATCTTCCCTTTTGCCGCGCCCCCGTTCACTTAAGCCGCGCTGCCCGGTATACTGGAAAATACGAATTCACCTGCAGCTTGAATGACATGAGGTCGGAAAATGGCACTCCAGATTGGCGCCTTGGCGCCGGATTTCGAAGCTGACACCACCGAGGGAAGAATCAGATTCCACGAATGGATCGGCAGCAGCTGGGCGCTGCTGTTCTCGCATCCGAAGGATTTCACGCCGGTCTGCACCACGGAGCTCGGCGTGCTGGCCAGGCTGAAGCCGGAATTCGACAAGCGCGGCGTCAAGCTGATGGGGCTCAGCGTCGATCCCGTCGACAAGCACGCGCAATGGTCCGAAGACATCCGGGAAACCCAGGGTACCGCGCCAAATTATCCGATGATCGGCGATACCGACTTCAACGTCTCGAAACTCTACGACATGTTGCCGGCCTCGACGTCGGGCGATCCCGCGACGCGAACCGCGGCCGACAACCAGACGGTGCGCAACGTCTTCATCATCGGGCCGGACAAGAAGATCAAGCTGGTGCTGGTCTATCCGATGACCACCGGGCGCAATTTTCAGGAAATCCTGCGTGTGATCGATTCGCTGCAGATGACTGCGAAGCATCGCGTCGCGACGCCGGCCGACTGGCAACAGGGCGACGACGTGATCATCGCAGGCTCCGTCACCGACGACGAGGCCAAGAGCATCTATCCGCAGGGCTGGAAATCGCCGAAACCCTATATCCGGATCGTGCCGCAGCCGAAATAGCCGGCGATGAACAACCCCGCGGCAAGCGGATTCATCGCGTCCCCTAGTCGCGCTAGCCGGGAGGCGCGAGCCGGTTGGCGATCAGCAGACCGGCGGTCGAACATACCGCGGTAACAAACGACCCCCAGGCCACGTCAACAATGACCACAGGCCAGGTCCAGTGCTTTAGCAGCGCCAGTGACGTCAGTTCGAAAGTCGCGTAGCAGAAGAAGCCAAACAACGCGCCATAGAGCAAAGTGGGTTGCCAGGTTGCGCCAGCCGTGCCGCTGACGAAAATCAGGATTCCCACCACATAAAGCAGGTAGAACAGGATCGCGGGCGCGAACCTGATCTCACCCAGCATGTCGCCGACCTGCGACGTGAAGAACCCCTTGGCGACAATGCCGAGAAAGAGAAAATCGATCGGGACCATGACGATCAGGGTCGCGAGATACAGAATGAGATAGCGGTTCACGCACAGCCTCCAGCGCCCCTCGGCGCATCCTGATTCGTAGTACGTTTCGGGGCCGCTAAAGTTGCAATGCGTCTTCGCGCGGACCCAAATCGCGCCTCTGGAGTTGACCACCTGATGGCCGGCCAATCGGTTTCTCCCCACATCGTCTGGTTTCGCGACGATCTCCGTCTCTCGGACCACCCTGCCCTGCATGCCGCCTCAAGCACCGGCGCGCCGGTGGTCTGCGTTTATGTCCTCGACGAAACCAACGGCGCGCAGCTGCGTCCGCTTGGCGGAGCGGCGCGCTGGTGGCTGGCGCAGTCGCTGCGGGCCCTGCAGGCCAGCCTGATATCGGTTGGCTCCACCCTGGTGCTGCGGCGGGGGCCCGCGGCAAAGGTGATTGCCGCCCTGGCGCGCGAGACCGGCGCCGAGGCGGTGTTGTGGAACGAGATCGCGCAGGCGCCGCATCGGGCCATCTCCGAACAGGTCGCTGCAGCCCTGCAGGCGATCGGTGTTCGCTCGCAAGACTTTCCCGGCGATCTGTTGGCCGCTCCCCTTTCCATCCGCTCCAAGGAGGGACGGGGATTGCGGGTCTTCACGCCGTTCTGGCGACGGGTGCAATCGTCGGGCGATCCGCCAAAGCCATTACCGGCTCCAACGACGCTCGGGCCGACACCGGACACAGCGGGCGACAGGCTTGAGACGTGGCGCCTCGAACCCGTGCGTCCCGACTGGGCCGGCGGTCTGCGCCAGAGCTGGAAACCGGGCGAGATATCGGCGCGGGCACGCCTCAACGCTTTCCTTGAAACCGGTGTGGCAGGCTATTCCAGCGGGCGCGACAGGCCCGATCGCGACGGCACATCTGGATTGTCGCCGCATCTGCGCTTTGGCGAGATCAGCCCGCGGCAGGTCTGGCACGCCGCGCGCTTTGCCGCTGCCGGACGGCCTGCTGTTGCAGGCGACATTGACAAGTTCCTGAGCGAGGTGGGCTGGCGCGAATTCTGCCGGCATCTGCTGTTCGACGTGCCTGACCTCGCCGATCGCAACTTGCAGCCCGCCTTCGACGCGTTTCCCTGGAAGCGCGACGCCAAGGCGCTGGACGCGTGGCAGCGCGGTCTGACCGGCTTCCCCATCGTCGATGCCGGGATGCGTCAGCTCTGGCATACCGGCACCATGCACAACAGGGTGCGAATGGTGACGGCCTCGTTCCTGGTCAAGCATCTCTTGATCGACTGGCGCGAGGGCGAGAAGTGGTTCTGGGACACGCTGGTCGATGCTGACGCCGGCAGCAATCCCGCCAACTGGCAATGGGTGGCCGGCTGCGGCGCCGACGCCGCTCCCTATTTCCGCGTGTTCAATCCGATCCTGCAGGGCGAAAAGTTCGATCCCGATGGTACATATGTCCGGCGCTGGGTGCCGGAACTGGCGCAATTGCCGGCGGGCCTGATCCACCAGCCATGGAGTGCCACGCCGCTTGAACTGAAAGGTGCGGGCGTGGAGCTTGGCACGACCTATCCAGCGCCGGTCATCGATCACAGAAGAGGGCGCGAGCGCGCGCTCGAAGCCTATGCGAAAGTCCGCCGCAGTTGAGCAGGTCGCGGCGCGTGCTTTACGCGTTCTCGCGGCGCCGAAGACAACGAAGCTGTTTTGAGGCGCGCGCCGTCAGGCGACCTCGCGCCGGTTGACCAGTAACACCGCGGCGGCGCAGGCCACCATGCCGATGATGGCGATGGTATCGAGCCGTTCGTCGAACAGAACATAGGCCATGACGGCCGTCACCGCCGGCACCAGATAGAACAGGCTGGCCACCGAGGTCGCGGCCGAGCGCCGGATCAGCCAGTACAACAGTCCGATCGACCCGATCGACAGCACCACCGCGAGCCAGGCCAGCGACAGCACGAACTCCCCGGTCCAGTGCACCACATTGCTCTCGAACAGCCACGCGCCGGCGCCGAAGAACACCGCCACCGCGATGTACTGCACGAGATTGCCGGAACGCCAGTCGATGCTGCCGCAATAGCGCCGCTGGTACAGCGTACCCAAGGTGATGCTGATCAGGGACACACCCGAGGCCAGCCAGCCCCAGCCGGCCTCCCCGCCCATCGGTCGATCGTGCAGGATCAGCACCACGCCCGCGAGCCCGAGCAGCAACCCGGTCCATTGCAGCGGCGTGACGCGCTCGCCGAGCCAGCGGTTCGCCAGGGTCGAGGTCAGGATCGGCTGAAGCCCCGGAATCAGCGCCGAGAGCCCAGCAGGTATCGAATGCGCGATCGCGATCGCGGTCCCGCCCAAATAGAAACCATGCACCAGAAGGCCCGCGACGATGCTGTGGCCCATGCCCGCCCGGTCCGGCCATTGCGGGCGCGCGATCGCGACAATGATCGCCATCAGCCCCACCACCAGCGCCATGCGGATCGCCAGATAGGTCAACGGTTCGGCATTATGCAGGACGTATTTGGTGGCGATGAAGCCGGTGCTCCAAAGCACGACAAAAATCGCCGGCGCCGCGCGCGCGGCCAACTTTTCGAAGTCCCTGTTCATTTGCAGGCCTGATTGCCTGAACATATGCTATCGGGCAATCGCGAAAGCTGCGGACCCGCTCGCCGCAAAACGCAGATCGAAGAGATGAGGGATACCATGGATGTTCGCGCCGCCGTCGCCGTCGCTGCCGGCAAGCCGCTGGAAGTTACCACCGTGCAGCTCGAAGGCCCGCGCGAGGGCGAAGTGCTGGTCGAAATCAGGGCCACCGGGGTCTGCCACACCGACGAATTCACGTTGTCCGGCGCCGACCCTGAAGGGTTGTTCCCGGCGATTCTCGGCCATGAAGGCGCGGGCATCGTGGTCGATATCGGCCGCGGCGTCACCAGCGTGAAGAAAGGCGATCACGTCATTCCGCTGTACACGCCGGAATGCCGGCAATGCCCGTCCTGCCTGTCGCGCAAGACCAATCTCTGCACCGCGATCCGCGCCACCCAGGGCCAGGGACTGATGCCCGACGGCACCTCGCGCTTTTCCATGGGCGGCAAGCCGATCCATCATTACATGGGCACATCCACCTTCGCCAATTTCACGGTGCTGCCGGAAATCGCGGTGGCAAAAATCCGCGAGGACGCGCCGTTCGACAAGGTCTGCTACATCGGCTGCGGAGTCACCACCGGAATCGGCGCGGTCATCAATACCGCGAAAGTCGAGCAAGGCGCCAAGGCTATCGTGTTCGGGCTCGGTGGCATCGGGCTCAATGTGCTGCAGGGCCTGCGGCTGGCCGGCGCCGACATGATCGTCGGGGTCGATATCAACAACGACCGCAAGGCCTGGGGCGAACGATTCGGCATGACCCATTTCGTCAACCCGAAAGAACTCGGCAAGGACCTCGTCCCTCACCTCGTCGACATGACGAAATCGGGCGCGGACCAGATCGGCGGCGCCGATTACACGTTTGACTGCACCGGCAACGTCACGGTGATGCGGCAGGCTCTGGAAGCCTGCCATCGCGGCTGGGGCCAGTCGATCGTGATCGGCGTGGCGCCTTCAGGTGCGGAGATTTCAACGCGGCCGTTTCAACTGGTGACCGGGCGGGTCTGGAAAGGCACCGCCTTCGGCGGCGCGCGCGGACGTACCGATGTGCCGAAGATCGTCGACTGGTACATGCAGGGCAAGATCGAGATCGATCCGATGATCACCCACGTGATGCCGCTTGCCGAGATCAACAACGCCTTCGAACTGATGAAGCGAGGCGAATCCATTCGCGGCGTGGTGACGTTTTAGTCGAGAAACATCGGATGCGGCGACGATCGCAGACCGTCGATGGGTTTACCGGCACGATCAGAAATCTTCCGGACAGGGATCGACGATCTTCCACATGTCCGTACCGTTCTTGATCTTCTTCATCTCGGTGGTCAGCCCGCCATTGCGCTGGATCCAGTCCTTCACCGGCCGCGGGTAATAGGACATCAGGTTGGATGTTCCTTCCGAACTGGTGACCTTGATGCCGAAGGTGAACGCCTTGTCGTAATAGGCCTGGTGAAAGCCGAGACTGGCGCGCGGCGTCACGCACACCCTGTTCATCGGCACGATGCCGAACACCATGGTGCAGGCCGAGTTGCAGATGCCGTCGATGATGACGCGCTCCTTGCGGTCCCGGATGCGCTCGTATTTTGCCTTGTATTCGGTGACATAGCCGCCGTGATCGCGGGTAATGCGCAGATCAGCGCGCGCCGGCGTCGCGGCGAGCAGCGAGAGCAACAGCAAGGGCAGGAATGTGATGCGCATGGATCGGCAGCAATCCGGGTAGACGAAGGACGAATCGGCCCCACGGGGCCAGGGGGCAGCACTCTGGTGGTACTATGTTGGAATTGCGTTAAACATTCAGAAAGGGCGAAAAAGCGGCATCCTGCGACGAATTTGCCATTTTAGCCTCGTTTCGCGCTGGATGGGAACCCAATTCATTACCCGAATGTGGCGATTCAGTCCTTCCGAAGACCCTCGGCCACCCGCCGTGCGCCAGCCCTCCAGGGCGGGGCGGGATGCTCAACGATCTCGGGCCCCGGGGCGCGGCGCAAGGCCTGCCGGGGGCCTCTGCGAAAAATCGCGAAAACAACCCCATGCAAAGTAACAATGCCTGGAATCGCAGCACGCGTGCTGCGCTGCGTCCGGGCACGAGAAGAAGAATGGCCCCTCGTCGCGTTCCAACCCTGATCCCACCCCGCTGTAGCCCTGTCACGACAAGTCTGGTAATCGAGCCCACACACGCGCTCGTAGCTCAGCTGGATAGAGCATCGGATTTCGATTCCGAGGGCCGGAGGTTCGAATCCTTCCGAGCGCGCCAAGGCCCTCACCACGAGGCGGTGATCACGCCGCCCTGGCCAGCCCCATCTCGGCCCAGATCGCCGCCAGCGCCTGCACCAGATGCTCGATATCGGCGTCGGTGTGGTGCGGCGACGGCGTGATGCGCAGCCGCTCGGTGCCGCGCGGCACCGTCGGATAGTTGATCGGCTGCACGTAGATGCCGTAGCGGTCGATCAGAACGTCGCTGATCTGTTTGCACAGCACGGGATCGCAGACCATGACCGGCACGATATGGCTAGGGTTATCGAGATGCGCGACGCCGGCCTGGTCGAGCCTTGCCCGCAGCCGCGCGACGCGGTCCTGGTGCCGGGTGCGTTCTTCCGCACTCGACTTCAGGTGCCGGATGCTGGTCAGCGCGCCCGCGGCCACCGCCGGCGGCAGCGATGTCGTGAAGATGAATCCGGAGGCAAAGCTGCGGATGAAATCGCAGATCGTGGCCGAAGCTGCCACATAGCCGCCGATCACGCCGAACGCCTTGGCAAGCGTGCCCTCGATAACGGTCAGGCGATCGCTCAGCCCTTCACGGTCGGCGATGCCGCCGCCCCGGGGACCGTAGAGCCCGACGGCGTGCACTTCGTCGAGATAGGTCATGGCGTTGTGCGCATCGGCGACATCGCAGATTTCGGCAATCGGCGCGATATCGCCATCCATCGAATAGACCGACTCGAACGCAATCAACTTCGGCGCATGCGGATCGAGATCGGACAATTTGCGCTCGAGATCGCGCACGTCGTTGTGGGCGAAGATGCGCGTTTCACTGCGGCTATGCCGTATGCCTTCGATCATCGAGGCATGGTTGAGTTCATCCGACAGGATCGTGCAACCGGGCATCCGCGAGGCCAGCGTGCTGATCGCGGCCACGTTCGAGACATAGCCCGACGTAAACAGAAGCGCCGATTCCATGCCGTGCAGATCGGCCAATTCGCGCTCCAGCAGCACATGATAGTGGTTGGTTCCGGCGATATTGCGGGTGCCCCCTGCCCCGGCGCCGCAACTGTCGAGCGCGTCATGCATGGCGGCGAGCACGGCCGGATGCTGGCCCATGCCGAGGTAGTCATTAGAGCACCACACGGTGACTTCGCCGGCTCCGCCCGGGTGATGATGCTTGGCTCGGGGGAAGGCGCCGGCCCTGCGCTCCAGATCGGCGAATATGCGATACCGTCCTTCGCGATGAAGGCCTTCAAGCTGCCGACGGAAATATGCTTCATAGTTCATGACGTCCTCCCGTTAACCGTCGCCGCCGGCTCAGCACCGATACTGAGAGCCGTCGCCAGATCGTGCCTTGCATGTTGCTCGTTGAACCTCTGCCTGAACTGGTCTTCTAGCCGCTGCCGCGCGCAAGCCGATTGTGATTTCGCGGGCGCCGCATCGGGACGGACGCTCGACAGCACGACGAGGTTGGGCAGTGTTCCAACAGCCTTGTGATCTGGACCTTGTTCCATGGTGTTGTCCTCTGGCGGAAAAGACCGACGCAAACCCCAACCCCACAGCGTGATCGCGGGCAACGGCAGCAGCATGAACCAATGCTCGACGACACCGAGCGCAAACAAGGTCGAAACCAGCATCAGGCCGACCACGTCGAACGGCGTCACGGCGACTTCGACGATGCGCTGGATCATGATGACGAGAGCCGCGGTCGCGAGCGTCACCGAGACCGGGAAAAACGCACCTACCGGCTTGCGGACAAAGAAAGTCTTTAGAAAATTGACCGCGTCCGGCATCAACTCATCATTGGTCACGGGCACGCCCATGAAGAGGTTGATCTTGGCGCTTTGTCTGAGCACCCAGAGTGCCGCGAAGGTCCACAACCCGACCTGGTTCGGGCCGTTCCACGTCAGCACGACAATGGCAACGCCGCACGCCAACAGCGCCAGCTCATGATAAAGGATCGCCTGCAACGCGAGGCCGAGACGCCGAACGCCTCGCGCGCCGGCAGGACAAGGTTGCGGACGCGGTCCGGTCACCCATCCCGCCAGAAACGCGATCTCCTGCGCTCCCCATAGCAGGATGGTGCAGGTGAAGGCCGTGTAAGCACCGATGACGCTGAGATCACCGGATGTCAGCGCAAGGCCAAATAATGATCCGACCAACAGACCCGTGGCGGTGACCATGCGCAGGCCATGTGAACGCCGCGCAGCAGCCACCAGCAACAGCACGGCCCCGGTAGAGAACCACCAGACGAATGCTGCGTAGATCGGTGGGACGATGTAGGATGTCATGAACCCGTTCTCTCACCACGACGGCTGCAGACAGATCTCGCGGGGAAGCTGATTTGGCTTGGTCGGCAGCAGGAACAACCGCGCGAATGTCAGGGCTGCCGCGGCCGTGAGCCCGGCGCGCTTCAGCCTGGAGAGCGGGCCGTTCTGCGCGCGGGCGTCGGCGATCTTCTCTGCAATGGCCCTGAGCCGTTCAAGTCCTGCCAGGAAGCGCGGATTGTCGATGTCCAGCACGACCGGGAATACCTGCCTGGAAATCTCCGACGTAATGCGGAACACCTGCATGTCGTAGTCCGTGGGATGCATCCCGAGGGCCTGGTGGAAAGCCGGCCGCATGTGGTCGCGAACATACATCGTCGCGAACACCGCGAGAATGAAGAACCGGATCCAGAGCTTGTTGTGCCCGCGCAGCAACGAGGGATCGGCGCGCATCAAGAGCGCAAACGCTTCACCATGGCGGAACTCGTCGTTGCACCACAACTCGAACCAGCGGAAGATCGGGTGGAACTGGCGCTCCGGATGGCGCTCCATCTGCCGGAAAATCGTGATGTAGCGGGCGTAGCCGATCTTTTCGGACAGGTAGGTCGCGTAGAAAATGAACTTTGGGCGGAAGTAGGTATACTTCTTCACCTTGGTGAGAAAGCTGAGGTCGACGCCGATGCCGTGATCCTTCAGGATTTCATTGATGAAACCGGCATGGCGCGCCTCGTCTCGGCTCATGTAGCCGAACAGCTCCTGGATATCCCTGTTCTTGATGCGCTTCTTGATTTCCGCATAGAGCACGCAGCCGGAGAATTCGGCGGTCAGGGAGCTGACCAGAAAATCCTTGAACTCCTTGCGCAGTTCGGGCGGAAGACTTTCGAGGTCGTTCCGGAATTCGTCGGTCTTGACGAAATGCGACTTGTTGTGATCGGCGCGCAATTCCTTGATCACCGCATTCCATTCGGAACGAACAAGGCCGACATCGAGACGATCCATGGCGTCAAAGTCGGTGGTGTAGAAGCGCGGGCTAAGTATGGTGTCCTCGCGCGCGAGATCGGTGCTCTCGGCATTGCCCTTGATGCCCGCGGGCATACCCGGTTGCCGCCGAGCCGTTAGCTGTCCTTGAGTGCCGCCTTCCATGGGGATCATGATGCCCTCCCATCCGAAAAACTGACTTCGTAAAGTTCGGTCAATTCGAGATAACCCTCGATCCGCGCCCGGAGGCGATCGAGCGGGCCGCCGCGCACCACCGTCGCCATCCGCCGCACCACCAGCCGTTCGCCGAATGCGACATGGGTCGGGGCGTCATGTATCGTGACCTCGTCTCCGGCCCTGATCTGAATATCGCCGTCGAGTACTACATGAGCATGCAGCGTCTCCGAGGTCTGCTCGATCTCTACCGTGCAGGGTACGTCGAAGCTTTTGCGCGGACCGGTCCACATCTTGCTCATTGTGGGTCGCCTCGCAGGTTTATCAGCCGCGCAAACGCTTCGGTGTTGCTCGATCCGAACGCATCGAGGTCGATCTGCTTGCCGGTCGAGGTATCGGTCAGAGTGATCTGGCCGTTGACGAAGCGCGTCAGGCGGAACGGTGGCTGCGCACCGATATCGCCGAGTTTCCGTTCGCGGGCGAGGCCACGCAGCACCACCCGGATGAAGCCGTTGCTGCCGGGCGCCAGCGTGTCCACCAGCTGGTGGTCTTTCGCGTCGTACACCAGCACCGTACCGCCCTTGCCGTCCTCGAACCGGAGGTCGCGGCTGTCGACGGCGGCGGGCAGCGTCATGCGGACCTCGCCGATCCCGGTGAGCCGCACCGTCGTCGCGGCGGTCAGCGCGAACAGGGCCAGCGCTGCCGCGGCGAACACGCCCCCCCGGGGAACAACGGGCTCTTGCATTGCTCGGCTCATGCGCTTTCTCCTCTTCAGGCCGCGACGGTGTTGGGCGAGTGGGCGATCGTGCTCGGCGCAAAGCCGGCGCTGCCGGACTGCGCCAGCGATATCGCCGCCGGACCCGGCTGTCCGGCCAGCGCGTCCGTCAGTTTCACCGCGACTTCGGCCGCATCGGGGATCGAGTTCAGCATCGGCTCCGGCGCCCGCAGCCGCCATGGGCGGATATGCGGCCACAGCAGCAGATAGGAAACGCGGCCGCCGTCCGAGAGCCGCAGCGGAATATCGCCGCTGCCGTCGCGGTAGGTCTTCAGGGCCGCATTGGAGATCTTGCTCAGCGGGATGTTCATGGTCATCGGCAGCGCGACACCGAACTGGAACAGGATCCGCTTGCTGGTGATGGTGTAACAGGCCGCGCGCCGGAACAGCCATGCGAGGCCGGCAAGTATCGCGATGCCGCTGATGGCCGGGACGATCAACCACAGCGCCGATGTCACGGCCTCACCTGCCGGCATCCCTCGCGACCAGTCCGACCACAGCCGCCATGTCAGGAGCAGGCCGAAGTAGATCGCGACCTTCCTGACATGGAAGGAGCGCAGCGCCAGTCCCTTGAACGACGGCTTGCCCTGCCAGATCACCCGCTCGCCCACCGGCAGCGGTGCCGGAAGCTCCTTGAACTGTCCAAAATCCTGTTTCACAGCAGTGGCTCCTGTCGCGCGGGCGTGGCGTAGAGCGTGCCGGCGCCATAGTAACCGACGATCCGGTCTTCCTCGCGCTTGGTGACCTGGTCCGGGCTTTTCGTCACCGGGACGTCGGCGAATTGGCGGCCGAGGATGGCGTTGACGGTGACGCGGCCGCGGCGGCGATTGACCAGGCAGAACGGCATCGGCAGCAGCACGCGCTTCCTGGCCGACGTGCCGCCCGCCTCGCCACCGACCCCCGTGGCGACCTCGACCTCGAGGTAGCGGATCAGGGCTTCGGCACGGTCGACCCAGACGTCGGTCACGACACCCGCGATTTCGCTGTCAGCGCCGATCACCGTCATGCCGCGCGGATCGGGATCGCGGGGCTCGAGGAAGGTGCCTTCGGCCAGCCGCAACGGAACGATGCAGGGGACGTTGTCGATGTTGAGTTCGGGAACGTCCTCGCGGTCGGCCCAGGATCCCGGCCCGACACCGTCCAGCATCGGATTGCCGGTCGGCTCCACCGGAGCCCCCGGCCAGCGCGCGATCGGAGCGACCGCAACGTCTCGGCGATCGTTCTTGTGATTGGGCAGTGTCGCGATGTGTCCGTCGCGCAGCAGATAGGACTTGGGGTCAGGCATCTTCGGAAAGCCGTGGACGACGCCGCCGCCTCGTGCGGTGGAGTCCAGCGGATAGCCTTCACGCTTGTCCTCGCGGCGGAGGTAATAGATCAGGCCGGCGAAGAAGATCCAGAAAACGTAAAGCGTGACCTGGGCCACGTCCATATAAGCGCCGGGTTGTTGCATGGGACGACCTCCCTCTCGTTGATTAACCTGGAAATTCGGCGAGACCGAATTTCGATGAAGGCTGCGGGAAGCCCGATCGTGCGGTTCGCACGAGCGGGCCTATCGCAACCAGGGTGGCGAACAGCAGTACGATTTCGATGTGGTAGACGACGCTGTAGCCGGTCGACGGATCGGTCAGGGCGCGGCCGAGCGCACCGCTTGTCGCCAGCGAAGACACCGCATCGCGAATGCCGCCGCCGAGTGCGATGCCCCCGCCAGCCGCGGTCGCCTGCACGGCGCCCCAAGTGCCCAGTGCCAGCCCGCTCTCGCCGTCCCGGGCCAGCGCCATCGCCGCCGTCAAGGTTCCCGCCGCGAACAGCCCGCCACCGAAGCCGATCAGGGCGGTGCCGATCCGGAACAGCAATATGGAGTCCAGGGGAGCCGCGAAGATGACCGCGGAAAAAGCGAACACGCCGGCCACCGCGCCGAAGCCTGCGATGCGGTAGGGGTCGGCACGGCGTCCGAGCGTCCGCGCGGCAAGTGCAAACCCGGCCAGCGTTCCCACCGCGAAGAACGCAGTCAGCGCGGTGGTCTGGCCGACCGTGAGTTTCAGGATTTCGGCGCCGTACGGCTCCAGCAGGATGTCCTGCATCGAGAATGCCGCGGTCCCGAGCGCCAGCGCCACCAGGACGCGGACCGAACCGCCCGACTTGCGGAACTTGGCCCACGACTGTTGAAACTCCGGCCGCTCCCGCTTCGGCGATGTGAATTCCGGATTGCGGGCCTCCTGCTTCCAGAGTGCAACGATGTTGAGGAGCATCTGCACGACGGCAACGCCCTGGATGATCTGGATCAGGCGAATCTCGTTGAAATCGCGCAACAGCTCGCTGAAAACCAGCGCACTGCCCGTCATCCCGATCAGCAGCATCACATAGAGGAATGCCACGACGCGCGGCCGCGACTCCGGGGTCGCAAGATCCGTCGCCAATGCAAGGCCAGCCGTCTGTGTCGTATGCATCCCCGCACCGATCATCAGGAACGCCAGCGCCGCGCCGAACTGACCGTAAACGGCGGGATATTCTCCGGTTCCGGAGAGCACCAGCAGCGCGAAGGGAAGAATTGCGAACCCGCCAAATTGAATCAGCGTGCCCATCCAGATATAGGGCACGCGGCGCCAGCCCAGAACCGAACGGTGATTGTCCGATCTGAATCCGATCAGCACGCGAAACGGTGCGAACATCAGCGGGATCGACACCATCAGCGAAACCAGTAGCGCGGAAACGCCGAGTTCGACGATCATGACGCGATTGAGCGTGCCGTTGAGCAGCACGATGGAGATGCCGGTCGATACCTGAAACAGCGACAGCCGCAGCAGCCGTCCGAGCGGAAGCTCTTTCGTCGCCGCATCCGCAAACGGCAGGAACTGCGTCCCGAGACGCATCCAGCCTTTCGCCAACGTCGCCGAAATCGGGGTCATCGGGGAATCATCTCCAATGCCTGCGACTTGTAGAAGCCGCTGGCAACGCGATGGGTGCGACCAGGTCGCCATCGATCGAGGCCCTCGTCCGACAGCAACAGCCGCCGCAATTTCTGTTCGCCGACCGGCTCGATCGCCGGCGCCCGGTCGCCGCGCGGAAACAGCCGGCCGACCGCGTGCATCACCGCCAGCGCCGGCGTTTTCGGCGCGAACGTCACCAGCAGCGCTTCCGTGGTGCGCGCGGCGAGGCCCGCCATGATCCGGCAGGTATCGGTGGGGCGATAGTGGATCAGCGAATCCATCGCCACCACGAAATCGAATTTTCCGAGCTTCGGGTCGAGCATGTCGCCGGATCTGAATTCGATTGCCGATGAATCGAGATCGTCGGGAATCCGCTCGCGCGCCACCGCAACCAGCGTCGGGGAAAGATCGATGGCCACCACCCGGGCGCCGCGCCGCGCCGCCTCGATCGACAGCGCGCCGGTCCCGCAGCCGGCATCGAGCAGCCGCGCGCCGCTCAGGTTGGCCGGCAGCCAGGACAGCAGCGTGCTGCGCATCTCGTCCCGACCGGCGCGCACGGTGGCGCGGATCCGCCCTACCGGCGCATCGGAGGTCAACCGGGCCCAGGCATCGACCGCGGTGCGATCGAAATAGGTCTGAAGCTCTCCACGCCGTTCGAGATAGGTGGTGATGGACATCAGTCGAACCCCAACAGATCGAAGATTTCACGATCCTTCAGCGACTTGCCCGGTAGCGGTGCCACCGTGCCGGCCCAGAGTTCGGCCGCGAGCCGCATGTATTCGTCGGTGACGGCCTTCAATTCCGGCGTCGCGTCCATCTCGAACAGCGTCGACTTCTTCAGTCGGCTCTTGCGAATGACGTCGAGATCGGGGAAATGCGCGACCCGCTTCAGGCCGGCCTGCTCGTTGTAGCGGTCGATCTGATCGGTCGCGGCGCTGCGGTTGGCGATCACGCCGCCGAGCCGCACGCCGTAATTCTTCGACTTGGCCTCGATGGCCGCAACGATGCGATTCATGGCGAAGATCGAGTCGAAGTCGTTGGCGGCGACGATCAGTGCGCGGTCGGAATGCTGCAGCGGCGCGGCAAATCCGCCGCAGACGACGTCGCCGAGCACGTCGAAGATCACCACGTCGGTGTCTTCCAGCAGATGATGCTCCTTCAGCAGCTTCACGGTCTGCCCGACCACATAGCCGCCGCACCCGGTGCCCGCGGGCGGACCGCCCGCCTCCAGGCACATCACGCCATTGTAGCCTTCGAACACAAAATCCTCGGGCCGCAGTTCTTCGGCGTGAAAATTCACGGATTCCAGCACGTCGATCACCGTCGGCACCAACCGCTTGGTCAGTGTGAAGGTGGAATCGTGTTTTGGATCGCAACCGATCTGCAGCACGCGCTTGCCTAGCCTGGAGAACGCGACCGACAGGTTCGACGACGTCGTGCTCTTGCCGATGCCGCCCTTGCCGTAAACCGAGAATACTTTTGCGGTGCCGATCTTGAGTTTGGGGTCGAGCTGCACCTGGACGCTGCCTTCCCCGTCACCGCAACATGACGGACTTTTCAGGCTGGCCGGCTTGGTCTGGATGTTCATGCGGCAACTCCCACGCCTTCGAGGCGGTCTTCGAGCTCTTCGCCTGCCCTGCGCAGGACATCGAGCATCTCCGGATCGGGTGACCAGTATTTGCGTTGGTGCGCCTCGATCAGCCGGTTGGCGACCTTGGCCGAGGCCACGGGATTGAGCGATGCCAGCCGCTCTCGCATTTCGGGATCCAGCACGAAGGTTTCGGTAAGCTGCCGGTAGACCCACGGCGCCACTTCGCCCGTGGTGGCGGACCAGCCCATGGTGTTGGTGACGTGCTCTTCGATCTGGCGCACGCCCTCGTAGCCGTGCTTGAGCATGCCCTCGTACCATTTCGGATTGAGCATCCGCGTTCGGGTCTCCAGCGCCACCTGCTCCGACAGGGTGCGAACCGTGCCGGCGCCGCGGGTCTGGTCGCCGATGTAGACCGGGGCCGACGCGCCGCCCTTGGCGATCTTGACGGCGCGGCTGATGCCACCGAGGGTGTCGAAGTAGTGGTCGACCGTGGTCACGCCAAGCTCGACGGAATCGAGATTCTGGTAGGCCAGATCGACGCTCGCCAGCGCGCTCTTCAACAGCGCGGTCCGCTGCACCGGCTGTCCCTTCAGGCCATAGGCAAAGCTCTTCCGGCGGGTGTAGGTCTCGGCAAGTTCGTCCTCGTCGTCCCAGCGGCCGTTCTCGACCAGATGGTTCACGTTGGAGCCATAGGCGCCGTCGGCATTGCCGAACACGCGCAGCGCCGCGGTTTCCAGATCGCAGTTGTGGGCCGCCTGGAACGCGAGCGCATGCTTGCGGACGAAATTGCGGTCCAGCGGTTCATCCGCGGCAGCCGCAAGGAAGCAGGCCTCGGCCAGAAGCTTGATCTGCAGCGGCAGCAGATCGCGGAAGATGCCGGACATGGTGATGATGACGTCCATCCGCGGACGATCGAGCTGGTCGAGCGGCGTCAGTTCCGCCCCGGTCAGGCGGCCATAACCGTCGAAACGCGGTCTTGCACCGAGCAATGCCAGCGCTTGTGCAATCGGCGCGCCTTCGTTCTTGAGGTTGTCGGTGCCCCACAGCACGATGGCGACCGACTCGGGGTATCCGTGTCCTTCGGCGACATGCTTGTCGATCAGGCGCTGCGCCTGCAGCGCGCCGTCTTTTACTGCGTAAGCGCTTGGAATGCGGAACGGATCGAAGCCGTGCAGATTGCGGCCCGTCGGAAGGATTGCCGGCGTCCGCAGCAGATCACCGCCGGGTGCGGGACGCACGAACTTGCCGTCGAGCGCATGCAGAATGCCGGGGATTTCGTGGTCCTGCGCGAGCAGGGTATCGATCGCGGCGAGTTCCTTGCACAGCGCCGCATCGGCCTCCGCCGGCATCGATTCGATGTCATCGCCGCGTACAATTGCCTCCATGACGGATTTGTCCGGGCGGGCGCCATGCAAGGCATCGGCCACGGCCTCCAGCATCTCGGCGCGCTGGTCGGCCGAAGGCGCTTCGCCGACGACGTGAAGGCCGTGCGGGATCAAGGTGTATTCCAGTTCCAGAATTGATTCCGATAGTCTGCCGATCGCCGCTACTTCATCCGCCCAGGCCGGTTCCGCCTCGGCCATTTCCAACGCACTGGCTTGCGCCTGGATCAGGGACGCAAGGCCGGCGCGCTCGGCGTCGTTGCCGGGCGGAGACCCGCGCCAGCGCTCGATCGACGCCTTCAGTTCCACGAGGCCTTTGTAAAGTCCGGCATGCGCGACCGGCGGCGTCAGATGGCTGATCAAGGTCGCCGCCGAGCGGCGTTTTGCAATGGTGCCTTCCGAAGGGTTGTTGGAGGCATAGAGATAGAGGTTGGGCAGATCGCCGATCATGCGGTCCGGCCAGCACGCGCCCGAGAGACCGGCCTGCTTGCCGGGCATGAATTCGAGCGCGCCGTGGGTGCCGAAATGCAGCACCGCGCCAGCGCCGAAATCCTCGCGCAACCAGCGATAGAATGCCGAGAAGGCGTGGGTCGGCGCAAAGCCTTTCTCGAACAACAGCCGCATCGGATCGCCCTCGTATCCGAAGGCGGGCTGGATCCCGACGAAGACGTTTCCGAAACGCTCGCCGAGCACGAAGATCGAGCTGCCGTCGCTTTGCTGCTTGCCGGGCGCCGGGCCCCATTGCGCCTCGATCTCGCGCAGCCATTTTTCGTTGCGGACATGATCGCTGGCCGATATCCGCGTGTGGACATTGGCGTCGGCGCCAAAGCGCGCGGCGTTGCCCACGATAATACGTTCGCGCAGCGCGTCGACGCTGGCAGGCAGATCGACCTGATATCCCTCGCGCTTCATCGCGCCGAGCGTCCGGTACAGGGATTCGAACACCGAAAGAAACGCCGCGGTGCCGGTGTTGCCCGCATTGGGCGGGAAGTTGAACAGCACGATCGCGACCTTGCGATCGCTTCGCTCGGAGCGGCGCATCGCTACCAGCCGCTCGGTGCGTGCCGCCAGCATTTCCGCGCGCTCGGAACAGACATGCATATCGCCACCGATTTCGGAGCGCGCAAACGTGCAGCCGCGCTCGCAGCCGGTGCAGGGCGCCCCGGCCCCGTCGGAACGGCCGCCATAGACCATCGGCCCCGCGGCGCCATCGAGTTCGGGGATCGCCACCATGATGGTGCTCTCCACCGGCATAAGCCCGCGATCCGACGAGCCCCATTGCTCGAGCGTCTGGAATTCGACCGGATGCGCTGACAGGTAGGGCACGTCGAGCTTTGCCAGAATATCCTCGGCCGCCTTCGAATCATTGTAGGCGGGCCCGCCGACCAGCGAAAAGCCAGTCAAGGAGACCACGGCATCGACCGCGCTGCGGCCGTCCTTCATGAAGAAGCGCTCAATCGCCGGCCGCTGGTCGAGACCACTGGCGAAGGCGGGGATGACGCGCAGGCCCCTGGCCTCGAATGCGGCGATCACGCCGTCATAGTGACCGGAATTGCCGGCCAGCAGATAGGAGCGCAGCAGCAGAATTCCTACCGCGCCACGCTCACCCGCGAGACCGGGCAATCCATCAGCCACGTCGGCGATGCGCCCCGTCAAGCGCGGGTGATAAACGCCGATGTCGGCATATTCGACCGGCGCGGCGGCCTTGGCGACGCCGCGCAGCCCCCGGCGCGGTCCATCGGCGTAGCGATCCACCAGCAGCCGGACCATGTTGACAATGTTCTGCTCGGAGCCGGCGAGCCAGTACTGCAGGGTGAGGAAATAGGCGCGCATGTCCTGCGCAGTGCCGGGAATGAAGCGCAGCAGTTTGGGCAGCTGGCGCAGCATCTTCATCTCGCCCTTGCCGCCGGGGGTGGACCCCTTGCGGTTGCCGCGCAGCTTCTTCAGCCAGGCGATGGCGCCGAGCGCTTCGCCCGACATGTCGAACTTGCCAACCCGCGTCAGCTTCACCACCTCAGCCGCCGACATGCAGCAGATCATCGCATCGCAAGTGTTGCGGCGCGCGACCAGCGCCGGCATCACCGCGCGGACGTGGTCGTCGAGGAACAGCATCGTGGCGATGACAATGTCGCCGCGTGCGATATCGGCGGTGCAGCGGGCCAGCGCCGCATCGTCGGTGCCCCACTCGTCGGCGGCGTGTACGGCGAGCTCAAGTCCGGGAAAATCGCGCTTCAACACGTTGCGCGCGCGCGCGGCGGCGCCGGACAGATGACTGTCCATCGTCACGACGACGACACGAACCGGTGTCGCGTCAGCGGGCGTAGTGCGCTTTGGCATCGTAGAGCGTCTCGACGGTTATGGTGGCGACGCCGTTTTCATTGGCGAAGCGTTCGGTGTTGCGGCGCGCCTTGCCGCGAACGAAGAACGGAATCTTGCGCAGTTCCTGCTCGGCGTCGGCGGCCCAGGCCACGGAAATATCGGAAACGATCGCTGGCGCACCCGGCTCTGCGGCGGCCACCCGGGTTTGGTCCACCGGTGCGGCGTGGCCTGCGCCCAAATGCGAGGGCACCGCGCCGTCCTTGAACTCGAAATCGTCCTTGAACATCGCCAGCAGATGCTCTTCGAGGCCCATCATCAGCGGGTGCACCCAGGTGTCGAAGATCACGTTGGCGCCTTCAAAGCCCATCTGCGGAGCGTAGCGGGCCGGAAAATCCTGGACATGCACCGGCGCGGAGATGACCGCGCAGGGAATGCCGAGGCGCTTGGCGATATGCCGCTCCATCTGCGTGCCCAGCACCAGTTCGGGCTCCAGCTCCGCGACCCTGGCCTCGACTTCCAGGTAATCGTCCGAAATCAGCGGCTCGACGCCATAGAGCTTCGCGGCCTCGCGGATCTCGCGGCCGAATTCCCGTGAGTAGGTGCCAAGCCCGACCACCTTGAAACCGAGCTCATCCGACGCGATGCGGGCGGCGGCGACCGCATGGGTTGCGTCGCCGAAGATAAAGACGCGTTTGCCGGTGAGATAGGTGGAGTCGACCGATCGCGAATACCATGGCAGCCGCGTCGACGACGCTGCCAGCACCGATGAGGCATCGACGCCGGCGAGTTTTGCCACTTCCTCGATGAATTCCCGGGTCGCCGACACACCAATCGGGATGACCTTGCTCGAAGGCTGGCCAAAATTCCGTTGCAGCCATGATGCCGCCTGACCCGCAATCTCCGGATACAGCACCACGTTGAAATCGGCGTCACCGAGCCTTGCCAGATCGGCCGGCGCCGCGCCCATGGGCGCGGTAACACTGACGTCGATACCAAGTCTTGCGAGCAGGCCGGTGATTTCAGCGACGTCGTCGCGGTGGCGGAAGCCAAGCGCGGTTGGCCCGAGCAGGTTGCAGCGGGGACGTCCGCCGGACGGACGCTTCGACCGTTTGTTGCCCGACTCTGGTCCCGAGGATCCGGCGAGGGTCCGCACCAGCTGATAGAAGGTCTCGGCGGCACCCCAGTTCTCCTTGCGCTGATAGGCCGGCAGGTCGACGGTCACCACCGGGATCGGCAGATCCAACGCGCGCGCCAGGCCGCCGGGATCGTCCTGGATCAACGACCCTGTGCACGACGCACCGACGATCATCGCCTGTGGTTGAAAGCGATCGTAGGCGTTTTGCGCGGCGATCTTGAACAGCTCGGCGGTATCGCCACCGAGATCGCGCGCGGAGAATGTCGTGTAAGTCACGGGCGGGCGACGATCGCGTCGCTCGATCATGGTGAACAGAAGGTCCGCGTAAGTGTCGCCCTGCGGCGCGTGAAGGACATAATGCAATCCCTGCATGCCCGTCGCAACGCGCATGGCGCCGACATGGGGAGGTCCCTCATATGTCCACACTGTAAGTTGCATCGTTATGCCACCAGTTTTGCGCGGCGCGCCAACGGGCGCGCGAACAATTCGGCCAGATCCGCGGCCTGCTCGAAACCCTGGATCGGCGTGAACACCAGTTCGATCGACCACTTCGTGGTCATACCCTCGGCTTCCAGTGGATTGGCGAGTCCAAGGCCACAGACCACGAGATCGGGCCGCGCGGCTCGGCAGCGATCGAGCTGCAGGTCGACGTCCTGGCCTTCGGTCAGCGCGACGTCGTTCGGCAGCAATTTGAGTTCCTCGGCGAGATGCTCGCGATGCAGATAGGGCGTGCCGACCTCGACGAGTTGCATCGAGAGCTCGCGCGACAGAAATCGCGCCAGCGGAATTTCGAGTTGCGAATCCGGGAACAGGAAAATGCTGCGGCCGGCAAGTTGGTCGCGATAGTGCGCGAGCGCCCTGCTCGCGCGGACACGATAGGGTCGCGTGACGTCAACAAATCGCGCGTCACTGACGCCGAAGGCATCCGCCGCCGCGCGCAGCCACGCCGTGGTGCCTTCGACGCCCAGCGGAAAGGGCGCGGCCAGCCGGGTCGCACCGCGCTCTTGCAGGGCCCGCGCGGTGTCGGCGAGGAAGGGCTGCGCCAGAAGGAATTTGGTGTTCGGACCAACGCCCGGCAACGTCATCGAGTTGCGTGGTGGCAGGAACCGCACCGGCCCGATGCCGAGTTCCTCAAACAGGCGGACGAACTGGTCCTCCACCACATCGGCCAGCGAGCCCACGATCAGAAGTTGGTCCTCGCTCGTTCCAAAGGGGGGTAGCCCGGGAACGAGCGAGGCGAGACATGCATCCTCGCCTTGCGTGAATGTCGTCTCGATGCCACTGCCTGAATAATTTAGAATACGTACCCGGGGCGAGAAGCTCTGCGACAGCCGGAGCGCGGCGCGCGACAGATCGAGCTTGATGACCTCTGACGGGCATGAGCCGACCAGAAACAGCAGCCTGATGTCCGGCCGTCGCGCGATCAACTGCGCTACGATCCGGTCGAGTTCGTCGTTGGCGTCGGTCAGTCCCGCGAGATCCTTCTCTTCCATGATCGCGGTGGCGAATCGCGGTTCGGCAAAGATCATCACGCCTGCCGCGGACTGAATGAGATGCGCGCAGGTGCGCGAGCCCACCACAAGGAAGAAGGCGTCCTGAATCTTCCGGTGCAGCCAGACGATACCGGTCAGCCCGCAGAACACCTCGCGCTGACCGTTCTCGCGGCGAACGTGATTCGGCGCAGCCTCTCTGGCGGCTCCCTCCGCACACCCCTGCACAGCTGCGTTGACGTGGGCGTTCATCCGCGGCTCCCGGCGACGGAAGCAGCCGAGGACAGCGCCACGCGCTCGTCTCGGCGCGCCGCGCGCAGCTTGAGAATGAATTGGGTGGCATTGACGACGTAGGACGCATAGGCGGTCAACGCCAGCAGCATTTGCTGGCGCGGTTCACCGATCCCTCCCAACAGCGCAACCAGGTAGGCGGTGTGGAGCGCCAGCACGAGAAAGCTGAACACGTCCTCCCAGAAGAACGCCGGCGCGAACAGATAACAGCCGAATACTTCCCGTTCCCAGATTGAGCCGGTGATCATGATCGCGTAGAGCAACAGCGTCTTGATCACGATCGATACCGAGGCGGTGAAGAATCCCTCGCCCTCCCTCAGGTACCGGACCACCAATGCCAGGCTGACTAGAAAGACCACGAACTGCACCGGCGCCAAGATCCCCTGCACCAGCGTCCACTTTGTCGCATCGCGGCGAATACGCTCTTCCGGTGTATAGAGCGTCTTAAGTCGTTGCGGTTTCGAAGAGACCGGCTGTTGGGCGACCGCCGAGAGCGGGACGATGTTAGCAACCGCAGCGACGGTTTCAGTTTGCTCACTGTAAAGATTGTTTGACAGTTTGCCATCGCGATGATGCGATGCCGGCCGAGCATGAAGGGGTACACTCGGCATTTCTTCGCCGTTTGGAGCGGAATGGCGATTTTCAAGGCCCCGTGGATGCACCGCGCTACTCCCAAATGTGCGGGCTTGAGGTTGGGAGGCTAGACTCGGTTTCGAGAACTGTCAATCAAACCATACGTAAATTAAACTTGACGATCTGAAAAACCAGGGACTTAATGTTGGGGGAGTCAAAAATGACCGACGTGAACGAGCAATCCTTCGCAGCCGGCGCCACCACCGACAGCGCTGCGGCGCGTCTGCACACACTACCACCGCGACAAATCCCGGCGCCGATCTGGCGATTTCGTCCTGCGCTGAAGCCTGTCGGCGTCGTCAAAGCCCTCAAGACGCAGATCATCCCCAGGATTGTCCTTGCGCTCCGCAGCCTGCCTACGTCAAAATCCGCAGAGAGCACCGAACAGGCGAGCGGCAGCGACGTCGAGCAATTCGCCGCGCTGACGCTGGGCAACGACGACGGCGCGGCTTTCGCCTATGTCGAAACCCTGATGGCGCAAGGCGTGACGGTCGAGGCGATATTTCTCGATCTGCTGGCGCCGGCGGCCCGCCATCTCGGCACCCAGTGGGAAGCGGACGCGACCGACTTCGCCAATGTAACGCTGGGCGTCAGTCGGCTGCAGCGAATCATGCGACTTCTCGGCGAGCACTTTGCCGATGACGGCGGCCAGGGAAGTGGCGGCGAGTCGGTGCTGCTGACCATCATTCCCGGCGAGCAGCACAGTTTTGGACTTTCGATGGTGGCGGAATTCTTCCGTCGCGCCGGCTGGAACCTCTGCACCGGCCCGTTTTCATCGCACCAGGAATTGACTTCCCTCGTTCACAACCACTGGTTCGACATCGTCGGTTTTTCGGTCAGCAGCGATCGCCGTCTTGATGAACTCAAGAAGGATATTCACGACATCCGCAGGAACTCGCGCAACAGGAATGTCGGCGTCATGCTCGGCGGCCCGATGATGATAGCCCATCCGGAGCTTGTGGCGGCGATGGGAGCCGATATGATGTCATCGGACGCGGCTGCCGCGCCGCATTCGGCGCGCAGCCTGATGCAGCAGATGAAGCGGCAGGACTGAAGGATTCACGCACCAGGCGACGTTACAAACGAGAGTTCGGCCACCAGTGCCGCGCACGTTAATCGGGAGAAAAACAGCAATGACGGTTGCTAGCGCGGACAACTCCTTGCCGGTCAGCGTCGTCACCGCCCTGTATCTCCGAACCAAGGCGCTCCATGTCGAGGCAGAGCGAACCGGGATCATCCGCGACCTGCTGCGCGGCGAAGCCAGCCGCGAAGGCTATGTTCTTCTGCTGCGCAACCTGCTTCCAGCCTATCAGGCGATGGAACAAGGCCTCGAACGCCATCGGGGCTCGGAGGGGCTGGCGGCGCTGGCGGGTTTCAGGTTCGATCGCGCGCCTGCCATCGAAGCCGATCTTGCCGGGCTCTGCGGGCATCGCTGGGAACGCGACATACCCCTGCTCAGTGCCGGCGACATCTACGCTCGACGAATCGCGAAAGCGGCTGAGGGCGATGGCATCCGGTTGATTGCGCATGCCTATACCCGGTATCTCGGCGATCTCAGTGGCGGCCAAATCCTGCAGCGGCTGCTGACGCGGTCGCTGAAGCTGAAGCCGACAGAACTGACTTTCTATGATTTCCCGCGATTCTACGATCTCGAGGCGCTGAAGGCCGACTTTCGCCAAGCCCTCGATGCGGCCGGAGCGCTCGCCAGCGATCCGCAGGCGGTGGTTGAGGAAGGCGCCATCGCCTTCTCGCTCAACATCGATTTGTCATGCGCCGTGCAGGCGCTGTTGTCCTCGCGCACGATCACAGCAACCGCGGCAGAGTGACCGGCGGCCGGCGGCCGAAACTATCCATCGTTCCTGTCGCCGCCCCACGTGCGCGAGGAATGCCAGATCAGATGCTCGAGCACTTCGGCGGTACGCAGCATGGAGTTGCGGACGCTTTCCAGCATCTCGGCGATCCGGCTGGTCTCAACGCCATAGGTTATCTCCAGCGCTGCAAGCTGCGCATTTTCGACCACCGACGACAACAGGTTCTGATAGACAAGGTCGGTTCTGGAATCGAGCCGTACGCCGTTGATTCGATGGCTTCGAAGGATGTCTTCCTGGAAACGGCTGCGCGCCGTCTCCGCGGCCTTACGATCGGTGATATCGGAGAAGATCAGGACGAAACCAAGCACCCGCTCCCGGGAGGGCTGCACCGGATCAGCCCGCACCATCAGCGGCTTCTCGCAGTTGCCTTGGCTGCGCAACATCAGTTCGCCGCGCCAGGCCCGATGTTGATTGAGAAGCCCGCCGAGGCTGTGCAGAAACTCATCCGGATACTGAAACGCGCCGGCCAGATCATCGAGCCTCGCGATCGCCGTATGGTCCTTTGGCAGCAAGGCCTTGAAGGCCTCGTTCATCAACAGGATCTTGCCGTCGATGCCGGCAATGATCACCGGCTGTTCCGAGATCCGCACGTGGCGGCTGAACTGCTCGAGCTGATCCTGGGCGATCAACGTGCGCACCGCACGAAACTGCAGGATGATGTCGGCGACCGACTGACCGATCAGGCGCGCCGCGGCAATATCAGCGGCGGTCCATGGTTCAGAGGTACCCTCGACCAGTTGGTGCCACTGCGCGAACGACCGGCGCGGCGAAAGATCGCTTGGATCATCGCCGATCACGAATGGCTTGAGCGGATCGCCGCCCCAGGTCACCGTCCGGATACGTTCCGGGCGAAACCAGATAAGGTATTCCCCAGGATTGTCCGAGATCGTCGTGACGGCTATCCCGCTCGCAACCTTGGTGAGGCCCGCGAACTGGGGAAATTCCAGGCCCAGCGATGCGGTGGCCAGCACCGGGGTACCGCGCCTTGCGTCCAGCCACGCGCCGATCTCGCGAATTTCCCGCGTCCCCGGCACCTCGCCGGATGAAATGATCTGGCCTTCATAAATCAGGGCGCCGCCGCTGGCGCCGAGCGGCTGCAGGATCGACTGCGAACTGTCGAAGATCGCCGCACGCCAGTCACCTTCGCGGGAGACCGCCTCAATCATCCGCTGCTCGAGCCGTTGCACGAAAATTTCGAACTGGCTCTGCGCAAAACTCTCGAGTGCGGCGATACGCGTCGCGATCGCTTCGGCAAGCAGCTCGCAGACCGCGCGCAGTTCGAAGTGGATGAAGCGCGGCTCGTAATGATGGCAGGCCACGAGGCCCCACAGCTTTCCTCCGACCACCAGCGACACAACCAACGTGGCGCCCACCCCCATGTTCTTGAGATATTGCAGGTGAATCGGCGACATGCTGCGCAGGAAGCAGAGCGACATGTCGAGGTCGCGTCCGGTCAGCGGAGACAGCCGCGGCTGCAGCGGGACCGGATCATAATTGACGTCCACCAGCACCCGGACACGGGTGGTTTCGTACAGTCGCCGCGCCATCTGCGGAATATCCGTCGCCGGATAGCGATTGCCGAGATAGGCCTCGAGTTCGGGCTTGCGGCGCTCGGAATAGACCTCGCCGTGCCCTTCGTCATCGAAACGATAGACCATCACGCGGTCGTAGCCGGTGCGGTCCTGAAATAACGTCGCGGCTTCCTCGCAAAGCGCCCGGAGCGATGACGCGGTGCGAATCTTCTCCAGGGCGAGCGCAATCTGCCCGGAGAGGTCGACCGAGGGGCCTGCGCGCTCGAGCTCGATGACCAACCCGCCGGCAGGCGGCCGGTGCAGCAGTCCATCGAATTCGGCGCTGGGACTGCCGATGCGGCAGCGGACGCCGATCGGCATGCCCTGCGAGGTCGGATCGAGATGCGGCAGAATCCGGAACAGCAGATCGCCATCGAGATCGGCGAGCGGCATTCCGATGACGCGCTTCACGTTGAGAAATTCGGCGGCGTTGGCACTGGCCTGGATCACCCGGTGATCGGGTTCGCTGACGACCAACAAGGCTCCGTGCGGCTGAATGGAGCCCGCGAGATGTATCTCTTCCCGTTCGCAATTCGAAAGATCGGCTTTTCCGAACGCTGGGGTAGCGATGGAATGCAACGCCAATTCAATCCTCTGGGGTTTCCTCGCTGCCGGGCCCCTTGTCGTCGAGGCCGTAGCGGCTGAGCTTGGCATAAAGGCTCTGCCGGCTCAATCCCAGGAGTTCGGCGGTGGCGGTTCGGTTGCCACCTGCGAGTTCCAGCGCTTGCTTGACGTAGTGTTGCTCGACGATGCTGACGGTGTTCTTGACCAGTTTGCGCAACGAGGATTTCCCGATCTGCTCGCTCATTGAACCCAGCGCCGTCCGCAACAGGTCGCTCTCGGTACTCGAAGGCAGCCTGCGGGCCACGTTGCGGAGCAGCACTCCGATATGGCTGTGCTCGCTGCCTTCGCAGGCGCCGGCCGAAATCTCGATGTCGGTATCGGTACCCAACTCGCCGCGAATGGTGGTCGTGAACAGCCGTACGGTCTTGTGCAACTGAACATTTGCAAGCAGCGCGTTCAAGTCCGCGCCGGGCTGCCAGAGCCAGCGTCCCAGCGACTCACCGGTCGCGGAGCCCTTGGACCCGACCTGCACGAGATCGAGAAAGGCCTGATTGGCGTAACGGATGATGCCGGCCGTATCCAGCGCCACGAAGCCGTCGGGCAGATGATCGACCAGATCCTCTACGGTTGAAAGTCCATTGCGCTCCGCAGCAACCGACAGATCCGTCGCGGCCGTGAACTGCAGCAGGAACACGTGCCCGGGTTCGGCGGTAATGAGCGACCCGCGCAGCATCCACGGCCTGGCGTCGGCCCCGAGATGCACGAGAATGCTGAGCGCCTTGCCGCGCTCGCGGATGCGCGCCAGCATTTCGCGGACCGCCTCGCGATCCTCGGCGGCCACCTCGGGGAGCAATTCGCGTCCGGCCAGATCCTCGTTGCGCCGCCGCGCCGAGTTCACGGCCTCGACGGCGGTGCGGTTGGCTTCGATGATCCGCAAATTGGCGGAGGATACGATCATGACAGCCTCGTTCGAGGCTTCGAATACAAGCCGGTAGCGCGTTTCGATTTCGCGGAGCTTCCAGTAATCCCGCTCCATGGTCTGCTGTGCGGCGATCAGGCGCGACTGCAGTTCGGCAACCGCCTGCAGATTCTTTCCGATCGCGAGCATTCCGGCACGGCCGCCGAGCAGCACGGTGGTAAATTCCATCGGAATTTCAAGGCCGCTCGGAAAACGCTGGTTGATCTGCCGGAACGCCGAGATGCCGCTGACGCGCGCATCGTCGACCATGCGCTTGACCTTGTCGCCGCCGATCTCGCCGGCAATTTCGACCCACGGACGGCCGAGCCAGCCATCCACGCTTTCCCCCTTCATCGCCGGAGACAATGTCGCTTCGCGGATCACGCCATCCATGTCCAGGAGCAGCGTGATGTCAGGCTGTACGGTCGGTAAGGCGGCCATTCCTGGTATCTGCCAATCTTTTCTGGCGAGCGGATTAGTCCGGAAAATTCTAAAAACAACACAGTCAACTCAATGCATATGCCAAGGGTACCTGACACTTCGACCCAGGGCAAAGCCATTGCCAACCCCTAGGATTGCGCAGAATCCGTAGCCCAAGTCAAGAAACACTTTAGTTTGAAGGGCTTCGGTCACCCCTTTGCTTTACACGGGTTTGCAGCCCGTAGCGGGCTACGCCGAATAATGGGCTAAAAGGCTTCCTAAGCGACAAGAACATACCATATCCAGATATGTCAATCTTACTTAACAATCGTGCGACCTGGTCCCGAGGGGAAATCAAGTGATCAGTCGATGCCTCAATCCGACAAGAATTAGCTCCCGCGAGCGCCTATTTCCGCCATCGGCGGTGAAGGTCGGCCAGATGCGCCAAGCCAGCGGCCGCAAGGCAGCCGCTGGCCTGCATCCAGCCACCTCCGGCGAGCGTCGCACGCAGGGCCAGCAGCAGGAACGCGCCCGCGCAGAGATTGGGCAGCAGATCGAGCGGCGCGACGCCCCGCCCGGCACGATGCCAATACACCAGAAGAAACGCGGCCTCGAGAACGACCAGAACGAAGATGAGATCGACGAGGCGTCCGCTCGCAAACAGGTCAGCCATGCCTAAGGATCACATGACGGTCGCGATCGGACAATATGAAGTTGGCGCAGTGTTCCTTGCTCAGGCGAATGGCGCATTCAGGCGAACGATAGTGAGGTTGAGATAAGCCGCGAAAGAAACCCACAACAAATAGGGCAACAGATAAAGGCTGGCCGGTTTGGCCCAGCGCCAGAACACAATCATCGGCAGCAAGATCGACGCCCAGAGAAATCCCACTTCGATCAGCGCCCAATCCGGCCGCCGCAAGGCAAAGAACAAGGTGCTCCAAAGCACGTTGAGCGCTCCGTTGAGCGCGAACAGCACAATCACCCAATCGCGTTGCGCGCGGTTCTCCGCGTGGCGCCAAGCATACACCGCCGACACCGTCGTCAACGCAAAAATCAAGGTCCATGCCGGGCCGAACAGCCAGTCCGGCGGCTGCCATGACGGTTTGCGCAAGTTCTGATACCACGGCCCGGTGTCGGTCAGCGTGCCGCCGAGCGTGGCGATGCAGATCGCAACGGCCGCCGCGATCAGAACAGGTTTCCAGAAACTCCGCAGCGCCACCATCAAGCCCGGGCCAATCCAGCCATATGAGCGAGATTCTTGAAGAAAATCCTGACATGCGCCACCGGCTTGGCCCGCACCAGTTCCTTATTCATGTAGGCATCCCAGGTCAGTTTCTGGACGTCGCGGTCGCGGCAGATGCTGACGAATCGTTCGCGCCGGCGGTCATTCGAATACCAGTACCACTGCATCACGCCGAGAATCCAGAACACCAGGCCATGCATTTTCATGAAACGCTTGCGCGCGGTGCGCAGCGCCTTGGCGTCACCGGTTTCAAGGAACAGATCGACGGCTTCCGCCGACAGCCGTCCGCCTATCATGGCGTAGTAGATTCCCTCGCCCGACGCCGGCGCGACAACGCCGGCGGCATCACCGGCAAGCAGGACGCTCTGACCATCATCCCAACGCGGCAGCGGGTGCAGCGGGATCGGCGCGCCTTCGCGGCGGATCGTCTCGGCGGATGCCAAACCAGCTGCGTCACGCAGGCCTACCACGGAATCGCGCAGCGAAAACCCCTTGCGGGCGGACCCGGTACCGACGCTGACTGTGTCACCGTGAGGAAACACCCAGCCATAAAAATCCGGCGATATCGTGCCGCGGTAATAGACGTCGCAGCGCGTGCCGTCGAACTGGCCTTCCGGGCGCGGCGACCGAACGATCTCGTGATAGGCGAACACGAAAGGTAGCCGATCGGCGCCGGGCAGGCACTGACGTGCAACCGCCGACAGCGCGCCGTCAGCGCCGATCAGCGCGCGGGTCCTCACGGCGCGTTCGGTGCTGCTCCCGTCAGCCTCACGCGCCTCGAAATAAACCATGGTGCTTCCGGACTGGTCGCGCTCAAATCGCCCGAACAGGCCGGTTCGTCGCTCTGCCCCGGCCTGAGCCGCCCGCTCCCTCAACCACTCGTCAAACACATCGCGGTCGACCATGCCGACAAACCCCCCGTCGATCGGCATGTCGACCTGCTGATCCGAAGGCGACACCATGCGCGCGGATTTGACCTTGGCCACCAGCAGATGATCGGGAATGTCGAAATCGCGGATCAGCCGAGGCGGAATCGCGCCGCCGCAAGGCTTGATGCGTCCGGCGCGATCGAGCAACAGCACCTTGCGTCCAAGGCTCGCCAGGTCGCGGGCCGCCGTGGCACCGGACGGCCCACCGCCGACCACCACGACATCAAACATTTCGGAAATTGGCTGCATGTCACCCTCCCGCAACTACGACGGTCCGCAGTTCATCTTGCCGCAACGCGCCGCGGACCGGCGCCCGATGAATCCATATCGCCATCAGTGCGGCGACCACGAACAGGCCGGCTTCGGCAGCGAACACCACCGAGTAGGAAAGCGCCGGCGACGACAACAGATATCGCGCGACGTCGCTCGCGAGGGTTCCGATAAAGCCGCCGGCGCCGAACGCGAAAGCCTGGGCCGCGCCCCACAGCCCCATCCGCACGCCCTCACGCTTCTCGCCGCCCGCACTGACAAGCGCCATCATCGACCCGATCGCCGCCACCGCATAGGCGCCATTGGTCACGCCAAGCATGAAGACGGTTTCGCGCAACGGCCAGCCGGGTCCGATGATCGCCGCCGCCGCCAGGCACAGCAAAGCGATCGCGGAAGCGAGACATCCGCCGATGGTCCATATCTGCAGATTTCCGCGCGATCGCGGATGGACGGCACCGATCAGCGGCACCAGCGCCATTCCGATCAGCGTGCCGGCATGTTGAACGCCCGACAGTTTGGTGGTCTCGCCGGGCGTGAAGCCGAACACCACGCCGGCGAACGGCTCCAGGATCAGATCCTGCGCGCTGTAAGCCAACATCGAAACAAATACGAAGATGGCGAACCGCCGTGACTTGGGTTCGGCCCAGACTTCCCTAAGGGCCGCGCGGAAAGATGATGGCGTCGACGCTCTCGGCGTGGGCGGATGAGGTGCCGCCACCGGCCGCTCCTCGATGCCCCACACGCCCGTCACCGTCAGCACCATCGCCGCGACCGACACAGAGGCGGAAACGACGATCAGCCGCAGCGGAGAAAACGGATCCAGCATGTGACCGGCCACACCGGTGGTGACGATGAATCCGGCAATCATCATGACCCAGACGATGGTGGCTGCCGCGGCACGGCGGTTGTCGTCCGTACGCTTGGCGAGCAGCACCAGCAGTGACGTGCCGGCGGCGCCGACACCGGCTCCGATCAGGCAGAATGCTGCGACCGCCAGCGCGACGCCGAACAACGGCTGCGTCGCCATCCACGCCGTCGCCACCGAGGCCAACAGGCCGCCAGTCGCAAGAACCAGCATGCCGCCGACGATCCATGGCGTGCGCCGCGCCCCAAGGTCGGAGCCGTGTCCCCAGGCAGGCCTGAAAACCTGCAGCGCATAATGAATGGCCACCAGCGCACCAGGCAGCATCGCCGGCATCGCCAGTTCGACCACCATCACCCGGTTCAGCGTCGAGGTGGTGAGAACGACGACCGCACCGAGCCCGGTCTGCACCAGACCGAGGCGGACAATGCTGAACCACGACAGCGTCGGTTTGCTCATGGTCACCCTGCCCTGATCGCCGCCAGCGCGAACGCGCTGATCAACATGCCCAAGGCGTAGCAACTGACGCCGGTTCCGTTGTACCAGGCCGCGCGCTCGCGCGGACGCTTGAGGAAATGCGCCATCAGAAACAATTGCGCGAGCAGCAACGCGCTCACGGCGGTCGCATAAAGCGGCCGATCCCAGGTCATCAGCAGCGCGATCACGACCGCCTGCGGCACCGCCATGACAAGACAGGCGAAGCGCGCGGCGTTGCCGACGCCGAGCAGCACCGGCAGCGAATCGATCCCCATCCGCTTGTCTCCCTCGACCGACTTGAAGTCGTTAAGGGTCATGATGCCGTGGGCGCCAATACTATAGAGCAGCGCGATCGCCACGATACGCCAGTCCGGAACCGTCGCGCTCATGATCGCCGCCCCGGTAAACCAAGGCAGGCCTTCATAGCAAAGCCCGCACGCGGCATTGCCCCACCAGCCGTTCTGCTTCAGCCGGATCGGCGGCGCGCTGTAGGCCCATGCCAGCGCAAGCCCGACGACGGCCGCAACAAACCCCCAGATGCCGAGCGCGGTCGCGAGCAGCAGCGACAGCGCCGTCCAGATCACGGCAATATAGAGCCCCCAGCGCCCGGGAATGCGGCCCGACGGAATCGGCCGATCCGGTTCGTTGAGGGCGTCGACATGCCGGTCATACCAGTCATTTACGGCCTGACTGGTGCCGCATACCATCGGGCCCGCAAGCATCACGCCGGCGACGATCATCGGCCAGCGCTGTCCGGGCGAGACGCCCGATGAAACGACGCCGCACCCCAGCGCCCACATCGGCGGAAACCAGGTGATCGGTTTCAACAGTTCCAGCACGACCAGAGGCGACGGGCGGTGAGCGACGGCGCTATTCATCCTCACTCTCCTCGTCTGCGGAATGTTCAGCAAGGCCGAACCGGCGAAGCTTTACGTAAAGGCTCTGCCGGCTCAGGCCCAGCATCTCGGCAGCCGAAGCACGGTTATCGCCAGTCAGTTCAAGTGCGGCCTCGATGGAAAGCTTCTCGATGACGTCGGTAGTCTCGCGCACCAGATCGCGCAGCGGCACCCGGCCAATCAACTCCGTCAATTGCGCCACCGAGCGCGGTAGTTCTCGCGCCGAGGAGTTCGCTGCGGAGAGCCGCTTCTCAACATTTCTGATCGCAAAACCAAAGCTCGGCTTGTCATCGCCATCGGTCAGCGACACCGCCGAGACTTCGACATCGGCGCTCGCGCCGTACTCTCCGCGCAGCGAAGTGGCGAACAGCTTGATCGATCCGTGCTGGCGAAGGTTGGCCAGCGCGATGTTGAAATCGACGCCGGCTCGGCCGAGCCATCGATCCAGCGCCTCCCCCCGCGCCTGTTCCACGCTGCTGAGTTGCGCCATTTCCAGAAAAGCGGGGTTTGCCCTCACAATCCGACCCTCATACTGGGTGATGACCAGTCCGTCCGGGGCAGCCTGGAAGTAATTCAGCAGCATCGAAGTCGCCTTCAGCGCGCTGGCTTCGGGCACCGATGGATGAGAGGACAGCCGGACCAGGAACAGCGAGGCATGTTCCTGCCGGAACAAGGATGCGGCCACGCTGCACTCGCGCTGCCCGTGCGCCAGGCGCACGCGCGCGCTGCTGTCTCGACCAGTAGCGCGAACATCGGCCAGAAGGGTCTGGATCACCTGCGAGCCTGCGGCATTGAACTGACCTGGCAAGCCGGCTTTCTGCAACTGCGGCGCGCTCGCGTCGAGCAACGCAAGCGCGGCCGGGTTGGCGTCGAGAATGGCGTTATTGCTGGCATCAACGATCATGACTGCTTCCGATGAAACCTGAAACAAGAGCCGGTAGCGTGTTTCGGCATGACGCAACCGGACGTAATCCCGCTCCATCGATTGCTGGGCACTGATGAGCCGCTGCTGCATCGCCGCGAGCGGACGCAGGTCGCGGCCGACCACCACGAAGCGATCCTTGCGCCCGATATTGATCGCCGAATAGAGGATCGGAATATCCGCGCCGCCGGGTGACGGATGATTGACCTGACGCCAGCTCGATGATTTCAGGGCCGCCGCGTCCTGCAGCAGTTCCCTGACTTTGGTCTGGGTCTCCGGCGTTACCACCTCCAGTAGTTTCGAACCAAGCCAGCGTCCGTGCGCGTCGAGTTCGAGCGACAACTCTTCCTTGTTGAACGCGACATCGCGAATCGAGCCCTGCCCATCGACCACAACGGCAACATCGGTCGCAGCCGCGATCAGGTTCGCAACCGACAGCGCACCGAGATCGCCCAGCGATTCCTGCGGAGATTTGAACACTTGCACCAGGGCAAACATCCTCCACCAAATCCGTGATCTCCGCTCCAGCAAACTTCCTGCCCGGCCTGTTCTCGGAGCGGACGTGTGCCGAACGCTTTTCGACCTCGTCCGCCGGCCGCTGCATCGCCCCGAAACAATCAGGCCTGCTGACTGGAAAGACGAGGGTAGCCTGCGCACCGGGTTTGCATTCTCGCCATCGCCGGCGCGCGGCTGGGAGTTCGCAGTTCTCCGTCCTTCGTTATCTCGGCGGCGCGAGCCCGTGCTTGACGCCCCAGTCGAACCAGTTGTCGACCACGGTGCCCGTGAGCAGGATGCCGATGCCGCCCGTGAGGGGACACAGCACGGCGAACCACCAGGCCCAGCGGTGAATCGATTCCGCCGTGGCGTTGAAGCCCATGGTCCAGCGCCAGAACAGCGCCGCTCGCTCCAGCGCCGTGCCGCGGTCGACAATCTGCTCGATCTCGCGCTCGCCGCCGTAGCGGCTGACCGCAAGGATGGTGGCACCGTGCATGGCGAACAGCAGCGCCGAACCATACAGGAACACGATCGAGAGCATGTGGAATGGATTGTAGAACAGGTTGCCATAGGTGATGGAGAAGTTGTTGGTCCAGTCGAGATGCGGGAATATCCCGAACGGCACCGCCTCGCTGAACCTGCCCATCAACAGCGGGCGGATGAAGCCGAGCACCAGGTAAAGCCAGATCGCCGAGGCAAAGGCCCATGACACATGGGTTCCCATGCCGAGCGCCCGCGCGCGGCGATAGGTCCGCACCCACCACAACAGGATCGACGTCGTCAGCGCGAAGCCGGCCATCAACCACCAGCCGCCGTCCTGTAGCGGCGGGATGCTGATGCCGTATTCGGGCTTCGGCGGATCGAGCGAGAGCCAAGGCAATTGCCGCACGAATTCGATCGGGCTCCAGTTGACCGACGCCAGCATGTTGAGGCCGATAATCTCGATCGCGACGATACCGCACAGGATCGACGCGATGCCGGTGAACCCGAGATATATCGGGCCGATCTGCGCGTCGCCGATCTTTCCGAGCCAGTAGTTGAACCGGCCCTCCCCGCTGCGGACCCAAATCCCGGGCTGCATGGGGATACCCGGATAGACGGTGCTGCGGACCTGAACCTGCGTGAAGATGTTCTGATAGTTGGCCATGGCGGGGTTCTTTCTGACGACGGTCGTTAGTTGGAAGACCAGATCGGAAGATTGCGCCACCAGTTCCACCATTCGGACCAGGGCTCGCCTTCCGGCCATAGCCACAACGGGCCACTGATGACGATGCAGACGGCGCTCCAGAACCCCGAGGACAACGCCACGAACAGGCCGAGGCGGTGAATGCCGAGGGTCCCGACCGAATAGCCGATCAGGTCGCGGAAGATGGTGTTCTCGTGCTCGGGCGACTTAACGGGCTCGCCGCGGTCGGGATTGGTCGATGACAGGATCAGCCCACCGTGCAGCGCCAACGCAAGGCACGTCGTGAAGAAGAACGTGATGGCGATCATGTGCGCCGGATTGTAGTGGAAGTTGCCGTACTGATAGCCGGTGTTCGATACCCAATCGAGGTGGGTGATGATTCCGTAAGGGAAGCCGTAGCTCCAGGAGCCCATCAACACTGGCCGGATCACGACCAGCGTGACGTAAGCCAGGATCGCGATGCTGAAGGCGAAAGGTACATGATAGCCGATGCCGAGCTTGCGGCATATTTCGACCTCGCGCAGCGCCCAGGAAACGAAGGCACCGATCGCGCAAATCGTGACGACCTGCCAGATACCGCCTTCCTGCAACGGCGCGAACGAAAGGCCGTATTTGACATCGGGCGGGTTGATGCTGATCTGCCACAGGTTCCAGGTCGGACCGAGCGCCGCGCCCCACACGATCAGGGCGGTTCCAACTACCGAGAAGAACACCGTCGTGATACCGAAGAACCCGACGTAAAGCGGCCCGGCCCAGAAATCGAACAGGTCGCCTCCTATCAGCGTTCCGCCGCGAACGCGGTACTTTCTTTCAAAGCTGAGCATTGCCATCGATGGCTCCTCCGCGAGCGAATTCTCGTTCTCATCCATCAACCCGTTAGCTACCGGAAGCGGGCGAGACCGGCCGCTCTATCCGGTCTCGTCCGTTCCGGTACGCAGCAGGTCATGCCATCAGGACGGCATGGTCGGTGTCGTGTACGGCAGAGAAATCTCTGACGTTTTCACCGGGCCCTTGCGGGGACCGTCCAACCAGTTGAACCGGTCGGTAGAGAGCAGAATGAAGTGGATCACGATCGCCAGTCCGAACAGGAACGTGAAGAGCATGACCAACGCACGCCGCGGGTCGAATAGAAGCCATATCCGCCACATGTCTTTTCTCCCGTTATGTCAGGTAAGAGATCGAAGCTTGGGCGAAATGCTGGATGCCATCCAACGCCGTCCTGTAGCCGCCGGGGCCCGGCAGCCAGGGACGCCACATCCAGGCAAGGATGTGAGCAACCACCGCGACAGCCGTGAAGAGAAAGAAACTCGTCATGAATATCGTGTGGAATTCCTTGGCCTCAGCTTCGGATAGCCCCGAGATGGAACCGTCCTTCATTTGGTATTCCTCCTGTTGATAGCCTTGCGGCCGTTCGCCGCCCGAGCGGGGGCGGCAGCGAATGCCGGATCTGCTTCGATGCGGCAGTTATCCGCCCGGCACCGACGGGCGAATTCCTCGAACTACAAGCCCATGAACGCCGACGTCACGATCGTGCCGGCCCCGCTGCGGGCTTCGGCAAAAATCGACTCGCGATCGCGGGAGAGACCGAAAGCGTCATGCTTGCGCCAGGGCATCAGCCGCATCGCCGCCGCGCGGAGCAGGCAAAGCACGTAGCAAAAACCGAACATGAGACGCGATTCGATCGCCTTGCTTTCCGCGAATGTTCTTGAACGAGAGCTGGTGTGGACATAATCGGACATCGACATCACCTCTTCCTTGTTGCCTTGCACGTATGGATACGGAATCACCGGATACAGATTGGCTTCGATGGCTCTCATGCGGGCTGCCCATCCATCAGTGCCGCCCGCGCTTTGGTAACGAGATCGATGGTGACACGATCCTCTCCGGCGCGGCGGGCGCCTCTCTCGGCGGCGTCGCGCAGGCGCTTGGCCGCGGAGATGCGTACGAGCACCGGATGCGCCTCCAGCACCTCATCGAGCAGCGCCTTGGCTTCATCGCTCCACAGGATCGCCTCATGCAGCCGCGCCGGTGTCGGGTCGACCCGGTCCAGGTCGGCGGCCAGGGGAAGGATGTTGAACAACGCGTCGAACAGCGCGTTGCTTACTTCCTGCACGAGGTAAGTTGCTCCGGAATAGCCCATGAACGGGGTGCCGGTGTGGCGGCGGATCACGGCCCCCGGAAACGATGCCGGGATGTAGATCGCGCGGCCTCCGGCTTCGGCCATATACATGCGTTCATTGTAGCTGCCGAACATGATCAGTGGCGGCTTCTCCCGCACCGCCGACCGGACGGCGTCATTGTCCGGCTTCACGCCAGCCTTGCGCGCAAACGCAAAGGTGCACGGCAATCCCATTTCGGTTTCGAGAAAATTCCGGACACCGCGCGCGTAAGTTTCGTTAGCGACAATGGCAAAGCTCGCGGTGCCGAAGAAATCCTGCGTCACCGAGCGCCAGAGATCCCATAGCGGCTTGATGGTGGTGTGCTTCTCGCGCTGGATGAACGGCTCCGGATCGATGCCGAGCAGCTCGCCGAGCTTGCGCAGGAACTTGGTGGTGCTGTGCAGACCGATCGGCGCCTGCAGATAGGGCCGCTCCAGCGCCTCGCACAGCATGCGGCCGAACTCACGGTACATGCAGACATTGACGTCGGCGTTCACCAGCTTGGGAATGTCGGCGAGATGGCTGCCGAGCGGAAATACCATGTTGATTTCGGCGCCGATGCCTTCGATCAACCGGCGGATCTCGGCCAGATCGCTCGGCATGTTGAAGGTGCCGTAGATCGGTCCGATGATGTTGACCCTGGGCTTGACGCTTTCCGCGCGCGGCTTGCGCTCCGGAATCTTCTTGACGCCGTACTCTTTCCACAGCCAGACGATGGCACGGTCGGCGCTTTGCCATTGATCCTCGTCGATGGTGCGCGGCAGGAACCGCTTGATGTTGGTTCCCTCCGGGGTGACGCCGCCGCCGATCATTTCCGCGATCGACCCGGTGACCACGACCGCCGGCAGATAGGGATCGAGCACGCGATGCGCGCGCCTCATGGCGCCCTCGGTGCCGGTCTGGCCAAGTTCCTCTTCGCCGAGCCCCGTCACCACGATCGGCAGTTCATGCGGCGGCAGCGCGTCGGTGTAGTGGAGCACCGAAGTGACCGGCAGATTCTCGCAGCCGACCGGGCCGTCGATGATCACCTGCATGCCCTTCACCGCGGTGAAGGCGTAAACCGCCCCCCAGTAGCCGCCTGCGCGATCATGGTCGAGGACCAGCATCAGATCATCTCCTCAGCCTTGCGCTTCTTCGCCTGGGCCTCGATCTGCTTCTTGTATTTCTCCCGGAAGGCCACATTCTCCAGGGGCGTGTCTTCCCAGACACCGGCGGCATGGCCCTCGCCGACATCGCCGAAGAAATCCTTCATCGTGTCGAAACGGCTCTGGTTGGCGAGCGCGGCATTGACCACCTGCGCCAGCGAGCCCGCTCCAGCGACGCCGAACAACGGACGCGCCGAAATGAGGTTGGTGAAGTACAGCGCCGGGATTGCGAGCTGTTTTGCCTTCTGCACCACGGGCGTGGTGCCGATGGCGAGGTCTGGCTTGAACTCACCGACGGCGGCCAGATCCATTTCCAGCGAGGCGCGGTACTGGACGCGGGTGCCCTTCGCCTCCAGCCATTCACGATCAACGTCGGACCATGGAGTTCTCGGGCAAGCGGTGCCGACATACGGCACATGGGCGCCGCTTTCGATCAGCAGGCGTGCGACCAGCAACTCCGAGCCTTCATAACCGGATACGGTGATGCGGGCGTTCACCGGCTTGGCCACCAGCGCCGCCTTGATCAAGGGCAGGAAACGATTCTTTGCGGCATCGATCTTGTCGCGGCCGACGTTGCAGGCCGTCCCGATCGATTCGAACCAGGCTTCAGTGCCGTCGTGTCCGACCGGCGCCGAGCCGACGATCGTCCTGCCGGCGAGATCGAACTGGCGGAAGCTCGCCGTATAGAAGGGATGGATCGCGGCGACGACCGAGCAATCGAGCGCGGCATAGAGCTCGCGCCACTCCCGCGTCGGAACCACCGGGCCTGCGGCCAGGCCGAGCGGCTCCAGCATCATGCCGATACCCACGGGATCGGCGGGAAACATTTCGCCGATCAAGGTGACGGTCGGCCGTTCGTTCCTGCCGCCGCGCGGCGCCTGCACCGGGCCCTGCTCGACTTCCTTTCGGGCGTATTCGAGCATCGCCGCCGCCAGCACGTCCTTGGCCTCGGCGTGCGTGGGCACGCCAAAACCCGGAACGTCGATGCCGATGATGCGTACGCCGTTGATTTCATCGGGAAGCAGATCCAGCGGTACGCCGGACGCCGTCGGCACGCAGAGATTGGTGATGATGATGGTATCGTAGAGCGCCGGATCTGCGAGCTTGAAAACGGCCTCGCGGATGTCCTCGAACAGTTTTCCCGTCACCAGCGTCTCGGAGTTGAACGGCACATAGCCGACGGTCCGCCTCGCGCCATAGAAGTGCGAGGTGAAGGTCAAGCCGTAAACACAGCAGGCCGAGCCGGAAAGAATTGTCGCGGTGCGGCGCATGCGCAAACCGACGCGCAGCGAGCCAAACGCCGGGCACATGCTTTGCGGCTGGTCGTGAGGTCCCTTTGGATAATCTGCGGCATAGCGGTCGAGAATGTCGCTCTTGCCCGCGGCGCCGGCCGCCGCTTTCAATTCCGCAGCGCCCGCGTGACACCCGAGACCATCGTTCTGCGTCGCGGCGGCATGGATGGCGGCCGGTGCAGTTGGAGTATCCGTCGCCGGCGCATCAACGCCAGCGGTCACCTCAACGGGCTCGTTCACGACCGACTCGGCGATCGCGCCGGCATATCGAGGCAGGATGACGTTCATGTCTCGCTCCGCATCATGCTTGTGCTCACGCTGCGTCGTAGACGACTTCGAGCGACGGCTTGTTGACGACCGACCTGCCGCACATGTCTTCCATGGTGGCGGGATCGAGCACCACGCCGCGGCCGACCACCTCGCCCTTGAACAGGCCGAGCAGACCGTCCTGGGTCAGCGGGGTCGGGCGGACCGGTGGCGCCAGGCCGACATTTTGTGCCAGTTCCTCGAACAGCTGGCACCACTGCCCGCCCGGCAGGCCGATGATCTCGTAGTTCGCGCTCTTCTTGCGGATATCGTCGTCGGCCGGAATCGCCGCGAGAACGGGAATGCCGACCGTCCTGGCGAACGCCGCCGCCTCGCCGGTCCCATCATCCTTGTTGATGACCATGCCGGCGACGCCGACATTGCCGCCGAGCTTGCGGAAATACTCCACGGCCGAACAAACGTTATTGGCGACATACAGCGATTGCAGATCGTTCGACCCGACGACGATGACCTTCTGGCACATGTCCCGTGCGATCGGCAGGCCGAACCCGCCGCAGACCACGTCGCCCAGGAAATCCAGCAGCACGTAGTCAAAACCCCATTCGTGGAAGCCGAGCTTCTCCAGCAGCTCAAAGCCGTGGATGATGCCGCGGCCGCCGCAGCCGCGGCCGACTTCGGGGCCGCCGAGTTCCATGGCAAAGACGCCATCGCGCTTGAAGCAGACGTCGCCGATCTTCACCTCCTCGCCGGCGAGTTTTTTCTTCGACGAGGTCTCGATGATGGTCGGACAGGCGCGACCGCCGAACAGCAGGGAGGTGGTGTCGCTCTTGGGATCGCAGCCGATCAGCAGCACCTTCTTGCCCTGCTGCGCCATCATGTAGGACAGGTTGGCCAGGGTAAAACTCTTGCCGATGCCGCCCTTGCCGTAGATGGCGATGATCTGGGTTTCCTTGGTGACTGGTGTCGTCACCGGCGCATCCGGCTCGATCGCCGCTTCCGCCCGCAAGGCGTCCTTCATGCTGATTTGAGGCACGGCATTCATGACAGCGAACTCCAGTTCAGGACCATCTTGAGGCAGGCGGAATCGTCGAAGGCGGTTCGATAGGCGCCCGGAGCGGCCGCGGCGTCGCGGTGATGGGTAATCAGCCCATCGAGCGAAAGCCGTCCGGACTCGATGAGGGCCTTGGTGGCGAGCAGATCGGGCTGCTGCCATTCGGCGGCGACCCGGATCCGCGCCTCGCGCATGAACGCCGGCGGAAACGCGAAAGACATCCGGTCGCTGTAAAACCCGGCGAGCACGATCTCGCCGCCCGGCGCGATGCGGCCGATCAGCGAGTCGAGCAAGCCGGCATCGCCGCTCACATCGTAGATGCTCTTGTAGTCGCGGCGCGTGTCGTGCTCGGGATCGAGCACGCCATAGCCAACCGCGCCGCCGACGCGGGCTGGATTTTTCTCCCAGACCACAGGTGGTTCATTTCGAACAGCGATCGAAATCCGCGCCAGCAGTCGGCCGAGGACGCCGTGACCGACAATGCAGTCCGGCGCGGCGGCACCGCGCGCGGCGATGGCGTGATAGGCCGTCGCCGCCAGCGCCAAAAGGATGCCGCGATCCCCCAGATTTTGGTCGAGCGGCACCACACGCTTGGCCGGCACCACCAGCCGCGACGCCGATGCGCCGAACAAGCCGCGCACCTCGCCGAAGCATTTCGCGCCAGGAACGAACACGAGTTGACCGGTACGAAGACCGGCTGCCTTTGCCGATTCGACGACGCGTCCGACAGACTCGTAACCGGGGACGAGCGGATATCCCATTCCCGGGAACGGGGGCATCCGGCCCGACCACAGCAGCCGCTCGGTGCCGGTGCTTATTCCGCTCCAGCCGATATCGACCACGACGTCCTCGGCGGTCGGGGGGGTCAAGGCAAGCCGATGGAGCGCCACTTGCTCCGGCTGCTTCAGTACCACTGCGATGGCTTCCATGGCTCACTCCGATCTTAACGGGTGCGGAACTTGAACCCCACGACTGTCATGCTATCCTGACGAATATGACTGTCAAGATAGATTAACATATTTCTTAAGCCGATCTCGCGGTAATCACACTGGCCAGCATCGGGATCGCCGCCGGCCGGAGCGAGATATCCGCAAAGCCGGCCTCGGTGAGTATTTCCCGCAGGCGCCCAAAGGTTCTCGGCCGACCGCTGCCCATCGCCAGCAGGTAGAATGCGAAATAGGCGTCCCCCATCGGCTCGGCGCCGCTAACGCCCGAAATCGGCTCGGCAATCAGAAGCGTCCCGTTACGCGGCAGCGCGAGGTGGACGGCGCGCAGCAGCTTCATCACACTGGCGTCGTCGTGGTCGTGGAGCACCCGCACCAGCGAGACGATATCGGCGCCGTCGGGCAGCCGGTTGCTGAGAAAGCTGCCGCCGATCGCCACGGCGCGGGACGACAGCTGCGCGTTGCGGAACCGCTCGCTGGCCTTGTCGGCGACTGCGGGCAGATCAAACAATACACAGCGCAGTTTTGGGGCCTGCGCCGCGACGGCGGCGATAAAGGAACCGTCGCCGCCGCCGATGTCGAGCAGGCAGCGATGGCCGCGAAACGAATAGGCCGACAGCACCTGCTGCGCGATCATCGGTTGTGATGCCGCCATCAAGGCGGTGTAGGGTGCGATGGCTTCATGCGAAAGATCGGTGGGGTGGCCGGTACCCGCATACGGCCAGTATCCCGCGAGTTGCCCCGCCCCTGCTTCGCCGCGCAGCCATGCGATCGGATCCATCAGGTCGCTGTAAAGCATCGCGTGATGCTCGATCATCGCGACCACGCCGGGATTTCCGATCAAGGCAGCGCCAAGCGGGCCAAGGCCATAGCGGCCAGCGCTGCGGCGTTGCACCAGCTTGAGGGATACCGCAGCGTCGAGCAGCAGGACGGTCGAATCAACTGGAAGCGCCAGCCGAGACGATAGTTCATCCGGGTTCACGGGCCCGCCTGCCAATTGATCGAACAGTTTCAGGCGGACGCAAGCGAGCAGGATCTGCGAATAGACAAAGCCGGCGCAGAGATCGAACAGCGCGCCGGCGCGCTTGCGGGCAATCGGCCGCGTCGGTGCAAAGGTGCCCGCAAATCGCTGGAAACCGGGACTGGCGAGAATTGAATCGCGCACCCCCAGCAGCCGGTCATGTAGCGACAATTTCGATGGTGCGGGCGCGGCCGGTTTCGGCCGGTCGACATTCGCTCTCCGGTCCGCGTCGGGCGTCTCATCAACCGCCTCGCGGTGCGCGACCGCGGCCATTAGGCTACGCCGCGAACTGCGCGAGCTTGGTCGGCACCAGACGCCTGGCCTCCGAGAGCATCAGCGAACGCAGTTCGGCACCATTGGCACACGGCGGCATCGCGTCGATCGCACCTCGCACCAGTTCGTGCAGCCGGAACAGCGCGCCATCGAGGCCGAGCTCGATCACCGCGCTCGGACGACCCAGCGCCAGATCGCGCCCGACCGGCTTGCCGATCTCTTCCTCGTCCGATGCGGCGTCGCGGATATCATCGGCGACCTGATAGGCCTCGCCGAGCTTTTCGCCGACCATCCGCCACGGCTCGGCGTCGGCGCCGGCCGATGCCGCTCCCACAACCGTTGCCGCAGCAAACAGCGCACCGGTTTTGGCGCGATGGTAATGCGCGAGATCGATCTGCGATTCGCATTCCCAGGCCTGGCCGGCCACGATGCCCGAGGGTACGCCGACCGATTGCGCGACGGTCAGCGTCAACGTGGCAAGCCGCGCCGGCGCGCACTGCACCCGCGCGAGCGTCTGAAACGCCAGCACGATCAGCGCATCGCCGGCCAGGACCGCCAGCGGCTCGCCGAATGCCTTGTGTACCGACGGGCGGCCGCGGCGCATATCCGCCGCATCGAAGCACGGCAGATCATCATGCACGAGCGAGGCGCAGTGCAACAGCTCGAGGGCGGCGCCGGCGGCTTCCGTTGCGGCCGGATGATCCTCCCCGCAGGCGGCCGCAACGCTGTGACAGAGCCGAGGCCGCACCCGGGCGCCCCTGGGGAAAACCGCGTAACGCATCGCAGCGGCCAGCCGTGGCGGGCAACCCGGTACCTCGGCGAGAGCTATTGCGTCGTTCAGTGCCCGTTCGATCCGACTGGTGACGTCCATGGCAAGCTCCCCGCCGTTGACCATTGTCAATTTGACTTGTCATATCGAGTGTAAATTAATATGGACATCTGTCAATCCAACAACGCAGGCCGGCGCGCACCCATGTCCAGAGATCGTGTCGTCATCGTCGGCGCCGGGGTGGCAGGAATGGTATGCGCCTTCGCACTCGCAGCACGCGGTCTCGACGTCACCCTGCTCGAACGCAGCGCCGGGCCCGGTGGCAAGATGCGGCAGATTGGGGTCGGCGGAACCCAGATCGACAGCGGGCCCACGGTTTTCACCATGCGCTGGGTATTCGACGAACTGTTCGCGGCCGTGGGTCAGAACTTTTCGGACTTTGTGCGGCTGCGCCCGCTGGATGTACTGGCTCGCCACACGTGGGATGAACGCAACCGTCTCGATCTGTTCGCCGATGAGGGGCGCTCGGCCGAAGCGATCGGCGATTTCGCGGGCGCAGCCGAAGCAGAACGCTATCGCGCTTTCTGCCGCGACACCCGCCGCATCTACGAGATCCTCGAAAAGCCGTTCCTGCGGGCGCCGCAGCCCAGCATGGGCGGCCTGATCGGCGCCCGCGGCTTTCGCGGCCTGATGCAACTGCCGCAGATCAAGCCGTTCTCGTCGATGTGGTCGACGCTTTCCCAATACTTCCATGACTCGCGGCTCCGCCAGCTATTCGGTCGCTACGCCACCTATTGCGGTTCTTCGCCATTCAAGGCACCGGCGACCCTGATGCTGGTCGCCCATGTCGAACGCGAAGGCGTCTGGAGCATCGAAGGTGGCATGTACGGCCTCGCCAGGGCGCTGGAGCATTGCGCAGAATCGCTTGGCGCCACCATCCGCTACGGGCAGGAAGTGAGCGACGTTCTCATCGTCCACGGACGCGCCTCCGGTGTCAGGCTTGCGAGTGGTGAACGCATTGCGGCCGATGCCGTGATCTTGAATGCAGATGTCGCGGCGGTCGCGAACGGTCTGTTCGGCATGACCGCGCGCCGCGCCGCTGCGGTGATCGCTCCCCGCGCGAGATCGCTTTCGGCCATGACCTGGAGTCTCGTCGCAAGCGCCGGCGGTTTTCCCCTGAGCCGGCATAACGTGTTCTTCTCGCGGAATTATGCAGCGGAGTTCGACGATATTTTTGAGCGCGATGTACTGCCGCACGAGCCGACAGTCTACGTCTGCGCGCAGGGGCGCGGCGACAGCAACACCGGCGGTAGCGACTGGGAAAAGCTGCTGGTTCTCGTGAACGCGCCTGCCAATGGCGACCGGCATTCCTACGATTCAGCGGAGGTGGAAAGATGCGCGCAACGGACATTTGGCGTACTGCAGCGATGCGGCTTGCATATCCAACGGCAACCGGATGCAACACAGGTAACCACACCGGCGGATTTCAACCGGCTGTTTCCGGCCACGGGCGGCGCCCTGTACGGCCGCAACTCGCACGGATGGACGGCGTCGTTTCAGCGGCCGGGAGCCCGGACCAAAATTCCGGGCCTGTATCTGGCGGGCGGCAGCACGCATCCGGGACCGGGCGTGCCGATGGCGGCTCTGTCGGGCCGCTCGGCAGCCGCCAGTCTGATGGCGGATTTGGGTTCGATCAGCCAGTCGCCAAGAACGGCTATGCGTGGTGGTATGTCGACGCGCTGAGCGACGACGGCGAGAGCGGCATCACCATCATCGCCTTCATCGGCAGCGTATTCTCGCCCTACTACGCCTTTGCGCGGCGCAGCGGCCCGGCCGATCCGCTCAATCATTGCGCCATCAACGTCGCGGTTTACCGCAAGGGCGCCAATCGCTGGGCCATGACGGAGCGGCCTCGCGGCGCCGTCGGCCGCACCAGTGATACTTTCGCGGTCGGTCCGAGCCACCTTTCATGGGACGGCACGTCGCTGGCGATTCGCCTCGATGAAATCGCGCTGCCGATTCCCAGACGCATCCGCGGCACGGTGCGCGTGGTGCCCACGGCCATCACGAGTCAAGCCTTCACGCTCAATCCCACCTTCAATCATCAGTGGTGGCCGATCGCGCCCTGCGCGCGGGTCCATGTGGCGCTCGAGCATCCGCAGCTGCGCTGGCAGGGTGACGGCTATTTCGACATGAACCGGGGAGATGGGCCTCTGGAACAGGGTTTCGTCGATTGGCAATGGGCGCGCGGTGTGATGCAGGACGGCGCGGCGATCCTGTATGAAGCGCAGCGCCGCGATGGCAGCCGCATGGATCTTGCCATGATGTTCGATCCCGACGGGCGCATGCAGACCTTCGCGCCGCCGCCCCTTGTCGGGTTAAATCGCACGGGATGGCGTGTCGGACGCAGCGTTCGGAGCGAGGACACGGCACGCGTCCTCAAGACCCTGGAAGACGCACCGTTCTATTCGCGTTCGGTGGTGTCGGCACAATTGCTGGGCCGGCCCATAACCTTGATGCACGAAAGCCTGTCGCTCGACCGTTTCAGGATGCCGGTGGTGCAGGCGATGCTCCCGTTCCGCATGCCGCGGGCGCGACTTTAACGGCCCCCCTGATGGTGAGACGAACTCTTCGCAATCGTCGCGAACCGTGAGGCACGCCCGTCCTCATCCGATCGAGACGCAGCCAAGATACCGATCTCAGGATGGGGGCATACTATCCTTCGCCCGTTCGGCTTCCTTCTTCCGATCGAGCCGCCGTCCAACCAGTTCAAGAACACCCCAGGCCGCAGCGAACAATGCCACGACGAAAAATTCGATGAATCCGAGATAGTCTTCCATGGCCTCGCCTCGTGCGCAGCCGTTCGAACCAGATCGTAGTCTGTGCGCGCTGCTATTGGGCGAGGCTGACATTGCTCTCGCCGATGGTGCCAGCATCCGACATCTCGCAGCTTCACCGGTAGGAGCCGGTACGCAGCATCTGATCACGCCGTTCCAGCCGCGCGAACAGATCGATCACCCAGACTACGCGATCCTCGATCGGCTTCGCCCTGATCCCCGGTTCGCGTTGCCGCACCGGCGTTGCTGCGACTGCCTCGACCAGGAACCAGGTTTCCTGGATCTGCGCGCTTGCTGGCAATCCCTTCGCCGGCACCCATTCCGTTTTCAGCAATGCCAGTGTTCGCGCCAGCACCTTGAGTTTGCGCTCGGTCGAAACCACGGTGCGCCGCGATACCGAGTCCAGCCCGCCGCGTTCCAGTTCACGGCCGATCTCTGCATAGAGCGCCCGCGCCGCGTAGATGCCTGGACGGCAGGACAACGGCAGATTTGCGATCCCGAGAGTGGCGCGGTCGTACATGGCATCGGCCGCGTCCAGCAGGCGTTGCACGATCGCCGCGATGTCTGGCGTGAATATCGGATTCGCCAGCCATGCATCGGGGTCGATGCCGTCCTCGCGCAGCCACGCCAGCGGCAGGTACAGCCTGCCCGCCCGGGCGTCCTCGCCGACGTCGCGGGCGATGTTGGTCAGTTGCATGGCAACGCCGAGATCGCAGGCCCGTGCGACGATATCAGGCGCGCGCTGTCCCATCACCAGCGTCATCATCGCACCAACCGCGCCGGCAACCCGCGCCGCATAGGCATGGAGATCCATAAGTGATTCGTAGCGACGACCCTCGGCGTCCCAGGACAACCCCTCAAGCAGCGCTTCTGGCAATTCGCGCGGTATCGAGAAGCGCGCGACGACATCGGCAAAGGCACGATCGGCGGCGAAATCCATCGGCTGGTCACGATAGGCCCGATCGAGCCGATCCTTCAGCCGTTCGACAGCGGCGGCACGATTGCGGCCGAGATCGACGGCATCGTCGGCCAACCGGCAAAATGCATACAGCGCGACCGCGGCATCACTGACCCGTCGCGGCAATACCTTGGAAGCCGCATGAAAGGTGCGCGAGCCGCCCTTGAGCAATGCGCGGCAGGCGGCCATGTCGGCGGGATGGAGTCGGTCGGTCATGCGGTCACCGGATCTGAGCGCGCAAGGCTTCGGGCATCGGGAACGAGGGAATCGAGAACGCGGGCGGAGGAGAGCACGCCGGGCAGGCCGGCGCCGGGATGGGTGCCGGCGCCGACGAGGTAGAGCCGGTCGATGTCTTCGCTGCGATTGTGCGGACGAAACCACGCGCTTTGGGTCAGCACCGGTTCCAGCCCGAACGCGGCGCCGCGGAACGACGACAGCCGGTCCTGAAAATCCTGCGGAGTCAGCATGCGCGAACTCACGATCTGGCTCTCCAGGCCCGGTAGCAGGGTGCTGCCGAGTTTGCGCGAGATGGCGCGGCGGTATTTTTCGGCCGTGACGCTCCAGTCGGTGCGGCTTTGCAGATGCGGCACCGGCGAAAGCACGTAGAACGCGTCGCAGCCGTCCGGCGCCAGCGAAGGATCGGTCGCGGTCGGACGATGCAGATAGAGGCTGAAATCTTCAGCAAGGACCTTTCGCTCGAAAATGTCGGTAAGCAATTCCTTGTAGCGCGGCCCGAGCATGATGGTGTGATGCGGTACGTCGGGATATTTCCGGTTGGTGCCGAAGTACCAGACGAACAGGCTCATCGAGTAACGCGCGCGCTCGATGCGTCTGTCGGTCCAGCGCGAGCGCGCGGAGGCCGGCAAGAGATGGCGATAGGTCCACGCCGAATCAGCATTCGATACCACGATATCGGCCGGGATCGTTTCGCCGGAGACGACTCGCACACCGCACGCCACGCCACCTTTCACGATGACTTCTCGAACCTCCTCGTTGCATCGGAGCCTGCCGCCCTGTCCTTGAATCAAATTGACCAGTCCTTCGACCAGCCGGCCGGTGCCGCCCAATGCAAAATGCACGCCCCAGCGACGCTCCAGGAAAGCGATCAGGCAGTAGATCGAGCTCGCGGTGAATGGATTGCCGCCGATCAGCAGAGGATGAAAACTGAAAACGATGCGCAGCCGCGGATCGTGAAAGAAATTCGACACTAGGCTGAAGACGCTGCGGTAGCTCGACAGCCGGAGCAGCTCGGGCGCAATCTTCGCCATGTCGGTCCACTTGCTGAACGGCACGTCGCCGAGCTGTTCGAAGCCCACCTTGAAGATCGCCTCACTGGCTTTCATGTAGGCGTCGTAGCCGCCGACATCGCCGGGCGAAAACCGCGCAATTTCCGCGCGCATCGCTTTCGCGTCGCCGGAGTAATCGAAATGCGAGCCGTCCTGAAAGCGGATTCGATAGAAGGGCGATACCGGCAGCAGCGTCACATCGTCAGAAAGCTTGCGACCGCACAACTCCCACAATTCCTCAAACAGGAAAGGTGCCGTAACAATGGTCGGGCCGGCGTCGAATGCAAAACCGTCCTGCCGGTAGACATAGGCGCGGCCGCCGGGCGCATCGAGCTTCTCCAGCACGGTGACGCGGTAGCCTTTGGCGCCCAGCCGAACCGCCGCGGCCAATCCGCCAAAACCGCTGCCGATCACCACCGCCTGCGGCTGGCCACCGGACGGACTCGGCGCGATTGATGGGCGGCAGCTAGGGTCGAACATGCCTCATTGTAACTAATTATTGACAGTTTACTAGCCCGCACGTGTAAAATTAGATTTACAGCGCTGGTGAGCTTAGTCTGCTCCGCGCGTTCGCGCCGCGTATCTCGCAACGAGATCCGCGATCAATTTCGGCTGTTCTTCGTGGGCGAGGTGCCCGAGGCCGGGTACTCTTTCGATCACCGCTTGAGAAACAATCTCGCGGACCTTCCGCGCGACCTCAGGCGAAATCGACCGGTCGTTGGAAGCCGCGACAAGCAACAGCGCCGGCGCCAGCCGCGGCAGATCGTGCAGCAGCGGTTCGAGCCGCCAGTTCGCCATCATTCGCAGCGCAGCCGCGACATGCCTGGGACTGCGCACCAGTTTGCGGTACAGCGCGATACCCTGGGCATCGATAGCCGATCCGGTGTTCTGAAGCAGCCGTTCGACCGCGCCGGCGGTTGACGCCTGCGAGGCAAACATGCGCGGCACCAGAGGATTCATGATCAGGAGTTTCGCCAGTGGCGAGAACAGATGGTTGGCGATCCCTCCGAACGGCATGAACGCGCCGTTGAGGCTGACCAGCAGACACGGCGCGATCTTTCCATCGAGGCACATCCGCGCCAGAATCGCCGCACCGGCGGAATGGCCAACCACGATCGCGGGCTTCGCATCGAGCACACGAAGAAGCTGGCTCACATCAGATGCCATACCCGGCAATGACAGCCGATGCGCCGAAGGCGACTGCGTGAAGGCGTGACCGGGCAGATCCGGCGCGATGACGGCGAAGTGCTGCGCCAGGATGGGCGCCAGCCCGCGCCATGAATGGGTCGCAGCACCGGTGCCATGAAGCAGCAACAGCTGGGGTCCCTGCCCCATCTTCTGCACATGCCATCTAAAGCCTGCCGCCTCGACAAACAGGCTGGCGTCCCGGTTGGGCCAGTCGCCGCCATCCCTGCTCCAGACCAGATCGGGCATCCGGCACGGACTTCAAGCAGACGAAGCGGCCGGCGCCCCGGCGAGAAACGCGTCATAACTGGTGATAAAGGCGGCTTTGGCCTCGAAATGCGGCATTGCGCCGGTCGGGAAGACCTCGATCGTCCAGTTGGCGCGGCCCTGCACCACTGTCTTGTTGGTGTAATCAACAAAGTCGCCGCGAACGCCGTGCGCCATCCACACCGGCAAGGTCAGCGAGTGATAGATTCGGATGATACCTTCGCTGAACAGATATCCCGAAACGAAGTAATATGGCGCGTGCCGCGCGCCGGGCTGACGCGCGGTGAGATAGTCGTACTCCGCGAGGCCTTCATCGATATCGGGCGAGCCCCAGGTTTTTTTCAGGAAGTAGCGGATGCCGGCACGGCTGGTCAGCAGCCGAAAGAAACCTTCGCTCCATAACGGGAACTCGAAAAGTGCGTGCAGCCACGGCATGGCCCGGGTGCCGTTGCGCGATTTCGTGTCGGCGTCGCGGCGGCGGAAACCGGTCGGGCTCACCAGCGCCGCGGTACGAAAAGCCAGTGGCATCTCGGTGATGGCGCGAGCCAGGAACTCGGACGACAGCGACACCGCGAGTGCGTCCAGCGGGGCGCGGCCGTGCACATGCTGGATTTCCCTGACCATGATCAGGATCGCATCGGTCATCATGCGCACGCTGTATTTGCGCCGGCCCCGTTCGGAGTGACCGAAGCCGGGAAGCTCCAACGCGTAAACTGTTCGGCTTTGGCGATAGTGCTCGTACAGCGGTCTGATCTCATAGGCCGAGCCGGCCGCGTTGATGCTGTGCACGAGCAGCAACGGCGGAAGTCTTCCGGCGGCGTCGGGACCAGCGGAATAATAGGTCAGCCGGCCGACCGGACTGCCGATCTCGTGGCGCTGCCCGGAAACCGACGCGGGCAGTTCCTCGGCGCCCGGGGACGCCACCGGACGAGTAGCCGCTGTAGCTTCGCCCATCGCGACATCCTTTTTCAATCCGTGCGCATCCCGCCGTGGTCAAGGTCGTTGCGGCGGTGTATCAGAAATGACATCGAACCTTGTCGATATCAGACGGAAACGCAGCTTGACACACAATACTGCCGTCAAACCCTTCCTTGAAGTGCTTTCTGGGCGTCGCCAGAGCGTGCCGCCGCTCTGGATGATGCGCCAGGCCGGCCGCTATCTGCCGGAATACCGGGAAGTTCGTGCCAAAGCCGGTGGGTTCCTCGATCTGTGCTTCAATCCCGATTTCGCCGCCGAGGTGACGCTGCAGCCGATCCGTCGCTTCAACTTCGACGCCGCAATTATCTTCTCCGATATTTTGGTGATTCCCTATGCCCTGGGGCGCTCGGTGCGCTTCGAGGTCGGCGAAGGCCCGCGGCTCGATCCGCTGGATACACCCGACAAGGTCGGCACGCTGGCAGCAAAAGCCGACTTTACCAAGCTTGAACCGGTGTTCGAAGCGCTGCGCCGGGTCCGGCGCGATCTCGATCCGAGGATCGCATTGATCGGTTTCTGCGGCGCGCCCTGGACGGTCGCGACCTACATGGTGGCGGGGCACGGAACGCCGGATCAAGCGCCGGCGCGGATGATGGCCTATCGGCATCCTGAAGCATTCGCAAAAATCGTCGACACCATTGTCGAAAATTCAATCACCTATCTGCTCGGGCAACTCTCCGCCGGCGCCGATGTCCTGCAGATCTTCGACACCTGGGCCGGCGTGTTGCCGCCGCGCGAATTCCAGCGCTGGTCGGTGGGGCCGACCAAGCGGATCGTTGATGGAGTGCGGGCGAAGGTGCCGGGCGCCAGGATCATCGGATTTCCAAGAGGCGCCGGCGCCTTGCTGCCGGGGTATGTGGAGGCGACTGGCGTCGATGCCGTGAGCATCGACTGGGCCGCCGAACCATCGCTGATCCGAGCAACGGTGCAGAACCGCGTCGCGGTGCAGGGCAATCTCGATCCTCTGGTCCTGATCGCGGGCGGCGAAGCGCTCGATCGCGCGATTGACGACGTGCTGGCGAATTACGCGCAGGGTCGCCTGATCTTCAATCTCGGGCACGGCATTCAGCCGGAAACGCCGATTGCGCATGTCGAGCAGATGGTGAAGCGGGTGAGGGCCTACGAGGGTAACTAGCGGACGCTCGCCAGCACCGCTTTCGACAGCGCTGTGGCGTCGGCGTGAGGCAATGGCAGATACCGCGCGCCCATTTCCCGCGCGAATCGTTCGGCCAAAGGTCCGGGGCGCGGCGAGGTATCGACCAGAACCGAGGTTACACCGGCAGCCCGCAACTGCCGCGCCGCGCTCATCGCATCCTCCTCGGCGCGCGGACGACCCTGCGCACCGTCACGCGCAATGTTGGCACGCCCGTCGGTCAGCAGAACGACCGTTGGAGTTTGTCCCTTGCGCCGAGTCAGATCTGCGAGCGCGAACGCCGCATCGAGGCCCGCCGCGAGCGGCGTGCCGCCGCCGCCGGGCAAGCCGGCAAGGCTGCGCTTGGCGCGCGCCAGGGAGCGTGTCGGCGGCAACAACAGTTCGGCGATACTGCCGCGAAATGCGATCAGCGCCACTTGATCGCGCCGCACGTAACAATCCGCGAGCAGCAGCTCAACCGCGCCCTTGGCCTCCGCAAGCCGATGCAGCGCCGCCGAGCCGGATGCGTCCACAACAAAGATCGTCGTGGTTTCGCTGCGTTGCTTGAAGCGCGAGATGCGGAAATCCTCCTTGCAGATCAGGATGCGCGGGCGCGACGAACCTCCGCCGCTCATGGCCGCTTCGCGTCTTCGTAGCGGCTGCCATGGTGCCGCGGCGCGCAGCGTCTCGATCACACTGAGCTTCGCGTTGGCGCGCGGATCGCCGCGCAGCACGCCGGCCGGACGACCGCGCGCCCCGGACTTCTGCAATACACCGGCCTTGCCCTGGGACCGCGCCTGCGAACGGCCCGCGGATGCGCGGAGCGCCGCCAGCACATCCGGCGGCAGGGCCGCCTGAACCGCGGCCAGAATGACTTCATCCAGCGCCCGCTCGATATCGGCCTTGTCGCGGTCTTCGACCTTCTCATCATCGACCGAACCATCGTCGGGGGGCGGTCCGGACGGTTGTTCCGGTTCCCGCAATTGCGGAAACACCATCGCACGCGGAGCCAGCACGAGACGCGCCGCCAAGGCGATATCGTCCTGTTCGACTTCGGCATGCCGTGCCAACGCAGCACTGGCGCGGGCGACGCGCAGGGTCAGCAGCGGAGCCCGCAGTGAAGCGATCCCGAGCGCGCTAGCGGCGGTGCAGATCGCCTCGATCAGTTCGTCACCCGTCGCAAGCGCCGTCAAACGCTCACGAGCCGTCACAATTTCCTCACCCTCAAGCACCCCCTGCTCGGCTTCGCCAACAGAAACCCCGTTCAGATCGACGTGAAATGCCAGGCGATCGCGCAGCGATGCCTGGACGGCTTCATCATCGAGCCCTTCATCCAGCGCCACCACACCGAACCGTACGGCCATCCGTAGCGAAAGACCGTCGCGTTCGACGATCGTCTCCTTGGCATCCATCGCGGACGTTATGTGCACCGTGGTGGCCGACGACATCCGCTCCGCCATGGCCAGGACCAGCACGCCGCCATCGACTTCCGCCAGCAATCCTCGTTCAACGACGGGGCGGCCAGCCAACAACGTCGCATTGAGATCGAGGCCGCCAAGCAGACGGCTGTCGCCGGTATGCAGCGGCAGGCGTTTCATCGGTTGCGACAGCGGCAACGCCGCCCGTATGGCCGCGAGGCAGCGATCCCGCACCGGCCCGGCGCGCGATCGCAGCAACACGCCGCCGGTACCGACCGGATCGACCGCGAACAAGAGCGCTGCGGTCACCGCATCGGAACAGGCCAGCGCGGCGGTCATCCGAACACTTCCGCGACGGCGCGGTCGACGCGCACCTTGGAACCGGCGTCGTCGAGCGGATTGCGGCGCAGGCGGTGCCGAAGCGCCGGCGGCGCGATGCGGCGCAAATGATCGTCAGCGACGGTCTTGGCATTTTCCAGCGCCGCCAAGGCTCGGGCGGCACGCATCAGGGTCAGTTCGCCGCGCAGGCCGTCTGTGCCGAGGGTCATGCAAAGTCTTGCGGCGCGTTCCAGCGCAGCGTCTGAAACGACGATCGAGGCCAGCCGCTCGCGCGCTGCGGTGATCTTCTTGCGTAGCTTTGTCTCTTCCTTCGCCCACGCCTCGGTGAAGGCGGCGCCGTCGCGCTCGAAAGCATCGCGGCGGCGCACCACTTCGATACGGCTCGGCAGATCGTCGGGGGTTTTCACTTCGACCGACATGCCGAACCGGTCGAGCAACTGCGGGCGCAACTCGCCTTCCTCGGGATTGCCGGTGCCCACCAGCACGAACCGCGCGGGATGGCGGATGCTGAGGCCTTCGCGTTCGACGACGTTTTCACCCGACGCCGCGACGTCAAGCAGGAGATCGACCAGATGATCTTCCAGCAGATTGGCTTCGTCGATATAGAGAAATCCGCGATGTGCGCGCGCCAGCAATCCCGGCTCGAACGCTTTCTCGCCGCGCGCCAGCGCGCGTTCGAGGTCGAGCGCGCCGACGACGCGGTCCTCGGTGGCCCCGAGTGGCAGATCGACCACCGGCACCGGAATCTGCACGGTCTTCAAGGCACCTTTCTCGGCCCAGGCCCGACAGTCGTCGCAAAATTCGGCCTTGGTGCCGGGATCGCAGTTGTACCGGCAGCCGGCCACGACCTTCATTCTCGGCAGCAACGCCGCCAGCGCGCGCACCGCGGTAGATTTGCCGGAGCCGCGATCGCCGAATGCCAGCACGCCGCCGACCTTGGGATCGACGGCGGCGATCAGCAGTGCGAGCTTCATTTCGTCCTGGCCGACGATGGCTGAAAACGGAAACGCTGTCGCCATGTCATGCCTTCATGGTTCGGGTCGCACACGCGCGAGGATCGCCGAGGCGCGCTTGGACAACAGCTCGAACCCGACGATACAGCCAAGCTCCGGCGCCCGATCGGCCGGAATGGCAAAGTCCTCGGTCTGAACAATTGTCATGGTGCTTTTCGGTGTGCCGATGCGCATCTAAAATGCCACAACCCGCCCTCCATCCAGCAACCGCGACGGCTCGCGGCGACTTGGTCGCGGCAGATTAAGACCAGCCACCGGCGGAATGCAAACGGATGTCACGGGTTGCAGTGCAAACCGTTGGCGTCGCGAGGCTTTCCTTACACTCTATATGTGCCAGTACTTTTCGGACTTTGCCCGCACCAGAAACTTAACGCTGCCGGCGCGTTTCGGCTTCTGTCCGGCACGGCAGAGTGGTAGTCGTGGCGAACCGGCGCACTCGAATTCGAGAAGACGCGATGAGCCCTGAGGTTCTGATCGGCGAAGGCGATGCGGCGCGGCTTGTGCCGCATCCTCTGCGCGCCGCGATCCTCGGCGAGGTTCACGCCCGGCCGTTCACCCCGCTTTCGGTCCCGTCGCGGATTCTGCATTTCGCCTTTGACACGTCGGGGCCGCTTGCCCAGGCAGACCGCGCCAATCTCGTGAAGCTCTGCGAGTCGCGCGGTCTGCCGCCGCCGCCCTCCGGCGAAAAACATCATCGGGCGCCGTTCGGCACCACAGTGCTGCGCTGGGAACAGCATTCCGAGTTCACCACCTATACCTGGGAGATGCTGTCCGATCCCGCGGCCGTCCCATTCCATCCCGATGCGGCATCGCTGGCGTCGCCGATGCGCCTTGTTGCGCAGCCGGGTCCGCTGCTGGTCGCGGTCGACCTGCATCTGTTGGCAGAGGATCCGCCGAGAACAGCGCCGGAACGTCTGTTCGACAATGCAAGCCTCGCCGTCGCCGAGAATTCCGACGGCGCCGCCGTCTACGCCACGGACTTTCAGCCCGGGCCAACCGGCTTTGTACGGATTCTCGTGGCCGAACGCAATTTGTCGGCGGAGCGAGCCGGCGCGCTCGTCCAGCGGGTGATCGAACTGGAAACCTATCGCACCCTGGCCTTGCTTGGGCTGCCCGAAGCACAGCGGCTCGCGCCTTCGATCGCAACCGCCGAGCGGCGGCTGGTGGAAGTTACCGAACAGATGCGCCGTGCCGGCGATCTCGCCAGCAATCACCGGCTGCTCGACGAGTTGACGGCGCTCGCCGCCGAGGTCGAAGCAGGCGCCGCAGCCAGCGTGTTCCGCTTCGGCGCCAGCCGGGCCTATGAAGAAATCGTCCAGCAGCGCCTGCAGACCATCGGCGAACGCAAGGTCGGCGGACTGCCGACGTGGTCCTCATTCCTTGCACGCCGGATGAAACCGGCGCTCCGGACCTGCGTCACGATCGAGGCGCGGCAGTCAGGTCTTTCGCTCAAGCTGGCCCGCGCCGCCAATCTTCTGCGCACGCGCGTCGATGTCGAGCTCGAGCAGCAGAACCAGGAATTGCTCAAATCCATGAACGCGCGGACGCGGCTGCAACTGCGTCTGCAGGCGACGGTGGAAGGGCTCTCGGTCGCGGCGATCACCTACTATGTTGTCGGACTGTTTGGTTATCTGGTGAAGGCCGCATATGACAGCGGTCGCCTGGCAGTGGAACCAAGCATCGCTACGGCGGCATTTGTGCCCGTTGCCGCGCTTGCGATTTGGTGGACCGTCCGCAGCATCCGCAAGCGCAACGTCGCCGGCGAGGATTGATGCTTGCAAGATTCGTTGTTGCGATCATTGCGGTCGTCGCGATTGCAGCGGGAGTGTTGGAGTTGCGTGGCGCCGCCAACGGACTGCGCATCACTCACACCCAGGCGGGCGATACTCCTGTTACCATCTTTCAACCTGAAGCCAAGGCCCCGGCCCCCGTGGTGGTGATTGCGCATGGTTTTGCCGGATCGCAGCAACTGATGCAGCCGTTCGCGCAAACGCTGGCGCGCAACGGCTATATCGCCGTGACCTTCGATTTTCTTGGCCATGGCCGCAATCCAGTTCCGATTCGCGGCGATATCACCGAGGACGAAACCATCACATCGGCGCTCCTGCGCGAACTGGGCAGGGTCGCGGTTCTGGCGCGCACGCTGCCTGATAGCGATGGGCGCTTGGCTGTGCTCGGCCATTCCATGGCGTCCGACATCGTGGTGCGCTTCGCAATGACCAATCCCGAGGTTCAGGCCACGGTCGCGGTGTCGGTATTCTCGCCGGTGGTTACGGCGACAAGCCCGCGGAATCTGCTGGTGATCGTCGGTGCGCTCGAACCATCCATGCTGACGCGTGAAAGTCTGCGTATCGTCAATCTGGCCGCGGGAGGAAACGCCATGATCGGCGCGACCTATGGCAACTTTGCCGAGGGCACCGCGCGACGACTGGTAGTGGCCGGCGGCGTCGAGCATATCGGCGTGCTCTATAGCCGCGATAGCATGGAGCAATCGCTGCAATGGATGAACGAGGCCTTCGGCCGACAGCAGACGGGTTTCATTGATCGCCGCGGTAGCTGGCTGGCGCTGGTTTTCTTTGGCTTGATCGCGCTGGCATGGCCGTTGTCGGCCCTGTTGCCTGTCGCAAACGTAACCCCTGTCGGTGCGAACTTTCCCTGGAAACCGCTCCTGATAGCGGCGTTCGTACCCACGCTCCTGACGCCGTTGACCCTGTGGAAGATGCCTACAAGCTTTTTGCCGATCCTGCTCGGCGATTACCTGGCCCTGCATTTTCTGTTGTATGGCGCACTGACGGCGGCAGCATATTTTTGCGTGACTCGTTTCGCCCGGAAGCGTCTCGGGCATCCACGGCCTTCGTTCTTCGCAGCAACCAATGGGCTCGCCGGACCAGGTAAAATGCCGGCTATGACCGCGTCAAGGCGTATCGCCATCGCGGCGATTGCGGTCGCTGCCTATAACATCATCGCCTTCGGCCTGCCGATCGACGCTTACGTCTTCTCATTCATGCCGATCCCGGAACGGGTCCCACTGATTGCCGCGATCGCCTGCGGTACCCTGCCGTACTTCATCGTCGATGAGTGGCTGACACGGGGAGCACGTCCAAGATGGGGCGGCTACGCGCTGACAAAATTCTGTTTCCTGCTGTCGCTCGCCCTTGCCGTGGCCCTTAATCCGATGAAACTGTTCTTTCTGGCCATCATCGCGCCGGCCATCCTGCTGCTGTTTCTGGCTTTCGGCCTGATCAGTTACTGGAGCTACAAGGCAACGCACCATCCTCTACCGGGCGCTTTGGGCAATGCCGCGGTGTTGGCGTGGGGCATCGCTGTGACTTTTCCAATGGTCGTGCGATGATCCTTGCCCACGGCACACGATGTTTTCGCATACGCGCATCCGCAACACGGGAGAACTACGGGAATGCTGGAACCCAGACGTACGCCACCTGCCGCCGGACAGGAGTCGGTGTGGGACTATCCCCGGCCGCCTTGCCTTGAAAGAGTAAGTGAGCGCCTGCGCGTGACCTTGAACGGCCAGACGATCGCCGACACCACCGCGGGTTATCGTGTGCTCGAAACCAGTCACCCGCCGGTCTATTACATCCCGCCTGCGGATGTCGCCCGACGATACCTGCTGGCGGCGCCTGGCAGTTCGTGGTGCGAATTCAAGGGCCACGCCAAATACTGGTCGGTCGATGTGGACGGCAGGCGCGCCGAGAATGCCGCATGGAGCTATCCGACGCCGGCGCCGGCATTTGCCGATATCGCAGGATATCTCGCATTCTACGCTTCGCGCGTCGATCAATGCTATGTCGGCGACGAACGCGTACAGCCGCAGCAAGGCGACTTCTACGGCGGATGGATCACCTCACGCGTCGTTGGACCATTCAAGGGCGGCGCTGGAACGCGTGGATGGTAGCTTGTGGCGACCCAGCCTCGCCGGCCTGACGCCGCCGTTTTCACCCCATGCCGGTGCCTAGCGTTCCCGCGAGCCTGCGCGACCGGGCCAGTCATGCTTCCCGCCAAATTACCGCTCGCGGGAATCGCGGCGACCAGCCTTGGTTGCCAGCCCTGGTTGACTGACGCTATCCCGACCGGGTGCACTCTCACCGGCGCGGCGTCGTCCGTGCGCGCCGCCTCTTGCCATACCGCAGAATTGATGGGGAGCAACAACTCCCCATCAGAACCTGACCGATCTGTCAGCTTCGCCTGTCTATTTTGGTTGTCCGGTCGTTCCGTTTTCAGGACCGACACCCGTGGTGGACGAGGTCGGAGCTGAACGCGTATCGGGCGCCGGATTGGCTGGCTGATACAGCTTTGGCTGGTTCGCGCTTCCTGCGGGTTGCGCCATTCCGGTCGTGGCGCCGCCGACTGGCGTCGTCGTCCGAGCCGTTTCCATTCTCGATTGGCCGCTGTATCCTGCTGTCAGCAGCCCCATCACCGCAAGGGCAAGCACGGCGAACCCGATCAGTTCGGCCCCCGCGCCATTCGGCGTCGCGCCGATTCTGGAGCCGTTGCCCTCGAGGGCTTCGGCGGCAATTTCGCGGTTGGTCCTCGATCGAAGGAAATAGACAAACGCGCCCGCAATGATGAAAACGGTCGCCGCCAGCGTGAAAAACATCAGCCAGCTGATCGGATTGTCGCCTTGCATGGTGGCCTCCAATTGTGAATCCACCGCGACAATCGGGAAATCTCGCAATTGTTCCGCGAGTCCACGGCAATTGGTGTTGAGCGCACAATCACATCTGGAATACTTGCGTAATCAACATCTAAAGATGGTGCTCGCGATGGAAGAGGCCATCGGCCTTAACCCGCGAGCGTTCGTCGCAGCCGGGTGATCGCCGCCGGCAGGCCGCGTACCCGGATGATGCAGCCGGTGGCGTCGTAGTCCTCGGACAGCACGCGGGCGTTCTCATAGACGTCGCTGAGCAGCCCCTGCTTCGCATACGGCAGCACCAGTTCGTCCTCCACCATCGACGCCTCGAAGAATGCGATGATGGTCTCGCGCAGGGCGGCCACGTCTTGCGCTGACGTCGCCGAAAGCAATATCGCGTCGGGATGCCGGACGCGCAGTTCGGCGCGATCCGCCTCGCTCACGCGATCGATCTTGTTCAGCAGAACACGCGACGGGACGGCATCCGCACCGATCTCCTTCAGTACGCTGCGACTCACCTCGAGCTGCGATTCGTAGGTGGGGTCGGAGGCGTCGACGACGAACAGAAGCAGCGATGCTTCCAGTGCTTCGGCCAGCGTGGAGCGAAACGAGGCGACGAGATCGTGCGGCAGCTTCTTGATGAAGCCGACCGTGTCTGAGATCAGCACGCGCGGCCTGGTCTCCGGCTGCAGGGCGCGCACCGTCGTATCCAGCGTCGCGAACAGCTTGTCCTCGACCAGCACTTCGCTGCCCGTCAGCGCCCGCATCAACGACGACTTGCCAGCGTTGGTATATCCAACCAGCGCCACGCGTAGCTGATCTCGGCGCGCGGAACGACGCTCGTCGCTGTCGCGCTGGATACTCTCCAACTGCTGTTTCAACTCGGCGAGGCGGTCGCGGACCTTGCGGCGGTCGACTTCGAGATCGGACTCGCCCGCACCAGGGCCCTGCTGCCGCCCGCCGCCGCCCGACGATTCCCGCAGCCGAGGCGAGACGTATTTGAGCCGCGCGATCTCGACCTGCAGCTTCGCCTCGCGGCTATGCGCATGGCGATGGAATATCTCGACGATGACGCCGGTCCGGTCGAGCACCTGCGCGCCGGTGGCCCGCTCGAGGTTGCGCGCCTGGCTCGGCGATATCTCGTGATCCACGATCACGAACTCCGGCCCCCGCGGCGGCTGCGGATCAGGCCCCCGGTGGGGCGTGCTGCGCGGCTTGCCGTCGGCATCGTCAAAGCGCTGGCGGGCCTTCGCGTTGCGGGCGGGCGCCATTGTTCCGACCATCCCGGTCCCGCCGGTCATCGCCGCGAGTTCCTCGAGGCGCCCCTTGCCGAGCACCGTGCCGCCGCCGATCTCGTCTCGCTTCTGCGACACGGAGCCGGCGACCTCGTAACCCAGCGTCTTCACCAGCCGGCCAAGCTCGTTGAGGCTCGCGGCGTGCGTGATATCGCCGACGCCCGGGAGCTGGACGCCGACCAGGATCGCGCGCGGGACAGGGGGTTTGGTTTCCATGTGCGGCGCGCCGGCCCGGCGCACTCCTCGTTTTTGCTGATTTCCGGTTGTGACAGCCACGACCGGCAAGCCGGGGCAACCGCAGCCACGTATGTCTTGCCGATGTCTACATTGATCTGCAATAGCGCGCGTGACCGTCAGCCGGTGCGTGCCGCACCCGATGCGTCACATTACGCAGTCTCGCGGTCCCAAGGGGGAAAAATCCCGAATCCCGGGTGCAGCAGCTTTCCCCGAGCCCGTCATGGGCCCAACGTTCACCACATATTGTTTCCGAAGAAGCCGAACTGCGGCTGCTGCGCGACGCGCATCATCGGCGTCGGCGGGACTGGCCGGGCCTTGGCAACCTTGCGCTTCGGAACCGCCTTGACCTCAGGCTTGGGGTCGGCTGCCGGTTTCAGCTGCGCAAATGATTCCCTCGCCAGCGCCTTCGCCGGAACCGGTTCCGCAACCGGCGCGGGGACGTCGACAGCGACGGCAATCTCGACTTTGGGGGGAACGATGGTAGGAAGGCTGGTGTCATACACTACCCGCTCCGGCCACTTCCGATCGGAGCGGATTCTGACGATGGGATTTTCGATCGGAGCAGCCGACGCGGTGGCATTCGCCACCGGTTCTTTCGTCACAAAGGCGTCCGCCGCAAAAAGCAGCGCTAGCAACACTCCGCCGACAAAGAGAAAATATCGCGCTATCGGCATCTTGAGAACCGCTCCATCCGCGCGGGCCGCACGGATCGCTTTTTCAACGGGTAATCCTCTGATTTGTTCCCGGCTCACGCGCGCGGTTCACCCGTGGGCTTGATTTTTCGTCGGTGGTTAACTTTTCGTGAACCGGCGCTAGATGCGGCTGGCCGTCACGAGCGAACATCTTGCTTGATGCGCATTGACGTTGACGAAGCCGACGTGCATGCGCGTGAACGTTTTCCGGCTCTTCATATTGACGGTTTCGTGAATCATCCGCCTGCGGTCCGTCAAATGGCTGCCATCCCTGCGGGTAAACGAGCAGAGAATTTCGATGTCCTTGACCGCGTAATCGTTGCCGTTGCGGAGCGTGAGCGTGACCAGGGCTTTCGAACCCAAGCCGCCCCTTCGCCATGACTGCGATGAAATCTTCAACCCGTTGACGGGCGCGACGTCAGCAGCGACCCCTTGGGGCAACGCTGCTGGCGCTGGATTGGGCAGGGCTGCCTCCTGGGCATTCTGCGGCGTGGGCGGTTGCACGGGTTCTGTTAAGGCCGCGGTTGCCAGGCGCTCCGGTTCGCTTTCGGCGGTGCTGTTGCCGGCACCGGAGAGCAGCACCCACGCACCCAGTCCAGCAAGCAGGACCGCCAGCAACCCGAAAAATCCTCGGGTGAAGGCTGGCGGGTTCTCGGGCCCGCCCGAAAAATAGCGATTAAGCCTTGTCAGCCCGGGAATTCTTGCGAGTCCGTAAAGTCTCGCCCAACCCGCAAAGCCGGTCGTCTCGATACGATACAGCCCGTCCATCGTCATGCCATCGACAGGCGGCGAACGATCTCTATCTGCCCAACAGCAAATCGGCAGCCGACCTCACCGCGGTGACCAATCCTCGAACGGCTGGCATTGTTCCAGCCAATTGTGTCAATATTGATTGGAATCCGTCACCTCGCACCGCTCAAGCTGATGGCGTTGCCGCAGCCGCTAAGCGGCGTAAGATGAAGGGAGCAACGATGTCAATCGTCACCTGGGATCATGTCCATTTGCGGAGTCCGGATCCCGAGGCCACCGCCGCCTGGCTGCAAGATATCCTCGGCGGCGTGATCATCCGCGGTCCTGGACGCATCGAAGTCAAGCTCGGCGGCGCCAATGTGTTCATCGCGCCGGTTTCTGCGGGCGACGGCGTCGGTCCCCCGCCCGCGACGCCCTATCAGGGGCTGGACCATTTCGGGCTGACGGTGAAGGGCATCGATGCGGTGGCCGCCGAGATCAAGCGCAAGGGTGTCGAATTCACCAAAGAGCCGACGACGATCCGGCCGGGCGTCCGCATCTGCTTCATCCGAGGGCCGCAGGGCATCTCGATCGAGTTGTTGGAGCGCGATCAGCAATACACGTAAGCAGGTGCGTCAGAAAGCGAGGGTCGGGTTGAGGTCCGCCGTCCATCTGCGCGTTGACGTTGCGGGCCTTGCGTTGCCATGACAGACTACCGCTTCCGGGGGGCAACGGATCATGAAGAACGGCCTGTATTCGATCCACGTCAGCCTGCAGGATGGCCGTTCGGGCAAGGGCAGCGGCGTCATCATGTTCCGGGATGGCAAGATCCACGGCGGCGATGCGTATCTGTTTTACACCGGCAGCTACACGGTAAAGGACGATACCTTCAAGGGCGAAGTCCTGGTCCAGCGCCATACCTCCAGCCCCGACGCCAATCCGCTGTTCGGAGGTCACACGCCGGTTGGTATCGGCGTGTCCGGCACCTTCACCGATACCCGGGGCGTCATGAACGGGACGGCGCTGGTGGGAAAAGCCAGCCAGATTTTCGGGGCCACGCTGCACAAGCTCGCCGACCTCGACTAGGACGCGCTCGGAGCTTGCTGCTGCCGTCTACGTCTGGCCCGAAAGTCCAGCCGTGACAAAGATCACATACCATGACACGTCGGTCGCTTAGTTTTCCCGCAGTCCATCTCACGTCGAGATTTCCTGTGGGAGAACGCGATGCAGCCTTTCAAGGGTATCATATTCGGCGCCTGTCTCTTGACCGGTCTCCTGGCCGGCTTGCTGGCCGCCCGGGCAGAGGAAAAGCCGGCCAGTGTCGACACGCCCCTCGCCCTCACCGGCCCTGAACAGCGCGTCGCGCTGGTCATCGGTAATTCGAAATATCAGAACACCGTCCAGCTCTCCAATCCCGGCAACGACACCAGGGCCGTCGCGCAATTGCTCAACACCGCCGGCTTCGAGGTGATTTCCGCAACGGACCTCAGCCACAATCAGATGATCCAGGCCGTGCAGGAGTTCTCGGGAAAAGTCGCCGGCCGCGGCCCGAACACGGTGGCGATGGTGTATTATGCCGGCCACGGCGTGCAGCTGGCCGGCGAAAATTACCTGATACCGGTCGACGCCCGGATTTCTTCCGAGCCGGACCTGATCAACGGTTCGCTCCGGCTGGTCGACGTCATGGCGACGCTGGAGGCCATTCCGAGCCGGGTGCGTATCGTCATCCTCGATGCCTGCCGAAACAATCCGTTTCCCTCGATCAACGACGCCGGGCGCGGCCTTGCCATCGTCGACGCGCCGAGGGGTTCGATCGTCGCCTATTCGACGGCGCCGGGCACCGAGGCGCTGGATGGCAGCGGCGATCACAGTCCGTATACCGCGGCGTTCCTCCGGTTGGCGCATCAGAAAAATCTCCCGATCGAACAATTGTTCAAGCGCATCCGCCTGGACGTCGGCAGTTCGACTGACGGGCAACAGACCCCATGGGAAAGCTCATCGCTGACCAGCGATTTCTATTTCTTCGGCGATACCGCCGTGGCGGCAACCAGGGCACCGGCACAGATGAAAGTCGCGTATTCGGCAAGCGATCTTCCGTCGCGTTCCTCGCGCCAGGCTTATGAATACGTATTGGCGGAAAACTCCATCGAGAACTATCAGGAATTCATCCGGCTTTATCCCCACGATCCGATGATCGATCGCATCCGGACCTTGCTGGGCAACCTCGTGCAGGCGAAGGCATGGCACAATGCGGTCCTGGCGAATTCTCCCGTCGCGTACAAATCGTTCTATGAAAAATTCTCGAACGGTCCCTATGCCCAAAGCGCCCTGAAGATGGCGGCCCAGCCGAAAATCGTTCCGCTGTCGCAGCCGACGCGGATCCTCGCACCGCCTTCGATCAAGCTCGGGCTGGGTATTTCGAAAGACCATATCGGCCGCGCCCCCGGCGCGCAGAGCCTGCCGCATGTCGGCGGTCAGATCGTGACCTTGCCGTCTCCCGGCGCCAAGACCACGCTCGGAAGAGATGGCGCCGACGCCGGCAGGGTCGTCAACATGCCAGGCAGCGGCATGGGCAAGATCGGCCAGCGGCCCGCTTCAAGACTGGATCGGCAGCTGACGCCGGTCGGGAGCCGGCCTTCGAAATCCAACCCGCTCGTCGGCATCCAGCGGGGACCAGGAGGCACCGCCGGCGCCGGCGGCGACAGCCAGCGGTTCGCGGCGTCCCCTTTCCGCGGGCCTGTTGGTCAGCCAGGGACGGGTGGCTTCAAGATGATGCGGTGAGATCGAGGCTACTCGGCGGCCTGCTCCAGTGGTGCGACCCGGGGCAGGATGATCTGGATCCGGGTGCCCCCTCCGGGCTCGGAATCGAGGTCGAGCCGGCCGCCCAGCCGATTGGTCACGATGCTGTAGACGATATGCAGGCCGAGCCCGGTGCCGCCCTGGTCGCGGCGGGTGGTGAAGAACGGATCGAACGCCCGGCGCCGGACGTCGAGGCTCATGCCGCAGCCGTTGTCGGAAAACAGGATCTCGACATTGTCCTTTCCGGACTCCCGCACCTGGATATCGACCGCGCCGGTCTTGCCGTCCGGAAAGGCGTGTGCCACCGAATTAAGAAACAGGTTGGTGAGCACCTGGCCATACGGCCCGGGATAGGAATTCATGGTGAGGTTGGGCTGGCAGTCGACGGTCAGCGTCAGATTGTGCTTCCGCAAGCCCGGCCGCAGGCTCATCACCACCTGCTCGGTGAGATCGCCGAGGTCGAAGGTGCGCTGGTCCGAGTAATTGCGGTCGGCGGCTACCTGCTTGAACGAGGTGATCAGTTCGGCGGCGCGGTTGAGATTGGCCACCAGCTGCGAGGATGCATCGCGGCTGGCTTCGAGGAATTCGGTCAGGCTTGACCGCTTGAGATCGCCGCGCGCGACCTCGGCGGCGAACAATGCGGTCTTGCGCTCCAGCGATGAGGCAACGGTCAGGCTGATGCCGACGGGGTTGTTGACCTCGTGGGCGACGCCCGCCACCAGTCGCCCCAGGGCTGCGAGTTTCTCCGCCTCGATCAGCGAATTCTGGGTCTCGCGCAGATTGCGCAACGCTGCTTCCGCGGCGTCCTTGGCCTTGCGCATCTCCAGTTCGCCGCGCTTGCGTTCGCCGATGTCGAGCGCCACGGTGACGATGTTCTCGATCTCGCCGTCGGCATTCAGCAACGGCAGCTTGTTCACCAGCCATTGCCGCATATTACCGGAGGAATCCTTGTACTCCTCCTCGTAGAATCCGAGCTCCCTGCCCGCCTCCAGCACCCGCTTGTCATTCTCGTCGGTCTTTTCCGCGCCATAGCGCGACATCAGGTCGGTGGTGGTTCGGCCGATCGCATCCATCGGCTCTATGCCGAATATGCCGGCCATGTAGCGGTTCATCAGGACATAGCGCAGCTGCTTGTCCTTGACGTTGATGACGGCTGGCACGGTGTCGATGACCTGCTGCAGCAACCGCCGGCCTTCGGCGATCGCGTCCTCGGCGCGCTTCTGATCGGTGATGTCGCGCACCGTCCCCTCATAGCGCACGATCTCGCCGGTCTCGTCGCGAGCAACTGTCGCGCTGTCGGAGAGCCAGAGCACCCCGCCGTCGCGGGCGCGCACCTGGTATTCGAACTCGCGAACCATGCCGTCGCGCTGCATCAGCCTCTGATATTCGGCGCGAGCCTGCGGATGAACGTAGATCTGATCGGCGACGTCGCCGATGCCGTCGATCAAGTCCTGCGGCGTGCCGTACCCCATCATCCGCGCCAGCGCCGGATTGGCGTTGAGAAGCGCACCGGCCGGCGTCGTCACGTAAATTCCATCGACCGACCCCTCGAACAGCTTGCGATAGCTTTCCTCGGCAAGGCGCTGCTCCGCCAAGGCGTGCACCGCCGCCTCGCGCGCCGCATCGGCCTCGACCAGGGTGCGGCGGAACACTTCGGCGGCCCGCGCAATATCGCCGATCTCGTTGCTCACGTCGGTGGCGGGAATCGAGGTGTCCTTCTTGCCACCCGCCAGCGCGCGGATCGAGGCCGCGATCGCGGCGAGCGGACGGACCGTCCGCCGCACCACGAACATCGCCGCCCACAATCCGACCAGGACGCCGGCGGTGCCGAGCAAGATGCTCTGCCATTTGTCCCTGGCCAGCGTTCTCGCGAGATCGCGCGACAGCACGCGGCTGCGGCGCGCGCTGACTTCGCGCAGGAGTTCGGTAACCCGTTGGATCAGGCGGCCCTCCGAGCCCAGCACCTCCCTGTCGATATCCGCGATCTGCCGTTCGCGGACCGATAGCGCGATGATCGCCTCGGCGTAGTTGTCGACGGCAACGCGAAGCTTCGGCTCCGCTATGGTCAGTGCCCGCATGCTGTGCGCGGCCTGCTCGGCGGCCGACGGATTGCGCGCCAGCAACGCGGAGGCGATGCGGCTCTGGGCCTGAAACAGGGTCGAGGAGATAATCGGGTCCGGCGTCTCGGCAACCGCCGCGTCGAATCGCTCGCGCAACGGCGGCAAGCCGATGATCAGCTCTGCGCGGCGGTTGATCAGCGCCGAAATCCGTTCGATTCCGTTGCGATAGGTCGACAACCGAACGGTGACGCCGTCGATCATGTCCTGCTGCTCGGGCGCGAGCTCCAGCCGGGTCTTCTTCAGGAGTTCGCCCAGCGCCGATGCGGCGTCCCCGACCTGGATCGACTGGGTGCCCGGGTCGGTCACGAAGTCGCGGGCCGCAAGCCGCAATTCGTTCATTCGTCGATCGATGTCTTCGGCCAGGTCGCCGACGCTCCGCAGCCGCTGCAACTCGGCAAACGTCAAATCGATCTGACGGATGGAGACGACGCTGGCGATGCTGGTGGTCGCGATAGCGGCCAGCACCAGCAGAAAACTGCCAAATGTCAGCTGACCGATCGAGAGCGAGAACGACCTTGTTTTTTGCGGAGGTTCAGCAGGCATGGTTAACGGGACCGGGCTCCAATCAGCCGCAATATATACGACGTATTCGGTGCCGAGGGGAACTTGCTGAAGCTGCGGCGAGCCCCTGCAAACGCAGTTTTTCGATCTCGCAGCGCGACCCGCCCGAGCTTTGTCATCGAACTTCCTTGCCCTCCGATCGGAGGGCGCGGGGAGGCCGGGCGCCCGATGCGCCCGATAGCCGCGTGTGCAACGGTAGTGGGTAGCAAGCACACGCGTTAGTCAGGTCACACCGGAATCACCCGGAACTCCCCGCGCGATGGTTTACGGCTTATACGTGATCTCCCCGGTGAGCCCTGCTCTATTGCCACCGTCACCTGCGGGACTGACCGCAAGCTTGACACCGACGTCGGGGGTGTCAGGACCATACGATTTCGCCGTCCGCCTCGGGCGCCCTCGTCAGCAGCGCCATCCGCGTCCACCGCATCCCCGCCCCGCGCCGGTACGTTGCGCAACGCCCCTCCGAGTGGGACGGGATGGCTATTAACATAGCCTGATTTTTATTTCGGATAAACAGAAATATTTTTTCGTCAGGGACTGGACAGGAATCCGGCCGTGCAGCTGATTTGCCCGTCGGGTAGTCACAGAGCCGTCAGGACGACGCGCCGATTGCCACCCTCGTCCTTGCCGGGATCGTCATCGCGGCGACGCCGATCACGACGCAGCCGAGCCCGATCCACGCCATCGCCGTCAGCCTCTCGCCGAGGAACACCACGCCGACGGCGACGCCGATCGGCACCCGCAGATAGGCCTGCGCGGTGGTGCCGACCGAGCCCAGCGTCTGCACCAGCCGGAAATAGATCACGAAAGCGAGCGCGGTGGAAAACACCGCCAGCACCAGCAACGCCAGCATCGAACTGCCAGATGGCGCCAACGTCCATGGCCGGTCCACCGCGAGGCTGAGCGGAAGCAGGATCGCCGCGCCCGCGAGCAGCGAGCCCGCGGCCGGCGCCATCGGATCGAGGCCCTTGAAACCGCGGCCGAAGATCGCGGCACCCGCGTAGCAGATGGCGGCCAGCACGGCCACGATCTGCGCGACCAGCTGCGCGCCGAGCCCCTGCAGCGCCTCCCCCCCGACAATCAGGCAAATGCCGGCCATCCCGGCGCAAACGCCGAACAGCTTTCGCGGCGCCAGCGCCTCGTGGCGGGTGATCGCGAGCGTCAGAAAGAAGGTGAAAATCGGCGATGTCGAATTGAGAATGGTGGCGAGCCCGGCGTCGAGCGAGCGCACGCTCCAGGCCAGCATGGTCCAGGGGATCAAGCTGTTGAGGCAGGCCTGCCACAGGAAGCGCCGCCAGGTCGCGGCGTCCATCGGGAGCGTTATGCCGCGCCAGCGCATGATGACGAGGAGCAACAGGCCGGCAATCAGGGTGCGGGCCGCGATCAGGGTGACGGGCGGAATGGTCGCGACGCCGAGCTTGATGAAACTGTAGGACGCGCCCCACAGCGTCGCCAGCGCCAGCAGCAGCGCGAGCTCGACGGCGATGTTAGGCTGGCGTGGCAGGGGATTTTGCATGGCGTCATCCGATCTCGATGCGTTGAGACCGGACATTACAGCCAGGAGAGCTGATATATTTCGTTGCGTGCCGAAGTGTGCTGGACCTCAACCGCCCCGTCATGGCCAGGCTTGACCCGGCCATCCACGTCTTTCTTCATCGCTGGCTCAAGACGTGGATGCCCGGGACGAGGCCCGGGCATGACGAACGAGAGACGGGTGCGCGACGACTGCGCCCCGGATCAACCCACCGACCCAACCTCGAATACGTCGCCGTCATAGCCGGCTTCCAGCGGAATCCGCAGTTGCCGGCCGCCGTTCAGCATGGTCATGACCGGCATCACGGTCACCACCGCCTTGCCTCTGCAATCGTCCAGCGCTGCCTGCACGCTGGCCTGCTTGCCGAGCCGGATCAGGTTGCGCGTGGTCGGGAACGGCAGCTTGAACCGCCCGCTGTCGCCGCCTTGCAGCGCCTCGCGCGGCGACACCCAGATCGAATCGGTGGATTCCTTGCCGTCATGGGCGCCGGCCTGCTCAGGCGGCGCGGCGGCGAGGAAGAACCAGGTGTCGAACCGCTTCGGCATGCCCTCCGGCGTGATCCAGTGCGCATAGGGCACGAGTTCGTCGAGCGCGAGCACCAAGGCGTTTTCGGTCAGCACCCTGAGGAAAGTGATCTTGTTGTCGGAGAGCTCGGCGCGGTTCGCGGCTTCGATCTCGCGGGCGCGTTTGGCGTCGACCAGCGTCTTCGATCCCATGGGGCGCGCGAGCAGGATGCCGCTTTCCTCAAACGTCTCGCGGATTGCGGCGATCCGGAAGCTTAAATCGGCGCCGCCGAGCCCCTCGCCGCCCGCATACAGCGCGGGATTGGCGATGATCTCCTGGTCGCCCTTGTCGACACTGCCGCCGGGGAACACCAGCGCGCCGGAGTTGAAGTCGATTTCATAATGACGCACCATCATGAAGACCTCGATTTCGCCCCTGGTATCGACGCTGTCGCGCAGCAGCAGGATGGTCGACGCGGCGCGCGGGGGCTTGGCGGGTTCGGTTGACATACGACTACTCCGCCGCGCTGGCTTGCGGCTGTAGATTGGCGCGCTTGTCGACGCGCGCCACGCGAGACAGTAGATAATCCACTTCGGCTTTGGCCGTGCCGGTAATGACCGCGCCGGGCTTGCGCTGCGCGCTGGAGGCAATGACGCCGCGCTTCTGCAGCACATACTTGCGAACTGCCAGGCCAGCGCCGGGCTGCTGCTCGTAGCGGATCAGCGGCAGATGGGCGTCGAACAGGTCGTGCGCGGCATCGCGCTTGCCGGCCTTCGACAGCTTCACCACGTCGATCAGCAGTTCCGGGAAGGCGTAGCCGGTCATCGCGCCGTCGGCGCCGCGCTCCATCTCGAAATCGAGGAACAGTCCGCCATTGCCGACCAGGATCGACAGCGGTCGCAGCGAGCCGTCCTTCTGGAACCCACGCAGCGCGGAGATCTTCTCCAGTCCCGGCCAGTCCTCGTGCTTGAGCATCACGCAGGAGGGTGAGTCCATCACGATCTTGCGGATCACCGCTGGTGTGAACACCACCGTCAGGGTCAGCGGATAATCCTGCAGCACCCAGGGGATATCCTCGCCGATCGCTTCCTGGGCCTGCTTGAAATAGCCCGTGATCTGATCGTCGGTGCGAAGATGTGGCGGCGGCGCGATCATCACGCCGGCGGCACCCGCATCCATCGACTTTTGTGCCAGCGAGCGCATGGTGGCGAAGCCCGGCGCGGAGACGCCGACGATGATCTGCATGTTTTTCGCGCGCTTCACAAAGCGGACCGCGACCTGCTCCGCCTCGGCGGCATCGAGCTTTGGCGCCTCCCCCAGAATGCCGAGCACGGTGACGCCGTCGCAGCCGACCTCGGCGTAGAAGTCGGTCAGGCTGTCGATCGACTTGTCATCGATGCGGCCGTCCTCGTGAAACGGCGTCGGCGCGATCGCGAAGGTGCCGGCGGCCTTGGGGGTGAGTTTTGTCATGGGTGCCTCTGTTCCCTGTTGTCATTCCGGGGCACGCGAAGCGTGAACCCGGAACCTCGAAATTCCGGGTCTGGTCCTGCGGACCATCCCGGAATGACGGTGAGTGTTAAAACCTTCTTGCGCCCATCTTGATCTCTTCCTCGCTGAAGAAGATATCCCCGGCATGCTCGGCGATGTCCTGCGCCTTCCAGCCCTCGTGCGGCGGCTTCCAGCCTTCCTTTTCCATCATGCGCATTTCCCGCACCCCGCGCGGGCCGGAGACGCCGAGCGTCTTGCCGGTCTGATCGCCCGAGAGTTCGCTGACCATGTATAGCACGGCCGGCGCGATCCCATCAGGCCCGAGCGCGGCCTTGGGGTTTTCGATGTAGCGCGGCAGGTCGGCGGTCATCCGGGTCAAGGCGCCCGGGGCCAGCGTCCAGATCCGGATGTTGTATTTGCGGCCCTCGATCGCCAGCACGTTGGACAGTCCCCAGATACCGCCCTTGGCGGCGCCGTAATTGCTCTGGCCGAAATTGCCGATCAGCCCCGAGGTAGAGGAGGTATTGACGATGACGCCGCCGCCGTTCTCGCGCATCCAGCGGAACACCGGCTGGGTGACGCAGAAGGTCCCCTTCAGATGCACCCTCAAGACCTTGTCCCAGCCGGCCTCGGTCGCCTTGGCAAAGGTCTGGTCGAGCAGGATGCCGGCATTGTTGACCAGGATATCGGCGCGCCCGAAATTCCTGATGGCGTCGTCGAACACCGACTGGCCGCCGGCCATGGTCGAGATATCGGCGCCGTTGGCCACGGCGCGGCCGCCCTCGGCCGTGATAGCGTCGACCACCTTCTGCGCCATCGAGACGTCCGCGCCGCTGCCGTCGCGGGGGCCACCGAGGTCGTTGACCACGACGGCCGCGCCCTCGCGTGCGAACAGTTTGGCATAGGCCTCGCCGAGCCCGCCACCCGCGCCGGTGATCAGCGCAACCTTGCCGTCGAGCAATCCCATGGTGTTTTCTCCCTGCGGCCTTCTAGGCCAGAACGGTTCTGCCGCTCTTGATCACGGTGACGTTGCGCGCCTTGACCCGGGCTTCGAACGAAATCACGTTGCCGTCTTTCCACATGTCCATGGTCACGGTCTCACCCGGATAGACCGGCGAGGAGAACCGCACCGCGTGCTGCCTGAAGGCGCCGGCGTCGTAGTCGGCATAGGTCTGCAGCACGCCGCGGCAGGTGATGCCGTAAGTGCACATGCCGTGCAGGATCGGCGCGGGAAAACCGGCGCGCTTTGCGAATTCGGGGTCCGAGTGCAGCGGGTTGCGGTCGCCGCACAGACGATAGACCAGCGCCTGGTCCGGGCGCGTCGTGATATCGACGGTCTTGTCCGGGCTGCGCGTCGGCACCTTGTGCGGCTCGGGCTGGCCTTCGGAAGGCCCGCCGAAGCCACCGTCGCCGCGCGCGAAGCGCGACGCCACCAGCGTCGCCAGCGGCTCCCCCTTGTCGTCGCGCAGCACGGTCTTGTGCCGGATCACCGCGCCCTTGTCCTTGCCCTTGTCGAACACATCGAGCACGGTGGAGTCGGCAGTGATGTGGGCCTCCGTGGCCAATGGCTTGTGAAAGGTGATGTCGCGCTCGCCGTCGACGACCATCACGCGGTTGAGGTTCATCTCGCCGGGCCCGGCGCCCCAGGCCGCGACCGACGCAAAGGTGGGCACCACCTTCAGGGGCCGCGGCGTGGCGGTGGCCTCGTTGACAAAGGCGAGCTCTTTCTCGTCGAGGGGATCGGCGCCCATGCCGATGCCACAGGCATACAGCATTACCTCGCGATCGGTGTAGGCGTATTTCTGCCCGAGATTTTTCAGCGCCATCAGCTCGTCGTACTTGATCGGCATGTTGTCGGCTCTCCCCCGAAAATTTTTCTTTAACCGGTGCCAGTCGCATCGCCCTCTCCCTGGGAGAGGGTATCGCCGGTGCCCGCAACAAACTCACTTGGGTGAGGGGTTGCCTCAGCGCGCACACTGCCCGCGGAGAGAACCCCTCATCCGGCGGCCTGCGGCCGCCACCTTCTCCCACAAGGGGAGAAGGGAAGAATTTACACCGGCGTAAAAAACGGCAGCGGTGAGCCGTCGGTCGGCTTGAAGACGACCTTCACCTTCTGCCCGATTTTGAGCTTTTCCAGCTCGCAATCAACAAAATTGGTCTGCAGCGACGGGCCTTCCTTCAGCGTGACCCAGCCGATCGCATAGGGCCCGGTCGGCGATTTGCGCATCAGGCTGAAGGTATAGATCTCGCCCTCGCCCGAGCTTTCCTCCCATACCGTCTTGTCGGAAAAACAGAACGGGCAGATCGCACGCGGAAAGTAATGCGGCTCGCCGCAGGCGGTGCAGCGCTTGATCAGGAACTTGCCCTGTTTGGCCGCTTCCCAGAACGGCGCGGTTTCGGGATTGCCCTGGGGCGCCGGATATTTCCTTGCTTCAGCCATTACGCGCGCTCCAGAATGCAGGTTGAAGCGGCGTGACGCACGCCGAGCAGGCCGCCGGTGCCGTGGGCGATCGCGAGATCGCAATTCGGCACCTGCACTTTCGGATGCGCTTCGCCGCGCAACTGCCTGACAGCTTCGATGATTTTCGTGATGCCGCCGCGATTCACGGGATGATTGCTGCAGAGACCTCCGCCGTCGGTGTTGAACGGCAGTTTACCGACACCGGAAATCAGATTGCCGTCGGAGACGAACTTGCCGCCCTCGCCCTTCTTGCAGAAGCCGAGGTCCTCGAGCTGCATCAGCACCGTGATGGTAAAGCTGTCGTAGATCGAGGCGTATTTGATGTCCTTCGGGGTGACGCCGGCCTCCTCGAAGGCGCGTGGGCCGGACCAGATGCCGGCGGAGTACGTCAGATCGAGGTCCTTGCCGCCGCGCGGACCCTTCATCGCCTCGCCGTGGCCGATCAGGCGCACGAGCGGCTTTTTCAGGCTCCTGGCGATTTCCGGCGTGGTGACGATCAGCGCGCCGCCGCCGTCACTGACGACGCAGCAGTCGAGCCGGCGCAGGGGATCGGAGATCATCGGCGAATTCAGCACGTCCTCGACGGTGACGACGTCCTTCAGCATGGCGTGGGGGTTGTATTGGGCGTGGTGGGAGGCGGCGACCTTGATCCAGGCCAGCTGCTCGCTGGTCGTGCCGTAGTCGTGCATGTGGCGCATGGCACACATGCCGTAGGCATTGTGGGTGGTCGCCCCGTATGCCGTCTCGAAGTCGGCTTCGGCGCCCTGCGCGCGCGGCGGCATCACCCCGGTGCGCGGCTTGCCCGCCAGCGTGATCAGCGCGATCGAGCATTTGCCGGCGGCGATGGCTTCGGCGGCATGGCCGAGATGGATCAAGTAGGAGCAGCCGCCGGTCTCGGTTGAATCCATGTGGCGGACCCGCAGGCCGAGGTAATCGACCATCGGCCATAGCCCGCCGGGGGCGTCGCCGGCGCAGAAATAGCCGTCGATGTCGGCCTTGGTCAGCCCGGCGTCCTCGATAGCGCCCTTGGCGACTTCGGCATGCAATTGTGCGGTGGATTTATCGGGTGCATGCCGGGTCGGATGCTCGTAGATCCCGGCAATGTAGGCCTTGCCCTTGATGGTCAATAAACTCTCCGCTGGTGTTTCTTCCCAGCGGATGTCTTCGCGCGTCGGACCTTCGTTGGCAAGCGCCCGAAAGCGCAAGGCCCTATTCCGCCGCGATCTGGCGTGGCGCCGGCGGCGGGCTGACGAGGTCCCGGGTTAATTCCGCATAGCGGATTTTCGCCGCCTGCACCGCCTTCTCCTTCACCGGCCCATAGCCGCGGATGCGGTCGGGCAGCGAGAGAATCTCGATCGCGGTGTCCAGCGTGACCGGCGACAGCAGGCCGAGCACGGTGGCGACGTCCTTCTCGTACGCCACGATCAGCTCGCGCTCCATCCTGCGGTCGGCGCTGTAGCCGAAGACATCGAACGCGGTGCCGCGCAGGCCGCGCAGCTTCGCCAGCATTCGAAACACCGGTAACATCCAGGCGCCGAACGCGCGCTTCTTCGGCCGGCCCAGCGCGTCGACGCCTCCGCCGAGCAGCGGCGGCGCGAGGTTGAAACTGAACTTGAAGTCGCCGTCGAACTGGTCGCGCAGCTGTTTTTCGAAGCGTCCGTCGGTAAACAGCCGCGCCACCTCATACTCGTCCTTGTAGGCGAGCAGCTTGGCGTAATTGATCGCGACCGCACGCGGCAGGGCCTCGCCGTAGCCGCCGTCGAGCGCGGCGTTGCGCACCTTCGCCACCAGCTTGCGATAGCGGTCGGCGAGCTTGCCGTCCTGGTAGTCGGTCAGCAGCGCGCTGCGATGGGCGATGATCTCGTCGAGCGACATCTCGTCCAGCGTCTTCGGCGCCACCGTGTCGTCCTGGCCCTTCATCATCGCCACCAGCCGTGCCGGATCGGCGGCGGCGAGACGCCCCAGCTGGAACGCCTGGGTGTTCATCTTGATGGCGACGCCGTTGACCTCGATGGCCTGCTCGATCGACTTCGCCTGCAGCGGCAGCATGCCCTTCTGATAGGCATAGCCCATCATCATCATGTTGGTGGCGATGGAATCGCCGAGCAGCACTTCGGCGGGCTTCGTGAAATCGAAGAACGAGGAGTCCTTGCGCAGCGCGGTTTCGAGGACGTGGTTGACCTTGCGGCTCTGGAAATTGAAATCGCGGTTGAGGATGAAGTCCGCGATCGGAATGAGGTGGGTGTTGATGACGCCATAGGTGCGGCTGGATTCGCACAGCGTCATGGTTTCCTTGGCGGCGGCGACGACCTCGTCGGCGGCCAGCACCAGATCGGCGGTGCCGGTGACGATGCGCGAACAGGTGACGTCGGCGGTGTTTTCCGACAGCCGGACATGGCTGAGCACCGCCCCGCCCTTTTGTGCGAGGCCCGACATGTCCAGGATCATGCTGGCCTTGCCCTCGATATGCGCGGCCATGCCGAGCAGCGCGCCGATAGTCAGGACGCCGGTGCCGCCGACGCCGCCGACCGCGATGTTGTAGGGACGGTCCAGATTGGGCCGCGAAGCCGGCTCCGGCAGATCGCCGATCTCGCCGAGGCTCATATCGCCAAGGCTTGCCGGCGCGCGTTTGCGCAGCTTGCCGCCATCGACCGTGACGAACGACGGGCAGAACCCCTTCACGCAGGAATAGTCCTTGTTGCAGGTCGACTGGTTGATGGTGCGCTTGCGACCCATCTCGGTCTCCAGCGGCTCCACCGAGATACAGTTCGATTGCACCGAGCAGTCGCCGCATCCTTCACACACCGCCGGATTGATCATGACGCGGCGCGCCGGATCCTCCAGCGTGCCGCGCTTGCGGCGGCGGCGTTTTTCGGCGGCGCAGGTCTGCACGAACACGATGGCGGAAGCGCCCTTGACCTGGCGCAGCGTCTTCTGCACGGCGTCGAGCTCGTCGCGGTGCGCGGTCCTGGTGCCCGGCGCGATGTCGGAGGCCGGGTACGCATCGGGATTTTCCGACACCAGATAGATGTCGCGGATGCCTTCGGAGTGCAGCTGGAAGGTGATCTGCTGCGGCGACAGATCGCCGTCGACATGCTGGCCGCCGGTCATCGCGGTCGCATCATTATAGAGGATCTTGTAGGTGATGTTGGCGCCGGAGGCGACCGCCTGGCGGATCGCAAGGCTGCCGGAATGGAAGTAGGTGCCGTCGCCGAGATTGGCGAATACGTGCTGCTCATCGGTAAAGGGGGCGACGCCGACCCACGGCACGCCCTCGCCGCCCATATGGGTAAAGGTCTCGGTGTTGCGGTCCATCCACAGCGCCATGAAGTGGCAGCCGATGCCGGCGAAGGCGCGGCTGCCCTCGGGCACCCTGGTCGAGGTGTTGTGCGGACAGCCCGAGCAGAAGTACGGCGTCCGCGAGATCGGCGACACCGGCTGCATCTGGGTCGCGAGCCGGCCGTTGAACCAGTCGGCCTTGGCCCGCAGCATGGCGGCGATTTCGGGATTGAGATCGAGGCGCAGCAGCCGCTCGGTCAGTGAACTCGCCAGCGAGGCGACGCTGAGCTCCTCGGCAAACGGCAAAAAGCGCTTGTCGTGCTCGTCCATCTTGCCGACGATGCGCGGGCGGACGTCGTCGCGCCAGTTGAACAGCTCCTGCTTCACCTGGTTTTCGACGATCTCGCGGCGCTCCTCGATGATGAGGATTTCCTCGAGCCCGACCGCGAATTCGCGCACACCCTGCGGCTCCAGCGGCCACGGCATGCCGATCTTGTAGAGCCTCAGGCCGATCCTGGCGGCGACTTCCGGGGTGATGCCGAGTTCGCGCAGCGCCTGCCGGATATCCTCGTAGCTTTTGCCCGACGCCATGATGCCGAACCGGGCGTTCGGCGAATCCATGGTGATGCGATTGACCTTGTTGGCGCGGGCAAACGCGATGGCGGCAAAGCCCTTGTAGTCCTGCAGGCGGCGGTCCTGCTCGTAGCGGTCGTCGGGCCAGCGCAGGTTGAGGCCGCCGGGCGGCATCTCGAAATCAGTCGGAATGATGAAGGGCTTTATTTCGTCGGCGAGATCGATCTCCGCCGTTGTTTCCACGGTCTCGGTGATCACCTTCATGCCGACCCAGCAGCCCGAGTAGCGCGACATCGCGATGCCCAGCAGGCCCATCTCGATCATCTCATGGATGCTGGAGGGATAGAGATAAGGCATCAGCGCCGAGATGAAGGCGTGGTCGGACTGGTGCGGGACGGTGGAGGATTTGGCGCCGTGATCGTCACCGGCGAGGCACAGCACGCCGCCGGTTTTCGCCGAGCCTGCGGCGTTGCCGTGGCGGAACACGTCGCCGCAGCGGTCGACGCCGGGACCCTTGCCGTACCAGATGCCGACCACGCCGTCGTGCCGGGCGCCCTTCGACAGGTTGAGCTGCTGCGAGCCCCAGATCGCGGTGGCCGCGAGGTCCTCGTTCACGCCGGGCTGGAATTTGATGTTGTACTGGTCGAGGTGTTTTCGCGCGGCGAATAGCTGCTGGTCGTAGCCGCCGAGCGGCGAACCCCGGTAGCCCGAGACGAGGCCCGCGGTATTGAGGCCGGCGGCACGGTCGCGGCGGATCTGCGCCATCGGCAGGCGGACCAGCGCCTGGATGCCCGTCATGAAGACATGGCCCGACCCTTGCGTGTATTTTTGATCGAGACTGATCGGACCCTGGTTGATTCCCATACCACCCTCTTTGAGCCGCCGCGCCGGGGCTTTTTAACTAGTCATTGTCTCAGCTTAGAACCAGTCTACGTCGCTTTCCGCCGCTAGCGCACCACAAATCTCGGTATTGGATGCCTGCGTCCCAAGATCGCAATTTCGTACCCGCCTGCCGGGCCGGCGTATTCGGGTTGTGTCGTCGCGAGGCTCTCCCGCGAAACGACGTGACAACCTCGTCGGGCAGGCCGCACCATTGTGCACCGCGTCAATGTGCTAGCGGCGATTCTCGTCAAAGACGAATTTCGGCATCTCCCATCTGTAGCGGATCGCCAGCAGGCGAAACGACAGGCCGAGCACGAAGGTCAGCGCCGTCCACAATTCGGCATTCATCTTCAGCCCAAACCCCGTGGCGTAGAACAGCCCGGTGACGATGGAGACGCTGGCGTAAAGTTCGGCGCGAAACAACAGCGGCACGTCGTTGCACAGGATGTCGCGCAGCACGCCGCCGGCGCAGCCGGTGATCATGCCCGCCACCACCACGATTACCAGCGGCAGCGAAGGCTCGAGCTGCCGCGCCACGTCGCAGCCGACGATGGTGAAGACCACCAGACCAATGGCGTCGAGCACCAGAAACGCCGTGTTCAGCCGATGCACCGCGCGCGCGATCAGGATGGTGGCGAGCGCAGCCCCCGCGGTCAGCAGCAGGTAGGATGGATGTTGCACCCAGACCAACGGATAGTGCCCGAGCAAAACATCGCGGATGGTGCCACCGCCCAGTGCGGTGATGCTGCCCAGCATGCAGACTCCGGCCCAATCCATGCTGCGCTTTCCCGCGGCGAGCGCCGCAGTCATCGCCTGGGCAGCGAGCGCCACCAGCGATAGCGCGTACAGAACGATATCACTCGGCAGGCCCCACATTTCGCAACCCCTGGAACGCGATCAGGGAACCTACGTGGCCGGTTCCATTCTGAACAGATGGAAATGTTGTGTGAAACGTTGGGTGCCCGGAACCCCCGCTGCTTCCGAGGGTTGTCAGGGGCAGAATGGAGGAACTAATCATGGTCAATCAACCCCAACAGAACGACCCGTACCGTCCCGGCCTCACCGATGAGGAAATCCGCCGTCAGCCGCGTGTTGACAACGACCTGCAGGCCGATCCGGTTCTCGCCGAAGGTCCCGCCAGCGGGGCCAAGGTGGCGATGTTTGCCCTTGCCATCGCGGTAGTCCTGGGCGCGATTTTCTACGGACTGAACAACTCCACGGTCAATGAGGCCGGCACATCGCCGACAACCTCCACGGCTCAGACCGCCCCGCAGTCGTCGCCTCCGGCGGCGCCATCAAGCATGCGTGACCTGACGCCGCGCACCAATACCGAACCGGGCACCACGACCGGCGCCGCCCCCTCGCGTCCGCAGAGCCCGGCTCCGGCGCCTGCGGCGCCGCCGGCCAACCCCGCTCCCAGCAGGTAAAGCCGGGTCATAGCGATCTGAACCAACCGCGCGGCGGGCAAGTTTTTGCCCGCCGCGTTTTTTCGGCTTCAACGGAACATCTTGTTCAACTCGCCGGCGGAATAACCGTTGCCGAGTTCGGTGAAAGTACCTTTCTTGGCCATCTCGCCGGCCGCCCGCATGAAGCCACCCCAGGCCGCGCGCGCCAGCGAACCGCCGACACTGATGCGGCGCACGCCGAGCTCGCCGGCCTCCGCGACCGAGAGTCCGGACGCGCCGATCAGGAGATTGACCGGCTTCGGATGCACGGCCTTCACGACGGCCGATATCTGCTCCTTGGTCTTGATGCCGGGCGCATAGAGGCAGTCAGCGCCGGCTTCCGAATAGGCCTGAAGCCGGTCGATCACCATGGCGAGGTCGGCCTGGCCGACCAGAAAGCCTTCGCAGCGGCCGGTCAGCAACACGCCGCTGCCGTCGGCATCGATGGCCGCTCTCGCCGCCTTGATGCGCTCGACCGCGACGGCACGGTCGTACAGCGGCTTTGCGGCATCGCCGGTGGAGTCCTCGATCGACAGCCCGGCGACGCCGGTCTTCACCCCCCGCGCGACATTAGCGCCGACCTTGGCCGGCTCATGCGCAAAGCCGCCCTCGAAATCGGCGTTGACCGGCAGATCGACGGCCGCGCACAGCGCCGCAAGATGCGTACACACCTCATCAAGCGTGACACCGTTGTCGGCTTTGCCCATCGTCCAGGCAAAACCCGCGCTGGTCGAAGCCAGCGCCTTGAAGCCGAGATGCTGCAGCGCCTTGGCGCTGCCGGTATCGTAGGGATTGGGAATGATGAAACAACCGGACTCGTGCATCTTCCGGAACGTGGCGCGCTTGTCTGAAGTTGTGACCGGCATGGTCCCTCCCGTTCGTTGTTTCCCTGGGACGACAATATCCACGCGCCGTTCATCGGGCTAGTGCGCCCCATGAACGGCGCGGCTGTCCGTCGGTGCCTGCGCACGGTCATCCATTCCGTAGTCGCGGATGACCCCGGCGATGCGAAGCCGGTAGTTCTGGAAAATGGTCGCGCGGCCCTTGCCCTGGGTCTTGCGGTGACCGGGCACGTTGCGCCAAGCAGCGACGGCTTCCTCGTCGCGCCAGAACGACAGCGAAAGGATCTTGCCCTTCTCCGTCAGGCTCTCGAACCGCTCGACCGAGATGAAACCGTCGATGGTTTGCAGCATCGGCTTCAGTTCGGCCGCGAGGTCAAAATATTCCTGCCTGTGCTCTGGCTTCGGCCAGACTTCAAAGATCACCGCTATCATGTTGCGCCTCCGTTGCACCTTCGCAATGACCTACAATTCCACCTTCCGCAAGAAGGAGCGTTCCTCCGCGAGAATGAATCTGTTCTCCTCGGCGAAATTGAAGTTGGCTATCCCCTCGCTATCGGCGCGCAACCTCGCGCGGTAGTCTTCATAGGCGGCGAGGCTTTCGAACGAAATCAGCGCGAAGGCGATGTTGTTGGTGCCCTCATGGGGCATCCAGTAGCCGATCAGGTCGCCGCTGCATCTCGGGATGATGGTGAGCCAGTTCTTCGAATATTGCTCGAACATCGCACGCTTGAACGGATCGAGCTGGTAGCGGATGAAAACGGTGACGGCCATTTCTTGAGCTCCAATGTTCCACCAGCCGTCATTGCGAGCGCAGCGAAGCAATCCAGCTTTGTCAAAGCAAGCTGGATTGCTTCGTCGCTGCGCTCCTCGCAATGATGAATTCAGGCCCTTGAGTAAAAATCAACATACTCTCTTGATCGACGTCGATGCTTCGTCTAGCATCGAACTATGAAAGCAGGTCCCGACATTGCCATGATCGCCGCCCTGGTCGGCGACCCCGCGCGCGCCAACATGCTGACGGCGCTGATGAGCGGCCGCGCGCTGACCGCCAGCGAGCTGGCGCACCAGGCCGGCATCACGCCGCAGACCGCGAGTTCGCATCTGTCGAAGCTCGAGGCCGGCGGTCTGATCGAGCAGGAGAAGCAGGGCCGCCACCGCTATTACCGCCTCGCCGATCCCGACGTCGCCGGCGTGCTCGAAGGCCTCGCCGGCCTTGCCGCGCGCGCCGGCCACATGCGCCTGCGCACCGGGCCGAAGGATCCGGCGCTGCGCCGCGCGCGGATCTGCTACGACCATCTGGCCGGCGATCTCGGCGTGCAGATGCTGGACAGCCTGCGCAGGCAGCGCCTGTTGCGCCAGAGCAAGCAGGCGATCGAACTCACCACCGAGGGCGAGCGCTTCATGGCCAAGGCGCTTCAGATCGATGCGAGCGCACTGGCGCATCCGCGCCGTCCGCTGTGCAAGGCCTGCCTCGACTGGAGCGAGCGGCGCCATCATCTCGCGGGCACGCTGGGTGCGGCGATCATGGCGCGGTTCACCGAACTGAAATGGGCGGCCCGCGACGCCGCGCCCGGCAGCCGGATCGTCAATTTCACCCGCAGCGGCGAGAAGCGTTTTGCGGCACTGTTCGGCGAGCCTGGGGATTGATCATCGCACGCAACCCGTCGCGAACAGCTTGCGCCGTCGCCACGGTCGCCCCCATTCATTCCGCGTTCAGGTCGCCTCATTAAGGTCGCACGAATGTTTTGAATTTTTTGCGACGTGTCGAATCACAGGGAATCCGGGGCCGCACGTACGGCCTGAAATGAGGGGAGAAGTCATGAAATATCTGATCGCAGCAGCCCTGCTTGCAACCACCGTTGTGGGCTTCGCCCCGATCGCCGATGCCGCCGGCGGATGCGGTCGCGGCTACCACCGCGGCCCGTACGGCGAATGCCGGCCCAATGTCGTGATTCGACGCCCGCCGGTGTACGTGGTGCGGCCGCCGGTCGTTTACCGGCCGGCTCCCGTCGTGGTAGTGCCTCGCGCCCGCATATGCCCCCGCGGCATGGTGTGGTACGCTGGCCGCTGCCGTTATTGAACCGACGTTACGTCTCAAGGCAGAACCCCGCGCACCCGCGCGGGGTTCTTGTGTGAGGGACTGCCCGCAACCGGTGGCCTCGTCGGCGCGGCAACGGGAGGACGAACCGCCCTCCCGCGGATTCGATCGATCGCGCCTTACCAGTAACGGCGGCGCCAGTACCGGCGACGGCGGCGCCAGCGGCGGCGATGCCAGCCCCAATGGCGCCGACGCCGTCCCCAACGCCGCCTGCCCCATCCTCGGCCACGACCACGTCCGCGGCCCCAGCGCACCTCTTCGGGGACAAGACGATCAACCTCGTCGCCGGTCGCGACGGCCGGCCGCGGATCGTCATTTCCAGGCAGCCGCCCTCCGTCTCCGATGAGCGGTCGCGGCGCGAGGGGCGCGGCCTGCGCGCTCGCGGCCAGCGTTACCGCGCCTGCGGCAAATCCAAAGGCGAGTTTCAGAAAGTGGCGGCGTTCCATGACATCTCCTCGTCGCGGCAATCTGCAGTGATGCGAGGAGAGTTTGATCGCGGCGAAATGAATAGTGGCTGAACCAGCGCAGCTTGTCGTGCGGTTCGCGGGGACGGCAAGGGTGACGCCGCAGCGCACACCCCTTTGTCACAATGCTATGGTATTCGCCTGAACATCGTCAGAGAGAACTGCCCATGCCGACCCGCCTTCGCTCCGCTCTGCTGTCTGCGTTCCTGTGCGTCCCCCTCATCGCCCCCGCCGTCGCGCAGAGCCTGTCGCGCGAGGCGCAGATCGGTCCCCGACCATTTTACCTCGTCGACAAGATGAAAGACGGGTCGCTCAAGCAGAAGCTGAGCCAGTGCACCGGCCCTTTTCGCAAGACTGATTTTTCCATCGGCCATCGCGGCGCCGCGCTGCAATTCCCCGAGCACACCCGAGAGTCCTATCAGGCAGCGGCCCGGATGGGCGCCGGTGTAATCGAATGCGACGTGACCTTCACAAAAGACCGGCAACTGGTCTGCCGGCATTCGCAATGTGACCTGCACACCACGACCAATATCCTGTCGATACCCGCGCTGGCCGCAAAATGCACCATGCCGTTCATTCAGGCCGATTCCGTCACCGGCAGGAAGGCGTCGGCAAAATGCTGCACCAGCGACATCACGCTCGCCGAATTCAAGACGCTGTCGGCCAAGATGGACGGCTTCAACCCGAAGGCCATGACCGCGACCGAATACCAGAACGGCACACCGCGCTGGCGCACCGACCTCTACAGCCATTCCGGCACGCTGATGACTCACGACGAGAGCATCGCGCTGATCAAGAGCCTGGGCGCCAAGTTCACGCCGGAACTGAAAGCCCCCGAAGTGCCGATGCCGTTCGACGGCGACTACACCCAGGAGAAATATGCGTCCCAGATGCTGCGCGCCTACAAGGATGCGGGCATCCCGCCGAGCGACGTGTTCGCCCAGAGTTTCAGTCTGGCCGACATCCTGTATTGGGTGAAGACCGAGCCGGAGTTTGCAGCGCAGGCGGTGTATCTCGACGGCCGCTACGAGACCGCAGGTTTCGACCATACCCGGCCCGAGACCCTGAAGCCCACCATGACCGAACTGAAAGCGCAGAGCGTGAAGATACTGGCGCCGCCGATCTACATGATGCTGGGGCTGAACGACAAAGGCGAAATCGTGCCGTCTGCCTATGCCAGGGCCGCGAAAGCCGCCGGCCTCGACCTGATCGGATGGTCGCTGGAGCGCGACGGGCCGCTCGACAGGGGCGGCGGCTTCTATCACAAATCCATCAAGGCCGCGATCGACCGCGACGGTGACACGCTCACGGTGCTGGACGTGCTGGCGCAACAGGTCGGCATCCGCGGCATGTTCTCGGACTGGCCCGCGACCACGACGTTTTATGCTGGCTGTATGGGGATGAAGTAGACGGCAACGCTCTCGTCGCCCCCGCGAACGCGGGACCCCTACGCCAACGTAGTTGATGGAAAAAGGCCTGTCACCTTGCGTATTGCGAAGCGGCACGCGTAGGAGTGCCGACTCAGCGCTCGCCGAAGCCCACTCGGCCGGGACGACGGCCGGAGAATCTACCCCGCAAACTCCTCCGCCAGCACCAGCACCTCGCGCGTACGGGTGACATCGGGCCAGCAGCGGTCGAATTCGGCGATCAGCGGCTTCAGCGCGTCGCCGCCGGTGCCGCGCTCGAGCGCGGCCTGATCGGGGAATTCATACGTCGCCATATGCAGCGAGGGATCACTGGCGCTCCAGAACCGCCGTGCCTTCTTGATGCCGAACGCTTTTGTTGCGTCGGGCAGATGTTCCTTTTGATACCATTCATCGAACGCCTTGCGTTTGGCGGGATCGGTGACGGTGGCGCGGACGACGAAATAGGCGGTTGGCATAGGGTGGCTCCGTAAGGACAGGCTTGCCGGATCCTATCGTGAATCCGGAGTGGAGCGCGAGACCTAAACTCAGCCGCCCCGTGCTACTACCGGCATTAACTCGCAGGTTGCCGCCGACGGATTTGTAGAAGCCGCAAGATGAATCGGCGTACTGTCTTCCCAATGATCGTTGACGTAGTCGCACATGTCTTCAACGAGTTCGGGAACGAGGTGCGCTCCGACCGGTTCGTGCTTGCTGCCTTCAATAGCAACACCACCCGGACGATAGTTCCCAGCGTAGGAGCTGATTCCTGCAAGTGCTTCTCGCTGCAATCCGAGGATAAGCGAAGGCCGAAGCTTGAATGATCCGCGGTCAAGCGCGCTTTGGATCACACTGACCGCGGCATCATATTGCCTGAACCCGTTTCGTGCTTCGGCAACGGCTTTCGCTTGAGGGTCAGTGATCAGTTCAGGCTCGAGCGCGCGGCTATCTCGCCGATCGCGCTCGTCACCCGTCATTTTTTATCCTCAGCCAGCCTTTCGGCCTCTCGATTAACCATTTCCCGGGTAATCAACTCATTTTCAAAATGGGTGTTGCCATAGACGAAGCTACGCCGCTGCTGCTCCCGCTGTTCCGGCGTCGTTTGGCGGTCTTGGCAGCTTCAATGAGGATTTTCAGAGAGTCAGTCATTGGAGTTATATAACCGAATCAGGTTGAGGATGCCAATATCCATCTTGATCAAATCTGTCCTCACAACGGCAAATTGTCGTGCTTCTTCATCGGGATCTCGACGTGCTTGTCCTTCAGCATCGCCAGCGCCCGGGCGATCCGGCGCCGCGTCGAATGCGGCATGATGACGTCGTCGATATAGCCGCGCTCGGCGGCGATGAAAGGGGACAGGAAGCGGTCCTCGTATTCTTTGGTGCGCGCGGCGATCTTGTCGGTGTCGCCGATGTCGGAGCGGAAGATGATTTCCACCGCGCCCTTGGCGCCCATCACCGCGATCTGAGCGGTCGGCCAGGCGTAGTTCATGTCGGCGCCGATTTCCTTCGACGCCATCACGTCGAACGCGCCGCCATAGGCTTTTCGCGTGATCACGGTCACAAGGGGCACCGTGGCCTGCGAAAACGCGAACAGCAGCTTGGCGCCGTGTTTTATCAATCCGCCATATTCCTGCGCGGTGCCCGGCAGGAATCCCGGCACGTCGACGAAGGTGACGATCGGAATGTTGAAGGCGTCGCAGAACCGGACGAAGCGCGCGGCCTTGCGCGAGGCGTCGCTGTCGAGCACGCCCGCCAGCACCATCGGCTGGTTGGCGACGAAGCCGACGGTGCGGCCGGCAACGCGGCCGAAGCCGGTGACGATGTTTTTGGCAAAAGTCTCGGAGATCTCGAAGAAGTCGCCCTCGTCCACCACCTTCAGGATCAACTCCTTCATGTCGTAGGGCTTGTTCGGATTGTCGGGGATCAGCGTGTCCAGGGACATGTCGACCCGCTCGATGTCGTCGAAACTCGGCCATTCCGGCACGCCGTCGGTATTGTTGCTAGGCAGGAAATCGATCAGCCGGCGCATCTGCAGCAGCGTCTCGACGTCGTTCTCGAAGGCGCCGTCGGCGATCGATGAGCGGGTGGCGTGCACGGATGCACCGCCGAGTTCTTCCGCCGTCACCACCTCGTTGGTGACGGTCTTCACCACGTCCGGGCCGGTGACGAACATGTAGCTGGTGTTCTTCACCATGAAGATGAAGTCGGTCATGGCGGGCGAATAGACGTCGCCGCCGGCGCAGGGGCCCATGATGACGGAGATCTGCGGAATCACGCCCGAGGCGATGACGTTGCGGCGGAACACATAGGAATAGCCGGCAAGGGCCGCGACGCCTTCCTGGATCCGCGCGCCGCCGGCATCGTAGAGCCCGATGATCGGCGCCCTCGCCTTCATCGCCATGTCCTGGATCTTGACGATCTTCTGGGCGTGGGTTTCCGACAGCGAGCCGCCGAACACTGTAAAATCCTTGGCGAAGACGAAAGTCTTGCGTCCGTTGACGGTGCCCCAGCCGGTGACCACGCCGTCGCCCGGCACTTTCGTCTTTTCCATGCCGAATTCGACCGAGCGGTGCTCGACGAACATGTCGAATTCCTCGAACGAACCCTTGTCGAGCAGCAGCTCGATTCGCTCCCGCGCGGTCAGCTTGCCGCGGGCGTGCTGCGCCTCGATGCGCTTTTCGCCGCCGCCGAGCTTGGCGCCGGCGCGCCGCTCCTCGAGGGTGTCCAGGATGTCCTTCATGTGTTTCCGCCCGCAATTGCCGTTCGATTTCAGGGCGTTCTAGCACGGCCTTCGGCGCGCGGGAAACGCCCTTGCCGTTCTGTGGTGCCGGCGACCGGGGCGCTCGTATCCGGCGCCCAAGGAGGCGACGATGACCCGCATTCTACTTTGCATGGGGTTGTTTTCGCGATTCTTGGCAAAGGCCCTTCCGGGGGGCGTTGCGCAGCGTCCGGGACACGGAGCTCATTGGCGGCGCTTCGGCAGGGCCGGCCCAAGTGGCGGCGTGTGCCCCCTACTCCTCGCCATCCCTAAAGGGCGGCTCCTTGCCGGGCGGCACGGACGTCTCGGACATCGCCAGCAGCATCGCCACCATGATGTAGTTGCCCGCTACCGCGGTCAGGTCGACGATCTGCTGATCACTGAACACCTGCTTCGCCCTGGCGAAGGTCTGGTCGGAAACTTTCCGCGCGGTGGTGAGTTCGGCGACGAAATCGTACACCGCGGCCTCGTCCTCGGCCATCCGGGAGGGACGCCGGCCGGTTTTCAGCTCCGCGATGATGTCGGCCGACAGTCCCGCCTTCTGCGCCAGCGGCGCATGCGCGTACCATTCGACCTGCGAGCGCCATTGCCGCGCGATGATGAGGATCGCGAACTCGTTGAGCCGGAGCGGGACCGAAGTCTCCCAGCGCAAATAGTGAAACAGGTCGAACAGCCGCTGGCCCAGCACCGGGCTGCGCAGCATCGAATTGTACGGTCCGCCGATGCCGATGCTGGAGACCTTCACGATCTGCTCGCCGAGCGGCTTCTGCGCGGCGTCGAGCTGATCCATGGTCAGTTGCGCAAAGCGCGGCGGCTTGGCTTCGGCCGGGTTCATGGCTGCTCCCTTGGACCGGGCGGGTATTCGGCGGCGGCCGGCGGCCAGATCAGATCGCACCGATATCGGTGAGGCATTGCTGCGTCAACGTCATGCGGGCCGCAATGTGGCGCGGCTCCAGGCAATCCATGTTGAGCGCAAAAACCGTCGTCGCGGCGCCCTTTTCGGCCCAGCCGACCATCCATCCGAGCGACGGCTTTCCGACCTCGGCGCCCAACAGGCCGCTCTTGGCGCGGATGACGGAGTCGCCGACTTTCGTCACGGGCAGGATATCGCGCACCAGCTCCTGGCTGCGCCTGGACACCGGCAGCACGCCGCGCCGCAGCCGGTCGACGAAATCGACCTGCTGCATCGGGTCGATGCGCAGATCGCCGGTCAGCCAGAACCGGTCGATGCCACCGCCGATATCGCGGTTACCGTATTCGAACAGATCGAGGTATTTCCGCATCCGCTCCGCGCCGATGCGCCGGGCGATATCCTGATAGACCGGCACCGCGGATGCGGCGAAGGCGGTGCGCAGGGTGTGATCCCTGTTCCAGGACTCGATGCTCCGCTTCACCCCGTCCCATTTGAAAACCTGCTTGTCCGGGTCTTCGACCACGCCGGTCTCCAGCGCGATCACCGAATTGGGGATCTTGAAGGTCGAGGCCGGCAGCATCGCCTCGCCGGAGCGATTCTTGTCGCTGGCGATGATCAGATAGTCCGCGACCTTGTAGCCGACGAAGCTGCCGATCGTTCCCTCATCGGTAAATCGCCTGGCTAGATCCTCTCGGATCTCGCTGCGCTGGGGCGACACATTGGCAAAGCTGCGAGCGGGCAAAATGCTGGCGGTGGCGACAAGGCCGAGCGCATGGCGGCGGTTGATCACGGGAGCGTCCGATGTGGTTGAAGGCGGCCGACGATGCGTTTGATATCATGGTAAAACAATGACCATCGGGAGCGACGCTTAGCGCACCCTCCGCGACAGACCGAGCACGAACGCCAGCACTTCCGCCACCGCCTTGTACAGTTCGGTCGGGATTTCGTCGCCGATCTCGACATTGGAGAGCGCCCCGGCCAGCACTTCGTTTTCCTCGATCGGGATGTTGTTCGCCGTGGCGACTTCGATGATCCTGGCGCCGATGCTGCCCTTGCCCTTGGCGGTCACCCGCGGCGCACCCGATTTGTCGTAGTGCAGCGCGACCGCCAGCCGCCGCCCCGATTCGACCTTCATAGCGCGCGATCCAGGAAATGCCCGGCGGGCGCTGCCGGCGATGGCGGCGGCGGGCCGTCGCGGATCACGATCTCGCCGGGCTGAAGCTCGGCTTTGGCCAGCGCCTGGCCGAGTTGCGCCGCGCCAGCGCGCAGTTGCGCCGCGGTTTCCGGACGCTCCGCCCACATCCGCACCGAGGTGGCGCCGCCAACCAGCGAGACCAGCGCATGCACCGGGCCGGCGGGTTCCACGTCGAGCGAGAATCGCGCCTGCCACACGCGTTGGGCCGCTTCGACCTCGTCACCGCCGCCGTCGCGGCAGATCTCGAACTCGGCCATCGCGGTTCCCAGCGGCGTCGCAAACGGGATTTCGAAATGCCAGCGCGGCGCCGCCGGATCGGTCCGCGGAGCAGATGTATCGATACGGTCCGGCAATGACGCCACCTGCAGCAGGGTCTGGCGCGCAATCGCAGCCTCGGTATCGCCGAGCAGTTGACGCACGGTGGTCGCCAGCGGTGCGTCTGATAGCAGCGACGGCAAGGCGACCGGCTGGGCGGAGGGCTGCGCGCCGCGAAACGGCGGCGGCGTGTTGGTCTGGAGGGTGACATCGCTACCGCGCAGGTCTTTCAGGGATCCCGGTGCCGGCAGGGCACGGCCGATCTCCTGCGACCCCTCCAGCAGCACATTCAGCGCGGCAGCCGTCACGGCGCGTGGCCCGCCGCCCGATGCCGGGGAGTCGCCGGCCGCCGTCAGCCGCGCCTGTGGCAAGAGGTTTTCCACCGCGTCGATGTCGGGGGACAGGGATGGGGCAAGCGGCGCCGCCGCCAGAGCCGCGGCTCCGCCGAGCGACGACAGCAGGGTCTGACGCAGCACGATCAGCGCGGCCTTCAGGTCGGGGATGCCGGCCGGCGGCGATCCCGACGCCAGCGAAGCCTCGAGAAACAGCCCTGACTTCTGGAAGGCATTCTTGACCTCGCCGCCGGTGAGGTTTTGATCGAGGCTGGTCCGCTGCGCCAGCAATTGCACCACCGCCTGCTGCAGCTTGGGCGGCAGGGCATCCGCCGCGGCAGCCCCGAGATTCGCAAACAGCGGTGCCAAACTGCCCTGCTGCGTGGCGGCGGACTGCGCTGCCGCGGAAACCGCCACCTTCTCGAGCGGCGTCAATGTCTGCTTCGGCAGCGCCGCCGCAATATTGGTCTCAGCTTGGGCCCGCGCAGCAGGCGCCAGTGTTACGGTGTCGGCGGTTGCGTCGGCACCCTGCCCCACCATCGCCAGCCTGATTCCGCCCTCGCTCTGCGATACCGCCAGCTGCAGGGCCTGTCCCGCCTTCAGCGGGACTTCCGACATCACATCGAGCGAGAGATTGGCGATCGCGATCCGCACCAGATTGTTGGCGAGAACCTTCAGCACCTGGGCGTCGATCACGGTTCCGGGCTGCAAGACGAGGTCGCGCGCGACGCCGGCTGATGACCCTTGGGTGGCTACGACGGAAAGGATCGGATTGACGGCAGTCGGCATCGCGATATCTCGTTGGACTGCGAACGCTAGCCCAGCCGCGTAAACCTCTCGTTAACCGCCGGAGCCAAATCGCAAGATGGCCGGATCATGCGGGCTTCAGCGCCCTGATGATGCCGGCGGCGGCCCTGAAATCGACCAGCCGCGCCCTGCGGCGCGCCGCCACCTCCTCGTCCACCCCCCATTGTTCGATGTTCCAGTCCTCATCGACGTGGGCTGCGTTCCAGACCTGATCGGCATCGAGCACGCCGCGCAGCAACGCCAGAGCGAGCAGCGCCGAGCCCGTCAAGGTCGTGACCACATGCACGGCCGCGATCGACCAGGGGTCGTTCGGCAGCGCCGCGCGCGCCGCTGCGATCGCCGGCGCGGGCTGGCTCACATGCACGATGCCTTCGGCCAACATGAAATGCGCACCCAACGCATCGGCGGCCCAGAACACGATCGGATCCCAATGCGCCGCCTCCCGCGCTACCAGCGCCTCCGGATGACCGGCGCGGTAAAACAGCAGATCGGAGCCGAGATATTTCGCGACGTCGTCGGTGACGGCCGAAACCCGCTCGACCACAGCATCGATGACGCTGTTGGCGAACCGCGTCATCGGCATGGTCAGGGGATTGATGAACTCCTGCTGTGCTTCCCACTCAGCCGCGATGGCATCGGCAATCTCCCGGTTCGGCGCGGCCAGCGCACGGCCGGAAGGCGTGCGGACCGGCTTGCCATCCAGCGTGACGGCAAACCCGCCCGGCCCTTCGACGACACCGGCATGGGTGTAAAAACGATTGCGCCGGGGTCCGCGCGTCGTGCGCCGCACGGCCTCCTCCGGATCGGGTCGGGATTGTCCAGCCGCTTCGTCGAATAGTTCGCGCATGCGCTTTTTCGTCTCTGTCGGCGGCGACAATTCTCAACAGCCCAGAGTACGACATAGATCGACACAAATAAAGCGAGCCGGCTGACGATGGCGAAGGGTTCGGTGCCGGTCCTGGTGGCTGTTCCGATCGTGCCGGCCGGACAGGTGCCGGCTGCAGCCGGGCCGGGTTCCGAATGCCGGGTCGCCGATCAGGCAAGTCTACGCCATCATGGCGACCGATCATCCAGCTTCTCGACGGGCAGTGCCCCGGCGCGACAGAAAGGCTGAATTTCATCGCCGTCCGCTCATGATTGCCTCGGGATAGGTCTGCGCGAGATCAAGACTGGCTCGCATCGCCATCTCCTGCAGATAGCTGCGCAACTGCCGATCGCTGATTGGCCTGCCGCAGGAGGCCAAGTCGATGGCGACCTTGGCGATCACGTCATCGTGGCCGGGACTATCGCGATCGGCCAGGTGGACCGACCAGGCATAGTCCTCGATCGCATCGCCCTTCAGGCCCATGCGCTGCCCCGCCCAAAGCCCAAAAAGCACGTTTCTGCGGGCGATCTCTCCGTCGCGGGTATCGTATTCGATTTGATGCGGGTCGTCGTTCATTCGCAGATGCAATGTCATGGCGTTTCTCCTGCTCCTTTCCACTCTGATCGAACCCTTGATAGAGGCCAGTTCGGGCAGGCGCCAATTGGATTGTTCAATGATGCAGATTGAGGGATCCCAAGGGAAAACGCGGGCATATCGAGCTGAGCCAGGCGCATCGCATCTCGCGCGCGCCGCAGCCTGGCCCTGGTGCAGTGTAGTGAGAAAGTTGCATTGGATTTTTCAATGACGAACAGCCGAAGAACTCATTTCAAAAACTGTCGCAGACGGAAGATAAGAAATCCGCCAGGTTAGTGGAGAGGTTAGCGATGAAGACAGGTATCCGGCCGATGGAAGTTCAGTCGAAGTTCGAGAGAGACGATCTGAGGCAATACGAAATACCGGCCCGCGCCGGCCAATCAGCACGAGTGATCGTCGTTGAAAAAGTGCTTCGCCGTTCGAGCCTACCCGTCGCCGGCATGGGACAGGATTCTGCGGATCATTAACTGGAGCGTGACGGCGGCTTGCAGCGCCTGGCGATGCTGACAGTCCTTCGAGCAAGGCGCTTTGCAAACACCACGTGCCGGCGATTGCCATGTCGACCGTGTCGAGCCGCTAGCGTGCACCGCTTCCGGTATCTGAAATACGCGCGCTCCTTGGTTCTGATCTTCATCGGTCTCAAGATCTTCTGGAACCAGATACTCGGCAAACTCGATCCGCTGATATCGCTCAGCGTGACGTTCACATTGCTGGCCGGCGGCGTGATCTTCTCGATGTGGAAGGTAAAGAGGGACGAGGCGGCACGAGCACCAGCCGCGAACCCGCTCTTTCTGCAACAACTCGCCGCTCCGGCCGCGGACGCTTCCGTTCAACGCTGATGCCACCTTCGACAGAAAGCACGAGAACCCCGATGACGAACGATACCATCACCCAAGCTCGACCCGTCAGCCGGTCCTCCGCGCATGGCCGGATGGTCCGGAAGATGATCTGGCTGATTTCCTCACCTCGCAACCTGGCCGCGCTGGTCGGGATATCCGTCGTCGGCGCCATCTTACCCATCGGCACCTGCCTGGCCGCCGACCAGGCCGACGTCGTGATCACGATGGACGAACGGGAGATTCGCACCGCCGGCATCGGGACATCGCCGGTCGAGCCGGAGCGCGGCGAGACCGAACTGTCGCTGCCCGGCACCGTGGCCATCCCGCCCCCCCAACTCCGCGTAGTCGCCGCGCCGGCCAACGGCCTGGTCGAGACGGTGCTGGTCGCAACCGACGAAAACGTGACGGCCGGCCAGCCGATCGCGCGCTTGCGCTCGCCAGACCTCGTCGAGGCACAGCGTCAATATTTGGCCGCGCTCGCCGACGAGGCGCTGGCCGCCGACCGCCTTCGTCGCATCCGCTTTCTGTGGGAAAGCAGGGCGACACCGGAGCGCGAATTGCGTGTCGTCGAAACCGAAGCCGTCAACGCCAAGTCGCGTCTCGACGAGCGGGCCCAGATCCTCAGCCTGATGGAAATGTCCGCAGCCGATATCGAGACGCTGCGCAGCTCGCGACGGATCCTCAGCTCAGTCACGGTGCACGCGCCGATCTCGGGGACCGTGGTACGACGCGACGCGAGCCCGGGTCAGCGTGTAGAGGCTGCGGCGCCCGTCGTCTCCCTCGCCGCGCTTGATCCGCTTTGGGTCAATATCCAGGTGCCGGCCGCGCGCCTGCCGGCGATCACCGCCGGTCAGGCCGTTGTAATGCCGGCTTATGGCGTGCAGGGACGCATCGTCCGGATCGGCCGCACCGTCGAGGCCTCAACGCAGTCAGCCGTCGCGGTCGCCGAAATCAGCTCGGCCAATGGCACGGTCCGCCCAGGGCTTGCTGTCCTGGTCACGATCCGCATCAGCCAGAACGGCGAATCGCAATGGTCGGTACCGGCGACATCGGTCGTGCGTCACCGCGACCGTGCCTGGGTATTCGTGAAAGACCCCCGGGGCTTTGTGGCGCGACCTGTCCAGGTCATTTCGGAAACCGCGCGCAGCGCCTCGGTTCGCGGTCCCCTCGCCAACGGTGACGAGGTGGCCGATCGCGGCATCATCGCGCTGCTCTCCGAACTCGCGGCCACGGACAAGGACTGAGTCATGCTTGCCGGAATGGTCGACCTCGCACTGAAGCAGCGCCTCATCGTGTTCATCGCGGCTATCGCGCTGGCCGTCTGGGGGACGATCGCCTACCAGAAGCTTTCGATCGACGCCTTTCCGGATGTCGCGCCGATCCAAGTACTGGTTTCGATGCAGGCGCCCGGCCTCACGCCCGAGGAGCTCGAGAGCCGGGTCACGACACCGATCGAGCTAGCCGCGCGCGGCATCCCGAACCTGGTACGCATGCGATCGACGACACGATACGCGGTCGCGCTCCTGACCTTCGAGTTTGCCGACGGCACCGACATCTTCTGGGCTCGCGCGCAGGTCAATGAGCGCCTGCAGGAGGTGCGCGACCAACTGCCCGCTGGCAGCGACGGCGGCCTCGCCCCGATCGTTACTCCTCTCGCCGAGATGGTGATGTTTACCATCGAGTCGGCGACCATGACCACGCAGGAGAAGCGGTCGCTGCTCGACTGGACGATCCGGCCGGCGCTGCGCAGTCTGCCCGGTGTTGCCGACGTCAACGTGCTGGGCGGCCATGTGCGCACGTTCGAAGTTATTCCGTCGGCCTCCGCCATGGCGGCGCGGGGCATCACCACGCAGATGCTGGAGAAGGCGGTCGAGGTCAACAACCGCAACGACGGGGCCGGACGCATCCGGAACGGCGAGGAAGCGTTGCTGGTGCGGTCGGAAGGCCGCATCCAGACCCTGGACGATATCCGCAATACCGTCGTGGCGACGCGCAACGGTGTGATCGTGCGGGTCAGCGACATTGCCGACGTGCGCTATGGCTCGCTCGCCCGCAACGGCGTGGTAACCGCGGACGCGACCGGCGAGGCCGTGTGGGGCATGGTGCTCGGTCTGCGTGGCGCCAATGCGCGTACCGTGGTGGACGGCGTGAAGGCGCGCTTCGATTCACTTGCGCCGCAACTGCCCGAGGGCGCCCGCATCGTAATTTTCTACGATCGCAGCGAACTGATAGGCAAGGCCGTCTGGACCGTGCAGAAGGTGCTGCTCGAGGCAATTGCATTCGTCGTCGTACTTCTGCTGCTGTTCCTGGGAAACCTGCGCTCGGCGCTGGTTGTCTCGCTGATCCTGCCGCTCGCGGTGTTGACGACCTTCGGTGTGATGCGCCAGTTGGGCTGGTCGGCCAACATCATGTCGCTCGGCGGACTGGCGATCGCCATCGGCTTGCTGGTCGACTGCGCCGTAGTGGTGGTGGAAAATGTCGAGCACCGCCTTTCTACCGTCGAGAAGCCCAATCTCGCCACGCGTCTGCGCCTCACCCTGGAGGCGACGCGTGAGGTCGCCATGCCGCTCGTATCGGGCGTCGCCATCATCATCCTGGTGTTCATGCCGCTGCTTGCCTTGCAGGGCCTGGAAGGCCGACTGTTCAGCCCGGTCGCGCTCACCATCGTGGTGGCGCTGATCGCTGCGCTGGTGCTCTCGCTAACAGTGGTTCCCGCGCTCTCTGCCTATCTGCTGCGCACCGGCGCCCACGCCGAACCGTGGCTGGTGCGCAAGCTCCACGCCGGCTACGATCCGCTGTTGGCCTATGTGATGCGGCGGCCGATCAGCGTTTTCGTGGCAGTCGCCATCGGCGTTGCCGCGGTCGTCGTCGTGTTCCCGCGAATCGGCAGCACCTTCATGCCCGTGATGGATGAAGGCACGCCCGTCATTACGATCCGCAAGTTTCCTACTATCTCGGTCGAAGAGGCAGCGCAGACCGATCAGCGTATTCAGCAGGCCCTGAAGGCGGAGATTCCCGAGATACGGCGGATCATCGCCCGGGCTGGCGCCGACGAACTCGGCATCGATCCGGTCGGCCTCAACGAGACCGACATGTTCATGACGCTGGCCCCGCGCGGCGAGTGGCGCGGTGACGACATGCGCTGGTTTCTCGGCGAACTGCGCCGCGTGCTCGACGGTATTCCGGGGATCAGCTACGCGCTGACCCAACCGATCGACATGCGGGTTCAGGAAATGATCATCGGCGCGCGCGGCGACGTCGTCGTCAAGGTGTTCGGTGACGACATCGCTAACCTGAACCGGGTGGCCCGCGACGTCGCTTCCGCGATTCGCACCGTCCCGGGCGCGATCGACGTTTTCGCGCTTCGCAACGCCGGGATGCGCTACTTCACGGTGGCGGTGGACCGCGCCCAAGCGGGCCGCTTTGGGCTGAACGCCGAGGAGATACAGGAGGCGCTGAGAGTCTGGGTCGACGGCCGCCGGCTCGGCATCGTGCTGGAAGGCCAGGTGAGAACGCCACTGGTGGTCCGCGGCGAGGCGCGCCAGCGCGCCTCCGCGGCCGATCTGGGACGGGTGCCGATCGTGCTGCCCGGCGGCGGCACCGTCGAGCTGGCCCAGGTCGCCAACATCCGGGTCGAGGACGGACCCATCCAGGTGATCCGCGAGGACGGTCAGCGCTTCGCCACCATCCTGGCCAATGTGCGCGGGCGAGATCTGGTCGGCTTCGTCGATGACGCCAAGGCGGCGTCCGCGCAGGTTGCGCTGCCCAAGGGCTATTCGCTTGTCTGGGGCGGCCAGTTCGAAAACCAGCAGCGGGCCGCCGCGCGCCTTTCGATCGTCGTGCCGATTGCCCTCGGAGCCATATTCCTGCTTCTCTACATGACGTTCGGGTCACTGCGGCAGGCTGCACTCGTCTTCTGCAACGTCCCTTTCGCCACCATCGGCGGTGTCATCGCCCTTTGGGCTTCCGGCGAGTTCCTCTCGGTGCCCGCCTCGGTCGGCTTCATCGCCTTGATGGGTATCGCAGTGCTCAACGGTGTGGTGCTGGTATCGTATATCAATGAAGTGTGCGCGCGCGGTGCATTGCCGTTTCGCGAGGCGGTCATGGAGGGCGCGAGACGACGGCTACGGCCCGTCACCCTGACCGCGTCGATCGCCGCACTCGGCCTGGTGCCGTTCCTGTTCGCTGACGGACCAGGCGCCGAGATTCAACGACCCCTTGCCATCGTGGTGATCGGTGGTCTGATCACCGCGACGGCCCTGACCCTGCTGCTTGTTCCGATTCTCTACGACAGGTTTGCTCTGCCGCGGGCCGAGCGCCGTCTGCTGGCCGAACAAGAACAACACGACGAACGTGCGCGACAGTCAGAAGCGCGCCCGGTTACCGATCGGTCGGATTCCCAGCATGCCGGACCGCCCCATCGGACAGGGCCCGCCAAGCCACCGCCCGCAGGAGAGTTGGCTGCAATTGAGGGCGCACGCCACGGCTGACTAAAGGACTGGGCCTGTTTGGGGGCCCCCCGTTTCGTGCGTGGCGCCGGACGTGATTATCGCGGCGCGCGGTAGGCCACGGTTGATGGCCAAGGCCATGGCCCGGGGTTTCTTTAGGACGCCCGCCGGGTCGGTAGGTGACCAAATTTGCGTAGCGTAATGCCGTTCCGGAGCTGAGCGTTTGTGAAACTATGATAGTGGATGGTACGGTTCGATCAGGCAGGGCAACCATGCATTCCAGGCTGCAGCAGTGAGCACTCCCTTACCCCCATTCGACTTCGATTTGCTTCGAACGTTCGTTGCGGTCGTCGACAACGCCAGCTTCACGCGGGCCGCGGAACGGGTCGGGCGCACCCAATCCACCGTGAGTCTGCAAATCAAGAAGCTAGAAGAGAGCCTCGGACGGCGTGTATTCGAACGGGATGGTCGCGATTTTCTGTTAACCCCCGACGGAGAGGTCCTGCTCAACTATGCGAGGCAGCTGCTACATCTCGCCGATGAGGCCCGTTCCCGCATCCTGGAGCCTGACATCGAAGGCAGTGTTCGCCTCGGAACTCCCGAGGACTTTGCCACCGTCTATCTTCCGGATGTGCTGGCGCAGTTCGCGCGCGCGCATCCGCGCGTGGCCCTCGAGGTCAACTGCACCTTCAGTTTCAGTTTGCTCGAAGGCTTTTCCAAGGGTGAGTATGACCTGATTATGGTCAAGCGCGAGCCCCAGGGACCGGCAGGCGGAATAGCTGTCTGGCGTGATGTGCTGGTCTGGGTGACCGGCCCCAAACTCGTGTTGGATGCAAATCAGCCTCTTCCGCTGGTGCTGGCGCCCGCGCCTGATGTCTATCGCAAACGGGCGCTTGCCGGTCTCGAGGCCAACAAGCGGGCCTGGCGGATTGCCTACACCAGCCCGAGCAGCGAGGGTCTGCAGGCCGCGGTGCGCGCGGGCCTGGGCGTGACGGTGATGTCGAAGGATATGGTGCCGGAAGGCTTGATGCTGGTGGGGGCCGAACATAACATGCCCCAGATGCCTGATGCCGAAATTGCATTGTACCGGGCTCCCGGAGCATTGTCCCCGGCTGCCCAACTACTCTGCGAGCACATCATTCATTCGTTGGAATCGGCGCGGCCCAAGCGTGATCATGATTTCAAGGCCAAACAGGATTGATGATCGTTCCATACGACCGTGATCCCATCCGCCAACCACGAGAGAGCAACGAGCCGGATTATTCTTCGGGCGCGTTCTCGATCGGATCGAAGCGGTCGGCCTCGAGGCCCAACAGGTTCCACGATTGCAGCATATGCGGCGGCAACGGCGCTGACACGTCGATGGTGCCGCCGCGCGGATGCGGGATCACGATCCGGCGCGCCAGCAGATGCAGCCGCTTCTGTAGTCCACCGGGCAGTTCCCAGTTTTCCTTGTTGAAGTATTTGGGATCGCCGATGATGGCGTGGCCGATATGCGCCATGTGGGCGCGCAACTGATGGGTCCGCCCGGTGACCGGTTTCAGCGACACCCAGGCGAGTTTTTGTGCCGAGGTCTCCACCACGGCGTAATAGGTCACGGCGTGGCTGGCGCCCTCGTCGCCATGTTTGGCGATCACCATGATGGTGTCGTCCTCGCTCTCTTCCTTGGCGAGGTAGGTCGAGATGCGGCCCTGCTTCGGCTTCGGCACGCCCGCCACCAGCGCCCAGTAGACCTTGCGCGCGGAGCGATGGCGGAACGACCCGGTCAGCGCGGTCGCGGCAAAGCGCGTCTTGGCGATCAGCAGGCAGCCGGCGGTTTCCTTGTCGAGCCGGTGCACCAGCCGCGGCTTCTGCCCCTTGGCGTCACGCATCACTTCCAGCATGTCGTCGACATTTCGCGTGATGCCGGAACCGCCCTGCACTGCAAGCCCCGCCGGCTTGTTCAGCACCATGACGTCGGCATCCTCGAACAGGATCATGTCCTTCAGCGCCTGCAGGGTCTTGGTCGCGGCTTCCGAGAGACTGCCGACCACCTTGGCCGCATCGAGTTTCAGCGGCGGAATCCGGATGCTCTGCCCCTCCTCGATCCGGTCCTTAGAGTCGGCGCGCTTGCCGTTGACGCGCAACTCGCCTTTGCGGACGATGCGCTGGATGTGGGAGAACGACAGACCGGGAAAACGCGCTTCCAGAAAGCGATCGACGCGCATGTTGTTCTCATCCGCCGTCACCACCACGGTCTGAACCTTGGTGGGCAACGGTGGCGGCTCGGGAATGATTTTCCCCGGCTCGGGAATGAACGGCGCCGGTTTTGGCGCGCGGGGCGCCGAGGCAGCAAAGCGCGCGGGCGGCTTGCCGCCCGGACGATGCGCCGGCGGCCGCTCGGCCTGCGAGCCGCGATAGGGCCGCGCGCCCTTCGGGCGGTCGCCCGCCGGGCGAAGGGGTCTCTTGACGCGACGGCTCATGATGCTGCGGCTCCGGATCAGGCCGTTGGGTAGCCCAAAAGCAGCGAATGGTCACGGCGAATTCGGTACAAATTGGGGATCGGATCGGCCATGCTGGGCAAGACCGCGATGAACCAGGGAGCATCCGGGGTGTTGTTACCGAAATCGGCCCTGGTTGCTGTCGCAGCCATGATAGCGAGCGCGGCGTGGGCGCAGGAAAGCCCGATGCCGGCGGAGATTGCCGCCAGGCTCCTGGAGATGGGCCGCGTCATCGACCCGCCCAAGACCGTCGCGCTCTATGCGCCGTTACAGCAAAAGGAGCCGTACCAGGGCGTCAAGGTCGAGCGGGACGTCAGATACGGCGCCGCCGACCGCAACCTGCTCGATATTTTCTTGCCGGAGAGCGCTGCATCTCCCCGGCCGGTACTGATATTCGTCCATGGCGGCGCGTACATAGGCGGCAACAAGCGAACAACGCCGACCAGCCCGTTCTATGACAACATCATGCTGTGGGCGGTGACGAACGGTTTTGTGGGCGTCAACGTCACCTATCGCCTCGCGCCGCAGGCTCCCTGGCCGGCCGGCGCCGAGGATCTCGCCGCCGCGGTTCAATGGGTTTCGGACAGGATCGGCGAACGTGGCGGCGATCCCGCGCGCATCTATCTGATGGGACACTCCGCCGGCGCGGTTCACGTCGCAAGCTATGTCTCGCATCCCGAATTTCATAGGGTGAAGGGCGGCGGCCTGGCCGGCGCGATCATGATTTCCGGCAATTACGACCTGACCGCGACGCCGCTCGCCGATTCCGGGCGAGCTTACTTCGGCACCGATCCCGCGCGGTATGCCGAACGATCCTCCCTGCCGGGTCTGGCGACCACCAGCATTCCGCTAATGCTGGCTGCTGCCGAACTGGACCCGCCAGGCTTCGTGCTGCAATTCGATCTGATGAAACAGGCGACATGCAAGCGTGCGAGCGGATGCGCCCGCGCGTTCCTGGTGCCGCAGCACAGTCATATGTCGGAGGTGTACTCGATCAACACCGCGGATACGCGGCTGACCGAACAGATTCTGGATTTCGTGAGAACGGGGATGTGACTAGACTGGCTCGCGCGTCACAACGACACTATTTCATGCCGTTCGGCGCGCATCTCAATGATGAAGAAGTTGGTTTCGATTTCGACCGCTTGAATGGATGGCTGAATCGAATCGCCTGAATTGGCTCATTCCCGCTCCCTGCGTAGCTTCGCCCAATAATCCAGCCGCTTCCTGATCTCGCGCTCGAAGCCGCGATCCGGCGGATCATAAAAGGTCTGGCGTCCGAGCGCTTCAGGGAAATAGTCCTGTCCGGAAAAGGCTTCGGGCGTGTCGTGGTCGTACTGGTAGCCGCCGCCATAGCCTTCCGACTTCATCAGTTTTGTCGGTGAATTCAGAATATGTTTCGGCGGGAGCAATGAACCACCTTCTCTCGCCATGCGCATCGCGGCACCAAAGGCCTTGTAGGCGGCGTTGGATTTCGGCGCGGTGGCGAGATAGATCACGGCCTGCGCGATCGCCAGTTCACCTTCGGGAGAGCCGAGGAAGTCATAGGCGTCCTTGGCGGCGTTGCAAACCGCCAGCGCCTGCGGATCGGCCAACCCGATGTCTTCGACCGCCATGCGGACCACGCGGCGGGCCAGGAACAGCGGGTCTTCGCCGGCGTCCATCATGCGCGCCAGATAGTACAGCGCCGCATCCGGGTCGGAGCCGCGCACCGATTTATGCAGCGCCGAGATCAGGTTGTAATGGCCGTCGGCCGACTTGTCGTAGATCGGGGCGCGGCGCTGCAGGATCTCCTGCAACTGTTCGGCATTGAAGGTCTCGTTTGTCCGCGCGGCGCGCCAGACCTCTTCGGCCAATGTCAGCGCGGCGCGGCCGTCGCCGTCGGCCATCCGCACCAGCACGGCGCGCGCCTCTGGATCTAGCGGCAGCTTTTTGCCCTCGATGCTCTCGGCATGGGCGAAGAGCTTTTCGATCGTCGCTGCATCGAGCGAATGAAACACCAGCACCCGCGCCCGCGACAGTAGCGCGGCGTTGAGTTCGAACGAGGGATTTTCGGTGGTGGCGCCGACCAGCACCACGGTGCCGTCTTCCATCACGGGCAGAAACGAATCCTGCTGCGCGCGATTGAAGCGGTGCACCTCATCGACGAACAACAGCGTGCCCTTGCCCATCTCGCGCCGTGCGCGGGCAGCGTCGAATACTTTCTTGAGCTCGGCGACGCCAGAGAACACCGCGGAAATCTGCTCGAAATGCAGTTCGGTCGCGTCCGCCAGCAACCGCGCCACAGTGGTCTTGCCGGTGCCCGGCGGCCCCCAGAAGATCAGCGAACCCAGCGTTCGCGTCGCCAGCATTCGCGTCAACGCGCCGTCGGGCCCCAGGATATGGTCCTGTCCGACCACGTCCGACAGCACCCCGGGACGCAGCCGGTCCGGCAGCGGGCGCGGCGCATCCTGATCCATCCCTGCGGCAGCGAACAGGTTGGCGCTTTCGCGTGGGCGCTTCGGGCTCATCCGCCGAGCGTGACGTTGATCTGCTGGCCGCCCCGCACCACGACGATGCGCCAGATCCGGGCGGCCTCGCGCGTCGCCTTTTCGAGATCGCTGGTTTTGGCGATCTTCTGATTGTTGATCGCGCGGATGACATCGCCCTTCTGGAAACCGACGCTGGCCGCCGTGGTGCCTTCGCCGAGATCGATGACCACGACGCCTTCGGTGTCCGCGTCCAGACGAAGTTCATCGGCGACCGCCGGCGAGATGTTAGCGACCTTGGCGCCCTGCAAAGGGGAGCGCGAGGTCAGGACGATCTCGTTGCGGCCGGTGTCGGGCGCGGTTTCGAGCGCCACCGTCAGCTTCATGACCTTGCCGGCGCGCTGCACGTCGATCTGCGCGCTGCCGCCCAGCGGGCGGGTGGCGAAACGATAGTCAAATCCGTTGGGATCGTCGACGGTCTGGCCGTCGATCGCGACGATCAGATCGGACAATTTCAGCCCTGCTCGCGCCGCCGGGCTGTTGGCCGCGATGTTGGCGACCAGCGCGCCGGAGGGAATGCGAAGCCCCAGCGTTTCCGCGATCTCCGGTGTCACCGCCTGCAACCGCGCGCCGAGCCACGGTCGCTTGACCGCCTTGCCGCCGCTCTTGGCGGAGGCCACCACGACGCGCACCATGTTGGCGGGAATCGCAAAGCCGATGCCCTGCGAGCCGCCGGAACGCGAGAAGATCGCGGTGTTGACGCCCGCCAGCCTGCCGGTCATGTCGACCAGCGCGCCGCCGGAATTGCCGGGATTGATGGCGGCATCGGTCTGGATGAAGAACTGGTAGTCGGTGATGCCGACCTGCGTGCGCGCCAGTGCGGAGATGATGCCGTGGGTGACGGTCTGCCCGACGCCAAAGGGATTGCCGATCGCCAGCACGACGTCGCCGACCAGCAACTCGTCCGAATTGGCGAAATCAAGCGTCGGAAATTTTTCCTTGCCGTCCTTGATCCGCAGCACGGCAAGATCGGTGCGGTTGTCCTTGAGCACGATCTCGGCCTCGAATTCGCGTTTGTCGGAGAGCGAGATCTTGACCTGATCGGCGCCTTCGATGACGTGGCTATTGGTGACCACCAGTCCGGACGAATCCACCATCACGCCCGATCCCAGCGAGCGCTGCATCTGCTCCGGCTGCTGACCAGGGACGCCGAAGAAACGGCGGAAGATCGGATCGTCGAGCAGCGGATTGCGGTTCTGCACCACCTTGGCGGCATAGACGTTGACCACCGCGGGCTGCACCCGCTGCACGATCGGCGCATAGGAGAGCCTGATGTCCGCGGGCGACGTCGGCACGCGGCGATCCTGAGACATTGCAGGCGCTGTCGCAGCGGTGAAAACCAGCAACGCCGTGAGAATGCGGACAACGATCATGAAGGGATTCCCCGGGAAATCATGGCGCGAATATAGGCCTCCCGGCCCGCGAATAGAAGCGATTGGAAGCACCGGGAGAACGGGACGGAAGGCTATTTTGGCGCGACACACGGTGCCAAACAAAGCGCACTACCGGCTCAAAACTTGCAATTCCGCTCATAAAGCAGCAGGTAGTGTCGGCACACCGGCGCATGGCCGCCGGCGAGGAGAACCGCCCCCATGAAGGCCGTCGGATACCAGAAATCGCTTCCAATCGATAGCAAGGACGCTCTGATCGATTTCGAGACCGCCAAATCGGAGCCGAAGGCCCGCGATATCCGTGTCGCCGTGAAGGCAATTTCCGTCAATCCGGTTGACTACAAGGTCCGCAAGCGCGCAGCACCCCCGGCGGGCGAAACCAAGATTCTGGGCTATGACGCCGCCGGGGTCGTGGACGCCGTCGGCCCCGACGTCACACTGTTCAAGCCGGGCGACGAGGTGTTCTACGCCGGCTCGATCCAGCGCCAGGGCACCAATTCGGAGTTTCATCTGGTCGACGAGCGCATCGTCGGCGCCAAGCCGAAGTCGCTTTCGTTCGCACAAGCCGCCGCCCTGCCCCTGACCTCAATCACCGCATGGGAATTGCTGTTCGACCGCCTCGGTGTCGCGCCCGGCAAGAGCTTCGATCCACGCACGCTGTTGATCGTCGGCGGCGCCGGCGGTGTCGGCTCGATCCTGATCCAGCTCGCGCGCCGCCTCACCGGCCTGACCGTTGTTGCCACCGCGTCGCGGCCCGAGTCACAAAAATGGTGTCTCGATCTCGGCGCCCATCAGGTGATCGATCATTCAAAGCCGATGAAGGAGCAGATCGACAAGCTGAAAGTATACCCGGTGGCGCTGGTCGCCAGCCTCACCAATACCGAACAGCATTACAAGGCATTGGCCGACATCATCGCGCCGCAGGGCAAGTTCGGCCTGATCGACGATCCCCAGGAATTCACTTTCAGCGTGTTCAAAGGCAAGGCGGTTTCGGTGCACTGGGAGTCGATGTTCACGCGCTCGTCGTTCCAGACGCCCGACATGATCGGACAGCATCATTTGCTCAACGACGTCGCCGACCTCATCGACAAGGGCGTGCTGCGCACCACACTCGACCAGGCGTTCGGCACCATCAACGCCGCCAATCTGAAGCGGGCGCATGCGTTGCTGGAGTCCGGCAAGTCGCGCGGCAAGGTCGTGCTGGAGGGGTGGCAGGCAGCCGTCAGGTAACCGAGACCAGGTCGCCAGGTTGCCCATAAAAAAGCGGCGCACCGGGCGCCGCTTCTGAGAAGCAAATTCAGCAGACTTACGCTGCTTCCGCAGCCTTTTCCTGCACGGGACCAGAGTCGAGGCCCTTGGCGTCGACGTCACGGTCGACGAATTCGATCACCGCCATCGGCGCGTTGTCGCCATAGCGGAAGCCGGCCTTGATGATGCGGGTATAGCCGCCCTGGCGGTCCTTGTAGCGGGTCGCGATCACATCGAACAGCTTGCGGACCTGATCGAGGTCCCGCATCTCAGAGATCGCCTGACGGCGCATCGAGAGGCCGCCCTTCTTGCCGAGCGTGACCAGCTTCTCCACGATCGGGCGAAGCTCCTTGGCCTTTGGCAGCGTGGTGACGATCTGCTCGTGCTTGATCAGCGCCGCGCACATGTTGGCGAACATCGCCTTTCGATGCTCGGCGGTGCGGTTGAGCTTCCGGTGAACCTTGCCGTGACGCATGTGATATTTCCTCGATACTCATTCGGTCGCGACGGCTCGTCGGACACGTTGCTCAGGTGGGCCGCCTGCGTTCGCCCAAATGCGATGGCCATGCTTCGCCGGCCATCACGCCTATCGTTCGCTCAATAATGGTCTTCGAAGCGCTTGGCCAGTTCGTCGATGTTCTCAGGCGGCCAGCCCGGCACGTCCATGCCGAGATGCAGCCCCATCTGGGCCAGCACTTCCTTGATCTCGTTCAGCGACTTGCGGCCGAAGTTGGGGGTACGGAGCATCTCCGCTTCCGACTTTTGCACGAGATCCCCGATGTAGACGATGTTGTCGTTCTTCAGGCAGTTCGCCGAACGCACCGACAGTTCGAGTTCGTCGACCTTCTTGAGGAACGCCGGGTTGAACGCGAGATCGGGAATGATCTCCTGCGCCACTTCCTTGCATACGGGCAGCATAGGCCACCGCATCGTCCGGCGAGATCGCGCCATTGGTCTCGATGGTCATGGTCAGCTTATCGTAGTCGAGAATCTGGCCCTCGCGGGTGTTCTCGACCTTGTACGAAACCTTGCGCACCGGAGAGAACAGGCTGTCGACCGGGATCAGGCCGATCGGCGCGTCCTCGGGACGGTTGCGCTCGGCCGCGACGTAGCCCTTGCCGGCGGCAACCGTGAATTCCATGCGGATCTCGGCGCCCTCGTCGAGCGTGCATATCTGCAGGTCGGGATTAAGCACCACGACATCGCCGACGGTCTGGATGTCGCCGGCGGTGACGACGCCCGGGCCCTGCTTCTTCACGACCATGCGCTTGGGGCCTTCGCCCTGCATCTTGATCGAGATGTCCTTGATGTTGAGCACGATGTCGGTGACGTCCTCGCGAACGCCCGCGATCGAAGAGAATTCGTGCAGCACGCCGTCGATGTGCACCGACTGCACCGCCGCGCCTTGCAGCGAGGACAGCAGGATACGCCGGAGCGCGTTACCGAGCGTCTGGCCGAAGCCGCGCTCGAGCGGTTCGGCGACCAGCGTCGCGAAACGATTCGGGTCGGTGCCTGGCGTCACCTGAAGCTTGTTCGGCCGAATAAGTTCTTGCCAATTTTTCTGGATCGTCACTGTTTCACCCATGGGCCAATCGATTTGCCGTCTAAATCACTGGCGTTGGAGAACGCGGATCAGCCCGCGTCAAATACACTGCAAAGTCATCGCGGGACGGCCAAGCCGCCCGCGGCCGAAAAATCAAACCCGCCGGCGCTTGCGCGGACGGCACCCATTGTGCGGGATCGTGGTCACGTCGCGGATCGAAGTGACCGTGAAGCCCGCGGCCTGCAGCGCCCGAAGCGCCGATTCACGGCCCGAACCCGGACCCGCAACCTCAACCTCCAGCGTGCGCATGCCGTGTTCCTGCGCCTTCTTGGAAACGTCTTCCGCCGCGACCTGGGCGGCGTAAGGGGTCGACTTTCGCGATCCCTTGAAGCCCATCGTTCCGGCCGACGACCAAGCAATCGTATTGCCCTGCGCGTCGGTGATAGTGATGGTCGTGTTGTTGAACGACGAGTTCACGTGCGCGACGCCGGATGCAATGTTCTTGCGCTCACGACGGCGGACGCGGGTAGCTTCCTTGCCCATTCCAGAACCTTTCCTAAGATCTCATCGCCGCCGTAATGCCAGCGGCTACACCTGATGAGCGAGTAGTGAGTGGCGAATAGCGAACAGTAAGGCCTCGCCCCTGCTCGCCATCCGCATTTCGCTATTCGCCGACTTACTTCTTCTTGCCGGCGATCGACTTGGCCGGCCCCTTGCGCGTGCGCGCGTTGGTATGGGTGCGCTGGCCGCGCACCGGCAACCCGCGGCGATGGCGCAGGCCGCGATAGCAGCCGAGGTCCATTAGACGCTTGATGTTCATGCCGGTCTCGCGACGCAGATCGCCTTCGACCAGGTAGTCGCGGTCGATCACTTCACGGATCTGCAGCACCTCCTGATCGCTCAGTTGATTGACGCGGCGGTCATCGGGAATCTTGACCTTCTCGATGATCTCTGCGGCATTCTTCTGGCCGATGCCATGGATGTACTGAAGCGCGATCAGCACGCGCTTGTTGGTCGGGATATTCACACCGGCAATACGGGCCACGCAGTCTCTCCTGTCGCCGGTCTCCAGACCGGCTGTGTTTTTGGCTATTCTGGGCGGGTGTCCACAAACGCGAACACGACGCCCGTCCCCTTGATTTTCTCGGGGCCCGGCATCGTCTGGAAACAATCCGACTGAATACCGGGCTTATTAAAGGATTCAACTTGGTTTCGTCAACCGTCTCTAGCGTTTAGCTCGCCTTTTCGTGACCTTTTTGGCGGCTTTCCTCGCCTTGCCGACAGCGCGGGCCCCGGAACCTGCTGCCGTCTTCCGGGCCGGCTTTTTGTTGCTTCTGGAAGCCGTTTTCCCGACCTTCCCGGGCGCCTTGGTGGTTTTTCTGGAGGTCGCGGCGCCCCTGGCGGCGAATTTGACGGCTTTTTCAGCGGTCGCTTTGGCGCCTCTGCCGGCGCTGGCCTTTTGTGGAACCTTGGCGCTCCGCTTGGCACTGGCCTTCGTGGCGGCCTTGTTGGCGGCCTTGGTCTGCTCCGCAGCCCCGATCGCGGCCAGAATTCGGTTGATCTCGCGAGTCACGGCTTCGATGGTCATCATGCCATCGACCGTCAGAAGCTTGCGCCGCTCCGAATAATAGTGGATCAGCGGTTCGGTTTGCGATCGATAGCTCGCCAGCCGCCTGGTCAGCACCTCGGGGGTGTCGTCGATTCGGACGTCCTCGCCGCGCGCCCGCATCTCCGCGACCCGGTTCTCGACCCGCTGCAACAGCGCGCTTTCGTTGACACGCAACTCAATGACGGCGTCGAGCCTGATGTGCTTTTTCTTCAGAAGTTCGTCAAGCGCCACGGCCTGCGGCACCGTGCGCGGAAAGCCGTCGAGGATGAAGCCCTTCGTCGCATCCGGCTGATCCAGCCGTTCGGAAATGATCCCGACCACGATCTCGTCCGGCACCAGGCCGCCAGAGGCCATGATGTCTTGGGCCTTGATGCCGATCGGCGTCTGCGCCGCCACCGCGGCGCGCAGCATTTCACCCGTAGAGAGTTGAACGATGCCGTGGCGTTGAACAAGCCGCTGGGCCTGCGTTCCCTTGCCCGACCCCGGCGGCCCGAGAAGAATCAGTCTCATACTTGTTCGCCCCCCCGGCTCGGTGAGCGGCCTGCCGCGCACCTTCGTTTCATAATCCAACCCAGCGCCGATGACGATCAGCGCGGAAGCGCGAACGGCGAAAGCGTTGCAACGCGCGGCTTCGGACGTCAGCGGCGACGTCCCCGCAATTTCGACTTCCTGATCAGCCCCTCATATTGATGGGCGAGCAGATAGCCCTGAACCTGCGCTACCGTATCCATGGTCACGCTGACCACGATCAAGAGCGACGTGCCGCCGAAGTAAAACGGCACCGAGGCGTAGGAGATCAGGATCTCAGGGATGAGGCAGACAATAGCAAGATAGGCCGCGCCCAGCACCGTGACGCGCGACAGCACGTAATCGATGTATTCGGCGGTGCGTTCGCCCGGTCGAATGCCCGGAATAAAGCCGCCATGCTTCTTGAGATTGTCGGCGGTCTCGGTTGGGTTGAACACGATCGCGGTATAGAAGAACGCGAAAAACACGATCAACCCCAGATAGAGCACCAGAAACAACGGCCGGCCGTGACTGAGCTGCGTGTTCAGCCACTGGAACCATTCCGGCCCGCTACCGGCATTGAAGTTGGCGACGGTGGTCGGCAGCAGCAGCAGCGAGGAAGCGAAAATCGGCGGGATAACACCCGAGGTGTTGAGCTTGAGCGGCAGATGCGAGGACTGGCCCTCGAACATCTTGTTGCCGACCTGGCGCTTCGGATACTGGATCAACAGCCGCCGCTGCGCGCGTTCCATGAAAACGATGAAGGCGATCACCACCACCGCCATGATGATGACGAGCAGAATGAGGCCGGTCGACAGAGCGCCCTGACGTCCCAACTCCAGCATGCTGGCAAGCGCCGAGGGCAATTCAGCGACAATGCCCGCGAAAATGATCAGCGAGATGCCGTTGCCGATGCCGCGCGACGTGATCTGCTCGCCAAGCCACATCAGGAACATGGTGCCGCCGGTCAGGGTGACCGTGGTCGAGATCAGAAAGAACATGCCGGGTTCGCTGACGACATTGCCGGCGCCCTGTAGCCCGATGGCGATCCCGTAAGACTGGAACACGGCGAGAATCAGCGTGAGATAGCGGGTGTACTGGTTCAGCGTCTTGCGGCCGGCCTCGCCTTCCTTCTTCAAGGCTTCCAGCTTCGGCGACACGGTCGTCAACAGCTGGATAATGATGGAGGCCGAGATATAAGGCATGATGTTCAACGCAAAGATCGCCATGCGGTTGATGCCGCCGCCGGCGAACATGTTGAACATGCCGAGGATACCGCCGGCCTGCGACTTGAACACCTGCTCCCAGACGTTGGGATCGATGCCGGGCAGCGGGATATAGGTGCCGAGTCGATAAACCAGCAGCGCGCCGAGTGTGAACCAGATGCGCTTCTTCAGTTCTTCGGCTTTTCCGAGCGCCGAGAAGTTCAGGTTTGCCGCAAGTTGTTCCGCTGCTGAGACCATGTTGGGCTTTCTTCCGCGTCCCGTGTGCCGTCTTCCCACCGAAGGCGGGACATTCAGCAGACGCCGGACATCAATTTGGTGCTCGGCTCTCGAAAAATCTACCGTCTCGGCATGCCGGACCGCCCACTTGCGCGGGCGATGACGCAGATGTTACGCCGCCTCGCCTTCATCCTTTGCCGGCGCCAGGATTTTCACCGTGCCGCCCGCCTTCTCGACCGCCGCGATGGCGCTCTTAGAAGCGCCGTGAACTTCGATCGTCAGCCTCGCCTTGATTTCGCCGCGGCCGAGCAGCCGCACACCGGCTTTCGGACGCCGCACGACCTTGGCCTTGACCAGCGATTCGACGGTGATGGTGTCCTTGGCGTCGATCAGCTTGGCGTCGATCGCGTCCTGCAGCCGGTCGAGGTTGATCTCGGCAAAGTCGAGCCGGAAGATGTTGTTGAAGCCGCGCTTCGGAAGACGCCGATGGATCGGCATCTGGCCGCCTTCGAAGCCCTTGATGCGCACGCCGGAGCGCGCGGTCTGGCCCTTGCCGCCGCGGCCCGCAGTCTTGCCCTTGCCTGAACCGATGCCACGCCCGACACGCATGCGCTTTTTGCGCGAGCCGGAATTGTCGGCGATATCGCTGAGCTTCATCGCCCTGTCTCCTTATTTCTCGTCGACGACGCGGACGAGATGTTGAACTTTCGCAATCATGCCGCGAATTGCAGGGGTATCCTGCAGCTCGGTGACCCGGCCGATCTTGTTGAGCTTGAGGCCGATCAGCGTCGCACGCTGCGAGTGATGGCGGCGTATTGCGCTGCCGGTCTGCTCGACCTTGATCGTCTTTGCGGCCTTGGCCATGACAATAACTCCGAAAAGCGCTGAAGCGCGTGTTGTTATTCGGCGACCACTTCGGCATCGCCGCCGACACGGCGCGACTGCAGCGTGGACACCTTGATGTTGCGGCGCGCCGCAACCGAACGCGGCGAATCCTGGTGCTTCAGCGCGTCGAAGGTGGCGCGAACCATGTTGTAGGGGTTCGACGAGCCGATCGACTTCGCTACCACGTCCTGAATACCGAGGGTTTCGAACACCGCGCGCATGGGACCGCCGGCAATGATGCCGGTACCTGCCGGCGCCGCGCGCAAATAGACCCTGCCCGCCCCGTGGCGGCCGGCGATATCGTGATGCAGCGTGCGGCCCTCGCGCAATGCGACCCGCGTCAGGTTGCGCTTGGCCGATTCGGTCGCCTTGCGGATTGCCTCCGGGACTTCGCGCGCCTTGCCGTGACCGAATCCGACCCGACCCTTCTGGTCGCCGATCACGACCAGGGCAGCGAAACCGAAGCGCTTGCCGCCCTTGACCACCTTCGCCACACGATTGATGTGGACGAGTTTGTCGACGAATTCGCTGTCGCGTTCTTCCCGGCCGCCCCTGTGGCCGCCACCGCGTTCGCGTTCACCTGCCATGGTGTTTTCCGATCCTTAAGAGACTTTGCCGTGAGAGGCTTGCGCCCCCGGCCTTGTGTCCGTTCAATTCCAAAAACCTAGAAACTCAAGCCGCTTTCACGCGCCGCGTCCGCAAGCGCCTTGACGCGGCCGTGATAGAGATACCCGCCGCGGTCGAACACGACTTCGGTGACTCCGTTCTTAACCGCGCGTTCCGCCAGCAGCTTGCCGACGGCTTTCGCGGCGTCGATGTTGGCGCCGGTGTTGCCGGACTCGCGCATGGTCTTCTCCAGCGAGGAAGCCGACGCCAGCGTCTCGCCCTTCAGGTCGTCGATGACCTGGGCATAGATGTGTTTCGACGAGCGGAACACCGACAGCCGCGGGCGGCCGCTGGCGGTGCGGCGAAGCGACAGCCGCACGCGCTTCTTGCGCCGGTCGTTCGTGATCTTCAGTCTCGACATGGCCGGCTCCGTTACTTCTTCTTGCCTTCCTTGCGGAAGATAAACTCGTTGGAATATTTCACGCCCTTGCCCTTGTAGGGCTCGGGTGGACGATAGCCGCGAATCTCGGCGGCGACCTGGCCGACGCGCTGGGAATCGTTGCCGGCAATGATGATCTCGGTCGGCTTCGGCACCGTGATGGCGATGCCTTCCGGGATCGCATAGACGACGTCATGGCTGTAGCCGAGCGCGAGCTGCAGGTTCTTGCCCTGCAACGCCGCGCGATAGCCGACGCCGGTGATTTCGAGCTTCTTCTCGAAGCCCTTGGTGACGCCCTCGACCAAGTTGGCGACCTGGGCGCGCGCAGTGCCGTACATCGCCTGCGCGCGGTTGGTCTTGACCCTGGGCGCGACCTTGACCTCGCCGTTCTCGAACTTCACTTCGACATCGTCGTGCACGATGAACTGAAGCTGGCCCTTCGGCCCCTTCATCTTGACGGTCTGTCCTTCGACGGTCGCGGTAACACCCGACGGAACCGTCACAGGCCGCTTGCCGATACGTGACATAGTGATTCCTTCCTCAGAACACCGTGAAGAGAATTTCGCCGCCCACATTCGCTTCGCGCGCTTCGTGGTCAGCCATGATTCCCTTCGGCGTCGATAACACGGAAATGCCGAGACCGTTGTTGACCCGCGGCAGGTTCTTCACCGAGGCATAAACCCGCCGCCCCGGCTTCGATACCCGCTCGATCTCGCGAATAACCGGCTCGCCGTCGAAGTATTTCAGCTCGATCTCGAGCTCGCTGCGGCCGGACGCGTGCTCGACGCTGGCATAGCCGCGGATGTAGCCCTCGGACTTGAGGACTTCGAGCACGTTGGCGCGCATCTTGGAGCCCGGGGTCGAGACCTTGGGCTTGGCGCGCATCTGCGCGTTGCGGATGCGGGTGATGAGATCGCTGATCGGATCGTGCGTTGACATGTTCCGACCCCCTTACCAGCTCGACTTCACGAGCCCGGGAACCAGACCCTTGGACCCGAGTTCACGCAGCGCGATGCGGCTGAGCTTGTTCTTTCGATAAACCGAGCGCGGACGGCCGGTCATCTCGCAGCGATTGCGGATCCGGGTCGCCGACGAATTGCGCGGCATCTCGGCAAGCTTCAGCGTCGCCGCGAACCGCTCTTCCATCGGCTTCTTCTTGTCGGCGATGATGGCCTTCAGCTTCGCGCGCCGGGGCGCGGCGTTCTTGGTCATCCGCTTGCGGCGGTTGTTCTTCTCGATCGAACTCTTCTTTGCCATGCTTGGCTCCTGGGTTTCCGCGTTTGAGAAGCTTGTCAGCGTCTCACTGCCGGAACGGGAAATTGAATGCGGTCAACAAGGCACGCGCTTCGTCGTCGGTGCGCGCCGTGGTGCATACCGTGACGTCCATGCCCCATGTTTCCCCCATCTTGTCGAAGTCGATCTCGGGGAAAATGATGTGCTCCTTGATGCCGAGCGAGTAGTTGCCGCGGCCGTCGAAGCTCTTCGGGTTGAGGCCGCGGAAATCCCGCACGCGCGGCAACGCCACGTTGATCAGGCGATCGATGAATTCATACATCTTGGCCTTGCGCAGCGTGACCTTGGCGCCGATCGGCTGGTTTTCACGCAGCTTGAAAGTCGCGATCGCGACGCGTGAATATGTCACGATCGGCTTCTGGCCGGCGATCAGCGCAAGATCGGCGGCAGCCAGTTCGGCTTTCTTGCGGTCGTTGACCGCCTCGCCGACGCCCATGTTGAGCACCACCTTGTCCAGCCGCGGCACCTGCATGACGTTGGCATAGCCGAACTGCTCCGTCAGCTTGCCGCGGATTTCCTGGTCGAACTGTTCGCGTAAACGCGGAACGTATGCGGTCTCAGCCATCGATCTCTGCTCCCGAGCGTTTGGCGATGCGTACCTTCTTGCCATCCGCCTGAATCTGGAAACCAACGCGGGTCGGCTTGCCGTCCTTGCCGACGATCGCGATGTTGGACAGGTGGATCGGCGACTCCTTCTGGATGATGCCGCCCTCCTGGGCCTGGGTCTGCTTCTGGTGGCGCTTGATCATGTTGATGCCCCGCACCAGCGCCTTGTTGTCGTCGGGACGCACCTCGAACACTTCGCCGGTGCGGCCCTTGTCGCGGCCGTTCAGCACGATGACCTTGTCGCCCTTCCGGATCTTGGCAGCCATCACAGCACCTCCGGCGCGAGCGAAATGATCTTCATATGGTTCTTGGCGCGCAACTCGCGCGGCACCGGCCCGAAGATGCGGGTGCCGACCGGCTCGGACTGATTGTTGATCAGCACGGCGGCGTTACGGTCGAAGCGGATGACGGAGCCGTCAGCGCGGCGGATGTCCTTGCGGACGCGCACCACGACAGCCTTCATCACGTCGCCCTTCTTCACCTTGCCGCGCGGAATGGCTTCCTTGATCGACACGACAATGACGTCACCCACGGTGGCATAGCGGCGCTTGGAGCCCCCAAGCACCTTGATGCACATGACACGGCGTGCGCCTGAATTGTCGGCCACGTCGAGGTTGGTCTGCATCTGAATCATTGATGCACCTCGTCCTCTTTGGCTAAACCGCTGAAATCAGGCCGTTTTCTTCTGTTCACCCCGGACCACTGTCCAGCGCTTCAACTTCGAGATCGGCTTGCTCTCCTCGATCCACACCTGGTCGCCCGGCTTGAACTCGTTGTTCTCGTCGTGCGCGTGGTAATTCTTCGAGCGGCGAATCGTCTTCTTGTAGATCGGGTGGGTGAAGCGGCGATCGACGCGCACCACAACCGTCTTGGCTTGCTTGTCGCTGACGACCACACCCTGAAGCGTACGTTTCGGCATGTCGGCCCCTTACTTCTTCGCGTCGCGCTTCTGCGCGGCGATGGTCTTGATACGGGCGATGTCGCGACGCGCTTCACGCAGCCGCGAGGTGTTCTCCAGCTGCCCGGTGGCGCGCTGGAACCGCAGGTTGAAGCGCTCCTTCTTCAGATTCAGGACGGCGTCATCCATCTGATCGGGGCTCATCGCGCGGATATCGGCGGTTTTCATCTCGGCCATGATCACATCCCTATTCCGCGATGCGCGCGACGAAGCGCGTCTTGATCGGTAGTTTGGCGGCGGCCAGCGACAGCGCCTCTTTTGCGGTCTGCGCGGTCACGCCGTCGATCTCAAAAATCAGCCGGCCGGGCTTCACCCGGGCCACCCACAATTCCGGGGTGCCCTTGCCGGAGCCCATGCGAACTTCGGCGGGCTTCTTCGACACCGGCACGTCGGGGAAGATGCGGATCCAGACCCGCCCGGCACGCTTCATGTGACGGGTCAGCGCGCGGCGCGCGGCCTCGATCTGGCGGGCGGTGATGCGCTCGGGCGCCATCGCCTTCAGGCCGAACTGACCGAACGACAACGTCGCGCCCGAAGTCGCAACGCCGTGGATACGGCCCTTATGCGCCTTCCGGAACTTCGTCTTCTTTGGTTGCATCATGGCTTACGCCCTCAAACCTTCTCTATTGCGCTCAAGCAGCGTCGCGACGCGGCCGCGAACTGTCGCCCTCGGCCATCTTCTTGTCCTGGGCCATCGGGTCGTGCTCGAGGATTTCGCCCTTGAAGATCCAGACCTTGACGCCGCAGGTGCCGAACGTGGTGAACGCGGTGGCGACGCCGTAGTCGATGTCGGCGCGCAGCGTATGCAGCGGCACCCGGCCTTCGCGATACCATTCCATGCGGGCGATTTCGGCGCCGCCGAGACGGCCCGAGCAGTTGATACGAATGCCCTCGGCGCCGAGACGCATCGCCGACTGCACCGCGCGCTTCATGGCACGGCGGAACGCGACGCGGCGCTCGAGCTGCTGCGCGATCGATTCGGCGACCAGGGTGGCGTCCAGTTCGGGCTTGCGGATTTCGACGATGTTGATGACGACGTCGGAGGCGGTGATGTCGGCAACCCGCTTGCGCAGCTTGTCGATGTCAGCGCCCTTCTTGCCGATCACGACGCCCGGACGCGCCGAGTGGATCGTCACGCGGCACTTCTTGTGTGGACGCTCGATCACAATCCTGGCGACGGCCGCTTGCTTGAGCTCCTTGTGCAGGATCTCGCGGATTTTGACGTCCTCGTGCAGCAGCTTGCCGTACTCGTTCTTGCCTGCGAACCAACGGGAATCCCACGTCCGGTTGATGCCGAGACGAAGTCCGATTGGATTGATCTTCTGACCCATCGTTCTCTCCTGCGCTCTCTTTAAGCGCTAGCCTCGGCCTCGACCTGACGAACGACGATCGTCAGCTGCGAGAACGGTTTGAAAATACGGCCCGAACGGCCACGGCCGCGCGGTGCGAAACGCTTCATCACGATGCCGTTGCCGACATGCGCCTCGGCGACGATCAGATCGTCGACCTCAAGGTCGTGGTTGTTCTCGGCATTGGCGATCGCCGATTCCAGACACTTCTTGACGTCGACCGCGATCCGCTTGCGCGAGAACTGCAGGTCAGCGAGCGCCGCAGAGGCCTTCCTGCCGCGGATCAGTTGCGCGACGAGATTAAGCTTCTGCGGGCTCACCCGCAGCATTCGGGCGATCGCCTTGGCCTCGTTATCCGGGAGGCTCCGTTCGCGCTTAGGTTTGCTCATCGCTCAGTCCTCAAGCCTTCTTGGCTTTCTTGTCGCCAGAATGGCCGTGGAAGGTCCGGGTCGGCGAGAACTCGCCGAACTTGTGGCCCACCATCTCCTCGTTGACAGATACCGGCACGTGCTTCTGGCCGTTGTAGACGCCGAACACCAAACCGACGAACTGCGGCAGGATGGTCGAGCGGCGGCTCCAGATCTTGATCACGTCATGACGGCCGGACGCACGCGCGGCATCTGCCTTCTTGAGCAGAGAGCCTTCTACGAACGGGCCTTTCCAGACTGAACGAACCATGTCCGGCGTTCCTTACTTCTTCCGCTCGGGTCTTCTTGCCCTTGGTCGGCTTGCCCCACGGCGTCACCGGATGGCGACCGCCCGAGGTGCGGCCTTCGCCGCCGCCGTGCGGATGGTCGACCGGGTTCATGGAGACGCCGCGGTTGTGCGGCTTGCGGCCCAGCCAGCGGTTGCGGCCGGCCTTGCCGATCGAGATGTTCATGTGATCCGGATTCGACACCGCACCGATGGTTCCGGTGCAGCGGCCGTGGACCAGGCGCTGCTCGCCGGAATTCAGGCGGACGATGACGTAGTCGTGGTCGCGGCCTACCAGCTGGGCATAAGTGCCGGCCGAGCGTGCGATCTGGCCGCCCTTGCCGATCTTCAATTCGACATTGTGCACGATGGTGCCGATCGGCATGTTGCCAAGCGGCATCACGTTACCCGGTTTCACGTCGACATAGTTGCCGGCGATCACGGTGTCGCCGACCGCGAGACGCTGCGGGGCGAGAATGTAGGCCTGGGTGCCGTCGGTATACTTGACCAGAGCGATGAAGGCGGTGCGGTTGGGATCGTATTCCAGCCGCTCGACGGTCGCGGGCATGTCGACCTTGGTGCGCTTGAAGTCGACTATGCGATAGGTCTGCTTGTGACCGCCGCCCCGAAAGCGCACGACCATGCGGCCGGTGTTGTTGCGGCCGCCCGAGGAATGTTTGCCCTCGGTCAGCGCCTTGACCGGCTTGCCCTTGTAGAGCGCCGAACGATCGACCATCACCAGCTGGCGCTGGCCCGGCGTCGTGGGGTTGAATTTTTTCAATGCCATCGTCGTATCGCCTTATAGCCCGGTGGTGACGTCGATGCGGTGGCCCTCTTCGAGGGTCACGATCGCACGCTTCACGTCCGACTGCGAACCGAAGGTGCCGCGGAAGACCTTGGTCTTGCCCTTGCGCACCAGCGTGTTCACACTCTTGACCTTGACGTCGAAAAGCTTCTCGACGGCTTCCTTGATTTGCGGCTTGGTCGCCTTGCTGGCGACCCTGAACACAACCTTGTTGTGCTCGGAGGCCATCGTCGCCTTTTCGGTCACGACCGGAGAGACGATGATGTCGTAATGGCGCGGATCGATATTCTTCATTTGAAGCGCGCCTCCAACGCATCGAGCGCCGCCTTGGTCAGGACCAGCTTGTGGCGTCGCAGAATGTCATAGACGTTGATGCCCTGGATCGGCAGCACGTCGATGTTCGGGATGTTGCGGGCCGCCGCGGCGAAACCGTTGTGAACCTCGGCGCCGTCGATGATCAGCGCGTTGGTGAGGCCGAGACCAGAGAAGTGTCCGACCAGCGCCTTGGTCTTGGCAGCCTCCAGGACAGCGGATTCAATCACGATCAGGCCGCCGTCCTTGACCTTGGCGGACAGCGCATGACGCAGCGCCAGGGCGCGAACCTTCTTCGGCAGATCGAAGGCGTGCGAACGCACCACCGGACCGAACGCACGTCCGCCGCCGCGGAACTGCGGAACCCGGGCCGAGCCGTGACGCGCACCGCCGGTGCCCTTCTGCTTGTACATCTTCTTGCCGGTGCGCCAGACGTCGGCGCGCCCCTGGGTCTTGTGGGTGCCGGCCTGACGCTTGGCGAGCTGCCAGTTGACACAGCGCTGGATGATGTCCTTGCGGGGCTCGAGGCCGAAAATGGCATCCGACAGCTGAACCGAACCAGCCGCCTTGCCTTCAAGCGTGATGACTTTCAATTCCATCTCACACGCCCTCCTGCTCGGCCGGCGCTTCGGCGGCAGCAGCCTGCTCGCCGCCACCGTCAGCCAGGCGGAACTTGCCCGGCTTCGGCGCGTCTTTCGGCAACGCCTTCTTCACGGCATCGCGTACGGCGATCCATCCGCCCTTGGAGCCGGGGACGGCGCCTTCGACGAGGATCAGGCCGCGCGCCACGTCGGTCTGCACCACGCGCAGATTGAGCGTGGTGATGCGATCGACACCCATGTGACCGGGCATCTTCTTGTTCTTGAACGTCTTGCCGGGATCCTGCCGTCCGCCCGTCGAACCGATCGAACGATGCGAGACCGAGACACCGTGGGTCGCGCGCAAGCCGCCAAAGTTCCAGCGCTTGATGCCGCCGGCGAAACCCTTGCCGACCGAGGTGCCGGTGACGTCGACGAACTGGCCGACCACGAAATGGTCGGCCTGAATCTCGGCGCCGACCGGGATCAGCGCGTCTTCCGACACGCGGAATTCGGTGACCTTGCGCTTGGGCTCGACCTTGGCGACCGCGAACTGGCCGCGTTCCGCCTTCGGCAGATACACGGTCTTGCGGGTGCCAGAGCCGAGCTGCAGCGCGACATAGCCGTTCTTCTCGGTCGTGCGGTGACCCAAAACCTGGCAATTGCCCAGCTTCAGCACGGTCACGGGGATATGTTCGCCGGTCTCCGTAAAGACCCGCGTCATTCCGACCTTTTGTGCGATCACTCCGGAGCGCATCGGCGTGCTTCCTGTTCTTTCTGTCCGCTACTTCGGACGGGATCCAAAAAATCAGAGCTTGATTTCGACGTCGACACCGGCGGCCAGGTCGAGCTTCATCAGGGCATCAACGGTCTGCGGGGTCGGATCGACAATGTCGAGAAGACGCTTGTGCGTGCGCATCTCGAATTGCTCGCGGCTCTTCTTGTCGACATGCGGCGAACGGTTGACGGTGAACTTCTCGATGCGGGTGGGCAGCGGAATGGGTCCGCGAACCTGTGCACCGGTCCGTTTCGCCGTGTTCACGATCTCACGCGTCGACGAATCGAGAATTCGATGGTCGAACGCCTTGAGACGGATGCGGATATTCTGGCCGTTCATTGCCGATGTCTTTCTTTGTCGTCTTCTTTGCGATGGTGGAAAGCGAACAGCGGGTGGTCATCCGCCGCCCGCCACTCCCTGTTCGCTTACTCGATGATGCTTGCGACGACACCGGCACCGACGGTGCGGCCACCTTCGCGGATCGCGAAGCGCAGCTTCTCTTCCATCGCGATCGGCACGATCAGGTGCACTTCCATCGCGATGTTGTCACCCGGCATCACCATTTCGGTGCCTTCGGGCAGATGTACGACACCTGTCACGTCGGTGGTGCGGAAGTAGAACTGCGGCCGGTAGTTGGTGAAGAACGGAGTATGACGACCGCCCTCCTCCTTGGTCAGGATGTAGGCTTCGGCCTTGAACTTGGTGTGCGGCTTCACCGAACCCGGCTTGCACAGCACCTGACCGCGCTCGACTTCCTCGCGCTTGGTACCGCGCAGCAGCGCGCCGATGTTGTCGCCGGCCTGGCCCTGGTCGAGCAGCTTGCGGAACATCTCGACGCCGGTGACGATGGTCTTCTGGGTATCGCGCAGACCGACGATCTCGATTTCCTCGCCGACCTTGACGATGCCGCGCTCGACGCGTCCGGTCACGACGGTGCCGCGGCCGGAGATCGAGAACACGTCTTCCACCGGCATCAGGAACGGCAGATCGATCGGACGCTCCGGCTGCGGAATGTAGCTGTCCACGGCCTTCATCAGTTCCAGGATCGCATCGTGGCCGAGCTTCTTGTCCTTGTCCTCAAGTGCGGCGAGAGCCGAACCCTTGATGATCGGAATGTCGTCGCCCGGGAAATCGTACTTCGACAGCAGCTCTCGGACTTCCATTTCGACGAGCTCGAGGAGCTCCGGATCGTCCACCATGTCGCACTTGTTGAGAAACACCACCATCGCGGGAACGCCGACCTGCTTGGCGAGCAGGATGTGTTCGCGGGTCTGCGGCATCGGGCCGTCGGCGGCGGAAACCACCAGGATCGCGCCGTCCATCTGCGCGGCACCCGTGATCATGTTCTTCACGTAGTCGGCGTGGCCCGGGCAATCGACGTGGGCGTAATGCCGGTTCGCGGTCTCGTATTCAACGTGCGCGGTCGAGATCGTGATGCCGCGCGCTTTCTCTTCCGGCGCCTTGTCGATCTGGTCGTACGCGGTGAACGTCGCACCGCCGGTCTCCGCCAGCACCTTGGTGATCGCCGCCGTTAGCGACGTCTTGCCATGGTCGACGTGACCGATCGTTCCGATGTTACAGTGCGGTTTATTACGTTCAAACTTTGCTTTGGCCATGACTCTCTCCGTTCAGTCGTTAACTGCCGCTAACGACAATCAGGCAAACTTCTTCTGGACTTCCGCCGACACGTTGGCCGGCGCTTCCGCGTAGTGATCGAACTGCATCGTGAAGGTCGCGCGACCCTGGCTCATCGAGCGCAGATTATTCACGTAACCGAACATATTCATGAGCGGCACCATCGCGTTGATGACGTTGGCGTTGCCGCGCATGTCCTGACCCTGGATCTGGCCGCGCCGCGAATTCAGATCGCCGATGACCGAGCCGGTGTAATCTTCCGGGGTCACGCATTCGACCTTCATGATCGGCTCGAGCAGGACGGACTTGCCCTTCTGCAGCGCTTCGCGGAAAGCCGCGCGCGAGGCAATTTCGAAGGCCAGCGCCGAGGAGTCGACGTCGTGATAGGCGCCGTCCACCAGCGTCACCTTGACATCGACCACCGGGAAGCCGGCGACGACACCGGAGCCCAGCACGCTGTTGAGGCCCTTTTCGACGCCGGGGATGTATTCCTTCGGCACCGCGCCGCCGACGACCTTGGATTCGAATTCGAATCCCTTGCCGGGCTCGTTGGGTTCGACGACGAACTTGACCCGCGCGAACTGGCCGGTACCGCCGGTCTGCTTCTTGTGGGTGTAATCGACTTCCGCCTTCTTGGTGACGCGTTCCCGGAACGCCACCTGCGGCGCGCCGATATTGGCGTCGACCTTGTAGGTGCGGCGCAGGATGTCGACCTTGATGTCGAGATGGAGTTCGCCCATGCCCTTGAGGATGGTCTGGCCGGATTCCTGATCGGTCGAGACCCGGAACGACGGATCTTCCGCGGCCAGCTTTGCCAGCGCGACGCCGAGCTTTTCCTGGTCGGCCTTCGACTTCGGCTCGATCGCGATTTCGATCACCGGCTCCGGGAATTCCATCTTTTCCAGAACTTCCTTCAGGCCTGCCAGGGCAACGATGTCGCCGGCATAGGCCTCCTTGATGTCTTCGCGGTTGTTCGCATGCATCAACAGCATGCGGCCGATGCGCTCCTTGCGGTCGCGCGTCGAATTGATGACGCCGGTACCCGAAAGCAGCGTGCCGGAATAGATGCGGCAGAAGGTGATGGTGCCGACGAACGGGTCGTCCATGATCTTGAACGCGAGCAGCGCGAGCGGCTCCTTGTCGTTCGGAAGCCGAACGACTTCGTTGCCGTCTTCATCGACGCCCTTGATGGCAGGAACGTCGACCGGCGACGGCAGGTAGTCGACCACCGCGTCGAGCAGAGGCTGAACGCCCTTGTTCTTGAAAGCCGATCCGCACAGCACCGGGAAGAACGCGCCGGTCAGCACGGCCTTCCGGATCATTCGCTTCAACGTCGCTTCGTCGGGCTCCTTGCCGTCGAGGTACGCTGCGAGAACTTCGTCGTCGAGCTCGACGGCGGACTCCAGCAGCTTCTCGCGATATTCCTTGGCCTTCTCGACCATATCCTCCGGAATATCGATATCCTTGAAGGGAGCGTCGAGCTTTTCGTCTTCCCAGACCACGCCCTTCATGCGGACCAGATCGACCAGGCCCTTGAAGTTGTTCTCTGATCCGATTGGAAGCTGGATCGCGATCGGCTTGGCGCCGAGGCGGTCGACGATATCCTGCAGGCATTTGTAGAAATCAGCGCCGGTCTTGTCCATCTTGTTGGCGAAGACGATGCGCGGAACCTTGTACTTGTCGCCCTGGCGCCAGACGGTTTCGGTCTGCGGCTCAACGCCCTGGTTGGAGTCGAGCACGCATACGGCGCCGTCGAGCACGCGCAGCGAACGCTCGACTTCGATGGTGAAGTCGACGTGGCCGGGAGTGTCGATGATGTTGAGGCGCTTGCCTTCCCAGAACGCAGTCGTTGCAGCCGAGGTGATGGTGATACCGCGCTCCTGCTCCTGCTCCATCCAGTCCATCGTCGCGGCACCTTCGTGCACTTCGCCGATTTTGTGGCTCTTGCCGGTGTAATACAGGATTCGCTCGGTGGTCGTGGTCTTGCCGGCATCGATATGCGCCATGATACCGAAGTTGCGGTAGTCCTCTATGGCATGAACGCGGGGCATGGGTTGTTCCTTAAAATCCGTTGTTTCGCCGTTACCAGCGATAGTGCGAGAAGGCTCGGTTGGCTTCCGCCATCCGGTGCACATCTTCCCGCTTCTTGACGGCGTTTCCCCTGCCATTCGACGCGTCGAGCAACTCGGCGGAGAGCCGCTCCGTCATCGTCTTTTCGTTGCGATCGCGCGCTGCCGTGATGATCCAGCGAATTCCGAGCGCCTGACGGCGCACCGAACGCACTTCGACCGGAACCTGATAGGTGGCGCCGCCGACGCGGCGCGAACGAACTTCGATGGTCGGCATCACGTTTTCCAGGGCCTGCTCAAAAACCGGCAGCGGACCCTGCTTGGTCTTGGCTTCGATCATTTCGAGCGCGCCATAGACGATGCTCTCGGCGGCAGATTTCTTGCCGTCGTACATGATCGAATTCATGAACTTCGTGATGATGATGTTCCCGAACTTCGGGTCCGGGTTCACTTCACGCTTTTCAGCAGAATGGCGACGAGACATCTAATCTGTTCCCGATTATTTCGGACGCTTCGCGCCGTATTTCGAACGGCGCTGCTTACGGTTCTTGACGCCCTGGGTATCGAGGACGCCGCGGAGAATATGATAACGCACGCCGGGCAAATCCTTGACGCGGCCGCCGCGGATCATGACCACCGAGTGCTCCTGAAGGTTGTGGCCTTCACCCGGAATGTAGCCGATGACTTCGAAGCCGTTGGTCAGGCGCACCTTGGCGACCTTACGAAGCGCCGAGTTCGGCTTCTTCGGGGTGGTGGTGTAGACGCGCGTGCAAACGCCGCGCTTCTGCGGCGACTGCTGAAGCGCCGGCACCTTCTTGCGCGACTTCTGTACGACGCGCGGACTTGCGATCAGCTGGTTGATCGTCGGCATGTCAGCCTTCACCCTTATCGTTCGTAGTTCACGCGAAACCGTTATCGGCTCCGCAAAATCATTCGGGACCACCGTCCCATCCGGCCGCTGCGCACGGAAACAACCGCGCAAAGCGAAATCGCGCCAACTGCTCATTGCTGAGCGGAAAGCGCTTCGACGCCACAGAGGACCACGGTCGTGACCGATCAGCTGAGGCTGTTCAGTCGGCTACCGAGGTCATGCATCCGAAATCAATCTCAAGAGGACTTGCTCGAGAGAACCAAGATCGTCCTGGCAGTGCCTAGCTATCATCGACAGCGTTTGAGCGGCATTCGTCGAGGCTGGTGCCCGTCTCGATCCCGAGGGATGAATAAGGGTGATCCGTTCCGACTCTGGCGTCGCTCACCGCCTGTCGTTAAGTGCGCGGGTTTTATCGGCGGTGGATAGCCAAGTCAAGGCGAAACGACAGCGAAAGAAACGCCTCTGGCGCCTACACAACTTGGGCGCGCGCGCATTTCAACCGGTGCCGGAATCCTCGCTTGAAGAGGCAGATGACAGCGAATCTCTGGCCGCCTGCAGGGAGAGTCCTTCCCCGCCGCCGCCCTATAGCAGGTGCAACCTATCGGACCTAATATTACCCGGACAAAATACCGTGCCCGAAGCGGACTTCGTATGACCCCGAAACCGGAACCCGCACCCGGAGACCGGGAGCGGACGTAAGGAACCCTCACCTCTATCCCGGATTCTGTCGAAATTTGCGTCTCTTGCCCGGGGCGGGTTCCATCGCGTTTTTCGGCTCAATCCTCGTCCTCATCCTCGTCATCGTCCACCTGAGCCGCCGCGTGATGCGGTTTGTGGCTCTGGTCGTCCCACAGTCTGCGGTAGACGCCATTGGCGGCGAGCAGCTCTTCATGCGAACCACGTTCGATCGCCTTGCCGCCGGAGATCACGATGATCTCGTCCATCTCGACAACCGACGTCAGCCGGTGGGTCGAGAAGATCATGGTGCGGCCTCTGGCAAGCTTCATCAGCGTCTTGTTGATGGCGGCTTCCGTGGTCTGGTCGAGCGCCGAGGTCGCCTCATCGAGCAGCAATACCGACGGATCGCGGACGATGGCGCGGGCTATCGCGATGCGCTGGCGCTGCCCGCCCGACAGGGTATCGCCACGCTCCCCGACCTCGGTATCGTATTTCTCGGGCAGGCTCATGATGTAGCTATGGATCTCGGCCTTCTTCGCCGCCTCCTCGACCTCCTGATCGGTCGCACCTTCCTTGCCGAGCCGGATGTTTTCCCGGATCGACATGTTGAACAGCATGTTTTCCTGGAACACGACCGCCATGCTCTGACGCAGGGATTCTCGGGTCACTTTGCGGATATCGACGCCGTCGATGGTCAGGCGCCCTTCATCCGGCACGTAAAGACGAAGGATCAAATTCAGCAGCGTGCTCTTGCCGGAGCCGCTGGGGCCGACGATCGCAATGGTCTTGCCTACATCGAGCTTAAGACTGAGATTGTCGAGCACCGGCGTCTCGGAGCCTTCATATTTGAACGAAACGTGGTCGAAAGTGATGTCGTTGGTGATGCGCGGCAGGTCGGGGGCGCCGGTGCGATCGGCGCCGCGGGTCGGTTCATCGAGGAGTTCCTGAATGTGACGCACCGCCGCCGCCGACTGGATCGAAACCGGAATGAAGTGCATCAGGTGCGCGATGTTGTAGGACACTTCCCAGAACGCACTCTCGAACGTCACGAAAGTTCCGATCGTGATCTGGCCCTTGGTGGCGAGATAGGCGCCGATCGCAAGCACCACGAGATGCAGCAGCAACACCGAGATGGTGACCGATCGCTCGACCATGGTCGACAGGAACACTGCGGAGGCGGTCTTGTCACGAACCAGATTGTTGCGAAAGCGGAACCAGCCGAAGGCGCGGCGCTGCAGGCTGAACGCCTTGACTACGGCCTGCGCGGCGACGTTCTCCTGCACCAGGCCGAGCACCGATGCCTCATGGAGCTTCTGCTCGTAGTTCGCCTGAACCGCCTTCGGTGTCAGCAGCCGCGGGCCGATCAGCGTGATCGGAAACACCAATAGCGCCACCGCCGCGAGTTGCCAGTTCAGAAACAGCATGAGGATGATGCCGGCGATCAACTCGAGGAACGGCAATGCCGCGCTATTGGCAAAACTCTTGATCGAATTCTCGAAGGCCGAGAGGTCGATAGAAAACCGCGACAGGATCTCGCCGCGCTGGGTGCGCGCAAAATAGCCCGAAGGCAGGTCCTGCACATGACCGAACAGACGCGATCGCACGTCCGCGATAATGGACGCCGCGAGCCTCGCGTCCCATCGCTCGTACCATATCGCGACGATCGAGGTGATGATGCCGGCGGCCGCGAGCACCCCGAGGATCATGTAGAGAGCCTGGAAATCCTCCTCGCCGAGCGCATCGTCGATCAGGAACTTGAGGCTCAGCGGCATGATGACGTTGAACAGAGTCTCGACCACCACGCCGAAGGTGACGATGGCCAGCATTTTCCTGTAGTTCTTCAGGAACGGCTGGACGAAGGCATAGATCGTCGCAAACGCGCCGGCGGCTTCCTGTGCGGTATAGATGACGAGATCCTCATCATCCTCGTCATCCTCTATCTCGACTTCATCATGCTTGTCCCTGTCACCGGGCTGCGCCGGCTTTGCCGCCTTGTCACCGCCAGGACGATGGGCATGCCCGGCCGCCGCCGCCTCGTCGAGTTCCGGCGCAGCCGAATCGCCCGCGGCGGCAGGCCTCTGATCGTCCGACGAAGGCGGCTTGGGCGCCATGAAACCAACCGATGCTGCACGGCCGGCGTGACCGCAAAATCGAGAGAAGCGGCCGGGGAGAGCCACCGTCGCGATCCTATGCGATCAATATGCGTTCGGCAAAATAATTGAAAGACCAGCCATTCGCGCAACCGTCATAATTCGAAGATCGGAAGTTCGCTTAATGGTCGGCTTCCACCTTGTCGAAGAACGAATAACGCAGGCTGTCGGAGTCGGCATACCACTGGCCGGGCCCCTTGTTGGCGGCCAGTGTCGCCGCCCAGAGCGCATCCGTACAGTCGCGGCGGTGCATTGACAGATCGAATCCGTTACCGAAGAACAGCTCCGACCATTCCCACCAGGTACCGAGCTTCTTCACCCCCCGCAGCAGGTCATAGCGGTCGATCAGCGCCGGCGCCATATCCGACGTCACCGATCCGAACATCAGGCCGGTTTTCATCACCCGGTTCAGTTCGCGGATCGCGCGGGGAACCTGTCTCTCTCCGACATGACACAGGCTGGTTTCGAACACGAAGTCGAATTCCGCGTCCTTGAACGGCATGGCGACGATCGAGCCGAGCTTGCAGAACTTCTTGAGTTCCTTCGGCGTCCGGGCGTGGATCGCGCGGTTGTTCTCAATGCCCCAGGCATCGATCCCGCGCCCGCGCAATGCTCCCACCAGTTCACCGCTGGCGGAGCCGGCTACCAGCAGCCGATAACCCCTGGCCCTGTTCCAGACGATCTTGATGAGATCGCTCAGGTAGGCGGGATCGGTGAATTCGTTCCAGACCTCCTGATAGGGTCCGAGCCCGCGATAATTCTCGAAATACTGACGGTCGATTTTGTCGGAGGACCGCGCGCCGCCGTTGCCGCGCGCGCGGCGCAACCGCATCATCTCGGTGAGGATGATGTCGGTGGCGGCATCGGAGGAATCCAGCAACCCGTTCAGCGTCGAGTCGAACAGATAGTCGCCGACCACGACCAGGCCGGGATGCTGCTTCGGATCGGGACGGTGATTGGTCATCACGTCGCGCGCCGGCATGCCGCCCGGCAGCGCGTTCACCGACGACAGCCAGCGATGGATCTTGCCCTCTATCAGATGCGCACGGGCGTCGCCAAAGGAGGCCGGCAGCGACTTCAGCGCAGCGTCGATCAGTTCCTGATCGCCGAGATTGGCGAACGCCAACGCGTCGGAACCGGCGATCAGCCAATTCAGAACGCCGTGCTTGCCGACATCATGCCGCGCGCCTTCGTTGTACACGCAGCAGCCGCCGAAAGCTTCCGACATGAACCATGCGCCCGGGATCTTCTCGCCCCAGAACGGCTCGTCGAACAGCAGCGATACCCGCAGATAATGCGCCGGCCGGTCGAAATAGGCGACGTGACTGACCATTGACTTGCGCAGCTGCTCGCCGTCCCAACGCATGGTGGCAAGCCAGGAATGCGGCAGGCACATCAGCACCAGGTCGAAATCCCTGGTCTCCGGCCCTTTGCCGTTCATCATGTTGAGCTGATATCGCCCGGCGGCGGTCTTGCCGACCTTGAGCACCCGGTGGTTGAGCTGGATGTCCGCGCTGACCTCCGACCGCAGGCAGTCGATCAACTGCTCATTGCCGTTCTGGATCGAATACAGGCCGATGTAGCCGTCGACATCCATTACGAAGTTCTTCAGCGCATTCAACCCATTGGTGTTGTGGCTTTCGGTGGCGAGATCGGACCGCGCCATCACTTTGAGGAAGCGTTTTGCCGTCGGATCGTCGACTTCCTTGTCGAGCAGCTCTTCGCAGCTGATATCAGCCCAGGGGTGCTCGTTGTCGTGCGCGCCCACGCCTTCGTAATATTCGACCGGCGACATCAATTCGCTGCAGCGCTTGCGGAACGCCTCGATTGCGTCTGCGGTCCTGACGCCGTATTTGCGGCGCATGCCCGGCACATCGTTGAGCAGTTCGCCGTCGAGCTGGACCTGCTCGGCATCCATTGGAATGGTCTGCAGGCCGAAATGCTGGATCAGTTCGCGCAGCGGATCCGGGCCGGTCATCGAGTAGTCATAAATCTCGGCGACGCCGGCTTCGTACATCGCCGGCGCCGAGTCGAACTTGCGCGTCAGGATCTTGCCGCCGACCCGGTCGGACGCCTCGTAGATCGTGATCCGGCAAAGTTCGCCAAGCTTCTTTTTGAGATACCAGGCGCTCATCAGGCCACCGGGCCCGCCGCCGACGATTGCAAGATCAAGCATGTGATTTTCCGTCGCCCCGCCCGGGCACCCGCTTGCGCGACCCGCCCGGTCTAACTCACCCTAGCAAAAGCCTTTTTGACACTGAAGGGAAGATGAACAAAGCAGTGTGCAGTGCGAGAAAGAAGAAAAAACAGCAAAAAAGGCCGGCTTTCGCCGACCTTTTTCATGACATCGTGAATCGACTCAGCCTTATTCGGCTGGCGGCAGCGCCAAGGGCTCGACTTCAGGAGCCGCGGGCACAATGGTGGCCTGCTTCTCGCGCTCGTCGAGGATCAGCTTGTCGCGCTTGACGGCGACTTCGCGGATCTTGGCCATCGAAGCGCCGGTGCCCGCCGGGATCAGCCGGCCGACGATGACGTTCTCCTTGAGGCCTTCCAGCGGATCGACCTTGCCGTTGACGGCGGCCTCGGTCAGCACGCGGGTGGTCTCCTGGAACGAGGCCGCCGAGAAGAACGAGCGGGTCTGCAGGCTCGCCTTGGTGATTCCGAGCAGTACCGGCGTTCCCACGGCGGGCTTCTTGCCCTCGTCCTTGGCCTTGGCGTTGAGCTGGTCGAACTCGATCTTGTCGATCTGTTCGCCCGAGATCATGTCGGTCTCGCCCTGATCGGTGATCTCCACCTTCTGCAGCATCTGACGGACAATCACCTCGATGTGCTTGTCGTTGATCAGCACGCCCTGCAGCCGGTAGACTTCCTGGATTTCGTTGACCAGATAGGCAGCGAGTTCCTCGATGCCCTTGATCGCCAGAATGTCGTGCGGCGCCGGATTGCCTTCGACGATGAAATCGCCCTTTTCGACAATGTCTCCGTCCTGCAGATGGATGTGCTTGCCCTTCGGAATGAGGTACTCGCGAGTCTCCTCGTTCTTGTCCATCGGCTCGATCGAGATGCGGCGCTTGTTCTTGTAGTCGCGGCCGAACCGGATGGTGCCGGCGATTTCCGCGATGATGGCGGCGTCTTTCGGCTTGCGGGCCTCGAACAGCTCCGCCACCCGCGGCAGACCGCCGGTGATGTCGCGGGTCTTGGCGCTTTCGGTGGAAATACGCGCCAGGATGTCGCCGGTCTTGACCTTGGCGCCGACGTCAACCGAGAGAATGGCGTCGACCGACAGCATGTAGCGGGCCTCGCCGCCACGCGCGAGCTTGAGGATCTTGCCATCCTTGCCCTTGATGACGATGGCCGGACGTAGGTCGCCGCCGCCTCGTGTCGTGCGCCAGTCGATGACGACGCGCTTGGCGATGCCGGTGGATTCGTCCAGCGTCTCCGAGATCGACTGGCCCTCGACCAGATCCTCGAATCCGATGGTGCCCTCGACTTCGGTCAGAACCGGCCGGGTATAGGGATCCCATTCGGCGATCCGCTGCCCGCGCTTGACCATGTCGCCTTCGTCGACACGCATCCGCGCGCCGTACTGAATGCGATGGGTTGCGCGCTCGGTGCCGTCGGCATCCGCCACCGCCACCACCATGTTGCGGACCATCGCGACGAGATGGCCTTCGCCGTTCTTCGCGATCGCCTTGTTCTTGATCGTCACCTTTCCGTCGAAATTCGACTCGATGAACGATTGCTCGTTGATCTGCGCCGCGCCGCCGATGTGGAACGTCCGCATCGTCAGCTGGGTGCCGGGTTCGCCGATCGACTGCGCCGCGATGACGCCGACCGCTTCGCCGTGATTAACCGGCGTGCCGCGGGCGAGATCGCGCCCGTAGCACTTGCCGCAGATGCCGTTTACCAGTTCGCAGGTCAGCGCCGAGCGGATTTTGACTTCCTGGATACCGGCCTGCTGGATGGCATCGACGTGAATCTCCTCCATCAGCGTGCCGCGCTTGACCACGATCTTGTTGGTCGCGGGGTCCCGCAGATCCTCGCCGTTGGTACGACCGAGGATACGCGACGCCAGCGAGGCGACCACGGTGCCGGCGTCGATGATGGCGCGCATCTTGATGCCGAGCTTGGTGCCGCAATCATCGGCCGTGATGATGCAATCCTGCGCCACGTCGACCAGACGCCGCGTCAGGTAACCGGAGTTCGCCGTCTTCAACGCGGTATCCGCGAGACCCTTTCGGGCGCCGTGGGTCGAGTTGAAGTATTCGAGCACCGACAGACCTTCCTTGAAGTTGGAAATGATCGGCGTCTCGATGATTTCACCCGACGGTTTCGCCATCAGACCGCGCATGCCCGCGAGCTGGCGCATCTGGTCCTGCGAACCACGGGCGCCGGAATTCGCCATCATGAAGATCGAGTTGATCTGGGCTTCGCCGCCCTTCGGGTTTTTCTTGACGGCGGAAATCTCCGCCATCATGTCTTCCGAAATCTTCTTGGTGCACTTCGACCAGGCATCCACGACCTTGTTGTACTTCTCGCCGTGGGTGATCAGGCCGTCATTGTACTGCTGCTCGAATTCCTTGGCGAGCGCGCGCGTTTCATCGACCGTCTTCCACTTCGAAGCCGGCACCACCATGTCATCCTTGCCGAACGAAATGCCGGCCTTGAACGCGTTGTAAAAGCCGAGCGCCATAATGCGGTCGCAGAAGATCACCGTCTCCTTCTGGCCGCAGTGACGATAGACCTGATCGATGACGCCGGAGATTTCCTTCTTCGTCATCAGCTTGTTGACGACGTCGAACGGCATCTTCGGCGACTTTGGCAGAACCTGGCCAAGCATCGCGCGGCCGGCCGTGGTGTCGTACCAGCGGGTGACCGGCTTGCCGGCCTCATCCAGACCCTGCCAGCGATACTTGATCTTGGTGTGGAGGTGGATGACCTTGGCGTGCAAGGCATGCTCGATCTCGGCCATTTCGCCGTAGAGCTTGCCTTCGCCGGGCAGGCCCTCGCGCAGCACCGACAGATAATACAGACCGAGCACGATATCCTGTGACGGCACGATGATCGGCTGACCATTGGCCGGATGCAGGATGTTGTTGGTCGACATCATCAGCACGCGCGCTTCCAGCTGCGCCTCCAGCGACAGCGGAACGTGCACGGCCATCTGGTCGCCGTCGAAGTCGGCATTGAACGCCGCGCAAACCAGCGGATGCAGCTGGATCGCCTTGCCCTCGATCAGCACCGGCTCGAACGCCTGGATGCCCAGTCGATGCAGAGTCGGCGCACGATTCAGGAGCACGGGATGCTCGCGAATCACCTCGTCGAGAATGTCCCAGACCTCGGGACGCTCTTTCTCGACCAGCTTCTTGGCCTGCTTCACCGTGGTGGACAGACCCTTGGCGTCGAGCCGCGAATAGATGAACGGCTTGAACAGCTCGAGCGCCATCTTTTTCGGCAGGCCGCACTGGTGCAGCCGCAGTTCGGGGCCGACCACGATCACCGAACGGCCGGAATAGTCGACGCGCTTGCCGAGCAGGTTCTGCCGGAAGCGGCCCTGCTTGCCCTTCAGCATGTCGGCCAGCGATTTCAGCGGACGCTTGTTGGCCCCGGTGATGACGCGGCCACGGCGGCCGTTGTCGAACAGCGCGTCGACCGCCTCCTGCAGCATGCGCTTTTCGTTGCGGATGATGATGTCGGGCGCGCGCAGCTCCATCAGCCGCTTCAGGCGGTTGTTGCGGTTGATAACGCGGCGGTAGAGGTCGTTGAGATCCGAGGTCGCAAAGCGGCCGCCGTCGAGCGGCACCAGCGGCCGCAGGTCCGGCGGAATCACCGGCACCACGGTCAGGATCATCCATTCCGGCTTGTTGCCGGAATAGCGGAATGTCGGATTCAGTTTCCTGCATCTCGACACGCAACGACGCCTCGAGCTTTTCGAGTTCGAGTCCCTTCAGCAATTCGCGGATCGCCTCGGCGCCGATCATGGCGGTGAAGCTGTCCTGGCCGTATTCGTCCTGCGCCTTCAGGTACTCGTCTTCCGACAGCAGCTGACGGTCCTTGAGCGCGGTCAGACCCGGCTCCAGAACGACGTAGTATTCAAAATAAAGAATCCGCTCCAGATCCTTCAGCGTCATGTCGAGCAACAGGCCGATGCGCGAGGGCAGCGACTTCAAGAACCAGATGTGCGCGACCGGCGCGGCCAGTTCGATGTGGCCCATGCGCTCGCGCCGGACCCGGCTCAGCGTCACTTCGACCGAGCACTTCTCGCAGATGATGCCCTTGTACTTCATGCGCTTGTACTTGCCGCACAGGCACTCGTAGTCCTTGATCGGTCCGAAGATGCGGGCGCAGAACAGGCCGTCGCGCTCCGGCTTGAAGGTACGGTAGTTGATGGTCTCCGGCTTCTTGATCTCGCCGTAGGACCACGACAGAATCTTCTCCGGAGACGCGATGGAAATCCGGATCTGGTCGAAGACCTGAGCCGGCGTCGTCGGGTTGAAGAGATTCATAATTTCTTGGTTCATGGTCTTCTCCTCGCGTGCCGATCGTCACCGGCAGCAAATTCGAGATTCTTTTTTAGCCACGCGCCTCGCCCAACGTCCGAGCGAAGCGCGGATGCCCGGCGCAAGGCGCCGGGCATGTCGCTTTTCGAGTTACTCGGCCGCTTCGGATGTCGCGCCGCCCGCCTTGGAATTGTGCAGGTCGACGTTGAGGCCCAGCGAACGCATTTCCTTGACCAGCACGTTGAACGATTCCGGGATGCCGGCTTCGAACGTGTCGTCGCCGCGCACGATCGCCTCGTACACCTTGGTACGGCCGGCGACGTCGTCCGACTTCACGGTCAGCATTTCCTGGAGCGTGTACGCCGCGCCGTAGGCCTCGAGCGCCCACACTTCCATTTCGCCGAAACGCTGTCCGCCGAACTGCGCCTTGCCGCCCAGCGGCTGCTGGGTGACGAGCGAGTACGGTCCGATCGAACGGGCGTGGATCTTGTCGTCGACCAGTCGAAGGCGTCACCGGTACGGCCGTCATAGACGGTCGATTGGCCGGACGCGTCGAGGCCGGCAAGCTTCAACATTTCCTCGATGTCGGCTTCCTTGGCCCCGTCGAACACCGGCGTCGCGATCGGCACGCCGTGGCTGAGATTGCGTCCGAGTTCCATCAACTCGCTATCGTTGAGCGATTTGATGGTTTCGTCGTCGCCGTAGATCTTCTTCAGGGTCTCCTTCAGCGGCTTGAGGTCCTGCTTGGCGCTGGCAAGGTAGGCATCGATGGTCTGACCGATGCGCTTGCCGAGGCCGGCGCAGGCCCAACCGAGATGGGTTTCCAGAATCTGACCGACGTTCATGCGTGACGGCACGCCCAGCGGATTGAGCACAATGTCGGCATGCGTGCCGTCCTCGAGGAACGGCATGTCCTCGATCGGAACGATCTTGGACACCACACCCTTGTTGCCGTGACGGCCGGCCATCTTGTCGCCCGGCTGGATCTTGCGCTTCACCGCGACGAAGACCTTGACCATCTTCATCACGCCGGGCGGCTGTTCAAGGCCCTTCTTCGATTCGTCGTACTGCTTCCGCATCGCCTCGATTTCGGCCATCAGCTTGTCGTTGGGGGACGCGAACATCCACCATTGCGAACGCGGATGCTCATCGAGCACCGCGCGCGTGATCTTGGTGTCCTTCTTGAAACCCTTCGGGCCGGCGATGCCCTGGCGATTTTCCAGAAGCTCCGCCAGGCGGCCGTAGACGTTACGGTCCAGAATCGCCTGCTCGTCGTCGCGGTCCTTGGCCAGACGTTCGATCTCTTCCCGTTCGATCGCCAGAGCGCGCTCGTCCTTGTCGACGCCGTGCCGGTTAAAGACGCGAACCTCGACGATGGTGCCCTGCACGCCCGGAGGCACGCGGAGCGACGTATCGCGGACGTCGGACGCCTTTTCGCCGAAAATGGCGCGCAGCAGCTTTTCTTCCGGCGTCATCGGGCTCTCGCCCTTCGGCGTGATCTTGCCGACCAGGATGTCGCCGGCGCGCACTTCCGCGCCGATATAGACGATGCCCGCTTCGTCGAGGTTCTTCAGCGCTTCTTCCGAAACGTTCGGAATGTCGCGGGTGATTTCCTCAGGGCCGAGTTTGGTGTCGCGGGCCATCACCTCGAATTCCTCGATGTGGATCGAGGTGAAGACGTCGTCCTTCACGATCCGCTCGGAGAGCAGGATCGAATCTTCGAAGTTGTAGCCATTCCACGGCATGAACGCGACCAGCACGTTGCGGCCGAGCGCGAGCTCGCCGAGGTCGGTCGAGGGGCCGTCGGCGATGATGTCGCCCTTGGCCACCTGGTCGCCGACCTTCACCAGCGGACGCTGGTTGATGCAGGTCGACTGGTTGGAGCGCTGGTACTTCATCAAGCGGTAGATATCGACGCCCGACTTGGTGGGGTCGAGATCGTCGGTAGCGCGGATCACGATACGGGTGGCGTCGATCTGGTCGATCACCCCGGTGCGGCGTGCGGCAATCGCAGCGCCCGAATCGCGGGCGACCACGCCCTCCATGCCGGTGCCGACAAATGGAGCCTCGGCGCGCACCAGCGGCACGGCCTGACGCTGCATGTTGGAGCCCATCAGCGCGCGGTTGGCGTCGTCATTCTCGAGGAACGGGATCAGGGCTGCTGCCACCGAAACCAGCTGCTTCGGCGACACGTCCATGTAGTCGACCTTGTCCGGCGTGATCATCAGCACGTCGCCGGAATGGCGGCAGACCACGAGGTCGTCGGTAAAACGGCCCTTGTTGTCGAGCGCGACGTTCGCCTGCGCGACGTGGTAACGGCCCTCTTCCATCGCCGAGAGATAGACCACCTCGTCGGTGACGCGGCCGTCCTTGACCTTGCGATAGGGCGTCTCGACGAAACCGTACTTGTTGACGCGCGCGAACGTCGCCAGCGAGTTGATCAGGCCGATGTTCGGGCCTTCCGGCGTCTCGATCGGGCAGATGCGGCCGTAATGCGTCGGATGCACGTCGCGCACCTCGAAGCCGGCGCGCTCGCGTGTCAGGCCGCCCGGGCCAAGCGCCGAGAGACGGCGCTTGTGGGTGATTTCCGAAAGCGGATTGGTCTGGTCCATGAACTGCGACAGCTGCGACGAGCCGAAGAACTCGCGCACCGCAGCGGCGGCCGGCTTGGCGTTGATCAGGTCCTGCGGCATCACGGTGTCGATGTCGACGCTGGACATCCGCTCCTTGATCGCGCGCTCCATGCGAAGCAGCCCGATGCGATACTGGTTCTCCATCAGTTCGCCGACCGAACGCACGCGACGGTTGCCGAGGTGATCGATGTCGTCGATCTCGCCTTTGCCGTCGCGCAGGTCGACCAGCGTCTTGATGACGGCCAGAATGTCTTCCTTGCGCAGCGTGCGATGGGTGTCGGGCGCATCGAGTTCGAGGCGCATGTTCATCTTGACGCGGCCGACCGCGGACAGGTCGTAGCGCTCACTGTCGAAGAACAGCGACTGGAACATCACGCGATAGATGTCGAACAGCGCGTCTTCACGCGTCATGTTCTTGTCGGCGTTCAGCGTGTTGCGAATGTAGGCGCCGACATTGACATGATCGATGTCGAGCAGCGGCAATTCCTTGTAGCCCTGTTCGTTGAGCGCCTTGAGCGACTTCTCGGTGATTTCCTCGCCGGCTTCGGCGTAGATTTCACCGGTCTTCGGATTAACGAGGTCCTCGGCGAGATAGTTGCCGACCAGCTCCTCGTCGGACAGGCGCAGCGCCTTGAGGCCCTTTTCCTGCAGCTGACGCGCGGCGCGCACCGTCAATTTCTTGCCGGCTTCGAGCACAACCTTGCCGCTGTCCGCATCGATCAAGTCATTGATGGTGCTGTAGCCGCGAAAGCGGGTGGCGTCGAACGGCACGCGCCAGCCATCCTTGGTCCGCTTGTAGCTGATCTTCTTGTAGAACGTGGACAGGATGGCTTCGCCGTCGAGACCGAGGGCGAACATCAGCGAGGTCACCGGGATCTTGCGGCGGCGATCGATACGCGCAAACACGATGTCCTTGGCGTCGAATTCGATATCGAGCCAGGATCCGCGATAGGGAATGACGCGCGCGGCGAATAGCAGCTTGCCGGACGAATGGGTCTTGCCCTTGTCGTGATCGAAGAACACGCCCGGAGAACGATGCATCTGCGAGACGATGACGCGCTCGGTGCCGTTGACGACGAAGGTGCCGTTCATGGTCATGAGCGGGATATCGCCCATGTAGACGTCCTGCTCCTTGATGTCCTATCAGGCGCAGCGTCACCTTCAGCGGCGCTGCATAGGTCATGCCGCGCTGACGGCACTCGTCGACATCGTACTTTGGCGGCTCGAATTCGTAGCGGACGAACTCCAGCATCGAGGTGCCCGAGAAATCCGAGATCGGAAACACCGACCGGAACACGGCCTGCAAACCTTCGTCCAACCGTCCGCCGACGGGTTCATCGACCATCAGGAACTGGTCGTACGACGCCTTCTGAACCTCGATGAGGTTCGGCATCTCCGCGACTTCCTTGATGTGACCGAAGAACTTGCGAACCCGTTTGCGACCCGTGAATGTCTGCTGCGCCATCGTGGCCTCTCATTTCGTCGCCCGTGAGGGGCGAACCTTCCGAAGCGCGACTGCCATCGCCCCCGGGTTGAATTCCCGAACATTCCGAACGTCCGGAGCTTCATTTCAGGACTTAAATCCCAAATCGAAGCCCTCGCCTTCAAAACGCAAAACGACGCGCGGGGCGCTTCCGCACCCGCCCGTCTCAACCTGCCTAGTTACGGACTGAAAAAGCCCGAAATTGCCTATCTCCCAACGGTCTGCGCGGAAACGTCGCCATTTCCGCCCGCCAACCGTGCTTTCGTGCTGCCGTCCCGATATGGGATGACGATCGTGGAGATTCGAGGGGTAAACCTTCGAATCTCCACACATTCCTGTGTACAACGCGGTCCGGCTACCCCGGCTCGCGTTGTTAGAAGTCGCTCCAGCAAGCTTGACTTACTTGAGCTCAACCTTGGCGCCGGCCTTCTCGAGCTGGGCCTTGATCTTGTCGGCTTCGTCCTTGTTGACGCCTTCCTTGACAGCCTTGGGCGCGCCCTCGACGAGGTCTTTGGCTTCCTTGAGGCCGAGGCCGGTGATGGCGCGGACTTCCTTGATGACTTCGATCTTCTTCTCGCCGGCGGCGGTGAGCATGACCGTGAACTCGGTCTTCTCTTCAGCGGGAGCAGCGGCGGCAGCGGCCGGACCGGCCACCGCGACGGCGGCAGCGGCGGACACGCCCCACTTTTCTTCAAGGAGCTTCGCGAGCTCGGCAGCTTCGAGCACGGTGAGGCTCGAGAGGTCGTCAACAATCTTCTGTAGGTCGGCCATTGATCTGTTTCCTTAAGCGAATTCGGTTCGAACCAGGTTGATGTTTGCGAAGGGCGTCAGGCCGCTTCGCTCTTTGAGGCATAGGCCTGAATGACGCGCGCGAGCTTGGCCGCGGGCGCAGTCGAGAGCTGAGCGATCTTGGTTGCCGGCGCCACCAGGAGGCCGACGATCTTTCCGCGCAGTTCATCGAGCGACGGCAGGGCGGCAAGCGCCTTGACGCCGTTAACATCCAGGATGGTTTTACCCATCGAGCCGCCGAGAATGACGAACTGCTCGTTCGTCTTGGCGAATTCGATGGCAACCTTCGGCGCCGCTACCGGATCATTGGAAGTCGCGATCACGGTCGGCCCCTTGAGCAGGGAACCGATGGCAACGACGTCTGTGCCTTCAAGAGCAATTTTGGCGAGACGGTTCTTCGAGACCTTCACCGAGGCGCCCGCCAGCTTCATCTGCGTACGCAGCTTCTGCATCTGGGCCACGGTGAGGCCGGAATAGTGGGCGACGACTGCAACGCTGGTGGTCTTGAACAGACCGTTCAGCGCCTCAACCGCGTCCTTTTTTGCCGCTCTTTCCACAGCAAGCTCTCTCCGGTTGGCGGTCTGCGCCTTGAGGCAGGACCGCCGGGTTGCACCCATCGTCCCGCCTGAACCTGACCTCGAGACCACTTCAAGTCTCAGGACACGCCGGGCACGACGACATTGAAAAGCCTGCCCGCCCGAGCCGAACAGGCCCGGGGTGTCGAGGTTCGAACCATATCCGCTGACCGCCGCGCGAACGCGGCGTAAGCGAAATCCGGTCTTCACCCGTCTATGCAGGCCGATGAATTAAGCCGTTGAAGAAACTTTTGGTTTCGCCGCCGGCGCCTGCAGTCTTGGACAGGATCGAGGCCATTCGGCAAGCCGAAGACCCCTGCCCTCATCCTTCCCAAACGACGGGTTCCTCCCTTTCGAGCAATCCATGCGGATGTCCTGAAAGGAATGATCTCCTAACGTATCGGGTTTTCGGAATGCGAGCACGGACGTGCCAGCAACAGCCAGCACGCCCGGAAATGATTGTCTAACGAGTCTTTTCCGGCTTGCCAAGCGCTTTTTGCGTGCGGCCCACCAAGGTAGTTTTTAACCACCTTGCCGACTTCAGCCTACTCAAGACTTCGGGCAGGCTGCGCCGGCGTCAGCCCAAGCCTTGATCAGCTCGCCGAACTGCTTCTGCGTTCCAGGCGCCGGCATGCGGCCCGCTCCCGGATTCCAGCCCCAGCCGACCAGTTCGTCCTCGGCCATATGCTTGACCAACTCGGCGATATCCTTGCCGCCGTTGCGCTGCTTGTCCTTGATTTGAACGCAGATCTGCCCGAGCGACTTTTCCTGCCAAGCCATCTCCGATGGCGCCAGCGACCATTTGGGATTGCCGGGCACGCCCGCCGCATCGAAATTGGTCTCACGGTGGCAAGTGCTGCAAACAAGGCCGCCGGCTGCCCCTACCCCGCCCTCGCCGCGAATCACGAGCGGCTGATGCGGCAGCATCTTGTCGGTTTGCGTGGGGCGCTCGGTCGCCGGGTGGCAATTCATACATCGTGGCGACTGAATGACCCTGCCGGCTTCCTGAAACAACGCCACCGCGCGATCGTTCTGGTCTTTGATGTTGCCGAATTCCGACACCGGCTTCAACGCCTGAGGGTTGGTCATCGGCTCCGAAGCGGCATCGGCCACACTCCGAAAGTGCGGTTCAGCGAACGCTAGCAGGCTGGTCGCGATGCTGCCCGCGACCAATGCCAATAATGTACGTTTTGGCGCGCTCATGCCGAAGCTCCACGCACAATCGGCAATTGCCGCGGCCGCCCGACGCCAAGCCTGGCCATCGCGTTGGCGACCGCAGGCCCGAGCGGCGGAACGCCGGGCTCGCCGACGCCGCTTGGCTTCTCCGTGGAAGCGACGATCGTCACATCGACCTCCGGCATCTCGTCGATGCGCAGCGAACGATAGGTATTGAAGTTGGCCGCCAACGGCCTGCCGGCGTCCAGGGGCTGTTCGGCGTAAAGAATGTGACCGAGCGCAAAGCCGATGCCGCCTTCGATCTGAGCGCGGATGATGTCCGGATTGACCGCAACACCGCAGTCCACCGCGCACCAGACCTTGTGAACCCGGGGACCCTCTTTTTCCATCGAGAGCTCGACAACCTGCGCGACGAACGTGTTGAAACTCTCGACTACTGCGACGCCGCGGGCGCGGCCCGGCGCAAGTTTGGCGTTCTTCCAGTCGGCGCGCTCGGCCACCGCCCTGAGCACGCCGGCGTGGCGCGGCTTTCTGCCCATCAAGGCGAGGCGGCCTTCCACCGGGTCCTTGCCGGCCGCTTCCAGCAGTTCGTCGACAAAAGCCTCGACCGCGTAGCCAGTGTGGGTATGGCCTACCGATCTCCACCACAGTACGGGAACGCCGACATCAGCCTGATGCAGATCGCATCTGAAATTGGCGACCTCATAGGGTATCTCGTGGGAACCCTCATAGGCCGTCGAATCCAGTCCATCCTTCATGCTCATCGCCTCGAATGGCGATCCCTTCATGATCGACTGGCAGACGATGGTGTCGCTCCAGGCTTCGATCTTGCCGTCACGAACCACACCGCGCATGCGATGGATACTGAACGGGCGATAGTAGCCGCCGAGCATGTCGTCCTCTCGGGTCCATACCAGCTTTATGGCTTTGCCCGGACCGATCGCCTTTGCCACTTCGGCAAGTTCGACCGCGACATGCATGGTCTGCTGCGCGCGCCGGCCGAAACTGCCGCCCGCCAAGATGGTCTGCAGTTGTACCTTGTCGATGCCGATACCCAGCACCTTGGCAATGGCGGCATGATCCGGCGTCGGGAATTGACACCCGAACCGCGCCGACGCGGTCGCGCCCTCCCATTTGATGAAGCCGTTGAGCGGCTCCATCGCCGCATGCGCGAGATAGGGAAATACATACTCGGCCTCGATCAGACGGCCGCCCCTGGCGACGGCGGCCTCGACGTCGCCCTCCTGCCTGACGGTCTTGCCGGGCGTCTTCGACAACGAGCGAAACTCCGATAACAATTGCGGCGTGCCGCGCGTTTCGGCCTTGCCGTCATCCCAGGTGATCTTCAGACGATCTCGCGCGGTCTTGGCCGGCCAGAAGCCTTTGGCGTAGACCGCCACCCCGGTCTGCACCTGCTTGACGTCGACTACACCGGCCACCGCCCTGGCCGCCGCCGCGTCGAAGGACGCGACCGTGCCGCCGAACTTCGGCGATCGCGCAATCACGACCGTGAGCATGTCCGGCTCATTAATGTCGAGCGTGAACTCCGCGGTGCCATTCGACTTGATCGCACTGTCAAGACGTTTCACCACGCCTTCCTTGCCGATCAGCTTGAATTGCGATGGGTCCTTGAGTTTGGGATCGGCCGGCGCCGGTTGCCGCATGGCCGCGGCGGCGAATGCACCGAAGCGGCCTTCCTTGCCCGATGGATGCCGGATGACACCGGCGTTCACCGTGATTTCCAACGCAGGCACCTTCCATTGCTCCGCAGCCGCGCTGACCAGCATCGCGCGCGCCGCGGCGCCGACCTTGCGCATCTGCTCGTAGGAATTCGCAATCGCGCTCGAACCACCGGTGCCCTGCACGCCGAACGCCAGGTTCTTGAAGAGCGCCGGATTGGACGGCGCATGATCGGCCCGCATCTGCGACCAGTCGGCGTCGAGCTCTTCGGCGACCAATGTCGCCATTCCCGTCAACGGCCCCTGACCGAATTCGATGTGTTTGCACAGCACCGTCACTGTATTGTCGGCATCGATGGTAAGGAAGGTGTTCGGCGCGATATTGACGCCCGACGCCGCCGGTGCAGCCTGCGCGAAAGCCTTGCCGCCACCGGCGATGTATACGCCAATTGCAAGTCCCGCGCCCGCTTTCAACAGCGAGCGGCGAGAGAGGGTCGCCTCATGAATGGTCATGGCTCAACCCTCCAGCGATTTTGCCGCGCCATGGATCGCGGCGCGGATGCGGACATAGGTGGCGCAACGGCAGATGTTGCCGTTCATCGCCAGATCGATGTCGCGATCGGTCGGCTGCGGGTTGATGCCAAGCAGCGCGGCGGCGCTCATGATCTGGCCTGATTGGCAATAGCCGCATTGCGGTACATCGAGCGCGACCCAAGCCGTTTGCACGGCCTTGCCCTCCTTGCTGTCCAGTCCTTCGATGGTGATGACTTCGCTCTTGCCGACGGCCGAGACCGGTAATGCACACGAGCGTACCGTCTGGCCGTCGAGATAGACCGTGCACGCGCCGCATTGCGCGACGCCGCAGCCATATTTGGTGCCCATCAATCCAGCGCCGTCGCGAATCGCCCACAGCAGCGGGGTATCAGGATCGACATCGACTGAATGATTTTGACCGTTGATCTTGAGCGTGAACGCCGCCATTGCCGTCCTCTCCGAATAGGAAGCGCGGACACTACCTTCGAGCGGGCTCAATCAAGAATCACAAAAATTTGTCGATGCGAATTTCGGTTGCGCGGAACAATCCTCGCTGTCACCGCCGCGTCATCTTGCGCAACGAATAGGCAATCGTCTCAATACAGGCAGCGGATTTCACCGCATGGGTATCACACCGGATAGGCGAGCGGCCGGCCTGCGAAAAACGCATCGAGATTGGCGATCACGCAATCCTGCATCGCCGTGTGCGACTCCAGGGTATGGCCGCCGATATGCGGGGTCAGCACAACATGCGGAAATGCGGTCAGCGCATCCGGCGCGTGCGGCTCCTGCTCGAACACATCAAGGCCGGCGCCCGCGATGGTGTTGTCGGCCAGCGCTGCGACCAGCGCCTTCTGGTCGACCACCGAGCCCCGGGAGATGTTGACGACATAGCCGCCGGCGCCGAGCTTCCCAAGGATCGCGGCATCGACGGCGTGGTGGGTGTCGACGCCGGCGCGAACCGCGATCATCAGCACACTGCACCATTCCGCCAGCGCCGCGAGGCTCGGCAGGTATTGATAGGGCACGTCATGCCGGCTGCGGCTGAAGTAACCGACCTCGGTCTCGAAGGCCGCGACGCGGCCGGCGATCTTGCGGCCGATCTCGCCCATGCCGTAGACGCCGATGCGGCGGCCGCGCATGCCGGCCTGCGGTCGCATCATCGGCGACGGCTTGGCCGACGACCAGCCGCCGCTTCGGACATAATCGTCCGCCGGCAGCAGGCGCCGCGTCACCGCCAGCATCAGGGTGACCGCGATATCGGCGACCGAGGATGCATTTGCGCCCGGACTGTGGGCGACCGCGATTCTGCGCTGCGCCGCGGCGGCCAGATCGACGCCGTCATATCCGGTTCCATAACAGACGATGGCGCCGAGCTTCGGCATCAGGTCCATCTGGGCTGCGCCCAGTTGCGTGGCGCCGGCCGTCACCATCGCCGCCACCTCCGAAAGCTGGTCGGCCGCCAACACCTCGTTGGGCGGCTTGCCGGCGGTGTCCAGCAGCTCGAAGCGCTGCCCGATGCGCACCAACATGGCTTTGGGAAAGCGGGAATATATCAAGACTTTGTTGGACATCGGCTGATTTCCTGAGATCAAAGACAAAGGGCGGAACAGGTTTCCCTGTCCCGCCCTTGCCGCGATTGTTGTCGCGCCACCGGCCGTTAGCCGAGCAGCGTGCCCGGCTCAACCTTCACGCCCGGTCCCATCGAGGAGGATACCGCGACGCGCTGGATGTAGGTGCCCTTGGCGCCGGCAGGCTTCGCCTTGGCGACCGCATCCGCGAGCGCCTTGACGTTCTGCACCAGCTTCTCTTCCGAGAACGACGCCTTGCCGATGCCGGCCTGCACGATGCCGGCCTTCTCGACCCGGAACTCGACCGAACCGCCCTTGGCGCCCTTGACGGCGTTGGCGATGTCCATGGTCACGGTGCCGATCTTCGGATTCGGCATCATGCCGCGCGGTCCCAGCACCTTCCCGAGCCGGCCGACCAGCGGCATCATGTCGGGGGTGGCGATGCAGCGGTCGAAATCGATCTGACCGCCCTGTACCTTCTCGACCAGGTCCTCGGCGCCGACGACGTCGGCGCCCGCGGCCTTGGCCTCTTCGGCCTTGGCGCCCCGCGCGAACACGCCGACGCGCAAGGTGCGGCCGGTGCCGTTCGGCAGGGTCACCACGCCACGCACCATCTGGTCGGCGTGACGCGGATCGACCCCGAGATTGATAGCAATCTCGACCGTCTCGTCGAACTTCGACGTGGCGCGTTCCTTGACCATCTTGATGGCGTCCGCCAGCGGGTAAAGCTTTTCGCGATCAACACCCTCGCGGGCCTTCTTCAAGCGTTTTCCGATTGCCATGATCGTTACCCCGCAACTTCGAGACCCATCGAACGGGCGGAGCCCTCGACCATCTTCATGGCCGACTCGATGGAGTCACAATTGAGATCCTTCATCTTCTTCTCGGCGATTTCGCGCACCTGCGCCTGCGTCACCGCGCCGGCCTTGTCGCGGCCCGGGGCTTTCGACCCGGACTGGATTTTGGCAGCCTGCTTCAGGAAAAAGGACATTGGCGGAGTCTTCATTTCGAAGGTGAACGAACGATCGGCGTAGATCGTGATCACCACCGGAATCGGGGTGTTCTTTTCTTCCTTCTGCGTCTGCGCGTTGAACGCCTTGCAGAATTCCATGATGTTGAGGCCGCGCTGACCAAGCGCGGGTCCGATCGGGGGCGAAGGGTTCGCCGCACCGGCCGGCACCTGCAATTTCAGGTATCCGGTCACTTTCTTAGCCATTGATCACTCCTCATGTTGTTTCCGGACAACCCGGAAGCTTCACAGGACCGTGGTGCGGTTCGATGGATGACTGGCGATCATCCCTCTCCTCCCACGGCTCTTCTCCTCGCCCACCGTAACGGGAGAGGATGACGATCAGACCTTCTCGACCTGACCGAATTCCAGTTCGACCGGCGTGGCGCGACCGAAGATCGACACCGCGACCTTCACGCGCGAGCGCGCCTCGTCGATTTCCTCGACCACACCGGAGAACGATGCGAACGGGCCGTCGGCCACCCGCACATTCTCGCCGATCTCGAACGACACCGACGCCTTCGGGCGCTCGACGCCTTCCTGCACCTGGTGCAGAATCCGCATGGCTTCGGCTTCCGAGATCGGCATCGGCTTGTTTTCCGCACCGAGAAAGCCGGTTACCTTCGGGGTATTCTTGATCAGGTGGAAGGCTTCGTCGGTGAGCTTCATCTTCACCAGCACGTAGCCCGGGAAAAACTTGCGCTCGGCGTCGATCTTGCGGCCGCGGCGCACTTCCGTGACTTTTTCGGTGGGCACCAGCACCTGCTCGAACAGTTCTTCAAGCCCGCGCTGTTTCGACTGTTCCCGGATGGACTCCGCGACCTTCTTTTCGAAGTTCGAATAGGCGTGCACGATATACCAGCGCTTATCCATCGTCTGAGTTCCAGCGCTTGTCATCAGCGAACACCGAGCAAAAAGGTGACGAGATAGCGGATGATCAGATCCGCGACGAAAAAGAAGATCGAGGCCAGCGTGACCATCACGAACACCATGATGGTGGTGATCGTGGTCTCGCGCCGGGACGGCCAGGTGACCTTGGCGGTCTCCGAGCGCACTTCCTGCAGGAATTTGAACGGGCTGAAAGCCATCGTTTGTGCCATCCGCGTCCGCTGGGACGATCTGGGTTTTAAGGAATCCGAACAGCCCTCTGACGCCCAGCCCTCTCTTGAAGGATGAGCCGGCCAGCGGGCTCGATTGTTCGGGGATTTCAAAGCCGCGCCGGATATCCGTCAAAGCGGGCCGGCAACAGGTGGCCGCTGTGTACTGCGGACGGCCCAAAAGGTCAAGGCGCCCGCGCAAAGCGGGGGGAAACCAGTACTTCTGCTTCAAGGGTGCGGCGCGGGCGGGCCGGGTCCGAAGCCGCTGCCTTGACTTGGCTCAGCTGCCTTGACTTGGCTCAACAGGCGCGTTCTTGCCGACCCTAGCATTGATCGGGCTATTGGCGGCGGGGATGCGAACCGTCCGCCGGAGGCGACCCAAGGCCCGTCGTCCCGGATCACTTGTGAGCTGAACATACATGAAAGTCGAGCTTGCACTGCCACCTGCCAAGCGGGATCTGCGGCTCGATCTGTTTCGTGGCCTCGCCAACTGGGCGATGTTCCTAGGACATGTTTCCAGCACCTTTCTGGCCTGGTTTTCGTTCCGAAACTACGGCTTCAGCGATGGCGCCGACCTGTTCGTGTTCATTTCTGGCTATACGTCCGCGCTGGTGTTTACGAGAAAGATGCTCGAGCGCGGCTTCGTTTTCGGGACCACGAGGCTGTTGAGGCGGGTCTGGCAGATCTATGTCGCCCACGTCCTGCTGTTCGTGTTCTATCTGGCGTCCGTGCTTTTCCTGTCGGACAGCTTCAGCGCTTCCGACTTCATCGATCGCTTCAATGTTGCGCCCCTGCTCGTTGCTCCGGTCGACACGCTGACGCAGGGCCTGCTGCTGAAATACAAGCCGTTGAATCTCGACGTGCTGCCGCTTTACGTCGTCCTGATGGGCGCCTTTCCGCCGGTTCTCTGGCTGATGCTCCGACACCGGAACTGGGTCATGCTGGGATCGGTCCTGCTCTATTTCGCCGCCCGGGAATTCGGCTGGAACCTGCCCTCCTTTCCGTCCGGAGTCTGGTACTTCAACCCGTTCGCGTGGCAGTTGCTCTTTGTGCTGGGCGCGTGGCTGGCGCTGGGTGGAGCCGATACGCTGCACTTCCTGGTCCGCTCGCGGATCGTTCTGTTCTGCGCCGTGACTTATCTGCTGTTTGCGGCGGCCATGACGTTGGCGGCGCAACTGCCCGGGCTTCAGGATATTTTTCCGCGCGTCGTGTTCGAGGCCTTCAATCCGAACGACAAGACCAATCTGGCGCCCTATCGCTTCCTGCATCTGGCGATTCTGATCATCGTGGTGGTGCGGTTGATACCGATCGATGCGCCGGGATTGCAGGCCGCCATCTGGCGACCGCTGATCAAATGCGGTCAACAATCCCTCGAAGTGTTCTGCGTCGGAATCTACCTCTCTTTCCTGGCATCGCTCGTTCTGCAAACGACCTCCGACGGAGTGGTGACTCAACTGCTGGTCGGAACCGGTGGCCTCGCGATCATGACGGCGGTCGCCTACTACAGGTCGTGGTCGAAGCGAGCGGAAAAACCGGCCCATGCCCCCGCGAACCATCCGACTGCGGACGTGCCCCACGCCGCCCTGCCCGAGTTCATTCAGCGGGATAGCAGGGCGGCCGTGGGCACGGGCTGAGCCTCCGGCGGCGCTTGAAAGCGTTTGACCGGGCGCGCAGGAAAATCGCCTAAGTATATGATTTAGCTGGCAGGAGTGGCAGGGCTCGAACCTGCGACCCCCGGTTTTGGAGACCGGTGCTCTACCAATTGAGCTACACTCCTGCAGGGAGCCCGGCGTTGGCAAGAGCGAAGCGGCAGGCCCCGCCAGCGGCTGTTCAACCCGGGCATTCTGGGTCAGAGTTCGATCCGGCCGAGCAACAAGAGCCGCAAACGGGAGAAGACCATGACCGCGCAAACCGCCGCCAAGCCAACCGCCATTCCGCAGACCCCGTTCCTCCCGCAGGCCAAGCCGGAATCGCTCGGTCTCTCCACCCTGCGGCTGCAGCGGATGTCGGATGCGTTCAAGCGCGAGATCGACAAGGGCACCCTGCCCGGTGCGACCGTGTTGGTGGCGCGGCGCGGCCAGATCGGCTGGTTCGAGGCGCTCGGCCGGCAGAGTCCGGCGGCCGCCGCGCCGATGGCGGGCAACTCGATCTTCCGGATCTTCTCGATGACCAAACCGATCGTCTCGGTCGGCATCATGATGCTGATCGAGGACGGCCATTTCCTGCTCGGCGACCCCGTTGCGAAATTCATCCCGGAATTTGCCGGCCAGAAGGTCGGTGTCGAGAACAACGGCAAGCTCGACCTCGTCCCGCTCAGGCGGCAGATGACGATCCAGGATCTGCTGCGCCACACCTCGGGCATCACCTACGACCACACCGGCAACGGGCTGGTGCAGCAGCTGTATCAGCAGTCGCGGCTGCGCAGCCGCAAGATCAGCAACGCCGAACACGCGGCCCTGGTGGCGAGCATGCCGCTGATGTCCCAGCCAGGGGCGGAATGGAACTACAGCCGATCCACCGACATTCTGGGCCGCGTCATCGAAGTCGTCTCGGGCAAGAGCCTCAGCGCCTTCCTGACCGAGCGCATCCTGGCGCCGCTGCAGATGGCCGAGACCGCGTTTCACACCGGCGAGGAGAACGCCGGCCGGCTGGCCGAGCCGTTCCCGACCGATCCCTGGACCGGCGACAAGGTGCAGTTCTTCAACATGCTCGAGAAGCCGGTGATGGAATCCGGCGGCGGCGGCCTGCTCTCCACCACCATGGACTACGCGCGGTTCAGCCAGATGCTGCTCGGCGGCGGCACGCTCGACGGCAACAGGATCATCGGCCGCAAGACCCTGGACCTGATGGCGTCGGATCATCTCGGCCCCGGCGTCAGGGTCGACTCGCCCCTGATGCCGGCCGGTCACGGTTTCGGGCTCGGCTTCGCGGTCCGCACCGCCAGGGGCATGGCGCCGTTCCCGGGCTCGGTGGGCCAGTACTTCTGGAGCGGGATGGCCGGAACATTCTTCTGGGTCGATCCCGTCGAAGACCTGTTCGCGGTGTTCATGATGCAGGGCCCCGGCCAGCGCGAATACATCCGCAACATGCTGCGCAACGGAGTGTATGCGGCGCTGGAGTGAGATGCGCCCTCAGCTGATCGTCGCGCCGCCGTCGATCACCATGGTCTGGCCGGTCATGAAATTGCCGGCCGCCGATCCCAGGAACACCGCCGCCCCCGCGATCTCGTCGGGAACGCCGATGCGCAACAGCGGCGAACGCGAGGTCGAGGCCTTCAGGTTCTCCGGATTGTCCCACAGCGCCTTGGCGAAGTCGGTCTTGATCAGGCCCGGCGCGATGCAATTGACGCGCACGTTGTGCGGGCCGTATTCGCAGGCGAGGTTGCGCGCAAGCTGCATGTCGGCGGCTTTCGAGATCGCGTAGGCGCCGAGGATGGTCGAGCCCTTGATGCCGCCGATCGAGGACACGATGATGACCGAGCCATCCTTGCGCTCGATCATCTGCGGCACCACCATGCTCGTCAGCCAGTTGTTGGCGACGATGTTGTTGTCGAGGATCTTGCGAAACTGCTCGTCCGAAATGCCGGCGAGCGGCCCATAATAGGGATTCGACGCCGCATTGCAGACCAGCACGTCGATCTTGCCGAAGGCGCGGTTGGATTCGTTGACCAGGTTCTGCAGGTTTTCCTTGCTGGAGATGTTGGCCGCGATCGCAACCGCGGTGCCCTTGCCGAACCTGTCGTTGACTTCCTTCGCCACGGAATCGCAAACATCCTGCTTGCGCGAGGAGATCACCACCTTGGCGCCGTGCTCGGCCATCCGCTCGGCGATGGCGCGGCCAATGCCGCGGGTTGAACCGGTGATGACGGCGACTTTTCCCGACATGTCGAACAAGGTCATTTGTTTCTCCCAGATTTGACCCGGCCGCGGATGCGCCGGTTTTCGTTCAGCTCGGCAGAGGTCGCATTCCCGGACAACATGTGACCTCAGGCCAGCTTCGTCGCCGGGATCACCTCCGGACCCGCCGGCTGATGCATGGCGTTGTGCGAGGCATCGGCGATCCATGGCTGCTGGTTGACCATCGGCAGCCGCCAGCTGCTGTGGCCGTGGCTGGCGAGGTGATCGAGCCGGGTTACCGAGCAATTGTCGATGTCGAAGGCAAGGCATTTTTCCGGCTGGTTGCCCAGCGCGACGCCGATCGCCGCCTTGATGGTGCCGCCATGCGCCACCGCGATGACGTCCTTGCCGGCGTGTTCGGTGTTGATGCGCTCGATCGCGCCACGCACCCGGTTATAGAGATCCATGAAGCTTTCGCCGCCGGGTGCTGGCTGATCGATCGGCGCGAACCAGTGGCTGCCCAGCGGCAGGCTGGCCAGGAAGGCGGCGCGGTTCATGCCCTGCCACTCGCCGAGATGCTGTTCGGCGAATGCAGCCTCGTGCGGCATCGCGGCCGGCTTCGGGAATCCCGCGGCCCAGATCGCGTCGGCGGTTTGATGCGTGCGCTTGAGATTGCTCGCGATCCACACCGCGTCGCGCGGCAGGATCTTTCCGACCGCGGCGAAAACCACGCGGTCGCTGGTGTCGCAGCCGATGTCCTTCTGTCCGTAGATGCAGCCATTGTCCTCGCGGACCGGCGCGTGACGCACCCACCACCACCGCGTCGCGACGACGCCGGATGAAGCAGCGGATGACTTGGCTGGATTGGACATCGCTCGGACCCTTCAATACTGTTGCGTTTCCTACGTCAGAGCACACATCGCCTCAAGTGGCATGCGCATTAAAGTGACCCGGACGTTTGAATTCTTGTTTGAAATTCCGCAAGGCGGCAGGCGCCGACGATCAGGACTGCAAGGGAGAAACTCATGGGCCGCCTCGAAGGCAAATCCGTCATCATCACCGGCGCCGGCAGCGGCATCGGCCGCGCCGCGTCGCTGCTGTTCGCCAGGGAGGGCGCCAGGCTCGTAATCGTCGACCGCAGCGACAGCGTGAACGAGACCGCCAAGCTGGTCGGCAATGCCGGCGGCACCGTCGAAGCCGTGACGGCTGACGCCGGCTCGGAAAGCGACGTGAAGGCCTTTATCGAGAGAGCGGTGTCCAAATACGGCAGGCTCGACGCGATCTGGGCCAATGCCGGGGTCAGCGGCGGGCTGGTGCCGCTGGGTGACCAGACTGTGGAGCAATGGCAGGAAGTCTTGCGCGTCAACCTGATCGGACCGTTCCTCGCGATCAAACATTCGATCCCGCACATGATCAAACAGAAATATGGCTCGATCGTCTGCACCGCGTCGGTGGCGGGCCTGAAGTCCGGCGCCAGCGGTCACCCCTACGCCGCGAGCAAGGCCGGCGTCATCAGCCTGGTGCAGACCACGGCCTATTCGCTGTCGGGCACCGGCGTGCGCATCAACGCGGTGTGTCCCGGCCTGATCGAGACCGGCATGACCAAGCCGATTTTCGACAATGCGAAGCAGCGCGGCACCGATGGCAAGATCGGCCAGCTCAATCCCTTGAAGCGCGCCGGCCAGCCGCACGAACTGGCGGCGATGGGGCTGTTCCTCGCCAGCGACGACGCATCCTACGTCAACGGCCAGGCGATCCCGGTCGATGGCGGCCTGACGGCTTCGATGCCGTATGCGGGGAAGCCGGTTTAAGTTGCGCGAGGGTGGGACGCACGACGTCGCATCATGACAGGTCTTCGTCCCTGCGAACGCAGGATCCATGCGCCGTGACGTCGATGCTGCGGATGGCGGGAGAGGACTTGTCGAATCACTGCGTCATTATCTCTGTCGACCGGAATTATGAGCCCCTGCGTTCGCAGGGACGACACAACAGGTTCAGGTCTTGCGCAAACATGCCTTCGCGATCTCGCGGCGCGTTTCGCCCGAGGTTTGCCAGTAATTTCCTTACCCTCTCCAATCAGAGGGTGCAGGGAATGCCGGGCGCCCGATGCGCCCGATATCGCGTGTGCAATGGTAGTGGTGGAAGCGCACACGCGTTAGTCAGGTCACACCGGAATCACCCGGCATTCCCCGCGCAATGGTTTACGGCTTATACGTGCCCTCCCCGGCGATCCGGCTTTCTTGACACCGTCGCCCGCGAAAACTTGCTTCCGCGAACTTGACGCCGACCATGAGACGTCAGGACCACACGACTTCGCCGTCCGCTTCAGACGCCCTCGTCAGGAGCGCGATCCGCGTCCACCGCATCCCCGCCCCGCGCTGGTGACGTTGCGCAACGCCCCTTCTTGATGGGACGGGATGCCTTCGATATAGCCTGTTTTTCATTTCTGAAAAACAGAAATATTTCTCGCTAAAGAGCTTGACGCGACTTCGGGAAACCAGAAGCGATTTGCCCGTCGGGTAGTCACACAGCGCGTCAGGCCGCGCTACAGCCCATGCCGCTCATAGCCCGTCGGGCGGCAGGCCGGAGGCGCCGGCCGCCACCGGCCGGTGACGCTTGCGTTCGCGATAGAAGGCATAGAGCCCGGAGAGAACGATGATCGAGGCGCCCGTCACCATCATGGCGTCGGGCACGTCGCCGAATACGAGATAGCCGAGCAGCATCGCCCATAGCAACGCGGAATAACGGAACGGCGCCACCGCCGAGATGTCGCCTGTTCGCAGCGCCATGATGACACATTGATAGCCGATCAGGAGCAGCACCGCGGCGAGCACCAGCAGGCCGAGCGCGCGGGGCGACGGCGGCGTCCAGCCGCCGAGCGGAACGATGATGGCGGCGCCGGCAATCGTCACCGTCACGGTGGTCACCAGCGTGATGAACAGCGACGGCACCTGCGCCGGTATTCGCCGGGTCGCGAGATCGCGCACGGCGCAGAAGAACACCGAGACCAGCGCGAACAACGAGAACTGGTTGAAGCCCTCGACCCCCGGCCGAACGATGATGAGAACGCCGATGAAACCCAAGACGATGGCGAGCCAGCGCCGCCAGCCGACCGGTTCGCCGAACATCAAAGCGGCGCCGAGCGTCACCGCCAGCGGCAGGGCCTGAAAGATCGCCGCGGTGTTGGCGAGCGGCAGGTGCACGATCGCGGCCAGGAACGTCACTGTTCCCAGGACTTCGCCGGCCACCCTGAGGGCTACCGGCTTCATGACAAGCGTGCGCAGCGGACGGATCGCGCCTCGATGCCATGCCAGCGCAGCGATCAGCGCGATCGCGACCACGCCGCGCACCAGCATGATCTGGCCGAAGTTCATCTCCGATGACACCGCCTTGGTGATGGCGTCGTTCATGGTGAAGCCCGCCATGGCGGCGGCCATCAGCAAACTTCCGCGAACGTTGGGGGAAAGGGGCAAGGCGGATTCCATTGGATCGTAGGGTGGGCAAAGCGAGGCCGCCGCGCTCGAAGAGCGAAGGCGGAAAGCGTGCCCACCATTGATGACAACGATCTGGGATGGATGGTGGGCACGGCGCGAAGAGCGCGCCTTTACCCACCCTACGATGTCATGTCGCGCCGGCCTTTTGCGCGTATTCCCAGGAGGCCTTCGACAGCGGCACCGTGCGCTTGGCCGACTCCATCGCCTTGGCGTTGGCCGCGGTGCCATCGCGAACGCGTCCGGCGATCCCCTGGGTGATGCCGGCGAGCCGGAACAAATTGTAGGAGAAATACCAGTTGAGATCGGGCACGGCACTTCCGGTGACGTTGCAGTAGATCTGCGCGGCCTCGTCCATGCTCGGAATGTTCAACGCCTTGAGGTCGGCACCGGCGAGGCCTGGCATGGTCCACTGCATCAGGAGGTAGGTGAAGTCCGCCATCGGATCACCTGTTGTCGACAGCTCCCAGTCGAGCACCGCCTGCACCCGCGGCTCGGTGGCGTGGAAGATCATGTTGTCGAGCCGGTAGTCGCCGTGGACGATCGACACGCGTGCCTGGGTCGGCACGGTTTTCGGCAGCCATTCGGCCAGTTTCTCGAATTCGGGAATGTGCTGGGTTTCGGAGGCACGGTATTGCTTGGTCCAGCGATCGACCTGCCGCGCGAAATAGTTGCCGGGTTTTCCGAAGTCGCCGAGCCCGATCGCCTGCGGATCGTAGGTGTGCAGCCTGGCCAGCGTCTCGATCTTGCTGGTGAATATCCTGCGGCGGTCTTCCGGCGTCTGGCTCGGCAAGGTCGGATCCCAGAACACCCGGCCCTCTTCCATCGACATGATGTAGAAGGCGGCGCCAATCACGGCGTCGTCGGTGCACAGCGCATAGGCCTTCGCGACCGGAAAGCCCTGCTTGCTCAGCGCGGCGATGACGCGGAATTCACGATCGACCGCGTGCGCTGACGGCAGCAGCTTGCCGAACGGACGGCGGCGCATCACATAGGATCGCGAGGGCGTATCGAGCCGATAGGTCGGGTTGGACTGGCCGCCCTTGAACTGCAGGACGGTCAGCGGACCCTGATAGCCTTCGACATGCTCGCGCATCCATCCGTCGAGGCTGATCTCATCGATCCGATGCCGTTCCTCGACGGGCTTGGTGCCCGAAAACTCTTCGTCTTTCCTGACGCCCTCGGCCACAATGACGCTCCCTTGTTTCTTGGGGAGCGCCATCGTGCGTGAGGCTCCCGTCAGAGCGGAATGACTTGTCATCATTCCGCTCCTCGTCTTCTCTTGTCGCGCGTCCAGACGGAAACCCGCCCCACTTTTCCCGGACGCGCTCTAGTGCGTATTGGAAGCGTTTGCATACTTCCGAAGTTCAAGCCTGGCAATGGCGCGGTTATGGACCTCGTCCGGACCGTCGGCAAGGCGCAGGGTGCGAATGCCGGCGTAGGCCTTGGCCAGGCCCGCATCGTCGGAGACGCCGCCGCCGCCCCAGGCCTGGATGGCGTTGTCGATGATCTTCAGCGCCATGTTGGGCGCCGCCACCTTGATCATGGCGATCTCGAGCTGCGCGGTCTTGTTGCCTACCTTATCCATCATGTCGGCGGCCTTGAGGCATAGCAGTCGGGTCATCTCGATGTCGGTGCGGGCTTCGGCGATGCGCTGTTCCCAGATCGAATGCTCGATGATTTTCTTGCCGAAGGCGGTGCGCGACGACAGCCGCCGCACCATCTTCTCCAGAGCCTCTTCGGCCACGCCGATGGTGCGCATGCAGTGATGGATACGGCCGGGACCAAGACGGCCCTGAGCGATCTCGAAGCCGCGGCCCTCGCCGAGCAGGATGTTTTCCTTCGGCACGCGGACGTTTTCGAGCAGCACCTGGGCGTGGCCGTGCGGGGCATCGTCGAAGCCGAATACCGGAAGCATTTTCTCGACGGTGATGCCGGGGGTATCGAGCGGCACCAGGATCTGCGACTGCTGCTGATGGCGCGCCGCATTGGGGTCGGTTTTGCCCATCAGGATCGCGATCTTGCAACGGGGATCGCCGACGCCCGACGACCACCATTTGCGGCCGTTGATGACGTAGTGATCGCCGTCGCGCGTGATGCTGGTTTCGATGTTGGTCGCGTCCGACGAGGCGACCGCGGGTTCGGTCATCAGGAAGGCGGAGCGGATCTCGCCGTTCATCAGCGGCTTCAACCATTTGCGCTTCTGTTCCTTGCTGGCATAGCGCATGAACACTTCCATGTTGCCGGTATCCGGCGCCGAGCAGTTGAACACTTCGGAGGCAAAGCCGATGTGGCCCATTTCCTCGGCCAGCGGCGCATATTCCAGGTTGCTCAATCCCGCGCCGCGAAACTCGTCGTCCTCGTGCGAGGACGGCGGCATGAACATGTTCCAGAGGCCTTCGGCCCTGGCCTTCTTCTTGAGGTCTTCGAGGATCGGAATCACCTTCCAGCGCTCGCCTTCGGCGTCCTGCTGCTTGTAGATCGGCACCGCGGGCCGGACGTGCTTGGTCATGAACGACTGCACGCGATTGAGCCAATCCTTCTGGCGATCCGACATATTGAAGTCCATGGGCGTTTCCTCACCTTGTGAAATCGTTGGGCGCACTGTCTGCCGGCCGTTCGCCTGCTGCAAGGCGATTTTGCGCCCTCGCGACGGCCAACGACGGCGCCGACCGGTTCGACATGCGATCCGCTACCAACACGGATTGACATTCCGGCCCTTCAAACGATAGTTTCATACAACTGTTTGAAATGCAACCGGCCAAACCCGCCCTGCATAGGACCCATGACATGGCGTCGGATCACACGCGAACCGCAATCCTCAATGCCGCCGAGCGGCTCTACGCCGATCGCGGCTTCGGCGACGTCACGCTGCGCGACATTGTCGCCGCGGCGAACGTCAATCTGGCGGCGGTGAACTATCATTTCGGTTCCAAAGACGAACTGATCGCCGAGCTGTTCGTCACCCGCAGCCTTGCCACCAACCGCGAACGGCTCAATGAGCTGAGGAACGCCGAGGAAGCCGGCGGCGGCCGCGCCGGCATCGACGCCATCTTCCGCGCGCTGGTCGGGCCGACGCTGCGCGGCTGCCTCGGGCCATCAAGCGAGGGCTCGACCGCGGCGCGCTTCATGATCCGCGCCTCGATCGAATCGGTGCCGCCGATCCGCCGCATCAAGAACCGCGAAGTCGATCACTTGCGGAAATTCGCCGCCGCGATGCGGCGCTCCCTGCCCGGCCGCGCCGAGGCCGATCTCTATTGGGCGCTGCATTTCGCGCTGGCGATGGCGCATCACACCATCCGGGAAAGGGAGCGGCTGACGAAACTGTCGGAAGGAGTGTGCGACCTCGACGACGTCCAGGGAATTATCGAGCGGGTCGTCGCGGTGTCGGCGATGGCGCTGATGGGTGGCGAGGCGAAAACCAAGGCCCCGGCCAGGGTGGCAGCGCGGGACGCGCGTTAGTCCGCGTGACAGCACCGCCCGGCCATCGATCTTGTGCGACGTATCAAAAATGGCTCTACTCAGCCATTCCCGGCGTGTGATGGCGACAGCCCGGCGCTTGAAGAGCCGGCTATGACCAAGAACAAACGCGGCCTGAGGAGATAGCCATGAAAAGCAACGAGGAGGTCGTGAGAGACTTCATAGCAGCGTGGTCGCGCCTGGACGTCGACGAGATCGTCGCATTCTTCACGCCCGATGGTACCTATCACAACATGATGAACAAGCCGGTCAGCGGTCATGACAATCTACGCAAATTTATCGGCGGATTCATCAAGGATTGGACGCAGACGACATGGGATGTCCTGAACATCGTGTCCCGTGGCGACATCGTCATGGCCGAGCGTCTCGACAGAACCCACCTCGGCGCAAAAAGTGTCGATCTGCCCTGCTGTGGTGTATTCGAGCTGACCAATGGCAAGATCAGGATCTGGCGCGACTACTTCGACCTGGCAACCTACGCACGCGCCATCGTCGCAACGAAATAGAGCTACGTACTCCGAGCATAGCCCCTTGACACTGCGCGATCGTCGGCGACGACGTGCGAGCGGTTCAGTGTAATCACATATTTGCGACATACTTGATCTGCAGCCTTAGGCATGACCGTTCTGTCAACCTTGGCTTCCTGGGGCATCACAAGCGAGATGATGCTGGTGTTCGCGGTCGGATTCATCGCCCAGTTGGTCGATGGCGCGCTCGGCATGGCGTTTGGCATCGTGTCCTCGACCGGGTTGATGACCCTTGGTCTGAGCCCGGCCGCCGCGAGCGCCGTCGTTCACACCGCGGAGATTGCCACGACCGGCGCATCGGGTGCGTCGCATGCCTGGTTCCGCAATGTCGATTGGCGGCTGTTCCGGCGGCTGGCCATCTCGGGCATGTTCGGAGGGGCGCTCGGCGCGCTGGTGCTGTCGCAGGTCGACGGCAAGGCGATCCAGCCCTTCGTGGCGGCCTACCTCCTGGTCATGGGCTGCATCATCCTGATGCGCGCGTTCAGCAGAGCGCCGGTGGAAGATGCCACGCCGGATTATGCACCGCCGCTGGGGTTGATCGGCGGTTTCCTTGACGCCGTTGGCGGCGGCGGGTGGGGTGCCATGGTGGCCTCGACGCTGGTGGGATCGGGCCATGCCCCGCGCCAGGTGATCGGGACGGTCAGCGCGTCGGAGTTTTGTGTGACGGTCACGATTGCCGTGGTCTTCTTCAGCCAGCTTGGTCTTTCCCATGTCGGCCATATCGTCGCGCTGGTTGCGGGAGGCCTTCTGGCGGCGCCGTTCGGGGCTATCGTCGCCGGTCGCGTCAACCCGAGGCCGCTGATGTTCGCCGTGGGTGTTCTTGTGACCGCTCTGGCCGGGCTTCAGCTATGGCGGGTGTTCGGTTGACGCCGCAATTCCCTTGCCCCGCTCAAATGACGTTGCGCTGCTTCAGAGCTTCCCGCTTCGCCTCGCCATAGCCGATCGTCGCCAGCACGTCCCCGGTATCCGCGCCCAGCAGCGGCGGGGCGCGGTAGTCCTTCACGGGGGTCCCGGAAAACGTGATGGCATTGCGGATCAGCGACAGATCATGCTCGAAGGGATGGTTGACCTTGACCTGCATGCCGCGGGATTGGACATGCGGATCGGCGAACACCTGCGCGAAATCGTTGATGGGGCCCGAGGGCACGCCGGCCTTCGCCAGCTCATCCAGCCAGTAGCCCACCGGCTGCTTCAGGAACAGCCCGGCGAAGATCGCCATGATCTCCTTGCTGTGCACGACGCGGTCGTTGTTCCTGACGAACCTCGCGTCGGTCGCGAGCTCCGGCTGGCCGAGCACGGCGCAGGTGCGCGCGAACTGGCCGTCATTGCCGACCACCAGCATCAGTTCGCCGTCGGTGCAGCGGAACACGCCGGCGGGCATGCCGCCATTGCCCCAGGTCCCGCGCCGCGGCGGGGTCTGGCCATTGACGAGAAAGATCTGCGCGTAATGCGACAGCGAGGCGATCACGGTGTCGAACAGGCAGACGTCGACATGCTGCCCCGCCCCGCCATTGGCCTTGCGGTGATAGAGCGCGGCCAAGATGCCGATCGACGAGTTCATGCCGGTCATGTAGTCGACGATGCTGGGGCCGACCTTCATCGGCCCTTCGCCGGGCTCGCCATCGAGATGGCCGGTGACGCTCATCAACCCGCCCATCGCCTGCAGGATCGCGTCGTAGCCGGCGCGCGGCGCGTAAGGCCCGGTCTGGCCGAAACCGGTCACCGAGCAATAGACGATGCCGGGGTTGATCGCCTTGATCGACTCGTAGTCCAGCCGGTAGCGCTTGAGGTCGCCGACCTTGTAATTCTCCATCATGACGTCGCAGGATTTCGCCAGCTCGCGGACGATGTCCTGCCCTTCCGGGGTCGCGATGTTGACGGTGACCGATTTCTTGTTGCGGTTAGCGCAGAGATAGAACGAGTTGTTGTTGTTCGCCCGGCCGTCGGGGTCGGCCAGGTAAGGCGGGCCGAAGGCGCGCGCGTCGTCGCCGCCGCCGGGCCGCTCGATCTTGATCACCTCGGCGCCGAGATCGCCCAGCATCTGCGCCGACAACGGCCCCGCCAGCACGCGCGTCAGATCGAGTATCTTGATGCCTTGAAGGGGCAGAGCCGACATGGAAATTCCTCCGGGATTTTGATCTTGCAGGGCGGGACATGGCCCCGGCGCAATGTGGATCAGCCGATACACTAATTTGCGGGCGGCAAGCACTGCGCTCAGGACATGAAGCTATCCGTCCGCTGCGGCGCGCCGTTTTGTTGACATGGACCATTTAATGGTCCATTATTTCACAGCTCGTCCAGGAAGAAAACGCCGTGCGGATCTCCGTTACCGACGCCAAGGGACAATTGACCGAACTGGTGCGCCGCGCCGAGGCCGGCGACGAGGTGATCCTGACCCGCCACGGCCATGAAGCCGTGCGGCTGGTCGCGGTGACGACCGTGCTGGACCGCAACGACAGGCGCGCGCTGCTCGAGCAGGTTCGGGCGCGCGGATCGGCCAAGGCAACGGCCGGGCCGGATGCGGCGCGAAGCCAGGACTTTCTCTACGGCGACGACGGCCTGCCCAAATGATCGCCGTCGATACCTCGGCGCTGATGGCGATCGTGCTCGACGAGGCGCAGGCCGATGCCTGCATCGCCGTGCTGGAGAAGGAAGACAATATCCTGATCTCGGCCGGCACCATCGCCGAGGCCCTGATCGTCGCGGCGCGGCGCAATGTCGGCGAAGAGATCGAAAGCCTGATCGACGGGCTTGGCTTCAACGCCATCGCGTCAACGCCGGCTGCCGCGCGGCGGATTGCTTCGGCCTATAGCCGCTGGAGAAAAGGCATCCACGCCGCCGGCCTGAATTTCGGCGACTGTTTTGCATATGAAGTGGCGAAAGAGCACGACTGTCCCTTGCTCTATGTCGGCGACGATTTCGCCGGGACCGACGTCAAGCGTGCATTGTGAATTCGCCGCCACTGCTTCAAGGCTGATCGACGATGCTCGGGCGCGAGACGACGTAAGCGGCACAGGCCAGCAACAGCACGGCCACGCCGGCCGCCAGCGGCAGGGACGGATGAGCGCTGAACCAGAATGCGCCGTATCCGAACGTCATTCCCGCGCAGGCCATGATCTTGGCCGGACGGGAGATGGCCCCGGCGGAGCGCCAATCCCGCAGCGGTCTGCCAAACATGGGGTGGCCGAGCAGCCACGCCTCCAGCCGAGGCGACGAGCGCGCGAAACACCCGGCGGCCCCGATCAGGAAGATCGTCGTCGGCAGCAGCGGCACCACCGCGCCGATCGCGCCGAGCGCGACCAACACGCAACCCATGGCCAAGTAGACAACCCGCATCACATTTTACTTGTAGCTGAAAACATCAGCTTTTTCGCGGTTCAAGGCGGATGTCTGGAGCGGGTGAAGGGAATCGAACCCTCGTATTCAGCTTGGAAGGCTGCTGCTCTACCATTGAGCTACACCCGCGTGAGGCGATGAACTATCACGCCGGCCAGACGGCCTCAACCGCCCTGCGGTGATTTGCTCGGCGAGCTTGGTTCCGCCGGCGCTCCGGAGTCGCCCCCTTAACATCGGCTGATTCGACACTTATACTGATGTTTCCATCAACAACGAAAGGAGGTGATCCAGTGTCTCTTACCAAGCGCTGTCACCTCGCTGGGATCGCCCGCTAGGCTCCAAAGGCCCGGCATCGGGGCGTTCTCAGCCCTGGACCAGCGAGTTCAAGAGTTGGAGCGCGACGGGAGCCATCCCGTCGCGCTTTTCTGTTGCGTGCGGGCCGAAGGCTGCCCAAGGCGCTGCCATGTTGCAGAATGCCATGGTTAGTCGCCGTGGCAAGACTCCTCCGGGTGACCCCGGGCAGCCAATAAAGGAGATATCGATGCATTACGCCATCCTGGCCTATCACGTCGAAACCGAGGTCACGTCCTGGACGCCGGAAGAGGATGCGGCGGTCATGACCGATCTGCTCAAGCTTCATGACCGGCTTTACGAGGAGCGAAGCCTCGGGCCATCCGCGCGCCTCGGGGCAACGAAAAAGGCCCGCACCTTGCGCGGCCCGGGTGCAGGAACGGTGATCGACGGTCCGTTTGCCGAGACCAAGGAGCAGTTGCTGGGTTTCTACATCGTCGACTGCGCCAGCGAAACCGCCGCCACCGAGCTTGCCCGCCAACTGCGCCGCGTCAATGCCAGCGCGATTTACGAGATCCGACCGATCCAGCTTTATCTGCCTGGCGTGCCGTTCCCCGAAACGGAGGCTGCGAGCAACCCGGGATAATGTGCGCCCCGCGGGCTTCGGCGGGGCAGCCTTCACGCCGGCGCGCGAGGGCTGGTGGGGGAAGAAGGACTCGAACCTTCGAAGTCATAAGACGGCTGATTTACAGTCAGCTCCCTTTGCCACTCGGGACACTCCCCCGCTCAACAGCATCGGAACCCACCCACCGAAACGGCGGCAGAAAGGTCATGGATGACGTTAAAACCGGGCGCCGATGGCGAGCTCCCGGTTGGCGCGTTTATGGCGGAATCGGCCCGGCAAAGTCAACCAAGGCAAACCCATAATGCGCCCCGGAGGGGTGCAAATTGCCATCGTCCGGAACCCGTGACACAAGCCTGCCATGAACGATCGTGATCGAAAACCGCGCTTTGAGCGCGGCGGCAACAAAGGCGCCGGCAAAGGTCGTCCCTCTGGCCGCCGGCCGGCCTGGCGCGACCGCGAGGCAGACCCTGACGGGCCGGTCATTTTGTACGGCTGGCATACGGTGGCGGCTGCGCTGGCCAATCCGCAGCGCCGGATTCGCAAGCTGTGGCTCTCGGAAAACGCGGCCCGGCGTCTGGCCGACGACGGGATCGACCTCCCCGTGACGCCGGAAATCGTGCGGCCGGGCCAGATCGACGCGCGGCTCGGCCCCGACGCCGTGCATCAGGGCCTGCTGGCGGAGGCCGAGCCGCTGGACTCGCCCGGTATCGACGACCTGCCGCAGGCGGGCATCGTCCTGGTGCTCGATCAGATCACCGATCCGCACAATGTCGGCGCCATCCTGCGCTCGGCGGCGGCCTTCGCGGTCAAGGCCATCGTCACCACCGCGCGTCACAGCCCCGAAGCCACCGGGGTGCTGGCCAAATCCGCCTCGGGCGCGCTGGAGCTGGTGCCGCTGGTGACCGTGCCAAATCTGGCGCGCGCGCTGCACCAGTTGAACGAACAGGGATTCATGACGGTCGGACTCGACAGCGAGGGCAGCGAGGATCTGGGTGCGATGACCTTGGTTCAGCCGCTGGCGCTGGTGTTGGGGGCGGAAGGCAAGGGCTTGCGCCAATTGACGCGCGAGACCTGCAGCGCCGTGGCCCGGCTCGACATGCCCGGCGAAATCAAGAGCCTCAACGTGTCGAATGCGGCGGTGCTGGCGCTCTATATCGGGACCAGCCGGCTCGGCCTGATGGGCTCGTAACCAAAAAACAGAACGCCCGCTCGCGCGATGCGAACGGGCGGTGATATTTTCGAGCGATTGTCAGATCAGTTGTAGCGGCGCAGCGCGTGGCCGTGATGACGGTGGCCGTGATGGCGATGCATCATCGCGCCATGGTGGCGCATGCTGTGGCGCGGCATGTAGCCGTGACGCGGGGCGTAGCCGTAGCCGACGCTCGGGCGGACCGAATAACGATAACCGTAGTGCGGGCGTGCGCGGTAGCCGTCGTAATAGGGGCGACCGTAAGACACCGAGGTTTCCTGATAGACGGGACGGGGTGCCCAGTTGCCCGGGCCGGTGTAGGTCGGGCCCTGGTTGACGTAGTAGTACTGATGCACCGGATCGGGCAGCCGCTCACGGGCCCAGCCGCCGCAACCGCCGTAACAGCCTGAATAGGCCGCGACCGGGGCGACGTAGACCGGCGCCGGGGCGCATGCGCTGGCGTAATAGCACGCACTCGCGGGCGCGACGCTCATCGTCAACATCACGGCAACGGCCGCCACCATTCCTGAAATCGTCTGACGCATTACTCTCTCTCCTGTGGGTATGTTTCTCGGTGGGCGTGGGTTCGGGGGGTGGAAACCGCTCGGTCTATCGACGCCAGTCCTGCGGACCTGCGTCGATCGGCGGCGCGACGATCACCGGCGGCGGATAGAACGGCAGGTCGGACGGCGCCGCCGGCGGCGCGGATCGCGCGGACCATGACTGATGATAGCTCTCCGCCGGCTGCGGCAGCTTGCGGTTGGCCGGTGGCTGGATTTCGACGCGTCCGTAACCCGGCAGATGGCCGGCGCTCGGATAGTAATGACCGACATTGGGCCGCGGATCGATGTAGCGGCCGCCATAGATGGTGGGCTGCACCTGACCGCCTCTGCCGAGCCCCCATTCGCCTTCGACCACGGCATAGGAGGCATCGACGCCGTTGATGATGATGGGCACACCCGGGCGGCCCGGAATCACGATATCGAACCCGCCGCCGGCAAAAGCCGTGCAGCTCGTTCCGATCAAGGCGGCCAGTGCTGTTGCAGCGCGCATGGTTGCGGCTCCCTGTTCTCGGCGGCACCCTAGCCCAGGGCGCGAAACCAAGGGTTAAGGCCGCCGGCCAAACTGCCAGTAAGCCTAACGCGCCAGCATTGGCGTTCGTTCAAACTGAACCAGCGCGATCAGGAAGCGTTAACGCGCGTCACGCGAACGCTGTTTCGACAATGGTGATGACGCCGATCGCGACGGTGACGACGCCGACCGCCGCCTGCAGGCCGCGATTGGCCCAGGTGAGCCAGCGCGCGGAGACTGCGAGCGGCACCGCGATCACCGTCGACAGCGCAGCCATGCCGACCATCGAACCGATCCCGAACAGCGCGACATAGCCAAGCCCGACCGCGGGACTGGCGGCCTGCGACACCGCGAGCACCAGCAGCGCCGCCGAGCCGGCCATGCCGTGCATCAAGCCGACCAGCAGCGTGCGCCAGCGAAAGGCATGGGCATGTCCGTGGGGCGCGCGGGCATGCGGCAGCGTTTCGCCGGCATGGCTGTGGGCGTGAAGGTGCACCGTGCCGTCGTCATGGTGGTGGCGGTGAAAATGCACGCGGTCGCGCCACAGCCGCCACAGCACATGCGCGCCGAGCCCGACCAGCATCATGCCGACGGCGGTTTCCATCGGCCGCGCGACATGTTCGGGAATCGCGCGGCCGAGCAGCAACGCGGCGCCGGCAAAGGCGAACAGGGTCAGCGTATGGCCCAGGCCCCAGGTCAGGCCATGCCGGACGATATCGCCGACGCGGCTGCGGCGCGCCGCGATGCTCGACACCGCCGCGATATGGTCGACTTCCAGCGCGTGCTGCATGCCCAACAGAAACCCCAGCCCCAGAATTCCGAACATGTGCCCCCTGCTCGCCTCGATCGGTCATTGCGCACAATGACGGGTTATCGAATGGCTTTATGACACTCGCCACTCCATTTGTCAGAGCCAAGTTTGGGCCTGAAACTTCGGCCGTCACAGCCCTTTCATCGAAAAGGCTTCGCATTGACGCCCAGGAGCGGCGGTCAGCCTGCACGCTGTACACGCCCTGATCGAGGCGGAACCAGAACTTCACATCGGTCGGATGCCGGCACACCCGGATTGGAACATCCGGTTCGCGAGATTGTTACCCGCGCACACCTTTTTCGGAGGAACACGCAAATGACCAAATCATGCCTTCTGGGCGCCGCGGCAGTCCTCGCCACCATGATGGCAACGCCCGCATCGGCCCAATATGCGATGCGTCAGCACGGTGCCTACGCGCAACATCATGGCTGGGCGAACGATCGCCATTATCGCCACGGACGAAGCGGCTTCTGGCCGGGCGCTGTAGCGGCGGGGGTTGTCGGCGGCGCCCTTGGCACTGCGGCCGCTATCGCTTCATCGCCCTATCGTGGCGGCAATTCCTACGGCTATTACGGCCGCAGTCCGCAGTATGACGAATCCTACGCCTATTACGGCACGCGGCCGGGGCGGACCACCTGTGGCCTGCAGCCCTACGCCACCTATATGGGCCCGGACGGCCGCTGGTATCCCTGCTAAAGGATGTCGATGGTGAAGGACAAAAGGGCGGCCGCTGCGGCGGTCGCCCTCGGCACGGCTGCATCAATCACCACCGCGTTCGAATCTGATTCCCTGGGATGAGGTGTGAACGTCTTTCCGCAATGACGCGGCCGCCGGCACATCTGCCAGTAAGGCGAACAAGGCGGCCGCGAGGTCGTCTTTTTTGTGCCTGTGCTGGCGCGTAAAGGGCCGTCGCCTGCTGGCCCTGGGCGGGCAAGTCTGGTATTCGAGCGGCCAAATGATCAGCGCGACCCCGTGCGTCCCCGATCGCTTCAATTCGCCGGTTTAGCTCAGCGGTAGAGCAGCGGTTTTGTAAACCGAAGGTCGGGAGTTCAATCCTCTCAACCGGCACCAGTTGCGATCGTGTCGAATTGCAGCCCGTTCACGTTGGCGTGTGCTCGACGGGTCTGATCCCGTTTTTCAGCGGCACGCTCGAACCGGTCTCCGTCCGGCCTCGTCGAACTCCCGTGCGAGCCATTCCGGTTTCGCCGAACCAGGGGAATGGAGAGTTCAAGATGTCGATGAAGTCAAAACTATCTGCCGCTGCGTTGCTCACTCTGGTTGCCGTGAGCGCGACGGCAACCACCAGCGCCGATGCCTTTTCACCCAGGCTTTGCGACCAAGCGGTATCGCGGCAGGCTTGCGGGGATCACATGAATTATGTGGCGACACTTTCGCGCAAGACCGACACCTCGGTGAATTACATCAAGAACCTCGATCCGCGCAGCAATCAGGCCCTGCTTGATGCAGGCGGTGGCGGTGGCGGCGGTGGTGGTGGCGGCGGCCGCTGAGTTTGACCGACCACGCCGAATGATCACGACGCCGCCGGTGCGAGCCGGCGGCGTTTCGCTGGTTGACGCCGGGGCCAGCGTTGCCCGCCGGTCACGTTTCGAATCATCCGGCATCGGGCCCGTTAACCCAATCCCTTTACAAAGCGTAAACAGCCCGGTGACAGCCTCTGGCGAGGAGGTCCCATGCAAGTCTATCCTGTTCCCGTCGCCGTGACACAGGCCAGAATTCAGTTGCTCGTCGCGCAGGCCGCCAAGGCGCCGCCGCGGATCATCGACGATGCGGTGCTGAATGTCTTCGCGGCCAAGAACCAGGCCGAGCGGGAGGCGATCGTCGATCTCAAGGCCTAGCCGCCGCGAGTGCCAACAACAATGGTCGACGCGCGGTGCGCCGCCGGCGTTGGTGCGGCCGCGCCATCACAGCGGACACGGCCGGAAGACCAACGCGCCATGTGACCTGACGCACGGACTTTACCGCCCATTCACCTAGACTGGACAACGTGGGGAACGAAGCAATTTGTTTCAAATTATCTCGCCGGAGGGTGGGGTCATGAGCAAAATCGAATACCTGCAACAGCAGGCGGCACGCGCCGAACGACTGTCGAAGGATATGCTGGATCAGTTGACCGTCGAACGCCTTCAGTCATTCGCAGCCGATTGCCGAAGGCAGATCAAGACGCTCAGCGAGAACCGGATCGAAGCCGCCTGAGCGGACAAGCCCAGGGGTTCTGCACCGACCCACGCGCTCAGGCGATCGCGCTGGGGCATCAGAGCGTGATGGGTAGGACCTGAATCGATTCGCCGGAGGCGCGAAGCACCAACAATCTCGCGCCCCGGACGGGCGCGGCGCCTTGAACAAAAATTTCGAAAACAACCCCATGCAATGGACAGTGCCTCGGCTCGCAGCAGTCGTGCCGCGCTGCGCCCGGGCACGAAGAAATGTGCCTCAGATCACGTTGCCTCGCTTTGCCGCCAATCAGAAGCTGGGCCAAAGGCCCGTGCCAAGGCGAGCTTCGTCGCGTTGGCTGCAAAACAGGACTACTTCGCGACGAAGAAAAAATCCTCCCTGCCCGGCAGCGAACCATAGGTGTACGGCTCCTGCCGGCCAGCGGTCGCTTCCATCACGTCGTCGCGGACGAGGCGGAATACCTTGATGATCTCCACGCCCGGCGTGGCGATGCGCTGAACCACCGCAACCGCAAACGGCGAATTGCCGCCTTCGCCATCAAGCGCGATCTGGCCGTCTTTCGCGGCGAACACGACCAGGGTCGCGCCGGCGACCTTGACTTCCGCAAGTCCGCGCCCGGCGGTCGATCGCGAAGCGATCGGCGCGCCCGCGGTGGAGACTCGGGCGACGGCTTCCGGAGCCGCCGTTCGGCGCGGCGCGAAGGGATTATCGCGGCACGCGTCAAGCATCACGAGCTTGATCTTTTTCGCCGCGTCCGTCGCCCGCAGAACCTGCGACAACGCAACGGCTTCGTATTCGATATCGCGGTCGACCGCCAGCGCGGCATCGATCGGAACGAGATAGTTGACGCCGCCCACCTCGATGCCGTGCCCGGCATAATAGACCATCGCCCAATCGGAATTCTCAGCCTCATTGGCGAATGTTCGCAGCGCGTCGATCAGCTTTTCGCGCGTCATGTCATTTGCAAGCGTGACGGATTCGAACCCGATGTTGCGAAGCGATTTCGCGATAGCTTCGACATCGTTGTGCGGGTTGGTAAGCGGAGACACGTTCCGGTAGGCCGAGTTGCCGATCACCAGTGCGACGCGGCGGCCTCGCTGATCGGCCGGCTGAGTCGTGACCGCGGGAACCAGCGCGGCGGGCGTCGGGACGGACTTGGAAGAGGCGGCTTTGGTGGGTGCGGGGTGAATGACGGGCTGGATCGCGCCTGAATCGAGGGCCGCCAGCCTGGCCTTGGCCGTTTCAAGGCTGGATTTGCTGACGTCGGACCGGTTCTGGCTTCGCGACGCCAGCGCCTTCTCAAACTCGGCGCGCGCACGCCTTGGGTCGCCCAGCCGCTCGAAGGTCAATCCCCGTCCGGTGTAGGCGGGAATGCTGTCGATCTCAAAAACCAGGGTTTTGTCATAGTCCGCCAGAGCGCGCTCGAACTCGCCCCGGTAGCGAAAGGTATCTCCGCGCGTCAAATAACTGTTCGCATTCCTCGGGCTGATGCGAACCTGCTTTTCCTGATCGGCGAGCGCGCGGTCGAGGTCTCCCTTCAGCCGCCAGATCTCGCCGCGATTGGCGTAGGCCCTGACGTCCCTGGGGTCTCGCCGGATGGCCTCGTCGTAGTCTGCGATCGCCTTGTCGTAGTCGCCCTTGTCCCGCCAGACCAGCGCTCGGTTATTGTAGAATACGGAAAACGCCGGCTCCAGGCGAATGGCTTCGCCGTAGTCGGCAATGGCCTTGTCCAGTTCGCCGAGCTGCCACCATGTCGAGGCGCGGACGCTGTAAACCCGGGAATTGTTGGGGTCGAGGCGCGCCGCTTCTTCAAGATCGGCGAAGGCGCGCGCGGTTTCGCCCTTCCGGTACCGCGCCTCCGCACGATTGACCCAGGACCACAGGTATGTCGGGTCGAGGCGGATCGCCTGATCGTAATCGTCGATCGCGCGGTTGAATTCTTCCTTGTTGGTGAAAGCCATGCCTCTCAGCGTATGAATTCTGGCCCGCTCGTTCGGGGGCTTCATCCATGACAGTGCCCGGCTGCAACCCGCGATCTGACGGTCGTAGTCAGCTCGCTGATTGCAGTCCTGGAGATCCCGATTATTGGCCGCCATCGCCTGAAAGGCGGAAACTACCGAAACGACGACAACCAGAAATACATGCCTGACCCGCATGATCCAAATCCTTGGCCGGAAAAGGGAATGAAATGGTTTGTCGCGCCACCATGACCAAGGTTCAGGCCGGCAGGAGATCGCGCCTCCCGATCTTTTCCAGCACCGGCAGCAGGTGCTTGAAGAACTCCGCCGGATTCTCGCTCATCGGAAAGTGGCCGAGGCCCTTCATGATGGTGACCTCGCAACCGGGAATACTGGCGGCGACGGCCCGCGTTTCCTCGGGCGTGCAGGAATAGTCGTATTCGCCGGACAGCAGGAACAGCGGACATTTGCGCGTGTCGATCTGCGCGACGCGGCCGCGGATATCGCCGTCGATCTTGTAGAAATACAGGTCGCCCTTGAACACGCCGGGGCCGCCCTGCATGTAGTGCCACAGCGTTTCCCAGCGGTCGGCGTCGGGCGCATCGGGGCCGACCAGGCCGGAGACGATGGCGGCGGCGACTTCGCCGCCATGGACGTCGGGCCGGTGCAGGAAGTTCAGGTCGTAATAGGGATCGACATGCGCGCCGGCCTGCAGCCCGATGATGGCGCGGAAGCGTTGGGGATGTTCGAGCGCCAGGTGCAGCGCGATGCGGCCACCGATCGAGCAGCCGATCGCGATCGGCCGGTCGAGTTCGAGCGCGGTCATGATCTCGAGAATCATGCCGGTGTATTGCGCCGAGGTCAGCTGGTATTCCTCGGCGTGCCAGCCCGCAGGCGGCGACGACTTGCCGTGCCAGGGCATGTCGAAGGCGATGACGCGGTGGCGGCCCGTGACGCGCGCGTCGTTCATCAGCGCGCGGTATTGCCGGCCGTCGGAGCCAGCGGTGTGCAGGCACAATAACGGCGTGCCCTCGCCGGCTTCCTCGACATAGATGCGGTGAGGCCGTCCAAACAAATCGAGCTGCATGTAGCGGCCGGTGATCGGTTCGAATTTTGCGCTCATGCGGCCGCTCCCGCGGTGCGCAGTTTCGCCAGCGCTTCCTTGAAGTAGCGAAGATGGGCCATGAAAATCTGAAGGTTGCCTTCGGCCGTGAGAACCCGCCGCTTGATCAGCGCCATCAGGTCGTTGCTGCCGGGCGGCGGACGGCTCGACCAGAATTTTCGCCACTCTTCCTCCGGCGCGCGCAACGCAAAGGACGATGACGGCATCACGAAGGGGCCGCGCGCCACCGAGACCACCCTGCCCTGGTAGATCGAAATCAGCCACGCGGCAGGGCCGACCTCCAGCAGGAACGTGGTGGTGAGAAACCGCCCGCGCCTGACCAGCGCTTCATCCTCGTTGACCCGCGCCGCGAGCGTCTCGATCATCCTCGGCCTCCCATTGCAACGAAATCCGCCGCGTCACCGCACGGCGTCGCGACCGTTCGCTTGCATGATGAGGGGATCGGCGGCGGCGTCAACCTGCTACAGCCAGGCGCATACCAGCACCAAATTGGCCGCGCAGGCCGCCAGCAGGGCAATGGTGAGCGTGACAAGCACGCGTTCGCTGGAAATCTGCAGGGTCATTTTCATGGCCCGCAAAACATCCGGCGATTCTAGCCGGAGAGTCTCGAACGATATTTTTCCGGGGATTCAGGACTCGTTTACGACTCAGGGACTTCCGCCCGGTGGCCGGATCGGCTCGCACCGGGCCCCCGACGCCTGCGCGCGACCGCTCGGCTCCGGGCTGAGCCGAAGCCGTCGCAGCCTCGTGCGCGCGAGGGCGGATGGTTACAGACCAGACGGCGCCACTTCGGGATTGGCCAGAGAGGCCTGATCGCCGGCCCGCGTCACGCAAACCCGCTTGCGGTGCAGGCCCCTGATGGCGCCGGTCACCTTGAGCACCTTGCCGGCCGCGCAGGACGGGTCCTGCACGTAGGCAATCTCATAAGGCGCTAGCACGAGGGGTTCGGATTTCAGGACGGTCTGGGCAAAGCTCGGCGCCGACACGGCCGACAAAACAACTCCTAACAGAAAAACACGCATGTTCGTTATCCACCAACCGAGCGCACGCACAATAACCTATTGCGCGGCCAAGTTCCGCCCCCGGCGAAAATTATTTTCAGGGGACCTCGCCAGCGCCGGCCCACCATCCTGCGCCTCTGGTTTTGCCGTTGCACGCCGCTGAGATGGCCGAAGGCCCATGACAACCGTAAGGCAGCCGATTGAATTTGGCGATCTATCCGATGGCCTGATGCGCCAGGCTCAGACCTTCGGCTCCTGCTCGGCCGCCGCCGCCGCGCGCGGCCGATTACACCCGGCAGCAAAAGGCCGGCGCGACGCCGGCCTTTTGTCATCGATGCGGCTTGTACCGTGAACTGGTCAATATCTGGCAACGGCCGGGCCGCCCCAGCCGAAGCGGTAGTTCAGCCCCGCCTTGACGGTGTGCTCGTCGTCGCGAAACCGGGCACCGACGATGTCGGGAGGACCGGCGGTGAACGTGGTGCTGCCGAAATTGTAGTACTGGTATTCCGCCTTGGCGGACCAGTTCGGCGCGAACATGTATTCAAGGCCGCCACCGACGGTATAGCCGTCCTTGCGGTTGCCGCTGGTGGCAAAGCCTTGCGGCACGCCGGCATTCGTCACGCCGATATTGTCGGTATCGCGCCAGGCGTAACCGCCCTTGGCGTAGAGCAGCGCCGGACCCCAGGTGTAGCCGAGCCGGCCGGTGGCCGAGCCAAGCTGGTTATTGCTGCCGCCGGTCACCAGGGTACCGGCCGGGAACAGCACGCCATTGTTGTTGCTGCCGAGCCAGCTGTACTGGGCTTCCGCGCCGAGCACCCAGTTCGGCGAGAACTGGTAGTCAAAGCCGCCCTGCACACCGCCCAGGAAGCGCGCGTCGCTGCTCTGCAGGCTGTCGTTGCCCGCGAAGGAGCCGCCGACATGGCCGCCGATATAGAAGCCGGTCCAGTTGTAGACGACCGCGGGCGCGGTATAGGCCGGAGCCTTGGAATAGGGGCGCGGTCGCATATCAGCCGCAACCGCGGGAGCGGTCAACGCGATCAGGGCGGCTGCGCCGAGCAAGAACTTCTTCATGACTGGTTCCCCGTAATTGTCGCCATCGACATCAACCAAACAACGTGGCCTCAATTAGGTTGCTTCGCGGCAGGCCCGGAGCAGCGATGGTCTCTAACTGTGACCGCTCGGCAACAAAGCCGTTTGGTTCCGCCCGCGCGCGGTTTATTGCCCGCAGCGGGCCACCGCGCAGCTATAGGCTGCGTCCCGGCAAGACAAGGCCAGGTTCAAATCTCCCCGAAAAGTGATTAACAGGCCCCCGACCCGGAAACGGGGCGAGCAAGACAGACAGGGTCGGCCGACGGGCAGGCGCTAGCGCGTCATCTTTCCCAGATCCGGAAACGGCGCATAGACCGCTCCGGCGCAAGGCTCGCCGGGATTATCGATGACACGGTCGAGCCGGCCGTCGACATAGAGAACGGCGCGTTCGCGCGCCTCCTGATAGGAACCGCCGGAATCCCGCGCGGCAAAACGCAGGCAACTGACATAGCGCAGCCGCCCGCCGACGGTGCGCTGCACCGGCTCCGCCATGACCGCGTCGCGCACGCCGACGGGGTCGTTGAGATAGGTTTTCATGAATGCCAGGATTTCGGCGCGGTAGTTGGCCGGGTATGGCTGGTTGGCGACGCCGCGATCGTCCGTATAGGCGATGCCCCTGCTCTCTTCGCTGCCAGCGCAGGCCGCGAGCGCGAACGGCAGCAGCAGGATCGCCGCGTGCTTGGCTGATATCCCCAAAATGCAACCCGTCAAGTCCGGTTTAGACGAGTCGTTCTAGGCCTTGGCCGCGCCAAATGGAATTCGCATCTCGATCAACGGCCGGGCGGCCGGGACTTGCCAAGACGACCTGTCGCAAACGTACCGGCCCGCCGCCATTGGGGAAGCAATGACGTGCGGGCCGGGCCTGATGTCCGCGAAGCGCGGTGGGCAACGTGGATCAAGCCACGCCGCGCGGATCAGTTGGTAGATGCCTTTGAACCTAATGGCCGCGTGCTGAACCCAACCTGAAGCGCGTCTGCGGACTTCGTTCATCTCGATGACATCTTTGTCATCTACGCAGGCTGCGCGCGGATTCCGACGCGTGCGCGCGGACTTTTCGGAGAATCGCGGGAACTATGGCGGGCTCGCCGGGGAATGTCGTGGCGGGGCAGGTGTTCAAATCAGCAGGCGTCGGTGTAGGATCGCCTACTGGAAATCGGGAGAGATGCATGAGCAAATTTGCGATCAGGCTTTTGACGCTGGCAGCACTCGCGATGGCGCTGGTCACAGCGCCCGTCGTCGGCGCGGTTCACGCCGCGCCCGACGAGTCGCCGCCTCCGTCGTCGGACAAGGGCAAGAAGAAGAAGTCCAGCGAAGTCAAACCCGGCATCAAGGACACGGCATTTGCGCAGGGCTATCGCGCGGCCTACGCCGCGATCTTTGATCGAAGCGACTATGCTGGCGCGATCGGGCAATTGAAGGCGCTCGGCCGCGACGACAGCGCCCCCGTCGCCAATCTGATCGGCTACTCCTATCGCAAGCTCGGCGACTACAAGGTCTCGCAGATCTGGTACGAGCGCGCGCTCAAGGCGGACCCGAACCATGTCAAGACCTGGCAGTATTACGGTCTTTGGCAGGTCGAACAGGGAAACCGCGATTCCGCGCAATATCACCTGAACCGGATCGCCGCATTGGCCGGCACCAACAGCGAGGAATATCGCTCGCTGGCCGCGGCGCTGGAAAAGCCGCCGGGCACCGGCCTCGCCTACTGATCGACGCACCCGTTCGACGGGCCGGCGCAATCCCCAGGGGTTGCGCCGGCTGTTTGTTGTCGGGGCGTCACTTCATCAGCGTCTCGACCTCGCTTCGAAATGCCTGCCGCGCGCCATCGCGCGAATAGAACATGTGGCCGCCAGGATAGACCACCAGCTTCACCCGCTCGGGCGAGGCGTAGGCCGGCAATTGATCGAGCAGTATCTTCGAGCCGAAATATGGCGTCGCCAGATCGAACAGCCCGTGCGCCACCAGCAGCTTCAGCTTGGGATCGAGTGCGAGGATCTGCCGCAACTGGGAGATCGACTCAGGCGGGTTGATGCCGCGACCGAAATCCCAGGCCCCGTGCACCGCGCCATTGAGCAAATGATAGGAGCCGTCGGGACGCCAGTTGAGCTTGCGGGTGGTGAGGTCGACCGCCGCGCTGGTCAGCGGCGCGGCCAGCGGTTCGCCCGAGGGATCGCCGAAACGATGGAAGCTCGAATCCGGATAGGGATCGAAGCCCGAAACCGAGGCGTCGTAGCGGCCGGTCACCTTGCCATTGCGGCGGTCGAATTCGCGGCGAAACTCGCCGACAGCCAACCGCCCGGCCAGCCTGCGGCTCACCGCCTGGTCGATCCCCGTCAATGCAGCCACCTTGTCGGCGAGCCGCGTCGTCGCCGCCCCGTCGGCGGATCCCTTGATCAGATCGGCCAGGAATTCGCCTTGGGCATAGCGCTCGACATCGGCAAGGTCGGCCCGGGTCACTGCCCCCTCGGTCTCCCTGGCCGCTTTGGCCTCCCGCGCCACCGCCGCCATCGAGGGAAGGCTCCAGACATATTGCAGAAGGCTCGAGCCGGTAAATTCGCGGTAGTCGAACAACGGCGACACCAGAATGAGTCCCCTTACCCCGACGCCCTGGTCGACCTGCAGATTGCGAACGATCTTCGGCCCGCGAATCCCGCCATAACTTTCACCGACGACGAATTTCGGCGAGAGCAGCCGATCGGATTTCTCCAGCCAGCGGCGAATCACCAGCGCGATCGCGTTGACGTCGCCGTCGACCGAATAGAATCGCTTGCGCACCTCGTCTCCGCTCGCGAGCAAGCGGCTGTAACCGGTGCCGACGGGATCGATGAACACCAGATCGGTGAAGTCGAGCCAGGTTTCGGCATTGGGCAACAGATCCGGGGACGCGGATGACGTCACCGCATCGGCATTGATGGCCAGCCGCCACGGTCCGGCCGCGCCGAACTGCAGCCAGGCCGAGGCCGCTCCCGGCCCGCCATTGAACAGGAAAGTCACCGGCCGGGTGCGCGCGTCGGTATCGTTGAGTTGGTAGGCGGTAATGGCGACATCGGCTTGCGGCTCGCCCTTGTCGTCGAACAGGCGGATCGAACCGGCGGTGGCGGTGAAGTCGAGCGTTCGCCCGGGAAGCGTAAGCGTGTGTTTGGTAGTCGAATCCGGCGGCAAACGGCGCTGCTCGACGGACTGCGGATTCGAAGCGGTGCCGCGCTCGGATGCGCCTGCCTTCTGCTCCGACGGCGCTGCCGGCGGTTGTGGCTGACCCGGCTGCCGCGCCTCCTGGGCGCGTGCGCCCGACATGACCGACAGCACAAGCAGCACCAGCGCGATGCGCCGGTGGCGCGGCACAAGCATGCGAATCGCCATGTCCGTTGCTCTCCCTGGCTCCCGCGATCAATGCGGCGCCGTCCCGTTCATCGCACGGGCTCGGCCGTTGTCCGCAGTGGGCTCTCGCCCCCTGCGGCAAACCACACACTGTTCGCAACAAAAACAGAGGGATGACAATCACGATTCCGCCACCGGCGCGGCAAGCGCTCTGCGCGCCCATCAAGGCGGCGTCTGCCGCCCATGGCGGAGCTGCGCCAGCAGCGTGGAGATCCAGAGCCGCAAAATCGTGCGCGAGATGACCGCGTCGATCGCCGTCAGCGCAGGATTGACCGCCGTGAAGATCTTGTTCATCGCGATGCTCATCCGTGACATCAATTGGCTGTGAACGGTTGAACGCTAAACCGGATGGATCCAACCAACTGTGACTTAGCTCACGCACGCCGTGTCGCGCCGACCGGCACGTGACCACCCCCAACTCGATTTGAGCCCGTCCGTGGTGTAGGAGTTCGATCCCAAGCGTCTGCTGGGTGCGGCTGTGTGATGCAAATCACATTCGTCCGCGAGCGGAGCGAGCTAGCGGTATGATCACGTCTTGCGGCCCGCCATTCGGCGAGACGAACCAAACGGGACTGACAGTTTCCGGCATGTGACTTTGCAGTTTTCGGCTCAATTCGCGGTTGAGCCTGGCTCCGCTTCTTGTGATGAGGTCCTTTGATGATAAGAGCGATCGTTGTCGTTTTCGGCGCCATGGCATTGGCGGAATCCGCGACCGCCCAGACGCCGGTCGCAGTCGTCGAGGAGGTCCAGGGCAATGTCACCGGCGCCGAGTTCATGGACTACGTGGCGCCGGGAAAAGTCATCAAGCTCGGACCGGGCGCTTCGGTCGTGCTCGGCTACATGAAATCCTGCCGCCGCGAGGCCATCAACGGCACAGGCACTGTCATCGTCGGCCAGGATGAGAGCCTGGTCCACCTCGCCGAGGTCGATGGCACCAGGACGGCATGCGACCCGGCCCAGTCGCATGCGACGACAAGGGCGACCAGCGACGTGGCAGCGACCGTGGTGCGCAGCCTTGGCAAGGACGGCAAGGACAACTCGCCGGGCGGCCCCCAGCTGACGCTTTACGGCGCCTCGCCCTTGGTCGAAGCCAGGGGCCGCGGCACGCTGGTGTTCGAGCGCCTCGACCAGAAGGGCGAGCGTCGGCAGTTCGAGCTCACCGGAAAGCAGCTGAAGGGCAGATTCTACGATCTGGCCGGCACCAGCCAACCGCTCACTCCCGGCGGGACCTATGCGGCAACGTTCGCATCTCGCCGGATCGTGTTCCAGGTCGACCCCGGGGCCAAGCCCGGTCCGACGCCGATCGTCGGCCGGCTGCTGCGTATGGAATAGGCCTTGTCGGGCATCAGGCCTTGAATATCGGGCGAACGACGCGGGACGCCATGGCGGCCGCTGCCATCGTATTGATTTGCGCCGCGGTGTCGGTTTCGCCCGCGTTCAACATCGTTCACGGGCTGTCGATCGACATCCTCACGGCGCTGCGGTGGGAGATGTTCGGCACGAGGCAGGCCCCCGCCGCCTCGCCGGCGGTCGTGGTCGCGATCGACGAGGAGACCTACCAGACTGCGCCATTCAAGGGCTCGCCGACCCTGACCTGGACCGGCGAGATCGGCCGCGTTCTGGGCGCGGTCGTCGAGGGCGGCGCCAAGGTGGTCGGCTTCGACATCGTGTTCGAGAAGTCGATCGAGCAGTCCGAAATCCCGTTCGGTGGCGGCCTGTTCGGCGAGAAGGTCCGCGGTTTCGATCGCGATTTTCTCCGCGCGCTCGCGGCGGCTTCCTCCGCCGGCAAGGTGGTGCTGGGTGAAGTTCTGCGCGGCGACCAGCCGATCCGTCCCGCGCCGGGACAGCGCATCGCGGTTCGCCAGCAGCAGAACCTCCGGGCGCTCAACGTCCATACCGACAGCGACGATGTGGTCCGCCGGCTGCCGTTGACGTTTGCCGTGGACGGCCGTCCGGTGCCTTCGATGGCGCTCGAACTCGCGTCGCGCGCGCGCGACGCGAAACCGGAATTGAAGGCCGATGGCACCGCCGCGCTCGCCGGCTACCGGATCCCGGGCGCCGTGCCCAACACCATGACCCTGAATTTCGAGGGCGGCGCGGACGACATCCCGACCTACTCGCTGGCCGATCTGAGCGCCTGCGCCGCGAAAAACGACAGGGACTTCTTCCGCCGGCAGTTCGAGGGCAAGGTCGTCATCGTCGGCACGGTTCTGGCGACCGAGGATCGCAGGCTGACGTCGAAACGATTCAGCACCGGGATCGAGGGCGCGCGGGCGCCGCGTTGCGCCCTGCCGGAACAACCTGTCAGCGGCCGCTTCCAGCGCCGCGACATCGCCGGGATCTACATTCATGCGACCGCCGTCAACAACCTGATCGCCAAGAACGCCGCCGTCGAAGCCGGCCGGCCGACCATCGCGCTGATCGCGGCGATGGTCGCGGCGTTTGCGGCGATGGCCGCGCGCATGCTCAAGCCGGCCGCCGCGGTGCTGGCGTTTCTCGCGGCGATCGCCGTTTACGTGACCGGGGCCACCGCGGCGTTCAATTATGCACTGGTGCTGCCGCTCAGCGAACCGGTCATTGCCGGTTTCGCCGCGCTGGTTGCCATGATCGGCTATCGCTTCATGATCGCCGACAAGGACCGTCGGCTGCTGCAGAAGAGCTTCGCGCTGTACCTGGCCCCCGACGTGATCGACCGCATGCTGGCGTCGAACAAGCTGCCGGTGCTGGGCGGCGAAACCCGCCATGTGACGGTGCTTTTTTCCGACCTCGAGGGTTTTTCGCTGATCGCCGAAAGGATGTCGCCGGAAGCCCTGATGGCGCTGATGAACGAATATCTGTCCGAAATGACCGACATTATCGAAAGCCATGGCGGCTATGTCGACAAATATATCGGAGATTCAATCGTCGCGGTGTTCGGTGCGCCGGCCGACGATCACGACCATGCCGGCCATGCGGCGCGCGCCGCGCTGGACTGCTGCGCGCGCCTCGAAGAGCTCAATCGCAGCGCGACCGCGTTTCAAGGCCACACGATTGTCCAGCGCATCGGGATCAACACCGGCGATGCCCTGGTCGGCAATTTCGGATCGCGGCGGCGTTTCAACTACTCCGTCATGAGCGACGCCGTGAACCTGGCCTCGCGGCTGGAGGGCGCCAACAAATTCTATGGCACCACCGTGATCGCCTCCGAAACCACGGTCGCCCTGACCGGCGAAAGCTTTGCCTGGCGCGAACTGGACACCATCCGCGTCAAGGGGCGCAGCAATCAGCTGAAGATCTATCAGCTGCTGGCACTGGCGACCAACCTGACGGCTTCGCAAGCCACCGTCGCCGCGGACTACGCCAAGGGCCTCGCGCACTGGCGCGCCGGGCAATTTGGTCTCGCCGCAGCATGCTTCGAGCGATCCGCCGAAACCGACCGGCCATCCCGGATGTTTCTCGAGCGGGCCACGACCTATGCGAAGCAGGCGCCTGCCGGCGAATGGGACCCGATCCGAACTTTGCAGGAAAAGTAGCGGGGATAGAGCGGGACGGGTCCGAAGGACACGGCGCCCCGATCAATCCGACGCTGCATTTGCGACGCCTCCGCGGCTCCGTGCCTCGACAAGTCCGGTCAAGGTCGTATAGACGACCTTGCGCGCACCGCTCCCGCCGGCGCCGAGATGAGCCCGTAGTCCCATGACCAGCCCCAAGCGATATGACCGGATCGCCTTTGTCGCGAGCCCTGGCGCGGAGGCGCAGGCGGCGCTGGCGCAGCTGACCGCGCTCTACGGCAATCACGATCCCGACGACGCCGACGTCGTGGTGGCGCTTGGCGGCGACGGGTTGATGCTGCAGACGCTGCATCGGCACATGCGCTCGGGCAAGCCGATCTACGGCATGCATCGCGGCACCGTCGGGTTTCTGATGAACGAGTTCAGTACCGTCGACCTGCATGCCCGCCTCGCCGCTGCACGCGAGACCGTGATCCACCCGCTGCTGATGCGCGCCACCGACGTGCACGGCGTGGTGCACCTGCATCACGCCATCAACGAGGTGTCGCTGTTTCGCCAGTCTCATCAGGCGGCGCGCCTGAGAATCCTGATCGACGAGCATCAGCGCATGGCCGAACTGATCGCCGACGGCATCATGGTGGCGACGCCGGCCGGATCCACCGCCTACAATCTTTCGGCGCAGGGCCCGATCCTGCCGATCAACGCAGCGCTGCTGGCGCTGACCCCGATCAGCGCGTTCCGGCCGCGGCGCTGGCGCGGCGCGCTGCTGCCCAATACCGCCTATGTCGTGATCGAGGTGCTCGAGGGCGACAAGCGCCCGGTCGCGGCGGTCGCCGACCACGACGAGGCGCGCGACGTGCGCCGGGTCGAGGTGCTTTCCGACAAGACCATCTCGATGCGGATGCTGTTCGACCCCGGCCACAGCCTGGAAGAACGCATCCTGAGCGAGCAGTTCAATTATTGAAGCCGGCCCCGCGGACCGACAAGGCGGAGATCGCAACCATTCATTAACCGCCGCCGCGATATGGTTAACGCCGGGTATACCGTCGACAGGTAGCCCGCCAGGGCCCGGCCATGTTTCGCATCGATTTCAACAAGCTGCGATTTCTCGTTTGCGACGACAATCCGCATATGCGCCGCATCCTGCGAACGCTGCTGCATTCGTTCGGCGCGCGCGAGGTTTATGAGTCCGAGGACGGCGCGACCGCGCTGGAGATGTATACCCACTATGTCCCGGACATCGTCATCACCGACTGGTCGATGCCGATTTTCGACGGCATCGAACTCGCGCAGATGATCCGGCAGCCGGATTCGAAGGGCAATCCGTTCGCGCCCATCATCATGCTGACCGGCCATTCCGAGAAACGCCGCGTCACGGTGGCGCGCGACGCCGGCGTGACCGAGTTTCTGGCCAAACCGATCTCGGCCAAGGGACTTTACCAGCGCATCCTCAACGTCGTCGCCAATCCGCGCCCTTTCATCAAGACCAAAACCTATTTCGGCCCGGACCGCCGGCGCAATACCAGCAACGCCTATATCGGCCCCGAGCGCCGGGTTGGCGGCGAGGTGGAGGTGCTTCAGCAACCCTCGCTGCTCGACAAGGCGCGGACCTCTGTTTAGCGCGAAGGCGCAGGGAAACCATCATGGCCCAGGAAAAACCCGCGGCGGTGACGATCGCAAGCTTCGCCGACCATCACGTCATCACCCAGCCCAACCCCCTGCGAAACGTGCTGCGGCGCGTCGCCGAGCGGGATCTCGACGATCCGGTCGCACGCGCCGAAAAGGCGCTCGCCGGCCTGTCCGGCGAATTCAAGAACTGGATGGCGATCGAGGCCGACCGCCTCTCGGATGCTCACGCCTCCATTCTCAGGGACGGCTTTACCAGCGTCACGCGCGCGGAGCTGTTTCGCGCCGCCCACGACATCAAGGGTGATGCGGCCACGTTCGGATTTCCTTCCGCCGGCGCCGCCGCCGAAAGCCTGTGCCGTATCATCGAGCACGCGCCCGATCTCGACGAGGTGCCGTCCGACCTGATCGCGCATCACATCAACGCCGTCCAGGCCATCGTGCGCGAGCGCACCAGGCTCGACACCGCCGCCACGGCCGGCGAATTGAGCAAGCAGCTCCGCGGCATCGCGGACGCATTTCTCGCCCTCGCCAATCGCGACCGTCCCGAGCATCTCGAAGCGGTCCTGGCCCCGAGCCTGGCGCCGACGGAGTGAACTGAGAAATCCTCAACGGCCGACGCTGATGGTGATGGGCTGAGCTGGGCTACGCCGCGATCGGCTCGTGCCGGACCGGCGCGATCGCTTCTTCGGCGATCAGTTCGTCGCAGAACAAGCGGGCTTCTTCCCGCGCCGACTCGGTCGCGAAGCGCCGCAGCAGGATCAGCAGCGGCTCGGCCGCCTCCGGATCGGTTTCGCAGTGCGTCAGCACCCGTTCGACCATGCGGCGCCGCAATCGGGCGGCACCGCCGATGGTATCGACGAATCCGGTCTGCCGGCACACCTCGAGCGCCATTCGGAACGCCGCGAAGGTCGATGGCGGCAAGCCGGCGCTGCGCAGGAGGGCATGCAGGCTGGCGCCGCCACGGTCGTGCAGCAGCGCGGAAACGCGCGCCCGCGGCAGTCCGGACAGTTCCGCCAGCGCCGCATCGAACAGTTCGGTATTTCCCGAAAGCAGCGCGCGCAGGATCAGGCCGGCGGTCAACTGGCCGGTGGCGCGCAGATGCCGCACCAGGCCGCAGACGTCATCGCCGCGTGAACGCGCCGCGATATCGACGGTGGAACGATCACGCGCCTCGCCCGCGATCCGCCCTGCGCGGTCGGCGCTCAGCCAGTTGCGGGCGACCACAAACCGCGCCAGCGTGTCCGACAGTTTGGCGACCAGCGCCACCCGCGTCGCGGCCGGCAGATCTTCCAGCACCAGCATCGATTCCCGGATTGCGGCGAGATGGCCGTGGCGTTCGACGATGCGGTCCCATGAGAACGGCGCAAGCTCGGCATAGGCATTCTCGATAAGCTCCAGCGCTGCCGCAGCGGTGCCGACTTCGGCGATCGCGGCGCAGACCGAGGACGGCAGATTGATGCGGCGAGCAATGGCGCATTGCATGGCGCAATTGCCGGTGGCGACGATGTCGACGAGATCGGCATCAATCAGGAGCGGTGAATGTTCCAGCACCGGAAGGGCGACCGATGTCTGGTCGAGCGACAGCGCCTGCACGATCGCAGCGGGCGCTTCGCTGCTGCGCGCAAAAACTTCGGCCATGGCCTGGCGCACCAGCGGCGATGCATCGTCGAGCAGCATCAGCAGCGCGCCTTCGGCGGCGGCGCGATCCGCCTCGGACAAATCCGAAATCAGCCAGGCCCGCGCCAGCGACCGCGTTGCCTCTGCCCGCTCGCCTGCCGGAGCGGTACGTATCCAACTAATGAACTGCCGAACGATCATGACCCAGCCGGACTACGCAACCTTTGACGACACCGTGACGCGATGCCACTGCAAGGAAAAATAAACCACGACGCTTAATAAAGGGTTCACCATAAACGGCTGGTTTTATTGACGTTTTGTTAAGGTTGGACGGATGGGGCAAGGCCACTTTGGCCTCAACAAGCGTAACGGCTTCGCCGTTATCGCCGAGCAGCCGCGCATCGCGCGCGGCGTCTCGAAGGCTGGAGGCCTGCTGCTGGTTCGCGATAGCGCACCAGCCCGCGCAGGTGCGTTCACCATGAACCATCTAGCTGCTGAAAATACCAAAGCGGTCGCTGAAGAGATCCAGCGGTCGCGGCGCGCGGACTTCAGGCTTGCGTCCCGACAGCGACGGCTCCGCGCTTGCCGCCGAGGCTGGCGGCACGGTGGCAACCGGAGCCGCGGACGCGACCGAGCTCGCCGACACGACCGAGGTCAGCGAGGAAGAGTTGCCCCACAATTCCTGAACCGCCGGCGAGAGCGGTTGCGAGCGCTCGCCGCCCTGGAACAGCGAGCGAAAGATCGGATCGGTCGGCTGCGAATGCGTCCGCGCCGATGCGAACGACATCGCAGCCGGCGTCACGGCGCGGGAATCCGGAAAACTCGAGAGATAGGCGGCGTTATCCACTGGCACGGCGGCCGGCGTGGCGCCGGCCAGCGCCACGCGCCGCGGCGCCTCGCCACCGGCCGTGGCCATCGCGGTGCGCGTCGCCTGCGAACTGGCGGCGCTGGCATAGCGCGAGTTCAGCACCGAATAGACTTCGGATACACTGCGCGCGCGGCCTGCCCTGTCGTAGAAGATCGGGCGGTTGGCGGCGGCAGCGTTGGGAAACAACCCCGCGCCGGAGGCGTTCGGATTGTTTTCGGCGTTCGAGATCAGCTTGCCGGCGCCGTGGGCGCCCATGAAGTGCGCCATATAGAGTTCGCCGTCGGTCGGGCGGCGCCCGATCTTGCCGGTAAGCTTGAAGCTGTTGGATTGGGCAAACACGGCCGCCATCGCCGAGGCGGCCTCGGGATCATTGCGCAATTTCATGATCGCATCGCGGGCGGCGGGATCGCTGACGGAATAGCCGCCGGACGGTGCGCGGGCGATGGCGTCGGCATATTTGCCATAGCCGAGCTGGCTGCCGGCTTCCTTCACGGTGCCGAGCCAGGTCTGGTCGATGAATTGATAAAGACCGCGCGCCGACGACGTGGTGGCGGCAGCCTTCGGATTGAAGTTGGATTCCATCTTGGCGGTGGCCAGCATGTATTCGAAGCTGGTGCCGGTGGTGTCGGCGGCCTGCTTGATCGCGCCGGCAATCCGCGCGCGCGACGCATCGACACCTGCCGTTGCCGTGGCGTTTGAAGTGTCGACCGCCATCTGTTGGTGCCCCGCTCCTCGCGAAACGACCGCCCGGCCATATCGGCTCGGCAGGCGGCGCTCAGGCCGTCCATAGGGTGCGTCGGTTGTGGTTAATGCCGGGTTAAAGGCACCGGCTGCGCCGCGTCCGGACATGCGGGGTCATTTCCGGTAGACCGCTTTCGGATCGAACAGCCGGTCCGCATCCGCGAATGACAATCCCGCCCCGCCGCCGGTCGCATCGACCTTGCGGTAGAAGCACGACCGGCGACCGGTGTGACAGGCCGCGCCCGATTGCTCGACCCGGATCCAGATCGCGTCCTGATCGCAATCCAGCCGCATCTCGACCACGCGCTGGGTGTGACCGGAGCTCTCGCCCTTGCGCCATAGCGAGTTGCGGGAGCGGCTGAAGTACCAGGCTTCGCCGCTGGCGATGGTCTTGCGCAGGGCTTCATCGTTCATGTGCGCGACCATCAGCACCTCGCCGCTGCCGGCGTCGGTCGCCACGCAGGTGACGAGGCCTGCGGCGTCGAATTTGGGCTGAAACGTCAGCCCTTCCTCGATGTCATTGCTGTCAGCGGATGTGGACACGGGGCGCCCTCGCGAATTCCGGCGAGGGGTCAGCGCTGCGGCCCCCGCACCATGGACATGAACCGGGCCTGCTCCGCCGGATTGTCGCGGAACATGCCGGTGAAGCGGCTGGTGAACGTCATCGCGCCATGCTTGGCGACGCCGCGCACCGACATGCAGGTATGCTCCGCCTCGAGCATCACCGCAACGCCGCGGGGCTTTAGAACTTCATCGATCGCGGCGGCGATCTGGGCGGTCAGGTGCTCCTGAGTCTGCAGGCGGCGGGCGAAGATGTCGGTCAGACGCGCCAGCTTCGACAAGCCCACCACCCGCTCCACCGGCGTATAGGCGATATGCGCCCTTCCGTAGAACGGCATCATGTGATGCTCGCATTGCGAGGTGAATTCGATGTCGCGGATCAGCACGAAATCGTCATAGCCCGCAGTCTCGCCGAAGGTGCGGTTGAGCACCTCGGCCGGGCACTGGTGATAGCCCTGATAGAGTTCGTCATAGGCTTCGACGACCCGGCGCGGGGTATCGATCAGGCCTTCGCGGCCGGGGTTTTCACCGATGTAGCCAAGCAGGGTCTGCACCGCCTGCTCGGCCTCGGCGCGCGACGGACGCGGCTGGTCCGCGCGTACAGCCGCGGCCAGGAATTCGGAAGGATCGAGTTCGGCGGGGCGTACTTCCGGGCTCTTGACGTCGGAGGGCTTGCCTGGGCGGAGGGATTTGATCAATGCGTCCATGTCGACTCCGTTCGACCGGTCATCAAGACCGGAGTGTCACCGGGCAGACGGGGCGGATGGCCGCCGGGCGCCTCAGTCCCTCGATATCAATATTAACACCGCCGCCGCCGAATTGGCTTCCAATTCGAGCGCCGGGGATAAAACGACCGGCCTGTATTTCCTCCGGTTCCGCCCATATATAGGGCTGGAGCGTGCCGCCGCCAAGGGCGGTCGCCGCTGGCAAGCCGGGGCCTCGATCCATGCTGAACGACATCTACAACAAGCGCATCATCGAGCTCGCCGGCAATATCCCCCGGATCGGACGCCTTTCCGACCCCGACGCCAGCGCCACGGCGCATTCCAAGCTGTGCGGCTCCACCGTCAAGATCGACCTCAAGATGGACGGACCTGTCGTCACCGACTTTGCCCATGACGTGAAGGCCTGCGCGCTCGGCCAGGCCTCGTCCGCGATCATGGCGCGCCACGTGGTCGGCTCGACCGCGGTCGAACTGCGCGAGCTGCGTGAAACCGTGCGCAGGATGTTGAAGGAAAACGGCCGCCCGCCGCAAGGCAAGTGGGCCGATATCGCCCTGCTCGAACCGGTGCGCGACTACAAGGCCCGCCACGCCTCGACCATGCTGGCCTTTGACGCCGTGGTCGACGCCATCGGCCAGATCGAGGCCAAGGCAAAGCAGCCGGCATCGGCGCAGGGCTGAACGTCACCCGTCATCCGGGGCGCGTGAAGCGCGGGCCGCAATCACGCTTCGCGGAATAACGATCTTGAGCGATCAACGCTACTGTACCGGAGCCGGCACGATGACACCGCTTGGCACGGTCGCTTCCGCCGTCTTGGTCGACCTGGACGGCGCGGCCTGTGCCTGCGGCTTCTCGGCGCTGACCGTTTCGCTCACAAAGCGATCCTGCACCGGCTTGCGCGTCACGTCGGCCATCGGCGTTTCGCGGGTGTCCGGCAGCAGCACGTCGGCCACCGCGTCGGTCGTGACGAGATTAGTCAGTCGCAATTCGTCCCGGGACAATTCATGCAGCTCTTCCCACGGCGGCACGCTCAGCGACAGCGACAGCAGATCGCCGGTACCACCCATATCGAAAGTGTACTTGGCGAGGCGGCCGATATCACGTTCGACGATCATCAGGTCGTGTGCGGTGTAACTCGCGGCCCTCGCGTCGTCGGCGCGGTCGCCCATCCAGATCTGATGCACCCTGACATGCGCGCCGTCTGGCACATAACGTGTCTTGCCGGACAGCAGCAGAAATGCGCACATCGACTCGCAATAGGCTCCGGGCTCGACCCTGCCGCGCTCGCCCTGCGCGCTGCGGGTCCGGATGCTGGTGCCGACGGTCGTCAGCGCACCGAGACTGCGCCAGCGCCGTCCCAGCGCGATGGAGTCGTTGACCGAGCCGCCGCTGGAATCCAGCACGATGGTGACGCCGGCGAGTTGCCGGCCGCGCGCGAATTCGTCGAAAGCCCTGGGGCTGTCGGCAGTGACGATGCCGACGGCGCTGACCCAGCCGCGGCAATTCGGCTCGCAGGCGACCCAGCTGAACTTCATCGGCAGTTTGCGTTCTTCGAGGCTGACGCCGGCGTATGCCCGGCCGGTATCCCCGGCCGGCATGGCGGGCCATGCGATGCACAGGGCGGCGGCGCCGACAAGCGCCCAGCCGCCTGATCGGAGCGACGTCGCGAGCGTCAATTCTTGGTTCCTTCCCCCAAAGCCCTTGTCGGACGGTGGTAACGGCCCCAGTTCAACGCCAATGATTCCGTCACATCGACGTTGTGAAAAAGTTAACCTCACGTCACATAATCGTCCATTAACATTTGCTGCACCGCCACGGATTGGGTGCGGTATTTTGCCCAGTGTGACTCAATTGCATATGTATACCCGGTCCTATCCGGGCTCCCTGCAAAGGAACCGGGCAAACCATCGCTCACCGATAAGCCAATCGCCCATGAAGCATTCAGCGGATCGTTCGACCTGTGCAGCAGCGTTTCTGCGCCTGCCGCGCAATTTCGGCCGGGCGCTGATCTGGATCTACCGGCACACGCTGTCGCTGCTGGTCGGCTACAACTGCCGCCATCTGCCGACCTGTTCGGTCTATGGCGACGAGGCGATCGAGCGCTTCGGGCTATGGGCCGGCGGCTGGATGACGCTGGCGCGGATGCTGCGCTGCCACCCATGGGGAACGTCCGGAATCGACAACGTACCCGGGACGGCGCCGCCGGGCGCGCGATGGTACCTGCCGTGGCGATACGGCCGCTGGCGCGGTGTCAACGCGCCGTAAGGACGAGGCGGTCAGCTAGAACCACCGGAAACCTGGTGGCGGCGGGCCAACGTCCCGCGGCGGCCGCAAGACGCGCGGGCGCGCCGGCGGCGGTGCCGGCTGCGTCGATGGCGTGGTTTGCATCGGCGCCGTGCCGTCCGACGGCAGCTTGACCGCCAGCAGCAGGTTGGATTCCTGCATACGCCAACGATAGCCGATACCGAAATCCATCGGCTGGCTGCGCCTGAACAGCTCGGCATAGGCCGGCTGATACCTTCCGGGGAATTCGTCGATCGGGCCGAGGTAGCGGCCGAACGGAAAAAAACGCCACTTCCTCGGATCGTAATGGACCAGCGGAACGCCGGAATCATCCTGAATGATGGTTGCGCTGTTGGCGAGGATGAAGTCTCGGACGGCGCTGAAGTTGCCCGAGTGCAGAAGATAGGACGCGCTCTTGATCAGGCTGTTGCCGGGCGCCAGCGTCGCGCAGAACCTCAGAAAGCCGCTGGCCTTGACGCCGCTGTTCGACAGGTCGGTCGAGAAATAGTACAATGTCTTTTCCGCGCCGTCGCTGCCGGCGTAAAGGATCCGGACGCCCCGCGTCGCGTTCGGGCCCGGATTCTCGCTGGCGAAATACGCGGCCCCCTTGTCGTCGAGCGCAATCGGGCTGACGTCGCGAATGGTCTTGCCCGAGCGCGCCAGGAACACATAGAGGATCGGCAAGGTGCCGGAGAGCTTGCCGGCCTGCAGGTCGGTCTTCATCTGCTTGGTAATGAAGAAACTGAAACTCAGGATTGAGCCGAGCGACCGCTCGACGCTGTAGAGCGCCGAGCCGATGCCGCCGGGCGGCAATCGCGTCAGATCGGGCACCGATCCGACCGGCTCGAGCGCGCTCAGCACATAGGTCGATGCCTTCGAATAAAACGCGTCCGCGTAGAGGAAATCCGGACCGCTGAACATGTAGAACATGGTCGACCGCGGCGCCGCCAGATGGGCTTCGGTCCAGCTGCGAATTTTCGAAAGCTGGCGCTGCTCGAGCTGCTCGAAGGCGGTATCGAAGAATCGGGCGTGCCGCTGCCAGGAAGGCTCCCTGGTCAGGGGCGTCAGCGGTGAATCGGCTGACGGCGTCATGCCCGCCAGGAAACGCGCGGTGTCATCGGCGGTCACGGTGTCGGCGGCGCGCAACGGCGCCGCCGCCGCGAGAAACATGACTACAGCGAGCCCCGCCATTTTCGTGGACTGACGCATCGCTATCCCCGGGTTGAAGACGGGGCGCGACGACCGGCCCGCTTGCGGAAGACAGCGTAGATCACCAGGCCCGAAATCATGATCAAGATGCCCAGGAACGACTGCACCGGACGTTCCGTCAGGAGGTAGTACATCATGAAGCCGGTCACGAGCAGGAAAACCAGCGGCGTGACCGGGTATCCCCAGGCGCGATAGGGTCGCGGCAGGTCGGGCCGGGTAATGCGCAGCTTGATGACGCCGAGCACGGTGAAAAAGGAGCAGAACAACAGGCCGAACTGGATCAAGTCGAGCACAGCCTCGAAGCTGCGGGTGAACAGCAACAGGTTGGCGACCGCGAGCTGGAACAGAATGGCCCAGGCCGGCGCGCCGTGGGTCGATTTGCGCGCGAATAACCGCAACGACGGAATGTCCTCGCCCATGGTCATCATCACGCGCGGGCCGATCCACATCATCGCGCTGATCGAGGATATCAGCCCGAGGCAGATCATGGCGCCGACGATGCGGCCGCCGAACTCGCCGAAGATGTGACTGCCGGAGATGCGGGCGACATCGAGCTGCCCTGCCAGTTCGCCTGATGGCGCAGTGTACAGGAACACCGCGTTCAGGGCGACATACAGCACCATCACGATCAGCGTCCCCGCCAGCATCGCGCGTGGCAGGTTCTGCTCGGGGTCCCGCATCTCGCCGATGATGTAGGTCGCGGCGTTCCACCCCGAGAACGAATACATCACGAACACCAGACCGATCGCGAACGGAGCACTGGCGATATGGCCGAAGTCCGAAGCCGACGGCGTGAATGTGACCGGCTGCGGCGCGGCGATGGTAAACCCCGCCACCAGGAACGCCATGATCAGCACCACTTTCAGGATGGTTGCGATCAGTTGAAACGTGCTGGAGTGCTTGACGCCGCCGAGCTGCACCAGCGACACCAGCCAGACCACGCCGAGGGCGAGCGCCAGCGGCGGGGCGTCCGGCAGTACCGATTTGCCGTATTCGCCGAACGCCATCGCGGCCAACGCCACGGGCGCTGCGAACCCGATCGTCGCCGAGACCCAGCCCGCGACAAATCCGAACGCCGGGTGGTACGCCCGCGCCAGAAAATTGTACTCGCCGCTCGAGCGCGGAAACATGGCGCCGAGTTCGCTGTAGGCAAACACCCCGCACAGCGCCACGACGCCGCCGACCGTCCACAGCAACAGGATCGAAAAGCCCGACGGGATATCCTTGACCTGAAAGCCGAGGCTGGTGAACACGCCGACGCCAACCATGTCGGCCACCACGATGGCGGTCGCCACCAGGAGTGAAACGCCCGAGCCGCTCCCGGGCAGCCGGCCAGGCAATGCGGCGCTTCCCGTCTCTGATACCGCCATATCCGTCCACGCCTTTGGGCCAGCCGCCCCTGATTTCCTGATCGCCTGCCAATTGGAGCAGTGTTAACAATGATTTAGATCATTGTTTGAACCTAGTATCCAAGGCCTCTCAAAACCCCCTCAAAGTGCTTGCGTAATGAGCCGCATTGCGAGAACACGTCCACCGGCTCACAATGGCGACACGATTTCGTGTTCTTTGAGGCGTCCGGGAGTGGGGAGTTTTCCCGGTAGCTTAACGTCACCTCAACGCGAGCTGTCATACGCCTGACACAGGCGGATATTGGGGCAAGTGGGTGGATGGTCGGGGCGGGTCCGAGATTCCAGCAACATGATCGCGCAGGCCAGGTGATGGCACCGGGCGCGTCGCCCTATCCGGAAATCGCCGCTCTGCAAATCAGCGTCGGTTCGCGCCGGTGGCGCTGGATCGCCCTGCTCCTGACGTTTGTCCCGCTGTCATTCGTGCTCGTTCAATACGGCAAGGCGCCAAGCGCCGGAATGCTGGCCGCCAATGCCCACGCCGCCGCGGCGGACACGTTCGAGGACCGGTTTCCGGCCCCGACATTCCAGCAGCGCTTCGCAGAGACAAGCGAGAATCTGGCGCCACGGCAACCGCCGGCGGCCGCGCGTGGGCGCGCGGCACAGGCGGTACCCGCGCCCTATCGCGTGGCGTCGCTGGCGCCCACGGTGCTGCCCCATGAGCGTCCCGCCCGGGAAGATTTGACCATGCTGGTCGGCCTGAAATCGTCGGCCTTTCCCTATCTCGGCAACCATCCGCGCACCGACGAGCCGTTCCTGAACATTTCGAAGGGCGAGCGCCGCGGTCACCGCAGTTACGGCGGCCGGGTCTATTGGCAGGACGAGACCTACAACGACAACCGCGCGCTGATGCATGTGCCGGAGAAATTCGACGCGAGGAAACCGGGCGTCATCGTGGTGTTCTTCCACGGCAACGGCGCGACGCTGGAGCGCGACGTGCGCGACCGCCAACTGGTGCCGAAACAGATTTCGGACTCCGGCGTCAATGCGGTGCTGCTGGCGCCGCAGCTCGCGGTCGATGCCGCCGATTCCAGCGCCGGCAAGTTCTGGCAGCCCGGCGGCCTGAAGCGTTTCGTCGATGAGTCGGCCGACCACCTCGCCCGGATCTACGGTGATCCCCGCGCGGCCAAGAGTTTCGCCAATATGCCGGTCATCATCGTCGGCTACAGTGGCGGCTTCATGCCGGCGGCCTGGAGCCTGGACGTCGGCGGCCTCGGCCATCGCGTGCGCGGCGTGTTCCTGCTCGATGCGGTGTATGGCGAGCTGGACAAATTCGCGTCCTGGATCGCCAACAACCGGACCGGCTTCTTTGTCAGCGCCTATACCCGTTCCACCCGGCGGCACGCGAGGGAACTGGTCGCGATGCTGAAGGAAAAGGAGATCGCGATATCGGAGGGCATGGACGGGCCGCTGCAGCCCGGCAGCGTGGTGTTTCTCGAGACGCCCGAAGGCGTGACCCATCGCGACTACGTCACACGCGCCTGGACCGACCATCCCCTCAAGGACGTGCTGGTCAAGATGGCGGCGACGCCGGCGCTGACGCGGGTGGCGGCAAGCGCGCCATCGCCCGCAGGCCGGTGATCGCCGGCCCTTGCATCCTCTCGAAGCCGGCGATGCCAGCTAGTTCGCCGGCTTCGGAAGCTTGTCCGCGAAGCCGTTAAAGCACTTCAGCCGCGCGTCTTCTTCCTTGAAGAAAGTGCAATCCGTGACGGCTTTCGGGGCCGGCACCCTTGCCTTCGGCTTGGGCGGGAAGATGGCATCGAAGCAGTCCAGCCGCTCTTTGGTTTCATCGTCGATTTCAAGACAGGCCTGCATCCTCACCGCAATCGACTGGGGCCTGGCCTTCGGCTCCTTCGGCGCCGCTTCCTTCGGCTTGATTTGAACCAGCGGCTTGCCCCCGACGGTGGGCGGCGGCTTGTCTTGCGCAAAAGCGGCGGGCGAACACAACACCAGAACCAGCGCGAATACCTTCTTCATGTCACCTCACCCCTTGGCCCTGACGACATAGGCAACGCGTACTTTCGATGTCCAGAGGCAAAATATCCGTTGGCGAAATATCCTTGGGATTGAGGCTTATTGGCGAACATTTTCCTTACTTGTTCACAAAGAAAACGTCCTCGCGCCCCGGGGAACGTTGTCGGCGCTGCCACGACGCGGCACGCGGAACTTTGTTGTCACCTTTACGCCTGCAGCGCTGGTCGCGGCTTGGTCAGCATCAGCATCACCACCGCCAGCGCGACGAAGCCCACGGCGACGTAACCGGAACCATAGAGCCAATCGCGCGCATACAGCAGGCCGCCGATCGCCGACCCAACGGCTTGCCCGATGTAGAGCACCGAGGTGTTGAGAGACACCGAAGCCGACGCCAGCGCCGGCGCGGCGCCGACCAGCCGCACCTGCTGCATCGAGTTGGTCGAGGCGAAACCGAGGCCCCAGATCGCGACCGAGCACGCCATCAACGGGTAGATGCCGGCGCTGAGTGCCCACCCGGCGATGCCGGTCAGCATCAGGCCGGTGAACAGCAGCGACGTCTTATAGGGTCCCCAGGCATCGACGATGCGGGTCGCAATGGCGATTCCGATGAAGCCGAACACGCCGTAGAGCGCGAACACCAGCCCGATCTCATCCGCGCCAGCTTGCGTCAGCTTGGTCAGCAGCGGTCCCATGAAGGTGAACACCACGAACTGCCCGGACATCTGCAACGTCGTGATCGACAGCAGCAAGACGATCGTCCGGTTGCGCCCGACGTCGGCCCAGGTCTTGAGGTCGACCGGTGCGCCGAGCAGTCCGCCTGGCAGGCGCCAGGCCAGCAGCAGGAAACTGATGCAGCCGATCACGCCGATGCCGCCATGCACGGTGCGCCAGCCGTAGCGGCTGGCGATCACGGCGATCAGCGGCAGGCCGATCGCCGCGGCCAGCGACCAGCCAAGAAACACATAGGCAATGGTGCTGCCGCGCTTCTCCGCCGGCACGATGAGCGCCGCGGTACCGGCGGCCTGCGGCGTATAGAGCGCGCCGACCCCCAGCATGACCAGGCGGATGGCTAGCAGGCTCGCGTAATCGGGCGCGAAAGCCGAGGCGGCATTGCTCAGCGCCAATATCGCCAGCGTCGCCGCCAGCAGCGTGCGGCGCTCGATCCGGCTGGTCAGCCAAGCCGTGACAGGCGAACCGATGCACAGCACGACCGCGCCGAAGGTGACCAGCAGACTGGCGTCGCGGACCGAGACGTCGAGCCCCGACGACAGCTCGATCAGCATGCCTGCCGGCGCCAGTACCGAACAGCCGGTGACGATGTTGCCCAGCATCAGGGCGGTGGGCGCGAAGCGGCGATGGACGGGGCCGTCGGCGGGCGGACTTTTCATGCAGATGCATGTGAGCGGAAATACGCGCGAATGAAAGCGGCCGATGCGGGATTATTTGTCATCACAGCCATGAGATTGTTTCGTTTGACGTCGCCGGACCCCGCCCAGGCGGCTGCCTATTTCGCAGCAACGAAGAAGAAATCCTCTTTACCCGGCAGCGAGCCATAGATGGAGGGCTCCTGCCGCCCGGCCGTGGCCTCCATCACGTCGTCACGGACCAGGCGAAAGATCTGGTTGATCTCGACGCCCGGCGTGGCGATGCGCTGAACCAGCGCGACCGCAAACGGCGAGTTGGCGCCCTCGCCGTCGAGCACGGTCCGCCCGTGCTTGGCGGCGAGTACCACCAGCGAATCGCCCTGCACCTTGACCTCGCCAAGGCCGCGACCGACCGATCGCGTGCCGGCGGTCGACCCGCCGGCGCCACCGCCGGACGCCGTCGCCTTCCTCATTTGCAGCGCGAATGGACTGTCTCGGCAGGCATCGAGCAGAACCAGCTTCAGTTTCTTCGCACCGTCAAGCGCCGCCAGCACCTGCTCCAGCGCCACGGCCTCGAGCTCCACGGCCCGGTCAGCGGCAAGCCTGGCATCGACAGGGACAAGGTAATTCTGGCCGTTCATTTCGATGCCGTGGCCGGCGTAGTAGACCATCGCCCAATCCGCCGTCGCGGTCTCGTTGGCGAAGCTGCGCAACGCATCCATCAACTGTTCCCGGGTCACATCGAGGGCAAGAGTCACGGCCTCGAATCCGAGGTTTCGCAAGGTTATGGCGATGGCATCGGCATCCTTCCGCGGATTGGCCAACGCAGTCACTTCCTGATAAGCCGAATTGCCGATCACCAGCGCAACACGCCTGCCTTGCTTGGCGGCAGTGGCCGCTGCGCGTTCGGGCGTGATCGCTTTCTTGAGAATGGGGGCGGCGATCGCCGGCGTGGGGATGGATGTCAGATTGACTGCTTTGGCCGGCGCAGGAGAAATTTCGGGTGACGGTTCGCCCGAGTCCAGCGCCGCAAGCCGAGCTTGCGCGGTTTCGAGCGCGCGCGTGTGCCCATCGTAGTCGCGGTCGGCATGCGGCGACCTGGCCGCCAGTTCGAACTTGCTGCGCGCGGTCGCGGTGTCTCCCATCCTCTCATAGGTCAATCCCAAACCGGTAAGGGCAGGAGTGAAATCGCTCCGCATGCGCAACGCTTCTTCGTAGTCGGCAATCGAGCGAGCGAAATCGCCCTTGTAACGAAAGGTCTCCGCGCGATTCGAATAGGCCAGTGAATTCCTGGTCAGGCGGACGGCCTGGTCGTGGTCAAACAGCGCGCGGACCAGATCGCCCTTCAGCCGCCAGGCGGTCGCCCGGGTGTTGTAGAGGCTTCCGTTCTTGGGCTCCAGGCGAATGGCGGTGTCGCTATCGGCAATTGCGCGGTCGATCTCACCCTTGTCCAACCAGATCAGGCCGCGGTTGTTATAGACCAGGGAAGATTTCGGATTGAGCTCTATCGCGCGCGCGTAGTCCGCCAAGGCATCATCCAGCCTGCGCAGCTTCCACCAGACGAGGCCGCGCATGATGTGGGCATTGGCGAAATTGGGATTGATCCGAAGCGCTTCGGCCAAATCCGACAACGCATTCTCGAACCCGCCCTTTGCCATCCAAGCATGGGCACGGGTATTGTACAGGGCCTCGATCTTGCAGCCGGCCGCAGGCTCACAGAGTTTGATGGCGTCGCCGATATCCGCTATCGCGGCCTCGTGCTGCCCCTTTATCTTTCTCGAAATGCCGCGGTATTCGTGGGCGAACGCGCGGTCGCGGGCAGACCCCCCGGACTTTTCGAGAAAGGCCGTGCAGCTTGCAATGATGGCGTCGTGGATGGCCAACGACTGTTCGTCAACGCTGAAAACACATCCCGATGACGGCGCCGCCTCGGCCGTAGAAGCCGACAGGACACGGAAAATCGCGAAAACAAGCAGCGCTGACGCGACCCGCTTCCGAACAGGTCGCGTGCGCAATACCCCAAAAACCGGAAGCAAAAACATGCGCATGCAATCCCCGTGAATCACTGATGGCGCTACCTTGCCTACCCGCTTGCAACGCCGCAATCCCCTGCTATACCGCAGGTTCCCGCTTACCTGCGCTCGTTCGCAGGAGTGAGCTACAGGAGACACCTATGACCGATGACAAGAACAAGCCCGCGTCCGGATTCCAGTACAGCCTCACCAATCTCAAGCCGGCCGAGCCTGAGCTGAAAATCGCCCTCACCTTCCCCGACGGCGCCAGGCGCGAATTCCCCAAGAGCATCACCGGCCTCGACATCGCCAAGGGCATCTCGCCATCGCTGGCCAAGCGCACGGTGGCGATGGCGCTCGACGGCGTGGTCTCGGATCTCAGCGACCCGATCGATCACGATGCAAAGATCGAGTTCATCGCCCGCGACGACGGCCGCGCGCTCGAGCTGATCCGGCATGACGCCGCCCATGTGCTCGCCGAAGCGGTGCAGACGCTGTGGCCCGGCACCCAGGTCACGATCGGACCGGTGATCGAGAATGGCTTCTACTACGACTTCTTCCGCAACGAGCCATTCACTCCGGAAGATTTCGCCGCGATCGAAAAGAAGATGCGCGAGATCATCGCGCGCGACAAACCCTTCACCAAAGACGTCTGGGATCGCGAGAAGACGAAACAGGTGTTCCGCGACAGGGGCGAGGCCTTCAAGGTGGAACTGGTCGACGCCATTCCCGGTAACGAACCGATCAAGATCTATTACCAGGGCGACTGGTTCGACCTGTGCCGCGGCCCGCACATGACTTCCACCGGCAAGGTCGGCAACGCCTTCAAGCTGATGAAGGTCGCGGGCGCCTACTGGCGCGGCGACAGCAACAATCCGATGCTGACGCGGATCTACGGCACGGCGTTCGCCAGGCAGGAAGACCTCGACGCTTACCTCAAGCAGATCGAGGAAGCCGAGAAGCGCGACCACCGCAAATTGGGGCGCGAACTCGACCTGTTTCATTTCCAGGAAGAAGGTCCCGGCGTGGTGTTCTGGCACGCCAAGGGCTGGACCATCTTCCAGGCGCTGATCTCCTACATGCGCCGCCGGCTGACCGGCGACTACAGCGAGGTCAACGCGCCGCAGATTCTCGACAAGTCGCTGTGGGAAACCTCAGGGCATTGGGACTGGTACCGCGAGAACATGTTCGCCGCGCAATCCGCCGGCGACGAGGCCGAGGACAAGCGCTGGTTTGCGCTGAAGCCGATGAACTGCCCCGGGCACGTGCAGATCTTCAAGCACGGCCTGAAGAGCTATCGCGACCTGCCGCTGCGTCTCGCCGAGTTCGGCGTGGTGCATCGCTACGAGCCGTCCGGCGCGATGCATGGGCTGATGCGGGTGCGCGGCTTCACCCAGGACGACGCGCATGTGTTCTGCACCGAACAACAGCTCGCCGACGAGTGCCTCAAGATCAACGACCTGATCCTTTCGACCTATGCGGATTTCGGCTTCGAGGGCGAACTCACGGTCAAGCTCTCGACCCGGCCGGAGAAGCGCGTCGGCACCGACGAGATGTGGGATCATGCCGAGCGCGTGATGGCCACCGTGCTCTCGGAGATCCAGGCGCAGGGCCACAACCGCATCAAGACCGAGATCAATCCCGGCGAGGGCGCATTCTACGGCCCGAAGTTCGAATATGTGCTGCGCGACGCCATCGGCCGCGACTGGCAGTGCGGCACCACCCAGGTCGACTTCAACCTGCCGGAACGTTTCGGCGCATTCTACATCGACGCCGACGGCTCCAAGAAGGCGCCGGTCATGGTGCATCGCGCGATCTGCGGTTCGATGGAGCGCTTTATCGGCATTCTGATCGAGCACTATGCCGGCAACTTCCCGCTGTGGCTCGCGCCAACCCAGGCCGTCGTCACCACCATCACTTCGGAGGGCGACGAATACGCCAAGTTTGTCGCGGCCGCAGCGCGGCGCGCGGGGCTGCGCGTCGAGATCGATCTGCGCAACGAGAAGATCAACTACAAGGTCCGCGAACATTCGCTGGCGAAGATCCCGGCGCTGCTGGTGGTCGGAAAGAAGGAAGCCGAGACCCATTCGGTTTCGATCCGACGGCTGGGGAGCGAAGGTCAGACGGTGATGCCCACCGCCGAGGCGCTGGCCGCATTGGTCGAGGAAGCCACGCCGCCCGACATGAAGCGGGCGAGGCTGGAAAACTGATGGCCCGTAGACCAACGACCGACGAACAGGAACTGCCGGCCTATCCGATCCGGGCTTACCAGCTGATCCCGGATCCCAATCAGCCCACGGTGGTGGCGTTGGCGATCGAAACCGAAGAGGGACACAGCCTGTTTCTGGCGACTCGCGAGATTCTGGAAGATCTCGGCAAGGACCTGCTGGAGCGGGCGGCGAAGATGCCAGCCAAGCGGGATCCGGCCTAACCCCCCGCGGCGGGCGCGAGGCATGGCGGCGCGCAAGCCATAAGCTCCATCGCGACCGGCCCGATCCCGAGATGACTCCGTTCCTATCCTCGTTTCGGCAGATCGATGCGCAGAGCGACGAATTCCGGCGGCCCTTCCGTGAGCCGGTGAATGCGCCGCTCGCGCTCATCCTGTGGCGTGTCCGGATCGATGAATTGATCGAGCTGGCGCTCGGCCAGTTCTTCGATGGCAACGGCGTCTTGGCGGAAGACCCGCCTGGCGGGGGGCGCCGCCTCCGGCGTCAGACCGAGCTCGATCAATAGCTGGATGGCCTCGGAGCGATTGACGGCGTGGGCTCCAGCCCAGGCATCGATCCTGGCAGTGAGAACCGCCGGCAGCTTGACCGCGCTGACCGGATCTCGGTCGGCCGGACGTCCCTCGGTCGCGTGATCAATCTTGTTCGATTCCGACATAGGTTGGGGTCCGGAAAGATGAACTGCGCGACCCTAGGGGCATTTCTTCCGGGCTCCTTGACCGGGATCAATGATGCGGCCCATAGGCCCGATCGCCGGGCGTTCGACGGCGATGCTGGGGGGAAATAAAGGGCTGCGGCTTGCTATCGTGCCACAGATGCAGATATCTGCTGGACACCTGCGAAACAGCGGAACCTCGATGCCCGATGCCCTCGAACTGCTGAAAATCCGCCGCTCGGTGAAACCGCGCGAGATGAGCGGTCCCGGCCCCTCGGCTGCGGAGCTTGAAACCATTCTGACCATTGGCGCGCGGGTACCCGATCACGGCAAGCTGACGCCGTGGCGCTTCATTGTGTTCGAGGGCGAGGCGCGTGCGCGCGCCGGCGCGGTGATCGCGCAGGTTTTTGAGCGGAAGAACGCGCGGGCTTCGGCAGCCGAAATCGAGATCGAAAAGCGCCGGCTGATGGATGCCCCGCTGGTGATCGCCGTGGTCAGCTTCACCAGACCGCATCCCAAGGTGCCGGCGTGGGAGCAGGAATTATCCGCCGGCGCCAGCGCCATGAACATTGTGACGGCAGCGACCGCGCTCGGCTACGGCGCGAACTGGCTGACCGGCTGGTTCGCGTTCGATCGCGACGTGCTCGACGGTCTCGGATTGAAGCCGGACGAAAGGCTCGCCGGTTTCATTCACATCGGGACGTCGTCGAAGCCGAGTGAGGACCGCCCCCGGCCGGCGCTCAGCGATATCGTGACGCGGTTTTAGAATGGCGTCCTCATCGTGAAGAGTGGCCACTTGGCTGCGTCTCGAGGATGAGATGTCCGATCGCATGATTCGAGACGGCGCAAGGCGCCGCCTCACATCAAGAACTGGACTCGAACTTGCCAGCGATAGTTCACGCCGCCCTCGACGCGCGGTCGCTAAACTTGAGCAGCAGCGCCTCAATCTCGGCGGCGGGCCTCGCCGCGCTGAACAGGAAGCCCTGCACCTCGTTGCAGCCTTCGGCACGCAGCCAGTCGAGCTGATCGACGGTCTCCACGCCTTCGGCGGTGGTGGTGATGTTAAGACTGCGGCCGAGGCCGGAGATCGCCCGCACGATCGCAACGCAGTCGGAGCGCTGCGCGAGATCCTTGATAAAGGAGCGATCGATCTTGATCTTGTCGAACGGAAAGCTTCTGAGATAGCTGAGGCTCGAATACCCGGTGCCGAAATCGTCCATCGAAATGCTAATGCCGAGTTCGCGCAATTGATACAGGATCGCGAGATTGGCCTCGGTCTCGGCCAGGAACAGCGATTCCGTGATCTCGAGCTCGAGCCGCAGCGGCGACAATCCAGAATGCGCCAATGCTGAAATCACCATCTGAACGAGGTTGCGGCTGCGAAACTGCACGGGCGAGAGATTGACGGCGACCTTGACGTCCGCGGGCCATTTCGCCGCTTCGGTGCAGGCCTCCCGCAACACCCACTCGCCCAGCGCGACGATCAGCCCGATATCCTCGGCAACCGGGATGAAGTCCGCCGGAGAGATCATGCCCTTCTCAGGGTGCCGCCAACGCAGCAGCGATTCAAAGCCGCTGATCCGGTCCGCTGCGAGATCAACCAGTGGCTGATAGTGAACTTCAAACTCGCCATTGGCGAAAGCCCGGCGCAGGTCGAGTTCCATGCCGCGACGTTTTTGCGCCTGCCGGTCCATCTCTCTTTCGAAGAACCGATGAACACCGCCGCCGTCCGACTTGGCGCGGTACAGCGCCATGTCGGCGTTGCGCATCAGTTCCTCGCCAGTGTTGCCATCGCCGGGCGAGAGCGCGATGCCGATGCTGGCGCCAATGACAACTTCGATACCGTCGATGTCGTAAGTGACGCTCAACGTCTTGATCAAACGCGCCGCATAGTCGCTCGCCTCTTTCGGCGAGACATCAGCGGCCAGCACGATCGCAAATTCGTCGCCGCCAAGTCGCGCCACCAGATTATTGCCGCGAACTTCCGACCTCAGCCGGTCAGCCACCATTCTCAGCAAGCGGTCACCCATCGGATGGCCGAATGAATCGTTGACGTTCTTGAACAGGTCGAGATCGACGCAAAGCACCGCTACTCTCTTGTCTCCGGACCGGCCCTGCTCCAGCGCATGCCTCAGGTGATCCTGATAGAGTTCTCGGTTAGGCAGATTCGTCAGGCCATCGTGGTGCGCCATATGGGCAATCCGGGCCTCGGCCCTGCGCCGCTCGGTGATATCGACAATGGCCACGAGAAAACCGTCGCGGCCATCGAACGCAACGCGTCGTCCAAATGTCAGCACCTGAATCTCGCCGCCATCGGCCTTGAGATGCCGCCAGTTGCGGCCGGAATGATAGTTCTCGCCGATCCGCTGCAAGGCCTCGGTGTGGGTCACCCATTCATCTTCAGGCCAAATCTCCCGAAGCTTCATTCGCAGAAACGTCGCACGGCTGTACCCGTAATGCTGCACGGCCGCATCGTTGACGCTGATGAACCCGGTCGTCTCGGCATCGAATACCCACATCGGCATCGGATTATTGTCGAACAGTAGACGAAACGAAGCCTCACGCCGCTTGAGAGCCGTGACATCCGAAATCGTCAACGAAAGAATGTCGCCGAAGGCCGCCGCTCCCAGTTTCAGATTCCTTTGATCGCTGTCGATTTCGAATTGCTGCCCGTCGCCGCTCTTGATGACGTCGAGGAACCGCGCAATCACCTCAGGCAAACACAGCAAGTTTCCGCCGGCGCTGAGCCGGTGCCACAGCAGGTCGGTCGACGGCAGCTTCAGCAGCCGGGACGCGCCCTGATTATGATGGACGATCTGGAAATCGAACGGATACCCGGTGGAATCGCGGATCGCCGCAAGCGACAGGACGCCCTCATCGGTCGTAGAGAAAATCGCTTCCAGCAGATTGTACTGCAATCCACGCTCGTTGACGTAGGCGCCGATCAGCGTGCCGCCCCATCGCGAGGAAGTCGGCAGCGCCAGAATATCGTAGGTCTGGACCACCCCGTCGCGCACGCAGTGTGCCGCAGCCAGGTAGGGCCGGCCGCTCCGAATTGCGCTGGCCGCGGCTTCGTTGAGCGCGGTGGCACAATCAGGCGACAGCTCGGTCAGGGGGATATCCCAGCGGTCGTCGCCGAGCCATTTCTGGGCGTAGCGACCGGTGCGCGACACTTCGAGCGTGTCATGATTGCTCTTCAGCAGGACGATGTGATCCGCCAGCCGCCCGAGGCTGCCCAGCATCACGTCTTCATAGCGCGGCAGCCCTTCGTCGGGCCGCAGCGCTGCCTGCCATTTGCGCTGCAGAACCGGAACGTCATCGAACATCTCGGTGTTGCATTTGCCGGACGATTTCTTGGCCGCAATCATGTTGTTCCCCACCGCGCGAATGTTCGAGCCTCACCCATCCAATGCAGGCCGGCTTAATGCGGTGTGAAAATTGCGGGAGCGGTATGCCCACCCGGCGATTATGACAGTTTAAAGCGTTGCGATGGTTAGTCCACGTTAGCAACTATGACAACCGGATGTGTCAGCGTGAGGCGGCAACCTAGCGCGCGACGACCTCGACCTCGCCGTCGACACCGTTGACGACGTTGAAGGGACGCTCGAACACCTTGCCCTCGTTCTTGGCAATGGCGCGATACTCGCCTTCGGACAGCACGACGCGGGGGAATGCGCCGATCGATTCCTTGATGACGTCGCCGCTTGGCGTAATCACCGACCATGCCGTGTTCGCCAGTGCCTCGCCGCCCTTGTCGCCCACCAGTTTCAGGGTGATCACCGCAGCGCGATGGGTGATGACCACGTCGGTCAGCTTGCCGGCCTGAACGCGGATATCCGAGCGCACCACTGAATTGGCGTCGCCATAATTCGAAATGATGTAGTAGGTTCCCTCCGGCAGCAGCGCGACATCGCCGGCGGCAACGTTCGGCACCAGCGCCGCGCGATCGCCGCCGTCGAATTGGCTGCCTTTGTAGAGCGCGAAGGAAATCTGGTTCGGCGGAATCCGGCTGGTGCCGACGCGGCCCTCGATGCGCAGCCCGCCTGCCGGAAGCACGAAGGATTCCCGGTCGGTTTCGGACTTCAGCGTTACCGGCCGCACCGCGCTGACCAGACCCATCGTGACATGCACGACATAGCCGCCCGGCGGCAGCACGATGTTGGGCGTGGCGCCGCGATCCTCTCGGATAAGTTTGAAAATGCCAGTTTCATCCGGCTTGTCGGCGAACACCCGCCACACCAGTCCGCTGTTGATGACCGGCAGATCCTTGCCGTAGCGCGCCGTCAGCGACAGCACTGCCTGGCCGGCGGTGGACGACGGTGCGGCCACCGGCGGCACAGCGGCGATCGGCGGCTGCGTCATCGGTGCCGGCAGAGTCGGGGTCGATGCCGGACCCGACGGCGGCGCCAGATTCATCGCGGGTCCGGAAGGCACGTCCGGAACCGACGCCGGCGGCACCGGCGGCGGCCGGTCGCTGAACATCTGCGCAGAGGCGGGAGATGCGATCACAGCAGCCAGCATGGCCGCGAGCGCAAGCACCGGGAACAGGGGTCGGCCCCACCCGGATCCTGCCATCCCTTGATCCCCTGACGTCATGGGGCATGCTTTTCACTGAAAACGCGGCAAATTCAAGCCTGTGGCAAACGGTTTGCAAGATGTTCCGGCCGCGGAACCCAAAAAAGCCCAGGAGTCAGGCAGGGGCTGATCAACAATGGAATGATATAGTAAGGTTGCGAACCAGGCGCGATCCCGCCTGACCGGTGGACAGCATGAACCAAGTTTATCCATGCATTCCGTGGTCTGGGTGAGGGACGTGGCAAAGGGCTTGTCCGACAAGGAGATACCCGGTGCTGAAGAGTTTGATCGGCCTCGGCCAGGATGATGCTGAAGCCGAGGACAAGGTAGGGCTCGGCAGCATCAGGCGGCCGGTGATCGGGCTGGCGCTGGGCGGCGGCGCCGCGCGGGGATTTGCCCATATCGGCATTCTCCGAGCCTTGCTTGCCCACGGTATCGTTCCCAATGTCGTGGTCGGCACCTCGATCGGCGCGGTGGTCGGCGGCGCCTATGCCGCCGGGCAGCTCGATACGTTGGAGCGATGGGCGCGCGGCCTGCAGCCGCGAAACATCCTCGGCTATCTCGATATCCGCCTTAACGGCTCCGGCCTGATCGGCGGCGACAAGCTGGCGTCGCAGCTGGAGGCCGCCATCGGCCCCACCCTGATCGAGGATTTGCCGCTGAAGTTTGCGACGGTGGCAACCGAAGTGCGCACCGGCCACGAGATCTGGCTGACGCACGGCCGCATGGTCGACGCCATGCGCGCATCCTACGCGTTGCCCGGGATTTTCTCCCCCGTGCTGGTGGGCGATCGCTGGCTGGTTGACGGCGCGCTGGTCAATCCGGTGCCGGTGTCGGCCGCGCGCGCCCTCGGGGCGGAAATCGTGATCGCCGCCAATCTCTGCAGCGACATCTTTTCCACGACGATTTACGCCCATGGCCCGACAGCCGGCGCGCCGGAGGCTGAGGCCGGGCCGTCGCCGACGAAACGCCGCTTCGGCAGGTTGTTTTCCGCAGAACGCGCCATGAAACGCGAGTTTTTCGGCAGCGGCGGACGTCCGGGCATATCATCGGTCATGGTCGACGCCTTCAACATCATGCAGGACCGCATTACCCGCGCGCGCCTCGCCGGCGATCCGCCGGATCTGCTGATCACGCCTCGCGTCGGCCAGATCGGCTGGTTCGATTTCCACCGCGCCGAGGATCTGATCGCCCATGGCGCACGCGCCGCCGAACGCGCCATCGACTCCATCCAGGAAGCCATCCACATGCTGGCGCCAGTTCCCGGCGAACCGGGCGCAGTGGTCGAAAAAACGAAATGACGATTTCGGCCTGAATCAGGCGGTCTTGATGTAGTCGCGCAGCGCTTCCTGCTCGGTTTCGAATTCCCTGACCCGCCGCTTGACGACATCACCGATCGAGATCAGGCCGACCACCTTGCCGTCCTCGACGACCGGCAAATGCCGGAACTTTCCCAGGGTCATCATTTCCATGATTGCGCTGACGGTGTCCGACTCCCGGCAGCTGACGACTTTCCGCGTCATCACAGCGCTGACCGGCTCGTCGAGCACCCTGGCGCCGCGCTCGCCGAGCACGCGCACGATGTCGCGCTCCGACAGGATGCCCTCGATGCGGCCGCCGCTCATCACCAGAACGGCGCCGATCTTCTTGTCAGCCAGAATCTTGATCGCCGCCGAGAGCTTGGCGTCGGGCTCGACACCCGTGACGTGATGGCCCTTGGAGTCGAGGATTGCACGTACCGTCATTGTCGTCTCCCTGAAGCCGATCGCGCCCTCGAGCGAGCGCGATCTTCGTTTCCTTGAGTTTTCAATCAACAGTCCAGCGCCGATTTCGTTGCAGGCGCATTCGGCAAGCACGGCCATTAAGCGGGTTTGCGGGCTTGGGCCCTGCTTCACGCCATGACAATGATGTATGAAATCGCGTTGCGCCGCAAGCGATGATCAACGATGATCAGCCACGATCCGAAAGGTCCCGGGACGCCACATCTGCGGCATTGACAGCCGCGCGCGGCACCGGATCGAACAGCGAGAACAACACCAGGCCTGCGAAGAATCCACCGATATGCGCCTGCCATGCGACGCTGGCGCCGTCGGCGCCGATCGCGATCGATCCGATGCCGAAGATGATGTTGACCCCGAACCAGACCGCGAGAAAGCCGAGCACGCGCGGGTCGCGAAATGCGCGCATCAGCGAAAGCGCAGGTACGCGCGCCGCGGCATCGGCGTCACCGCGGCGGAACGACAGGAAGCTCCCCTGCACGAAGGCAAAGCGGATCGCCGCCGCCATCGCGCCGGACACCGACGCCGAAGCCCCGATCATCGGCGCTATCGCATGCTCATGGGTGACGAGATGCGCCAGCGCCCCGGCCACGGCGGTCACCGCCATGAAGGCGAAGAACCTGAGCGCGCCGAAGCGTCGCGCCAGCGCGCTGCCGAACGGCAGCAGCCACAGCACGTTGAAACCGATATGGCTGAGATTGGCGTGCAGCAGCGAATAGGTGACGAAGGTCCAGATCTTGGCGCCGGCGCCGCCCGGAAAGGCGATTGTCAGCAGCGTGGAATCGTAGCGTTTCGGAATGAAACCGAACAGCTCGATGGTCCAATATTCCAGATCGGGCGGCAGCAGCACGCGCAGGTGAACGACCGCAAGCAGCAGCACATAGGCGGTCAGCGCGCCGGGCAGCGTCAGGATCGGTTCGCGCGGCCTGTCATGCGGCAATTGTGGCGGGGATTCCAAGGGCTCGAAACCTGACGCAAGCGGCTCACGGGAGCGATTGCGCCCCAATAGGCGGCTTGCCCGGGCGGCGCAAGGGCGCAAATATCCGCCTCTCGCGGTTCGGACGCGATCAAAGAAGAAGGGAGGGTGCTGAGAACACCCTCCCTCATCCGTGCTGATCTTCTCGCGCCGAGGTCGGGCGACATCCCACCCCTCCCCGCGCGACGACCAAACTGTCTGACGCCGCCTGTGTAACTATTCGCCGGCCCCTGGAGAAAACCGGCGAACCAGAGCGAGCGGACCCTAGACAGCTCCGGGCCGATCCCCAAGCGCATAGTTAACTTAACCTTAACGGCGCAAAGACGCCGCCGGGCCTGCGAAAGCGCCGCGGCGGCATGGACGCTGCAAAGCCTGTCTTGCAAAACAAATCGGGGAAAGCGCGTGGGCGAAAGCGGGACATACCTGTCCCACCGAGCCGGGCGCCCGGGCAAGGCCGACAAATGAAACATCCGTCAAGCCGCGAATTCTACGCCTACTGGGACGCGAAGCGCGGCAGCGCGCGCGCCCCCGATCGCAGCGAGATCGAACCGGGCGCGGTGCGTGAACTGCTCGGCGACATCTTCGTGCTGTCTTACGACAGCGCCGCCGGCTACCCGTTTCGCGTCGCGGGAACCCGGGTATGTGCCCTGCTCGGCTGCGATCTGAAGGATCGCAGTTTTTCCGCGCTGTTTGCAGCCGAGGGCCGTCGCGAGATCGAGGAAATCCTCGCCGTGGTATCGGAAGAAATGCTGGCCGCGGTCGTCGGCATCGCTGCCGTATCGGCGGATGGCAGACCGGCACATCTGGAGCTGCTGCTGCTGCCGTTCAGCAGCCGTGCGCATACCCCGCTGAGTCTGACGGGGTTGCTGGCGCCGTTCGAAAGCGATCGTCGCCAGCTCAGGGATTTCAAAGTGACGTCATGGCGCTATATCAACCACCAACCGCAAAAATTCGTTCCGCGCGCTTTACGCAAGCTCGCGGTCGCCCGCGGCTTCATGGTGTATGAAGGGCTGCGCTGAAGCGCGCTCGCCCAAATCGAACGTCGAATCTACTTTTCATGACCTCCGTATTTATCGCGTGGCGGAATTAGACGAGCTTCGACCTCTACGAAGAATGACGCCCGCGCATTCAGGCTGCGAGACGTCACTGCGGTTGCACGCGACAAGGGCGCGCAGCGGAAGCAGTTTGACAGATTGGACGTGACGCCACGTCCAACGCATGTCAGTATCCCGACACAATCAAAAGCCGCACGCGTCGGACGACGTGCGGCTGCCAGGGAGGGGACTGCATGACGTCGGCACGCGCGACGGAGCGATTCCCTGTGGCCTAACGGTCCGTAGGCGTCGCATGGCACAACAGATTGTCCATCGTCTGCTGATTTCGTTCCCCGCTCTGCTCGGGGTGCTGTTCCTCTGCTTTTGTCTGTTGCAGGTGGTGCCGGCGGATCCCGCGATGATCATCGCCGGTCCCGACGCCAAGGCCGAGACCATCGCCGCCATCCGCCTGGAGCTCGGCCTCGACCGCTCGATCCCCGTCCAGTTCTTCGAATATATCCTGCGGGTCCTGCGCGGCGATCTCGGCCGCTCGATCATTTCCAACAGGATGGTGAGCGAAGAATTGGCGATGACCATCGGCCCGACCGTCGAGCTGATGCTGGGGGCGATGCTGATTGCGGTGCCGATCGGTCTCGCGCTTGGAACACTGGCGGCGGTGAATCGCGGGCGCCTCTCCGATCGCGTCATCATGGCCTGCTCGGTGGCCGGGGTTTCCATGCCGGTGTTCTTCATCGGCCTGATCCTGATCCAGTATGTCGGTTACAAATGGGCGCTGCTGCCGTTCACCGGACGCACCGGACCGGTATGGGCCGGCGGATTGCCGAGCCTGATCCTGCCCGCCACGACGCTGGGCCTCGTGCTGATCGGACCGATCGCGCGGCTGACGCGCACCGCCGTGCTGGAAGTGCTGGGCGCCGATTTCGTGCGCACCGCGCGCGCCAAGGGACTGCGCGAGACGGTGGTGATCATCCACCACGCGCTGCGCAATGCCATGATCCCGGTCGTCACCTTGATCGGGCTGCAGGCGGCCTTCCTGCTCGGCGGCGCCGTGGTCACGGAAACGATGTTCTCTTGGCCCGGCGTCGGCCGGCTCGCGGTCGGCGCCATCGTTTCCAGCGACTTTCCGACCGCGCAAGGCGCGATCATGATTCTCGCCGTCGCCTTCCTGTCGATCAACCTTCTGGTCGACGTGCTCTACGTCTATCTCGATCCCAGGGTGCAGCGCCGATGAGCGTCGAGGCCCTCGAAACCCCCTTTGCCGTGGACCCCGAAGCAGCGGTGTTCGCCCGCGCAGGCATCATGCGGCGGCTGGCGCGCGACCGGGTGGCGGCGGCGGCCGCGCTGCTGCTCACGGGAATCGTGCTGGCCGCGCTGTTCGCGCCGTGGGTCGCGCCCTACGATCCTTACTTCACGGACCTCACCAAGGTGATGCAGCCGCCCGGCGCCGAGCACTGGTTCGGCACCGACAACACCGGCCGCGACATTCTGAGCCGCGTCATCTACGGCACGCGCAGCACGCTGATGCTGGGGCTGGTCGGCGTCATCGTCGGCGGCCTGATCGGGGGCGTCTTGGGCATCCTCGCGGCCTATTACCGGCGGCTGGACGGCTGGATCATGCGGCTGGTCGACGTGATGCTGGCGTTCCCGGCGATCCTAATCGGGCTTGCGGTGGCCGCGATCTTCGGCGCAGGGCTCGCCGCCGTGGTGATTGCGCTGGTCGTCGCCACCGTGCCCGATGTGGCGCGGGTGGCGCGCGGCGCCGCGGTGGGCGTGATGGGCCAGGAATTCATGGAAGCCGGCCGCGCGGTGGGCGTGTCCGACGGCGCCCTGATCTGGCGCTACCTGACGCTCAACTGCATTTCGACGATCTTCGTATTCCTCACCCTGCGCTTTGGCCAGATCATCCTGATCGGCTCGGCGCTCGGCTTCCTCGGCATGGGCGCGCAACCGCCGACCGCCGAACTCGGCATGATGGCGGCCCAGGGCCGCGACTTCCTGTTCATGGCGCCGCACATCGCGACGATCCCGAGCTGCGCGATCTTCGTGATCGTGCTGGCCGCCAACCTTCTGGGCGACGCCTTCCGCGACGTCCTCGATCCGAGGCTGCAGACATGATCAGAACCGTTCTGGGTGTGGCATTGGCGTTGAGCATTTCCGGTTCCGCAGCGGCCCAGACGCTCACCTTGATGAAGGGCATCGATGCGCCGCACTACGATGCGCACCGCACCACCTGGGGGCCGACCTCCGACATCGTCAACATGTTCCAGGACACGCTGGTGGCGCTCGACTGGGATGGCCGCACGCCGATTCCCTATCTCGCCAAATCGTGGACGGTGAGCCCCGACGGCAAGACCTACACCTTCAAGCTGCGCGACGACGTGCAGTTCTGCAGCGGCAAGAAGTTTACGGCCGAGGATGTGATCTACAGCTTCAAGCGGCTCAAGGATCCGGCAATCAAGGGGCCGTATGCCTGGCGCGCCGGCAACATCAAGGAATTGCGCGCACCCGATCCCTACACCGTCGAATACGAACTCGATGAACCCTACTCCGAACTGCTCCTGCAACTGACCATGTTCACCAACGTGATCCACAACAAGGAAAGCGTGGAGGCGCTGGGCAAGGACTACGGCATCAAGGGCGCCGACGGCACCGGGCCGTGGTGCTTCGAGTCATGGCATCCGCGCACCGAGATCGTGCTGAAACGGCACGACGCCTACAAGTGGGGCCCGTCGATGTACCAGAACAAGGGCCCGGTGAAATTCGAGAAGCTGGTGGTCAAGATCGTGCCTGAGGAATCCAGCCGCGTCGCAGCGATGATGGCCGGTCAGTTCGACATCACGCACCAGTTTCCGCCGGCGTTCATCGCCCAGGCCAAGGCTGCGCCGATGCTGTCGGTCACCGGAGCCAAGCCTAACTTCCAGCTGCTCTACTTCGGCTTCAAGACGACGCGGCCGATGGTCGCCGACAAGCGCGTCCGCGAAGCGATGAGTATCGCCATCAACCGCGCCGAGATCGCCAAGGCCATGCTGCAGGGCAATGCCGATCCGGCCTTTACCTTCGTCGACAAGGATGCGCTCGACCACGACCCGAAGACGGCTGATATTATCAAGGAAGACCTCGAGCGCGCGAAGAAGCTGCTGGACGACGCCGGCTGGAAGCCCGGCGCCGACGGCGTACGCGAGAAGGACGGCGTCAAGCTGCAGCCCAAGGTCTATTATACGCAGGCCGGCAATACGCCGCGCGTCGCCGAGGCGATCCAGGGATATCTCCGCCGCATCGGCGTCCACTGGCAGCTGCAGCCCTGGGACTCGACCATCGCGGCGGCCAAGATGGCCGAGCAGGATTACGAGATCTGGTCGGTGACGGTGCCTTATCTGTCGGCCGGCGACCTCATGAACATCTACTTCGATTCCCGCAACATCCCGACGCCCAACCGGATGAACTGGAAGGACGCCGAAACCGACGAGTGGCTGAAGCAGGGTCGCTCCGCTCTGACCGAGGCCGATCGCGCCAAGTATTACGCGCTGGTCCAGCAGAAGGTCATGCAGGAGCACCTGTGGATTCCGGTTCTCAACATCAACATGGACCAGGTGGCCAACAAGAAGATCAAGGGCGCCCGACCGCACATGATCTACCAGAACACCTTCTACAAGGGTCTGGACGCCTCGCTTTAGACAATCAACCAAGGGAGCAAACGACGATGCGTGGCATTTTCACGGCCGCTGTGGCGCTACTCGGAGTGGTCGGAGCATCTTTCGCGAGCGAGGCGCAGACCTTGAAGATCATGAAGTCGCTCGACGCACCGCATTACGACGGCCAGCGCACGACCTGGTCGCCAACCTCCGATATCGTCAACATGTTTCAGGACACGCTGCTGGCGCTCGACTGGGACGGCAGGACCCCGATCCCCTATCTCGCGAAGTCATGGACCGTCTCGCCGGACGGCAAGACCTATACTTTCAAGCTGCGCGACGACGTGCAGTTCTGCAGCGGCAAGAAATTCACTGCCGCGGATGTAATCTACAGCTTCAAGCGCCTGAAGGATCCGGAAACCAAGGCGCCCTACGCATGGCGCGCCGGCAACATCAAGGAACTGCGCGCGCCAGATCCCTACACCGTAGAATACGAAATGAACGAGCCTTACTCCGAGCTGCTGCTGCAGCTCACCATGTACACCAACGCCATCCACAACCAGGAGAGCGTGGAGTCGCTCGGCAAGGACTACGGCATCAAGGCAATCGACGGAACCGGGCCGTGGTGCTTCGAGAGCTGGCAGCCGCGCACCGAAATCGTGCTGAAGCGCCATGACGCCTACAAATGGGGACCGTCGATGTACAAGAACAAAGGCCCGGTGAAGTTCGAGAGGCTCAGCATCAAGATCGTGCCGGAGGATGCAAGCCGCGTCGCCGCCATGCTGGGCGGGCAGTTCGACGTCAGCCACCAGATTCCGCTGCAGTTCATCCAGCAGGTCAAGGCCGCGCCCAACCTCACTGTCCAGGAGGCCAAGCCGAACTTCCAACTCATGTATTACGGCTACAAGATCACGCGGCCCATGGTAGCCGACAAGCGCGTGCGCGAGGCAATGAACATTGCCATCAACCGCGCCGACATTGTCAAGGGCATCATGCTGGGCAACGCCGAGCCGGCGTTCACCTTCGTCGATCCGACGGCGCTCGACTTCGCCGCGAAGACCAAGGGCATTATCAGGGAAGACGTCGAACGCGCCAAGCAGCTGCTGGAGGAGGCCGGCTGGAAGGTCGGCAGCGACGGCATCCGCGAGAAGGACGGCGTCAAGCTCGCGCCAAAGGTCCTGTTCACGCAGGTCGCCTATTTCCCGCGAGTCTCCGAGGCGATCCAGGGCTACATGCGCAAGATCGGCGTCGACTGGAAGATCGTCGGCTTCGATTCCACGATCGCGCCCGCCGAGATGGCCAAGCAGGATTACGAGCTCTGGACGGTGACGGTGCCCTATCTGTCGGCGGGCGAACTGATGAACATCTATTTCAACTCGAAGAACATCCCGACGCCCAACCGCATGAACTGGAAGGACCCCGAGACCGACGAGTGGCTGCAAGCCGGCCGCGCCGCGATTACCGACGCCGACCGCGCGCTCAACTATGCCCGCGTGCAGGAAAAGGTGATGGGGGAGCATCTGTGGATGCCGGTGATGAACATCGCCATGTACACGACGAGTCTGAAGAAGATGAATGGGGTCCGGCCGCACATGCTCTATCAGAACACCTTCTACAAGGGACTGGATTACTCCTACTGATGGAAAAGCTCCTCGAGGTCCGCGGCCTCAAGACCCACTTCGCGACGGACCGCGGCCTGTTCCGCGCCGTCGATGGCATCAGCTTCAGCGTGCCGCGCGGCCGTACCGTCGGTCTGGTCGGCGAATCCGGCTGCGGCAAGAGCGTGACGTCGCTCTCCATCATGGGTCTGGTGCCGAGCCCACCGGGCAACGTCGAAGCCGAGGCGGTGATGTTCGGCAACCGCGACGTGCTGACGCTGTCGGCCGACGAGCGCCGCAAACTGCGCGGCGGCAAGATGTCGATGATCTTCCAGGAGCCGATGACCTCGCTCAATCCGGTCCACACCATCGGGCAGCAGATCGTGGAGGCGATCCTCGCCCATACCACGATGTCGCCGCAGGCCGCCAAGGCTCGTGCGGTCGAGATGCTCGAACTGGTGCGGATTCCCTCGGCGGCACAGCGCGTCGACGACTATCCACACAGCCTGTCCGGCGGCATGCGACAGCGTGTCATGATCGCGATGGCGCTATCGTGCGAGCCAGCGCTGTTGATCGCCGACGAACCGACCACCGCGCTCGACGTCACCATCCAGGCCCAGATTCTCGACCTGCTGAGCGACCTCCAGCGCCGCCTCGGCATGGCGATCCTGATCATCACCCACGATCTCGGCGTGATCGCCGAGGTCGCCGACCAGGTGTTGGTGATGTATGCCGGCCAGATCGTCGAAAGCGCCGATGTGACCGACCTGTTCGCCGACCCCCAACACCCCTACACCATCGGTCTGCTGGGCTCGATCCCGCGTCTCGACGTCGACCGCAAGCGACTCGCCACCATCGAAGGCACGGTGCCGAGCCCCAACAACCAGCCCAAAGGCTGCCGCTTCGCGCCGCGCTGTCCGTTCGCCGACCGGCGCTGCCGGCTGGAGCCGCCGCCGCTCCGCGACATCGCACCCGGACACCTGGTCGCCTGCTGGAAGGCCCCGGTCGAGGTGGCGGCATGAGCGAGGTTCCGGTGCTGCAGGTCGATGGGCTGGTCAAGCATTTCCAGGTCAGTCGCGGCATTATCCTGCGTCGGCAGGTGGGACTGGTGCGCGCCGTCGAAGACGTCAGTTTCGAAATCGCCCGCGGCGAGACGCTGGCGCTGGTGGGTGAATCCGGCTGCGGCAAGTCCACCACCGGACGGCTGGTGCTGCGCCTGATGGATCCGACCGCGGGCTCCGTCCGCTTCAAGGGCGAGGAGATCGCCAATCTCGGCAAGGATGCGCTGCGCCGGCTGCGCCGGCACATGCAGATCATCTTCCAGGACCCCTACGCCTCGCTCAACCCGCGCATGACCGTGGGCGAGATCCTGGCCGAGCCGCAGCGGGTGCACGATATCGGGGACGCCGCATCGCGCGAGGCGCGCGGGCGCGAGTTGCTGGAGATCGTCGGCCTGTTGCCCGAACATGCGCGGCGCTATCCGCATCAGTTCTCCGGCGGGCAACGCCAGCGCATCGGCATCGCCCGCGCGCTGGCCGTCAATCCCGACCTGATCATCTGCGACGAGCCGGTCTCCGCGCTCGACGTGTCGATCCAGGCGCAGATCGTCAACCTGTTGCAGAATCTGCAGCAGCGCTTCGGGCTTTCCTATTTGTTCATTGCGCATGATCTCGCCGTGGTGAAGCACATCAGCGACCGCGTGGCGGTGATGTATCTCGGCAAGCTGGTCGAGATCGCCGACAAGAAGACGATCTATGCGAGGCCGCTGCACCCCTACACCCACGCGCTGCTGGCGGCGATTCCAAAACCCGACCCGAGCCTGCGCGCCAAGCGCGTCATGCTGCAGGGCGACGTGCCGAGCCCGTTCAACCCGCCGACCGGCTGCCGCTTCCACACCCGCTGCCCGCACGCCCAGCCGCGCTGCTCGGCGGAGGAGCCCAGACTGCGCGAGGCCGCCCCCGGCCATCGCGTCGCCTGTCATTTTTTCGAAACGCTGCCCGTACCCACCATCATCGCGCGCGCCGGCGCCGCCAACGGCAAATTCGCCGAGCGGCTGGCGGCGTTCGAGGCGGCGAAGCGCACGCGGGCATCCGGCTGACCGGCGCGTGAACGGCGAATGCGGATGAGCAGCGCCATCCGGGAACGAACCAGAGAGGTTAGCTCCGGATTGCGCGGCGCTTCACCAGGACCATGATTCAGAACTGAAAGGCGCGAAGCGGTCGGACCGGACCGGCCACCAGCATCCCGCGGGCAAGAAGGGCCAGGTTCCGCTCCTGCTCAGACCGCTCGCACGATCCTGCTCACGCGGCGGCAACCGTCGTCCATGACGTGTCATTCGCACCGGGAGCATTGCCGGACTTCGCGCTGTCGCCCGCGTTGACCATATTGCATTCCTTGAAGTGGTCGGAGATCGCGTCGGCTGCGAGATGCTCCCACCGTTCAGCCTGGCCGAGCAATTGCCAGTTTAGTTGGGGCTCGTAGGCTGCCTGTTGCCGGCAGAGCGAAGCCAACGCGCGATACCGAGAAGCGTTCTTCATTGCCACCTCCCTCGACTTGATGCTTAAGCTTATTCCCTCTCTTGCGTCAGAGTCATTATGATTATGAGACAGAACTATTTCCGATTTGTCGTCTGGGCGACCAAGGAACGCGGATTTGACAGAACCTCGGAATGAGTTTCCGCAACCTTGCTCCCCGGCCGGACTCGATGGTGCGGTGCAATTGGTGGCGTGCAAGCTCAAGCCGTCATCACAACGACCGACGGCCGTAAGGATTCGGAACACGACCTCAGCAAGCCAGCCATCCTGCGGGGCAGCCTCGTTAATTTTCCAGTACCGGATTTCCGAGGGCAGAACCCTATCGCAGGAACTTCTCGGCGAGTGAGGCGTAAAATAGCCCAACGGCGCAGGAGTTCACATTGTCAGGCTTGAGCAACAGCTCACGTCTATCGTTTGCCCTCACACTGACTGACGGGACGGTGATCGCGACCGTGGGTGAGGCGGCGGTCTATTTTGCAGGCCTCGCCCCTGAGCAGCGCGACGAGGGCCATTGGACGATCGCCATTCGGATGCTGAACAATGCCCTGAAGGAGCCGACCTATCTCAGGACCGCAACGATGTCGCTTCAAACCGCTCTCGTTCTGGAGGGCATACTTGCTTCCCCTCCCCCGCTTGACGGTCATTGAGTGTGTTAGCCAGGTCACAGCGAATCGATCGCGCATCTGCTACCCGTTAGAGCTCGTATGGCCGCAAACAAGGTAACGGCGGTACACGAGCCTGGCTTTTTTCAAGCTATGACTTTGAGCCGTCCCTCGGGCGGCTCTTTTTCTTTCGCCAGTTCCTCGAGAACTGCGGCCAATCGCCGGGAGCCTCGCCTGACATCCGCGGGTTGCTCTATTCCGCCAGTTCCGGCCACGGCACGATGGTCGACTTCACCGTCTTCATCGCCATCGCATCGGCGACCGCACGGCCGATCCCTTCTTCGGTAAACGGATATATCGTCTGCATCTCCAGCCACGGATATTTGTCGCGGGTGCGGTAGAGCATGTCGACGCCGAGCGGCAGGTCGTTTCCGGTAAAGCCCCAGGAGCCCAGCACGTTGAGGTCTTTGGTGCAGATACGATGCCATGAGGTATTGATCGAGCCGGCATCGGTGAACTGGCCCATCTCGACATAGGTGCCGCCGTCGCGCAGCATCTCGATCCCCTCGGGGCCGGCGCTCGGATGGCCCGAGCAATCCATCACCAGATCCGCGCCAAACCCGCCGACGATGTCGCGCACCGCCTTGATGCGCGCTTCCGGCGTCGTGACCCGTTCGATATCGACAGTCGCTTCCGCGCCGAACTTGCGCGCCAGCGCCAGCCGCGGATTCTCCGGCGCGCCGACGCAGATCACCCGCCCCGCGCCCATCTCCTGCGCCGCCGCCACCGCCAGAATCCCGATCGGACCGGAGCCCTGAATGACGACGGTGTCGCCCCAGGTGAAGCCGCCGGCACGGCTCGCGCGGTTGAAGGCGCGGATGCAGGAGGTCAAAGGCTCCGACAGCGCGCCGAGCCGCAGCGACATGTCGTCGGGGAGCTTGTAGATCTTGGTGCCCGGCAACATCTCGAGATCGACATAGACATATTCGGCCCATCCGCCCCACAGATGCGGCGCCTTGTCGAAGCCAAGATAACGGCCGTAATACACCGGCGTCAGACACTTGTTGGCGCTCGCGGGGTAATGGATGCAGTAATAGCAATTGCCGCAAGGCATCAGCGGCGGAATCATCACCTTCGAGCCGACGTTAAGCGGCTTGCTCATGAAGTCCTCGGTGAATTCGGAGCCGACCTCGACCAGCACGCCGCCGATCTCATGGCCGAGCGTGAACGGCCACGGCAACGGCTTCGGCCAATGGCCTTTCAGGATGTGCAGGTCGGTGCCGCAGACACCGCAGGCGCCGACCTTGATCAGTGCCGCCTTCTTCGCGATCTTCGGCCAAGGCACGGTGCGGATGAGCGGCTGCGCGCCGGGGCCGTCATAGGTGGCGACGCGGATCTGTTCCATGGTTTTCCTCCGGCCCTTCGGCGAGTGTTGGTTTTTTGGATGCGTGGGCAAAGGCAGGTTAAGCGAGGGGAGACGAGATGCCAATGATGGGCATTGTGTGACAGCTGCGTCCAGCGGTCTCGGTTTGCACCACCACACGGTGTGGGAGTGATGTGCGCAATCGCTGGGCTGCCCTGGCCGTTCTGTTTGTGGTTCGCGCCACTATGTCCCTTCCGGTTTCAGGGCGTCGCGGCGCCGCCGCCGCTGCTGACAGATGAATTCGGCACGGCAATGATCTTGCTCGCGGGTGAGCTGTGGGGGTTTGACAGGATATCGCCCCCGACACCGGAAGCAGCGTGATCTTCCCCTCATGCAACCGCCGCTAACTCCTCGTTAACCTTGCCGGCCGTAGGGTTTGACGACACCGAGAAGCCGGTGGTCGGGTGGCGAAGATGGCGTTGGCGCACAGAAAAACGATCTTGCCGGCCGCCGAAGAGCGACGGCGCTTCCAGCGGGTGAAGGTCCATCTGCTCGGCCGCTACATGCTGCCGGACCGCCGTGAGTTTCCGTGCCAGATCATCAATATGTCGCCGGGCGGGCTCGCTCTGCTGGCGCCAGGTATCGGCAATGTCGGCGACCGCGTGATCGCCTATCTCGACCATATCGGCCGAGTCGAAGGCAAGATCACCCGCATCATCGACAATGGTTTTGCCATGAGCGTGGGCGCCACCGCCCGCAAACGCGACAAGCTGGCGGCCCAACTGACCTGGCTCGCCAACCGCGACATCCTCAACCTGCCGGAAGACCGCCGCCACGACCGCATCATCCCGCGCAACCCGATTTCGCTGCTCACCCTCGAAGACGGCACCAAGATGACTTGCCGGATTATCGACATGTCGCTGTCGGGCGCCGCCATCGCCGCGGAAAACCGCCCGCCGCTGAAATCGCTGGTCTTGCTCGGCAAGGTGCAGGCCCGGGTGGTGCGGAATCTCGAGGAAGGTTTTGCCCTGGAGTTCGTGCACGAGCAGCTGGCCGAGACACTCGAAGACAGCGTTACCGCGCGGTAAAGCGCTTCAGTCCGCATTTCCCCGTTTTGGAGAGACGCGAAGGCGTGTCCGCGCTGCGGATGCCGCCTTCTGCCGTTTCGGCACCGGCCCAAACCGGTTAACGCCGCGGGCCTGGGCTGCAGCAAACCCAGCATATGCGGCCTCGCATCCCTTAATATCGACCATTTGAAGCAGTTGCGGTTGTCTAAAATTTTAGATGACTTTTATTCAAGTATAGATCGAATTCGCCGCTTCTTTTACTTGGATTCGCTTCAAATGTACTTGGCTTACTTAGCGGCGGCGCAAAACCTTTGTGCGAAACGTGGTCCCAACAAGAAACGGGGGCCACAATGTTTGGGTTCGGGGGACAGGGGAAAGGATGGGCGGTCGTCGCCATCCTGATTGGCTTGAATGCGCCGGCGCAGGCCGGTGAGACGCTCTACGCAAGCCTTGGCGACACCACGCGCTCGCCGATCGGCTGGGTCGAATTCTGCGCCGAGAATCCCGGCGACTGCCGAGGCCGCGCATCGCAGCCGCGCGACATCGTGATGTCGCAGACGGCATGGCGGGACCTCGTGCGGGTCAACAAGTGGGTGAACGAAACGGTCAAGCCGATGACCGACATGGACCATTGGGGCACGATCGAGAAATGGTCGTTGCCGACGGATGGCTACGGCGACTGCGAGGACTACGTGCTGTTGAAGCGCAAGATGCTGATCGACGCCGGCTGGCCGCGGGAAGCCCTGCTGATCACGGTGGTGCGCGACAAAAAGGGCGAAGGCCATGCGGTCCTGACGGTGAAAAGCGACAAGGGCGAGTTCGTGCTCGACAACCAGAACGAAAGCGTTCTGGCCTGGACCGAGACCGGATACCGCTTCGTCAAGCGTCAGTCGCAGAGCGATTCGAACGTATGGGTCGCGCTGGGCGACAGCCGCCCGGCCGTTGCCACCGCGAGCGCCAGAGATCGCTGACAGAGAATCACAGGACACGCGACCCGGTCACATCCCCACCCCTCCCCGTCCCAGACCGGATCGCGCGCGGCCAGCTCTCCCCCAAGAGCTGGCCGCAACTTTTTGGGCCATGAAACTCCTGAGTTTTCAGTAGCTTGATGTCATACCGTGGTTCGGCCCGAGCAGCTCCCGGCAACCACCGGCGGAGGAGCCTGTCGATAGGTACCGTCTTCCCTTTACCGCCTCACCCGATGCCGCTAGGATTCGACATCTGACCGGAAAACGAGGACGAGATGACACTGAGATTGCTGGCTGCCGCGGCCCTGGTCATGGTTTCCGTGCCCGTGCTTGCCGCCGATGCCGATGTCCGCGTTCATCGCCAGCGCGTCCTGCCCTATCATGATAATCCGTTGATCATCGACTTTTCCCACAATTACGGTCCTGCCGACTTTTACCCGGGAACGACGGCGCCACCGGACCGAGTGGTCGTTCCCCTGATCGAGCGGCCGTATGGCATCTATGATGGCTTCCATCGCCATTGTGGGCAGTCTTCGGCGAACTACCGCGGCCAAGATGGCCGACGACACCCGTGCAGCTAGGCGGCCCGGTCGCCGCTCAGCGATCTCCATTGTAGCGCCGTGCCCGGTGGGCCGGCATCGAGCGTGCTGGAACTTTCGCCTTCTGCCAGGCTTGGAGTCCCATGATCGAATTTAATCATATGAAAAACAACGGCCTCACGCGCATCAGCTCGCAGCCCATTGCCCTCGCCGCCGTCATATTGGTCGTCCTGGTCGCCGGAGCCGTATCCATCGCCGTGTGGCGCAGCTACACCGGCATTTCGCCTGAACCTGACCGCGTGGTGGCCGTCAGGCAATTGCAGGCGCGGACCGCGCAGGCTTCCGAGCAACTGGTGGAGAAAACCAAGGGGCTGGAAGCGACGCAGCAGGAATCGATCGACCAGTTGCAGGTTGTCCAGGACCAACTGCAGACCGTCCGACGCCTGCTTGCCGCGCAGCAGAGCGAGACCCGGCGGCTGGCCGAGCAGGTGGGAAGTCTGACCGGCGCCATCGACGGCCTTCGCCAGTCGTTCGCCAGCACGCAGGCGTCCGAACCCTCGAGTCCGCCTGCTGTTCGAAAGCCGCCGAACCGGACCAAGCGGAGCGCGGCACCGCCGCGCAAACGTGCCAATTCGCGCAGCTGAATCAAGACCCGCGACGTTTGCGGAAGCAGGCTGCCAGGCCGAAGAAGCCCGTCGCAACATTTTTCCCGCCGATTGTGAACTGGATCACATATGCCCGTAATGTTCCGGTGCATTATGCAACTCACCGGATGGCGTAAGCCAATTTCAATATCCGGGGCTGGCAAGGCCGTTGGCGTTATACTGCGTCGACGGCCTTGTTTTTCGTCCAGAATCCTTTGTCCAGCGATCGCCGCAATGCCCGCGGTGTCGGGCGGTTTATTCGCGGCGCGTTGTTGCAGTGTCACGACGGTCATCCTGCGGAACTTTTATCGGTCGAAGCGCTTCAACCCCGGCCTGGCGGCCTGAGCAGGAGCAGGCGGGCACATGCGCAAATTGATCGCCTTTGATGACGACACCTTCGACAAGCTCAAACAACTGGGCCGTGACCGGATGGCAACGATTCAGGAACTGGCGGATGAAGCCTTTACCGATCTGCTGAGGAAGCACGGCATCCCAGTCGATCTGAAAGACGCGCTTCGCAGGAGCGCGTCGCTCTCCCAGACTTCGACTAAACGCAAGACAGCATCGAATCCATTGAGGAAAGCCAGACCATGACCACCGATCTGGATCCATTCGAGCAGGGCGAGCGTGCCGCGCGGAAGAACATTCCGGCAGAAGCCAATCCGTACCGCGACGGCAGCGACGAACATGCGCTCTGGGCCGCCGGCCACGAAAAAGCGGCAGGCGAATTGGAGGCCAATCAGTCAGAGGGCACGTGAAACAGCCGACCGGCCTCAGCCAATCTTCCGCAGGCCTTTTTTGAATCGTGCTCCATTGGCGACGTAAAACTTTGCCGCACTTCCCATCTTCGCGGCTTGCGCAGGATCGAGTGTGCGGATCACCCGCGCCGGCGATCCGATGATCAGGGAGTACTCCGGAAACTGTTTGCCTTCGGTGATCACCGAGCCCGCGCCGACGACGCTGCCGCGGCCGATCCTGGCGCCATTCATCACGATCGACCCCATCCCGACCAGCGCGTCATCCTCGAGCGTGCAGCCGTGCAGGATGACGTTGTGACCGACCGTACAGTTCTTTCCGATCGTCAGCGGAAAGCCCATGTCGGTATGGCAAGTCGAGTTGTCCTGCACGTTGGAATTTTCGCCGATCTCGATCCACTCATTGTCGCCGCGCAGCACCGCGCCGAACCACACGCTCGCGGAGCTGTGCAAACGGACCCTGCCGATCACCGTGGCGGTATCGGCGATGAAGAAGTTTCCGTCCGCGGGGAGCTCCGGCGCCTGTCCGTCGAGTTCGTAAATCGCCATGCCTTTTCAGTCTCCGGTTCGCGAAAGACATTGGCATAGACGTTTCGCTCAGGCCAGCACCCCGGCGGCGCGCAGTGTCATCAGGAAGAACGTGCCAGACATCAGGCTCCAGAATCCCGCCAGCATGGTCGCCATCATCACGAACTGGAAGCGGCGGCGTTCGATCCGCGCGCCGCGCAAGGTGTTGCGCATGATGATGAAGGGGGCGGCGAAGACCAGGAACGGGACGGCCGCGAACGCCTTCGGCGCCACGCCCTGCTGCAGCAGTCCGAAGCCCGCCGGGCGCTGTACCAGCGCCTGATAGCCGCTGGCCAACGCCCCCGCGAGGGCGAAGCCGATGCAAAGGGAAAACAGGGAATTCAACGCATCAGGCGACATCGAAACGCACTTCCGCTACACGACCAACTTCAGCCCGCTTCCCTTGCTTCGCAAAATCGGCCGGCTGCCGCCACACTATCCTTAAGGAACGGTTAACGCCGGCGGCCGGAACCGCCCCCTGGACATGGCTCGCGCCGTCCCCACCGCACGAAATCGTGCGGAAGCGGAGCCGGCGCGTGGCATATTTGCGGGTGATTCGAGCCCTTCGGGGCCACTCTCAAGCCGTTTGGTTCATGACCTTCTTTTTGTCCGCCCAGCACATCGCGCGCCGGCGTCGCCGCCGCCACATGATCCCGGTGATGCTTGGTGGCGCGGTCACGGCGTGTGCGATTGCGGTGGTCGGCTATTTGCTGTGGCCGACTTGGGGAACCAGGGCTTCGAGCAATCCGGCGCGGTTGCCGGTAAGCGTCGGCGCGACCCTGTTCAACGTGCCGACCATGGCGGTGCGGCGGAAAGTCCAGCGCCATTCAGGGCCGCAGGAACGCGTCGATCTGAGCTTCACGTATCCCGCGCTCGAGGCCCCCGATGCACCGAAGCACGTCAGCGCCGATACCATCGAGGAATCGGTGCAGCCGATCGACCGCATCTTCCTGTCGATTTCGGCGCATCATGACATCCTGGCGCCGGACAGCCGCGTGCGCACCATCTATCCGCGCTATCTCGAGCAGGCCACCTCTCCCGGACAGGACGGTCTGAGCATGCGCGCCTTTCGCGACGGCACGCCCTACAGCAACGAGGACCTTTTCCTGGCGAAATCGCCGGCCCTCTACGCACGCTGCACGCGCGACGCCGCCACCCCCGGGATGTGTTTGAGCGAGCGCCGCGTCGACGGCGCCGATCTGACGTTTCGCTTTCCAAGGAACTGGCTCGCGCAATGGCGCGATGTCGCCAATGCCATGGACCGCCTGACGCTGCAGCTGCATGGACCGAAGCGGTAGGCCTCAGCCCTGATCGACCAGATCCTCCTCGAGAATCGCCATCTGGAACTGGAATGAACGGTCATCGTCTTCATCATCGACGAACAGCACGCCGATGAACTCCTCGCCGATATAGACCTCGGCCGAGTCGTCTTTCTTCGGCCGCGGCACCACCCGAAGCTTTGGATTGCCGAATACGCGCTTGAGATAGGCGTCGAGTTTCCTGACTTCCTGAACGTCCACGGCAGTCTCCAATAGATCTCGAGGTTTCGGGAGTTTCTAGGCCGGGACGACGCGAACTGCCAGCCCAACTTGCGGAAATCGTACATGTGATTCCGGCAGCTTTCTTTCCCCTTGGGTGCATTGCGGTCACAAGACCTTCCAACGCATCAGGCCCGAGAGAGCATGCCTTCGAGATTCGCGCAGGAAATCAAACTCCGATCGCGTTGATCATCTGGTCCATGGTGCGCGACGGTTCGGCGCAGCCGGCCTCACCGACGATCCTGGCGGGAACCCCGGCCACGGTGACGTTATGCGGCACCGGCTTCACCACCACGGAGCCCGCGGCGATCCGGGCGCAATGGCCGACCTCGATATTGCCGAGAATTTTCGCGCCCGCCCCGATCAACACGCCGCGACGGATCTTGGGATGGCGATCCTCATTCTCCTTGCCGGTGCCGCCGAGCGTGACGCCGTGCAGGATCGAGACGTCGTCCTCAATCACCGCGGTCTCGCCGACCACGAAGCCGGTAGCGTGATCGAGGAAGATGCCGCGGCCAATTCTTGCCGCGGGGTTGATGTCGGTCTGGAACACCGCCGACGCCCTGCTCTGCAGATAATAGGCGAAATCCTTGCGGCCCTTTTGATGAAGCCAATGCGCCAGGCGATGGGTCTGGATCGCATGGAAGCCCTTGAAATAGAGCAAGGGATCGATGAACCGCGAGGTTGCGGGATCGCGGTCGAATACCGCCACCATGTCGGCGCGGAAGGCATTGCCGAGATCGGGATCGTCGCGCAGCGCCTCATCGAAGGTCTGCCGGATCAGGTCGCCCGACAGCGCCGGGTGGTCGAGCCGCTCGGCGATACGGTGCACCACGGCGTCTTCCAGCCGATCGTGATGCAGCACGGTCGAATAGATGAAGGAGGCAAGCTCCGGTTCACGGCGGACGATATCCTCCGCTTCGCTCCGCACCCGCTGCCAGATCGGATCAAGCGCCGCCAGTTTGGCACCCTGCGGATTGATCTGATGCACTGCCATGGCTGCTCTCACATATTCTGATGTTTCCGGCGCGCACCATAGCACGACGGGCCGACGACTGTCCCGCGTCAGGCAAAGTAAGCGGCGACGCGGTTCATAAACTCAGCCAAAACATTGAAACGGCTCATTTTTTTCTCGTAGCCGAAACCCATCTTCCTGTAAGCGTCGGCTCAAGGTGGTTCACAATTCCGGAAAATCAAGCGCCCGCGGTTCCAACTATTTGTGGATTTCCGCATGCCAGTCGAGTCATGGTGTGGGACGAACGGGGGAAACAGCATCACCACGCAAATCATGCGAGCGCGCGTGAGCGACCCGGCTTGGGTTTGGATCTCGGCGGTCGCCATCCCCCTGATGTTGGTTCTGCCGGCGCTGTGGAACGGCTATCCGCTGCTGCAGTATGACACTGGCGGCTATCTGGCCCGGTGGTACGAGGGCTATCTGGTCCCCAGCCGGTCCACCGTGTTCGGGCTCTATCTGCATTTCGGTCAGGATTCGAGCTTTTGGATCAATCTCGGGATTCAGGGGCTGGCGACGCTGTGGATCCTGCAACTGACGCTGCGCGTGTTCGGCATGGCCGGGCCATGGCCGCTGGCTACGATCAGCGTCGCTTTGGTCCTAACCACGGCGCTGCCCTGGCTCACCTCCACGCTGCTGACCGACATCTTTGCCGGCCTGTCGGTGCTGGCGCTGTTCATTCTGGTGGTGCACGGGGGGCGGATTTCCGGCGTTGAAAAATGTTCGCTGTTCGCGTTCACAGCCTTCGCCGCGTCGACCCACAGTGCGACGCTGGCGGTGCTGCTCGGGCTGTGCTGCGCCGGCTGGATCGCCCGCCCCTTTCTGCGGCCACGGATCGCCGTTTCCGGACTGCTGCAGGGCAGTCTCACCCTTGTTGCCGGCGCCGCCATGCTGTTGTCCGCCAATTTTGCCCTATCGGGACAGCTGGCATGGACACCCGGCGGCTATGGTGTCGCGTTCGGCCGCATGCTGCAGGACGGCATCGTCAAACAATATCTGCGGGATCATTGCCCGCAGCAGAAGCTGAAGCTCTGCCCCTATCGCGATGAGCTGCCGGCCACCGCCGACCAGTTTCTGTGGGGCAGCAGCGTGTTCAACGATCTCGGCCGCTTCAAGGGCCTGAACGACGAGATGGGCCTGATCGTGCGGCGGTCGCTCGTCGAGTATCCGCTCCGCCAGGCCGAAGCCGCCATCATCGCCACCGCACAGCAACTGGTCCATGTCGGAACCGGCGAAGGCACCAACGTCTGGATTGGCCACACCTACGGGATCATCGAGCGCTATCTGCCGGCGCAGCTCAAGCCGATGCGCGCGGCGCATCAGCAGCGACAGGACATCGATTTTCCCGCCATCAACCGGCTCCACATTCCGGTCGCGCTGGCGTCGATGCTGGCGGTCTTTGCCATCTTTGCGATCGCGATCTGGCGGCGGCGGCTCGACGATCTCACGCTGCTCGCGGCGACGGTATCCCTTGCGCTGCTCGGCAATGCCTTTGTCTGCGGCGTGATATCGGGACCGCATGACCGCTACGGCGCGCGGATCGCCTGGGTCGCCAGCTTCGCCGCACTGGTCGCGCTGGCCAGGCGTTTCGCAAGGGACGACGAATCCGAAACCTCACTTCCGCCGTGAGAGAAAATCCAGCACGCCGGCCTTGTAGACCTTGTCGCCGACCGCCCGCATGTGGTCGCGGTTCGGAATATGAAGCACCTCGGCGCCCGGGATGATGTTTCCAAGCGCATCCGCCGAGCCCGCGATTTCGTCCGTGGTGCCGACCGCGATCAGCACCGGCACCGAAATGCCGGCGGCGTCCTCTTTGGTCATCAGCCGGCGCGAGCCGCGCAGGCAGGCCGCCAGCGCCCGGCGATCGCTGCGGGTCTGGTCGGCGAAGGCGCGAAAGGTCCGTCCCACCGGATCGGTGACGTCTTCCAGCGACGGCGCCTCCAGCGCTGCCGCGACGTTTTCGCCGGGGCCGCCGCCCTCGATCAGGCCGATCCCGATGCCGCCGAAGATCGCCGAGCGCAGCCGCTGCGGTTCGTGCCGCGCCAGCACCGCCGTCATCCGCGAGCCCAGCGAATAGCCCATCACGTCGGCGCGTTTGAGCTTCAGGTGGTCCATCAGCGCGATGACATCGCCGGCCATGGTGGCGATCTCGTAGGCCGCCGCGTCATAGAGCTTGCCGGAGGCGCCGTGGCCGCGATTGTCGAGGGCGATGACGCGGCGGCCGCCTTTCCTCAGGTCGGAGACCCAGGTCGGATAGACCCAGTTCACGTTTTTGGTCGAGGCGAAGCCGTGCACCAGCAGGATCGGATCGCCCTCGCCTTCGTCGAGATAGGCGATTTCAACATCGCCGTTGTGAAAACTCGGCATGGTCGTTCCGTGGCTTTTGCGGAATGGGGGATCGGCGATCGAGGGCTGGCGGCCATCCTAACCGTGCACGACGGCGCCTGCCAGCGAGGCGTCGGGCGCCACGGCCGCAGCCAACTGCTTTCGCAGCCGGCGCGCTTTCTTGCGGCGCAGATGCGCCATGGTCAGGCGTTCGGTGATGGCCTTGATCGAGGACAGAAAGCCGAACAGCGCGACAATCGCGCTAAACACCCACAGCGTCAGGTTGAAGGCTCCTGCAGCCAGCAACAGCGCGCCGCGGCCAAGCACCTTCAGAATCGCGCGGGTCTGACCGCCCTTGGCCTCCGCCAGCCGCGCGGCGCGGGCAACGTCCTTGGGGCCCTCGGCGATCTTCAGCGTGTCCTGTGCGGCGCGGATACCCGCCTTTTCACCGACCCGGCCGACGTCCTTGGCGAGGCGAACCAGCGCGCCGGCCTTCTCGGCGCGGAACGCCGCCTTGATTGCGGTGATGGTCTGGCCCGGCCGCAGCACCGAGCCGGAGGCGACCGCCTGCTGCAGCAATGGGGCGTCGACCATCTCGCGCGCCGAACGACCGGCCCACAGCGTCAGCCCCTCTCCCAGCCGCCCGACCTTGCGGGCATCCTTGACCAGCGTGAGCCCCGCGCGCAGCGGCGCCACGCCACCGACCGAGACATAGGTCGCCGCCGTCACCACGAGGCCCACCGCGGCAAGCCCCAGCACCAGCCGGTCGGTGTGCTCGCCCATAGCCAGATGCTTGCCCTCGCGCACAACATCCCGGATGTCGCCGTAGACGAACAGATCGCCGGCGACCGTGCCGGACAGGCTGGCGACGTCGTCGGCCTCGCCGATCACCAGCCCGGTGAGGAAGCGCTTGGCATAATGCGAAGACGAATTTTGTTCCGCGACTTTGTCGCTCACGCGCTTTTGCAGTTCGTCGCCGACCGGAATGTTTTTTTCCCGGGCCAGGCTGACAAGACTGTCGGCGAGATCGGAATCGTTGGCGACGAGGGCGGCCTCGATGTTCTCGCTGACGACCGCGGCGTTATTCCGCAGAGCAGAACTGAGCTGGACATCGGAAAGCTCGGCGGGATCGTCCTGCGCCGCCAGGATCGCATAGGCGTCCCGGGCGTGGGGCCACAGCAATGCGAACGTCACGGCGAATATCGCCATGCCGGCCACCGCCGGAACTATCCGCCACCGCTTCATCCCGAAAAGCCCCGTGTCTCCGCTCCTCCCAAGATGGTGTGCCGTTTTTTGGACACAACAGCCCCGACGAAAGAAGGGCTTCTCTGGGACGACAAGATTGTGTCGAATTTGCATGAGCAGATGCGTGGTTCGGGGCTCTAGGAATCAACACTTCCCGCAAGTATCAACGTGGCGCACGGCCTTTCTGGCCTGCCGCGTCCCGCTGATTGTCTCCGCCGTTGCCACCCAGGGTGAATAGAATGTCCGATCACGTCGTTCCGCATTTCCACAATGAAGCCGGCGTTTCGGTCATCGAGATTGGTTCGCAGGAGTTCATGTGCGTGGGCGCCAATCCGCCGTTCGACCACCCCCATGTGTTCCTCGATCTCGGCAACGACAACGAGATCATTTGTCCCTATTGTTCGACGCTGTACCGCTTTGCCGCCGACCTCAAGGCCGGTGAGGCCCGTCCGCCCGAATGCGTGCTGAAAGACAAGGTCGCCTGATCGACCTGTGGCAGCGTCACGCACCATCGTCGTCGCTGGTGCCGGGATCGGGGGACTGACGGCAGCCCTTTCGCTCGCCGCCCACGGCTTTCGCATCATCGTGTTGGAGAAGGCCGAACGGCTCGAGGAAACCGGCGCAGGCCTGCAACTGTCGCCCAATGCCAGCCGGGTGCTGGTCGAACTCGGATTGCAGCCTCGGCTGGCCACGCGCGCGGTGATCCCTGAAGCCATCAGCATCATGAGCGCGCGCCACGGCGGTGAAATCTCCCGGCTGCCACTCGGCGAGGCTGCCGCGTTTCGCGCCGGCGCGCCCTATTGGGTGGTGCATCGCGCCGACCTGCAGGGCGCGCTGGCGGCCGCCGTCGACGACCATCCCGACATCGAGCTCAGGCTCGGCTGCCAGTTCGAGGACGCCGCCCCGCATGCCAAGGGCCTCACTGTGGTCCACCGCAGTGGCATGACGCGCCACCAGGAACTGGCGACAGCGCTGATCGGCGCCGACGGCATCTGGTCCACGGTGCGCCAGCATCTGTTTCCGCAAGTGCAGCCCCAGTTCTCCGGCCTGATCGCCTGGCGCGGCACGCTCGACGCCACCCAGCTGCCGCGCGAATACACCTCGTGCCGGGTCCAGCTGTGGATGGGGCCGAACGCCCATCTCGTCGCCTATCCGATCTCGGGCGCGCGCTTGATCAACGTCGTCGCCGTGGTGCCGGGAACCTGGAACCGGCCGGGCTGGAGCGCGCCGGGTGAGGCCGCCGAGATCAAGAACGCGTTTGCGTCGTACAAATGGCCGGGCCCGGCGCGGATGATGCTCAATGCCGTCGACGACTGGCGCAAATGGGCGCTGTTCACGGTGCCCGAAGGCTGCGACTGGAGCGACGGCGCGGTGGCGCTGCTGGGCGACGCCGTCCACGCCATGCTGCCGTTTGCCGCGCAGGGCGCGGGCATGGCGATTGAAGATGCCGCCGTGCTGGCCACGACCCTGAGCGAAAGCGCCGGTGACAATGCCGCCATCGCGGCCGCGTTGAAGCGCTACGGGCGGCTGCGCCGCGCCCGCGTCGGCCGCGTGCAGCGCGCCGCGCGGCGCAACGGGAGAATCTATCATCTGAACGGTCCGGCGGCGCTGGCGCGCGACTGGTCCATCCGCGCGATCGGCCCGCAACGCCTGCTGGCGCGGCAGGACTGGATTTACGACTGGCGGGTGTGAGGGGTGGAGCGTGCGTGCATGGCGCGGGGCAATCCACGTCTTGCCGCTCCCGAGGCGCCGACCCCGTGACGGGGTGATGACAGTTGTGGGTGGGCGGCAACCACGGCTTCGCGATCTCGCGGCGCGGTTCGCCCGAGGTTTGTTGTAGACTCCGTTGCCCTCGAAAAACGAGGGCGCAGGGAAGACCGGGTGCGCGCTGCACCCGCGGTCTCGTGTGCAAACAGGCAGAAAAAAACGCACACGAGCATACAGGTTCAGCGGAGGCATCCGGCCTTCCCTGCGCAATGGTTTTACGGCTTACTCCGCGCTCTCCCCGGTGATCTGGCTTTCTTGACACCGTCACCGGCGGAATTGCTTCCGCCGGCTTAACGCCAACCCTGAGGCGTCGGGACCACACGGCTTCACCGTCCGCTTTGGCACGCCCGTCTCGCGCGCCGCCGCGTCCACCGCATCCCGCGCCCTACGTCCGTGACGTTCGCGAAACGCCCCTCTTGATGGGGCGGGATGGTGATGGATATAGCGCTGATTTCGATTTCGGAAAAGCAGAATATTTTTGCGCCAGGGGCTGGACAGGTTTTGGTGATTTGCCCGTCGGGTGGCCGCGCTCAGCGCTTGACGGCCCGCGCGCCCCGGGCATCCGGCGCAGGCGCGATGACCGGCGGCACCGGTGCGGCGGCGGGCGGCGGAGCGTTCTCGCACCGGTTTTTCTGCCAGGCCTCTTCGGCGAATCTGGATTGCCCACGCACCGCGACGTACTCATTGCGATAGGCAAGTTCGGCCACCACCGCGCCGCCGGCGCCGGTTTCGGCCTTTGCCATCAGGCCCTGCAACTCCGCGGTGCGGGCCGCCAGCGTCTTGCGTTCGGTCTCGAGCTGCTTGCACTCGTAGAGCTGGTATTTGGCGGGATCGGCGAAGGCGGTGCTGACGCCATCGCTCATGCCGGCGCAACCGCCGAGCCCGGCGGCGCACACCAGCAGCGCCACCGCGGCGGCGAACGGCAATGGCGAAATGTGGCGCGTAAGATCGGTCATGCGGCCTTCATAGTCGGACAATCTTGAGATTGCCTAAAGCAGGCGGGGATGTCGGGATTGAGGCTTTGCCTTGGTCAGCCCGCCAGCCTAAGCAAGGCCTGATGTCACCTGGGGACCCAGCCTATTCCAATGTCCCCAGGAAACGCGCTAAGTATCTGATCTCTTGGTATAAGCGGACGTGGCGGAACTGGTAGACGCAAGGGACTTAAAATCCTTAATACAAACTTGACGAACGCCAAAACCTAGCACATTGTTAGCACAAACACGCGGAGAAGGATCAAATTCCGTTAGTGTGCTAACGAAAGGGTAGAGGCGATGGAGTTGGCCGAGCGGAGTCTCAAGCAGAAGAGCCATACAATTCTGGGCGGCAAGGTCCACGTCTACCGACGCGGAGAGCGCGGCCGGTATCACTGCTCCACGAGCGTTGAAGGAAAACAATTCCGATCAGCCACGGGCACAGATGACCTCCAGCTGGCCAAGGAAGTTGCCGACCAGTGGTACATGAAGCTCCGCGGAATGGTGACCAGCGGTGACCTGGAAAAGGTCACTGCCAAGCGCAGAGAGAAGACCTTTCTCGCGGCTGCAGAAAAATTCCTGGAAGAGTTTCCGGTGCTGACGGAAGGTCAGCGCAACGCCATCTACGTCAAAGGCCACGAGCGCCGCGCGCGCAAGTACCTCATTCCCTTCTTTGGCAAGAAGGGCCTGTCGGAGATAACCGGCGGCCTCGTGAACGAGTACCGGATGTTCCGCATCGAGGATGCGAAGGCGCGGTGGGGAAAGCCACCCGCGCGGACGACGATGCACCAAGAAATCGTTTGCCTCCGGCAGATCCTCAAGACTGCCCTGCGTCACCAGTGGCTCAACTCATTGCCCGATCTTTCAGAGCCTTACAGGAAGAATGGCAAGATATCGCACCGTGCCTGGTTCTCGCGCGACGAGTACCGGCAACTCTATCAGGCGACCGCGCGGAGGGCGCGAAAGCCGCTAAACAATCGTTACAAGTGGTGGGGCGAGCAGCTGCACGACCTGGTCCTGTTCATGAGCAACACCGGAATACGTCCGGACGAGGCGCTGCGCCTTGAATACCGTGACGTGACCGTGGCCTTCGATGAAGGCACCCAGGAAACCATCCTTGAAATCGAGGTGCGCGGAAAGCGCGGCTACGGTCCTTGCAAGAGCACGCAAAATGCCGTGCCAGTTTTCGCGCGGCTGAAGAAGCGCAATAACCCACAGCCAACGGACCGGATCTTCCCCAAGTCGCACCACGCGATGTTCAATCAAATCCTGGTGGAAGAAGGCCTGAAGTTCGACCGCGAGGGGCGGCCTCGCACCCTTTACAGCCTTCGGCATACCTACATCTGCTTCCGCCTCATGGAAGGTGCCGACGTCTACATGCTGGCCAAGAATTGCCGAACCAGCGTCGAGATGATCGAGAAGTATTACGCTGCCCACATCAAGGACGTGCTTGATGCCAGCGCCATCAACGTCCGGAAAAAGAAGCCGCCGAAGAAGGAAGTGGCGGAAATCCGCCGAGGCGAGCTGGCGACGCTGCGGTGAACTGATTAATCCATGAGCGAATCAGACTGTATTCTCTTTGCCTTAGGCGATTTGCCACGTATATGTGGGCCTATGCGGGCGTGGCGAAACTGGTAGACGCATCGGACTTAAGCCATTGAGTGCCCTGGGGGAAACCCTGGGCGTAGAACTGCTCAAAGTCGGGGAAACCTTCACTGGCAATCCCGAGCCAAGCCCCCGCCAGGGGGAAGGTGTAGAGACTAGACGGGCAGCACCTAAAGCTTCGTGCCAAGGTGAAGGGATAGTCCAGACCACGAACGCCAGATGGCGGCGGCGAAAGCCGAAGTGGTATGAAAATCCGTAGGGCCGCAAGGCCCGTGCCGGTTCGAGTCCGGCCGCCCGCACCAAAATTGTAAGGGGGGTTGGGATGAACATTGCCCAAATCGAAACAGAACTCCAGTCCCTGGCTGACGAGCCATTCGATTCGGCATCCTTTATCTTTCGCTTCTTGGAGATCTACAACGCCCCCAAAGCCACGCTGACAAAGCTTAAGCAGGGATCCGGAAACCACGCTGTGGAGGCCGGTGACGTCCTGTGGAAGAACAGGCTGTTTTATCGAAGCACAACCGATAGCTTGCCAGATGTAGCCGACACCATGTTGGCTGATCCACTCGTTAAAAAGCACAATCCGCGTTTCCTGTTCGTTACGGATGGCGCTGACATCTACTGCCGGGATCTCAAGACAGATCAAACGATCGATCCCCCCTTCAAGGGGCTCAACGAACAATTCTTGTTCTTTTTGCCGCTTGCGAACATTGAACGCTACGAGGCGCCGACAGAAAACCCTGCCGATGTGAAGGCGACCGGGCGCGTCGCCAAGTTATACGACGCCATCCTTGAGGCTAATGGCGATTGGATTGAGCGAGACTATACCCACGATCTCAATCAGTTCATGACTCGCCTGCTGTTCTGCTTCTTTGCGGAGGACACCTCTATCTTCGAAAAGGATGTGTTTACGTCAACGGTGATGAACCGCACACGAGAGGACGGGACTGACACCGATGCCGTGCTTAGCTTGATTTTCGAGGCCATGAACACGAAGCCGGAAGACAGGGCACATCTTCCCGAATATGCAACACGCTTTCCTTATGTAAATGGCGGACTCTTTCGAGATAAAACACAGATACCAAAGTTTTCCAAACGTGCGCGTCGACTGCTGCAAGAATGCGGTGAGCTGTTCTGGAAAGACATTAATCCCGACATCTTTGGCTCGATGATTCAGGCGGTGGCTCAGCCTGGACTCCGAGAAGATATGGGCATGCACTACACGTCTGTGCCCAACATAATGAAAGTCTTGCATCCTCTGTTTCTCAATTCTCTTGAAACTGAATATGAGGCCGCCAAGGACAGTCAACCCAAGCTACGGCGCTTGCTGCAGCGTATTTACAATATTCGTATCTTCGACCCGGCGTGCGGATCCGGCAACTTCCTGATCATTGCATACAAAGAGCTGCGAAAGCTTGAGATGCGCATCTTTGAGCGCCAAAAGCAGATTGCGCGGCAATGGCTGCTGCCTATGACCGAAGTTAAGCTCACTCAGTTCTATGGCATAGAACTCACTGACTTCGCCGCAGAAACCGCGAAGCTCTCGCTGTGGATCGCTGAGTATCAAATGAACGAGGTCTTCAAAGCGACCTTCGGAGAGGCTCCGCCAGCCCTGCCCCTGCGGGACAATGGTTTCATAGTCCAAGACAATGCCTGCCGTATCGCTTGGGAGCGGGTGTGCCCGCCGAGCAAAACCGCAGAGACGTACATCGTTGGAAATCCCCCGTACCTCGGCGGGAAGAAGTTAAGTTCAGAGCAATCAGAGGATATGGACCGTGCTGGCCTATCCGAAATGAAGCAGCTTGATTACATCTGCTGTTGGTTCGTCAAAGCCGCAAGCTATCTGCACGATACCAATCACCAGTTTTGCTTTGTGACTACAAGCTCCGTGTGCCAAGGAGAACAGGTTCACCTGCTTTGGTCGTATCTGTTCAAAAAGAACTTCGAAATTCGGTTCGCACACACCGCCTTTCCCTGGTCAAATAGCGCTAAAAACAATGCGGGCGTCTTCTGCGTGATAATTGGCCTTTGCTCGCGCGGCAAAGCCGACCAGAAGATCTTGTTCGCTGAGGGTCACGCTCGGCAGGTCCGCAACATTAGTCCTTATCTAATTGAAGGAAGCGATCTCTTTGTTGTCCCGGCGTCGAAACCTATCACTGGAAGACCCGAGATGTGCATGGGCAGCAATCCTGTCGATGGCAAGTATCTCATAGTCGAAGAGAGCGAGTATCAAAAGACCATTGAGCAACACCCGGAGGCCCGCTCTTTTTTCAAGCGGTACATGGGCGGAGAAGACTTCCTCCAAGGAGCGATGAGATATTGCATATGGGTGGGCGAATCCCAGCTGGCCGATGCGCGGAGAGTGCCATTCATAAGGAAGCGAATTGAGGCGTGCAAGGAATACCGCCTCGGTGCAGGACGCGACGCACGAAAGGTCGCCTCTACCCCGTACCGTTTCTGCTACAGGACACACCAGGACATTCCGGCGATCATCTACCCGAACACCAGCGCCGCAAGTCGTATGTATGTCCCCGCCGGTTTCACGGACGAGACAACAGTAATCAATAAGGATGCGTTCGCGATATATGGTCCTGATGAATACATATTTGCGATCTTGTCCTCTTCTCTCCATCGAGTTTGGTTAGCAGCAGCGGGAGGACGGCTTGGCGCAGGTTACCGGTATTCGGTCAAACTTGTGTACAACACTTTTCCGATCCCTAGCTTATCGCCCCCGCAGAAGACCGCTTTAGAAGATCATGCCGTTGCAATCCTTGGAGTGCGCGAAGCAAATCCGGGTAGAGCAATCGCATGGCTCTATGATCCGGATACAATGCCGCCAGCTCTTCTGGCTGCCCATCAGTCGCTGGATGAAACCCTAGAGATGATTTACATTGGCAGAACGTTTAGGAACGATACAGAAAGGTTGGAGCATCTGTTCAAGCTGTACGCGCGTATGAGCAAGAAAGAAGCGGCCACAAAGTTGAAAAAAGGGAGGGCCGCTTAGATGGCAGATTTTGTAACCGTTACTTACGGTCAAACAGGTGCCAGCCAATCAACGAACCCGCTCGGCATGCGCAGCATGCAGGCTCGTGCTTACGATGCACGAAATTCACAATATCTTCTGGTGAAGGCCCCACCCGCTTCCGGAAAGTCGCGTGCCCTCATGTTTATTGGCCTCGACAAGCTTGAAAACCAGGGACTCTCCAAGGTCATTGTAGCCGTCCCGGAACGCTCAATCGGCAATTCTTTCAAATCGACGAAGTTGACTGAGACCGGCTTTTTCCGGGACTGGATAGTCGACCCAAAATGGAACCTGACCGACGCTGCGGGTTCCTCTGGTAAGGTGGCTGCTTTCAAAAAATTTATGGATTCATCAGATCAAATCTTGGTCTGCACCCACGCCACCCTGCGATTTGCGTTTGACGCCCTTGGGGTATCTGCCTTTGCAACGAGTGTTCTCGCGATCGACGAATTCCACCATGTGTCGGCTGATGAGAACAATCGCCTTGGCGAGGTGGTTCGCGCCCTGATGCAAGAAGACAAGGCCCACATCGTCGCAATGACGGGGTCTTACTTCAGGGGAGACACCGCACCCGTACTTCATCCGGAGGATGAGGGTCGCTTCAATAGGGTGACCTACACGTACTATGAGCAACTCAATGGGTATCAGCATCTAAAGACGCTTGGAATTGGTTATCATTTCTACCGGGGTCGATACATTGACGCGATCAATCAAGTTCTGAATTCAGATCTCAAGACCATCGTTCACATCCCTCACGTGCGATCTGCCGAGTCAACCTCAGACAAATATGACGAAGTGGACCGGATTCACGATCATCTTGGCACGGTGATCCAAAAGGACGAGGCAACCGGCCTCTATCACGTCCAGCGAGCTGACGGTCGTATCCTAAAAGTAGCTGACTTGGTTGATGATAGTCCAGAACGGGAACGCGTCATGCGCACCCTTCGTAAGATCGAAAATCGCGATGATGTCGACATCATCATTGCATTGGGAATGGCCAAAGAAGGGTTCGACTGGATTTGGTGCGAGCATGCGTTGACGGTCGGCTACCGTGGCTCTCTTACCGAAGTCATTCAAATTATCGGGCGTGCGACCCGCGATGCACCAGGAAAGACTCATGCCCAATTTACGAATCTGATAGCCGAACCGGATGCTAGCGAAGAGCGTGTTACCGACGCCGTAAACAATATGCTCAAGGCAATCGCTTGTTCGCTGTTAATGGAGCAGGTTCTTGCTCCTACCTTCAAGTTCAGGACGAAGGCCGACGCTGACGAGCTGGACGGTTCCCGAAAGGAAACCGACATTGTTTACACAAATGACGATAGCGTCATAGCCATCAAGGGCTTCGCCGAACCATCTTCTGAACGAACCCGCCAAATTCTCGCCAGTGACCTCAACGATCTCACCGCCGCGATCATTCAAGACACCGACGTCTTGCGTGCCGGTATGAACCCGGACTTTTCACCTGAAATGGTCAACCAGGTAATCGTGCCAAGGGTAATAGAGCACAAGTATCCCGATCTGACGCCGGAAGAGGTAGAGGAAGTTCGCCAGGCGGTAATCGCAAACGGCGTGTTCAAAAGCCCTTCTGTTCACATTGAACAGCACGGAGATACTAAGTTCGTTCGGATGGCGGAACGTCTGATAAATATCGATGAGATTGATATGGATCTGATTGATTCCATCAACCCATTCCAGAAGGCCTACGAAATTCTCTCGAAATCAGTAACCGAGGATGTTCTGCGGACCATACACGGAGCCATTGCCTCTACAAAAATCTCGATGACTGAGCAGGAAGCTGTTTCAAGCTGGCCACGTATCCAAGCTTTCAAGCGAGAAAAAGGCGTTCCCCCGAGTCTTGTCAGCCCCAATCCCATCGAGAGAAGGCTCGCGGAGGCATTGGCTTGGCTGCAAGCCAGAAAGCGTGAACGAGCAAGAGCCAACGGTCCTGAGAGCTAGCCATGACAAGGTTGACCCTTGACCAAATTCTCTCACTGAACGATCACGACGGTCTGTTAGACACTAGGCCTGTTACGTCTAATGTCGGCTCGGACACATCTCGGCTCGTTCACGATTTTGACGAGCTAAACCGGTTTATTGACCTGCATCGCTTCGCACCTGGTGAGGGTCCAACTGATCGGAGACAATCAGTTAAGGAACGAGCTCTTTTCATGCGCCTGAAAAGTTATCGAGAAAACCCGAAAATCGCGGCGCAACTCCAAGGATATGATCGTCATGGGCTCCTGGCAGATGCGGCAGCTACCGTGAAAGAACCCACCAGCGTTGACGAAATTCTTGAGCTGGATGACGAATTATTGAATCCGTCGAGCGACGACATCTTCACTATGAGGCATGCTCGAACAAAGGCTGCACGTCCTGACAAGATATCGGAGCGCAAGCCCGCAAAGGACTTCGCTCAATTTAAGCCTCTCTTTGATGAGTGCGTTAGCGATCTGGTCTCGGGTAAACGAAAGAGCCTGAAGTTCGCCAACGAGCAGGAAATCAATGCTGGAGAGTTTTTCATTCTCAACGGCGTTATGGTCTACGTCGCGGAGGTCAATGACCCACATTTCCGGAATGGAAAACGGAACGCACGCCTACGCCTTATTTTCGAAAACGGGACGGAGGGAGAAAATCTCCTCCGATCCCTGGCGACCGAACTCTACAAGGACCCCAGTGGTCGACGCATATCCAGCACTGAGGCTGGGCCACTCTTTGGATCACAAACCGAAGTGGAAAGGATCGCAGCTCCAACAAGCCGCGTCACAGGATGCATTTATGTCGTCAAAAGCCTCTCAATGGCGCCAGAGATCACCGGCCTTGAAGGACGGCTCTTCAAGATTGGATTCACGACGGGATCATTCCAGGACCGAGTTCGAGGGGCAAAAGATGACCCTACCTTCCTCTTTGCGCCTGTTCACCCAGTTAGAACTTATGATGCGGTTGACCTCAATACGAACAAGTTCGAATACCTGCTGCACAGGTTCTTCTCTGAAGCTCGTCTGAACATCGAGATTCCGGATCGTTTCGGGAAGCCGTTCAGACCTAAAGAATGGTTTCTGCTGGATCTTCCAACGATCGAGGCCGCAATTGCTATGCTGCTGGACGGCAGGATCCTCAACCATCAGTACGATGCCAAGCTTTGCAAAATAGTCCGTAAGAGTTCCTGATTGACTTCCGTATTCGCCTGTAAGCGGCCTTGCAGTCGCTTTTGAAGCTCAGCGTGGCAAAATTCCCTCGCCGAAGTTTGAGGAGACTTTTTAAATGTGATCTCGTTTCGCCTCAGCTCCCCCACCAGGACTAAGTTCCAGCATCGTGCCTACGATCGGCAAATAGACGTACACCCCTGCGATGCTCTGCTTACTTGTAGCGCTGGCCAGATCGGCGTAGGCATCTAATTGCGCTTGGTAAGTGGAAAGTCGGGTCGGCCAGTCTTTTTCCGCGCCCGGGAAAGACTTGTGATCAATGATTGCCAGGCTGTCCTTGCTGCTCACTAGTAAATCGATTCGCCCGGATACTCGTTGCAGACTGCGCCTCCCGGCAATTGGCACCTCTCGCAGGATGGTCCCATCTGGCCAAGTATTGCGAATGAAGGTGTAGAGGCGATCACTTGCGAGAATGAGTTCGTCGGCAGACAAGGCCGAGACGCTCCAACGAGCCAGTATGCCTTCCGCTATTTCGATACGCCGCTGGTTTGTCCCTGATGGCCCTGGGTCGGCCGCCAGGAAACGGTGGACCGCTTCACCCAGGGAAGTCATATCCACTGCGCCACTGAGGACGAGCCGTCCGCCAAGCTCAATCTTTCGATATCCGACTAGATTGCCATCTTTTGCCGAAGCATTGCTTGGCGAAATGCGCAGCGGTGGGTGCGCGGCCCGCTCGGACGGTGGCGGCCCGAACGCGGGTTCTATCTGTGCCGGTGAGGCTGCAATCGCCGTGAATTCTTCAACACGAGCGGGATAGCGATTCCTCACCCCCACCATGATGTCATCGCCGCCAACAGGCGGCATGCCTAGATAAGGGTAACCTTGGTCGTCCGCGAGAGTCTCCAGCCAGGCCGTAGGACGTGTCCCAGAAAGTGCGAATACATTGTAATCCCGCGCCCTTGTCATCCCAACATAGAGCAAACGGGCACTCTCTCGGATCGCTGTCTGGCTCGCGCTTCTCCACTCGGAGGTTCGTTGGGCGCGGATATCCAGACCCGTGTCTTTAGTTTTCTGCCGAAACTGGTTCGCGCCATACGGCCAAGGCCAATACCGTATCCAACGACCCGCCAACGGGTCCAACCAAGCTCCAGCCAATGGATCTGAGACCGCGACGGGTTCGAACACGTCTGGCGCTGGTTTGCGGTCAAGCTCCGCCATAATGACCACCGGCCACTCAAGCCCCTTGGCTGTGTGGTAGGTCAATATTTGGACGGCTTCTTTATCAATGCTTGCTGGTTGCTCAGGAGGCGATTTGGACTCAGAAAGCTCATCGAGCCAGGCAACGAGCCCCGTAAGAGTAGCCGGGGCTCTGTTCTGCCGACACGTCTCTTGATAGTTCGCTGCTAGAGCGCGAAGAGCTTCAAGATTTTCAGCCCTTTCGAGCGGGCGACCCCAACGTCTTACGATGACCGCCATTTTTGTCTCAGAAAGAACTGCGTCCACGACTTCGCCGGGCGTCAGATGCAGAATATTCGACCTAATGCCCGCCAGCGTTTCCGCGATTGGCACGAGTTCCTCTAGTGCCGCGACTTCCTCGGAAAGTACTGCTGCGAACCAAGCAGGTTGCGCCGTGCCTGGGTCCAAAGCATTAGCCATCTCTACGAGGGCCAATCGGTCGTCGGGATCGGCGACCCAGCGGATGGCGGCCACCGCGAGACGGCACTCCAGCGTGTTTAACAAGTCGGAACGACCAACTGTCGCTTTGATGCCTAGCGACGCAAGAGCATCGGCAATTTTCCGCGCGCTGCTGTTTGTGCGGCACAGGATTGCGATATCTGAAATTATTACGGGACGTGGCGTATCTTCCCCTTTCGGAATTACCGGCCAAGCGCCGGGCGCGTCGAGCATTTTGCGCACGCCAGCTGCCAGTCCAAACCAACCCTGATCCTTGTTTCCGGGAATGCGCCACACAGCCAATGGTGCAGGCATGCCAGTGGGATCGACCCGCTCCGTATCGTCAATTCGGATACGGTCCGGCGGAAGGTCCAGAATAATTGCGGCGGACACGAATAGGTCATTCACAAATGATACTAGGCCGGGTCGCGACCGGAATGATCTGTTGAGCACGGTTACGCTTCCACCGGTTGCTCCAGTGACTTCGCCTGAAGCAAGGGCCATTAACTCCGGATCAGTCCCGCGAAACCCATAAATTGCTTGCTTCGGATCACCCACCCAGGTCGACCGTCGCGCAATTTTTGCCAGCTCGATGAAAATCGCGAGTTGAATTGGGCTTGTATCTTGAAACTCATCGACGAAGACTTGACCAATTCGTTCGCTCAATATTGCGGCCACTTCCGGGGTCCGCACCAACGACAAAGCTTCTTCCTCCTGATCGGTAAAATCCAACCAGCCTTGCTGCCGCTTTGCTTCTTGATAGACGGTCAATGCCTCGGCAGCACATTGGAAAATACCTCGGGTAAGAGCTTCAAGGTCCGCCCTGAGCCGTGGATGTCGGAGATGAGCACTTGCAGCCACTTGCACCGGCTGCACTATGTTCTTGCTCTCGGCCGCGACATCGATTTTTGCCAGCCGGACCCAATCCTGCCAACTCAGTTCCTGACCGCGACCGATGCGTTGCGCTGCTCCTTCCAGGACCAAAACCGCTTCCGCAGTCTTGGCGGTCGTGTCTCCTGGATTGGGAAATTGCCCTAGGGCCATGTTGATCGCGTTCCAAAGCGACGCATCCAATTGTTCCGCGGATTCTCCAGGTACTGGTGACGCTAGAAGTGCAGCAAGCCCTGTCCACGATTGATCTGCACATGTTGCAAGCTCAGCAACCGCGACGCCGTTTTGACGCGCTAATTCAGCGATCTTCCTTGCTTCATTGGCCCATTCATCACGAAGGCCGGCGCGCCTTGCTGCCGGTTGAATCGTGGGCGCCAATCGGGCAATTACCGCATCGGCTTTCATCGAGAAAATTTGTAAAGCTGCATCCTCGGGAAGCACATCCGTAAGCGGGGATCGACCCGCCTCCAATGCGAACTCACTAATGATGTTGCCGCAGACACTGTGTACGGTACCCATTCGAGCGCCAAGCATTCCCGTCGCGGCGCTTAACATTCCTGAAGCCGTAAGCTGACTACGCGTCCGCTCGCGCAACTCCTCAGCAGCGATTTTCGTAAACGTGGTCGCCAGGACTTGATCGGCACGCAAGCCGCCTTCGAGAGCCTCTTTGATCAATCTAACGAGGCGTGTTGTCTTGCCTGTTCCCGCAGACGCAAGCACCACATCAACTGGATTTAGGTTGCGCGCGGTCATTGGTCCACCTCTGAACGCGTACCACCACAGGCTCCGGCGTAATCGCAATAGTGACAAGGTGGTTCTGGGCTGAAGGCAGGGAGTGGATCGATGTCCACAGCTCCCTCCGCCAACGCAACTCCAGGAGCGATGACACGACCGGCCCCGACTAGAGACCGCCGCAACGCCCACGCGGCAGCGCTGGACTGCCACGTCGCGGCCATGTCGGGTCCAGCCACCTTGCTGCTAGCTTGAAACGGCCCGTCTACCGAACCGAGCAACGCCGCCTGTCTAATAAGGAAATAGCCCGCAGGTGCAGACCTGGTGTCGGTTGAAACGATATGACCGTAAGCCGCAAGTTGAATTGCTTGGCCTAGCGCCATTTTTTCGCGATAGCGCTTTTCCGCCCTTGCCCATTTTAAGTCGAAAACGACGGGGTTGCCCTGGCGGTCGATCGCAAGCAGGTCGATTCGGCCATTGATGGTAGTACCGTCAGGAAATTGTCCCGCTATATCAACTTCGCAGCCATTTACAGTCATTCCGCTTTGCGCCAGCTGGCGCGCCAACTCTCCGATTGCATGAGGAACTTGGACCTCGGCTTCAGCTAAGAGCGCGGCGTATCCGGGCAGCGCGAGCGGCGCTGCAATCTGGGGAATTAACTCTCTTAGCAATTGCGCCGCCATCGCTTGTGCAGTGTCCGTGGCGGGTGGCGCACCTTTTTGAAAGATTGATCGTGCGATTTCATGCGCAAGGTTACCAAGCAGCTGATCCTCTCCGGCCATGCGTTGCAATGCGCCGCGTCGAATCTTCGCTACGTTAGCAAGAGTCCATCGTAATGGGCACGTGAGCAGATCTTCAATTGCGGTGACCGACGTCGAAGTGGGCAATGAAATTGGCTTTGAGTTAACCCATTGCCGACGAGTTGAAGGCGGGGATTGGTATGTGATTGGAATCCGCGATTGGGTGCGCGCCGCAATGACAGAGTTTTCATTTCTAAGGATATCTTCGGCCGAGCAGGACACGCCAACAGCCGCATCTTGCAGCCTTGGTTGCATTTCATGCCAAACTGGATGTACCGGCACCTTGGCGCCGCCAGGCCGCACCAGGATAATTTGTGACTGCGGAGCGAGGATTGCGCGACGCCATGCTGCGCCGTGCCGTTCGAGCGCGACTGGACCATCATCGAGAGGGCAGCCCGAATCCGTTAACAACTTGCGCTCCGCGTCGGTCCATGGGCCGCTTTTCGGAAGCTCGGCAGGATCGACAAAGCCCCACCAAATGAGCCGATCGACAGGTCCAAAAATTCCTCCAGGATGCCTGACGACGGTCCAGTCCGAAGCTTCAGCAACAGCCAAAGGGCACTCCAAACCGTCCGCGACCACCTGATCAATCATTCGCTCGATTAGGGGACGTGGAAACGTAACAAGTCCTGTTGCGGACACCGCGTCGGCAAGATCACCCGCGACTTGGCCGACCATCGTTAATACGGGATCACCGAGACCACGGTCGCGGCCAAATGCCCACTGCTGCACGCGACCACATATCGACTTAACGATTTCGATGGGCATGCCGGGTTCGGGTCGGAACCGCGCAGGTTCGATCCACTCGCGCCATTCTGCTAGGCGAGTTTCATTTGGCGCAATGTTGTCACTAGGCTGCTTTGCCAACCATTCAGAGGCGAACGCCCACGCCGTTTTCCATTGTTCATGGCCGAGCCCTGGCCGCTCTTGCAGCAACTTGGAAAACTCACGCGCGACGCGGCGTGGCACTGGTGGACGCGGAAGCAACAATAAGTCAAGCAATGGCCTAGCATCGAACGGCTCCCACGAAGTCGCAAAGGCGAGTGACAGCATCTGCAAGGCGCCGCGAAAGGGCGAACGGTCCGATTGACCGACACGAGGCAGTCCGCGATCAGCCAGATATACGTCAAGCAGTTCTGTGGCCTGCCCGGTTACTATTACCGTTCGATCCCCACTAGGCTCGGATGCGAGCCAACCGGCAAGGCACTCGGCTGCGGTCAGTTCTGTGTCGGCAAAGAGCACATTCACGGAGCCGTCACCAACTAGCGGCTCTCGCTCACTCGCTCGAAGGCGTCGTAGATCGCCATCTGCACTCTCGACAATCTGTGGAATTTCGGTGGTCGGAACGCCAACGGATTTCAAGGCAGCGAGCAGCTGCCGCCAACCCGCTGGCAAGCAACTTTCACTATCGATCAGATGCAAGGAGGCGATAGGAAGTTGGCACCCAGGGCTCAGCGCAGCGATCACACTTCGCAGTCGATCGGACGTGCCATTTGGCATCGGTAGATCAATCATTTCAATGGCTGAGATATCACGCAGGCGTTGTGACCCGCTGATAGTCGGATTCCAACCGGCCTCTTTGAGTTCATCTCGCCAGCCCAATGTCAGACGCGCAGTCGCCCAGGGATCGATTTTAAAGGATCGCGACCAGAGCCGAATGTCGTTGTCGCAAGCCCTCATCTTTGCTTGCCACGCAGCAATTCGTTTGGCGTGAGGAGTGGCCGGGCCTCCCAATCCCAGAATCGTTTCCAGGATATCCAGCAGACCTGCCGGGCCAATCACAGTCTCGCCCAGAGAAGTTTTGTTTGATGCTGGCGTCTCAGGCCATGTCTGCGCGTCACCCCACCATCCAAAGACGAGCTTAAATCCTGATTGAATCAATGTGCTTTCCTTCCCGGCGGCGAATATATCCGGTATCGGCAAGGTTGTCGCTCTATAGAATTACAACAATGGACGGTGTCGCGTGCGCGCTCGGGTTAGTAGCCAGGAGCCGTCGGAATCGTCGAAGCTTGCTCTCCGACAGTTAGGCCTCGCCCCGAGGCTGCTTCGAGCCCTCAACCGCATAAAATCGGCTCCTGCTTCGTTTCAGGCCCATTCCGTTTGTGCAGCTATCCCCAATTCCACGGCCAGTAACGACGGGAAGTTGGGACCGAGGCGCCCCGGCGCAAGGCATCCAACCGTATCCCGGAGGGGCCCTCGGTCGGAGCCTCCTTGCCCCGCTGCTTATAACCTCTGGTCCTTTTTCACTCCCGTCCGGCCGCGATTGGCGCAGCTGGAAAAACAAACGGGAGATAGTCCGATGAAGACGAACCAAAAGAGCCAGAAACCTTACTCGGTTATGGTAGTCGAAGGCGAAGGTGACAAAGCCTTCTGGACCAAGGTCGGCGCAGCCTGGCCACACGAAGACGGCAAGGGCTTCAACATCAGCCTGAGCTGCCTGCCCCTGAACGGCCGCCTGGTCGTTCGCGAGCCGAAGGCCGACGCGGAGGCGGGGCGATGAGCCCCGCCGCTACGCGGCGCTACATCGTCCGGTTTTTCGACTGGACGCTGTTCGAAACCGTAGTGCTTGCCAGCAACAAGCGCGAGGCGCTCGCCAAGGCGATAGCCATGTACAACACCAACGGATTGCGTGACTTCACCACCAATCTTTCCGGCGTAGATGGCTGGGAAGCGGAATTCACCGGCACAGAGGTTCGATCATGAACCTCCCCTTCGCCAACTACCGCAACCAGGTCCTGCCCGGAGACTGCGTCCAGGTCATGCGCCGGATGGGGTCTGAATGTGTGGACTTCATCCTCACTGACCCGCCTTATCTCTGCCGCTACCGCTCGCGTGACGGCCAAAGCATCGCCAACGATGATCGCGATGACTGGCTGGAGCCAGCATTCGCCCAGATGTACCGTTTGCTCAAGCCAGATTCCCTGTGCCTGAGCTTCTACGGCTGGCACGTTGCCGATAAGTTCATTGGCGCCTGGCGCAAGGCGGGATTCCGCATTGTGGGACACGTTGTGTTCAAGAAGCGCTACGCATCATCGGTGCGCTTCCTGCAAGGCAGGCACGAGCAGGCCTACCTGCTCGCGAAGGGTAACCCCGAGATGCCGTCGGCTCCTATCTCCGATGTCCTCGACTGGGAGTACACCGGCAACCGGCTGCATCCAACGCAGAAACCAATCAATGTCTTGCAACCGCTTATTGAAGCATTCTGTCCCCAGGATGGGATTGTGCTCGACCCGTTCTGCGGGTCAGGTTCAACGCTGGTGGCCGCCCGCCGAGCGGGCCGCTCAAGTGTCGGGATTGAACTCGACGCCAAGCATGTCGAAACAGCGTCCCTTCGCTTGAACTCGGTGGATTTTCGAGGTGCCAGCACCGGCTAAGGATGGGGGTCCGGGGGCTTGCCCCCGGCGAAACATCGGACAAGTGATGTCCGCTGGGAAAGCGCCCCTTGTGCGCTATGTGGCCGTAGACCGTAGCCACTTTTCCAATACCCCTGTTGCAAGATTGCCAAGAAGAACCAAAGCAAGAAGTGTGCAGGGGTGGAATGGCGCACTTATACATCGCTACGCGACATAGGTGCACGGCCAGCACAGTTGGTGCTTGGGCCGTAAGGAGTCGCTCCGCGACACAAATCAGCGGAGAGACATGGCGTCCTATCACTTTTCGGCACAGATGGTGAAGCGCTCGGAGGGGCGCTCGGTTGTCGCAATGGCCGCCTACCGGGCCGGTGCCCGGCTGAAGGATGAGAGGCGCGGGATAGACGTTGATTTTCGGCGGCGGCGTGGCGTGGTCCATGCTGAAATTCTGGCGCCGGAGGGGTCCGCCGCGTGGCTGCTCGATCGCGAGTCGCTCTGGAACGGCGTTGAGCGCATGGAAACCAGGCGCGACGCGCAGCTCGCGCGCGAAATCAACATGGCCTTGCCGCATGAGCTTGATGCGTCCGAACGGCTCGCGCTGGTGCGCGCGTTCGTGCTGGAGCATTTCGTGGCGCTGGGCATGGTGGCGGACATCGCCATCCATGCGCCAGTGGTGGAGAAGGGGGATGACCCGCGCAACTTTCATGCGCATGTCTTGCTGACCATGCGGCAGGCCGGCGGTGGCGGCCTGCGGCGGGTCAAGACCCGCGAGTGGAACAGCGAGCAGATGCTCGCGCGCTGGCGCGAGGCGTGGGCCGTGCGCCAGAACGGAGCCTTGCAACGGCGAGACCTCCCGCAGAGGGTTGACCATCGCAGTCTTGCCGTCCAGCGCCACAAGGCGCTGGAACGTGGCGACCGTGTCGTCGCTGCGACGCTAGACCGTGTTCCGGAAATCCACGTCGGGCCGAAGGCGCGCAAGGCGTCTCGCCAGCAAGCACCGAAGAGCAAGGTGCGGCTGGTTGGCCGCAAGATGAAGCAAGGCAAGCGCCCTCTCCGTTACATCGAGTTTGACCGCGGCAGCAGGCGTGAGTGGAACATGCGCGCCCTGAAACGGAATGGGCAGGCATTCGACAAGCTGGTTGCGAGGACGGAGGTTCGGCTTATCCGCATGAGACGACGGCTGGACAGCTACAACCGCGTGCTGAAGGTCCATTCTTCTCCGCCTCCGGCGCTTCCGTGGAAGCGTCCGCATCCGGTCGACGTGGCTGGCCTATTCAGCAGTAGTGCTGCGCGGTTCGAGCATGTCCGCAAGCGACGACGACAGGTGCTCTGGATCATAGACCAGCTTGACCGGTTATTCCTCGCCCTGCTCGGCATCCGTGAATCCCAGCTCCTGCGCCACAGCGTATGGTCCAACCGGCTCACATGGCAGCGGGTGCATCAGCTGGCGCCACAGCCGGGGCAAGGTCGGGTCCGCAATCGCTGGGCGCCTTCTTAGCCGGCCAGCTGTCGTACTTGCGCCACCAGCTGACGTGACGCCAGTCGCGATAGTTGACCTTGGTCGCGAGGACTGCGAACCGCAGGATATCGGAGCGGTACAGGATGATAGACCGCTTGCCCGGAAGCCGCAGGACTTCCGAAGGGTCAAGCAACCAGCGACCGGTCTCTGATTGTCCGGACGAGAGTTGCTGGCGCAGCAGGTCGGTGTTGGCTTGCGACGTTCCCTCGCTGCGGCTGACCGAGGTGGTCTGGCCGAGCATCTCGGACACAAAGCGCGCGGCGTCGAGGTCCGCGGTGTTGAAGAAAACCTTGCATGTGCTGTTGGCGAGGAAAGAACCCCAACGGCGGTAGAGCGTCTTGAGCTGGTGCATGTCCTGGAAGATCAGCATCGGCGTGCAGTATGCACGCAGATAGCCCACTCCCCGCTCTAGTGGTTCGAGGCTCCCCAGGGCGGCAGCCTCGTCGAGGAGCAGCAGTACCTTGTACTTGGGCCGCTTGCGACCCTTCGCACGGGTAAGCGCGTTGATGGCGCAGCCGACCATCACGCGCAGGAAGCCGGCGTAGACGGACAGCTTTTCCTCGTCCACCACGAGATAGAGCGTGGTGGTCTGGTCGACCAGCTCCACAAGGCCGAAGGTCGACTCGGAGGTTACGTGCGCAGCCGGTCCGCCAGCAGACCACACGCGCGTGGCTTTCTCGACATTCGAGAGCACGCTCTTGAACTCCTCGCTCGATTCCATCGCGAGAAAGCTGGCTGCCAGTTCGGCAGCCGTAACCGGACCCTCCTTGCCAATGGATTGCATCAGCTGCTTGAACGACTCCGGTGGCAGCGTCGAGAAGTTGCGGATCTGGGCCAGGGTCCGGCGGGATGGTTCAAGGCGAACCGTGTAGAGGATCAGGCATGCAATCATGCCTTCTGCCTTGCTATCCCAATGGCTTTCGTGGCCATCGGGCATGACCATGAGCTTTGCCAGGGCTTCGGCGTCGTCCCGCTCATGCCAGGTCCCAGTCCGCACCATATCGAGCGGGTTGAACTTGTCGGAGCAACGGGGCTTGCGCGTATCGAGCGCGCGCACCTTACCGATCTTGCGGCGCTGACGCTCCGTGATGGTGCGGTTTTCGCCCTTAATGTCCGTGCAGACGATCGAGCCTTTGTAGGACAGCAGGTTGGGAATGACGATGCCTACACCCTTGCCCGCTCCCATGGGCGCGAAGACGGTGACCATGCCGTCCTTGTTGAAACGCAAAAAAGAACGGCCTACCCGGCCGACGATTGGTCCATTACCCCTTCGGACTCCCGCTCGGAACATTTCCCATCTGTTGGCGAAGCGCGCCGTGCCCAGGCCTCCATCGGAATTTCCGCGTGCCCAGCAAATCAAAACCAGAAAGAGCTTGGTAATGAGACGAGCTGTCTTGGCAAGAAGCAAGACCAGGATCCAGAATATGCGCAGGCACCACCACACCATGGGCCAAGCTTGGCAGTAACCCGCAGTCGCTGGCCAGCATCGCGTTACCGCATCGCCGCCGCGTCGGCTTGCAGCCGGGAATCTAGGTCAACCGCACCCGAATCCGCATTACGTCAGATATCATATGGACGCAGTGCCGCCGCTCCCCGCATCCGTCAAGGGTGATACGAGCGGCGGGGCCGCCCTTGACGTTTGCGTTGTGCGACGACGTTTGGCTTGCCGTCACCAAGCCCAGGTATGGGCTTGGCTGCCCCTATTGGCCGAGCGCGCGCCCGACTTGCCTTGCGCCCTCTACCAGGTTTTGGAGGTTGTTGGTCAGCTCATCAACGGTCTTCTTCGCGCCTTGATGGCCCAGCCTCGCGGCCTCCTGGTAAAGGACGACATGTTCGTCAGGTGTGCGCGGGCGCATCGACCCGACTTTGATAGCATCTGCCAGCGTAACCATCGCATCAGGGTCGCCTAGTTGCACACCGCGGCGCAACAGACCCTCAGCCTCTTGCAGTCGCTTTTCAAGCAACAAATATTGCGCGGCATTGTCGAAGGCGGAGGGATATCCCGCCTTCATCAGCTCATCGAATATGACACGACCGCGCGGGTCTTTTGCGTTCGCAGCATATAGAGCCCGTCCCTTCTGGTAGAGGAAACGCTGCTCCTTGGGATTGCCCGCCAGGGCGCGGTCACAAGCCTCGATGGCTGCCGCCGTGTTCCGCTTGAGGTCCATCCACTTCGCCCCGGCGCCTACTCGGCGCGGATCGTTGGGATTTCCGGAAAGCTGGTCGCAATCCGTTGCTTGCTGTTGCGTGGCTTCATCCTGCCTTGGCGGCGCGGTCGGCGCCGCCTGCGGAGCGACAACCGGAGGCGTGGCGGGCGTTGGCGGATTCGCCGGAGGCGCAATCGGTGCTGGCGTCGGCGAAGCGACGCGTGCTGCAACCCGTGCTGCCTCCAGCTCGCGTTGCAAGCTTGCCAACCGCTCGCGTGTGGCGGCGTGATCTTTTTGCTCAAGGACCAGGACCTTGCGGGCCGACTCGGCATCATCCCGGAATTTGTCGCGCGCCTCTTCGACACCACGAAGGCCTTGGGCCCATTTGGCCTTCTCGCCCTGGAGCGCTCGACGCCCGCTTTCAGCCGCATCTCGCGCCGCTGCCAAGGATGTGCGCTCAGCGTGAGCCGCACGCAACTCACTTGCCTGCATGCCTATCCAGGCAAATGCGCCGAGAATGATGACGCCCGCCAGCCCTGCAGCGGCAAAATGCCACTTACCCATACCTGGGCGAGTCGCCGGTTGCGCGGTTAGCAGTACGCCGCGGGCAACGCTGCGCACGTCGTCCCAGTCGACTGGCGGCGCGACGGCTTTTTCCGGCGAGGACGGGGCAGCCTCGCTTGAGTCTGCGACCACCGCTTCTAGCGGTTGGCTATGCGTGCCGGCGTCCTCTACTGCACTTGCAAGGCTAGCTTGCTCCCGCCCTGCAATTCGATCGCCGCAGACGGGGTCGGCGTAAGCGGGCTTCTTATCCAGGCGGGCCGGCAGCTGTCCACGTGAGAACACAACGACTTGGTTCGCGAACTCCGGACCGGTCAGTTGGTGAGCTTCAACCAGAGGCTTGCGGTTCCCATCGAGCAGGCCATGCCTGGACCCTAGGTTCTCCGAAAGCCAGCGCGCGGCGTCTTCATCCGGGTTCATGAAGCAGCGTATGGCGCAATTGCTCATCATGCCTTGCGCATTGGGATACGTGGTCTGGAGCTGGCCCAGGTTCTGGCAGAACATCCACAGGCGCACGCCATAGCCGCGACCCATATCGAGCGATTGCTCGATGACGTCGAGCCGCCCCAGGCGCGGCATCTCGTCAAGGAAGAAAGTCACCAGCTTCGCGTCGGACTCCGGCTCGACGCGGTAGAGCTTAAGGAGCGACTGGCCGACAAGCACCCGCAGGATGCTGGCGTACCGTTCAACGTCTTCGAGGGTCACCTTGAGGTAGACCGTGGCGTTCTCATTACGCAACGCGGACGCGTTAAAGGTTGTATCGCCGGTAATCTTCAGAATGTTGGGTGACTGCCAGATTTCAACATGGCGTCTGGCGGTATCGAGGAGGCTCTCGCGTTGCTTGACGGGCATGCCTCTCAATGCCTTGGCCTGGAGATTGAGCTGCACGCTCTTGCGCTTCTCCAGGCGATTGCACCAAGCGATGATGTCGTCATCTTCCGATGTATAGAGGAGTTCAAGCACCGACTTCATCGTGCGCTTTGCACCCTTCTGGGAAAGTGCGACATCGAGCAGCGCGGTGGTCAACATGTCGCGTGCGCGGCTTTCAAAGTAAGCGTCGTCCTGGTTCTTCGCGGTGGGTTTGAACATCAGGTCGGCGACCGTGCGCGCGTCCTCCCATGCCATTTCGGGGTCAGTGCTTATGTCGTCGAGAGGATTGTAGTGGAACGAAACATCAGGTTCCCGTGGCGAGAATACGTAGGTCTTGCCCACGCCTTCGCGCCATAGGCGCGACGCGGCGGACATTTCGCCCTTGATGTCCAGTACGACAGCAGGGGCTTTCATGTAGAGCAGGTTGCGCAGCACATGGGCTTGGCTCTTGCCGCTGCCGGAAGGGGCTATGGTAATCAGGCTCTCGCGCATGTCGTACAGGAGTTCGCCGCTACCGTCCGGAAACCCGCCGATGCGCAGCGCCGAGGGCGACAGGTCGTCGCGAGCCAGGGCTCGCTTTCCCTCGGCTTCCGACATCCAGCGATTTCCGCTGAAGAGGTAGCGCTCGATTATCTGGCGCTGGGCTGCGGGGAGCCCCCGCGCTTCATCCAGCGCGGCGCGAACCGCCTGGTTGAGGTACTCGCGGGCGCCCGCGGAAGTGCCGAGCGACGCGGCTATCAATTGCTTGATGACCTCAAGCATGGCCGCGCGCTCACGAAACTCCGACCTTTCATCGAAGTCGTACGCGCACTCACTGCCATTCCATACGATAGGTACGGCAATGCGAAGATGGTCGTCCGGCGTGAGCCGGCCGAGGGCGGCAAGGACGTCCGCCATGCGGAGCGTGGCGCGTTCCGCGTCGGACATGGACACCAGTGTCCGCCGAATGACGAAGCGGGACATGCCGTCTGCCACCCCGCGCGCGTTGCTCTTGTCGCGGAGATTGTTTTCGATGCCCGCGAGCGTGCCGAACACAAGGGCACCTTTCCCACCACCCTGCGATGCGAGGTTCAGGTTCAAGGCGCGCTGGTTCTTGGTCCAGTCGCTTTGGCTATCCTGCGCAATGCGCAGCGTTGCTTCCTGGACCGAGGTCTGCCCTATCAGGTGCTGGAAATCGCCTACCCTGAAACGCAGCTCGCTGAGCTGGTTCTCGTGGAACGTCTCGAGGGCGGCGAGCTTCGCTTGCTGGCGCCTTTCGTCGGCCTTGGCCTCGTAGGCTTGCCTCTCTTGCTCGCGCCTTTGCTCATCGACGATGCCCTGTGCTTTTACCCGCTCCAGCACCTCGATCATGGCGGGCAGGCCCGGGTCGGAGACGAGCTTGCGGACGGCCGCCCGCGTCCTGCGCGTAACCTCCTTCGGACAGTTGAGCCTATTCTGGATATCCCAGGGCGCGTACCGGATGTGGCCGGCAAGCCTCTGGAAAAGTTCGAACTCCTGGTCGCTGATTGGCGGCTCGGTGTCCTTGATGCGGACCAGCCTGTGCAGGAATGAAGCCGGACGGTCCGGTGACGTAAACTTGCCCATAGTGCCCCACGCGAGAGTGCCCGGCTGACTATCCAACGGTTGTGGCACTGAAATCAACGGCGGAGCAGGCCCCGGCGCGGCTGACCGAGGGGTCCGGATGGTCGGTGCAGCGTTCGGGAGGCCGGTCGGAGCGGGGTCGAGGGCTGGTGCACTGTTTGGCTTGCGGGGGTTGGCGGGGCTCGATATCGTGGATGGGCGGCGGGAGTGCGCACTTATGGGTTTGCAAGCAAACCCGGCGCACCGCGGGGAGGCTCTGTTGGCTATCTACAGCCTGCATCATAGCCCGATCGGGAAATCCACCCAGGCGCAGCCCTACACGGCGGCGGCCCATATCAATTACATCACCCGCAAGAGCGCGATGAGTTCGATGCAGAAGGCCCGCCTGCCCGGCCAGAGTCCCAAGGAGATCGCCGGGTATCTCAGGCAATGCGAGGACCAGGACCGGAAGAACGCGCGGGTCATCGACAAGGTGATGCTCGCGCTGCCCAAGGAGTTGAGCCCGGCCGAGCGGGCCGGTCTGGTCCGCGACTTTGCCGAGCACGTGACCCAGGGGCGCGCGCCTTGGCTCGCTGCCTACCACGATAAGGGCAAGGACGCTCAAAACCCTCATTGCCATCTCGTGCTGCGCGACAGAGATCCGAAAACGAACAAAAGGGTCATCGGCACCAGCGAAATCGGCAGCACTGAGCGGTTGAGGGAAAGCTGGGAGAAGTTTGCCAACCAGGCGCTGGAACGGGCCGGCAGCTCCGAACGCATCGACCGCCGCACCCTCGCCGAACAAGGGATCGAGCGCGAACCAACCATCCATGAAGGACCGCAGTCCCAGGCCATGGACAAGCGCGGGGCTCGTCCGGAATCCCGACGGCGGCAGCTGCGTAACAGGCCGGGCGCCAAGCGCCCTCATCGCAATGTGGACTATCGCCTCATCGACAAGGGAAAGAGCCGGCCACAGGTCAACCGGATGCGGCGCGCCGCCGCTCAGGAGACCGAGCGTGATCATTGGGACGCCATCGATCACGATAACCAGGCTAGCGAACTTCAAGGGCTCGCAGCCATCCACAATCCCCACAAGGAGCATGCCATGCCCCGCCCTGCTCCACCCAGGCGGCAGGTCGTTAAAGACCGGGACCGTCACGTTGCGGACGGAAGCTCTCGCAAGCCGCGCGAGGCCTCGTCCAAGCCAAAAGAAAAGCTGGCGAAGGCAAAGCCACGGTTCAAGGATTTGGGTTCGGTGCGCGAGAAGCGGGACAAAGGATTTGGCGGTGACAATGCCAACGCGGCAACGTCTCACACAGCAAAGCCGGTCAAGCCTCCGAAGAAATGGAGTGCGCGCGACCAACGTGCACTCGACCGCATGAAGCGGGAACGGGCGGAGGATCGTACCCGCGAGCGGTAGCAGGGTCAGCAGGGCCACAGGTCCAGCTCCACTTGCAGAACCAAAATATCGTTCCATACTGGTCCGCATCCACGCATCCCGTTTTGCCCTTCGGGCTTACGGCCAACCGTCACCGCCTCCCGGCGTGACGGAGGCCATCCCGAGGGAAACTCATGACCAGGTTCATTGAAGTGAAAATGCGGGTGTCATTGGATGATCCTGGCAAACTGCTACTGAAGGCGGCAACGTCTCACACAGCAACGCCCGCCAAGCCTCCGAAGAAATGGAATGCGCGCGACCAACGGGCGCTCGATCGCATGACGCGAGAACGGGCGGAGGATCGTGCCCGCGAGCGGTAGCAAGGCCCTTGAAACAATCAGCCTGAATGCGACCAGAGCACCCCGCGCGCAAGCGTCGGGGTGTTTCTGATTTCTTGGGTACGCACCCGTTCTGCCAACGCGTCAAGGGTTGCACGAGCGGCAAGCCGCCCTTGACGCTTGTCCGTCCGGGCGCGGAAGGCTGGCCATCGCAAATGCCCAGGTTTGGGCATTGCCCGAATTCAAGACCGCGTTACTCCTTGAGGCGACGGATCGTTGATGCGCTCACGCTCAGCGACCGCGCGATGGATTCAGCAGGTTCGCCCCTGCCGCGCCTTATCATTGCCTCCCGTCGCTGGTGCAGGGTCAGCTTTGGCCTTCGACCAAACTTCACGCCCCGGAGACGGGCACGGTCGCGGCCTGCGGTGGTCCGACGAATGATGTCCTGCCTGGTCTTTCTTGCGATATAGCCCACCAAGGCAGCCAAGACTTCGCCAAGCTCCGTCGTGGTGTCGGCCCAAGGCTCGGCAAGCGATTTGTACGTGGCTCCCCGCGAGGTGATCCACTCAAGGATTTGTAGCGTCTTGTATGGCCCTTCGCGAGTGAGCCGGTCGAGTGCAGCGAAGATGACAACATCGCCTGACTGCACGTCGCGGAGCAATTGCTTGAGCAGCGGCCGCTTGCCGTTTATGCCGCTCTGTTTCTCCGCGTAAATCTTCGCGCAGCCTTCCGCACGCAGCTGAAGCTCTTGAATATCCAGAACTTGGCCGCTGGTGCTTACTCTTGCATATCCCAGGATTGCCATCACAGAAGCCCTCCATGACACGATGAGGCCCGTGCAGATGTCCTGATTTTTGCAAGCCCAAAACGGCTATACTGCTGTGCTTTTGTGTCCTCGCGGATTCCTGAATCCTTGTAGGGAGTTAGCCGATCCAATCAAAAAGACTTCCATTTTAATGATCGTCTCATCCTGCTCTTACACGGCAAAAGCGTAAATCAGAATTTTTGCGCATGTTCAGCTTCCTTTACTGCGGCATTTTCACAGCATTTCGGGAGCTTTACATGAGAGGCGTCGTCAGCGCGGCTGCTATTGCGGTCGTGGTTACAATTTCCAGCATTTCAATCGCGGAAGCGGGTCTTCGTGACCGCTGCGCAGCATCAACGGGTGCTCGCAGTGGCGCCGCTTTCAGCGCTTGTGTGAGCGCGGGCATTGCGCGCGGCGAGGGTCGGGAAAACGATTCCCGCTCAAGAGGCTCTCGTAGCGCGGGCGGCGCCAGCAAGGGCGCTTTGTGCCAGCAGCGCGCGGGGTTTACCCAAGCCCAGTGGGAGGCAGGACAAACCAGCAGGGCACAGCGCAAGGCGTGGGAACGCTGCATGCAATCATAGCAAGAGATCTCAATGAAAACGCTACTCTGTTTCGCGCTGCTTCTCGTCAGCGCGAGCGCGCATGCCGAGGGGTGGACATGCTCCGCGCCCGGCATGGCTTCTGGATCATATGACGGCGGCAACTCCGCTTACATCCATCTGAACGGCTTCCCGTCAGGGGGGACCTATCCGGTTCAGAAAAACGGAAAGCGTGCCACTGGCACAACCAAGAACGGAACGCGTTTCAGCTGCGTGCAAAAGTAACCAGGACTCTGAACTGCACTCACGAAAAGGAGAAATGCCATGATCTTAGCCGTAGGATTAGGCGTTTTGGTGGGCGTTGGTTTTATGGCGCTCATCTGGGTTATCGGAATGACTTTGACCAAGAGTTGGTAAGGTCGTCCCGTGCGCAGACAGTTGCCCCGCATCCCATTGCTACGAGGCATGAAACCCGAGCGCAGAAACCTTTTGCTTTGGTGTTTTCTGGCTGTGCTCGTGGCGTCATTGGCATTCGTGGTTTTCACCGCATGACAAAATAGGGAGGTTACTGTGGTCTTGATGTCACGGCTTTGCGCGTTGGTAGTCGGGGTTGCCCTGCCGCTGGTTGGCGCATCGGAGGCGCAGGCTTTCCCTCCGCAATGCACCAGCCAATTCGGCTATTCGGCCGCATGCTGCGCGTCGTCGTACGGTCGCCAGGCTGAGGGCACCATGGATAACGGCCGGCGGCATGCCGAGCTTGCGGCTTGTACGGCGAAGCAACCAGGCAAAAAGAAATAGCTAAACCTGCACAGGTTCGATCGAGCCAATTGCCAGACGCGAGGAGCGTTTGATGGATATTGAACATCCTACAAATTTCATCAGCTTGGCTGTTTCCATGGATGAGCCGACGCTATTCCGCGTGTGTTTGTTTTCAGAAGACGGGCGGGTGGTACATTTCCTTGCCGCGAGGCGAATGGCCGCTACGTCGACTAACCATAAGAAAGCGAAGACCATGAACCTACGTGGCATGCTCGCTTTATGGCTGGGAAAGTTGAGAGTCTATCTCTCGATCAGCATCAGCCACTAAAGCAACAGGGGCCGTTAGCGCGGCCCCTGCTGTTCGTCGAATAACCAATCAAGCGATACAAGCTGTATGAGTCAGGTCTCATTTTCCGTCAATACGTTTTTTGCCGTGAGGCCGATGGTCGTAAAAGGTTGACGCGGACACGCGCCTACGGACCAATGGTAAAAAAACCTGGCCTTTTAAACTTAACGTCAATGCGAATCTCCCCAGAGCAGCGGCGAGGGATATCGTCGTGTGAGGGGTTGAAGAAGCATGGCGTAACCTGATGACTCGCAAGGTGTTGACGTCCCCCTTCACCGGGGGATTTTTAATCTCAGCATTCGTGAGGTTTGCCTGTTCAAGTAGAGTTCTTATTTTGATAACTGAGTTGAAGCACGTCTACACTCCAGGTCCATTAAGGACGATCGGAATCCAGTTAGCGCTTACTCCGGATTCACGGAAAATCTCGGCGACATCTTCTTGGGTATAGAACGCCCCCTGCTGGTATAGGACCGCATAGAAATTACGCCAATCGGGATGCCCGCCATATCCATGCATGTCAGCGAACACCTGATCAAGGTGGTTCTTCATATCCGATTCCGTTCGCAGGTACTTGTACTCAATAGCAGCGAATAGTTGCGGGACGCCAATGTCAGGGCAGTAGGTTTTAAAGCTCTTTGCAATCGCGGTTTCTTTGCGCGCGTCAAGAAACGCAAGTTTTAGGATCTCCAGTGCCGCATTGCGAACTTGAGACTCCCGATCCGGCGTAAGTTTAGCTCGCTCGATGATTTTCGCAGTATTCCGCAAGATTGTCTCAAGGACGCTTAGCCCCGTTACGGCTCCTCCAAGTGCGATAGCGGCCATGGGTTCGTAGAATCCCCACGCGTCCGCTAAGGCGGGACAATATTGCTCTCCGGCAATTGAATTGTACTGTAGAGAGGTCAGCTTCGCATTGCTGTTGTACGATTTCATCTTCTTCCGGACATCCTTTGCTGAGCCGGGCATATGCAACCGCTCGGCAAGCATTTGACACTCAAGAAACGCAGTACGGGTTAGATGTGCTAGCAGGTCCTCTGCATCCTGGAGTTCATCGTTATTTGGGTCCTCAAGCTGTTCAGAGGTGCTTGATCCTATGATGGCGGCATAGTTACGCTCCGCGTCGGAGGCGCGACCGAGAGTCTCGCCTATCCTGATCGCTAGCAGTTGCTCCTCGCGCCCGGCCATTTTCATCCCTCTTGTTTTCGTGGCAATCTTCAACTTGATGCCCCCTCAGTAAAAGATGCACAAGGTGCTACGAACGAGGCTCCGACCGTTAAGTCAAATTCAGCGAATCCATGCTATTGGCCCTGACTTATGGCGGTGCTGCAACAGTGCGAGGCACAAAACCGGGCGGCCAGCACTTGAATCCCGCCGGCCACGTCGATGTGGTGGTAATATCCAGCATAAATGAGCAAACACATGCAGAACAGCTTCTACACCATTGGATACGAAGGCTCCGCCTTGGAAGCCTTCGTTGCGACACTGCGCTCCGCTGGTGTGGAGACGTTGATCGACGTCCGTGATGTGCCGCTTTCACGCAAGCCCGGATTTTCCAAGACGGCCCTCGCGGCGAACCTCGAAGCGAGCGGCATCGCCTATGTGCACCTCAAAGGGCTGGGCGACCCCAAACCGGGCCGCGAGGCCGCGCGGGCTGGCAAATACGAGTTATTCCGGCGCATCTTCGGGCGCCATATGAGCACCGACCTTGCGCAGCGTGACCTTGAGCGCGCCGCTGAACTGGTGCGCGATCGGCCGTGCTGCCTGATGTGCTTCGAGCAGGATCATTGCAATTGCCACCGGTCCATTGTGGCCGACCATCTCGTCAAGCAGACGGGGTTGCAGTTGCATCATTTATCAATCGGCAGTTCAATGCGCGCATATGCCCGACGTCCCCACCTCCCCGGCCTCGCCATCGCCTGAAACCGGCGCGGATGAGGCTGTCATCATCGTCAAGGCGGCGCCGCAGCTTAGCGGCAAGCACGGCGAAACCGTCTGTACCGCGGCGGTCACCCGGTCACGGCAATGGGTGAGGCTCTATCCCATTGCCTTCCGTACCTTGGAAGACGCGCAGCAGTTCCGTCGGTGGGATGTGGTGCGATACACTTCTCAGCGCCCACGAGATGACAGGCGGATCGAGAGCCGGCGGCTGGACCATCATAGCCTAACGATTGCTGGCAGCTTGCCGGCGAAAGAGCGCTACGGCCTGGTTGCGCCGATGGTCGTCGAAAGCCTAGAGGAAGAGCGCGCCCAAGGCCGGAGTCTTGCCTTCATCCGGCCGAAGATCGGCCGGTTCACCGCCGAAGGGAAACCTGCGAACGAGCTTGAAGACGAGCGACAGAAGTTCGAGATGGCCGCTAAGCAAACCGACCTTTTCCTCGGACCGATCATGCCTTATGCGCCCTGTCCGTACCGCTTCAAGTATGACTATGAAACCAAGGACGGCAAGCGAACCGGCACCTGCCAGGACTGGGAGACTGAGGCGACGTTCTTTAACTGGCGACAGCAGTACTCCGAGGATGAGACGATCAAGCGCATGAAAGCCAAGTGGGGCGAAGAGATGCCCGGCAAAGGGCTCCTCTTCGCCATGGGAACCCACTCGCAATATCCCGACACGTGGTTGATTAACGGGCTCATCCAGATGTCCGAGGTCGGCCAGTTGGCATTGGATCTGGGATGAGCCCTATGCGTTCACTATCGAGTAAGGCCTCTCGGGCTATTTTGAGGGAACAGAATCGAGATCGGCGGCGTGTTGGCATCTTTAGCACCGATTTTAGCACAGACACAAAACACACAGAAATTTCTCTTTATTTATCAATAGTTAGGGACTGAGACAGAGGACTTAAAATCCCTCGATGGCAACGTCGTGTGGGTTCGAGTCCCACCGCCCGCACCAAGACGGCCACGCGCCATGAGAGCGCTGAAACGCAGCATCCGGCCTAGAAGCGCCTCTGCCCTAAGGAGCAGCGGTTTGGCTTCGTTCCGGGTTGCGAGAGCGATGCAGGTTTGCAAGCAGCGAATGATCGCAGCCCTTGCGTCCGCATTTGTGACTGGTGTGACCATCGCTTCACAAAACAATGCCTCGGCTTCGAGCCCGCCGAACCCCTGCCGTCGGGCCGTATTCCGCGCGTCTCTCAACATGGTCAGTGCCGCGTGCACCTCCCCGGCCCGACTGAGCGCGAGCCCGAGATAGATGGAAGCGCGCAACACTGTGGAGGTGTAGCCAACGGATTGGGCGACCTCCTTTGCCCCGGCGAGAATCTCTCGTGCCGCGTCGATGCGTCCTTGCTCCAGGTACGCCATGCCACGCTGGCATTCGATGACCGGGACGAAGATCCTTACCCCATGCTCCTGCGCCAGCGCAAAACCCTCGTCGAGAATCATGGCCGACGCCGCCGGATCGCCTCGACCGAGCATCAGCGTGCCACCGCTGTAGGCTGCTGCGACGCGATCGAATGGCCGGTTGCTTTCGTTGGCGATCTGCTGGGCCGTTCGCTGAAACCGCTCCGCCGCATCGATCTCTCCCAGTGTCGTATGGGTGAGGCTTTTCATCATGCAGCACACCAGCAACAGGTTTTGTACGGTGGTGCCGATCGGGGCGCTGGCTTCCGGTCCCATCAATTGCGCGCACGCCCGGCCAATCATCTGTTCGGCTTCCCGATACCGACCGGCGATGAAATAGGCCTGGCCGAGACCATATTGGGCAAGGTTGAGCCAACCCGGATTGCCCCATCCCTCCGCCAGACCAACGACCTGCTCGCCGGTAGCAACGGCCTCGACCGGCGTGCCGTAGAAATTTTGCGCCGCCGACCGCACCGTCATGGCGGCGACCTTGCGGCCGATGTCATCGATCGCGTTGGCGCGCCGTTCGGCTTCCTGTCCGAGGTCCAGCCATTCGGCTACCCGGCCGGATCCCATGAAGGCAATTCGCGCCTCGATCCGCAGGTCGATGGCTTCGGTCTCACGCGCACGAGAAACCGGGGTTCGGTCGAGGGCATCCATGGCGATTTCGAAGTGCGAGGTCGCATCGGCAAAAGCCGACCGCGCGACGCACTTTCGCGCCACGCTCCTGCCGTAGGCGAACGCTTTGGCCCAGTCCTTGGCACGTGTTGCGTGGTAACAGAGCCGGTCGGACTCGTCGCGGCGAGTTTCGTCGCCCTCCAGCGCGGAAAGAATGCGCGCATGAACCTTTTCGCGGGTCCGCTCGACCATCGAGTCGTAGGTGACCTGACGAACCATGTCATGCGGAAATTCGAAGGTTTCCTCCGGAACATCGGCGGCCCTGATCAGCAATTCGGCCCGGTCGAGTGCGCCGAGCGCGCCTTGCAGCACGGCTTCAGGCAACGCGGCCACTTCGCGCAAGGTGGCCACTGTCGAGCGGGGGCCGAGGGCCGCGGCTATCTGCATCAGGGCGCGTTCTCCCCTCGGCAGGCGGTCCAGTCGCACCGCGATCACACCTTGAACACTGCTGGGGATACCCAACTCCCCGACGGGTCGGGCAAGCGCAAGGTTACCCCACTGCCCCTCGAGAATGCCGGTCTCCTTGAAGCCGCGGCATACCTCCTCGACAAAGAGCGGAACGTTGGCGGTATGGCGAATGATTCGACTTTTCAGATCCGACGTCGTGGCCGAGGGCCCCAGAATAGCGTCCAGCATCGCCCGGCTGAAACTTGGATCGAGCGGCCGCAAGGCGAGGCGTTCGGCACTGCATCGGTCGACCCAGTCCGGGAGTCCATCCGGCCTGCTGGTGATGAGTATCAAGAGATTGCGGACCTGCAGCGATGCAAGCGCAGCCATTACGGCGTCGCTGGCGCGATCGACCCAGTGCAGGTCTTCGATCAGCAGCACCGTGCGTTGATGCTGCGCCAGATTCTCGACCAGCACGCAGCTTGCCTGGCTGATCGCACGGCCCCGCGACTGAGGCTCAAGCCTGTCCCATTGTTCATCCGATATCGGCAGATCCAACGCCGCGTCGAGGGCCGAACGCAGGATCCGCGGCAAGGCCTCCTTGGGGTCCGGCCGGTCGGCCGCCGCGGCGCCCAGAATTGAGCGCAGCAGGCCCTTGAGGGCTGCGAACGGGGCGCCCTGCAGATTGGGGCTGCACTCCGCCTCGGTCGCGCGCCAGCCTTCACTCTCGAGTTCCTGGACGAACTCGTGCACCAGCCGTGATTTGCCCATGCCGGGATCGCCGGTCAGGAAAACGGTTCGGCGACTGGCGCTTGCGGCCTGCGCGGCGTTTCTCAACAGCGCTGTCTCGCTAAAGCGATCGACGAATTGTGAAACGCTGCGCGTCTTACGCACTTGCCAGCTCGAAACGTCGCTGGCCCCGGTTACTCGATAAACCGGGATGGGATGGGCGAAGCCCTTGAGCGGCTGGCGGCCGAGATATTCGAATCGAATGTTGCCCTCGGCCAGCTTCTGGCAGGCCTCGGAGGCGTAGATCTGATTGGGTCCGGCCGCGGCCTCAAGCCTGGCCGCCAGGTGCTGCGCTGCACCACCGATCTCGTAGACTTTGGAGAATTCACTGGCGACCATGTAAGCGACAACGAATCCGGAGTGCAAACCGACACGGACCTGCAGCCCCGGATCACCCAGGCCGACGACACGCCGGACCAGTTCGATTGCCGCGTGGCAGGCAAGTGGCGCATGATTGTCATCCGCCACAGGAGCCCCAAACGCCGCCGTCAGCCCGTCGCCCATTTCCTTGCTGACGATGCCTCCGAACTGTCGCACTGCGGCTCGCATCGCTTTCAGCGCGGGCTCGAGACGCACCAGCGCCTCCTCGGGTTCCAGCTCGGCAATGAGGTCGGTTGATTGGACCACGTCCGCGCGAAGGATGGTCACGAATTTGCGTTCGCTGTCGGGATCCATGTTTTGGTGCGCAGATGCACCGCACTGGGCGCACCAATTGTCGCCCGCATCCATCGTCGATCGGCATGCGGAACATTGCATTTCTGCGCTCTCACCTCGCCCTGAAGGCGACCCGCTGCCGGAGTTTCGATCGATTGTGGCGTACCGGATGTGACTGGACAAGCCGTCGCGGGTTGTCTCTGGACGAGGCGCAGCCTCAGGTGATACGCTTCGGGTTGAAAGCTGGACGCCGAATTTCGCTCCAGCGCCCGTCCTGGGCAGCCCGTGGTGCGCGGCGCTAGAGGTGCCTTTTTGATAACCTCGCAAGGATTGCAACGAAGCAAGTTTGCCAGCGTCGAATTTTTAGAGGGGAGGTTTACTCATGTCACAGCTCAACATCCTGGGTGGGAGAATCTACGACAATCCGGCGTTCAAGGACGAGATGAACAGTCACTATACTCCGGAAAAGATGTCGGACAGCGTTGAGAAGCTCAGGGCTTCAAATCTGATTGATCTCGAGACGATGGAGTTTGGTCAGTATCAGCCGATATTGTCGCAATCGGATCAATGGCCGAATGAAGGGGGCCGGCTCTGGCGCAGAGAGGTCGGCCGTGCCCGCCTGCAACTGACTGCTCAACCCAGCAACGTGCCTCTGTCCAAGGACGAACCTGGCGTCATCCCTCTCACGAAGTGTGCGCTCCTGGACGCCTGCGTTCGCAAATGCTTCAACTCGGTCCCGCCAATACCGATGCAGATCGACGTAAAGCAGCAACGGGATGATGCTCCCAACCGCGATACGCACGACATCTTGCTGGAATGGGACTATGGCAAGACCGGCGACAAGCCGACCCTTCTCAGGTTGACGATGGTCTGCCCTTACCTTGGCCCGTAGCCTGATCATTTGACGAGACCAACCGGCTTGTTCAGCCCCACCGTAGCCGGGCGACTGTCTGTTCGAATTTCCGACGGTCGAGCCTATGGATCGCCCGGCTCTCTGCCGGCGGGAGATCGAACTCCCGTGCCATCGCCTCGGGGTCGACGAAAAGCCGGTCGCGCAACTGCTCGTCCAGCAGAGCTCGGCTGAGCAGTTCCGTCAATTGCCGGCTCGGCGCAGGTCTGGTGTCGTGGCCCGGTTGCTGCTCTGCCATGGTTACCCCCTAGCGTGCCGTCTCATCGTCGATCGACCCGCCGTGCCCCGCCAGGCAAGCACTCAGGCGAACCGCCTCCACCGCGTCGGCAGACTTCACGCTGGGTATTGTGCCGCCGGAAAATGCCAGCAACGATTCCAGCATACGGCTGCCGAGGATGCGGCGTAGCGAAGCCAGCAAACCGTCCGCGGTTCGTTCGGCGAAGAAGATTTTTCGGGCAGCCTTCAATGCGAGGGTTCTTTCCCGGTCAGGGATCAGACCCGCTGCGGAGGCCTGTTCCATCCAGTATTCCACATCGACGATTGGCACCGTCATCGGCTTGAAGTCGAACGGGGAGTAGACGAGGGCGACGTCCGCATCCCGGCGAATGGCGCACTGCCGGAAGTGATCGTAAACCCACCCGACACCGATCATACCGCAGCGATCCAGTTCGGATGCGCGCAGCGCTCCCATGCTGGAGGCGCCGATGACGGTTTTTCCCCGCTCAAGCACCGCCAAGATCTCCTTCGGCGACACCGACCTGTTCTGGCCGAACTCTCCGTCAAGGATCACCACGATGTCGTAATCATCGACAGCGGCCAGGTCGCCGCGCTTGATGGGAGGGGCATGAGTGGCGGCTGCAAGCCGGCGTATCCCGGCCGCGGCGATCGACGGCCCGGAAAATACGATCGTCTTGGTCGGAGCCCGTGTCTCTGTCGAGATCAGGACATCTGATATCATGATTTGCCGGACTTCCGTTCATGCTGGACTTGCTGCAACGCGCGGTGTCCCAACCCTGCGCGGCCGCCATGCGCCAGGTAGAGCGTCCAGTCCTCCGCCCGCGGCGCAACGACGCGCACAACCGGTATGCCCACTTCGACCCTGGTGACGTCAACGACAATGGCTTGATCGAAGCCCGATTGATGCATTCGCTCGATGATGAACTCGACATCCTCGTTCACGGTTGAATGCTCGCATGACGCGATCTGGTCAAAGCTGATGACCGGGCCGTCACCGGGCCATCCCTCCGTCGGTGGCAGCCCTTCGGGCGCATCGAAGTCAGATAGATCCTCCCTGCCGCCCTGAATGAAACCCAATCGGGTCTGTGCGGCTTCGGTCAACGCGCGGGTCAGGGCGATCCGCGCATCCGGATGCGTCCCGCATCCGCTGTGCGCCTTCACCGCAAGTGGCGACCCGTCCGGCTCGGTGATGGTGCAACCGATCGTCGGGATGCCGGTCGCCGAGGTCAGATTTCGAAGGCACACGTCGAGCCCGGCGCGCTGCATCTTGCGGACCAACGTCGCGGCCGACCTGGGCAATCCACGTAGCGAGATCAGCGGCGCGTCATCGCACTCCGACGACGGTCCCCCACTGAACCCCATATCCGCCAGGATGGTCCCAACCGCGGGTCTGATGTGGGTCCTCGCCATCGTGACCCCTGCTGCATCGCGCTCGATCACCTCGCACAGCGCGTGGCAGAGCGCCTCGAGTCGGGTGTTACCCGATGCCAGACCGTTCGTGCTCGAGTAGAACAGCGGCATCCCCGAGGACGCAGTGTAGGGAGCTACCACGCAGTTCAGCGGTACGAACGTCGGCCGACGCGTCAATAGATCGAACCCCAGCACCCACTCCAGGAGCAAATCTTCGCTGTAGTTGCAGATCCGCGGGCTGTGAATCTCGAGCGGATCGACGCACGCGTGCCGACGTCGAAGGTTGTAGTGCGATGACATCATAACCGAACCTTCATAGCGTTCGCCGGCGTGCCGCTCGACCGCTTCCATCAGCGCGCCCGCCTCGGCTTGTTCGCGCGTCGTTCCCTTGCCGTTATAATAGGAAATCCCCGGTCCGAGATCGTGCGGCCGCACTGTCATGAAATTCGGAATGCCGATCCGGTCGAGGTCGGTGACGTCGGCAACTTTGGTAACGCCGATAATATCAAGCGCGGCGCGGGCGCGGCGGATGGTGGCGCTGGGCCTCACGGAACGTTCGACACCTGAACCACTGTGCTTTGCCTCCCTGGGGCCAAGCCAATATTCATAGCTGCACTGTTCGGCGCTCATGGACGATCACTCTCCGACGCGGCGGCGACATTATCCTCGATTGTCCTCGACTTTGGCAGATGCCATTTCGCGCCGACGGCTGCGCGGCCGCTTTGCCACCAAACGCAAGCGCCCCGCAAACAGACCTTTTCAACGATCTTATTTGCGTATACGTTAAAAAATACAATAACGATGGCCTAGTCCTGGAGCCGGGACCCCCGGCGTTCCCCGACCAGCTTACCCGAGCACCGACATGACCACGACCGACGACATCCTGATTGCTGTCCTGCCCGGCGACGGAATCGGCCACGAGGTCATGGCCCCGTGCCTGGAAATCCTCGGCGCGGTTTCACGCCGGCTCGGAAACCTGAGTTTTCGTTTCGAAACCCATCAGGCGGGCGCCATCCATTATCGCGAAACCGGTGTGGCGCTTCCGGCCGCCACGCTCGCGGCGGCCCGCAAGGCGGATGCCATCCTGCTCGGCGCCATGGGCTGGCCGGAGGTGCGATATCCCGACGGCACCGAAATCTCGCCGCAGATCGACCTGCGCATGGAGCTCGAACTCTATGCCGGCGTCCGACCGGTTCAGACGCTGCCGGGAATGCCCAGCGTGCTGGCCGACCCGCGCGCCAGGCATCTGGATTTCGTGATCATCCGGGAATCGACGGAAGGGCTGTTCGCGTCGCGCGGAAAGGGCGAGGTCATCGCCGACAAGCAAGCCAGGGACACCATGCTCATCACGCGCAAGGTGAGCGAACCGCTTTTCGACTACGCGTTCCGGCTTGCGCGCGGCAGGCAGCGCAGACACGGGCAAGCCAGGGTTACCTGTGTCGACAAGGCGAATGTTTTCGCGAGCTTTGCCTTCTTCAGGAAGATCTTCGATGAGCGCGCGCTGCTCAACCCCGATATAGCGGCCGGTCACGCTTACGTGGATGCCGCCGCCTTGCACATGGTTCGCAGGCCATGGGACCTCGATGTCCTCGTCACCGAGAACATGTTCGGCGATATCCTGTCCGACCTCGGTGCAGGGCTGATGGGAGGCCTGGGCTTTGCGCCGTCCGCCGACATCGGCGAGCGGCATGCGGTGTTCCAGCCGTGTCACGGAACCGCGCCCGATATCGCAGGACAAGACAAGGCCAATCCGACGGCCATGTTTCTGTCGGCAGCCATGATGCTGGAATGGCTCGGCGAGAAGCATTCGAACGACCGCCTCGCTCTGGCGGGCGGGCTCGTTCGCGCCGCGGTCAACCATGCCTTCGCAGATGGGCTGCGGCCGATCGAGACGGGCGGCGAACACGGCACCCGGCATGTTGCGCTGGCCGTGCTCGATGCCATGGCACACGTCGATGCGGCGGCGGCCTGACGCCAGATGTCCCTGCGACTCGTCACCCTCGGAGCCGGATATTTCAGCCAGTTTCAATATCGCGGGTGGCTTCGCATCAATGACGTCCAGTTGGTCGGAATCTGCAATCGCTCGCGCGCCAAGGGCGAAGAACTGGCGCGCGCCTATGATATCCCCGCGATATTCACCGACCCGGCCGAAGCGCTTCGCGCGCTCCGGCCCGACTTCATCGACATCATTACCCCGCCGCCAACGCACCTCGAGACCATAAGGCTCGCGGCGGCACTCAAGATCGACGTCATCTGTCAGAAGCCGTTCTGCCGAAATCTTTCGGAAGCGCGCGAGGCGGTCGAACTCGCCGGCAACGCCGGCATCCGGCTGCTGGTGCACGAGAACTTCCGTTTCCAGCCCTGGTACGAGAAAATAGGATCGACGATTAAAGCGGGTGATCTCGGTGAAATCTACGGGGCGACGTTTCGCCTGCGGCCGGGCGATGGACAAGGACCATCGGCCTATCTGGACCGGCAGCCCTACTTTCGCGAGATGCCGCGGTTTCTGATTCATGAAACGGCGATTCACCTGATCGATGTATTCCGTTGCTTGTTTGGCGAGGTCGGCAGCGTATTCGCCGCCTTGCGCCGGCTCAATCCGGAAATTGCCGGCGAGGACGCAGGTGTCGTCATCCTGGAAATGGCGGGCGGGGTGCAGGCCGTTTTCGACGGCAACCGGCTCGCCGATCATCGGGCTTCGAATCGGCGGCTAACGCTGGGCGAATTGACGATCGAAGGCTCCGGCGGCGTCCTCATGCTCGACGGCGACGCGCGGCTCACGCTGCGCGCCCATGGATCGAACGAGGAACGGCAGCTTCAATTTGCCTGGTCGGACCATGACTTTGGCGGCGACTGCGTATACCGTTTTCAGCGCCACGCCGTCGATGTCCTGTTGAACAGGACGAGCGCCCAAACGCTTGCGGCCGACTATCTGGAGAATTTGAGAATTGAAGAAGCGATCTACGAATCGCACCGCTCAGGCCGGAAAATCGAGCTCCCGTCATTCGATGCCTGAGGCCGACTGCACTAGCGACGAGTCGCAGTCCGAGCGCGCCTACCGTGAGCTTCGGGACCTGATCGTCGACAATCGACTGGGCGCAGGTGCGCAGTTGCTCGAACTCGAAGCGGCCGAACGTCTCGGCATGAGCCGCACGCCGGTTCGCGAGGCGATGCTCCGGCTCCAGCAGGAAGGCATGGTCGAAATTCGGCCGCGACATGGAATGCGGGTGCTACCGGTGTCCGCCGACGACATGCGCGAAATCTACGAGGTGCTTACGGCACTGGAATCGACGGCTGCCTACCTGGTTGCCGAGAGAGGGCTGTCAAGAGAAAAACTCGCCCGACTTTCCGATGCCGTTGCCGCCATGGACGATGCATTGGATGCCGACAATCTCGTCAAATGGTCCGAAGCCGACGAGCGATTTCATTTCCTCCTGGTCCAATTTTCGGACAACGCCCGACTGGCGCAGATGGTGGGTCAATTGTGGGACCAGGCACATCGCGTACGGTTACTCACTCTCAAGCTTCGGCCGAAACCGATCAAATCAAATCGCGACCATGAGGCATTGGTGAACGCGATACGAAAGCGCGATGCCGGGCTGGCACGCCAGATCCACCACGACCACCGCAGCAAGGCGGGAAAGATGCTGATCGCGTTGCTGACATCGCTTGGACTAAGGCAGCTTTGACAAGACATCTGCTCCGACCGGATCTTGTCGTACTGACGATGAGAGATCGGTGAATCGCTGTGTGATGTGTATTTGACCTGCATCAATCCCCTGCCCGCGCATGAGCGTAGTCGTTCTCGCTGCAGCCAGGCGCCGCGGCTTTGCTCAATCACCCGCGGGTGCAGCGTCGCAGAGCCGGATGAGCACTGCTGCCGACCGTTGGTGACCGCCGTAGCCTGCTCTTGGGAATCAGTGCCATCGCAACCGCCACAACGACGAGATCGGCTTTGCCCGCCAGTTCACCGCCGACCACCTATGAAGAGGCCGTCAAGCGGGTTTGGCGCTCGCTCGATCCCTCAGGTGGGGTGCGCGAAATCGTGCGCGCCGGAACGCTTGGCGCCAACAGCCACAACACCCAGCCATGGCGCTTCACGGTCTCCGACCAACGGATTGGGATCGCACCCGACTTCAGCCGTCGCTGCCCGGCTGTCGACCCGGACGATCATCACTTGTTCGCTTCCTTGGGCTGTGCCGTCGAGAACATGGTGCAAGCCGCGGTCGCGCTTGGTTTCAAGGCGGAGGCCTCGCTCGAAGCCGCAGATCGGGATCGGGTCACGATTGCCGTCGATCGCATCCGGCCCTCGAGCAACGCCCTCGCCGAGGCCATCACGAAACGTCAGTGTACGCGTGCCGAATATGACGGCCGCGCCGTTAGCGCTGAGGACCTGAACAAGATCGGCGTCGCCGGCACGCTGGACGGCGTCGAATGCCTGCTCGTGACCGAGCGCGCCCGGATGGACGCCATTCTGGACTACGTCATGCAGGGCAATTCGGTGCAGATGCACGATCAGGCATTCATGGCGGAGCTCGTCGCCTGGATTCGATTCAACGACAGCATGGCGGTCGAACACCTCGATGGGCTCTCAGCACGCAGCTCCGGCAACCCATCTCTGCCGGGATGGATCGCGCGGCGGCTGCTGCCATTCGTGATGACCGCGAAGGGCGAGAACGACAAGTATGCGAGGCAAATCCGGTCGTCGGCCGGAATTGCCGTGTTCGCAGCCGCAACCGATGACAAGAGGGGCTGGATTTCCGCCGGCCGCGCCTATCAGCGGTTCGCGTTGCAGGCGACGGCTCTGGGCATCAGGCAAGCTTTCCTGAATCAGCCGGTCGAGGTTCCGTCCCTGCGCCCCCAGATGGCGTCTTTTCTTGGGATAGGCAATCGGCGGCCGGACCTGATCATCCGGTTCGGGCACGGAACGCCGCTACCACCATCGCTGCGCCGACCGATCGAAGCGGTGATAGATCCGTCATGAGCTCCGGGCGGTGGCGGCCCTCAGGCCGCGGGATGTCGCGCGATCGACCAAACACTCAAACAAAGTGCACCGCACCATGAATGGAGGGGTGCGTTTCGAAGAGTTCCCACGAGCTCTGCCAGCCCTACTGCTTCTTGCCGATATTCCAGAACACCGGCGTCGCCGGGCCGTCGCGCACGCCGGACCGCGAGGTGCGCCAGGCGCTGGGAGCGGCGGCGATCTTCTTCTAATTCGCGAGGGTCGACGCGCGCAAAGGCATCGGGCAGCTGCTCGGCGTCGTGACAGGCGCGCTCATTCCTGCTTCCAAAATCGGTCGTTGGGCATGGTCCCGGCTGAATCAGCGGCCAATTCGGGTTTGATGCGATTGACGTAATACATGTTCACTGAACCCTGGTGCTTCACTTCGACGGCGCCGCGCGCGTCTGTCTCGAATCGAGACTTGATGTGCTGCCACGTCGATTCAGCAACGCCGACGCGGCCCGGCACTCCGGCGGCTTCGACGCGCTGGGCCGTATTCACTGTCTTCCCCCAGATGTCATAGGTAAATTTGTGTTTGCCGACGACGCCGGCGATAACCGGTCCGGTATTGATTCCGATCCTCACCTGCCAGGCCGGCAGGCGCAGCTTCTCCCGTTGCCGATTGAGCCTAGCCAGGTGATCAAGTATCTGCAGCGCACACAATGAGGCGTCAATGGCGTGCGTGCGATTCGGTTCCGGCACGCCACCGACGGCGAGATAGGCATCTCCGATCGTCTTGAGCTTTTCCAGACGATGATCTGCCATGATGTCGTCGAACCTGGTAAAGTGCTGGTCGAGCTGATCAATGACGCTCGCCGGCTCCATGGTTTCGACGAGGCGGGTGAATCCGCTGAAATCGATGAGGATCACGGTCGCAGAGGCAAAGAAACGCGGCTGAACGCGCTCGCTTGTCTTGAGCTCCTCTGCGATGGATGCAGGCAGGATATTCAGAAGCAGTCGGTCCGATTCACCTTTTTCGGCAACTGCAAGGTCGCGCGCGCGTTTTAGTTCATGCAGCATCACGTTGCGCTCGAGCAACTGCCGGCGCAGTTCCAGGTGAACCATGGTCTGCCGTGACAGTCGCCTCAATGCCTCCTGCTGCTCGAAGGTAAGTTCGCGCGGTTTGAAGTCGATGACGCACAGCGAGCCCAGGGCATGACCATCTTGCGTGATCAGTGGAACGCCGCAGTAGAAGCGCAGACGCAAACCGTCTGTCACAAGCGGACTGGTATTGAATCTCTGATCCTCCAACAGGTCAGGAACGTGGAGGATGTCGTCGACGCAGACCGTGGCCCTGCAAACCGAAATCTCCCGAGGGCATTCGGAAAGTTCTGCCGGCAGAGGACCATATTTTGCTTTGATCCATTGCCGCGATGCGTCAACGAAGCTCACCAGGCCGGCGGGGCAGTCGCAAATCTGCGCCGCCAGTTCGGCGATTTCGTCGAATCCGGCTTCCGGAAGTGTGTCAACGATGGCGTAGTTCTTTAGCGCTTCAAGGCGTCTAGGCTCATCGGCTGGCATCGTTTGGTCCATGACAAGCCCTCGCGCCAACTCGGATCAAATGAATCTCACCGCGATACTAGCACTATTTTCTGGCCGCAAGCTTCTCAACCGGCCACCGAGAGACGTAGACACATCGCGGGCCAACTGTCTGACGATCAAGAGACGCCTCTGGAACCTCCCCCGAAAATGTTGTCCTGCGGCATTGGAGCAAGACAACATGGACACCGAAAATCAGGGCAACCAGCGCACCGCATCCGGACGCGTACAACCGGGGGGTCGCGTCCACCCGAGACGCCGTCCACGCAGGTCGGCCCGCCGAGACCGAATGACGGGCTGGAATTGCCGCGCAGCAGCCACTGATCGCACAACGTCATTGCGGAGCAAAGCGACGAAGCAATCCACGCTTTCTTATAGCTGGATTGCTTCGCTGCGCTCGCAAGGACGATTCGCCCCCTACTTCTTCTCGATATTCCAGAACACCGGCGTCGCCGGGCCGTCGAGCACGCCTGACAGCGAGGTTCGCCAGGCGCTGGGGGCGAAGTATTGCCCGAGCGGGATGTAGATCGCCTGCTCGTAGGCATGCTTTTGCAGGTCGGCGGCGATCTTCTTCTGCTCCTCGGCGGTCGACGCCCGCGCAAAGGCGTCGCGCAGCTGCTCGACCTTGGCGTCTTCGGCCCAGCCGAACCAGCCGCCCTTGGTGCCGCGGCCGCCGATCGAGACGTTGACGACGGGGTTGGCGACGTCGGCGCCGACCCAGTTGGTGAAGAACATGTTCCAGCCGCCCTCTTTCGGCGGCTTCTGGCTGGCGCGGCGGGTCACCACGGTCTGCCAGTCGGTGGCCTGCACGTCGACCTTGAAGCCGGCTTCGCGCAGCAGCTGCGCCGCCACGATCGGCTGCGCCTTCAGCGTCACGACGTCGCCCGGGGCCATGATCACGATCGGTGTGCCGTCATAGCCGGACTCGGCGAGCGCCTTCTTGGCTTCCGCCATGCCGTTGCCCTTCACCAGCGTTTCCGAGCCGACGTCGGTGGCGAGCGGCGTATCGCAGATGAAGATCGCGCCGCAGATCTTGTAATATTTGGGATTGCCGACCAGCGCGTCGAGCACCGGTTTCTGGCTCATGGCCAGGAACGCGGCGCGGCGCACCTTGACGTTGTCGAACGGCGGATGAAGGAAATTCATGCGCCCCAGCGTCTGGAAGCCGAACTTGTTCAGGGTCTCGATCTTGATGTCCTTGTTACCCTCCAGCACCTGCAGAAGATCGAACGACGGGTTTTCCATGAAGTCGATGTCGCCGGACTGCAGCGCGTTCACCGCGGTCTGGGCATCGGGCATCGTCAGCCATTCGACGCGGTCGACCTTGACCACCTTGCCGCCGGCGGTCCAGCTCGCCGGTTCATTGCGCGGCACATAGTCCTTGTTCTTCTCGTAGGCCGCCTTGACGCCGGGCTGGAATTCAGCCGGCAGGAACTTGAACGGGCCCGAGCCGATTTGTTCCGCGATCGCCTTGCCCGGCTCGGTTTCGGCCAGCCGCTTCGGCATCATGAACGGCACCAGCGACGACGGTTTTCCGAGCGACTCCAGCACCAGCCCGTAGGGCTCCTTCAATTTCAGCACGATGGTCTTGTCGTCGGCGGCCGTGATGCTGGCGGTGAAGTCCATCAGCTTCTGGCCCATGCCGTCATTCTTGCCCCAGCGCTTCAGCGAGGCGACGCAGTCTTCCGCCGTGACCGGCTTGCCGTCATGCCATTTCAGACCATCGCGCAAGGTGAAGGTGTAGGTCAGCTTGTCGTCGGAGATTTTCCACTCCGCCATCTGCGGCTGGATCTTGAAGTTCGAATCCGTCGCCACCAGCGTGTCGTAGACCATGTAGCCGTGGTCGCGGGTGATGTAGGCGGTGGTGAGCCCGGGATCGGTCACGCGCAGATCGGAATGCATCACCGCGGTGATGGTCTTGCCGGCGGCGATCGCCTGCGGCATCACGGCGGCCGAAAGGGCAAGGACCGACAGCGCGATACCGGACGCCATCGTGGGCCGTTTCCAACGCGAGATATGGAACATTCAAACTCTCCTGACGTGAAACTGGTCAAACCGGGATGATTAGTTATGCAGTCGGTACGTTATTCAGGCGCACTAACACGCTGTAACTTCGAAGGTATTCGAGACTTGCATCAAGCGCGCGGCGCGTCAATCGGGTTCTGGCCCCTGGGCACGCGGCAATCGGCCCGAAGCGGCCCGCAAGTTTCACTTTACAAATTCGCCGCCGGTCATTCTCGTAAGCCTCGCCGATACCGGCGCGTTGCTCCAGCATCCATGCAAGAATAAAGAGAATCCCAATGAACCCCGCCAACCTTCCCTTCGATTCCGAGGCCATGCTGCAGGGACTGCGCGGCTGGGTGGAATGCGAAAGTCCGACTTTCGACGCCCACGCCGTCGGGCGCATGCTCGACATCGCCGCCCGGGACATGGCGATCATGGGGGCGTCGATCGAACGCATCGCCGGCCGGCAGGGTTTTGCCGGCTGCGTCCGCGCCCGCTTCCCGCATCCGAACGCAGGCTCGCCCGGCATCCTGATCGCGGGACATCTGGATACCGTGCATCCGGTCGGCACGCTGGACAAACTGCAATGGCGGCGCGAGGGCAACAAGTGCTTCGGCCCCGGCATCTTCGACATGAAGGGCGGCAATTACCTCAGCCTGGAAGCGATCCGGCAGCTGGCGCGCGCCTCCTTCACGACGCCGCTGCCGATCACGGTGCTGTTCACACCGGACGAGGAAGTTGGCACGCCGTCGACCCGCGACCTCATCGAGGCCGAGGCCGCGCGCAACAAGTATGTGCTGGTGCCGGAACCTGGCCGCCCGGACAACGGCGTGGTCACCGGACGGTACGCCATCGCGCGGTTCAATCTCGAGGCCACCGGCAAGCCGAGCCATGCCGGCGCCACGCTTTCCTCGGGCCGCTCGGCGATCCGCGAGATGGCGCGGCAGATTCTGGCCATCGACGGCATGACGACGGCGGACTGCACCTTCTCGGTCGGCATCGTGCAGGGCGGGCAATGGGTCAATTGCGTCGCCACCACCTGCACCGGCGAGGCGCTCAGCATGGCGAAACGACAGGCCGATCTCGACCACGGCGTCGAGCGGATGCTGGCGCTGTCCGGCACCGCCAACGAGGTGACCTTCAAGGTGACGCGCGGCGTTACCCGGCCGGTATGGGAGCCGGACGCCGGCACCATGGCGCTGTATGAAAAGGCGCGCAGCCTGGCCAAGGCAATGGGCGCGGAACTGCCGCATGCCAGCGCCGGCGGCGGCTCCGACGGCAACTTTACCGGGGCGATGGGGATTCCGACCCTCGACGGCCTGGGCGTGCGCGGCGCCGATGCGCATACCCTGAACGAACATATCGAAGTCGACAGCCTCGCCGAGCGCGGCCGCCTGATGGCGGGCCTGTTGGCGACGCTGGAGTGAGACTTTGCCCGCGCATCGCCGACAGACGGGGCTCGATGGCACCGAACTTGCTTACCTGATACATACGGGCGGGAACTAATCCGCGGCAACCAAAAACGGTTGGCGCATAGATGATGGACAACGATGCTCGGATATCTTTTGCGCCGCGTGCTAGCCGCCATTCCCGTGATGGGCGTGGTGGCGCTGTTCGTGTTTCTGCTGCTGCGGCTGACGCCCGGCGATCCCGCCGCGATCCTGGCCGGCGACAATGCGACGCCCGAACAGCTCGAGCGCATCCGCAACTCGCTCGGGCTGAACGAGCCGCTCTACACCCAGTTCGTCACCTGGATCGGCAAGCTGCTACAGGGCGATCTAGGGGTGTCGCTGATCTCGAACGTGCCGGTCATGAAGATGATCAGCCAGCGCGTCGAGCCGTCGATCTCGATCGCGCTGTCGACCATCGTCCTCGCCATCCTGGTCGCGGTGCCGCTCGGCGTCATCGCAGCCTGGAAACACGGCACCTGGATCGACCGCTTCGTAATGGGGTTGTCGGTGATCGGGTTCTCGGTTCCGGTATTCGTGATCGGCTATGTGTTGATCCAGATCTTCGCCATCGAACTGCGCTGGCTGCCGGTGCAGGGTTTTCGAAGCATCACCGCCGGCTTCGGGCCGTTCTTCGAACGCATTATTCTTCCAACCTGCACGCTGTCCTTCATCTATGTCGCGCTGATCGCGCGGATGACGCGGGCGGCGATGCTCGACGTGCTCGGCGAGGATTATGTACGCACGGCCCGCGCCAAGGGAATCAATGAGACCGCGGTGTTGCTGCGCCACGCGCTGCGCAACGCCGCGGTGCCCGTCATCACCGTGATCGGTACCGGATTCGCGCTGCTGATTTCAGGCGTGGTCGTCACCGAGAGCGTGTTCAACCTGCCCGGCATCGGACGCCTCACCGTCGATGCCGTGCTGGCGCGCGACTATCCGGTGATCCAGGCGATGATCCTGCTGACATCGCTGATCTACGTCACGGTCAATCTGCTGATCGACGTCGCGTACACCCTGCTCGATCCAAGGATTCGCTACTGATGGCGATCGAAACCCTTCCCGAACCGTCGATCCCGATCACCACGCCGTTCCGGCCGGGGCTCGGCTTTCTCACGGCGACGCCGATCATCGCGGTGGCGACGGTCTGCCTCACGCTGGTGATCCTGTCGGCGATTTTCGCGCCCCTGCTATCGCCGCACGATCCGCAGCTGCTGGCGCCGGCGCAGCGGCTGAAACCCGCGAGCGCCGAATTCTGGCTCGGCACCGACGCCTACGGGCGCGACGTGCTGGCGCGGATTCTCTATGGCGGGCGAATCTCGCTGTTGATCGGGCTCGGCGCCGCCGTGTTCTCGATCAGCATCGGCCTCGTGATCGGGCTGGTCTCCGGGTTCTTCAAATGGGTCGACGCCGTGATGATGCGGGTGATGGACGGCTTGATGGCGATCCCGAGCATCCTGCTCGCGATTGCCGTGGTGTCGCTGTCGGGCGCCAGCCTGATGACGGTGCTGGTCGCCATCACCATTCCGGAGATTCCTCGGGTGGCGCGGTTGGTCCGCTCGGTGGTGCTGTCCGCGCGCGAGGAGCCTTATGTCGAGGCCGCGATCTCGGTCGGCTCCAGCCTGCCTAAGATCATGTGGCGTCACCTAATGCCCAACACGGTGGCGCCGCTGATCGTGCAGGGCACCTACGTCTGCGCCTCCGCCATCCTCACCGAGGCGATCCTGTCGTTCCTCGGCGCCGGCATCAATCCGGAGACGCCGACCTGGGGCAACATCATGGCCGAGGGCCGCGCCTATTTTCAGATCAAGCCTTCACTGATCTTCTGGCCGGGCCTGCTGCTCTCAATCGCCATCCTCAGCGTCAATCTGATCGGCGACGCCGCGCGCGACGCGCTCGATCCCCGCATGAAGCAGCGCGAGGGCGGCAAGTGAGTTTTTTCCTCGTCATTGCGAGCGCAGCGAAGCAATCCATCGCGCGGCAGAAAGAAAGAATGGATTGCTTCGTCGCAAGGGCTCCCTTGCGCAAACGCTTCGCGTTTGTCGCAGGCAATGACGATGATCAGAGAGCGGTGACATGAAGCCCATTGTCCTCGACATCGACAATCTCGTGGTCGGCCTCGGCAAGAATCCGCGCAACGAGCGGGTGATCGATGGCGTCTCGCTGCAGGTGCGCGAGGGCGAGACGCTGTGCCTGGTCGGCGAAAGCGGCTCCGGCAAATCCGTCACCTCCCTGACGGTGATGGGCCTGCTGCCGAAGGGCTCGCTGGTGCCGTCAGGCGGCAGCGTCAAACTGGTCGGCGAGGACGTCCTCACCGCCAGCGACCGGCGGCTGCGACAGCTGCGCGCCACCACCATGGCGATGATCTTTCAGGAGCCGATGACGGCGCTCAATCCGGTGGTGCCGGTCGGCCGCCAGATCGACGAGGTACTGCGCGCCCATACCGATCTCGACGGCCGCGCGCGCAAGCAGCGCATCCTCGACATGATGGAGCAGGTCCGGCTGCCCGAGGTCGCGCGCATCTTCGCCTCCTATCCGCACCGGCTTTCCGGCGGCCAGCGCCAGCGCATCATGATTGCGATGGCGCTGGTGCTGGAGCCGAAGCTGCTGATCGCGGACGAGCCGACCACCGCGCTCGACGTCACCACGCAAAAGCAGATCCTGACCCTGATCCGCGACCTGCAGCGCGATCACGGCACCGCGGTGCTGTTCATCACCCACGACATGGGCGTGGTCGCCGAGATCGCCGACCGTGTCGCGGTGATGCGCTACGGCAAGTTGGTCGAGACCGGTTCGCTGCAGTCCATCCTGCGCACCCCGACCATGGAATACACCCGCAACCTTCTCTCGGCCGTGCCTAGCCTGATCCCCCGCGCGCCGCGCGCGGACTCGGCCGAACCAATCGTGCTGGAGACCAACGAACTCGGCAAGGTCTATCGCGAACGTTCCTTCTTCGGCACCGTCCGCGAAGTCGCGGCGGCGCGGGACGTCACCTTGAACTTGCGCAAGGGCCGCACCCTCGGCATCGTCGGCGAAAGCGGCTCCGGCAAATCCACCGTGGCGCGCTGCATCGTGCGGCTGATCGACCCGACCTCCGGCGGCATCCGCCTGGCCGGCCGCGAAATCTCCGATCTGTCGCGGCGGCTGCTGCAGCCGCACCGCAAGCGCATCCAGATCATCTTCCAGGACCCCTATCGGTCGCTCAATCCGCGCATCACGGTCGGCGAAACCATCGCCGAGGGGCCGATCAACTACGGCATGCCGCATGCGGAGGCGCTGGCCAAGGCGCGCGAACTGCTCGAACTGGTCGACCTGCCTGCGGACGCGATCTCACGCTATCCCCACCAGTTCTCCGGCGGCCAGCGCCAGCGCATCGCGATTGCCCGCGCGCTGGCGCTCGATCCCGACGTGCTGGTGGCGGACGAAGCGGTGTCCGCGCTCGACGTCTCGGTGCAGGCGCAGGTGCTGGAACTGCTCGATGAAATCCAGACGCGCCTGGGCATCGCGCTGTTGTTCATCACCCACGATCTGCGCGTCGCGGCCCAGATCTGCGACGACGTCGCCGTGATGCAGCATGGCCGCATCGTCGAACAAGGCCCGGCCGCGCAGGTCCTCACCCATCCGCAACAGGCCTATACCAGGCAGCTGCTGGAAGCCGCTCCGGGGCGGGACTGGGATTTTGCGAATTTCAGGCCGGTTTCCGAGAGCGCCGTGGCGACGACGTAGCGCCCTAGCCGTCGTTGCCAGCGCCTTTGCGCGAGGCTGACGTAGCCGGCTCTATCCACGTCATTGCGAGCGCAGCGAAGCAATCCAGCTTCGTGCAACAGGCAAAAAGTTGAATTGCTTCGTCGCATCCGCCTTCGCCCGAAGGCGGGCTTCGGCGGACAAGAGGGCTCCTCGCAATGACGTGGATAGAGCCGGGCTCGCGCCGCTCCCCGTAATGACGGGATGCGGCATGCAAAACGGGATTGCTTCGTCGCTTGCGCTCCTTGCAATGACAAGTCTAACGTCGCCACAAATCAGATCGAGACCGAATTGATGACCCGTATCGCCGTCGGCGGCTTCCTGCACGAGACCAATACCTTCGCGCCGACCAAGGCGACCTATGCCGACTTCGTGCATGGCGGAGGCTGGCCGGCGATGGCGCATGACGGTGACGTACTCAAGACCATGCGCGACATCAATGTCGGGCTCGCAGGTTTTATCGCCGCGGCGGAAGTCAGAGGCTGGGAGCTGGTTCCAACCATCTCCTGCGGCGCCAGCCCGTCAGCGCATGTCACCGAGGACGCGTTCGAGCGCGTCGTGAAGGTGATGCTCGATGGCATCAAGGCCGCAGGTCGCCTCGACGCCGTCTACCTCGACCTGCACGGCGCCATGGTCACCGAACATCTGGACGACGGCGAAGGTGAAATCCTCAAGCGCGTACGCCGGGTGGTCGGCAGGGATTTGCCGCTGGTGGTCAGTCTCGATCTGCACGCCAATGTGACGCCGGAAATGGTTGAATATGCGGATGCACTCATTGCCTACCGCACCTATCCGCACGTCGACATGGCCGACACCGGTCGCGTTGCCGCGGAACACCTCGCACTGCTGCTCACCACCAAGCAGAAATTCGCAAAAGCTTTCCGGCAACTGCCCTTCCTGATTCCGATCAGCTGGCAGTGCACCAACGACCAGCCGACCAAGGGTATTTACCAGAAGCTCGCGGCGCTGCAGGACGATGCCGTGCCGACACTGTCATTTGCGCCGGGATTTCCGGCCGCCGATTTCAGGGATTGCGGGCCGAGCGTGTTGGCCTACGGCAGGACCCAGGAGGATGCCGACGCCGCGGCCGACACCATCATGAATCTCATTGTCGGTCACGAGAGCGATTTCGACGGCCGCATTTTTGCGCCCGACGAAGGCGTGCGGTATGCGATCGAACTGGCCAAGACCGCGACCAGGCCGATCGTGATCGCCGACACCCAGGACAATCCCGGAGCCGGCGGCGATTCCGACACCACGGGCATGCTGCGCGCGCTGGTGCGCAACAACGCCCAGCGCGCCGCCATGGGCGTGATCTACGATCCTGACTCGGCCAAAGCCGCGCATGCCGCGGGCATGGGCGCGACCGTCACGCTGGCGCTGGGCGGCAAATCGGGCATCCCTGGCGATGCGCCCTACCAGGAAAGCTTCATCGTCGAACGACTCTCCGACGGCAGGTTCGTGGCGCCCGGTCCCTACTACGGCGGGCGCGAGATGGATATGGGCCCGTCGGCGTGCTTGCGCATCGGCGGCGTCAGGGTGGTCGTCTCCTCGCACAAGGCGCAACTCGCCGATCAGGCGATGTACCGTTATGTCGGGATCGATCCGACCGAGCAGGCGATCCTGGTGAACAAAAGCTCGGTGCATTTTCGCGCGGACTTCGAGCCGATCGCCGGAAAGCTGATGATCTGCGCCGCGCCCGGCGCGATGCCGGCCGACACCGCCGCCCTGCCCTGGACGCGGCTGCGCCCGGGCATTCGCACCAGACCGAACGGTCCCGCTTTCGTTCCCGCAACCCAGTCACGCTCAACGTCTTCTGCAACCGGATAACAGCCATGCCCAACATCGAACGGATCGAAGGCTATGCCGACGAACTCACCGCGATCCGCCGGGATCTGCACGCACATCCCGAAATCGGCTTCGAGGAAGTCCGCACCTCCGGCATCGTCGCCGAAAAGCTGACGCAATGGGGCATCGAGGTGCATCGCGGCCTTGGCGGCACCGGTGTGGTCGGCGTGCTCAGGGGCAAGGGGACCGGCGGCAAGCGCATCGGCCTGCGCGCCGACATGGACGCGCTGCCGATGGAGGAGAACACCAATCTGCGCTGGCGCTCGACCATCCCCGGCCGCTTCCACGGCTGCGGCCATGACGGCCACACCACCATGCTGCTCGGCACCGCGCGCTACCTCGCCGAGACCCGGAATTTCGACGGCACCGTGCATTTCATCTTCCAGCCGGCCGAAGAAGGTCTCGGCGGCGCGCGCGCCATGATCAAGGACGGGCTGTTCGAGAAATTCCCCTGCGACGAAATCTACGGGCTGCACAATGCGCCCGACCTGAACCATGGCGAGATCGCGATCCTGCCGGGACCTGCGATGGCCGGTGCCGACTTCTTCGACATCGTCATATCGGGCTATGGCGCGCATGGCGCGATGCCCAATTTCTCCAAGGATCCCGTGGTCATCGCGATGACGCTCGGCCAGGCGCTGCAGACCATCGTCAGCCGCAACGTCAATCCCCACGAGCCCGCGGTGCTCTCGATCACCCAGATTCACGCCGGCTCGGCCTACAATGTGATTCCCGGCGAAGCGAAACTGTGCGGCACCGTCCGTGCCTTTTCCGACGAGGTGCGCGTGCTGATCCGCGAGCGGATGCGCGCGCTCTGCGCCGGCATCGCCAGCGCCTTCCAGGTCGAAATATCCGTCGACATCCGCGACGGCTTCAGCGTGCTGGTCAACGAAGAGGAACAGTCCGCCGTGGTGGCCGACGTAGCGCGCACGGTGGTCGATCCCGACAAGGTGATCACCCGAACGGAGCCCAAGATGGGCAGTGAGGATTTCGCCGATATGCTGCACGCCGTGCCGGGAGCGTATTTCTGGGTCGGCCATGAAGGATCGGTGCCGGTGCACAATCCCGGTTACATCCTCGACGACAAGATTCTCCCCATCGGCGCCAGCATGTTTGCGCGCATCATCGAAACCCGTCTTCCGGCAACCGCCCATGCATAAACCCGCAGCCGAGGAAGCGGTCACGTCGCTGCACGATCTTTCCGCCGTCGACCTGATCGCCGGCTTTCGCGCCAAGCAGTTTTCGCCCTCGGAAGTGCTGGAGGACGTGCTGACGCATGTCGCGGTGTGGGAGCCGCACATCAAGGCGCTGTACGCCTTCGATCCCGACGGCGCGCGGGCGGTTGCGAAAGTATCGAGCGACCGCTGGCAAAAGGGCGAGCCGATGGGCGCGCTCGACGGCGTGCCCGTCACCATCAAGGACAATATCGCCACCAAGGGCGTGCCGGTGCCGCTCGGCGCGGCCAGCATGCCGCTGGCGCCGGCCGAGCGGGATGCGCCGCCCGCTGCGCGCCTGCGCGAGGCCGGCGCGGTGATCTTCTCGAAAACCACCATGCCGGACTACGGCATGCTGTCGTCGGGCCTGTCCAGCTTCCATCCCCTCACCCGCAATCCCTGGGACCTGACCAAGAATCCCGGCGGCTCCAGTTCCGGCGCCGGCGCCGCGGGCGCCGCCGGTTACGGCCCGCTGCACCTCGGCACCGACATCGGCGGCTCGGTGCGGCTGCCGGCCTGCTGGTGCGGCCTGGTCGCGCTGAAACCGAGCCTCGGGCGGGTTCCGGTCGACCCGCCCTATGTCGGCCGCGTCGCGGGACCGATCACCCGCATTGTCGATGACGCCGCCTTGATGATGAGCGTGCTGTCGCGGCCCGACCGCCGCGACGGCATGAGCCTGCCGCCGAATGACATCAACTGGAAGGCGCTGGAGAAGTCACCACGCAAGCTGCGCATCGGGCTGATGCTTGATGCCGGCACGGGTCAGGCGCTGGAGCAGGACGTGCGCGACGTTGTCGTGAAGGCTGCGAAAGCGTTCGAAGCCGCCGGCGCCGTCGTCACCGAGGTCGATGGCGTGATGACGCGCGAGATTCTCGACGGGCTCGATACGTTCTGGCGCGCCCGGATGTGGGACGAACTGTCGAAGCTGGCGCCGGGCGAGCGCGCCAGGGCGCTGCCCTATATCCGCCAGTGGGCGGAGACCGGCGCAAAGTTGTCGGGCGTCGACGTGATCAGGGGTTTTAACGCCACCATGGCGATCCGCGCAGCCGCATCCCGACTGTTCTGCGAGATCGACTATGTGATTTCGCCGGTGTCGCCGGTGGTGAATTTCGCTGCCGAACTCGCCTCCCCGATCAACGATCCCTCAAGGCCATTCGAACACATCGCCTATACCGTGCCGTGGAACATGGCGGAAAATCCTGCCGCTTCGATCAATGGCGGTTTTGACAAGACGGGTTTTCCGATCGGCATCCAGATCGTCGGCCGCCGCTTCGACGACATCGGCGTGCTCGGCATGGCCAAGGCATTCGAGGGATTGCGCGGGCCGCAGAAGCCGTGGCCGAGCCCGCCGAAGAAGTAACCACGTCCGTCATTCCGGGGCGCGCGTAGCGCGAGCCCGGACTCCATTCACCCGATAGTGAATATGGATTCCGGGCCGGTGGCTCCGGCGCATCCCGGAATGACGGCCTGAAGTTCAAGAACAAAACCGAGAGGAATCCCCGATGTCTTATGAGACGATCAAATACGAGGTCGACGAGCAGATTCTCACCATCACGCTGAATCGGCCCGACAAGCTCAACGCCTTCACCGGCACCATGCAGGCGGAATTGATCAGCGCTTTCGATGCGGCGGACAAGGACGACAATATCCGCGCCATCATCGTGACCGGCGCAGGGCGCGGGTTCTGCGCCGGCGCCGACCTCTCCTCCGGCGCCGACACCTTCGATCGCGACGCGCGGCGCGGGCCGGTGAAGCGGCTGCCCGACGGCAAGGTCGACTACAGCGATCCGCAGGTCCGCGACGGCGGCGGCCAGGTGACGCTGCGGATCTTCAAATGCCTGAAACCCGTGATTGCGGCAGTGAACGGCCCGGCGGTCGGCATCGGCGCCACCATGCTGCTGCCGATGGATATCCGCATCGCCTCCGAGAACGCCCGAATCGGTTTCGTGTTCTCGCAGCGCGGCATCGTGCCCGAAGCGGCATCGAGCTGGTTCCTGCCGCGCCTGGTCGGCATCGCCCAGGCGCTGGAATGGTGTTTTACGGGCCGCGTCTTCCCGGCGCAGGAAGCGCTGGCCGGGCGCCTGGTTTCGCGGGTCGTGCCTCCGGACGAATTGCTGCCGACCGCGCGCGCGCTGGCCAAGGAGATCGCCGCGAAAACCGCGCCGGTGTCGGTGGCGCTGATCCGACAGATGATGTGGCGCATGCTGGGCGCCGACGATCCGATGGAAGCCCACAAGATCGACAGCCGCGGCATCTACGCCCGCGGTCGTTCCGATGATGTGAAGGAAGGCGTGGTGTCGTTCCTGGAAAAGCGCCCGGCGCAGTTCAAGAACAAGGTGTCATCGGACATGCCCGACTATTTCCCGTGGTGGGACGAGCGGGAGTATAAATAGAAAGTCGTCATTGCGAGGAGCGAAGCGACGAAGCAATCCATTCTTCCTTTCCTTGGCGAGATGGATTGCTTCGCTTCGCTCGCAATGACGGCCGCTACCGCATCATCAACGCCACGCGGCCGATCGCTTTGCGGTCGACCAGAAGCCGCATCGCCTCCGCGTAACGTTCAAGCGGCAGCCGGTGCGAGACGTTCGGGCGAATCTTTCCAGCCTCCGCCCACGCCAGCAGCGCCTTGAGACGCACCTCCCCCAGTTCCGGATTTCGCCGCACCGCCTCGCCGGCGCGGACGCCGAGCACGCTGGCGCCCTTGATCAGCAACAGGTTGGTGCGGGCGAGCCCGATGCCGCCGGTAAACCCGATCACCAGCAGCCGCGCGCCCCAGGCAATGCAGCGCACGCTGCTCTCGAAGGTCTCGCCGCCGACAGGATCGAACACCACGTCGGCGCCGCGCCCCTCGGTGATGCGCTTGACGGCGTCACGAAACGGCTCGCGGGAATAGAGCACCAGATGATCGGCGCCGCGCGCCTGCGCCACGGCGAGCTTTTCGTCCGACGAGGCCGCCGCGATCACGGTGGCGCCCAGCATCTTGCCCATCTCGACCGCGGCCAGGCCAACGCCGCCGCCGGCGCCGTGCACCAGCAGCACCTCGCCGGGCTGAAGTCTGCCGCGATCGATCAGCGCGTGATAGGCGGTGCCGTGGCCGGCCAGAAATGTCGCGCCCTCGGCGTAGTCGAAAGTCGAGGGCAGCGGCGTCAGTTGCGAGGACGTGACGACGGCTTCCTCGGCGTAGGCGCCGTGCCGCATCTTGACGATCACGCGGTCGCCGACCGCGACGCCATCGGCGCCATTGACCTCGACGACCTCGCCGGCGGCCTCCATTCCGGGCGTGAATGGCAGCGGCGGCTTGAGCTGATACTTGCCGGCCGCCATCAGTATATCAGGAAAATTGAGCCCTGCGGCATGCACGGTGACACGCACCTCGCCCGGCGCCAACGGCGGCGCCGTGAAGCTCTCCAGCTGCAGGCTCTCGGGCGGCCCGAGTTCGCGGCAAACGACCTTCTTCGGCATCAGGCCGCCTGCGCCTTGAGCCGCGCCAGCGCTTCCCGGATCAGCGGCATGCGGTCGTTGCCGAAATACATGTCGGTCTTGCCGACGAAGATGGTGGGCGATCCGAAGCCGCCACGCGCCATCACTTCGTCGGTATTGGCCTTGAGCTGGTCCTTGATCGCCTGATCGCTGATGCCCGCGAAGAACGCTTGCGGATCGACGCCGACGCTCTTGCAGATCTCGGTCAGCACATCGTCCTTCGAGATGTCCTTGTCGGCGCCCCAATAGGCTTCGAACACTGCGCGCGCGAACGGCAGCATGTCCTTGTCGAGCCAGATGCAGCCGCGCATCGCCTTGACGCTGTTGACCGGAAACACCGTCGGCGGCATCTTGATCGCGAGCCCGGCGGAGCGCGCCCAGTCGGCGAGGTCCTTCTTCTGGTAGCGTGCCTTCAGCGGCACCGGCGCCTCGCGCGAGGCATAGACGCTGGGATTGACCGAATTGAAGATGCCGCCGACCAGGATCGGCCGCCACGAGATCTCGGCGCCGAACTCCTTTGCGATGGGCTGGATGTTGTGGAAGGCGAGATAGGTCCAGGGGCTGGAGCAGTCGAAGAAGAATTCGATCATGGTGGCGTTTTCCATTTGTTGTCGCGTCTTGGCGCGATTTTAGTTGTTGGATGTCATCTCTATCAACGTCATTGCGAGGAGCCCTTGCGACGAAGCAATCCATCTTCCTTCTTTTCCGCTGTGAGATGGATTGCTTCGTCGCTGCCGCCGTCGCTCTTCGAGCGACAGCTAATCGCTCCTCGCAATGACGTTGAGGCGACCTCACTTCCTCCCAGCCATCTCCCTCGCCTTCTGCCCGAACATGTTCCGGCGCGCTTCCTCGTCGAACGGCTCCTTGACGAATTTGCCGATCGCCAGCACAGCCGAGCATCGGCCCTGGCAAGGTGCCCGCATCCTAGCCCGCGGCGTCAGTACCTTCCAGTCATCAGGGCGATCTTGTGGGGCGCATGCCGAACATGGCACACAGGCGCCAACGACAACCGTCCGGGAGGCCCACCATGCTGTTTCCAACCACGATCGCAGGCTCTTTGCCGAAGCCGGAATGGCTGGCCGAGCCCAATACGCTGTGGGCGCCCTGGAAATCCAAGGGTGAGGAGTTGGCGCGGGCCAAGCGTGACGCCACCATGCTGGCGGTGAAACTGCAGGAAGACGCCGGCATCGACATCGTCACCGAGGGCGAGCAGGCGCGCCAGCATTTCGTTCATGGCTTCCTCGAGAAGATCGAGGGCATCGATTTCGCCCACAAGGTCGAGATGGGAATCCGCAAAGACCGCTACAAGGCGATGGTGCCGCAGGTGGTGGCGCCGCTGCGGCTGAAGGGCCGCGTCCATGCCGACGAGGCCCGCATCGCCCGCACCCACACGACGCACAAGCTGAAATTCACCCTGCCAGGCCCGATGACCATCATCGACACCATCGCCGATCAGTATTATGGCGACCGCGTCAAGATGGCGTTCGCCTTTGCCGAACTGCTCAACGAGGAAGCGAAAGCCCTGCAGGCCGATGGCGTCGACATGATCCAGTTCGACGAACCCGCCTTCAACGTCTATATGGACGAGGTTTCCGACTGGGGCATCAAGGCGCTGGAGCGCGCTGCCGAGGGGCTTACCTGCGCCACCGCCGTGCACATCTGCTACGGCTACGGCATCAAGGCCAATACCGACTGGAAGGAAACGCTGGGAGCCGAGTGGCGGCAGTACGAGGAGATCTTTCCGGCGATCGCCAGGAGCCCGATCCAGCAGGTCGCGATCGAGTGCCGCAATTCGAAAGTGCCGCTCGACCTGCTCGCTTTGCTCCAAGGCAAGATCGTGCAGGCCGGCGTGATCGACGTCGCCAGCGACACCGTCGAAACCGCCGAAGATGTCGTCAAGGTGATCGAGGCCGTCTCAAAGTTCGTGCCGAAGAGCAACATCATCGCCACCACCAATTGCGGCATGGCGCCGATGCGCCGCGATATCGCGGAGGCAAAGCTGATGGCGCTGGGCGCGGGCGCGAAGCTGGCAAGGGAGAGGTTGGGGTAATCAACGTCATCCTCTGGATGACGGCCTTGTCGCTTCTCGAACCACTCCGCTCCCTCATGGTGAGGAGCGCGTCCGGCAGCGCGCTTGCGCTGCACGGCGCGCGTCTCGAACCATCTGGCACAAGGCCTGCTGCCATCCTTCGAGACGCCGCGCGAAGGCGCGCGGCTCCTCAGGATGAGGTCGGAATTCGTTCACAGGCTCTCAGGATGACGGCGGTGTTGTTGCGGCGATCGCCTCCATCGCGCTCGGATGCAGCACCGGAACATATCCCGCCGCCAGCGCGCGCAGCGTCGATGGCGGTGTCAGCAGCATCGGGCCCCAAATCGAGTCCGGAGCGGCGCGATATCCGCCGTGCGACCATTTCAGCGGCCGGCCCTGCACGATCAGGTAACACTCGGTGCCTTCCGCCAGCATCGCGCCGTCGGGCAATTCGCGGAGCGGCACCGTAAGCGCGTAGAGCCGCTTCCTGCCGCCCGACAGCCGTTCGCGGTGAAGCACGGCATCGATGTCGCGCGCGAGAACACGGCTGATGCCGTTGCCCTGCTCCCACGCCGCGCGGAAGCGATTGGCGTCGTCGCGGCGGCAATAGAAACACGGGCGGTGGCCTGCCGCGAGCGCGGTCGCTTCATCGAGAAAGAACAGCTCGGTCCAGCTGCGTGTCGCCATCACCTCGCGCCGGCGCCTCCTGAACTTGCAGACGCAGGTCAGCCACGCCTGGCTGGCCCAGCGCCGCGTCAGGGTCTTGGTGGCGGGATCATGGATGATACCGCGATTGCCGGTGAACAGGCCGCGATGCGGGATGGCGACGATGTCGCCGGTGGGAGTGACGCGGTTTTGCAGCGGCATGGCTCGACTCGCTCGGCGTCGGCGGTGTCACACGGCGCCGTCGCGGATCGGCGGCTGGAACGACAGCGCAGTGTCCCAGGGAAAGTAGATCCAGGTGTCCTGCGACACTTCGGTAATAAACGTATCGACCAGCGGACGGCCCTGCGGCTTGGCGTAGACCGCCGCGAAATGCGCATCGGGCATCATCGCCCGCACCAGCCGCCCGGTCTTGCCGGTGTCGACGAGATCATCGACGATCAACAGGCCCTTGCCGGTGCCGCCGCCGAGCTTTGCCACTTCGGCCGAAACGCCCTTCAGCGCCTGCAACTCGCCCTGCCTGGTATGGTCATAGCTGGCAATGCAGACGGTATCGATGATGCGAATGCCGAGCTCGCGCGCGACGATCGCCGCCGGCACCAGTCCGCCGCGGGTGATCGCGACGATGGCATGAAACGGCCCGACGTCGTTGAGTCGCCAGGTCAGCGCCCGGCAGTCCCGGTGAAACTGGTCCCACGAAACCGGAAAGGCCTTGTCCGGCCGCTCCCGCGCGCCAGGTTCCGAATTCTTGTCCACGCAGCTCTCTCGTTCTGCTTGAGTGATCGATCCGCTAGCGGGTGGTAATGTTCAGTCCCGCCAGCATCTCCTTCACCGCGTTCATCGCGGCAGCGAGCTTTTCGGGATCGCGCGAGCGGACGACGAGATTGGTGTTCGGCTTCTTGTCGTCGTCGATGAAGGGGTAGCTGCCGATCACGGTATCGGGATGGGCGTTGGCGATTTCGCGCAAGGGACCGCCGACATCGCCTTCCCGGGCATTGGCGCGCACCGATTCCGACAGCATCCGGACGCCCGATTTGAGCTTGGGCGCCACGATGTCCATCATCGCCTGCATGATCGTGGGCACGCCGGCCATCACGACGACATTGCCGATCTTGAAGCCGGGCGCCAGGATGGTCGCGCTCTGGATCAGTTCGGCCCCGTCGGGAATCCGCGCCATGCGCAGCCGCGCCTCGTTCAGATCCTGCGCGCCCCAGCGCTCCCTAAAGCGGGCCACCACTTCGGGATGGTGGTCGATGCCGACGCCGAACGCCCTGGCGACGGCATCGGCGGTGATGTCGTCATGGGTCGGCCCGATGCCGCCGGTGGTAAAAACATAATCGTAGCGATGGCGCAGCGCGTCCAGTGCGGCGATGATATCGGCCTCCTCGTCGGCGACGACGCGGACCTCCTTGAGGTCGATCCCGATATTGGTGAGATATTCGGCGATGAAGCCGATGTTCTTGTCCTTGGTCCGCCCGGACAGGATCTCGTCGCCGATCACCAGAATGCCCGCGGTGACGATCTCGCTCATAACCTCTCCTCGCCCTCGATTATGACTTTGCGCAAGCAACGCCTTGAAGTCACGGGGTTTTGCTGCCGAAACATGCACCGGCCAGCCGGTTTTTGAGGCAATGTCCGGGACCACACCTGCCAAATGCCTGCGGTGAATGCATATCGCGCTGGCGCGGCCCTTGCTACCATCCCTTTCAGTCATGCACTGTCTCGCATGGTCTTGGAATGGCCTGGGAATGGCTTTGAAAAAGCGTCGGGATACATGGCAGTTGCGTTCGATGAAATGAACGGGCCGGGCGGCGACATCCGCCCTGCCTACCGGGAACTCTCCCGCTGGCTGAGGGAGACGCCGCCGGAGGCGCTGGAGTATCGCCGCCAGGAAGCGGAGTTGCTGTTCCGCCGGATCGGCATCACCTTTGCCGTGTATGGCGACGCCGAGGCCCAGGAGCGGCTGATCCCGTTCGACGTGATCCCGCGGATCATATCGGCCAGGGAATGGGCGGTGCTCGAAAAGGGCCTCAAGCAACGGGTCCGCGCGCTGAACATGTTCCTGCGCGACATCTATCACGGTCGCGACATCCTGCGCGCCAACATCATTCCCGACGACCTGATCTTCCAGAATCCGGTGTTCCGGCCGGAGATGAACGGCCAGGACGTGCCGCACGATGTCTATGTCCACATCGCCGGCATCGACATCGTCCGCATCGATCCGGAAGAGTTTTTCGTGCTGGAGGACAATGCGCGCACGCCCTCCGGCGTGTCCTACATGCTGGAAAACCGAGAGATCATGATGCGGCTGTTTCCGGACCTGTTCGCCCGCCACCGCGTCGCGCCGGTGGAAAAATATCCGGACGAATTGCTGTCGGCGCTGCGCTCGGTGGCTCCAGCAAGCGCCTCGTCCGAGCCGACCGTGGCGCTGATGACGCCCGGCGTCTACAATTCCGCCTATTACGAGCATTCGTTTCTCGCCGACAAGCTCGGCATCGAACTGGTCGAGGGCCGCGATCTCATCGTCAAGAACGACGAGGTGTTCATGCGCACCACCGAGGGCCTGAAACGGGTCGACGTGATCTACCGCCGGGTCGATGACGACTTCCTCGATCCCCTCACCTTCCGCCCCGATTCGGCGCTCGGCGTGCCCGGGCTGATGTCGGCCTATGCGGCCGGCAATGTCACGCTGGCCAACGCAGTCGGCACCGGCATCGCCGACGACAAGGCGGTGTATTCCTACATGCCCGAGATCGTGAAGTTCTATCTCGGCGAAACGCCGATCCTGAAGAACGTGCCGACCTGGCGCTGCCGCGAGCCGAAGGATCTGGCTTACGTGCTCGACAATCTCGGCGAACTGGTGGTCAAGGAAGTGCATGGCTCCGGCGGCTACGGCATGCTGATCGGGCCGGCCGCCACCAAGGCGACCATCGAGGCGTTCCGCGACAAGCTCAAGCGCGAACCCGAGGGCTTCATCGCCCAACCGACGCTGGCGCTGTCGACCTGCCCGACCTGCACCGCGCAGGGCCTGGCGCCGCGCCATGTCGACCTCCGGCCGTTCGTTCTGACCGGCAGCAACCACGTCACCATCGTGCCCGGCGGGTTGACCCGGGTGGCGCTGAAGGAAGGCTCGCTGGTGGTGAATTCCAGCCAGGGCGGCGGCACCAAGGACACCTGGATTCTCGACGAATAAGATGTGAACTCTGGACGAGTAGAGAGCAAGATCCCTCGCATGCTGTCGCGCACCGCCGAAAACCTGTACTGGCTGGCCCGTTACGTCGAACGCGCCGAATACCTCGCGCGCACCATCGAGGCGACGCTGCGGGTCACCGCCCTGCCGAACACCTATATCGGCAAGACCAACGAGTGGGATTCCGCGCTGCTGACCGCGGGCGTCAGCGCCAGTTTCTACGAGATCTACGGCGAAGCCGACGAGCACAATGTCGTCGAGTACCTGTCGTTCTCGCCGGCCAATCCCTCCTCGATCAGGAACTGCATCGAAAACGCCAGGCTCAACTCGCGTTCGGTACGCACCGCGCTGACTTCCGAGATGTGGGACAATATCAACTCGGCCTGGATCGATCTGCAGGAGGTCTGGGGCAAAGGCACCAAGACCCGCGAGGAACTGGCAAAGTTCCTGCGCTTCGTGCAGGAAACCTCGCTGCGGTTCGACGGCTCGGCCTACCGGACCATGCTGCGCAACGACGCCTACTGGTTCTCGCGGCTCGGCCTGCATCTGGAGCGCGCCGACAACACCGCGCGCATTCTCGACGTCAAGTATCACCTGCTGTTGCCCGAAGAGGAGCATGTCGGCGGCCCGCTCGATTATTACCAGTGGACCTCGATCCTGCGCTCGGTCTCGGCGCTGACCGCCTACCACTGGGTCTACCGCGAGACGCTGAAACCATGGCTGATCGCCGACCTGCTGATCCTCAACGATTCGCTGCCGCGCTCGTTGGCGAGCTGCTACGGCAACCTGGTGCGCAATCTCGACCAGATCGGCGTCGCCTATGGCCGCCAGGGCGCCGCCCAGCGCCACGCCCGCGGCGTCCGCAACCGGCTGGAGCACAGCCACATGGACGACATCTTCCAGCGCGGCGTGCATGAATTCATCCAGGAATTCATCCTGGATAACGGACAGCTCGGCGAAATCATCACCAAGCAGTATCTGATCTAGCTAGCCTGCGCTGCTCCCCCAATTCGGAACTCGACCGTCATGCGCCTGCGAATTGCCCATTCCACCAGCTATCGCTACGAGCCGCCGGCCACCGGCGTGATCCAGATTCTGCGCATGACGCCGGGCAGCCATGACGGCCAGTACGTCGCCGAATGGCAGATCGACGTCTCCACGGACTCGCGGCTCGACGTGCATCAGGATGCGTTCGGCAATGTCACGCATGTCCTGACCTACGGGCCGATCGCCGACCTCACCATCACGGTCGAGGGCCTGGTCGAGACCCACGACACCGGCGGCGTGCTCAGGGGCACCGACGAGCGCTTTCCGCCGAGCCTGTTCCTGCGCTCGACTGACCTCGCCAAGGTCAATCCGGCGATGGCGAGCTTCGCGCGCGAACTGCGCCAGGAATCGGAAAGCGACGTGCTCGGCTTCCTGCATTCGCTGATGATGCAGATCAACGAGCACATGACGTTCGACGAGGACCCCACCACCAGCGGCACCTCGGCGGCGGAAGCATTCGCCGGCAAGCGCGGGGTATGCCAGGACTATGCGCATATCTTCATCGCCTGCGCACGCACCGGCGGCGTGCCGGCGCGCTTCGTCGCCGGGCATTTCCTGCGCTCCGACGGAATGGTCCAGCAACAGGCCGGCCATGCCTGGGCGGAGGCCTTCGTGCCCGACCTCGGCTGGGTCGGATTCGATCCGGCCAACGCGATCTGCACCACCGACGCCCATGCCCGCGTCGCCATCGGCCTCGATTATCTCGGCGCCGCCCCGGTGCGCGGCACCCGCTACGGTGGCGGCATGGAAACGCTGACGGTGGCGGTCAGGGTCGAGCAGGCCGGCCGGCAAAGTCAGTCGCAGTCGTAAGCTTTCATTCCGCGACGCGCAATTGCAGGCCGGCGGGCATGCATCTTCTCGTCGTGTGACATGATGGTCGGCGTCATTGCGTCGACTGAACGACGCTTGGCGCTTGACATCGGTCAGCACTCCCCGTGTGATGGGGGCGAGAAAAAACAAGAAGCGCAGTACACAATTTTCCAGGGGAGGTTTTGATGCCGGTGCGTAAGGCTGCCCGCGTGCTTGGTGGGCTGATGGCCACGGTTGCGGTGCTGGGTATGGCGGCTTCGGCCCAGGCCCAGGAAAAGAAAATCAAGATCGGCGTGATTTACGACCTGACGGGCCCGCTCGCCGGCGGCGGCTCGGAGCTGCAATATACCGGCGCCAAGATCATGCTCGACTCCTACGCCAAGAAAGAGGTCGAGGGCTACAAGGTCGAGGCGGTCTACGCAGACGCCCAGAGCAAGCCCGATGTCGCCATCAACGAGGCGATCCGGCTGATCGAGCAGGAAAAGGTCGACATGCTGCTCGGCTTCTTCTCGTCGGCGCAGTGCGTGCCGGTGGCCGCCCGCGTCGAACAGCTCAAGAAATTCATGTGGATCACCACCTGCATTTCCTCCGCCGTGCTCGACAACAAGAATTTCAAGTACATCTTCCGCCCGCAGGCCAGCGGCGACCAGTTCGGCCTGATCGCGATGGACTTCATCGCCAACAACTCCAAGGAGAAGCTCGGCAAGGAGCCAAAGGACCTGCGCGTCGCCATCATCCACGAGGACGGCGCCTATGGCGTCGACGTGGCCAAGGGCAATGTGGCCGGCGCCAAGAAGGCCGGCTTCAACGTGGTGCTGAAGGAAGGTTATGCGGCGACCGCGCCCGATCTTTCCGCGCTGGTCACCAAGCTGAAGCGTGCCCAGCCCGACGTGATCTTCCACACCGGCTACAATCCCGACATCACGCTGCTCTTGCGCCAGGCTCGCGAACAGGGGCTGAAATTCGCCGCCCTGGTCGGCCATGGCGCAGGCTACGGCGTCTACGAGAAGCTGAAGGAAGGGCTTGGCGGCGACGTCAACCACTTCTTCAACGTCGATCCGATCTCGATCTGGCTTGCCAACCAGAAAACCATGGATCCCAAGCTGCCGCCGGTCATCAAGATGGTCGGCGAGGAGTTCGACAAGGCGAAGCCGGGCGTCGCCATCCGTTCCGCGCATGTCGGGATGGCCGCCTCGAACACCTACGTCTTCCTGACCGAAGTGCTGCCGCGCGCCATCAAGAAATATGGCGGCGTCGATCCGGAAGCCCTGCGCAAGGCGGCGCTGGAAGTCGACCTTCCCGAGGGCGGCACGATGCTCGGTTTCGGCGTCAAGTTCCACGGCGATGGGCAGATGGCCGGTCAGAACGAGCGTTCTTTCCCGGTGGTCATCCAGTACATCGACGACAAGTCGTCGGTGGTGTGGCCGAAGAGCCAGGCGCAACGTGAGGCCGTGTTGCCGCTGCCAGCGGGCTCGACCTACAGCAACAAGTAGAGTCCCAGGAAAAAAGCGTCGCAAGACTAACAAGTCCCAAGACAGACATAAGGGACCGTCGTGCTGGTAGTTGAGGGGTTGGTTAAACGGTTTGGCGGCTTCACGGCCGTCAATCAGGTGTCATTTCGGGTCGAACGGGGCGAAATTCTCGGCCTGATCGGCCCGAACGGTTCGGGCAAGAGCACGATCTTCAACATGCTGTCCGGCACCTTCCCGCCGTCGGCGGGCTCGATGCAGTTCGACGGCGCCGAGATCTCGGGTCTCGCGCCGCATCGCATCATCAATCGCGGCATCGGCCGCACGTTCCAGATTCCGCGGCCGTTCCACCGGCTGACGATGTTCGAGAACGTGGCGCTGGCCGGCTATTTCGGCCAGGGCCGCCACAGCCGCGCCAAGGCCGAGGAGGCCGCCGAGCGCGCACTCGGCATGGTCGGGCTGACCACCGACCGCACCGCCCTGGTCGACGGCCTCGGCGCCGCCGGGCTGAAGAAGCTGGAGCTCGCCAAAGCGTTGGCGACCGGTCCGAAGCTGCTGCTGGCCGACGAAAGCCTCGGCGGGCTCGACGAGCACGAGATGGACCAGGCCGCCGACATGCTGCGCAAGATCCGCGACGAACTCGGCATCACCATCATCTGGGTCGAGCACATCATGGGGGTGCTGATGCGCGTGGTCGATCGCGTCATGGTGCTGGATCACGGCGAGAAGATTTCCGAGGGGCTGCCGAGCCAGGTGTCGAGCGATCCGCGGGTTGTCGAGGTCTATCTCGGCACAGACGCCGTTGCGACGCAGGCCGCCGCCGCCGAAGCGCGTCGGTAAGGGAGCGCGCGCATGCTGGAACTGAAATCGGTCGACGCGGGCTACGGCACCTTCCAGGCGCTGTTCGGCGTCAGTCTCGACGTCAAGGCGGGCGAAGCGGTCGGCGTGATCGGCCCCAACGGAGCCGGCAAGACCACCTTGATGCGGGTGATTTCCGGCCTGATCCGGCCGACCGCGGGTTCGATCTCGATGGAAGGCACCGACATCCTGAAGACGCCGGAGCACCGCATCGTCAGCCTCGGCATCGCCCATGTGCCGGAAAACCGCCGGCTGTTTCCGCGCCTCACGGTGGAAGACAATCTCAAGATGGGCGCCTTCATGCCGGAGGCGCGGGCCCGCTTTGCCGAGCGGCTGGAGTTCGTGTTCGACCTGTTCCCCCGCATGAAGGAACGCCGTCATCAGATGGCCGGCACCATGTCGGGCGGCGAGCAACAGATGTGCGCGATCGGCCGCGCGCTGATGTCCGATCCGAAATTGCTGCTGCTCGACGAACCTTCGGCCGGCCTTGCGCCGGTCGTAGTGCAGCAGGTGTTCGAACTGGTGAAGCGGATTCGCTCCGGCGGCCTCACCGTGCTGATCGTCGAGCAGAACGTGCAACAGGTGCTGAAAGTGGTCGACCGCGCCTACCTGCTGGAGGCGGGCTCGATCCGCGCCTCCGGCAGTTCGCAAGAGATGCTGGCGAACGATTCGATCCGGCAGGCCTATCTTGGAGTCTAGGAACAGATGACGGATATTTTCGATATCTACCTGCTCGAGGCCATGGTGAACGGCATCCTGCTCGGCGGCGTGCTGGCACTGCTGGCGCTGGGGCTGAACCTGATCTTCGGCGTCATCGACGTGACCTGGATCTGCTACGCCGAACTGGTCATGATCGGCATGTACGGCATGTACTACATGGTCCAGGTGTTCGGGCTGCCCTATTACGTGGCCGCCCCGTTCGCCATCCTGCTGGTGGCAGGGCTCGGGGCGCTGCTGCATTTGCTGGTCATCGCTCCCCTGCTCACGGCGCCGCCGATCAACCAGCTGCTCGCCACCGGCGGCGTGCTGTTCGTACTGCAGAGCTTCGCCACCGTCGCGTTCGGCATCGACTTCCGCAACCTCGGCATCCGCATGCCGGTGCTGAAGCTGTTCGAGATGCATCTCAGTTATTCCCGCCTGCTCGCGTTCGCCGCCGCCCTGATCGGCATGCTACTGGTCTACTTCTTCATGAAGCGGACCTATATCGGCACCGCGATCCGCGCCATCTCGCAGGATCGCCAGATCATGGCGCTGATGGGCGTCGACACCCGTCGGATCTATCTCATCACCTCGGCGCTTGGCGGCGCGCTCGCCGGCCTCGCCGCCTGCCTGCTGGTGCTGCAATACGACATCCACCCCTTTGTCGGGCTGTCGTTCGGCCCGATCACCTTCCTGATCGTCGTGCTGGGAGGGCTGGGCAATTTCGTGGGCGGCTTCGTCGCGGCATTCGTGTTCGCCGAGATCATCTCGCTCGGCGGGCTGTTCTCCGACCTGGAGTGGGGTTACGTGCTGGCCTTCGCCTTCTTCATCGTGATGATGTTCATCAGGCCCGCCGGGCTGCTGGCGAGGCGCTCGTGACGGCAAAACAGTCCCTCCCCTGGATCGCCGGCGCGGCGCTGATCGCGCTGCCCTTCGTCTATCGCGAGCCCTACCATCTGCACATCCTGATCCTGATCCTGATCTGGTCGTTCGCCTATACGTCGTGGTCGATGATGGGCCGCTTCGGCCTGGTGTCGCTGGGCCATGGCGGCTTTATGGGCGTCGGCGCCTATGTGACGGCATTGCTGTGGAATCATCTCGGGGTATCGCCGTGGATCGGCATTCCCATTGCGATGGTCGCCGCCGCGATACTGGCGATGATCGTGGCCTATCCGTGTTTCCGCTTCCGCATCACCGGCCATTATTTCGTGCTGGTCACGCTGGCGCTGTCGGGAATCGTGCTGCAGGTGATTACCGCCACCCGCGACTACACCGGCGGCTCGCTCGGCTACACGCCCGACCGCACCAAGGGCAGCCAGATCTGGGCACTGCAATTCGACGACAAGGTTACCTGGTATCTGATCGCGCTCGGGGTCTGGGCGGTAGGCCTGGCGATCTGGAAATGGGTCGACCGCAGCATGGACCGCTATGCGCTGGAGGCGATCTCCGAGGATGAGGACGCCGCGGCGGCTGCCGGCGTCAACGTCACCTGGGAAAAGCTCAAGATCACCGTGATCTCGGCGCTGATGACCGCACTGGCCGGGGCGCTCTACTGCCAGTACCAGATGTTCATCTCGCCGGACACGGTGAGCGGCATCGCGGTCTCGCTGCAGATGGTGTTCGCCGTCATCGTCGGCGGCCTCTACGTCTCGCTCGGGCCGACCGTCGGCGCCGTCATCACCATCCTGCTGGCGGAAATCCTGCGCATCGGCTTCGGCACCAAGGCAGTCGGCTGGGACAACCTCGTCTACGGCGTGCTGCTGGTGCTCTTCATCATCTTCCTGCCCAAGGGCATTCTGGGCAGCATCATCGACAGGGTGAAGACGCTGCGGAAGGCTTAGTCGATCTGGGTCGAAGAGCCGGCGATGCGATCCGACTGCATAGGTCGTGGCCTATCCGCCGACAAAAACCAGCAGCGTACCGTTCGCTGCCGCAGGCGCGACGCACACAGCCCCGCCGCTGCGAACACCGGCGCTACCGGCTGCCTTCTCCGCGGCGGCAAGATCGGATGTCGCAAGCACCAGCCCGGCGCCGCCGCGCTCGGGCAGACCTTCCAGCGAGACCCCGGGATAACGCCGGGCCAATTGCTCTCTGCTGAGGAAGACAAAATCGGCGCGATCCGAACCGGAGGGCACCGCGACCGCGCCGTCGGTCTCGGCCTTGACGTCGCGGTCGATCATGCGCCCGAGATGCGCGGCATCCTTGGCGGGCTCGGTCGAAACGACCAGGACCTGCTTCAGCCGCTTCGCGCCATTGGCGTGCTTCATCAATTCTGGAATCCAGACGGTTTCACGGGTCTTGTGCTGGCAGGCGAAGATGCGTACGCCCGCGGGCGCCTCCTCGATCGGCCACTGGAATATTCTGAATTTCGCCGCCGACAGTGTGCCGTCCGGCATCGTCACCGGCCGCTCGAAATCGGTCGGGCCGAGGGCGGCATAGCCGCGCGCGGTAATTTCCTCGGCCCCGGCGGCCGAATCGACCGCGGTGAAGGCGATACGCTCGACGCCTTCGCCGCGCTTGGCGAGAAAGGCCCGCGCCGGCGCATTGTGTTCGGTTTCCGTGAGCACGCCGAGCAATTCGATGTAGTCGGGATCGAGCATGATGGTGTAGTTGCCCGATCCCATCTTGGCGCTGTGCGTGCCGCGCGGCGACAGGGTGAAGCCGAGCCGCTTCCAGTTGGCGGCGGCGGCGTCCAGATCCCCGACCATGACGACCGCATGATCGATTCCTATGACATTCTTGAGCGGCACTCTGTTGTTTCCCCGGGATGAATTGGCCTCTAAGCTAACCAGATCATCGACGGCAAGGAAAGCATAACGATGGATACCGCAAATGTCCGCTGGCCCGACTCGCTGTGGGCCGCGGCCACGCCGCCCGGCCCGCAGCTACCTGAACTTGTCGGGACTGCGGCAGCCGACGTCATCGTGATCGGCGGCGGCTTTACGGGTCTGTCGACGGCGCTGCATCTGCGCGAGGCCGGCGTCGACGTCGCCATCGTCGAAGCCATGGAGCCCGGCTGGGGCGCCTCCGGGCGCAACAACGGCCAGGTGATTCCGACCCTGTCGCGCCCCGATCCGGAAGACATCATCGCGAAACACGGGACGGTGGGCGAACGTTTCGTCGCCCTGCTGCGCGACAGCGCATCCACGCTGTTCGATGTCGTCAGGCGCTATCAGATCCAGGCCGAACAGGAGCAGGCCGGCTGGGTGCAGCCGGTGCATTCGCCCGGGCGCATCAAGATCGCGGAGCGGCGGGTGCGGCAATGGTCGAAACACGGTGCCCCGGTCGAGATGCTGTCGCGCGAACAGACCCGCCAGATGCTCGGCTCTGACGCCTGGTTCGGCGGATTCTGGAACAAGACCGGCGGCCACATCAATCCGCTGGCGCTGTCGCGCGGCCTCGCCCGCGTTGTGCTGGCGCAGGGCGGCCGGATCTACGCGCGCTCGCCCGCGATCTCGTTCGAACGGCGCAACGATCGCTGGGTGGTCAAGACCGAGACGGGCGAGATCAGCGGCCGCGCCCTGATCGTGGCGACCAATGCCTACACCGGCGAATTCTCCAAAACCCTGATGCCCGACATCGCGCACGAAGTCATGCCGGTATTGTCCTGGCAGATGGCGACGCAGCCGCTGTCCGAAACCGCGCGGAAAACCATCATCCCCGGCCGGCAGGCGATGTCCGATACCCACGGCGAACTCTATTTCGCGCGCTACGATGCGCGGAACCGGCTGGTGACCGGCGGCGCCGTGATCGGGCCCGGCAACAAGGTAGAACGCATCAGGCAGCGTGTCGGCGAGCGCCTGCAGCGGCTGTGGCCGCAGATCGGGCCGGTCGAATTCGACTACGTCTGGAACGGCTATGTCGGCATGACCACGGATTTCCTGCCGCGCATCCACCGGCTCGGGCCCGACGCCTATGGCTGGACCGGCTGCAACGGGCGCGCGGTGGCGTTGTCGATTGCGCTCGGTGACGAACTGTCCAAGGCGGTGCGCGGCGTAGCTGAGGCCGATCTGGCGCTGCCGTTCACCGAGCCGGTCCGGATTCCCGCGCACGGGTTGCTGCGCAAGCTCGCGCCTCTGATGCTGATGGTCTACCGGCGGCGCGACGCGCGGGAAATCGCCTGAGGCGCACCGTCACGTAAACACCGACGTCTCGTGCTTCCTGGCAAATTCGCCGCCCGGAATCGAATCCAGCAGCGCCTGCGTGTAGGGATGCCGCGGATTGCCGAACACGTCGCCGGCCAGCCCGTGCTCCACCACCTCGCCGTCTTTCATCACGGCAACGAGGTCGCAGATCTGGGCGGCTACCCTGAGATCATGGGTGATGAAGACGATGGAGAGGCCGAGCCGCTCGCGCAACCCGGCCAGCAGCTTTAGAACCTGCGCCTGCACGGATACATCGAGCGCCGAGACCGCCTCATCGGCGACCAGCACTTCCGGACGCAGCGCCAGTGCACGCGCCAGCCCGATGCGCTGACGCTGGCCGCCGGAGAATTCGTGCGGAAAGCGGTCGCTGGCCGATGGATCGAGCCCGACCAGCGCGAACAGTTCCTTGGCATCCGCGATCGCCTGCGCGCGCGCGGTGCCGTGCACGATCGGACCCTGGGCCACCAGTTCCGCGGCTTTCCGCCGGGGATTGAGCGACGAAAACGGATCCTGAAATACCATCTGGATATGGCGGGTTTCGCGGCGAACCTGCTCGCGCGTCAGTTTTGCCCAGTCCTTGCCTTCGAGCATGATTGCGCCGGCGTCGGGGTCGATCAGCCGGACGATGCAGCGGGCGAGCGTCGATTTGCCGGATCCGGATTCGCCGACGATCCCGAGCGTCGCGCCACGCGGCAGCTCGAGTGATACATTTTTCACCGCATGCGTCACGCGCGCGCCACGGCCCAAAAATCCGCCGGTGCGAAATGTCTTGGAGACGTTGTCGATGGTCAGGATGATATCGTCGGACAGTTTGCGTGGCGGCGGCGCGGTCAGCGGCGGCACCGCGGCGATCAGCTGTTTGGTGTAGGGATGTTGCGGGCGGTACAGCACCGAGGCGGCATCGCCCTGCTCCACGATGTGACCGTGCTGCATGACGGCGACGCGGTCGGCGATCTCGGCGACGACGCCGAAATCATGGGTAATGAACAGGACCGCGGTCTTCTTCCGCGCCTGCAATTCCCGGATCAGCGTCAGGATCTGCGCCTGCGTGGTGACATCAAGCGCGGTGGTCGGCTCGTCCGCGATCAGGAGCCTCGGATCGAGCGCCAGCGCCATCGCGATCATGGCGCGCTGGCGCTGGCCGCCCGACAATTCGTGGGGATAGGCTTTTGCGGCGCTATCGGGGTCGGGAATGCGCACATCCTCGAGCAGTGCCAGCACCCTGGCGCGGATGGCGGCATTCGACAGGCCGGTGTGGATCGAGAACATTTCGCCGATCTGGTCGCCGATGGTGCGCAGCGGATTGAGCGCCGTCATCGGCTCCTGAAAAATCATCGCGATGCCGGCGCCGCGCACGGCCCGCATCTCCGCCGTGCTGGCCGCCGCCAGATCGCGGCCTTCGAACATCACGCGGCCGGCATCGATACTCACCTCGTTCGGCAGCAGCCGCATGATGGCGTTGGCCATCACCGACTTGCCGGAGCCGGATTCGCCGACCACGCAAAGGATTTCGTTGGCGGCAATCGAGAGCGATGCGCCGATCACCGCATGCGACCGGTCGGCGCCGGCAGGCAGCCGCACGTCAAGTCCCTCGAGGGTCAGGATGGCCGAAGCGGGTTCGCTCATCGCCCCTTCAGCCTCGGGTTCAGCGCGTCGTTCAATCCCTGCCCCACCAGCGACACCGCGAGAACCGTGACCAGGATGGCGATGCCCGGGATCGCCGAGACGTACCACTGAACCCGCAACACATCGCGGCCGAGGCCGATCAAATTGCCCCAGGATGCAACGTTCGGATCCGAGAGGCGGAGAAACGCCAACGCGCTTTCGAGCAGGATCGCGACCGCCATGATGACGCTGGCGTAGACGATGATCGGCGGCAAGGCATTGGGCAGAATCTCGCCTGATATCAACTGGATATCTTTCATGCCCAACGTGCGCCCAGCCTGCACGAACTCCCGGTTGCGCAGCGACAGGAACTCGGCGCGCGTCAGCCGGGCCGGCGCCGGCCACGACACCACGCCGACCGCGATGGTGACCGTGGTGAGGGTCGAGCCGAACACCGCGACCAGCACCAGCAGCAGCACGAAGTTGGGCAGCGTCTGGAACGCCTCGGTAATGCGCATCAGCACGGTGTCGACCCAGCCGCCATAATAGCCGGCGAAGGCGCCGATCAGAACGCCGATGGCGATCGCAATGAGGGTGGCGACCCCGCCGATCAACAGCGAGATCCGCGCGCCATAGAGAATTTGCGCCGCGATATCGCGGCCCGAATTGTCGGTACCGAGCAGGAAACGCGGATTCGAGAACGGCCAGATCAGGGGACGGCCGGCCAACGCCAGCGGCTCGCGCGGATAGAACCAGCTCGCGCTGACGGCCATCGCCACCACGATCAGCAGCAGCACGAGGCCGGTGACGGCGGCGGGACTGCGAAAATATCGTTTGACCGCGTCCACGCGTCAGCCCTCCGCCGCTATGCGCGGATCGAGCCGCGCATAGACCAGGTCGACGGCAAAATTCACGATAATGACCAGCAATGCCGAGACGAAGACGATGCCGAGCAGCGTATTGAGGTCGCGCTGCACCACGGATTCATAGGCGAGACGGCCGAGGCCGGGCAGCGAAAACACGCTCTCGACCACGACCGAGCCGCCGAGCATGGTTCCGGCCTGCAGTCCGATCAGCGTCACCATCGGCAGCAGCGCGTTGCGTAGCACATGGCGGATCACGATGCGGGTCTCGTCGAGGCCCTTGGCGCGCGCGGTCCGGACGTAATCCAGGTTGAGCACCTCCAGCATCGATGCGCGCATGATGCGGAGATAGATGGCGAGAAAGATCAGCCCGAGCGTCAGGGTCGGCAGCACGAGGTGGCGGGCGATGTCGAGGGTGCGCCAGATGCCGCTCTGCACCAAGCCGATGTTCTCGAAGCCGCCGGCCGGCAGCCATTGCAGATAGATCGAGAACACCACGATCGCCATCAACCCGAACCAGAACGACGGGGTGGCGTAGAAGATCAGGCCCAGGATTGAGATCAGCGTGTCGGGCCAGCGGTTGACGCCGCGCGCGGCGATGACGCCGAACACGATGCCGAAGAAAAAGGCGAACGACAGCGACGCCGTCATCAAAAGGATGGTCGGCGGCAGGCGTTCCAGAATCACCGAGGCGACCGGCTTGCCATAGATCGAGGAGAAGCCGAGATCGAGACGGATCAGGCGCCAGAGGTAGTTCCCGAGTTGCGCCGGTATCGACAGATCGAGGCCGTAGAACTCGCGCAGTTGCTTCGCGGTGGCAGCGTCGCCGCCGCCCATCTGCGCCATCATGGCGTCGACGGTGTCGCCGGGCGCGAACTGCAGCAGCAGAAATACGCCGATCAGGATCAGGGCCAGAGTGGGGATCGAGGCGGCCAGGCGCCGCCCCGCTAGTCTCAAGATGCGCATCGGGACATCTTGTCGGAGTTTACGTCACGCGGAAAGCCAAAGATCGTGCCAGCTCGACGACCCCCAGCGCGGCGTGTTGGAGTGATTGCGCGCCTTGGCGCTGATCACGGTCACGAAGATCTGTTCGATCGGCATCCAGACCGGCAGTTCCGTGTTCACCTCCTTGACGAAATTGGCGTAAAGCGCCTTGCGCTTGGCCGGATCGACTTCGGTCGCCGCGTCGTCGATGGTCTGGTCGACCCTCGGGTCCTGCCATCCCCACTGGTTGGTCCACGGCGCACCCTTGGGCTGGCCGGAGCGGTACCACACCGTGGTCGAAACTGCGGGATCGTTGCGGTACTGGTGCCAGCCGGTGGCCAGATCGAAGGCGTGCTCGTCGTAGACCTGCTTGAGGAAGCCGCCGCCGTCGTTGCGCACGATTTCGACCGTGATGCCGACTTCGGACAGCGATTGCTGGATGAAGGTCGACCATAGCGAGATGTCCTCGCCCCATGGCGCCGGCAGCAGGCGCAGCGAGAAGCGGGTTCCGCCGGAGCCTGCCTTGTATCCGGCCTCATCGAGCAGGGCGGCGGCCTTGGCCTTGTCGTAAGGATATTGCGGCGTATTGGCGCCGGGATAGAAGTCGGTCGAGGTCGAGGGGATCGGTCCAGTCCCGAGCTTGGCGAAATCGCCGAGGAAATTGTCGATGAAGAACGGCACGTTGATGGCGTGCGCGACGGCGCGGCGAACCCGGACGTCCGACAGTTCCTTGCGGCGGAAATTGAACTCGAGCGTGTTGGTGCGGGCGTTGCCCTCATTGCCCTTGGTCGAGACGACGAAGCGCTTGTCCTTGGACAACCGCGCCATGTCCGAAATGGTCAGGCCCGAAAACGGGCTGTAGTGCAGTTCGCCGGCTTCCATTTGCGCCGCCGCCGCCGCGCGATCGGTGATGACGCGCCAGACGATGCGGTCCAGATACGGTGCGTTGGGACGCCAGTAATCCGGATTGCGATCGGCCATGACGTACTGGCCGCGCTCGTATTTGACGAACTTGAAGGGACCGGTGCCGACCGGGGCAAGATTGGCCGGGTTCTGCCTGATCTCGCCGGATTCATAGACATGCCTGGCCGAGATATAGCCGAGATCCGGCAGCGCGCGCAGCAACAGGTTGAGCGGCATCGGCCGCTCGTAACGGAAGACCGCGGTGTGCGCATCGGGGGTGTCGACGGCGGTGAGAAACAGCTGCAGCGTCGAGCCGTAGTTCAGGATCTTCTTCCACATGTTCATGGCGGTGAACGCCACGTCCGCCGAGGTGAACGGCTTGCCGTCGTGCCAGGTGACCCCCTTGCGCAGTTTGAAGGTGACGGTTTTGCCGTCGGGCGAGGCCTCCCAGCTTTCCGCGAGAACGCCGACCGGTTTGCCGTCGGCGTCGAGATCGACCAGGTTCTCCTGGATCTTGCCCGAGATGATGTAGACGCCGGTGGAGGCCTGAATGCTGGGGTTGAGCTGACGCTGTTCGGCGCCGTAGTGCACGTTGAACACGCCGCCCTTGCGCGGCGTTTCCTGCGCAAAGGCCCGCAGCGGGTTGATGACGCTGGCGGCGATGGCGGCCGAAGTCATCAGCGCGGTGCGGCGATTGATCGCCAGACGTGTGAAATCCATTGAAGCTCTCCTAAAGCGTAGCATGTCGGAGGCCGCCGGTTCGGGAACCCGGTGGCGCGTGGCCCGACGGTACGACACAAGCGCGGACCGAGTCATTTCCTATTCGTGGCTGGCTCGGAAAACTACCTGCTGATCTCGCGGCCCAACAAGCACAATCGTTCGGCAGCGACGCAGGGCTGCGGTTCGCCCTTGGGGGAATTGGGGTTGGATGGCCCCCCGAAATTGGCTACTAGTTGCCCGCCAATCGTCTCGGATGGTGCTGGGGACCGGAATGACCTATTGTTGCGGAGTGCTGGTGCGAGACGGCCTGGTCATGATCGCCGACACCCGGACCAATGCCGGCCTGGACAACGTCTCGACCTTTCGCAAGCTCCATATTTTCGCAAAGCCAGGCGAGCGCATCATGGCGATCGCCAGCGCCGGCAATCTGGCGATCAGCCAGTCGGTGCTGTCGACGCTGACCGAGGGACTCGAAGACCCGAACACCGGCGAGGTCGAGACGCTGATGAACGCGCCGACCATGTTTCAGGCCGCCCAGCGCATCGGCCGCGCGATCCGAGCCGTCAACGCCACCGAAGGCGAAGCCTTGAAATCCGAGGATATCAACTTCGACGTCTCGTTCCTGTTCGGCGGCCAGATCAAGGGCTCGCGGATGCGGCTGTTCATGGTGTACCCGGCCGGCAATTTCATCGAATGCACCACCGACACGCCCTATCTGCAGATCGGCGAGCACAAATACGGCAAGCCGGTGCTCGACCGCGCCATGCATTACGACGTCGAACTGTATGAGGCGCTGAAGACCAGCCTGATCTCGATGGATTCGACCATGCGCTCCAATCTCGGCGTCGGCCTGCCGATCGACGTGCTGGTGGTTCGCGCCGATGTCTGCGACGCAGATCTCAACCACCGCATCGAGGCGGGCGAGCCGTATTTCCACGACCTGCGCTCGCGCTGGTCGGCGGCGCTGCGCGCGGCGCACCAGAATATTCCAAGACCACCCTACAAGACCGAGACACAACCAAAAACATAAAGGGCAAGGAAACAACAAGATGGCCGAGGCAGCAAACAAGATCGCCGTGGTGACGGGTGCCGGCACCGGGGTGGGGCGCGCCGCGTCGCTGGCGCTGATGAACGCCGGCTTCACGGTCGTGCTCGCCGGGCGCCGCATGGAGATGCTTCAGGAAACGCAGAAGCTCGGCAACAAGGCCGACAAGAGCCTTTGCGTGTCCGCCGACATGACGGATCCCGGATCGATCGCCGCGCTGTTCGCCAAGGTGATGGATACCTACGGCCGGCTCGACCTTCTCTTCAACAATGCCGGCATGGGCGCACCGCCGGTGAATTTCGAGGATCTCAGCCTCGAGCAGTGGCAATCGGTCGTGAACACCAACCTGACCGGACCGTTCCTGTGCACCCAGCACGCGTTCCGCATCATGAAGGACCAAACCCCGCGCGGCGGCCGCATCATCAACAACGGCTCGATCTCCGCGCACGCGCCGCGGCCGTTCTCGTCGGCTTACACCTCCACCAAGCACGCCATCACCGGATTGACTAAAGCCAGCAACCTCGATGGCCGCATGTACGACATCGCGGTCGGCCAGGTCGACATCGGCAATGCGGCGACTCCGATGACGGACCGCATGGTCGCCGGCGTGTTGCAGCCCGACGGCCGCAAAATCCCCGAGCCGCGGATGGACGCCAAGGCGGTTGGCGACGCCGTGGCCTACATGGCGAGCCTGCCGCTCGACGCCAATGTGCTGTTCATGACGGTGATGGCGACCAAGATGCCGTTCGTGGGGCGGGGGTAGCCGTCACACCGTCATTGCGAGGAGCGCAGCGACGAAGCAATCCATTCTTTCTTTATGCCTCAAGATGGATTGCTTCGCTGCGCTCGCAATGACGACTTTGCAGCCGCGTCGCGCCACCAACGGCATTGCGGACCTGATCGCCCTGCCCTCATAATCCCCGCGGGACCCGGGGGGATCATGCTTCAACTGCAATCGGCGTTCGGCGTGGTCGCATTGCTCGCGATCGCCTGGGCATTCGGCGAGAACCGCCGCGCGGTCTCGCTGCGGCAAGCCACCATCGGCTTGGCCGTCACCTTTCTCACCGCGGTGGTGCTGACCAAACTGCCGTTCGTCGCGCACGCTTTCGGCGCCATCAATGACGCCGTCGCGACTGTTTCCGCCGCCTCGCGCGCCGGCACCTCCTTCGTGTTCGGCTATCTCGGCGGCGGCGCGCTGCCGTTCGACCTGAAGTCGCCGGGCGCAGACTTTGTCCTGGCGTTTCAGGCGCTGCCGGTGGTGCTGGTCATGAGCGTGCTGACCACGCTGCTGTTCTACTGGAAGATTCTTCCGCCTGTGGTGCGCGGCATGTCATGGCTGCTGGAACGCACGCTCGGCGTCGGCGGGGCGGTCGGGTTGTCCACGGCCGCCAACATCTTTCTCGGCATGGTCGAAGCGCCACTGTTCATCCGACCCTATCTGGCGCGGCTGACCCGCAGCGAGTTGTTTCTGGTGATGACCGGCGGCATGGCCGGGATCGCCGGCACCGTGCTGGTGCTCTACGCCACCCTGCTTGCGCCGTTGATCCCGGATTCGGCGGCGCATTTTGTCATTGCCTCGGTGCTGGCCGCACCCGCGGCGATCCTGGTCAGCCTGATCATGGTGCCGGAGACGTCGGACCGGCGGACCGCCGGCGCGCTGGCAGATCCCCGGGGCGATCCCCGCGTCGCGTTCATCGATTCCAGGGTGGCGGAGGCCGATCCGGATGTCCACGCCTCCTCCACCATGGATGCGATTGTCAAGGGCACCACCGCGGGGCTCGAGCTTCTGCTCAACATCGTCGCGATGCTGATCGTGCTGGTGGCGCTGGTGTATCTCGTCAACGCCGTCCTCGGGCTGCTGCCGCCTATCGGCGGCGCTGCGATCTCGATGCAGCGGATGCTCGGCTACGCCATGGCGCCGGTATGCTGGCTGATGGGCCTGCCGTGGCCGCAGGCCGTCACCGCCGGCAGTCTGATGGGGGTAAAGACCGTATTGAACGAGCTGATCGCCTATCTCGATCTGTCGAAGCTCGGCGCCGACGCGCTCGATCCGCGCTCGCGGTTGATCATGCTCTATGCGATGTGCGGCTTTGCCAATTTCGGCAGCCTCGGCATCATGATCGGCGGCCTCGGCACCATGGCGCCGCAGCGCCGCGACGAGATCAATGCACTGGGATTGAAGTCGATCGTGTCGGGCACCCTGACGACGTGCTTGATGGGCGCGATCGTGGGGGTGCTGAACTAGCACGCCGTCATGGCCGAGCCCGGCCATGACGACTCGTGCCGGATGCCCGCACAAACTTACGACGCCAGTTCGACCGTCTTGAACTCCGCCGGCAAGATCACCTCGAGCAACTCGACGTCGTCGGAATAATCCAGGATCAAGTGCTTGATACGGGGCGGCTGAGTCCAGGCGCTGCCCTCTTTCATCAATGTCTCGCCCTGCCCTTCCATGTAGGTTTTGACCCAGCCCTTCAGCACATAGACCATCTGGAATTCGAGGTCGTGGAAATGCAGTTTTGAGACTTCCGCCGGATTGCACGGTCCGATCAGGCGAATCACATGCGCCTGCGCCAGGCCATGGGTCGCAGCCGCAATGCCGAGATCGCGATAATGCGCGTAGGCGCGCAGCCCGTCGGCCTTGAAATCCTCCTCACGGTGGTGGCTGATGGCGATCCGCTGTTTGGGGCGTTTGACGGCGGTCTGTGGCGGCGCCTTGGAATTGATCGGCTTGGCCGCGATGATCTTGCGCGCCGCGGATTTGACGGCGGTTTTCGGCGCCGGCGATTTTTTCAACGCCGCGCTGCGGCTTGCTGCCCGTGATGTCGGCTTCTGCTTGGCCATTGAGGTGCTCCCTTTCCGTGTATCGGGAAAGGCTAGCACAAATTGCGCTTCGTAGGGTGGGGTAACGGGCCCCACCCCCGCTCAATGCAGCCGGAACACGCCATCGACGGCGCGCAACTCAGCCGGCTTGATCAGCTTGGAATGCGCGACCGTGACCGAGAACAACGGCCCCTCGAGCTTTTCTTCCCAGAAGGCGAGGAAGTCCTTCAGCGCCGGAAATTTCGGGAACAGATCGTAGTTCTGCCAGACATAGGTTTGCAGCAGCGAAGGGTGATCCGGCATCCGATACAGAATTTGCGCCGTCGTCAGACCATAACCCAGCACCTGCTTCCGAAAATCGTCGGAAACCCCAACCCGCGAGACCATGCCAACCTCCATTGCTGGAGCGCATTCACGGGGGGCTGCCGACCGGGAGCCACCCGGTGGAGATGCGCTCACATGTGAGAAATGTGACGCACGATACCAACCCATCACAAGCCTAAATGTTTAACGAATTGTTGAAAAATATCGCGTTAGCAGCAGCTTACCGCACGTGCTAATACCTGGTTTTCCGCTCCGTTCCGCAGATTAATCATGATTAATGAATTTGGCAGCCGTCATATTTGAGTGCCAATTTTTCTGCTAGAAGCACTTGTTCCCCGGACAACTCTGGACTATGTCCTGACCAGCCGCGCTGGCACTCACCAGTGTGGACTGCCAAACATTCAAAACTCTACAATAGATTCAAAAACTTAGGAGGACTGCATGAAATTCCGTCCGCTTCACGACCGCGTTGTGGTCAAGCGCATCGACGCCGAAGAGAAGACCGCTGGCGGCATCATCATTCCGGACAGTGCCAAGGAAAAGCCCTCGCAGGGCGAAATCACTGCCGTCGGCCCCGGTGGCCGCGATGAGGCCGGCAAGCTGATCCCGATCGACCTCAAGGTCGGCGACCGCGTGCTGTTCGGAAAGTGGTCCGGCACCGAGGTCAAGCTCGACGGCCAGGAGCTTCCCGCCGCCAAGAAGAAGGCCGCGTAAGCCAGCCGATACCCTCACCCTGAGGAGCCGGCCCAGCCGGCGTCCCGAAGGGTGAGATCAGGAACCCTTCCCTCTCATCCTTCGAGACGCCCGCAAGCGGCGGTCTCCCATGGGATGAGGATCAACCGGAGACAGATATATGTCAGCTAAAGAAGTCAAATTCGGCGTCGACGCCCGCGATCGCATGCTGCGCGGCGTGGAAATCCTGGCCAACGCGGTCAAGGTCACGCTAGGCCCCAAGGGCCGCAACGTCGTGCTCGACAAATCGTTCGGCGCACCCCGCATCACCAAGGACGGCGTCACCGTCGCCAAGGAAATCGAGCTTGAAGACAAGTTCGAGAACATGGGCGCGCAGATGGTGCGCGAAGTGGCCTCGAAGTCGGCCGACGCTGCCGGCGACGGCACCACCACCGCGACCGTGCTGGCCGCCGCCATCGTCCGCGAAGGCGCCAAGGCCGTTGCCGCCGGCATGAACCCGATGGATCTGAAGCGCGGTATCGACCTGGCTGTGGAAGCCGTGGTCGCCGACCTCGTCAAGAACTCCAAGAAGGTCACCTCGAACGAGGAAATCGCCCAGGTCGGCACCATCTCCGCCAACGGCGGGCAACGAGGGCGTCATCACGGTTGAAGAGGCGAAGTCCCTCGAAACCGAACTCGACGTCGTCGAAGGCATGCAGTTCGATCGCGGCTACATCTCGCCCTACTTCGTCACCAATGCCGACAAGATGCGGGTCGAATTCGATGACGCCTACATCCTGATCAACGAGAAGAAGCTCTCCAACCTGAACGAACTGCTTCCGCTGCTGGAAGCCGTGGTACAGACCGGCAAGCCGCTCGTCATCGTCGCGGAAGACGTCGAAGGCGAAGCGCTCGCCACCCTCGTCGTCAACCGGCTGCGTGGCGGCCTCAAGGTTGCCGCCGTCAAGGCTCCGGGCTTCGGCGATCGCCGCAAGGCCATGCTGCAGGACATCGCGGTGCTGACCGGTGGTCAGGCGATTTCGGAAGATCTCGGCATCAAGATGGAGAATGTCACGCTCGCCATGCTCGGTCGCGCCAAGAAGGTGATGATCGACAAGGAGAACACCACCATCGTCAACGGCGCCGGCAAGAAGGCCGACATCGAGGCGCGCGTCAACCAGATCAAGGCGCAGATCGAGGAAACCACCTCGGACTACGACCGTGAGAAGCTGCAGGAGCGTCTGGCCAAGCTCGCGGGCGGCGTCGCGGTGAACCGCGTCGACGACGCGATGCATGCGACCCGTGCGGCGGTTGAAGAAGGCATCGTACCGGGCGGCGGCGTCGCTTTGCTGCGTGCCTCCGAGCAGCTTAAGCGCCTCAAGACCCAGAACGACGACCAGAAGACCGGCGTCGAGATCGTCCGCAAGGCGCTGTCCTGGCCCGCTCGCCAGATCGCGATCAACGCAGGCGAGGACGGCTCCGTCATCGTCGGCAAGATCCTCGAGAAGGACCAGTATTCCTACGGCTTCGACTCGCAGTCCGGCGAATACGTCAACCTGATCTCCAAGGGCATCATCGACCCGACCAAGGTGGTTCGCGCGGCGATCCAGAACGCAGCTTCGGTTGCGGCTCTCTTGATCACCACCGAAGCCATGGTGGCCGAACTGCCCAAGAAGGGCGGCGCCGGCGCCGGCGGCATGCCCCCGGGCGGCGGCATGGGCGGCATGGATTTCTGATCCAGGCTTCCCTGCGCAAACACCAAGAATGCAAAACCCCGGCAGCGATGCCGGGGTTTTTGTTCGCGAAGCGTAAATCACTTTCGTCATTCCGGGGCGCGCCCCTTGGCGCGAGCCCGGAATCCATACGCCCCGATGGTGGTTATGTGGATTCCGGGCTCGACGCTTCGGGTCGCCCGGAATGACGATGATATTTGGCCACCGCTTCGCGATCAACCGCTGTGACCGCCCGCCTCACTCCACCTTCGCGACCACCGCGATCCGCTTGATGCCGCCTTTGCGGTAGGCGTCCAGGAACGCGTAGTAGTCCTTGAACGAGATGCAGCCGTTGGATTGGCCGCTTGGCCCGAGCATGTAGGTATGCGCGAGCAGGCCGTCGCGGTTGAAGATCTTGTCCTGGCCGCCGATCGGCGTGAGCCGCAGCGCCGGCACGCCGTGAAACAGCGCCTCGCGCGGCGTCAGCTCGTAGATGTGCGGCGGCGTCACGCCCTGCATCCGCACATGCGCGAAGCGCACGTCGTCCATCTTGGCGCCGAGACCCGAATGCGCCTCCAGAACGGTGCCGTCGGGCAGGTAGACCTTGCGCGCCGCGATATCGTAGACCGCGGTCGAGCGGTCATAGGGCGCCGATCCCCCGAGCATCGGGTTCTGCAGCTTCGGCAGGCCGCCGGTCGCGCTGACGTCGGCGGAGGCGTAAGCCAGCAACCCGTACGACGGTTGCTTGCCCCACAGTTTTTCCACCATGTTCGGTTTGTCGCCCGAGGCGATCGACATCACCGCCGCCTTGGCGCGCTGCGCCATGTCCTTGACGGAAGCACCCGCGCTCTTCGCGGCTTTGGTTTCGCTGGGTGCCGGCGTGAGGGCGGCGACCTGCGCCGGCGCTTGTGCAGCTTGTTTCGGTTTGGCAGCTTCCACCGATTTCGGCACGTCGCCCGGCTTCGCCGCTTCGATCGCAGGTGACGCGGAAGCCAGTTGCACCGTCTGGGCTTGCGGCGTGGGCGCGACGGCTTGCGGCGCTGCCGCGGCAAAACGGTCGTCGAACTTCAGCGCGATGTCGGATGCGACCGTCGCCGGCGCGGCGATGACCGGCGCCGGTTCCGGCAGGCTGGCAAAAACATGGTTGACGATGGCTTGCGGGGTTCGCGCCGGCGCCGACTGTTTCAGTTGGGTCACCGGCGCGTCGAAGTTTGCGCCGGCCATGGTGGGATAGATGCTGGCGCTGAAAACATTGGCGTGGAGAGTCCACGCGCAGCCCAACACCAGGCAGGCGACCGCGGCGCCGCCGAGAATATGGTTAGCATTGGCTTTACGCGATGAACGCCGAACGTTCTTGGCCGCGAATTGGACGGACGCACTCGTACTGTAACTCATTCGCCCCGTATCCAGACAACTTCCACCGAGTTCCTCTTCGCAGCATTGTATCGCAATTTTCGATGCAGCATCTGGCAGAGGCGCGGAGCGTCATTAAGGCGACTTTTAGTTAAATGCCGATTAAGTGCGGGCGGATGTTGGGCATGCAAGAATGCGGGGCCGATGCCATGCAGCGGCCCCGCAACTACGAGGGAACTTTCCGAGTTCCTGACTCAGTAATTCAGCTTCGGATACCAATCGCTGCCGCGCCCTTCCGGCGTCACGTCGAGGATGGTCCACAGCGGCATCAGATCGGGCGCCCCGCGCGGATCCTGTCCGGGGTCGGATGATGCGCCGTTCATTTCGCCGCCCCAGAAATGCCTGATTGTGCCGTGTCGCCGCGTGAACACATTGAACGCTGCATCGTCGCCGCCGTCTTCCGTCAACCCGTGATAGTCGCGGCTGAACTCGCCCGAAATGTCGGAGTAAAGCGGCAGACGATGCCAGCCGCGTTCGCGCTTGAAGGCGACCAGCCGCGCGATCGGCGACCGCGCCACGATGGCAAGCGCGACGCGCTGTGTAATGTCGGGCACCTCGCCGTCCCAGGCTGACAACAGCGAGGTGCACATCGGGCAAGGCCGTTCGCGCTGCGGGCCGAACATGTAGTTGTAGACGACGAGTGAATCCCGGGTCCCGAACAGATCGGCGAACGACGCCTTTCCGTTCTCGCCCTCGAAGACATAATTCTTTCTGATTTCGCCGCCCGGCGGCAACGCACGGCGCTGTTCCGCCACGCGCTCAATATGGCGGCGAAGCTCGATCTCCTCGGCCAGCAGCGCCTCGCGGGCGCGCCGGTATTCGGCGCTTTCGTTCGGAAAGCGCACGCCGCTGGCGCGCGCCAGCTCAGTGGCGGGTTTCAGGGTGGAACTGCTCATGGCATGACCTCGCATCGGTGGGCATGATCAAGGGACGTGCGGGGACGGGCCGATCCGACAGGGGTGAAGGATTAATTTTTCCAGCACTATACCGGGTGTCATCGCGCGGCTTTGACCGGGCGATCCAGTATTCCAGAGATGGCAGTGATAGAATCGAGAGGCCGCAGCGTACTGGATACCCCGCATTCGCGGGGTATGACGACCGAGTGAGTTAAGCCCGCCCGGCTCTCCTAATCCAGCTCCGGTGGCGGGGAACGGTCGAGCACGCTGCCCTTCGGACCCGCAAGCAGATCGAGCCCGTAGGTCTCGATGACAAGCGGCCCGCGCATGCGCTTGAGTTCAGCGACCCTCTCGACATCCGCGAAGTTTTCCCTCGGATCAGTGCGCGCGCGGGGCCGCGCCTCGTCGACGAACAACAGCTTGCCGGACAACAGCGCCGGAGCCGGCTCGGGCATGTTGACCCAGCGAATGCGCTGAGTCGGCTGCACCACGCAGGTGCCCTTGGGCAGGTAGAAGGCAAGCCATCCGGTGGTGCCGTAATCCGGCGCCAGCACGCAGGTCGCACCGGTGCGCAGCCGCACCGCTTCAATCTCGCTGGCAAGCTCACGCCAGCCGACGCCGACGCTGCGGACCGTGGCGTCGCGGCGATAGCCCGTGAACACGCCGGTATTGGCCTGCACGATCAGCAACGCAAACAATGCAATTCCCGCCGGCGAAGCCCAGCTCAGGCAGAAATCGGCGAGGCGCTGGCGATATCGGTCCCATCGCACGAGGTGGGCGGCGACCGCGGCCGATATCGCCAACGCCGGATAGACCGGCGCGAACCAGTTGGCCTCGACGCGGGCGTGCAGCGAATGCCAGATGAAATATGCCACGATGGTCCAGAACATCGTGTTGACAAGCATCCGCGCCGCGAACGCGCCGGCATTGCGCCAGATCAGGGCGTGAAGCCCCATCACGCCGAGAATGAAGACCAGCGGCGTGGCGAATGCAAACTGGGTCGGGATCAGTTCGCCGATGAAGGCCGGCCTGAAATTCTCGATTCTGGCGCGGCCGAACTGCTTGAGGAAGGAAACCCACTGGTGATCGGCGTTCCAGACAATCACCGGCGCGAAGACCGCCAGCGCCACCAGGCCGCCGAGATAAGGCCAGGGCGAGATCAGCCAGCGCCGCATCTTCGGCACCGCCACCAGCCAGATCAAAATCGCCGGCCCGAAAAACAGCGCGGTGTATTTCGACAGCAGCGCCGCGCCGACTGCGACGCCGACCGCGAGCCACCACGCGCCGCGCCCGGTCTCGAGAACCTTGGCGAGAAAAAACAGCACGAAACTCGACGCCACCAGCAGCGGCGCATCCGGCGTCACGATCAGGGTGCCGACTGCTGCCATCAGGGTAACATTGAGCAGGATGGTCGCGGACGCCGCCACCCGACTGCCGCCGAACAGGATGGCGGCGGCACGATACACCGCAAGACTCATCGGCAGCGCCAGCAGGATCGATACCAGCCGCACGCCGAGTTCGGTATCGCCGAGAATCATCGTGCCGGCACGGATCACGTAGGCGACGGCAGGAGGATGGTCGTAGTAGCCGCCGGCCAGATGCTTCGACCACATCCAGTAATAGGCTTCGTCGAAGGTCAGCGGCGTCCAGGCGGCGGCGACCAGCCGCAACACCACCAGCGCCAGCACCGTGAGGAACGTGTTGCGGGCCAGCGTTCCGTCGTTCGAGCTCATTTTTCGTTCATCGCTTGCGCCAGACGAACAGCCCGGACATCGCGTAATTCCACACCACGCCCATCAGCGCGCCGGCCGCCCCGGCCAGCCACCAGTTCCACTCCTGATCGTAGACCGAAAACGCGACGCCGACATTGGCGACCAGGCCGACGCTGCAGACGAGGTAGAACAGCAGCAGGCCGCGCAGGATGGCAAAGCCCTTCAGCCGCTGGTCGCGATAGGTGAGAAAATTGTTCAGAATGAAATTGGAGGTCATGGCGACCAATGCGCCGGCCGCCTGCGCCTCGGTGAACGGCACATTGAGGACCTCATGCGCGACGAACAGCGTCGCCAGATGCACGACGAGGCCGATCGAGCCGACCATCGCGAACAGCAGGAAACGCAGCGACACCACGTCATGGGTCAGCTTCGCCAGCACCAGTCCCAGAAAATCCAGCGCCACCATGGAGTCGAGTTTGCTCTCGCCATGCAGCCGGGTGCCGAAGCTGAAGGGAATTTCCTTCACCCGCAGTTCGCCGCGCGCGGTGGCGACGATGTCGAGCAGTATCTTGAAGCCTTGGGTGGAAAGCTGCGGCGCCAGCTCCTCGAAGCGATCCCTGCGAATCATGAAGAACCCGCTCATGGGATCGGCGATCTTGACCCGCAGCACCCGTTTTGCCACTTCGGTCGCGAGATGGCTGGCCCCAGCCCGCTGCCTGTCAAAACTGGCGGCGCTGCCGCCTTCGATGTAACGGCTGCCGACCACGAGATCGAATTCACCGCCCTTCAGCAGCGCCAGCATCTTCGGCAGCTGGGTCTCGTCATGCTGCAGGTCGGCGTCGATCACGGCGGCGTAAGGCGCGCTCGCAGCCAGGATGCCCTCGATGCAGGCGCCGGACAGGCCGCGACGCCCGATCCGCCGGATGCAGCGGACGCGGTGATCCGCCCGCGCCAGGCCCCGCACGACATCCCAGGTTCCGTCGGGAGAATTGTCGTCGACGAAGACTACTTCCCAGGCGATGCCGGCAAACGTCGCCTCCAGCCGCTGGTATAGGGTGGTAACGTTGTCGCGCTCGTTGAAGGTGGGGACGACGACCGAAAGCTGCGGCGCGCCGGTCGATTGCGGCGGGCTCCCGGGCCTCGGTCTGGCGACTTCATGCATGGCGCCAGCGTATATCTGGAGCGTCAGGGGAAGCCAAGGGAAGGCCCAAGGAGGGCTGCGCCAGCGGGCCAAAAGACTCAAAACTACGGCCGGAGCGGCTAAAACGGCCAAAACAGGCCCAAAATGCCAACGACCACGAACAGAGGGCGCGCGTACATCCGGCGCTGCCTTACCATTCAGTGGTCGTCCCAGCGCCGGAGCTATAAAGCGTCGACGTCGCCGTTAAAGCCAAGATAGGAACGATCGCGGCGTTGCGCAAGGGCGTTAGGCCCCTTACTGCGGTACTTCCCGCACAACCGGCCCCCGAACGGCGGGTGCGGCCGGGACTGCGGCCTTCGGCGCTTCGATCGTTTGCACCTCCTTGGCCGGCTTGCCCCCCTGTCCGATCGGTCCAAACACGACCGCGGCCACCAGCACAATGGCCGCGACGATGCCGCCCAACAGTCTTGCGATCGCTTCGGTATCCATCCGCATATTCCCTGGTCGCCGCTCGGGGCCGCGAGCGCTGACCACCCATCCTAGCGTGACGGAGCGGGCGCACAAGAGTTCCCAATTCTTGATGCCAACACACCAGCGCCGCGCTGGGAACAAGCCGGCAGCGCTATTTCCACGCAACCATGGGCGATTTGGACCGTTGGTTTAATATTGCCGCAACGGAGATGCACACCATGTCGAATTCGAACCAGAAGAAGCCGGGCGGCAAGCCCGGCCAGCGTGCGCGGAAGGTCCCCCCACCGCGAAACCAGCAATCGGATCGGGTGCCGAACCTGGAGCCGGCTCAACAGCCCGACGTCCCGGCGCCCATCGAGGCAGCCGTCGCCGCACCCGACGCCTTGTCGAGCGCCGCGGCGCCGGCGAACACGCCTGGGATCGACATTCAAACCATCGCAATGGCCTACGGCGACTACAGCAGGAAGTCGTTCGAACTGACCAAGTCATTTGTCGAAAAACTCGCGGGCGTCCGCTCGCTCGACCAGGCGATCGAGATCCAGACCGAGTTCGCCAAGCAGGCTTACGAAACGTTCGTGATGGAGTCGCAGAAGATCCGCGAACTCTACAGCGATCTGGCCAAGCAGACTTTCGAAGGCGCTGTCGCCAAGGTGGCCCCGACGTCGCGCTGACCTTCATCGGCGTCGCTCGAGCGATGGCAAAAAGCTGCTCCGGTTTTCCGGAGCATTTTCTTGCGAGCGAGCGAGCGCCATCGCCGCTTGCCCGACAGATCGAACTGGCAGCGCGCCCCGGCAAACTGGCCAACCGCGATCGATTCCACTAGGCTCGGACCGAAAGCTTTATTGCTTCCCGCGCAATGAGTGCATCCCGTGACCAAGCCCCCCAAGAACGCTTCGAAAACCTCCGGCCACATCTACATCGGCGTCGGCGGCTGGACCTTTGCGCCGTGGCGCGGGGTGTTCTATCCGGAGAAGCTGACACAGGCGAAAGAACTGGAATATGCGGCTTCCAAACTCACCTCGATCGAGATCAACGGCACCTATTACGGCTCGCAGAAGCCGGAGAGCTTTCGCAAATGGGCGCGCGAGGTTCCGGACGGATTTGTGTTCTCGCTGAAAGGGCCGCGCTTTGCCACCAACCGGCGGGTGCTGGCGGAGGCCGGCGATTCGGTGAAACGCTTCTATGATTCCGGCGTGCTGGAGCTCGGCGACCGGCTCGGTCCGGTGCTGTGGCAATTCGCGCCGACCAAGAAGTTCGACGACGCCGATTTCGGCAAGTTTCTCGAGCTGCTGCCGCGCCGGCTCGAAGGCCGCGCACTTCGCCATGTGGTCGAGGTGCGGCACGACAGTTTTGCGGTGCCTGAGTTCATCGCGCTGCTGCGACAATTCGAAACGCCCGTGGTGTTTGCCGAGCACGGCAAGTATCCGGCGATCGCCGATATCACCGGCGACTTCGTCTATGCGCGGCTGCAGAAAGGCAACGACGACCTGAAAACCTGCTATCCGCCGAAGGCGCTCGACGCCTGGGCGAAGCGGTTTCAGGTCTGGGCCGCCGGTGGCGAGCCGGACGACCTGCCGCGGGTCGATCCCGAGGGTGCCAAGAAGGTGCCGCGCGACGTGTTTGCCTATGTGATCCACGAGGGCAAGGTGCGTGCCCCGGCCGGCGCGATGGAATTGATCGAACGGGTGACATGACGGATCCAGCGAATGGCAAAGACCCGAAAACTCTTCACTATCGGCTATGAGCAGACCCCGGCAAAAGCGGTGCTCGACGAACTCGAACAGGCCGGCGTGAAGCTGCTGGTGGACGTGCGCGCGGTGGCGGCGTCGCGCCGCCCGGGCTTTTCCAAGAACCAGCTGGCGGCCGGACTCGACGAGCGCGGCATCTCCTACCTGCATCTGCGCGGGCTCGGCACGCCGAAGGACGGCCGCGAGGCCGCGCGCAGCGGCCAGTTCGGCGCGCTGCACAAGATCTATGCGAAGCATCTGAAGACGCCGCAGGCACGGGAGCAACTCGACGAATTGTCGGCGCTGGTCAGGCAGGCAGGTCCGGTCTGCATTCTCTGCTACGAGCGCGATCACCGCGAGTGCCACCGGCAGTGGATCGCCGAGATCATCGAGGAGCGCGACGGTGTGAAGGTGGAAAATCTGGCAGCGAGGCAGATCTAGAGGCGATCATTGCGAGTTACGCAGCGACAACGCAATCGATTCTTCTTTGCGGCGCTATGGAATCTTCGCGGGAGCCTTTCATCGGCCGGCGCTTCGCGCCGGCTCGCCATGACCCCGCCATCGCACCCACCCCCACCCTAGTCTGCCTCAATCCAGCGTGCGACGGAAGCGCATCACCGCGATGGTCATGGCCAGCAGCATCAGGGCCAGCAGCGCTATCGCGTCGTACTGCATGTTCGGCAGGGTCGCGCCCTTCAGCATGATGGCGCGGACGATCCGCAGGTAATGCGTCAGCGGCAAACCTTCGCCGATATACTGCGCCCATACCGGCATGCCGGCGAACGGGAACATGAAGCCCGACAGCAAAATGCTCGGCAGGAAAAACATCAGCGACATCTGCATCGCCTGCAACTGGTTCTGCGCGATGGTCGAGAACGTGTAGCCGATCGCCAGATTGGTGGTGATGAACAGCGTCGAGAGCAGCGCCAGCAGGGTCAGGCTGCCGTAGATGGGCACTCCGAACAAGAGCACGCCGATGCCGATGATCAGGATGGCCTGGATGAAGCCGACCAGCACGTAAGGCAGGATCTTCCCGAGCATGACCTCGACCGGCGTGATCGGCATCGACAGCAGGCTCTCCATCGTGCCGCGCTCGATCTCGCGCGTCACCGAAAGTGCTGTGAAAATCAGCATGGTCATGGTCAGGATCGTGCCGACCAGGCCGGGCACGATGTTCAGCCGCGACGACGCCGTTGGGTTGTAGCGGGCATGGCTGCGGATCTCGAACGGCGGCGACGCGGGATCGCCGATGTGCAGGTCGTGCTGCAGCGCCGTCTGCACCACGGTGCCGAGCGCCGACATCGCCGAGCCTGCTGCGACGGGATCGGTGGCGTCGGCTGCGACCAACAGCGCCGGACGGTCGCCGCGACGCACCGCGCGCTCAAAACCGCGCGGAATCTCCACACCGAACAGCACCTGGCCCGACAGCAGCAGATCGTCGAATTCCGCGACCTCGTGCACTTCGCGGGTGAAGCGGAAATAGGCGGTGTTCTCCATCGCTTTCAGCACCGAACGCGCGAGGTCGCTATCCTCCTGCAGCAGGACCGCGGTGGGGAGATGGCGTGGGGTGGTGTTGATGGCAAAGCCAAACAGCAACAGCTGCATCACCGGGATCATCACGATCATTGCGAACGAGACCCGGTCGCGCCGAAGCTGGATGAATTCCTTCACCACCATGGCGTAGCTGCGCCGCCAGAAGCCGAACGGCCGATCCTTGCTGTCGCGGCTGTGGTCAGGTGCAGGGGTAACGCTCATTGGAAATTGTCCGTCGAACGTGTCATCAGTTCGATAAAGACGTCTTCGAGCGACGGTTCGCTGTGCTGCCAGCGCCATCCCTTGCGGTCGCGATACGGTGCGATGCTGGCGTCAAGCGCCGCCCGGTCGCGGCCGGAGATATGCAGGGACGTGCCGAACGGCGCTACCATGTCGACACCCGGCTTGCCGGTGAGGCTGGACACGAGCGCGTTGAGGTCATCGCCCGACACCGTCCAGGTCGACAGCGCCGATGTGGCAATCACCTCGTCGACCGTGCCGTGCGCCAGCAAATGACCGTAGGCAATATACGCGATCTCGTGGCAGCGCTCCGCCTCGTCCATGTAATGGGTGGAGACCAGCACCGTCAGGCCGTTCGCCGCCAGCGCATGGATCTCGTTCCAGAAATCGCGCCGCGCCTTCGGGTCGACGCCGGCGGTCGGCTCGTCGAGCAGCAAGAGTTGCGGATTGGGCAGCGTGCAGGCGCCGAGCGCGAGGCGCTGCTTCCAGCCCCCTGAGAGATTGCCCGCCAGCTGCTCCTCGCGGCCGTTGAGGCCGAGCCGCCTGATCATCTCGGCCGCGGCGCCCCGCGCATCGGCTACGCCGTAGAGCCGTGCCACGAATTCCAGGTTCTCGCGCACCGACAAATCCTGGTACAGCGAAAAGCGCTGGGTCATATAGCCGACCTGGCGCTTGATGCTGTCGGCTTGGCGGCGGATATCGTAGCCGAGACAGGTGCCCTCGCCGCTGTCCGGCGTCAGCAGGCCGCAGAGCATCCGGATGGTGGTGGTCTTGCCGCTGCCGTTGGGGCCGAGAAAGCCGTAGATGCTGCCGCGCCTGACCTGCATGCTGAGATCATGCACCACCTCGCGGCCGCCGAAAGCTTTTGAAAGGCCGCGAACGTCGATGGCGACATCCGCAGCTGGTGCCGGTGCTAGTGCTGGCGCGGCCGTCATCGCTTGTCCGCGACCGGCATCTTGGCGCCGGGAAACACCGAGATTGGCTGGCCGACGCGCAAGGAGTCGGGCCGGTTCGGCCGCGCCTGAATCAGGTACACCAGCTTGCTGCGCTCCTCGAGGCTGTAGATGACGGGCGGGGTGTATTCGGCCGCCGTCGCAATGAAGTAGATCTTGGCGGTGAGACCGGCGGCGCAATTGTCGCAGGTGACACGCACCTCGTCGCCGACCGCGAGCTTCGGCAGATCCGTCTCCGGGACGAAGAACCGCAGCTTGATATTGCCGGGCGGCATGATCGACAGCACCGGCCGCTGCGCCGGCACCAACTCGCCCTCGCGGAAATAGATCTGCTGAATGGTGCCGCCGACGGGAGCAAAGCCGCTGCGCCGCGCGAGCCGCGTTTGCGACGTGTTGACCCGCGCCTCCGCCACCCGCAGCGCCGACACCGCGGAGTCGAGATTGGCCTGCGTGCCGGAACCGGTCCTGCTCAGGGAGGCGGCGCGGTCATGGGTCTGCTGCGCGTTGGCAAGCGTGGCGCTGTGCTGGTTGAGGTCGGCCCTCTGCAGATCGTCATCGACCGAATAGAGCGGCATGCCGGCCTTGACCTCGTCGCCCTCGCGCACGTTGAGTTTGACCACGCGTCCGGGTTCATCGGGACTGACGAAGATCATGTCGGCTTCGACCCAGCCCTGATAACCGGGATTCTTGACCTCGTTACAGCCGGCCAGCGCCGCGGCGAGCGCCAGCGCCGCCCAGATCGGCATCCGCGCTCGCGACGAAGTCATGTCGCTCTCCGTTCGCCAAAAATCAGATCGAGATGGACGCGAAACATCTCGATCGCATCCAGTGGCGCGTGCCTGCTGAACAGGCTCTGCCAGATCACCGCGATGAGCGCGGGCGCCACCATGATCTGCGGAAAGCGCGAAAGGTTCTTGTGCTGGATCTCTCCACGCGCGATGCCGAGCTCGATCAGCGCGCGCATGCCGGCGAGACCGCGCGAGACCACTTCGCGGTAGTAGAAATCGGCGATGGCCGGAAAACGTGGGCCTTCGGCGACGATCAGGCGCACGATGTCGCCGCGCCGCGTGCTGGCGACTTCTCGGATAAAATTCTGGGCAAATCCCTCGACCATGTCGCGCACCGATCCGCCGACCGGCGGCGGCGCATGGAGCCGGTTGATCATCGGCACCAGTGCGGTGCGGATCAGCTCCTCGAACATCGACTCCTTGTCCTTGAAATGCAGATAGATGGTGCCCTTGGCGACGCCGGCCCGCTTGGCGACGTCGTCGAGCCGGGTCGCGGCAAATCCGCGCGAGATGAACTCGTCCAGCGCCGCCTCGATGATGGCCGCTCGCCGCTCCGCCGTGCGCTCCGCGCGGTTGGCCGGGGCCTTCGCAGTCTTTGGCGCCTGGGCTTTCATATCTTTCACCGGCCGGCCTTCGACCCGTTCGCTAGAACTGCTGATCTGACGGAGGACTTTGACATTGTATTAATCTGACTGACTGGTCAGTCATTGTCAACGACTACTCTGGTCGCCTCTTTCACCTCACCGTGATTGGGCTATTCCGCTGGGCTGGAACGCTAAACTGACGGGCTAAGCGTGATACTTCAGCCGATCGTGTCGCCGCCCGCCGGCGTCAGATGCATTTACGGATATAGGGCCGGTTGATTTCCCAGAGCTCATCCAGAAGAAGGCGGGCCGCTTCAGCGGAATTGACGACGGGATCGATCAACAGCGCCTGCAATGCCAGTTCCTTTGAAGCCTGCACCGCCGCCTCGACGGCGAGTTGCTGCACGTTGACCTGAACGGTCATGAGCTTGGCGACCGCGTCGGGCAATGGGCCCAGCGAAACCGGATGAATGCCCGCCATGTCCGCCATCACGGGAACTTCGACGGCGGCGCTGGCCGGAAGGTTTGGAATCGTTCCTTGATTGTAGACCACGCCGGATTCAATCAGTTGCTTGCGGTCATGCAGCACGGCCGCAATCACGGCGACGGCGCGCTCGCCCGATGCCGTCAGCCACCACCACGGAATCTCCGCCCTTCCCGCCAGCACGTCGTCGATGGTCTTTTCCGTTTTCGCCCGCTCGCCTTCGTCCCATTCGAAATTGTAGCCGCCCTCGCCGGCTTCCCAGCCATACGCCAGGTATTCGCCGACATGGCCGTCGCCGCAGCCGAGCCAGTAGCCGAAGGCCCGGAACAGGTTACGCGACAGCGGCGAGACCTTCGGGTCGTAATCCCTCTCCTTATCGCGCAACAGCGGATAAAGGTCGGCGCCGGTCGCCCGGTTGCGGATCTGCGTCAGGCACTGGAAGTGATTGAGACCCGCGCCCCACACCTCCACTTGTTCGGCGGGCAGCCCGAGAATGGCGGCGACCGCATCGCGCGCCATGAAAATTCCGTGGCACAGACCAATGGTGCGGATCCTGCTGTATTTCCCGAGCGCCAGAACGATGCGGCTTTCCGGATTGGAAAAATTGACGAACAGCGCCTGCGGGCAACGCCGCTCCATCTCGCGCACGAAATCGAAAACCATCGGCAAGGTACGCAGGGTGAAGAACAGCCCGCCCGGGCCGCCGTTCTCGCCCAGGGTGTGACGAATGCCGTATTTGCGGGGCACCTCCCAATCGAGTTTCCAGAGCCGGTTGCGGTCGATCACGGTCGAGTGGATGACAAACTCCGCGCCGTCGAGTGCGTTCCGCCAGTCAGTGGTTGACTCGATCTTCAACCCCGCGTGCGATTTGTCGTTGAGCAATTTTGCCAGCCGCTCGGTCCGCAACAGCCGGTCGGCGTTCCTGCCGACCAGCACCAGGGTGCTGCCGGCGAGATCACGGCTGGAGAACAAATCGCGGAACATGCTGATGCCGAACGACGCGCTGGTGGCGCCGAGAAAGACGATTTTGGTCACCGCCGTCATGTTCGTTTCCCTGGCGCCGAACGGCCGGCCGTTCCGACCGGCCCAAGCATCGAGTACGACACAGGGCAGCGGGGTCGGCTTGATCTAGATCAGCCGTGAAACTTCAGTCCGTCGACGATCTTGTCGATCATCCTGCGCTCGGCGCGCATGGCGAGCCCGACCAGATTAAGTTCGGCGCGGATCACGGCGCTGACCGCCGCGCGGTTGGCGGCATCATGCGTGGTCTTGAACATATCTTCGGTATAGACCGCCGGCTTCACGTCGCGCGCAAGCGCGCGTTCGAGCGCACGGGACAGCTGCGGCCGGTCGGCGCCATAGATCAGGATCGGCTGACCGATCAGCGACCAATATCGCGTGCCCGAACCATCGGCGTAGGGCTCGCCGATGCATTCCGGAAAAGCTGCGGCAATGCCCGAGGCCAGAAACGCCGCGACGTTCAGCTTCTGCCACGCCTCGAGGTCGGTCCGGATCACGACCGCGATCTTGGTGTCGAATTGCATGGTTGACAGATTAGCCCGGATTCGTTCTGACGGTCAGCCCTTGGCGTCGCAGGCCCAAGCGCGGATCACGCATTCCTTGCCGCCGAATTCGTAGCATTTTTTGGTCGCGGCATTGAGCGAACTCGAAATCCTCGGCTTGACCGCATAGGCGTGGGCGCCGCAGGGGTTGGCCATGTCGACCGCGAATGCCGCGCAGGCGCGCTTCATGGTCACCGCGGTGCATTCGCCTTTGCATTGCTTCAGCGCCGCGGCGCGCGCGGCGGCTTCCGCCGGGTAGTCGTAGGCCTGGCCATAGGCGCCGCATTTGCCGACGGCAAAGGCGCCCACCGCCCATGACGGCGTGGCGAACAGCCCGAGCAGCGTGAAAATCGCGGCAGATGCAAGTAGCGCGCGGCCGCGCGCGGCGTCGAAAAGCGTCAAAATTCCCTCCCCCGAGGTCCTCGGCGGCCAAGCTACATCGGGGATGTTTCGACTTGGTGAACGAGAGGTTGAATACGAGGTTCCTTAGGGTGGACAATTGCGCTCTTGCGCCGTGCCCACCATCAAATGCACAGAGGATAGTGAGCACGGCGCGAAGAGCGCACCTCTGGCCACGCTACCCTCGCTGTGCCTCTTCGAGTGCCTGCGGGGTATCGATATCGAGGAACGCGCCATGGCCCTCGACCGGGACTTCGGCCACCGCCTCGCCGTGCTTGGCGATCAGGTGGCGGGCGCCGATGTCGCCGTCCAGCGTCATCAGTTCATTGAAGAAGCGGCGCGACCACAGCACCGGGTTGCCGCGCCTGCCATCGCTGACCGGCACCGCTATCAGGTTGCCGCGGTCGGGCGCGAAGGTCTCGATCAGCCGATCAATCAGACCAGCCGAGATCAGCGGCATATCGCCGAGACAGATCACCGCGCCATCGGCGTCTGGCGGCACCGCCGCGATGCCGGACTTGACCGAACTGGCGAGGCCCTCCGCAAAATCCGGATTGCGCACCAATTTCACGTTCAGGCCGGCCAGCGCTTTCTCGACCTGCTGGGCCTGATGGCCGGTGACGACAACGACGCTGGAAGCCTTCGAGGCCAGCGCCTGCTCGGTCACGAGCCGCACCAAGGTCTTGCCGCCGAGTTCGGCCAGCAGCTTGTTGGGACCGCCCATGCGGGTGGAACGCCCGGCGGCGAGAATGATGGCGGCCACGTTGCGGTTGCCCTCCGGGCCGGCCGGCGTGCGCGGCTGCGGCCGGGTCACGATTTCCATCAAGAGACCGCCGACGCCCATGCCGGTGAGTTCGGCGCGGGTGACCTTGAGGCCGGCCAGCAGGCGCATCAGCACCCAGTCGAACCCGTTCTCCACCGGCGAGCGCGCGCAGCCGGGCGCGCCCAGCACCGGCACGCCGCCGGCATTGCCGATCAACAGCAGATTGCCAGGGTCGACCGGCATGCCGAAATGCTCGATGGCGCCGCCTATATCCGTGATCGCCGCCGGAATCACGTCGCGCCGGTCGGCAATGGCGGAAGCGCCGAACACGATGACAAGCTCGGCGCCGAGCCCGAGCAAGTCCCTGATCGACGCCGCCAACGCCGCCTCGTCATGCGGCACGCGGCGTTCGGCCGTGATGACGGCGCCGGCCGGCGCCAGCCGCTCCGCCGTCACCCGCAATGTTTTTTCCACCACCTTCGGTGCTAGCCCCGGCAGCAAGGTCGAGACGATGCCGACGCGTTTGATCACATAGGGCGCGACCCGCAGCCCGCCGCCGCTGGCAGCCGCCACCGCCGCGTCCCGCAGTTTCGCTTCAACGCCGAACGGAATGATCTTGACCGTGGCGATCATCTCGCCTTCGACCACCGGCTTGAAGGCGGCAAGCGTTGCAAAGGTGATGGCTTCGTCGACGCCGTTGATGCAGTCGACCCTGGCCCGGTCCACCACGAGTACGCCGGCCCTGGCGGCGAACAGATTGGCGCGGCCGGTAAAGGCGCGCTCGACATTGACGCCGTCGCCGGCCACCGCCTGCGCGATGCTGGCGGCGGCGGCGTCTTCGGAGACGTCGCCCGGCTCCAGCCGCACCACCACGATCTCCTTGACGCCGGCTTGATGGAGCGCCTCGACCTCGGCCGGGCCGATCGCGGTGCCCTTCTTCAGCACCAGCGATCCCTGACGCAGGGTGTGGACGGTGACGCCGCCGACCGCGTCGGCCGGGCTGGCTGGACCGAACTTCATGCGGCGTTTTCTTTTTCTTTGGCGGGCAGCCGCAACTGCGCGGTGATCTCGGCCATGATGGAGACCGCGATCTCGGACGGCGACACCGCGCCGATTGCCAGCCCGATCGGCGCATGAATGCGGGCGATGTCGGCATCCTTTGCGCCTTGTGCCTTCAGGCGTTCGGCGCGCTTGGCATGGGTCTTTCGCGAGCCGAGCGCGCCGATATAGAAGCAATCGCGCTCGAACGCGTGCAGCAGCGCCGGATCGTCGATCTTGGGATCATGCGTCAGCGCCACGAAGGCGGTGTAGTGATCGATATTGAGCGGCGGCAGCGCCACGTCGGGCCACTCGGCGATCAGCGGCACATCGGGAAACCGCTCCGGGCTGGCGAACGCGGTGCGCGGATCCACCACCGTCACGTCGTAATCCAGCGAACGCGCCAGCGGTGCCAAGGCCTGGCTGATATGCACCGCGCCTACGATCACGAGCCTGGCGGTCGGCGCATAGACGTTGAGAAACAGCTTCTTGCCGCCGACCTCGATGGTGCCGCTCTTGCCCATGCGCAGCTGTCTTGAAAGTTCTGATCGCAGCGGATCGGCCGATATGTCGGCGGCCTTGACCAGCCGCTGGTCGCCAGTGTCGGTATCCGTGACGAGAATGACGGGTCGCCGAGCGGCGCGCTCGGCATTGATCGTCTTGAGCGTTTCGAGCTTCACGACTGGCCGACTTTCTCGACGAACACCCTGATGGTGCCGCCGCAGGACAGCCCGACATTCCACGCGGTCTCGTCGGCGACGCCGAATTCCAGCATTTTTGGCTTGCCGCTGGCGATCACATCGAGCGCCTCGGTAACGACGGCGCCCTCGACGCAGCCGCCGGACACCGAGCCCAGGAACGTCCCGTCATCGTTGATGACGAGGCTGGAGCCCGCGGGCCGCGGCGCCGAGCCCCAGGTCTCGACCACGGTCGCCAGCGCCACGCTGTGGCCGGCCTTCTGCCAGTCCTCAGCCGCCTTGAGAATGTCTTCGTCGCGATTGAGCATGGGAGCCTCTTTCAAGCTGCGGATCGAATCAGGCTGCGGTGATGCGGCGGCGGCGCCGCGGAAAGGGCCGCGATCAGCCCCTCGATCGAACTCAAATTATGCACCGGACGGAATTCGTCAACATGCGGCAGCATCATTTTGATGCCTTGGGCCTTGGCCTCGAAGCCGCCGAAGCGCAGCAGGGGATTGAGCCATATCAGGCGGCGGCATGACCTGTGCAGCCGGTCCATCTCGAATGCCAGCCTGGCATCGGCCTCGCGCTCCAGCCCGTCGGAAATCAGGAGCACGATGGCGCCCTGCCCGAGCACGCGGCGGCCCCACAACTTGTTGAAGGTGTGCAGCGAAGTGCCGATGCGGGTGCCGCCGGCCCAGTCCTCCACCGTCGAGGAGCAGCTCGCCAGCGCCTCGTCGGGATCGCGCGCGCGCAGGGACCGCGTCACATTCGTCAGCCTGGTGCCGAACAGGAACACCGAGACGCGTTTGCGCGCGTCGGTGATGGCATGCAGGAAATGCAGGAACAGCCGCGTATACTCGCTCATCGAGCCGGATATATCGAGCAGCGCCACGATCGGCGCCGGCTTGTCGATTCGCCCGAGCCGGTGGAGATCGATGATGTCGCCTCCCGTGCGCAAGCTGCCGCGCAAGGTGCGGCGCATGTCGAGCCGCAGGCCGCGCACGTCGGGCTGATAGCGGCGGGTGCGCAATTCGGCCTGCGGCAGCCTCATCTGTGCGATGGCGCGGGTGGCCTGCGCGATTTCCGCAGCACTCATCTGCGCGAAATCCTTTCTCTGCAGCACCTCCTTGTCGGATACCGACAGCCGCAGTTCCTGCTCCCGGGCCTGCGGCATCTCGGTCGTCCGCGGCTGCGACAGCGCCTCCTGGACCCTGCGCGACGCCGGCGGCGGCTTCTTCCTGGCGTGGTCGGGCAGCGGCACCGAGTCCAGCATGTGCTTCCATTCTTCGGCGGCGCGGAAGAACAGATCGAACGCCTGCGCGAAGATCAGCGCATGCTCATGGCGCTTGACGAAGATGGCTTCCAGCGTGGTGAAGACGTCGGCGCGGTTGCCGATCTCGATCACCTGCAGCGCGTTGAGCGCATCGATCACCGCGCCGGGGCCGACCGGAATGCCTGCGGCGCGCAGCGCCCGGGCAAAGCCGACGACGTTGTCAGCCATTTGGCCGGTCGGGGGTGAAAGATGATTGATGGCCATTGGAATCTCTGCTCTCGCACACGCTCAGTGCGCCCCCTCCCCCGCAAGAGCGGGAGAGGGAGCGCACTGCCGTTGCCTCTCCGGCTGCGCTAGCTCTCGCTCGTCGCTTCCTTCAATACTTTCTGCAAGCCGTCGCCCTGCATCCGCGCGATGTCGTCCTGGTATTTCAACAGCGCGCCGATCGTGTCGCCGACCACCTGCGGGGTCAGCGATCTCGCATCGAGTTCGGTGAGCGCCGTGGCCCAGTCGATGGTTTCGGCGACGCCGGGCGACTTGTAGAAATCCTGGTCGCGCAGCGCCTGCACGAAGCGGACGACCTGCTGCGAGAGTTTCGCGGAAATGCCGGGCACCCGCGATTTCACGATCGCCAGCTCGCGCTCGGCGTTGGGATAATCCACCCAGTGATAGAGGCAGCGGCGCTTCAGCGCGTCGTGAATCTCGCGGGTCCGGTTCGAGGTAATGATGACGATCGGCGGCTGCGGCGCCTTGATGGTGCCGAATTCGGGAATCGTCACCTGGAAGTCGGAGAGAATTTCCAAGAGATAAGCCTCGAACGCCTCATCGGCGCGGTCGAGTTCGTCGATCAGGAGCACCGGGGGGCCGGCCACGTCGGGCTCCAGCGCCTGCAACAGCGGCCGCTTGATCAGATAGCGTTCGGCGAAGATGTCGCTGGACAACTGGTCGCGGTCGGTATCGCCGGCCGCTTCCGCGAGCCGGATCGCGATCATCTGCGCGGCGCTGTTCCACTCATAGACCGAGGAGGCGACGTCGAGGCCTTCGTAGCATTGCAGCCGGATCAGCTTGCGTCCCAAAGCCGCCGACAGTACTTTTGCAATTTCAGTCTTGCCGACCCCGGCCTCGCCTTCCAAAAACAGCGGCCGGCCCATCCGGAGCGACAGATAGGTCACCGTCGCCAGCGAACGCTCCGCGAGGTAACCGCGCGAGGTCAGGAGTTCGAGCATCGCATCGACGGAGGTAGGCAGCGCCGATGCAGTCATTGCAATGCCAATCCTGGGAAAGCCAATCTTGATGGACTTCTGCCCGGCAAATGTCAGGCTTTGCCGGTCGCAGCTTCGACGGCGCGGCGCGCCAGCACCGCGATCAGATGCGCGCGATATTCGGCGCTGCCGTGCAGGTCGCCGTTCAGGCCGTCCGCCGGCACCGTCATGCCGTCGAGCGCCTTGGGCGAGAAGCGCTTCTTCAGGGCTTCCTCGAATGCGGTGACGCGGAACACGCCCTCGGAGCCGGCGCCGGTGACGGCGACGCGGACATCCGACGGACGCTTGGCGACGAACACCCCGACCAGCGCATAGCGCGAGGCCTGGTTGCGGAACTTGATATAGGCCGCCTTCTTCGGCACCGGGAACATCACCCTGGTGATGATCTCGTCGCTCTCCAGCGAGGTCGTGAACAGGCCCTGGAAGAATTCCTCCGGCTTGAGGCGGCGCTTGTTGGTGACGATGGTGGCGCCGAGCGCAAGGCAGGCCGCGGGATAATCGGCAGTGGGGTCGTTGTTGGCGAGCGATCCGCCGATGGTGCCCTTGTGGCGCACCGCGGGATCGCCGATCAGGCCGGCCAGTTCGGCCAGCGCCGGGATCGCCTCGCCGACGATGGCGGAAGTAGCAACCGTGTTGTGGGTGGCGGTGGCGCCGATCACCAGCGAGCGGCCCTTCATCTCGATGCCGTCAAGCCCCTCGATATGGCTGAGGTCGACCAGATGCGGCGGGCTGGCCAGCCGCTGCTTCATGACCGGCAACAGCGTATGGCCGCCGGCAATGACCTTGGAGTCCGCATTCTTGACCAGCAGATTGGCGGCCTGCCGAACCGTCGCCGGACGATGATATTTGAATTCGTACATGAGAGTTTCCTGATCGCCGAGCGGGACGTGCGTTACGCGAGATCGGAGTTGGCCATCGCCTTGGCGCCGGCCGCGATCGACAGAACGATGTTCTGGTACCCGGTGCAGCGGCAGAGATTGCCTTCGAGCTCTTCGCGTATCGTGTGGTCGCTGAGATCGTGACCCTTGCGGTGGACGAGGTCGACCGCGGTCATGATCATGCCGGGGGTGCAGAAGCCGCATTGCAGGCCATGATGCTCGCGGAAGGCCTCCTGCATCGGATGCAGCGGCGCGCCGTCGGCGGCAAGGCCCTCGATGGTCCTGACCTCATGGCCGTCAGCCATCACCGCCAGCGTGGTGCAGGCTTTGACCGCCTTGCCGTCGAGATGCACGACGCAGGCGCCGCATTGCGAGGTGTCGCAGCCGACATGGGTGCCGGTCAGGCGCAAATTCTCGCGCAGAAACTGCACCAGCAGGGTGCGAGGATCGATATTGGCGTTGACGGGATTGCCGTTCACGACGAGGGAGATCTTGGCCATTCAGCACTCTCTTCATCTGCGCTGCGGTGCACGGCGGCGCAGTCATTGCAATCATTCCAAAGCCATAATATGGGCCATCCCGGCAATGAGCAACCTCGCCCTTGGGCATGGCCCGATACGACTTGGCGGGATTTTGCGACTCAGCCCTGCACCGCCTTGGCGAAATTGGCGAAAAATTCATCGGCCAGCTTCTTGGCCGATCCGTTGATCAGGCGCTGGCCGAGCTGGGCCAGCTTGCCGCCGATCTGGGCCTCGACATTGTAGGTCAGCAGCGTGCCGCCGTCCTTGTCGGCCAGCGCCACGGTGGCGCCGCCCTTGGCGAAGCCGGCGACCCCGCCCTCGCCTTCGCCCGATATCCGGTAGCCGTTCGGCGGATCGAGATCGCTCAGCGTCACCCGCCCCTTGAAGCGGGCCGAGACCGGGCCGACCTTCATCTTGGCGACCGCCCGAAAACCGTTGTCGTCGGTTTTCTCCAGCTCCTCGCAGCCGGGGATGCAGACCTTCAGCACTTCCGGGTCGTTCAATTTGGTCCACACGGCCTCGCGCGACGCCGCAAGCTGGACTTCGCCGTTCATGGTCATGGCCATCGTGGAGCCTCCCGGATCGCTTCGCCGTTATCCCCAAGTAAAGCACGTCAGGTCCAAAAGAAAGGGCGGTGATGGGCCTTCGGCGCTGCTAATTCGCGGCGCAGCAGGCTTGGCACCCCAGCTTTGGGATTGGCGGAGTCAGGCCGGAAATGGTTAGGTCGCGCGCCATGACGAGGACCTCGAGATGCCGATGATCGATGCCGACGGTTGCCTGCTCAACGTGTCAGTCGAAGGCCGCGACGGCGGGCCGACCCTGATGCTGTCGAATTCGCTGGGCTGCACGATGCAGATGTGGGAGCCGCAGATGAAGGCGCTCACCCCGCTGTTTCGGGTGATCCGCTATGACCGGCGCGGCCATGGCAAATCCAGCGTGCCGCCGGGGCCCTATTCCATGGAGCGGTTTGGCCGCGACGTGCTGGCGATCCTCGATGACCTCAACATCGAGAAGGTGCACTGGTGCGGGCTGTCGATGGGCGGCATGGTCGGACAATGGCTGGGCGCCAACGCGCCGGAGCGGTTCGGCAAGATCATTCTGTCCAACACCGCCTGCCAGTATCCCGATCCGACCAACTGGCACAACCGCATCAAGGCGGTGCAGGAAGGCGGCATCGCCGCGGTCGCCGATACCGTCATCGCGGGCTGGCTGACCGCCGACTTTCGCGAACGCGAACCGCAGATTACGGCAAACCTGAAGGCCATGCTGCTCGCCACCCCCGTGCAGGGCTATCTCGCCTGCTGCGAGGCGCTCAGCACGCTCGACCAGCGCGCGCTGCTGCCGAAGATCAAGAGCCCGACGCTGGTGATTGCCGGGCGGCACGACATGTCGACCCCGGTCGCATCAGGCGAATTCATCCGCAGCCAGATTCCGGGCGCCGCTTTGACGATCCTCGACGCCGCGCACATTTCAAACATCGAGCAGCCGCACGCCTTCACCGACGCCGTGGTCGGTTTCCTGACGCAGCGCTAGGCATCGCGTCTTTTCCAGCTCTGTTCCCGGAGTGTGCCCTGGTTTTCGCAACTTGTGTGCGGCAAGTTCATTGTGTCGCACCGGCCCCGGAACGACAAGCGGAACCAAACTGCACGAGGCCTTCTCCGTAGACGATATCCTTTCCGGGGTCGCCGAGATCAATCGCCTGGCTAACAAGCGCAGCAACGCGGCCTTCCAGAGCGTTCGCGGCATCGAGATCATCGGTGCGTGGGCCTGCTGCCTCGGCGAGCCGGGTCGGCTTCCCCAGATGGGCCAGAGCCAGTCGCGCGGCGATGAATGGGGCGGCAAACGAGGTGCCGGTGTGTTGTCGCAGCTTCCCGTCACGGTCGCGAAGAGCAAGGTCGACGCCGGGGGCGGCAAGTCGGATATGTGGTCCACGAACCGCCCGCTTGTAGACGACGAGATTCTTGTCAACCGCGGTTGCCGCGATCGCCCAGGGGTAAGCTGCAGGATATCGCGGTTTGACGGTCGCGCCGTCATTGCCGCTCGCGGCGACCACGATGACGCCTCGCGCCTGCGCGCGCTTTCCCTCCGCGTCCAGAACCTCGTTTGACGACCCCGACAGACTTAGATTGATGACCGCAACATCGCGCTCCACCAAAGCATCCATCGCGGACACCAGATCGAACGTGTCGATCTGGTCCACGCCGTTGCGCGAATGGAACGCATCGACCGCCACGATCCGGGCCTTCGGCGTCAGTCCCGGAAAGACTCCGTCGCCAAGCAAGAGCGTCGCGACCGCCGTTCCGTGGCGCTTGCTCGACGGCTGTCGGTCGGCCGCGCGCTGTGTGATCACCTCTAGTCGCTTGCTCGCCAGCCCTGTGTGATCCGAATCGATACCCGTATCCACCAACCCGATGGCGCCCAGGTCAGCGCAATTTTCCGGCAACGGCCAGTTCACGCTCACCAATGGGTCGAGGAAAGCATTGCGCTGCGTTGACCGGCCGCCCTGCATCCGAAATCGCTGTTGGTATAAGGCGTTCTCATCGACAGGCCGTCCCGGCGCGATCTCACGCAATGATGCCAGCGCGCGTTGTTTGGAAATCCGGCCAGGCGCAGCGACGCGCAGCAGAGAACCTCTGTCGCCGCTTAAGGAGCGTTCGGCGACGACGCGAAACCCGCGGTCGCGCAGTGCCTGGGTTTGAGCAGCCTCGATTCCGGATAGCACATATTCACGCGCGTTCGCGCGCGCCCTCGCGGTACGACGGGGTCTTTGATCCCACGGCATGGTGAACCGAAAACCGCGAAACGGCGAGAACTGTCTCGAACCGCTACCGCCCCAACTGCCGCCCATCGGGGGGCCTCCGCCACCAGCGCCACCCCCATCGCCGCCACCACCACCGCCATCACCGCCGCCGCCCCCGCCATCACCGCCGCCACCGCCACCATCATCGGCGAATGCGGGGGGGAACAGCGCAGGGTGCGTTGGGGATTGACCGAGTACGGTGAAGCCCAGAAACAGGCCGACAACAGTTGCGAACGAACGGCAACCAATCCCGGTTCTCATCGGCAGATCACTAGCATTTTTGCACTGTGTCGTCGACATGTATCAGCTTCCGATTGTATGAGCGCACGATACACTTGAGGGCGCGCCAGATCGCGGTCATGCTGGCGTCTCGCTTTTGTCACATTCGCTATATTCGCGGTAGGGATGGCGGGCCTAACGGCGCAGCTGCCCCCCTGCGATCCCTAACGGCCGCGCGAAGGTCTCTATTCCCGGGATTGCTGGAGCCGCGCATCATCGGAGCCCATGCCCCTGGCCGCCGGATTATATCCCGGCTCGGCGCTAAGGCTGCAACAGAGCCTTGCGCTCCGCTTCGCCGGTCAGGATTTCTTTGCCCCCGAGCGCTTCGATGAATTGATCCGCTGTCGCGTGGCCGCTCGCCGGCGAGAAGCCCCCGTTCGACGACGAAACCACGACCAGATGCACACGCCAGGCGCGTTCCCGCAGACAGGCGACCCGTGTCTGCAGCGTTCCGGCGATCGCCGTGGTGAATTCGCGACAGACCGAGCCGTCGTCCATCCCATGCGTGGACACCATGGTGACCTCGGCCGTCGCCGTTCCCGGGCTGCCCGGGACCTGCCGCGACTCGCCGCTCGCGAGTTGAAACAGCAGTTCTGCTTCGGCAGGCGATACTGCAATGCTGTTGAGCGGCACATTGTTCGCGACAGTCCTGTCGGGCGCCCGAAGCGCGCCGAGCGCAAAGCCGAGCACGCCTCCCGCGCAAAGCGCGATTGACGCGGCCAACGCCATGGTCTTGAAGCGATCGGGCCGACGCCAGTTGCGCGAGGCTGGTTCTCGCCGGGCGCCGGCGAGCCTGCGGGCATTGTCCTCACCGGCGCGGTCGACTTCGTGAGTTGTGGCGGCTTCAGGCGGCGGAGCCTCGGCGGCGCCGAGCGCCCGGGCGCCCCGGCCCGATTCCGACAATGCATTTCCGAGCCTGCGGGCCATGCCGACAAGATGCTCGGGCATTGCGTCATCGTCGGCGCGTCCGGACGCTCCCGACAAGAGCGCCCGCGATTCCGCGAAAGATGCAAATCGCGCGGCAAGATCGATGTCGCGGCCAAGCGCCTCGCGCACGCGGGCGGCCTCCGCGGGTTCGAGTTCGCCGTCTGCCAAAGCCATCAGAGTTTCGTCGGTGATCGCGGTCATCAGGATTTATTCGTGCTGCGGGGGGCTTCGATGATTTGATTGAAATCGAGTCCGGCTGACAGGGCGAGCCTGGCACGTGCCAGGCGGCTCATCACGGTCCCGATCGGGGTTTTCAGGCGTTCGGCGGTTTCTCGATAACTCAATTCCTCGACACAAACCGACTGAACGACGGCCTGCTGATCACTCGGCAGAGACGCGAGCAACGCCTTGACGTCCGCAAGCATCATGCGGCTTTCAGCCACGGCACGCCCATCGGAATCGGAAAGTTGCTCCGCATCCTCAAGCGCGGTTTGAATTCCCTCGACCTTCCTGCGCCGGATTTGATCGATCCAGAGATTTCTCATGATTCTGAACAGCCATGCGTCCAGCCGTGTACTCGGCTCCCACAGCGCCTGGGCGCGCAGCGCGCGCTCAAACGTAGCTTGCACAAGATCATCTGCATCGTGGGCTCGCCCGGTCAGCGAGCGCGCGAACCGGCGAAGACGAGGCAGCAAGGCCACAAGTTCGTCACCGAAACCGCTCATTCCTCACGTCTCGACGTCGCAAGGACATAACGCGGCGCTCTCTTGTTTATTTCGAAAGCTAAACATCTTTACTTGATTTACTTATTTGCAGCCGCGTTCCGAAGATCATCGCAGGGTGGCCCGAACCGTGCAAGCCATTTTCGACCGTCCGGGAATAAGCACGGCGGGCTTCCGTTTAGCTTCGTGTGGCGCGGGAGCGGATCGAACCGTTTCCTGTTGGAGCCGCGGAGAAAGGCCGCATCGCGGCTCAACAACGGGAGTGGTCCATGCGGATCAATGGAACTGACTTTGACGACCGGCTGCTCGGCACGAATCTGGCCGATACCATCTTCGGCTTCAAGGGCAACGACATCCTGGAAGGATTCGACGGCAACGATACGCTGGATGGCGGCGAAGGCGCCGACGTTCTCTATGGCGACGGCGGTGACGATCGGCTCTACGGCGACAAGGACAATGACGAACTGTTCGGTGGCGCCGGAAACGATGTCCTTGATGGCGGCGAAGGCAACGATCTGCTCGAAGGTGAGGATGGAAACGATACGCTGACCGGAGGCCAGGGCAACGACACCCTCTATGGCGGCATCGGCAGCGACAGACTGGATGGCGGCGAAGACAACGACGAACTGTTCGGCGGTGATGGCAATGACATCCTGCTTGGCGGAAAAGGGCAGGACTTCGTCTTTGGCGGCAGCGGAGCCGATACGCTCTATGGCGGGGAAGACGGCGATCTGGTCGAAGGCGGCGACGGCAATGACGTCCTTTATGGAGAGGACGGCCAAGACGAAATGTACGGCGGTCTCGGTGACGATCGTCTCGACGGCGGCAAGGACGCCGATCAGCTGTACGGTGGTGATGGCGTCGACACTGTCTTCGGAGGTTCGGGCGACGACCTGGTTGCCGGTGGATTCGGCAATGACCGCTTGTTCGGCGGCGAAGACAGCGACTGGCTGATCGGCGATGCCGGAAACGACCGGCTTGTCGGCGATAGCGGCGACGATCGGCTTGACGGCGGTATCGGGGCCGACAACCTCAACGGGGGCATCGGCAGTGACGTGCTGATCGGCGGGCTGGGCCTGGATATCCTGACGGGCGGAGCCGATCAGGACCAGTTCGTGCTATCGAACATGGCCGCGGACCGCGACACGATCACCGATTTCCAGATCGGCACCGACAGACTGCAGATCGACGCGGCCACGTTCGGCGGCGGAACCAGCAGCGGCAATTCGCTCGACGCAAGTCAGCTTGTGGTGTCTTCAGCACCTGTCGCGGCGAATTCCGGCGTCGGGACGTTCCTGTTTGATACCGACAACGGCATGCTGAGCTGGGATGCCGATGGCGCCGGTGACCAGGGCGCCCAGTGGATTGCGACTCTGCAGGATGTTCAGACTCTGAACGTCAACGACTTCCTTATCGTCTGAGTCAGCCTCGGGCGGGAAGCGGGTTTCCCCCGCTTCCCGCATCCGCAGGGTCGCAATATGCCGCAATCTCCATCCGGCCGGTGCAAGCGAAGGCGCGGCAAGTGAGCGACGTCGGCGGCGCAGGTGCTGGGATAAGCTGCCGAGACGTCCATTGAAGGCGTTGAGGTTCACTTGGAACGTCGGACGGAGCAGCGCTGATGTGGGACACTCCAAAGCTCAACCAGCTTCGCTCGGCGTGGACCGGTACCCGACGCCCGCTCGCCGAATGGAGCCTCGCCGAACTGCAGCCTCGCAGCATAAGGCGCAGCGTCGCAATCGGCGTGGCGGGAACCGCCATTCTTTCGATCGTGCTCGTGATTGGCTTCGGCAAGGGAAATGTGTCTCCGCCGATCGACACAAAGTTCGCCGTACAGGCCGCCTTTCGCGGGGATCTCGAGGTCAAGGTTTCTGCCACCGGGACCGTGGAACCGGTCAGGATCGTGGAAGTCTCGACTGAACTGTCCGGCACGATCAGCGATATCGCTGTCGACTACAACGACAGGGTCAAGGCGGGGCAACTCCTCGCATCGCTCGAAGACGCTGTGCCGGCAAGGCAGCTCGCTCGCACCCGGGCCGCGCACGGTTTTGCCGAAGCACGGTTGCGTGAAGCACGCATCAATCTCGCGCTTGCCGCGAGCGAACAGAACCGGAAGCAACGGCTCGCGGAGCGGCACGCCATCAGCGAGCGCGAACTGGAGGTGGCGGTCGGCGCTTTCATGAAGGCAACAGCCCAGGTCGAGATACTTGAAGCAGAACTCAGGATCGCTGCCGCGGAGGTCGATATCGCGGCGGCAAACCTCAACAAGACGCGGATCGTCGCACCCATCGACGGCGTGGTGCTTCGGCGCAACGTTGAACGCGGCCAGGTGATCGCAGCATCTTTCCAGTCGCCAGTGCTGTTTCGTATCGCAGCCGACCTCAAGCATATGCAGGTCAAGGTCGATGTCGATGAGGCCGATGCGCTTGCCGTGCGACCGGGACAACCTGCCCTGTTCAAGGCCCAGGCCATGCGCGATCGCACCATCCCGGCTGTTGTTGAAAAAATCTACCTTGGTCCCGAGGTCGTGCAGGGCGTCGTTACCTACAAGGCGATTCTCGGCTTCGACAATGACGCGCTTCAGCTCAAACCCGGCATGACCACCACGACGGACCTCACGGTCGCCCAGCGCCGCAACGTGCTGCTGGTGCCAACCGCTGCGCTGCGATTCGCGCCGCCGGTCGAGGCTGCCGCCCCCCCACAGCGCGGGCCTGGAGCGATCGCTCACGTGATGAATGCTGCGACCTCGCCCCATTCGGCCGTCGCAGCGACGCCCACCAGCGCGCGCGGTGCTGAATCTCCCCAGCCCAGCGGTCGGCAGATCTACAAGCTGGTTCGCGGCGTGCCCACATCAGTTCAAGTGCGGATTGGCGAGACCGACGGCACCCATAGCGAAATCCTCGACGGCGACATTGCACCAGGCGATAGCATTGTCGTCGACACAGCCGCGGTTCGGCCATGAGCACCGCCGCCGCTGAAAGCGGGCCTGGAGGCCACGCCGCAAATGGCGGCATCGAGCCACTGATCCTGTTGGAGAATGTCGCGCGCGTTCACGGCCGCGGATCGGCTTCGGTGAACGCCCTCGCAGGTGTTGATCTGTCGATCGCATCGGGCGAGTTCGTCGCGGTTGTCGGGCCAAGCGGCTCCGGCAAGTCGACATTCCTCAACATCATCGGCTGTCTCGATACACCGTCCAGCGGACGCTATCATTTCAAGGGGATCGATACGGGCGCGCTGGACGCCACGCGCCGGGCGCTGCTGCGGCGAAGCAACATCGGATTCGTATTCCAGCGGTTCAATCTCATCAAGCGCACGAGCGCTTTGGACAATGTCGAGCTGCCGCTGCTGTACCAGGGCGTTCCGCGCCGCGTGCGCCGCGCGGCTGCCCTGGCAGCCCTGATATCGGTCGGCTTGGCCGGACGCCAGCACCACACCCCGGACCAGCTCTCCGGCGGCCAGCAGCAACGCGTCGCGATCGCCCGCGCCCTGGTGGTCCGGCCCGACCTGTTGATCGCCGACGAGCCGACAGGCGCACTCGACAGCGCGACGGGTGCCGACATCCTGCACCTGCTGAAGCAACTCAATCGCGAAGAAGGCACTACGATCGTCATGGTCACTCATGACCCTTCAATCGCCGCGCACGCGCGCCGCACCATTCGCTTCGCCGACGGCCGCATCCGGCAAGGACCATTCGATGGAGGATGCAGTCATGGCCTATGAGATCCTCTTGTTGGCTGTTTCCGCCTTGCAGCGCAACGCCTTGCGCTCGGCGCTGGCTGCGCTCGGCATCGTTATCGGCGTGAGTGCCGTGGTCGCGATGGTGACGATCGGGCGCGGGAGCAACGCCAAGGTGAAGGAACAGATCGACCAGCTCGGCATGCAATTGCTGACGCTCCGCGTCGGCCAGGACACTCGCGGCGGCAAGGGTGCGCAGATCGAGGCGAAACCATTCACGCGCGCCGACGTCGAAGCCATCCGCCTGTTCCGCCGCGAATTGCAGGTCGTCGCGCCCGTCGCCTCACAACCCGCTCGCGTCGTTTTGCGACAGGCAAACTGGGTCGCCGATATTACTGGTGCAGACAACGATTTTTTCGTCGCCAAGCAATGGAGCCTCGCCGCGGGCCGGCATTTCTCCGGTCACGAAATGCAGGCCGGCAAGAACGTTTGCATTGTCGGAGCGACCATCCATCAGCGGCTGGCCGGCGGCGGTACAGCAGTCGGCGAAACTATCCGCGTCAGGATGTTGCCCTGCGAAGTGATCGGGGTGCTTCGAAAGCGAGGGCAGTCGGGGCTGTCGCAGGACGACGATAACATCGTGGTCATGCCGCTCGCGGGGTATCAGCGCACGATCCAGGGTAACGTGGATATCCAGTCGGTCATCGTCCTGGTCCGGCACGGCGTCGATCCCTCGGGCATGAAAAAGCGGATCGAAGAATTGATGCGCGAACGGCGCGGAATTGCCGCTGGACAGGCCGACAACTTCCATGTGCTCGAGATGCGCCAGGTCGCTGAGGCTATGGCGAGCACGTCGCGGACGCTGACCGCGTTGTTGACCGCCATCGCAGCGATCAGCCTGCTGGTGGGCGGCGTAGGGATCATGAATATCATGTTGGTTTCGGTCGCGGACCGGACTGCGGAAACCGGAATCCGCCTCGCCATCGGAGCGCTGCCGAGTCAGATCAAGGCGGAGGTGCTTGCCGAAGGGGTTTTGCTGGCAGTCGGCGGCGGACTGGCCGGCATCGTTGCCGGGCTGATTCTTGCAGCGGTCGTCTGCTTCTGGCTTCAGACTCCGCTCGTCGTGGATCCCGCAACCGTCGTGATCGCCGTGGCTGCATCTTGCGCGATCGGAATCCTGTTCGGTTACATGCCGGCCGCGAGGGCTGCGCAGCTCGGCCCGATCGAAGCACTCTCCCGCGAATAGTCGAACGGTGCCGCGCCGACGGGCCGGGGCTCGTCATGTAGCCGGCTGCCAGCACGCAATGACGTACGCAGAAAGGGCCCGGAAGCCCGGGCCCTTTCCTCGTTGCCATCGATCGGCCGAACTTGGCCCAGCCCGCTTAGCGCGAGCTGTTGGAGCTTGAGTTCGACGAGCTGTTCGAGCTGGAGTTCGAAGAGCTGTTCGAGCTGGAGTTCGAAGATGTGTTGGAGCTTGAGTTCGACGAAGTGTTGGAGCTGGAGTTCGACGAACTGTTACTGGCCAGAATGATCTGGCCCTGCTCGGCCTTCACGACGTTGACCGCGGGGCCGAACGGTGCCCCGACAGCCGCCTGAGCGCCGGTCGTTCCGAGTGCCAGCACGATCGCACTGGCCGTGAACATGATCTCTCGTTTCATAGCAAGATCCTCTTTCCTTAGGTTGCGATACGGGGTCGGTTTCTCGTTGACCCCAGAATGAAACGAAGCGCGGCGATGACTTATTCCTAAAGGCCGACGAGGTTCCAGTGCCTCGTGTACAATGTCGCCGTCGCCTCATCGTTTCGCCCGTGCAAACTTTCGATACCAGCCCTCGGAAGCTTGGGTGTTCCGCAGAATCCGCTGGCGCTCGCGCTCCTCAACCGCGGTCTCCGCCGCAACGACGGGCACGAGGCGTTCGTTTGTGGTACTTTCCTTCCGCAGTAGGAGGTCGACTTCATCACGCCTGAATGGAATGACCTGCACCAGCGGCGTACCCTTCTCGATGACGTGGACTCCATCGGATCCGGTCGCGATAAAGGGAAAGTTGATCAGCGACGGATAGGTATCGGTATCGACAACGCCGGCCAGGATCTCGACGGGAAGCATGGGCCGGTTGAGCGGTGCGACGAAGAGGCAGCTCCAGCCAGGCGGCGTCTTGATCGTCCAGTAGTTGTGAAACTTCATGGGCGGCCTGTCCGCGAGGGGGTGTCCGGCGATCTGATAGCTGCCGTGATTGCTCACCATCACCCGGTCGAACTCCCAGCCGGCATCCACCTTGCGGCCTTGCTCGCTGATCTGCAGACGCACCGTCGCAGCGATCGGCAGAACAAAGCCGAGCGTCATTGCATCGAGGAACGGCATGCAACGCTTGATGGTCAGGCCGTTATTCGTGGCCGAAAGCACCGATTGATCGACGGGCGGAATGCGTCGAAACCACTCCGGCAGCGCCGACTTGGCCGGCGCAGGCTCGGCAATGACGCCGCAATCCTCCGGTTGGCACAGAAATTCGATCGAGTTCTCATTGTTGACCCGCAGCTCGGCGTCTGTTTGTGCGCGGGATCCTTTGGCGTCCGGTTCCGGCGCGCGGCGATTGGAAAGAAATAGCATCGGGGGCTCCTCATAAGCATGGCCACCCGGGAATAACGTGATCGCTGATCCGTTATTCCGCACGGTGTGGTCAAACGAAGCCCCGCTTGCTCTCTGCGTCGGCCCGCGCAATTCAGGCCGCGTGGAATCGGAATGCGCCTGGAGACATCCGTCCACGGTTCCGCAACCGGTCTCAACGAGAGCCCAGCCGTCAAGTCAACGTCAGGTGTTGTCCAGGAACCGGGGATGCTGAAGCGACAGATCGGGCGACGTCGCGCTGCGATCGGCCTGTGACGGGGCGGGACGTTCGACTACCAGCACGATCGCGGTGCCAAGCAGCAACAGCAACTCAGTCGCATGCAGCCGAAGCGCCGCGCTCTCGCCGACCTGCGAGGCCAGCACCATGCTGGCAAAGCTGATCAGGCTGCCGATCGCCAGCGCGATGCCGAGCGCCTCGTCGCAGCCGCCGCTCTTGCGGATCGCAGCGCGGGTGAGGAGAGCCACAAAGAGCGCAAAGAATGCGACGACGGTGAGCTTGCCCAGCGCCAGCAGCCAGGCGAAGCGAACCGTGTTCAGCGCCGCCAGTTGCAGATGATCGCTGATGAACAGCGCGACCGATATGTTCGGCCGCTCGTAAAGGCCGTGGATCGGCGAAATCATGATCTTGCAGGCGACGATGGTCCAGGTCGGAATGAAATAGGCCGCCAGCAGCGCGCCGTTGAAAGAGCTGATCCGCCAGTTTGTCGACATGCCGCTTCCCGCTCGTCCGCAGCGCTCCCGACCGGAGCGGCGGCTTGCGGGCGAGGTAACGCGCTTAAACTCCGGCCGGCAATTTAAACCATTTGTTTACCTTAATGGCCGAAGCGGCGGACCAGCGTACCTCTCTTCCCCGCCTTCAGCCGTCGCCCCAGGGGTGACCCGGAGGGTCCACCGCCTTTGCACGGGGTTGTTTTGCGAAAAAAGGATAGCCGGGTCGAGGGGCGCGGCCGGGGAACTTGAATAGCGGGTGTTCGGGCCCATGGCGGCAACTTGACCGGGAACCCCGGCTTCAAAATGCCCCATGTACAAGCCCCTTCAGCCGCCCCTCGCATGTTGCCGCTTCCAGGTCCCGCTGTTAGAAAATCACACGACGCGGCGTACCGGCTGCCGGGGCCACCGCCGCGTCATCCCAACGAACGGCAGCGCATGGATTATTTCGCCCAGCAACTCATCAACGGCATCGTGCTGGGCTCGATCTATGGCCTGATCGCCATCGGCTACACCATGGTCTACGGCATCGTCGGCATGATTAATTTCGCCCATGGCGATATTTTCATGATCGGCGGCTTCATCGCGCTGATCTCGTTTTTGATCCTGGTCTCGTTCGGCCTCACCGTCGTTCCCGTGATCCTGCTGATCGTGCTCTTGGTATCGATGGCGATCACCGCGCTGTACGGCTGGACGGTGGAGCGCATCGCCTATCGGCCGCTGCGGCATTCGTTCCGCCTCGCCCCGATGCTGTCGGCGATCGGCATGTCGTTCGTGCTGACCAATTATTCGCAGGTGGCGCAGGGTGCCCGGGTCAAGCCGGTACCGCCGATCATCACAGGCGGCTATACCCTGTATGAGGCCGACGGGTTCGTGGTGCGGCTGTCCAATGTGCAGATCATCGTCGTGATCACCACCGTCGTGCTGCTCGCGATCTTCACCTGGATGGTGGCGCGGACGCGGTTGGGGCGCGACATGCGCGCCTGCGAACAGGACCAGACCATGGCGGCGCTGCTCGGGGTCGACGTCGACCGCACCATATCCATGACGTTCGTCATTGGCGCAGCGCTCGCCGCCGTCGCCGGCATGATGTACCTGCTGTATTACGGCCTGGTCGATTTCTTCATGGGGTTCGTCGCCGGGATCAAGGCCTTCACCGCGGCCGTGCTCGGCGGCATCGGTTCGCTGCCCGGCGCGATGCTGGGCGGACTCCTGATCGGCCTGATCGAGACCATGTGGTCGGCATATTTCTCGGTCGAATACAAGGATGTCGCTGCGTTCTCGATCCTGATCGTCGTGCTGATTTTCCTGCCCACCGGCCTGCTCGGCCGGCCCGAAGTCGAAAAAGTCTGATGGCCGGCGTGACGGCAGCACCCGCATCCCGTTCATCGGCTGCATCGTACGCGCCCGGCGCAGCCTTCATCTTCAAGAAGGCCCTGATCAGCGCCCTGGTGGCGCTGGTGCTGTTTTCGCTGATGATCGGGGTCCGCACCGATGCCGGCCCTGACGGCCAGCTCACCTACTGGACCCGGTTCGGCGATCTCGCCGCCATGGTCGCGACCGTGTTCGGCGGCAGCATCGTCGTCGAATTGCTGCGGCAGTGGTGGGGGCCGGTCGGCACCGTCAGGATCGTGCCGCCTTCGGTGCAAAGCGGTCTCGCGGTCGCGCGGCGCGCGATCGCGCCGCTGCTGCTGGTGTTCACCTTCCTGGTGCCGGTGATCTTCTACAACGAGCGCTACATTCTCGATCTCGGCATTCTCGTCTTGACCTATGTGATGCTGGGATGGGGCCTGAACGTGGTGGTCGGCCTCGCCGGCCTGCTCGACCTCGGCTATGTTGCGTTCTACGCCGTCGGCGCCTATTCGTATGCGCTGCTGGCGACCAACTTCGGATTTTCATTCTGGATCTGCCTGCCGCTGGCCGGAATTCTCGCGGCGTTCTGCGGCGTGCTGCTGGGTTTTCCGGTGTTGCGCCTGCGCGGCGACTATCTCGCGATCGTCACGCTGGCGTTCGGCGAAATCATCCGCCTCGTAATCATCAACTGGCAGAGCCTGACCGGCGGCCCGAACGGCGTCACCGGGATTCCCCGGCCTACCCTGTTCGGCATTCCCCTGACGCCGGGCGACGACGGTCTTGCCGCCATGCTCGGCATCGAATTCTCGACAACCCACCGCATCGTGTTTCTGTTCTATTTGATCCTAGCGCTGGCGCTACTCACCAACTGGGTGACGATCCGGCTGCGACGCTTGCCGATCGGCCGTGCCTGGGAAGCGCTGCGCGAGGACGAGGTCGCCTGCCGCGCGCTCGGCATCAACACCACCACGACGAAACTCACGGCATTCGCCACCGGCGCCATGTTCGGCGGCCTCGCCGGCGCGTTCTTCGCCACGCGGCAGGGTTTCATCAGCCCGGAATCCTTCACCTTCCACGAATCGGCGCTGGTGCTGGCGATCGTCGTGCTCGGCGGCATGGGCTCGCAGCTCGGCGTCGCCCTCGCCGCACTGGTCATGATCGGCGGTTTTGAGCTGTTTCGCGGACTCGAACAGTTCCGCATGCTGGTGTTCGGGCTCGCCATGGTGCTGCTGATGATCTGGCGGCCGCGCGGGCTGATCGGACACCGCGCCCCGACAGTGTTCCTGCACCATAACCAGGCCATCTCATCCGACCTCGTCAAGGAGGGGCACGGATGAGCGGGGATTGCATTCTCAGCGTCGACCGCCTGTCGATGCGCTTCGGCGGCATCGTCGCCGTCAACGATCTCACCTTCAGCGCCGAACGGCGCAAGATCACCGCCCTGATCGGCCCGAACGGCGCCGGCAAGACCACGGTGTTCAACTGCATCACCGGCTTCTACAAGCCGAGCGGCGGCAGCCTGAAACTCACGCATGGCGACGGCCGGGAAATTCAGCTTGAGCGTCTGAACGATTTCCGGATCTCCAAGCAGGCAAGGGTCGCGCGCACCTTCCAGAACATCCGGCTGTTTCCGGGCATGACCGCGCTGGAAAACCTGATGGTCGCCCAGCACAACGCGTTGATGCGGGCGTCCGGGTTGACCTTTCTGGGGTTGATCGGCGCGCCGTCCTGGCGCGCCGCCGAGAAGCGCGCGATCGACCTGTCGAAGCTCTGGCTCGAGCGCATCGGCCTGTTGGCGCGGGCCGACGACGCCGCCGGCAATCTGCCCTATGGCGACCAGCGGCGCCTCGAAATCGCCCGCGCGATGTGCACCGAGCCTGCCTTGTTGTGCCTCGACGAACCGGCCGCCGGGCTGAACGCGCGGGAGAGTGCTGCGCTGAGCGAACTGCTGCTCGCGATCCGCGCCGACCACGGCGCCTCGATCCTGCTGATCGAGCATGACATGTCGGTGGTGATGGAAATTTCCGACCAGGTGGTCGTGATGGATTACGGCGTCAAGATCGCCGAAGGCACGCCCCGGCAGATCCGCGACGATCCCAAGGTGATCGCGGCCTATCTCGGCGCCGACGAGGACGAAGCGATCGCGGTGATGGAGAGCGGGACGTGACCGCGCCTTCCGCCACCCCCCTGCTCGCGATCCGGTCGCTGCGCGCGGCCTATGGCAAGATCGAGGCGTTGAAAGGCGTCGACCTCGCCATCAACGCCGGCGAGATCGTAGCCCTGATCGGCGCCAATGGCGCCGGCAAGTCGACGCTGATGATGACGGTGTTCGGCCGGCCTCGCGCCCGCGCCGGGCAGATCCTGTTCGACGGCAACGACATCACCGAGGTGCCGACGCACGAGATCGCGCGGATGCGCATCGCGCAGTCGCCGGAGGGCCGCAGGATCTTCCCGCGCATGAGCGTGGCGGAAAACCTGCAGATGGGGGCGGACGCCACCGACTGCAGCGAATCCGAACGCGCCGCCGGGCTGGAGCGGGTAACGGCGCTGTTTCCGCGGCTCAAGGAGCGCATGATGCAGCGCGGCGGCACGCTGTCCGGCGGCGAGCAGCAGATGCTGGCGATCGGCCGCGCCCTGATGAGCCGCCCTCGCCTCCTGATGCTCGACGAGCCCTCGCTGGGGCTGGCGCCGCTGATCGCGCGGCAGATTTTCGAGGCCATCCGGACCCTGAACCGGCAGGACGGCCTCACCGTGCTGATCGTCGAGCAGAACGCCAACCACGCGCTGCGGCTGGCGCATCGCGGCTACGTCATGGTCAACGGCCTGATCACGCTGGAAGGAACCGGCGCCGATCTGCTGCAGCGCCCGGAAATCCGCGCCGCCTATCTCGAAGGCGGCCGGCACGCCTAGCACGCCCGGATATACGCCAGGCTGCGGCAAGATGCTGCGATTGAACCGGGGATTCGCCGCAAAATTGCCGATGACTTCACGGCAAAATCGGTCGACAATGACCGCGATTTTCGAACCCCGGCGGGCTGCCGGGGCAAGTCCCCCAGAGATCACCGCGAGGACCACCTATGAAATCATTGAAACTCATCGGCCTGGCATTGGGCGCGTCATTGGCGTTGTCGACGGCGGCGCTGGCGCAGGACATCAGCATCGCAGTGGCGGGCCCGATGACGGGCGGCGAATCCGCCTTCGGCCGGCAGATGAAGAACGGCGCCGAACAGGCGGTGGCGGACATCAACGCCGCCGGCGGCGTGCTCGGCAAGAAGCTGGCGCTGCAGATCGGCGACGACGCCTGCGATCCCAAGCAGGCCCGCTCGGTAGCGGAAAAGTTCGCCAGCGCAAAAATCCCGTTCGTCGCCGGCCACTTCTGCTCGTCCTCGTCGATCCCGGCGTCAGAAGCCTATGCCGACGGCAACGTGCTGCAGATTACGCCGGCCTCGACCAATCCGCTGTTCACCGAGCGCAAGCTCTGGAACGTGGCGCGGGTCTGCGGCCGTGACGATCAACAGGGTCTGGTCGCCGCCGACTTCATCGTCAAGAACTACAAGGGCAAGAACGTCGCCATCCTCAACGACAAGACCACCTACGGCAAGGGTCTTGCCGACGAAACCAAGAAGGCGCTCAACAAGGCCGGCATGACCGAGAAGATGTTCGAATCCTACAACAAGGGCGACAAGGACTTTAACTCCATCGTGTCGCGCCTGAAGCGCGATAACATCGATCTCGTCTTTGTCGGCGGATATCATCAGGAATCGGGCCTGATCCTGCGTCAGATGCGAGATCAGGGGCTGAAGACCGTGCTGATGGCGGGCGACGCCCTGAACGACAAGGAATTCGCTTCCATCACCGGCCCGGCCGCCGAAGGCACCCTGTTCACCTTCGGTCCCGATCCGCGCAACAAGCCGACCGCGAAGGCCATCGTCGAGAAGTTCAAGGCCAAGAACATCGATCCCGAGGGCTACACGCTCTACACCTACGCCGCGATGCAGGTCTGGGCGAAGGCGGTGGCCAAGGTCGGCTCGACCGATCCGAAAAAGGTGATGGAAGCGATCAAGGCCGGCGAATGGGACACCGTGCTCGGCAAGATGGGTTTTGATGCCAAGGGCGACATCAAGGCGATCGACTATGTCGTGTACAAGTGGGACGCCAAGGGCAACTACACCGAGATCAATCCCAAGGGCTCGTAAGCAAGGGCTTGCAAACCAGGGGTTCGCAAGCACTCTTGCCGATATCATCGAAACCGCAAACGCCCCGGCTCGCCGGGGCGTTTCTGTTCGGGGCGATATTCATCCTGGGAAAACGAAACGGGAAAAAGGTTCCGCGCGCATCTGGCATTTTTCGTTTGAATTGGTGGAACCAAGTGGCGTCAGACCGTCTTAACCCATTTCCGACTGGTTCCATCTAATTGATTTTGCTTGGTTACAAGCTGTTCCAACTTGATCTCTCATCGGGCAGCCAGTCTTATTGGCGCAGATACCAGCATTCAGATTCGCGCGTTCGCCTCGAGGAGACACCATGAGTGATCTGGCCCCTGAACCGCTTCGCCGCCCCGCAAAGCGCAAACCAGGGACTAACGGCAAGCCGGACCCGATGCAGGACCTGCTGCACGTTCTTCAGGCGATGCGTTCCGGCGATTTCTCGGTGCGAATGACGGGCGACCATCTGGGTATCGAAGGCAAGATCGCCGACACCTTCAACGAGATCGTCGCCGCCAATCAGCGGATGGCGCAGCAGCTGGAGCGTGTCGGCCAGGTCGTCGGCCGCGAGGGAAAGACCCGGCAGCGGGTCAAATTCGATCTGTCCAGCGGATCATGGGCCGACATGGAGAGCTCGGTAAACACCTTGATCGACGACCTGCTGTGGCCTACCCGCGAGGTCACCCGAGCGGTCGCCGCGGTCGCCCAGGGCGACCTGCTGCAGACCGTCCAGCTCGACGTCGACGGCCGCCCGCTGGGCGGCGAATTCCTGCAGTCGGCCAATATCGTCAACACGATGATCAAGCAACTCAGCGTGTTCACCTCGGAAGTGACGCGCGTCGCCCGCGAGGTCGGCACCGAGGGCAAGCTCGGCGGTCAGGCCCAGGTGCCCGAAGTCACCGGCGTCTGGAAAGACCTCACCGAGAGCGTCAACTCGATGGCCAACAACCTGACCGGCCAGGTTAGAAACATCGCCGAGGTCACCATCGCGGTCGCCAACGGCGACTTGTCGAAGAAGATCACCGTCGACGTCCGCGGCGAAATTCTGCAGCTGAAGGAAGCCATCAACACCATGGTGGACCAGCTCCGCTCGTTCGCCTCGGAAGTCACCCGCGTCGCCCGCGAAGTGGGCACCGACGGCAAGCTCGGCGGCCAGGCGATCGTGCCCGGCGTCGCCGGGACCTGGAAGGATCTCACCGACTCCGTGAACGCGATGTGCGGCAACCTCACCGCGCAGGTCCGCAATATTGCCAACGTCACCACGGCAGTGGCGCGCGGCGACCTGTCGCGCAAGATCACGGTCGACGTTCGCGGTGAAATCCTCGAGCTGAAGGACACCATCAACACGATGGTCGATCAGCTCAATTCATTCGCATCGGAAGTGACGCGCGTGGCGCGCGAGGTGGGTACCGAAGGCAAGCTCGGCGGCCAGGCGCAGGTGCCCGGCGTCGCTGGAACCTGGAAGGACCTCACCGACAACGTCAACTTCATGGCCTCCAACCTGACCGCGCAGGTCCGCAACATCGCCGACGTCGCCACCGCGATCGCGGGCGGCGACCTGTCCAAGAAAATCACCGTGAACGTGTCGGGCGAAATCCTGCAGCTGAAGGAAACGCTCAACACCATGGTCGACCAGCTCAACGCCTTCGCCGGCGAGGTGACGCGCGTCGCGCGCGAGGTCGGCACCGACGGCCGGCTGGGTGGTCAGGCCAACGTGCTCGGCGTGGCCGGCACCTGGAAGGATTTGACCGAGAGCGTCAACTCGATGGCCAGCAATTTGACGGCGCAGGTCCGCAACATCGCCGAGGTGACGACGGCGGTGGCAAACGGCGACCTGTCCAAGAAGATCACGGTGGACGTGCGCGGCGAGATCCTGGAGCTGAAAGACACAGTCAATACCATGGTGGACCAGCTCAACGCCTTCGCCGGCGAAGTGACGCGCGTCGCGCGCGAGGTCGGCACCGAGGGCAAGCTGGGCGGCCAGGCGCTGGTGCGCGGCGTCGCCGGTACCTGGAAGGATCTGACCGACAGCGTCAACTCGATGGCCAGCAACCTGACCGGCCAGGTCAGAAACATCGCCGAAGTCGCGACCGCGGTGGCGAAGGGCGACCTGTCCAAGAAGATCACGGTGAACGTGTCGGGCGAAATCCTGCAGCTGAAGGAAACGCTCAACACCATGGTCGACCAGCTCAACGCGTTCGCCGGCGAAGTCACGCGCGTGGCGCGCGAGGTCGGCACCGACGGCAAACTGGGCGGTCAGGCCGAAGTGCCCGGCGTGGCGGGCACCTGGAAGGATCTGACCGACAGCGTCAACTCGATGGCGGGCAATTTGACCGCGCAGGTGCGCAACATCGCCGAGGTTGCGACCGCGATCGCCGGCGGCGACCTCTCCCGCAAGATCACCGTCGACGTGCGCGGCGAGATTCTGCAGCTGAAAGAGACGCTCAATACGATGGTCGATCAGCTCAACCGCTTCGCCGGCGAGGTGACACGTGTGGCGCGCGAGGTCGGCACCGAAGGCCGGCTCGGCGGTCAGGCCAACGTGCCCGGGGTGGCCGGCACCTGGAAGGACTTGACCGACAACGTCAACTCGATGGCCGGCAACCTCACTGGCCAGGTCCGCAACATCGCCGAAGTGACCACGGCGGTGGCGAAGGGCGATCTCTCCAAGAAGATCACGGTGGACGTGAAGGGCGAGATTCTCGAACTGAAGAACACCGTCAACACCATGGTGGACCAGCTCAACGCCTTCGCCTCGGAAGTGACGCGCGTGGCGCGTGAAGTCGGCACCGAAGGCAAGCTCGGCGGCCAGGCCCAGGTGCCCGAAGTGGCCGGCACCTGGAAGGACCTCACCGACAACGTCAACTTCATGGCCTCCAACCTGACCGCGCAGGTTCGCAACATCGCCGAGGTGGCGACCGCGATCGCCGGCGGCGACCTGTCCAAGAAGATCACGGTCGACGTGCGCGGTGAAATCCTGCTCCTGAAAGACACCCTGAACACGATGGTCGAGCAGTTGCGTTCGTTCGCGGCCGAAGTGACCCGCGTGGCGCGTGAAGTCGGCACCGAGGGCCGGCTCGGCGGCCAGGCCGTGGTTCCCGGCGTCGGCGGAACATTCAAGGATCTGACGGACAACGTCAATCTGCTCGCCGCCAATTTGACGACCCAGGTCCGCAACATCGCCGAAGTCACCACCGCGGTAGCGCGCGGCGACCTTTCGCGCAAGATCACGGTCGACGTGAAGGGCGAAATCCTCGAACTGAAGAACACCATCAACACCATGGTCGACCAGCTCAACGCCTTCGCCGGCGAAGTCACGCGCGTGGCGCGCGAGGTCGGCACCGAGGGCAAGCTCGGCGGCCAGGCCCAGGTCCCCGGCGTGGCCGGCACCTGGAAGGACCTCACCGATACCGTGAACTTCATGGCCGCCAACCTCACCGAGCAGGTGCGCGGCATCGTCAAGGTCGTGACCGCGGTCGCCAATGGCGATCTGAAGCAAAATCTCACCGTGAAATCGAAGGGCGAAGTCGCCGCCCTTGCCGACACCATCAACAACATGACCGAGACGCTGGCAACGTTCGCCGACCAGGTCACCAGCGTGGCCCGCGAAGTCGGCGTCGAGGGCCGCCTCGGCGGCCAGGCCAACGTGCCCGGCGCCGCCGGCACCTGGAAGGACTTGACCGGCAACGTCAACCTGCTCGCCGCCAACCTGACCTCGCAGGTGCGCGCGATCGCCGAGGTGGCGACCGCGGTGACAAAAGGCGACCTGACGCGCTCGATCCAGGTCGACGCCCGCGGCGAAGTCGCGGAGCTCAAGGACAACATCAACACCATGATCGGCAACCTCCGGCTGACCACGGACGTGAACACCGAACAGGACTGGCTGAAGACCAACCTGGCCAAATTCACGAACATGCTGCAGGGCCAGCGCGACCTGACAACGGTGGGCCGTCTGCTCCTGACCGAGCTGACGCCGCTGGTGAACGCCCATATCGGCGTGATCTACCAGGTCGAGAACGAGGACTCGCCGCAACTGCGACTGCTGTCGGCCTATGCCGGCGACGGAGCCAGCCCTCACCCGCAATTCGTGCGGTTTGGCGAGGGCCTGATCGGGCAATGCGCGCTCGACAAGCGTCAGCGTCTGGTGTCGGACATCCCGACCGACGCGATCCCGGTCAATTCGGCGCTGCTGCGCGTGGTGCCGAAGAATCTCGTCGTGCTCCCCGTGCTGTTCGAGAACCAGGTCAAGGCCGTCATCGAGCTTGCCTCGGTGAGTTCGTTCACCACCTCGCAGATGACCTTCCTCGATCAGCTCACCGACAGCATCGGCATCGTGCTCAACTCGATCGAGGCGACGATGCAGACCGAAGGCCTGCTCAAACAGTCGCAACAGCTCGCCGGCGAATTGCAGACCCAGCAGAAGGAGCTGCAGCAAACCAACGAGCAGCTCGAGCAAAAGGCCCAGCAGCTGGCCGAGCGCAACGTCGAGGTGGAACGCAAGAACCAGGAAATCGAACAGGCGCGCCGCGCGCTCGAAGAGAAGGCCACCGAACTTTCGCTGACCTCCAAATACAAGTCGGAGTTCCTCGCCAACATGTCGCACGAACTGCGCACGCCGCTCAACAGCATCTTGATCCTGGGCCAGCAGCTCACCGAAAATCCGGACGGCAATCTAACCGGCAAACAGGTCGAGTTCGCCCGCACCATCCACGGCGCCGGCACCGATCTTTTGAATCTGATCAGCGATATCCTCGATCTTTCGAAGATCGAATCCGGAACGGTGACGGTGGATGCGGAGGAAATCCTCACCGCCAACCTGCTCGACGCAATTGGACGGCCATTCCGGCACGAAGCGGACAACCGCCAGCTGTCGTTCAATATCGATGTCGACCCAAACCTCGGACGCAGCATCGTCACCGATTCGAAGCGGCTGCAGCAGGTACTGAAGAACCTGTTGTCGAACGCCTTCAAATTCACCGCCGAGGGCGGGGTGCGGCTCAACGTATCGGCGGCCGTGGGCGGCTGGAGCGCCGGGCATCCGATCCTGACCAACTCAACGGCGGTCGTCGCTTTCGAAGTTTCCGACACCGGGATCGGCATTCCCCTGGAGAAGCAGAAACTCATCTTCGAGGCGTTTCAACAGGCGGATGCCGGCACCAGCCGAAAATATGGCGGTACCGGTCTGGGCCTCGCCATCAGCCGCGAGCTTGCGAGCCTCCTGGGCGGCGAAATTCATCTGCGCAGCACGCCCGGCGAGGGCAGCACATTCACCCTCTATCTGCCGCTGAAATATTCCGGACCGACGGTGGCGCCCCGCGCGCCTGCCTCGACGCCATTCGGGGCTCCGATGGCACAGGTTGCCGCGCAAGAGCGGGTGATCGAGCAGCTGCCGGACGACCGCCTGGATCTGGAGCCGGGCGACACGATCCTGCTGATCGTCGAAGACGATCCGCATTACGCGCGCGTGCTGGTCGACCTCGCCCGCGACAAGGGGTTCAAGGTGCTCGTGGCCGCCAGGGGCGCTGAAGCTCTCGACCTGGCAAAGCAGTTCCAGCCGGCGGCGGTGTCGCTCGACATCTTCCTGCCGGACATGCTGGGCTGGACGGTCCTGAGCCAGTTGAAGCACAATCCTCTGACGCGACACATTCCCGTGCAGATCATCACTCTGGATGAAGACCGCCAGCATGCCCTGGCGCGCGGTGCGTTTTCCTTCGTCAGCAAGCCGACGACCACGGAGGGCGTCAGCGCGGCACTTTCCCAGATCAAGGAATACGCCAAGCCCCGCCGCAAACGCCTGCTGATCGTAGAGGACAATGCGGCGGAGCAACTGAGCATCCGCGCGCTGCTCGATCACAATGATATCGAAATCATGACGTCGGACACCGGCGCCGGGGCGCTCTCCACAATGCGCGAAAGCGCCTGCGATTGCGTCGTCCTGGATTTGCGCCTACCCGACATGACCGGTTTCCAGGTGCTCGACCAGATCCGCAAGGATGACTCGCTGTCCAACGTTCCGGTGGTGGTGTTTACCGGCCGCGAGCTTTCGGTCGAAGAGGATGCGGAACTGCATACGATGGCGCGAAGCATCGTCGTGAAGGGCGTGGAGTCGCCGGAACGCCTGCTCGACGAGACCTCGCTGTTCCTGCACCGCGTGATTACGGAGCTGCCGGTCGAGAAGCAGCGCATGCTCGAAAAACTGAACAGCTCCGATGAAGACCTTGTCGGCCAGACCGCGCTGCTTGTCGACGACGACGCCCGCAACATCTTCGCGCTGAGCAGCGTGCTGGAGCGCCGCGGCATGAAGGTCCTGACCGCGACGACCGGCCGCGAGGCAATCACGCTGGTGGAGTCCAACCCCGCCATCTCGATCGTGCTGATGGATATCATGATGCCGCAGATGGACGGTTATCAAACCATCGGCGTGATCCGCGAAAATCCGGCATTCCGGCGCCTCCCCATCATTGCGCTGACTGCCAAGGCCATGAAGGGCGATCGGGAAAAATGTCTGGAAGCCGGCGCGTCGGATTATCTGGCCAAGCCTGTCAACACCGAGCAGTTGCTCCTTGCCATACGGATGTGGCTACATCGCTGATCGGCGCACGCAAATGATGGACCACGAGAAAGTGAATATTCTGCTGGTTGACGATCAACCGGCGAAGCTTCTTGCCTACGAAGTCATCCTGAAGGAGCTGGGCCAGAATCTCGTGGTCGCGACCTCCGGCCGCGAGGCGCTGGAGTATCTGCTCAAGATCGACGTCGCGGTCATTCTGGTCGACGTCTGCATGCCCGAACTGGACGGGTTCGAACTCGCGGCCATGATCCGCGAGCATCCCCGCTTCCAGAAGACCGCCATGATCTTCATTTCCGCGATTCAGGTCAGCGACATCGACCGTCTGCGCGGTTACGAGATGGGCGCGGTGGACTACGTGCCGGTGCCGGTCATTCCGGAGGTGCTGCGCGCAAAAATCAGGGTGTTCGTCGACCTGTACCGCAAGACCCGTCAGCTGGAGCGATTTAACGCCGAACTCGAGGATCGGGTGCGCGCCCGTACCGCGGAGCTGGAGGAATCCCACGCCAGACTGCTCGAAAGCGAACAGCGCCGCAGCCTGGCGATCGCAGCCGGCAAGATGGGATCCTGGGACTGGGACTGGATCAATGGCGACTGGATGTGGGACGAAGGTCAATATCAGATCTTCGGCGTCGATCCGCAAACCTTTGCGGTGACGCCCGCCAGCGTTCAGGCCCTGCTCTATCCCGAGGATGTTCACGAACTGCGCAAAGCGATGGCGCAGTTCGCCAAGGGCGTCACCTCATATGAAGCTGAATTTCGCATCGTCCGGCCCGACGGCGAGGTCCGCTGGTGCGCCGGCACGGCTGCGGCCACCGTCGACAAGGGTGGCCGTGTGGTGCGCGTCAGCGGTGTCACGGTCGACATTACCGAACGCAAGAACGCGGAGGAACGCCAGAACCTGCTCGCCCGCGAAGTCGACCACCGCGCCAAGAACGCGCTGGCGCTGGCGCAGTCCATCGTTCGATTGACGCGGGGTGAAACCGTCAAGGCCTACATTCAGTCCGTCGAAGGCCGGATCAACGCGCTGGCGCGGGTACATACCATTCTCTCGCTGTCGAGTTGGCAGGGCGCCAAGATCGGCAAGCTGGTCGACGAAGAACTCGCACCTTACGCGATGGGCGATCAAATCACCTCGAGCGGCTCCGAGGTTCAGCTGCAGCCGGCGACCGCGCAGACCCTGGCGCTGGCCCTGCACGAGCTGGTCACCAATTCGGCCAAATATGGCGCGCTGTCGACGCTGTCTGGCAAGCTCTCGCTCAAATGGCAGGTCGATGACGATTTGCTCACCCTCGCATGGCAGGAGACCGGTGGACCGCTCGTCCGGAAGCCGACCTCGCGAGGCTTCGGAACGAGAAGCGTGATCGCCAGCATCGAGTCCCAGCTCGGGGGACGGGCTGAGTTCGACTGGCGTTCCGAAGGCCTGGTCTGCCGGCTATCGGTCCCGTTGTCGCCGCATCTCGCGGGGCCGGAGCAGGATCCGCATCAGAGCGCAGCCCATGCCTAGCAATCGCGCGGGGGCGACCACGAGCCGGCCGCAACTGATCTGGCGCTCGGCGGCTTGAAGCAATAGGCAGGCGCCACCGCAGCGGCTATGTTATCATCCGTCTGTCGCTATCGAGCCGGCAACGGCAACGCCGCATCCGCTACCGGATCTGCTTCTTGAGAAATCTCCTCACCGACATTGCCGGCGTCCGCGTCGGCCACGCCGATGACAGGGCGCTGGCGTCCGGGGTCACCGCCGTCGTGTTCGATGCGCCTGCGGTGGCGGCGATCGACATCCGCGGCGGCGGGCCCGGCATCCGCGAGGGTGCGGTGCTCGAGCTCGAAAACACCGTAGAGCGGATTGACGGCATCGCCTTGGCGGGCGGTTCGGCGTTCGGGCTCGATGCCGGCGGCGGGGTGCAGGCCTGGCTCGCCGAACAAGGCCGCGGTTTCGCGGTGGGCGGTGCGCTGATCCCGATCGTACCCGGCGCGATCTGTTTCGATCTGCTCAACGGCGGCGACAAGGCCTGGGGCCGCTTCGCGCCCTACCGCGATCTCGGCTACGCCGCCGCTGCGGCGGCGGCTGCGGATTTCGCGCTTGGCAGCGTCGGCGCCGGGCTCGGCGCCACAACCGCGAATTTCAAGGGTGGGATCGGCTCGGCATCGGCGGTGACGTTGGGTGGCGTCAAGGTAGCCGCGCTCGCGGTGGTCAATGCCGTCGGCAGCGTCACCGTCGGCGACGGACCATGGTTCTGGGCGGCGCCGTTCGAGACCGGCGGCGAACTTGGCGGGCTCGGATTGCCGGCGTCCTTCAAGCCCGACATGCTGAGGATGCGCATCAAGCGCGGCATAGCCGCAACATCAATCGAGAACACCACCCTGGCGGTGGTCGTGACCGACGCAGCATTGACAAAATCCCAGGCGAAACGGCTGGCGATGATCGCGCAGACCGGATTTGCCCGCGCGATCTATCCGGTGCACGCGCCGCTCGATGGCGACGTGGTGTTCGCCGCTGCCACTGGCGAAAAGCCGATCGATCCGCTGGCCGGCCTCACCGAACTCGGCATGGTCGCTGCCAACGTCATGGCCCGCGCCATCGCCCGCGGCGTTCATGAGGCGGCGGCGCTGTCCTTTCCCGGCGCGTTACCGGCGTGGCAGGATCGTTTCGGATAGCAGCAGGATTTCATTGACGGGCGCCGCGCGCGGTCAGGCGCTGACCGAAAGCGAAGCCGTCGCGGCGGATGAAATCGCCTGCGCCCGGCGCTGGATCATCTGCTCGATGACGTTGTAGGAAGACGTCGCGGAGCTGAACGCCGACGTGGCTGCGGCCGACGTCGTCGTCACCCTGGAGCCGTCGGCGTAGGTCCGCGACGTCGTGACCGAGCCGTCGCTGTTGGTGACCGAGGTCGAGGATGCGCCCTGCAATGCCTGCATCAGCGGATCAGTGCCCGGTCCGCCCGGCGCGCCGGAACCGGCTGCTCGGTCCGAACCGGCGACATCATGCTGACGACGCCCCTTGCCGTTCAGCGCCGACATCATTTCGCCGAGGCTGACCGCTCCGTCGTCATCCCTATCCAGCCTGCCGAACACGCTGTCGGCCTGCACGAGGTTGGTCCCGCCGGCGCCAAGCGCTTGTTCGAATTCCGATTTGCTGAGCTTTCCGTCCATGTCCGCATCGATCTGCGCGAACAGATCCTTCAGGGCGCCCGGCCGGCCGCTGGACGCCGATGGAGGCGATCCGGTCGTTGCCTGGCTTTGCGCCGCCAGCAGCGCGCTCATCGTGGCAGGCGATACCAGCGGCTTGCTGCCCGCGCCGGCCGGCGCGCTCCCCTCGGCAGCGGCGCTGCCAGAGAGGTCGAACGGGCTCTTCGAGCCCTTGATACCGGCGGATTGCGATTTTGCCGCGGTCAATGATTTCAGGAGGTCCAGCGCGGACGTCGCGGCGCCAAGGGCGTGCAGCATGACCAAACTCCAACGTGTGCCGCATGGCGCGGCCCATCACTTCCACGCCGGTGATCAGCAAGCGCCATGCCATCGCAGGAAGGCAACAAAAACGCAGGTTCTCGCGGGCCAGCGACGTAGGCGCGCCCGGCAATTGATGCCGCCGCGGCAGATTTTTCCGCCCGGCAATGCGATCCCGCCCGCATTGCCCCCGGCGTTGGCGCATGTTACGCGAGGCCTCTCGCCACGCCCCGCAACTGCCCGGGAAGCGCACATGTCTTCGCAATTTGCGTCACGCCCTCTCGTCATCGCCCCCTCGATCCTGGCTTCCGATTTTTCCAAACTGGGCGAAGAGGTCCGCGCCGTCGATGCGGCCGGCGCCGACTGGATTCACCTCGACGTGATGGACGGACACTTCGTGCCCAACATTTCCTACGGCCCCGACGTCATCAGGGCGATGCGCCCGCACACCGGGAAGATCTTCGATGCGCATCTGATGATTTCGCCGTGCGATTCCTATCTCGAAGCCTTCGCCAAGGCCGGCTGCGATCACATCACCGTGCATGCCGAGGCCGGTCCGCATCTGCATCGCTCGCTGCAGGCGATCCGCGGCCTCGGCAAGAAGGCCGGCGTCTCGCTCAATCCGGGCACGCCGATCAGCTCAATCGAATATGTCATCGACCTGATCGACCTGGTGCTGGTGATGTCGGTCAATCCCGGCTTCGGCGGTCAGGCCTTTATCCCGTCCGCACTGGGCAAGATTCGCGACATCAGGGCGATGACCGCGGGACGGCCGATCGACATTGAGGTCGATGGCGGCGTCGGCCCGGAGGTGGCCGGCCAGCTCGCCGCCGCCGGCGCCAACGCCCTTGTCGCCGGCTCGGCGGTGTTCAAGGGCGGCACCATGGAAAGCTACAAGGCCAATATTTCCGCGATCCGCGGTGCGGCGGCGCTGGCGCGCGGCGAAGCGATCTAGCGCACCTGCTTGTCGCGCCGTTCGACGGTTTCCGGCGCTGCATCTCGTCCCTCGCCTCGTCGGGCTGCTTGCACCTGGCTTGATGGATATCAAACACCCGACGTCGCGGGTTCGCCATCGATCAGGGATCGGGGACTGCCGCGGAACGCGAGAGGTGTTGCGCGACGCGCGCGATCGCGGGCGGAGGGATGCCTAGCGCTTGCGCGGCGCTTCCAGTCCCCTCAGCAGCAGGGCCAGCACGGCGTCGATCCGCGACGCCAGCGTCGGATCGCTCCATTCCTCGGAATGGGCGGGATGATGGAAACGGATGGTGGCGTCGAATACCGCTCGCGAGGTCGCCTTGACGTCGGCGATGTCGAACGCGCCCTGCTTGACGCCGTCGGCCAGAATACGTTCGACCTGATCGCAGAGGCATTCCTTGTGCGAACTCACCGCCTGACAGGCCTCCTGGGCCAGCGCCAGATAGGTCGCGAACATCTCGGGATCTTCGGACAGTTTCTTGTGCTTGTTCGCAAAAAGCGTGCGCAGCCAGCGCTCCAGCCGGGCGGGCGCCGGTCCCGACGCTTCCACGATCTTCTGGAGCGGGGCGTTGAAGCGGTCGAGCCAGCGTTTGGCGACCGCCTGGCGCAGCGAGGCCTTGCTGGGAAAATGCCGGTAGACGCTGCCATGGCTGACATCGAGCGCACGGGCGACATCCACCACGGTGGCCTTTGCCAGCCCGAAACGACGCAGCACGTCCTCGGTGACTTCGAGGATCCGCTCGGAGGTCAGAACTACATTCTCGTTCATGCGGGCACCGTCTGCTTCCAGTCGTTGGCGGGGCGGCGGATCGCCGCCCCCTTCTTAACGGGCTAACCGCGTGGCCTGCGCTTCGAGGTGGCGGGCAACCTGGGCGTTGAGCCAGCGGTGAATTTTCTGGGTCAATCGAAGGATCTCGATCGTCATGGCGAAGCCCTCTGCACGTCCGATGGCCCGCGGTCGATCGGCCGGCGGGCCAGGGTGACGCCAAGAAAACGGCGTCGACGTCGATATACTCTATCTCGCTGACAGATTACAATATCTGTTATTCAATGTTTCGTGATCATACCGCTGCCGTCAGCCTCGTGGCATGCCCCTGTGCCGGGTGGGCGCGGTTTGTCTCATCGGGGCGGCTCTGCTAAAGCGCGGCGTAAAAAAAATCGGCCGGGAGTCGTAGATGATCCCCGCTATGCTCGTCCGGAGTGCTCAATGATCCCCCGCTACACACGCCCGGAAATGGCCGCCATCTGGGAGCCGCTGACCCGTTTCAGGATCTGGTTCGAAATCGAGGCGCATGCGGCGGATGCCCAGGCCGAGCTCGGCGTAATCCCGAAAGCAGCCGCCAAAACCATCTGGGCCAAGGGCAAGGACGCGCAGTTCGACGTGGCGCGGATCGACGAGATCGAACGCGAGGTCAAGCACGACGTCATCGCCTTCCTCACCCACCTCGGCGAATTCGTCGGTCCGGATTCGCGCTTCGTGCACCAGGGCATGACCTCGTCCGACGTGCTCGATACCTGCTTCAATGTCCAGCTCACCCGTGCGGCGGATCTGCTGATCGCTGACCTCGACAAGGTGCTGGCAGCGCTGAAGAAGCGCGCTTTCGAGCACAAGATGACGCCGACCATCGGCCGCTCCCACGGCATCCACGCCGAGCCGACCACGTTCGGGTTGAAACTCGCTTACGCCTATGCCGAATTTTCGCGCGCCCGGGAGCGCCTGGTCGCTGCGCGCAAGGAAGTCGCGACCTGCGCGATCTCAGGCTCGGTCGGAACATTCGCCCACATCGATCCGCGCGTCGAGGAACACGTCGCCAAAGCGATGGGACTCGCGGTCGAGCCGATTTCGACGCAGATCATCCCGCGCGACCGCCACGCCATGTATTTCGCAACGCTCGGGGTGATCGCCTCGTCGGTCGAACGCCTCGCCACCGAGATCCGGCATTTGCAGCGCACCGAGGTGCTGGAAGCGGAAGAGTTCTTTTCGGAGGGGCAGAAGGGCTCGTCGTCGATGCCGCACAAGCGCAACCCCGTGCTGACGGAAAACCTCACGGGTCTATCGCGGATGGTGCGCGCTTATGTGACCCCGGCGATGGAGAACGTCGTGCTGTGGCACGAGCGCGATATCTCGCACTCCTCCGCCGAACGCATGCTGGCGCCCGATGCCACGGTCACGCTCGACTTCGCGCTGAACCGGCTGGCCGGTTTGATCGACAAGCTGGTCGTCTATCCCGACAACATGCAGAAGAACCTCGACCGTCTCGGCGGCCTCATTCATTCGCAGCGGCTGCTGACGGCGCTGACCCAGAAGGGCTGTTCGCGCGAAGACTCCTATCGTCTCGTGCAGCGCAACGCGATGCCGGTGTGGCGCGGCGAAGGCGACTTCGAGACGCTGCTGAAAAAGGACGCGGAGTTGAAGAAGTATCTCAGCGCCGCCGAGATTTCCGAGCAGTTCGACCTCGGCTACCATTTCAGGCACGTCGATACGATCTTCAGGCGCGTGTTCGGTAACGCATGAGGCGAAGCGTTAGGATGGGCAGCGTCCTCGCCGTCAGCGCCCGCAGCGGCCACCATTTCAGCAAGACGCCGGCCTTGAGCGTTCGCCTGCTCACGGGATTGGGCGTCGCCGGAGACGCCCACATGGGCGAAACGGTCAAGCACCGCTCGCGCGTCCGCAAGGACCCGACCCGGCCCAATCTGCGCCAGGTGCACCTGATCCACGCCGAACTGTTTTCCGAATTGCACGACAGGGGTTTTGTCGTGCGGCCGGCCGACCTCGGCGAGAACGTCACCACGGAAGGCATCGATCTGCTGGCGCTGCCATCGGGCACGCGGCTGCATCTGGGTGAAAGCGCAGTGGTCGAGATCACCGGGTTGCGCAACCCCTGCATCCAGATCGACAATTTCCAGAAGGGCCTGATGGCGGCAACGCTCGACCGGGACGCCGAAGGCAATCTGGTCCGCAAAGCCGGCGTCATGGGCATCGTGCTATCAGACGGCGACGTCCGGCCGGGGGATGCGATCCGCGTCGAATTGCCGGCGGGGCCGCAGCGGCCGCTGCAGCCGGTGTAATGTCAGGCAATCGGCCGGGGAGCGTTCGGGCAATGCCACTCGTTGCACGTTTCTGGTGCCTAATTACCACTTTATAAGCCTTTGTCATTACTCGATCATCCGAATCCCAAGGACACGCCTGTTACCATGCATGGGGTTGTTTTCGATATTTTGGTTGGGAGCCGGGTCGATCCGCGTCGACTCTCCGCGGCGCAATCAGACGTCAAAGCAACTGAATGATAATGCGAGATCGGGTAGGATTCCGGCGTGTCAGCACCTCCGACGATTCTGGTTTTCGATTCCGGCCTTGGCGGGCTCACGGTCTTGCGTGAGATCGTCACGGCACGGCCCGACGCGCATTATGTCTATGTCGCCGACGATGCCTTCTTTCCCTACGGCCACCATGGCGAGGACGAGATCATCGCGCGGGTCGTGCCGCTGATCGGCGAACTGGTCGCCGCGCATGCGCCCGACCTGGTCGTGATCGCCTGCAACACCGCGTCCACGCTCGTCATGTCGTATCTGCGGGAGCAGTACGAAGTCCCCTTCGTCGGAACCGTGCCCGCGATCAAGCCGGCCTGCGCCCGTTCGAAGACCAAGCGGGTGTCGGTGCTGGGTACCAGGGGCACCGTGAAGCGCGAATATACCCGGGCTTTGATCCGCGACTTCGCGCAAGGCTGCAACGTGACGCTGGTGGGCTCGGCGGATCTGGCCTCGCTGGCGGAATCGGCATTGAGCGGCGAGCAGGTCAGCGACCGCGCGATATCGGCCGAACTTGCGCCATGCTTCATCGGCAACGGCGAAAGCGATCCGAGGCGCACCGACACCGTCGTGCTGGCCTGCACGCATTATCCCCTGCTGATGGATCGCCTGGTCAGGCTGGCGCCGTGGCCGGTGGACTGGATCGATCCCGCCCCCGCGATTGCCCGGCGGGTTTCCGATTTGCTCGGCCCCCCCGGCATCGAGGCCGATCATGCCGGCGCCGAAATGATCTTCACCTCCAGGCGGCGGCATACGCTGAGCCGGGCCCTGATGCCGTATTTCGGCGGCCGCGTCCCCGCATGATCGCATATTGAACTTTTCGGCGTCACGCCGCGCTGCTAGCCTTTCGAAGCCCCGATCACGAGCCCAATGGAGCTTGGAACTTGCCGCACGCTGCGCCTGCCCCGCTGAACCGTCTACGCGAACTGTGGCAGAAGCGGCGTCCCACCTTCGGCGCGATTGCGACCATTCCCAGCATCCAGACCGTGCAGATCATGGCCCGATCCGGGCTCGATTGGATCATCGTCGACCTCGAGCATGGCCCGATCGATCTGGGCTCCGCGCACGCGATGATCACGGCGACCGCGGGCACGCCATGCATCCCGCTGGCGCGGATTGCCGCCAACGAGCCCTGGCTGGCGAAAGCGCCGATGGACATCGGCGCGCTCGGCATCAATTTTCCGATGATCTGCAGCCGTGAGGATGCCGAAAAAGCCGTGCGCAGCGTCCGCTATCCGCCGCGCGGCGAGCGGCTGTGGGGGCCGTTCCACGCCCCGTTCCGCTGGGGCGTCTCGATGCCCGACTACATGGCGACCGCCGACGACGACATGATCTGCATGATCACCATCGAACATGTCGATGCGGTCGAGCGCATCGACGAGATCATGGCCACCCCCGGCATCGACATCGCGGTGATCGGCCCCGGCGACCTCGCCACCTCCATCAACAAGCGCGGCCGCATCGACGATCCCGACGTGCAGGCGCTGATGGCTCGCGCCGAGGCCGGCATCCTCAAAAGCGGCGTGCCGATCGGCGGCGTAGCGCGCACCGCCGAACAGGCCAATGCGATGATCGATCGCGGCTACCTCGCCTTGGCGCTCGGCTTCGACTGGTCGCTGTTTCAGCGCGGCATCGCGGCGAGTTTCGAGGGAATCAAGCGCTTCGAATAAGAACGGGCGATCCGACCGCGGCAAATTCTCAAGGGTATTCAAGGCCATTATTTCCAACATTCCATGGTGTTCCGGAGAGCGGCTCAGATCAAAGATTGGCGTCAGGCCGGCTGGTTCGTGCTAGATGAGGAGCGCGCGGACGGGGCATCCCGGCTGCGCAGTTGGACGTTGCGGGAACTCGAGTAGAACGATGCGCGGAACGGTTCGAAAAATCTCAATGCCGCGCCGCCTCGTTGCCGATCTCATGCATGCCTCGATCGGCGTACCCTTCGTTTCGCTCACCCGCGCACTCGACGTCGGCCCACTACTGGAGGCTCGCGCGCTCGCGGCAGCGCCGCCCGGCTGGGCGGCGATCTTCGTCAAGGCGTTCGCCCTGGTGGCCAGGGACGAACCGATCCTGCGCACGCTCTACGCCAAATGGCCGTGGCCGAGCTTCTACGAGCTGCCGCGCAGCATCGCGATGGTTGCGATCGCGCGGGTCGAGGAGGGTCAGGATTGCGTGCTGCCGCAAAAAGTCCCCGGGGGGGACGCACTGGCGCTGACCGAGGTCGAGGCGCAGATCCGGCAGGCCAAGGATGCGCCGATCGGCGAAGTGCCGGCGTTCCGAAAGATATTGCGGGTGACCCGGCTGCCGTTGCCGCTGCGCCGGCTGATGTGGCTGGTCGGCCTGAATTTCGGGCGCCAGCGCGCCAACTGGTTCGGCAGCTTTGGCGTGACCTCGGTGGCCGCCTACGGCGCCGGCGAACTGCATGCGCTGAGCCCGGGGCCCTTCATCCTCAGTTACGGCGTGGTGTCGCCGGACCAGACCATCGACGTGGTGATTCGCTGGGATCACCGGGTTACCGACGCCGCCCTGATCGCCAAGACCCTGACCCGACTGGAACAGGTGCTGAACACCGAGATCGCGGCCGAGTTGCGCGGCCAAAGGCATCAGGCGGAGCCCACGCCGGTCCGGGCGGTCGCGACCTGACGGCCGCAAATCCGTCTTTCCGGGGCATCGCGCCAGCGATGGACCTCAGATGCGCAATTGCGCATCGGGAAATCCCGAGATTCCGGGGTTCGATGCTTCGCATCGGCCCGGAATGACGGTTCCAGCCTCCGCAACGGGCCCCGTTTCAATTGACATACCAGCGGTTTCTTCCTAGAAACCGCCTGCTCGCGGGCCGTTTTCGGCCCGCGTTGCGTTTCGCGACCCGTGGTCCGTCCCTTCAAGCTTTGGGGGTGGGCCTGTCGGCTCCGGGAAATTCCCGGCGCACAGGAGGGCGCGTTTCCTCAGGACTCAAACCTTTAAAGAGGACGCGATGACTAAGCGCAGTGAGGCGAAATACAAGATCGATCGCCGTATGGGCCAGAACATCTGGGGCCGCCCGAAGAGCCCCGTCAACCGCCGCGAATATGGCCCCGGCCAGCACGGCCAGCGCCGCAAGGGCAAGCTCTCCGACTTCGGCGTGCAGTTGCGCGCCAAGCAGAAGCTGAAGGGCTACTACGCCAACATCTCGGAGCGCCAGTTTCACGGCATTTACGTCGAGGCCGGCCGCATGAAGGGCGACACTGGTGAAAACCTGATCGGCCTGCTCGAGCGCCGTCTCGACACCGTGGTCTATCGCGCCAAGTTCGTCGCCACCATGTTCGCCGCGCGCCAGTTCATCAATCACGGCCACATCAAGGTGAACGGCCGCCGCGTCAACATCGCCAGCTACAAGGTCAAGGTCGGCGACCTCATCGAGGTCAAGGAGTCCTCGAAGCAGCTGGCCGTGGTTCTCGAAGCCAGCCAGCTGTCGGAGCGCGACGTGCCGGACTTCCTCGAAGTCGATCACGGCAAGTTCACGGCGAAGTTCGCCCGCATTCCGCATCTGTCCGACGTGCCGTTCGCGGTGCAGATGGAGCCGCATCTGATCGTCGAATTCTATTCGCGCTGACTTTTTTCAATCGGCGCTGTGCAAGGTCAAAAGGCCCCGGTTTTACCGGGGCTTTTTCGTGATGCCGCGGGCTTGTCCCGGGCATTCACATCTTTATGGTCACGCTGGCAAACAAGCCGTGTATGGCCGCGGATACGGACGCGGAGAAACGCTCGCGTGGTCAGCCGAGACATATTGAAGAGGGTTCATAATGGCGTATTACACCCCTCCCCCGCCCGATCCAACAGCGGCACCGGTCCGCATCAACCTGCTGTCGGACACGCAGACCCGCCCGACAACAGGGATGCGCGAGGCGATCGCGCGCGCCGAGGTCGGCGACGAGCAGATCGGCGACGACCCGACCGTGAACCTCTTGTGCGAGCGCGTGGCCGATCTGCTCGGCAAGCAGGCTGCCGTGTTCATGCCCTCCGGCACCATGTGCAACGTCGCGGCGACCCTGGTGCATTGCCGGCCCGGCGACGAAATCCTGGCGCATGAGACCGCGCATATCATTGCCCGCGAGGGTGGCGCCCATGCTGCCCTTGGCGGCTTCCAGATCACGCCACTGTCCGGCGCCGACGGACAGTTCTCGCCGGCCACCTTTCGCGCGGCTATTCATCCACGCAGCCGCTACCAGCCGCCGCAGACGGTGGTCAGCGTCGAACAAACCGCCAATATCGGCGGCGGCACGATCTGGAAGAAGGCCGCGCTCGATGAGGTCGTGCAGATCGCCAAGCAGAACGGCATGGCCACCCACATGGACGGCGCGCGGCTTCTGAATGCCTGCGTGGCCACTGATATCAGCGCCCGCGATATGGCGGCGGGCTGGGATTCGGCCTGGATCGACTTTTCAAAGGGACTCGGCGCGCCGATCGGCGGCGTAATGGCCGGCAGCAGCGATTTCATCGACGAGGTCTGGCGCTGGAAGCAGCGCCTGGGCGGATCGATGCGCCAGGCCGGGGTTTGCGCCGCGGCCTGCGTCTATGCCCTCGACCACCATGTCGATCGCCTTGCGGACGATCACGCCAACGCCCGCGCGCTGGCGCGGGGACTGTCGCAGATCCAGGGCATCGAGGTGCAGCAGCCCGAGACCAATCTGGTGTTCTTCAAGCCCGACGGTGCCGGCGTCAGCGGCGACGACATGGTCAAGGCGTTGCGCCAGCGCGGCGTGCTGCTCGCCATGATGGACGGCCGCATCAGGGCCTGCACCCATCTCGACGTTTCCGCCGGCATGATCGAGGAGACGGTCGGGCTGGTGCGCGAGATCGTGCGGGGCGCGTAGGGTAGCAGCTCTATCCGTCGTCATTGCGAGGAGCGCTTGCGACGAAGCAATCCATCTCGCAGCAGAAAGAAAGAATGGATTGCTTCGCTTCGCTCGCAATGACGGATTGGGAGCCGTGCCAAATATCAACGGCTGCCTCGTCGCATGAGAATTAAGGCCGCCCTCACCCCTTGCGGGTGTGACCCCAAGTCTCGTCCCAGTCGTGGCCCGCAGCGTCGATGACGCGGCCGTCGGCCTCGAAGAACTTGTTGGGGACCTGAAAGATCGCCAGCATCAGCCCACCCTTGGGACACCATGCGACGTGGCGGCTGCCCTGTTCACGCCAGATGAATTCCCCCGCCTTGCATTCGATGCCCTGCGCAGGCCCTTCCTTGTCGACCAGGCTGCCCTCGAGCACATAGGTCTGCTCGATATTGACGTGCTCATGGTCGGGCAGCACCGCGCCGGGTTGAAAGCGCATCAGCGCGGTCATCAGGCCGGTCGTGTGATCGAACAACAGCGTCTTGGCCTCGCAGCCGGGGAAGCGCGTCTGCTGCCATTCCATCGTTTCAGGGCGAACGAGGTGGGAATGCGTCTCGGTGGTGTGCGAGTCCTGCGGCGTCACAGCGTCCATGGCGCGGCTTCCTTCCATTTCTTGTTGTCGCAGCCATGATAGCAGCTTCGCCCGCGCCCGCCAGCCAGCGCTTAGGCCAATCGACCCCGCTTCGCATCGCAACAAAGAGGCAGCCTCCGCTGGCCGCAATGGCCATCAGCGATCAAGCGCCGGGCCGGCTCAATCGGCACAAGGGCTGCCCACCTCAGCCAGCGCCTGCGCATGCAGGACGGCGCTCTCGTTCGAGAAGCAACAGAAGGTGATGCGAGTTACCGATGGGGCCGCGGCCAGCGCGTCGACCGTTGCCGAGACCGCGATGCGGGCCGCACGATCCGCGGGAAAGCGATAGATGCCGGTGGAAATCGCGGCAAAGGCAACCGAGGCAAGGCCGTGCTTCTGGCACAGTTCGATGGCACGGGCGTAGCACGATGCCAGCGCCTCATCGATCGCGCGGCCTCCCCCGTTCCAAACCGGACCAACGGCATGAATGACATGGCGCGCCGGCAGGCGATAACCCTTGGTAATTTTGGCGCCGCCGGTTTTACATCCGTGCAGCATGCGGCATTCCATTGCCAGCTCCGGCCCTGCCGCACGGTGGATCGCGCCATCGACACCGCCCCCGCCGAGCAGGGACGAATTGGCGGCGTTGACGATGGCGTCAACGCGCAACGTCGTGATGTCGGCGACGACCGTTTCGAGACGCGCCGCGCCGAGCTGGCGTGACGCCAGGCTCAGGCAGAGGCCGCCGCGTTGACCACCACACCCTTGTCGGCCAACAGCTGCTGCAGCTCGCCGGCCTGGAACATCTCGCGGATGATGTCACAGCCCCCGACAAACTCGCCCTTGACGTAGAGTTGCGGAATGGTCGGCCAGTTTGAATAGGTCTTGATGCCGTCACGCAGGTCGGCGGATTCCAGCACGTTGAGGCCCTTGTAGCCCACCCCGACGTGGTCGAGGATCTGGACGACCTGACCGGAAAAACCGCACTGCGGGAACTGAGGCGTCCCCTTCATGAACAGCACGACGTCGTTCGACTTCACTTCATTGTCGATAAATTGCTCGATGCTCATTTTCGCGTCCTTTTGCGGCATAGCCCTGCAGGCCGGCAACAGCCCATTAAACCCGACATTGCCTATATATGTACCCCAAACCGTTGTGCATCCAAAGTAAAATGGCGAGGGCCGAGCTTGTCGTCAAGAAACGACACGGGCCATAGCCTAAGGACACCGAAACCATAGACGCAAGGAGGCTTTTATCTCGCGCGGGACCTCCTATCTAGGACAGACTGATATCGGGGAACCCATGCGCCGGTGCAACGTTCTTTCCCCAATCGGAGAATCCAGTGACGAAACCAGCATCCGCTGCGGCCGCGTCTGCCGCCCCTTGCCCGTCAATGTTCTCCGATTCTGGCAGCCTCGCCGGGGACCTGGCGGAAGCCTTCTTGACGGTCCGCAACGAGACCGAGCGCCGCGCCGCCCCTCTGAGCCCCGAAGACCAGCTCATTCAGTCCATGCCGGACGCCAGCCCGGCGAAATGGCACCGCGCGCATACCACGTGGTTCTTCGAGCAATTCCTGCTCGGCGAGCACTGCGACGGCTATAAGCCATTCCACCCCGACTACGCCTTCCTGTTCAATTCCTACTATGTCAGCGCCGGACCGCGGCACGCCCGCCATGAGCGCGGCCATCTGACCCGCCCCGGCGCGGATGAAATCACCGCCTACCGCCGCCATGTCGACGCCGCGGTGGTGAAATTCTTCCAGACCGCGCGTGAGGACGTCCTGACCGGGCTCGTGCCGCTGGTCGAAGTGGGGCTCAATCACGAGCAGCAGCATCAGGAGTTGATGCTGACCGACATCCTGCACGCCTTCGCGCAGAACCCGATTCCGCCGGCTTACGATCCGGCGTGGACCTTCCCGGCTGCAACCCGAACCGGCGGCGAATGGGTCACGCTCAACGAGGGTATCCACACCGTCGGGCATACCGACGACAGCTTCCATTTCGACAACGAAAGACCCGCGCACCGCGCGCTGGTCGGCCCCGTGAAGCTGGCGCGCAACCTCATCACCAATGCGGAATGGCTCGCCTTCATGCAAGACGGTGGCTACACCACCCCCACGCTGTGGTTGATGGACGGATTTGCCGCGGTCGGCAACGAAGGTTGGCAGGCGCCGGGTCATTGGCGCCAGATCTACGGCGATTGGCAAATCATGACGTTGGCGGGACTGGAGCCGGTCGATCCGTCAGCCCCGGTGTGCCACGTCAGCTATTACGAAGCCGACGCGTTCGCGCGCTGGAGCGGCAGGCATCTGCCGACCGAAATGGAATGGGAAGTCGCCGCACGGGCGGGGCAGCTCAACGACGCCTTTGGCATCGTGTGGCAATGGACCCGCAGCGCCTATTCCCCCTACCCCGGTTATCGCGCCATGGAAGGCGCGCTCGGCGAATACAACGGCAAGTTCATGGTCAACCAACTGGTGTTGCGCGGTTCCTCGCTTGCAACCCCTGAGGGCCACAGCCGTATGACCTATCGCAACTTCTTTTATCCGCATCATCGCTGGCAATTCACGGGGCTTCGGCTCGCCGACTACATCCTCTGATCCTTCAAATTCAATCGCGCCGGAAAGCGCGTCCAGGAGATCGTCATGACCGTGCATGCCCCCGCTTTGGCCAAAGCGCATCATCTCGACGAGCAGACCTCGGCGTTCGCCGGCGATGTGATCGAAGGGTTGTCGCAGCACCCCAAGCGGCTGTCCCCGAAATATTTCTATGACGCCGCGGGCTCCGAGCTGTTCGAGCAGATCACGGTACTCCCGGAATATTACCCGACCCGCACCGAACTGGGGATCTTGCGCGAGCGGGCCGGCGAGATCGGATCGATCGTTCCCAGGGGCGCCGCACTGGTGGAATTCGGCGCCGGCGCGACCACCAAGGTCCGGCTGCTGCTGGCGCAATGCGCGTTCGGCGCCTACGTCCCCGTCGACATATCGGGCGATTTCCTCAAAGCCCAAGCCGACGCGCTGCGCCGCGATTTCCCTGATCTCGACGTCTATCCGGTTACCGCGGATTTCACCGCGCCGTTCGATCTGCCCGCTGCCGTCAGGGGCATGCCGAAGGTCGGATTTTTTCCGGGTTCGACGCTCGGCAATTTCGAACCGCATGAAGCCAGCGCGTTCATGCGCAGCGCCCGCGAAATTCTTGGGCAAGGCGCGCAGATGGTGATCGGCGTCGACCTCGAAAAGGACGAGCGCGTGCTGTATGATGCGTATAACGACGCCGCCGGCGTCACCGCGCGCTTCAATCTCAACGTAATGGTCCGCATCAACCGCGAACTCGGCGGCAACTTCGACATTTCCCGGTTCACCCATCGCTCGATCTATAATCGGGAGCGTCACCGCATCGAAATGCACCTGATCAGCCGCAAGGCGCAGACGGTGCGGGTGCTGGGCCGCAGTTTCACGTTCCGCCCGGGCGAAACCATCCACACCGAGAGCAGCTACAAATACAGCCTCGATCGCTTCGCCGCGCTGGCGCGCGGCTCGGGCTGGACGGTGCGACAGTCATGGACCGACCCGGCCAGGATGTTCTCGGTTCACGTGCTGGTGGCGTCGGACTGAGATTCCGCGGCAGAGCGGGAGGACAGGAAATCCGCTCTAGCTGCCGTCCGGGACCCCGGTCTGCAGCGCCAACGCGTGCAGCACCCCGCCCATCTGGCCCTTCAGCGACTGATAGACGATCTGGTGCTGCTGGACCCGGGATTTGCCCCGGAACGACTCCGAGATCACGGTCGCGGCATAATGGTCGCCGTCGCCGGCCAGATCGCGGATCGTCACCTCGGCGTCGGGGATCGCTGCCTTGATCATCGATTCGATATCGTGGGCGTCCATCGGCATCCAGTAAATCTCCAATCGGGCGTTCCGAATCGCAGCCGGCTTCGCGGCGGCTGGGGCAGAACTTAGCGCGGACACCCTTCTGGGTCACGCTTTGTCGCACTATATTCCCGATCCAATCCTTGCAAATCCCCGGGATCGTAGGCCACGATCACAACGGGCTGACCGAAGAGGCTGTACCCATGAAACTTCCCGGACCCGACCATCCCATCACCATTACGCCGAATCCGAAGCGGGTTCGCGTCTCCGCCGGCGGCGTTGTGGTCGCCGACACCACCCGTGCCCTGACGCTGAAAGAAGCGAGCTATCCCGCCGTCCAATATGTACCGCGCGGCGACGCCAACATGGCGCTATTAACTCGTACCGACCGCGTGACGCATTGTCCCTACAAGGGAGATGCGACATATTTTAGCATCAGTACCGGCGCCAAGATGTTGGAGAATTCGATCTGGAGTTATGAGACGCCGTTCCCGGCGATGGCCGAGATAACCGGCCATCTGGCGTTCTATCCGGACAAGGTGACGATCGAGGAGGTCGGCTGAGCACCTAATCACCCCTTATGGCCGGGCCTGTCCCGGCCATCCACGTCCTTAACAGGGGCATGATAAGAAAAACGTGAAACGCCCGGCGCAAGGCCAGCATTCCGACTGCGCGGTTGCATCGGCGCTTGTGCCGCGACATTGGGCCTTGCCCAATTCGGTTCCCGGCGGCACCATCGCGCCACTTCCACTTGCCGGGTCACGCATGACAGCGATTTACAGCCAAGCGGCGGTCACCGAAGTTCGAGCAGAAGCTAAACCCACGGCACGCAACGCCTCGATCGACCGCACGCGCACCTTCCTGACCCTGGTGGTGCTCATCCACCACGCCGTCATTCCCTATACCTATTTCGGCCACACCGACGCCACGTCGTTCATCGGGTTCGACATGATCGTCCTCGCCACCGACAGCTTCTTCATGGCGATGTTCTTTTTTCTGTCCGGATTGTTCGTATGGCCGGGCCTGCAGCACAAGTCGCCCGGGACCTTCCTGCGCGACCGCCTGCTACGGCTCGGCCTGCCGTTTGCAATCGCCGCGTTCACGGTGATCCCGATCGCCTACTACGCCCTCGCGCTACGGCAGCAGCCCGATCTCGCTTTTTCGGTCTTCTGGTGGAAGACGGTTACATCGGGCCCGTGGCCCAGCGGTCCGATCTGGTTCGTATGGGTGTTGCTGGCATTCGATCTCACCGCGAGCCTGCTGTATCGAATCTCGTCCCGCCTCGTCGATCCCATCAATCGGTTGTCGCGACGCGGCTTCAACCAGCCGGCCAGATTCTTCCTGTTTCTGTTGGCGGTCAGCGCTGCCGTTTACATTCCCTCGCTGCTTTATTTCGGCCCGAGTCGCTGGTTCGAGTTCGGGCCGTTCGACATACAGGTCAGCCGCCTGTTGCACTATTTCGCCTACTTCCTGATCGGCGCCGGCATTGGGGCAGCGAATTTCGATCGCGGCGTGTTGAGCACCGACGGGCGGCTCGCGAAAAGCAGCTGGGGTTGGGTGGCCGCAGCCCTGGTTCCCTACTGCGGGATGTGGGGCATGATCTACATCAAGCGGGGAATACTGGATAATCCGCCCGTGCTGCCGCAGTGGTATCATTTCTTCTACGGCGTGTTCTTCGTCGCCTTCAGCGCGGCCATCCTGTTCGCGATCCTGGCGTATTTCCTGAGGTTCAAACGAACCGGCTGGAGCATGCTCGACCCGATGCAGGCGGACGCCTACGGCATGTTCCTGGTGCATTACCCGATCGCGCTTTGGCTGCAATACTGGTTGTTCAATTACGATCTGCCGGCCATCGTCAAGGCCGCGGTCGGATTGGCGCTGACGATCGTCTTCAGCTGGGCGCTGACGCGGGTCCTGCGGCAAATCCCAGGCGCGACGAAGGTACTTTAAGCGACGTCAGGATCCCCTGCCGTTCATGTAAGCCGGAAGCCAACTCTCGAACGCGGTGTCAAGCGCCTTCACCGGCACCGGCACCTCGCCAGCGATTGCGATCGCGCCGCCGCCCGTGGATCCGATGCGCGCGCAGGGAATATCCGCGCCCCGCATCTTCGCCAGCACCAGGCCGGCCTGCGCCTCCGGCACCGTCACGATGTAGCGCGCCTGATCCTCGCCGAACCACCAGGCATGCGGCACGATCGCGGCGGGCGCCGCCAACAGCTGCGCGCCGATGCCGCCGGCAATCGCCATCTCGGCGAGCGCAATCAGCAGCCCGCCATCGGAGAGATCGTGGGCCGCGGTCGCGGTGCCGGCGTGGATCATGCCGCGCACCACGTCGCCGTTGCGCTTTTCGGCGCCGAGGTCGACCGGCGGCGGCGCGCCCTCTTCGCGGCCGCAGACGTCCCTTAAATATACGGATTGCCCGAGCCAGCCATGGGTCTCGCCGATCAGCAGGATGGCCTCGCCCTTGGCCTTGAACGCCAGCGTCGCGGATTTCGTAAAATCGTCGAGCAGTCCGACGCCGCCGATCGACGGTGTCGGCAGAATGCCGCGGCCCAACTCTTCTCCGGGAGATCGGGTCTCGTTGTAGAGCGAGACGTTGCCGGACACGACCGGGAAGTCGAGCGCGCGGCAGGCCTCCGCTATACCCTTCAGGCAGCCGACGAACTGGCCCATGATCTCCGGCCGCTCCGGATTGCCGAAATTGAGATTGTCGGTGATCGCAAGCGGCCGGCCGCCGACCGCGGTGATGTTACGCCAGGCCTCGGCGACCGCCTGCTTGCCGCCCTCGAATGGATCGGCTTCGCAATAGCGCGGCGTCACGTCGACGGTCAGCGCCAGCCCCTTCGGCCCGTCCTGCACCCGCACCACGGCGGCGTCGCCGCCGGGGCGCTGCACGGTATTGCCGAGAATGATGTGATCGTATTGCTCCCATACCCAACGTTTCGAGCAAAGCTCGGGCGTCGCGATCAGCTTTTCCAGTGCGGCGGCTATGTCGACCGGCGGTGTGACGTCGCGGGCATGGATCACCGGCAGCGGCGGTGACGGCACATGGGGCCGGTCGTACAGCGGCGCCTCGTCGCCGAGTTCCTTGATCGGCAAATCCGCCATCACGTCGCCGTCATGCTTGACGACAAACCGCTTGCTCGGCGTGGTGTGGCCGACCACGGCGAAATCCAATCCCCACTTGCGGAATATCGCCTCGGCCTGTTCTTCCTTCTCGGGCTTGAGCACCATGAGCATGCGCTCCTGGCTTTCCGACAACATCATCTCGTAGGCGCTCATGCCGGTTTCGCGCGTCGGCACCGCATCGAGGTCGAGATCGATGCCGAGATTGCCCTTGGCCCCCATCTCGACCGCAGAAGATGTCAGACCTGCCGCGCCCATGTCCTGGATCGCGATCACGCAATCGGCTGCCATGATTTCGAGACAGGCTTCCAACAACAGTTTTTCCGAGAAGGGATCGCCGACTTGAACCGTCGGCCGCCTATCGGCGGAGTCGTCATCGAACTCGGCCGATGCCATCGAGGCGCCGTGAATGCCGTCGCGGCCGGTCTTGGAGCCGAGATAGACGATCGGCATGTTCACGCCGGAGGCCGCGGCATAGAAAATCTTGTCGGTGTCGGCGAGGCCGACCGCCATCGCATTGACCAGGATGTTACCGTCATAGCGGGTATGGAAACGCACCTGCCCGCCGACGGTCGGAACGCCAAAAGAATTGCCGTAGCCGCCGATCCCGGCGACCACGCCCGACACCAGATGTCGGGTTTTCGGATGCTCGGGCGCGCCGAAGCTCAGCGCATTGAGGCAGGCGATCGGACGCGCGCCCATCGTAAAGACGTCGCGCAGGATGCCCCCGACGCCGGTGGCCGCGCCCTGATAGGGCTCGATATAGCTCGGATGGTTGTGGCTCTCCATCTTGAACACGACGGCCTGGCCGTCGCCGATGTCGATCACGCCCGCATTCTCCCCCGGTCCCTGGATCACCCATGGCGCCTCGGTCGGCAGACCCCGGAGATGCAGCCGCGAGGACTTGTACGAGCAGTGCTCGTTCCACATCGCCGAAAAGATCCCGAGCTCCGTAAAACTCGGCACCCGGCCGATCAGCTTGAGGATGCGCTCATATTCGTCGGGCTTGAGGCCGTGGCTGGCGACGAGCTCGGGGGTGATCTGCGGCTGGTTCATGGGGCTCTTTGGGCGATTGAGGTCCCTTATTAGGCAGATCGAAGCGGGTGGAAAAGGCCTTTTACAGCGCATTTTCCCGCTGTCCATAGATTTGCGGGCGGTCCATGCGTTGTCGGGGTTTGCACATCGGATGAGGATCGGATTTAAGACTCGGGTCCTCAAATGAAGGGCCTTTTTTCGTTGGACGACCTGACCGAATCCGCATTCCTCAACCGCCCCGATCTCCATGTCGAAACCGAGGGCGAATTCGCCGGCTGGAGAACCTGGAGCCGCGACAACTACGAATCCCATAATGGGCCGTTCTGGCACCGGATGGAGGACGACGGCAGCGTACGTTGCGCGTTCCGGGTCGGGAAGAAGCACCTCAACGGCATGCCCAACGTCCACGGCGGCGCCTTCATGACGTTCGCGGACTATTGCCTGTTCGCGTTTGCCGCACCTGTGCTGCAGGGCCCGGGCGTGACGGTGTCGTTCGGCTGCGAATTCATCGATGGCGCGCGCGAGGGCGAACTGGTCGAAGGCACCGGCGAGATCATGCGCGCCGGCGGCTCGATGATTTTCTTGCGCGGCTTGCTGAAATCCGGCGAGCGATCACTGTTTACGTTTTCCGGCACCATCAAGCGGGTGAAGTGGAATCCGCCGGCCAAAGCTGGCGCCGTTGTCACCTAGCCTTGCAAAGATCGAAGGCGGCGCCATGTCTGCGCCGCCAGCCGGGCCTGCACCGACCCGGCGCGGCTGGCGCGACTACGCGCTGCTGCTGGCGCTGGCCTGCTGCTGGAGCTCGACCTACCCGCTGACCAAGATCGGCCTTGGTTCGATCCCGCCTATCACCTTCATTTCGGCGCGCTCGCTGATCGCCGCGTTCTTCCTGCTCGTCATCCTGTACGCCCGCGGCCTGCGAATTCCGACCGATGCGCCGGCCTGGAAGCTGTTCGCCCAGCAGCAGACCATCAATTCGACGGTCCCGTTCCTGATGATCACCTGGGCGCAGCAATATGTGGCGGCGGCGCCGACGGTGGTGCTGGCCTCGACCACGCCGATCTTCGCCTTCCTGATCACCTGGGGCATCACGCGGCACGAGCCGGCCACGCTGTTGAAGCTGGCCGGCGCCGTGCTGGGGCTCGCCGGAACCGCGGTGATCATCGGCCTCGATGCGCTGGGCGGCCTCGGCGGCAATATCTTCGCCGAGATGGTGATTCTGCTCGCCACTGTCTCCTTTGCCTGCGCCACGATCTTCGGGCTGCGGCTGACCGAGTACGACCCGATGGTGGTGGCGGCGGGTTCGCTGCTGTTCGGCGGCTTGCTGTTGCTGCCGGTCGCGCTGATCGTCGACCATCCCTGGACCTTGCGGCCGACGACCGAAGCGCTGGTCGCTACCCTGACCATGGGGATTTTCTCGAGCGCGTTCGGATTGATGCTGTTCTACATGTGCCTTTCGCGGCTCGGCACGCTGACCACCAACGCGCAAGGCTACCTGCGCATTCCCATCGGCGTCGGCCTGTCGGTGCTGCTGCTCGGCGAATCCGTGCCGACCAATCTGGCGCTCGGCCTCGTCCTCGTCATGGCAGGCGTCGCCGCCATGACCGTCCCCAGCGGCGGTTACCGAATCCGGTTCGAGCGCTTTCGTGCCGGGCTGAAGGCAAAAAAGCGCGCGTCCACCCCGGAGGAGTGAAGCCGGTGGGGAGCGCAGCCAGGATTCCATGTGGCCATCTCGACTCCCTACGGTTGCCCTCCCAAGCGCGGTCCCCTATTTTCCTGGCCGGAGGAGACCGTGAGGACATTCGCAATCGACGGCGGCTGCACATGTAAAGGGGTACGCTACCGTATGACGGAGCGTCCTCTCTTCGTTCATTGCTGCCATTGCCGCTGGTGCCAGCGCGAAACCGGTTCGGCATTTGCGCTCAATGCAATGATCGAGGCCGACCGGGTCGAACTGCTCTCGGGCGAACCTGAAGTTACCGTGACGCCTTCGCTCAGCGGCAAAGGCCAGAAAGTTTCGCGATGCCGCAAATGCCGTGTTGCGGTCTGGAGCAGCTACGCGGGTTCGGGCGATCGCTTCCGCTTCGTTCGCGTCGGCACCCTCGATACGCCGGATGCGCTGCCGCCGGACGTGCACATCTTCACGATGTCGAAGCAGCCGTGGGTGGCCTTGCCCCCGAATGTGCCGGCCGTCGACGAGTTCTATGTCAGGGAAGAGGTATGGCCCGCGGCCAGCCTCGCGAGGTGGCAGGCGGCACGCGGTGCCAGCTAGCTGGCGAAGCGCTTGATGTTCGAACGACAACGGGGGCGAAATCTCACGCCGCGCGCTCCAAATGCGCCACCAGGCCCGCGAACAGCCCGCGGCCGTCGGTGCAGCCCATGATGTCCTCGACGTGGTTTTCCGGATGCGGCATCATGCCGAGCACGTTGCCGCGCTCGCTGACGATGCCGGCGATCGAGTTTGCGGCGCCGTTGATGTTGGATGGCTCGTCGACCGCGCCCTCCGCGGAGCAGTAGCGATACAGCACACGGCCCTCGCCTTCCAGCCGCTTCAGCGTCTCCTCATCCGCCTCGTAATTGCCCTCCCCGTGCGCGACCGGCACGCGGATAATCTGCCCGGCATTGTAGCCGCGTGTGAACGGCGTATCGGAGCGCTCGACCCGCAGATGCACGTCGTGGCAGATGAACTTCAATCGCGCATTGCGCATGAGCACGCCGGGCAACAGGCCGGCCTCGCAGAGGATCTGGAAACCGTTGCAGACCCCGAGCACGAGACCGCCACCGGCCGCGAAATCGCGCACCGCATCCATGACCGGCGCGCGCGCGGCAATCGCGCCGCAGCGCAGATAATCGCCATAGGAAAACCCGCCCGGCACCACCACGAGGTCGGTGCCCCTGGGCAGCGCGGTCTCGGCATGCCAGACCATCGCGGGTTCATCGCCCGATACGAGTTTGAGCGCTCGCGCCATGTCGCGCTCGCGGTTGATTCCGGGAAAGACGAGAACTGCGGATTTCATCGACGGCGTCGCCTAGCTCAGAACCTCAACCCGGTAATTTTCGATCACCGTGTTCGCAAGCAGCTTGTCGGCGGCGGCTTTCAGCGCCGCCTCGGCCTTCGCCTTGTCGGAGCCTGACATCTCGATGTCGAACACCTTGCCCTGACGCACGCTGGCGACGCCGTCGACGCCGAGCGATTTCAGCGCCCCTTCGATGGCCTTGCCCTGCGGATCGAGAATGCCGGATTTGAGCGTAACGGTGACGCGCGCTTTCACGAGAAAACCCTCAGCTCTTGACCAGCACCGGACCCGAGCCGATCGGCCGCTCGTTCTCCGTCAGGATGCCCAGACGCTTGGCGACCTCGGTATAGGCCTCCAGCACGCCGCCGAGATCGCGGCGGAAGCGGTCCTTGTCGAGTTTCTCGTTCGACTTGACGTCCCACAGCCGGCACGAATCGGGCGAAATCTCGTCGGCGACGATGATTCGCATCATGTCGTTCTCGAACAGCCGGCCGCATTCCATCTTGAAATCGACCAGACGGATGCCGATGCCGAGAAAAAGTCCGGTAAGGAAGTCGTTGACGCGAATCGCCAACGCCATGATGTCGTCGATTTCCTGCGGCGTGGCCCAGCCGAACGCAGTGATGTGCTCCTCGGACACCATGGGGTCGTTGAGCTGGTCGTTCTTGTAGTAGAACTCGATGATCGAGCGCGGCAGCTGGGTACCTTCCTCGATACCGAGGCGCTGCGAGAGCGATCCCGCCGCCACGTTCCGCACCACCACCTCCAGCGGCACGATCTCGACCTCGCGAATCAGCTGTTCGCGCATGTTGAGCCGGCGGATGAAATGGGTGGGCACCCCGATGTCGTTGAGATGCTGGAACAGGTACTCCGAAATCCGGTTGTTGAGGACGCCCTTGCCCTCGATCACCTGGTGTTTCTTGGCATTGAACGCGGTCGCATCGTCCTTGAAGTGCTGGATCAGGGTTCCCGGCTCCGGACCTTCGTAAAGGACCTTGGCCTTGCCTTCATAAATGCGGCGTCGACGGCTCATTGGGATGTACCGGGTGTTGTTGAAATCCATGGATCTGGTGTGCTCCGGATGACAAGGGATTGCGACCCACGACGGAGCTGCCGTGAAGGCCAGGAACTGGAAACATAACGAGAACTGGCCTCATGCCCAACCTATCTGATTGGCCTATCGAGCACAATCGATCCGGTCCCTTCGGGGCAAGTTTTACCCCTTCCACCTGCGGCTTATAGCCGGTTGTCTAAACCGATGGCTCCCGTTATCTAGGCGCGCGAGAGGGCGGCCGCAACGAGGCCGCAGCACCATTTTGGCACGGATCGGAACTTTGGATCATGAGCACATTCGACAAGCGTCAAGAAGGCTTCGAGAAGAAATTCGCCCTCGACGAGGAGCAGAAGTTCAAGGCCGAGGCCCGCCGCAACAAGCTGCTCGGATTATGGGTGGCGGAAAAGCTCGGAATGCCGGCCGATGCCGCCGCGGCCTACGCCAAGGAAGTGGTCGCCTCTGATTTTGAGGAATCCGGCGACAGCGACGTGGTCCGCAAGGTCATGGGCGATCTGACCGCCAAGGGTGTCGCCATGACCGAGCCGCAGATCCGCGCGAAGATGGACGAATTGATGGCGACGGCCGTCATGCAGGTGAAGGCGGGGACCTGAGGCGCCATGGTCGGCAAGGCACGGTGCCGCGGCCGCCGTGGTATTTGTGCGGCAGGAACTCGCCCGACATCGTGATCTTGAGGCGTCGCTCTTGGGGTTGGCGACGCGCTCCATCGCCAAGTCGAAATCGATCGCCGACATGAGGTCGACGACCTCCTTGACCTATCGCTTGACTCTCACCCCTGTACCATGCCCCGGCTGATGAGGTTGATGTCGTCGGGATTGACAAGATCTTTGGCCGTCCAGCCCGACAGGTCGTAGTCGCCCATGCACGTATGTACGAAATCCTGCATGGCGCCGAGATCACCGGTGGCTTTCGCAGCCATCAAAGTTTCGATGCGAAGATTTTCGTAGTTGCCCGCATAGTTGCGTTCGTACAACTCGTGCCGACCGCCAAATTCAGAGCCAATCGCATCCCAGAGAAGCTTGAGCAGCTTGATGCGATCAATGGCAGCGTAGCCGTTCGATCCACGCACGAAGCGGTCGAGATAGGGTCGGATGGCCTCGCTCTCGAGGTCGGCTGAACTCGACGGAAGGTAGATCAACCCACTCGCGACATGCCGTTCGATCAGTTCCTTGATGCGCGGATAGGCCTGCGGCGCGAATACACGATAGGCGAGCCCGTAGTTGAGGTTCGGCAGGTTATAGCCGTCGGTCCCGTCCCACGGGATCGGCGACTTCACCATCGCGTCGGCGATTCCATGGAACAGGTTGCGCCACGCGATCACCTCGCCGACTGCGGCCTGAACGCCGCGGAAATCCTTCGCGCCCGTTGCATCGACCGCCATCGAGAACAAGCCGGCGATGAAGTCGAGCTTGATGGCGAAGCGCGTTACGCCATGAAGCGTGAAGCGCGGGATGAAGCCCGAAGCCGGGAAGAAGCTGTTGATCTTGTCGATGTCGCCGTAGATGAAAACGTTCTCCCAAGGCACCAGCACCTTATCGAAGACGAGGATGGAGTCATTCTCGTCAAAACGGCTCGACAGCGGATAGTCGAAGGGCGAGCCGGTCGCCGCCGCCGCGAACTCGTAGGACGAGCGGGCAATCAGCTTGACGCCCTTTGCGTCCATCGGCGCGGTGAAAATCAGGGCGAATGACTTATCCTTGATCGGTATGCCGTAGTGGGCGATGAAGTTGAAGTGCGTCAGCGCCGATCCCGTCGCAACGACCTTTGCGCCGGACACGATCAGGCCCGCGTCTGTTTCCTTCTCAACATGCATGAAGACATCACGCACCTCTTCGATCGCGCGATCACGGTCGACGGGCGGATTGACGATCGCGTGGTTCCAGAAGTCGAGCCGTTCCTGTGTCCGGGCATACCACTTCCTGGCATTGCCGGCGTACTCGCCATAGAAGCCGGAATTGGCCCCGAGCGTGCCAAGGAAGGAAGCCTTGTAGTCGGGCGAGCGGCCCATCCAACCGAACGACACTTTCTGCAATTCGGCGATCGCATCTCGGCTCTTGATGAGATCCTCGCTCGTTCTCGATCCGAGGAAGAACGGGTGCGTCATTTGCCCCGAGCCGGTGTCGGTCAGCACGCCGATCTGGTTCTTTTTCTCGTGAAAGCGATCGTACCAGCGCGCGACCATGCGCGCCGAATTTCGGAACGCCGGATGCTGCGTGATGTTCTTGACGCGCTCGCCATAGATATAGATCTCGCGTCCGTCCTGTATGCTTTCCAGGAATTCCGCGCCGGTATAGACGCCGGTTTTCATCGCGGGCGCTTCACCTGGTGATCGCACCGCAGTCGCAATGGTCATAGACGTTTCCTCCTCCGCTGCAATCGGACGGACGAGCGTTGTTGCCGGACCGGTCCGAAGATCTTTTCGGGGCACGCTCTTGCCGGCGTGGCCGCCAGGCCGGGAATATGCGCTTTGTCGGATTGGGCGAAAGGTATCACCCAATACCGCTTCGATCATCGCGCAGTTTCTCTTCCCGGGTTATGAATCCGCGGTACAGACAGACCTGCCGTGATAGAATGCAGATCGATGCAAACGCCGCCGCGGCGAGCGGTTTCGGTCAGTTCGGCAAGGAGCAGACCATGGTCAAGGGATATTGCAGCGCGGCTGTGCCATTCCATCGCGAGCGGAAATCGAACCTTGCGGCGAGGGCCGTGACGACCGGTGCATTCGGTAGTGCCCATCGCAGCCACCAGCGTTCGATCCGGCAGACGCCAATGACCGCGCGTCGGCTTGTCCTGCCTGCAGCCGTCTGCTCCTTTGCGACCCAGCCAGCTTTGACGGCGTCCCGCGTTGACGCTCCGAGCCTGATTGCCCGCCCGTGACCGCTATCGACCCTCGCCAATTGCGCGATGCCTGTGGCCAGTTCGGCACCGGAGTGACCGTGATCACGACTCATTGCAATGAGCACGATCATGGCATGACTGCCAACGCCTTCATGTCGATCTCACTTAATCCGCCGCTGGTGGCGATCTCGATCGCGAGGAATGCTAGGATGCTTGCGAATATCCAGCAGACGGGACGGTTTGCGGTCAGCATCCTGGCCGAAGGCATGGAGGACCTCGCATGGCATTTCGCCGGAAAACCCAAACCATACCTCTGCGATTTTTTTGAGAGGCGGGACGGATTGCCTGTCATCGCCGACGCCGCCGCGATCTTTGTGACGGAACTTGTCGAGGAGATCCTGGCGGGAGATCACACCATCTTCCTCGGCCGTGTCCGCGAGATGTCCTACGACCTCAGCAAGAAGCCGCTCCTGTTCTTTCGCGGGAAATTTGGCGGCCTCGCCGATCCACAACCTGCGCCGCCGACACTGGAGAATGCCGGCTACGAATTCATTTGGTAAGGAAGTGATATCTCCATTCAACCAGCATTATCCTGCAACCAAGAAACCTGTCTTCACGGACTAAGCGAGGGAGGTACCAAGATGCGAAACGTGACAAAAGACAACATCACGGAATTGGTGACGAAGGCTCTTTCGAAAGACATTCCGCCGCGCAACCGGCAGATCATGACGAGTCTCATCCGTCACATGCACGACTTCTGCAGAGAGGTGGACCTGACGTTTGAGGAGTGGCTTGCGGCCTGCGAGTTCATGCGCCGGGCCGGCGACATCTCCGACGAAAAACGCAACGAGTTCATTTTGATCTCGGATATTCTTGGCGTCGAAGTGCTGGTGGATATGCTCGACCACCGCGTCACGGAGGGCGAAAGTGAGTCAACCGTGCTTGGACCCTTCTACCGGGAGAACCCCCCGGTGCTGCCCAAGGGCGCGTCGATCATCAAGAAGCATTTCGAGAATTCGCAGACTGTCAGGGTCAGCGGCCGCGTGTTGGACACAGCGGGCAAACCGATCGAAGGCGTCACTATCGACGTTTGGGAGGACGCGCCGAACGGCCTCTACGATCTTCAGGACCCCGAACAGCCCGCCTACAACCTGCGAGGGCGCTTCACGACGGACGCACAAGGCGAATACGCTTTCGTAGCGGTGCGTCCGGAGCCCTATCCCATCCCGTACGACGGTGCTGGCGGAGAACTCCTGAACTACATGGGACACCACCCATGGCGCCCCGGCCATATCCATTTCATGCTTTTCAAGGACGGCTACCAGTCGCTGATCTCACAGATCTATGACGCTGACACGAAGTATCTCGACAGCGACTCCGTCTTCGCGGTCAAGGAAAGTCTGATCGGCAAGCTGAACAAGGCTCCATCCGGAGCTGACACCGATCTCGTCCTGGTCTTCGATTTCAGGCTCAAGAGGGCAGCGGCCAAGACGCTCATCGCCGCGGAGTGAGCCTTGGTCAGGCCCTGCCAAGCGACCATCGCCCGGCAGGGTCAGCAGGCAATTGCAAGGTGAGGAATAATGACGCGTATGCTGGCAGGGATTGCCGAACTCTTGGAGACCCCCCGAAACGTATTGCGGGAGACCATCATTCGAAGCATTTCTGCGACCATCGTGGAAGCTCCGACCCTTCGTCGGCACCGCCTCTCGAACACCGAGGTTACCCATCAAGGTTACGTGCTGGTTCGCGTCCTTCTTGATAACGGCGTCACGGGCATCGGTGAGGCGTCGACGCTGGGCGGCCCGCGCTGGGCCGAAGAGAGCGTGGAATCGATTTCGGCGGCTATCGTCAACTACCTCGCTCCCGTCCTGCGCGGCGGGTCCGCGATGGCTTTTGAAGCCAACGCGATACGCATGGGAAAGGCCGCCACGCGCAATTTCGCGGCAAAGGGGGCAATCGAATCGGCCCTTGTCGATGCCGTCGGCAAGACGCTCGGTCTGCCCGCGAGCGCGCTGCTCGGGGGCGCGGTGCGTCAGCGGGTCGGGGTAATCTGGGCGCTGGCCTCCGGCGACAGCGGCCAGGAACTGGAAGAGGCCAGGGAGAAGCTTCGACGGCGCGAGCATCGGGACTTCAAGATCAAGTTCGGTTTTGACCGGCCGCCCAACGACCTGAAGCGGCTTGAGACGTTGCGGCGCGGCCTTGGCGATGACGTCCGTCTCATCGTCGACATAAATCAGGGCTGGAGCGAGGCCGAGTGCATTCGCTTCATCCCGGCTTTGGAGGAACTGGATGTCGCCCTCGTCGAGCAACCGGTTCCTGCCCTTCAACTGGAAGCCATGGCTCGCGTCGCGGCCCGCACCTCCATCCCGCTCCTCATCGACGAGGCCGCCTTCACCAAGGAGGAAATCGCGCGTAGTGCAGCGATGGGTTGTGGCAGCGTCTATTCACTGAAGCTCGTCAAGAGCGGCGGCCTGTTCGAAATGAAGCGGGCCGCGGGCGTTGCAGCGGCGCATGGGCTCGAACTCTACGGCGGCTGCCTGCTCGAAAGCAGCATTGGCGCGGCGGCGCACCTTGCCGCATTCTCCACGATGCCGAAGCTTGAATGGGGGACCGAGCATTTCGGTCCGCGTATCCTTGTAGATGATCTCGTCACCGAAACCCTCCGCTTCGAGGAGTTCGAGATTTGCATTCCCGAGGGACCCGGCCTCGGCGTCCAACTCGACGAAGACAAGATCCGTTCCTTTGCCCGGAAGGACTGAGGACCATGGCCGCCGATCGAGAATTGCTTCGCCAGAACTTTGGGACGATGGCCAGGTCGGCCTCCGAGCAGGCCGCCCATCTCCGGTGGGCGGCCGTATCGCCCCGCAGCTGGCGGCGCTGCATGCGGATCGCTCTTACGGCTTCCTTGCTATCGAAGCATCGGATTTTCAGCCGGCCCGGCATGATATAGACTGGTTTTACCGTCCGGATGCGTATGGTGGGGAGATGGGGGCAGCTCTTGTATCAGCCGATATCGCGCGCCAGGCGCCGCCAACCCGGGGTTGGAGCCCTCGGTGGATGTTCATGCCGTCCGGCCCTGGCGTCTTTCGAGGAGATCACAGCTTCCACACGCGCGACGACAGCCCGGTGTCGCGCCTGCCGATGATGGACACGCGCAAAGCGCCTGTTGGCGCCCCGATCGCCATCATGGAAGAACTGGGCCATTTCCCAATGAGCGAGAACCCGAAGGCGTTTCAGCCATATTTCGCTGACGCGCTCATGCGAATGCCCGGATAGATGGCAAGCGCACGCGACGATGCGATGGATCTCAGGCGACTGACCTACTTCGTCGCCGTAGCCGAGGAACTGCATTTCGGCCGGGCCGCATCAAGGCTCGGTATCGCCCAACCGCCCCTCAGTCGCCAGATCGCGCAGTTGGAGGCCGATCTCGGGGTCCAGCTCTTCGACCGCAGCCGCAGTCAGATTCGGTTAACCCAGGCCGGAGCCGTCCTCCTTGATCGAGCTCGAGAGATCCTGGATCGGCTTGAACGGACCCAGCGCGAGGTGAAACGGATTGGCGAAGGCGTTTCGGGCCGCCTGCGCATTGCCTTCGTCGGCTCTGCGACTTATGGCGTGCTGCCTAACGTGATCAAAATGTTCCGCTCCGCTTATCCCGATGTCGAACTGGCGCTATCGGCCATGAACAACGCGGAGCTGAAAAGAATGGTCATACAGCGCGAGATCGATATAGCAGTCGCAAGGCCATCGCTCGACGACGAGGAATTGAAGTCGGAACATCTTCACCATGAACCGCTGATACTTGCGCTATCCGATACATCGCCCCTGAATCAACTACAGCCGATCCGCCTCGCCGCGCTGAAGGGCGAGACCTTCATACTCTACCCGCGCAAACCGCGACCGAGCTTCGCTGACCACATCCTCAACATCTGCCGCGATGAAGGATTCATTCCCAAATCGCAGGTCATGGCGCAGGACTACCAAACCGCGATCAGCCTGGTTTCGGTCGGCGTTGGCATATCGGTGGTGCCGGAATCCGTTTCGCAATCGGAACGGCCGGGCGTCACCTATCGCAGTTATGAAGGACACAATCCAGGGACTTCGCTTTCAATCAACTATCGGCGCGACAATCGGATGCCGCACCTCTTCAACTTTCTGAAGGTCGCACAAGCATTCGCGCAAATGCGAGCGCCGGTGAAAGCCTGATCATTGGACCGCGCGGCGGGTCTGTTGCGCGGCAATGCCGTCGCGGCGGTGACGAAGACGGTTCGCGTCTCACCCCTCCTTGAAGCCGTATTCCGGCACGTTGCCGCTGGCGCCGTAGTACTTGTACGGCAGGAACTTGCCCGACATCGTGATCTTGACGCGGTCGCCCTTGGGGTTGGCGATGCGCTCCATCGCCATGTCGAAATCGATCGCCGACATGATGCCGTCGCCGAACTCTTCCTCAATCAGCGCTTTCCATGCCGGACCGTTGACCATCACCATTTCGTAGAAGCGGTAGATCAGGGGATCGGTCGGCGGCATCGCCGTGCCATCGCCCCGCATCGGGACTTCATTGAGCATCGCGGTCTCGGATTTTGAAAGCCCGAACAGTTCGCCGGCATTCGCCGCCTGGGGCTTCGTCAGCTTCATCTGGCCGAGGATGGCACCGACTATCAGGACCTCGGAATAGCCGCCGACTTTTTCGCAAATGTGCTTCCAGCTCCATTCTTTCTCGCGTTTGATGTCGAGCAGCTTTTCAGTGAGGTCGGATCGTTTCATGGCAGTCTCCTGTTGATATCTAACGCGCGATGGTCTGCGCCGGATGGGTTTCAACCGCCCTCGGCGCCGCTACGATGGTCGGCTCGCTCACACCGATCTTCACCACACGTACGTTTCGCGGGTCATGGCCGGGCATGTCGGCCGCGAACGTCTTGCTGCGGCTGACGAGGAAGTCGACGATGTGGTTGCGCACCGCGTAGTAGTAGGGGTGCCGGTGCAGGTCGGTGCGGCCGCGATCCTTCGGCAGCGGGTTTTCCACGATCTCGGCCAGCACGGCGCCCGGCCCGTTGGTCATCAGGAAGATCCTGTCGGCGAGATAGATCGCCTCATCGACGTCATGGGTGATCATGAACGCGGTCTGCCCGGTTTCCAGACAGATGCGGCGCACCTCGTCCTGCAGCGTGCCGCGGGTCAGCGCGTCGAGCGCCGAGAACGGCTCGTCCATCAGCATGATCTTCGGCGTGATCGAGAGCGCGCGGGCAATGCCGACGCGCTGCTTCATGCCGCCGGACAGCTCCGACGGCCGCTTGTGCTCAGAGCCGGTCAGGCCGACGAGATCGATGAAGGTCTGCGCGTGGGCTTTCACCCTGGCGCGGTCCCAGCCGCGCCATTTCGAGGTCACGGCATAGGCGACATTGCCTAGCACGGAGCGCCACGGCAGCAGCGCATGGCTCTGAAAGATCACGGCGCGGTCGAGGCTGGTGCCCTCGATCGCCTGGCCGTCGACGATCACGGTGCCTTCGCTCGGCTCGTCTAGCCCGGCGAGGATGTTCAGCACCGTGGTCTTGCCGCAGCCGGAATGCCCGATCACGCAGCCGAACTCGCCGCGCGCCATCGACAGCCAGAGATCTTCGAACACTGCGATCTCGCCGCCCGATGCACCGGGATAACGTTTCGCGATGGCCTCGATGGAGATGAACTTGTCGGTCATCGCTCACTCCGGGAAGGTGACCATGCGCGTGAACCGCGCGAGGATCTGGTCGAGCAGCATGCCGACGACGCCGATCAGCAGGATGGCGATGATGACGTTGGTGATCGAGAGATTGTTCCACTCGTTCCAGACGAAATAGCCGATGCCGGTACCGCCGACCAGCATTTCGGCGGCGACGATCACGAGCCAGGCGATGCCGATCGAAATCCGCATGCCCGTCAGGATCGTCGGCGCCGCCGCCGGCAGGATCACCGTGAAGGCGCGCCTGACGGTGCCGACTTCCAGCGTGCGGGCGACGTTGATCCATTCCTTGCGAACGGCCGCGACCCCGAATGCGGTGTTCAACAGCATCGGCCACACCGAGCAGATGAAAATGACGAAAATCGCCGAGAGTCCGGAATCCTTGATGGTGTAGAGCGCCAGCGGCATCCAGGCTAGCGGCGAGATCGGCTTTAGAATCTGTATGAACGGATCGAGCGCCTTGTTGATCAGCGGCGACATGCCGATCAGGAAGCCGAGCGGGATCGCGACGATCACGGCCAGAAAATAACCCAAGCCCACCCGCGCAATGGAATAGCCGAGCTGAATTCCGAGGCCCTTGTCGTTCGGTCCGTTGTCGTAGAACGGCCGCTTCACGTGCTCCCACAGTTTGGCGCCGACATCGAGCGGCCCCGGCATCGCCGATTTGCCGTGGGTCGCAGTCAGCCCCATCAGCCTGGCGTATTCCGGGGTCATGGTGGCGACCGCGCCGGTGCCGCGGGTGGCGATATGCCAGATCCCGATGAAGGCGAGGAACAGTGCGATCGAGACGATCGCGGCGCGAAGGCGAAGCGAGGAGGTCATGGAGCAAGATCTCTCAACGGGTCGTTCCGGTCTTCGCCGGGACGACGAGAAGTGTATCTCACGTCACCTTCCTGATCTTGAAGCTCGCGAGATAATCCTCGGGCTTCGCCGCATCGAAGGTCTTGCCCATCACCGCGAACGATTTGTACGAGGTCGCCGGTGGCGTCAGGCCCATCTCCTTCATGACCTTGGCCGTATCGGTCGCGAGGTAAACCTGTTCGGCGACCGACTTGTAATCCACATCGCCCTTGATCTGGCCCCAGCGCTTCATCTGGGTCAGCATCCAGACCGCGAAGGATTGCCAGGGGAACGGATCGAAATCGACGCGCTTGGCGTCGGTCTTGACGCCGCCAAGCCCGTCCGCGTAGGTGCCGGTAAGGACCTGCTCCAGCACGGTGACCGGGGCGTTGATATAGTTCGCCGGCGCGATCGCCTCCGCGATCTGCTTGCGGTTTTCGGCTTTCGAAGCGTAGGCGGTGGCATCCACGATCGCCCGCGTCAGCGCCGCAAAACTGTTGGGAGATGTCGTGATGAACTCCCGGCTTGCCGCAAAGCTGCAGCAGGGATGTCCGTCCCAGATTTCCTTGGACAGGATGTGAAGAAAGCCGACGCCGTCATAGATCGCGCGCTGGCAGATATTGTCCGGTGCGAGGAAGCCATCGATGTTGTCGGCGCGCAGATTGGCGACCATTTCCGGCGGCGGCACCGAACGCAGCTGCACATCGGTGTCGGGATCGATGCCGTGATCGGCGAGATAGTAGCGCAACAGATAGTTATGCATCGAGTAGTCGAACGGAATGGCGAATTTCATGCCCTTCCAATCCTTCGGATCGCGTCTGTCCTTGTGCTTCATCGCAAGCGTGATGCCCTGCCCGTTGATATTCTCGATCGCCGGAACCGTGAACGGTATCGCCTGCGCGCCCAAGCCGAGCGAAATTGCGATCGGCATCGGCGCCAGCATATGGGCGGCGTCGTATTCCTTGTTGATGGTCTTGTCGCGGATCACGGCCCAGCCGGCGGTCTTCACCACCTCGACGTTGAGACCGTATTTCGAATAGAAGCCAAGCGGTGCGGCCATGATGATCGGCGTCGCGCAGGTGATCGGGATGAAGCCGACCTTGAGATCTTTCTTCTCAGGCGAGCGTTGCTCGGCAAAGACCTCGGTCGCCGTCTTGATCGGAAAGAACTGAGAGACGGCAGCAAGCGCGGTGGAAGCTCCGACCGATTTCAAGAAAGCCCGGCGTGCGGCATCCTTCGGAAACATCGCGCGCATGGCGGCGGAAGCCACCACGCCCTCGTAGCGCCGTTCATCCGTCGGCGCCGGCTCGCAGCGCAGCGTCAGCGCCGCCTGATCATGCTCGGCCGCGGAGCCATGCTGGCCGCAGACGCAGCCCGATCGCGACAGTTTGCGATCGGCATCGAACGGATCGTCGAAGGTGGACATGCCTAATTCCTTTGCGTCGTGCAGAAATGGCAGGCGGCAAGTCTGCCGCCTTCAGCGGTTTAACTGCCCGGCCACGCGAGCGCGGCCGGGCGATGAAAAAGCATGCAGGTTCTATGCCGCTTTTTCCGTCAGCTTGAGTTCCGTGGGTAACCCTTCTTCGATCGGCAGCGACGGGTCGCGCGACCACTCGTTCCAGGACCCGAAATACATCCGCACGTCCTTCACCCCGGCATTTTTCAGCGCGAGGAAGGTGTTGGAGGCCCGCGCACCCTTGAAGCAATAGAGGTAGACAGGGGTGTTGGGCGTGATGCCCACGGTGGCGCATTCGGCCAGGATCTCGTCCTTGGACTTGAAGCGCGGCCCCTCCGCCGTCGGCTTCATCATCCGATACCATTCGAGCCAGACCGCGCCAGGGATCCGCCCCTTGCGCGGGCAAAAATCCTTGCCGTAGGGCGAGGAGCTGTCGCCGATCCATTCGTCGACGTCGCGCACATCGAGCAACGCGATGCCGGGCTTGCCGACCGCCGCCAGCATGGTCTTGGCATCGATCAGGATGTCACCGGCTTCCGGAACGATGCTGAACGATGCCGGCGCCGGCTTCGGCACCTCCATGCTGGCCGGCAGACCCTTGGCCGCCCAGGCGTCGAACCCGCCATGCAGCACCTTGACCTTGGGATAGCCGAGCATGGTCAGCAGGAAATAGCCGCGGCAGGACTGGCCGAACCCGGAATTCATCGACTGTTCGTAGATGACGGCAGTTTCCTTGCCCGACAGCCCGGCCTTCCCGAAGGCGTCGGCAAACTTTGTCTTCAGCTCCTGCATGCCTTCCGGCGTCGAGGTGGCGAGGTAGGTGAAGATTTCGTGCACGTTCACCGCGTTGGGGATGTGTCCCGCGCCATAGGCGTCCGGATTGCGCGTGTCGATGATCACGCACGGCTCTTTGGTGGCGAGTTCGGCGAGTTCGCCGGCAGAGATCAGAACGTCCGTCATGTCGGGCCTCTCCTGTTTTCGTCGTTGAAAGTTAAGGTCGAACCGATGTTCTCTAAAAGTCTGTCTGCACACCTCTCGTTGCAGAACTCTCCTGCAACGCTTCTTTGCAAGATTCACGCCTCTGCCAGCATCTTGCGCAGCTGCTTGGTGGCCGGCGTGACGATGGCGACGAAGTAGGCTTCGCGCAGCCGGCGCTGGGCGCGATGGCTCATTAAATAGCCACGCGCGCCGCAGTGAAGCATCGCCGCATGCGCGGCCGCGACGCTTGCCTCGCCCGCTCTCAGGCGAAGCGCCACGACGCGGCGCCAATAGCTGTCGTCCGCGTTGTAGGGATCGCGCGCCAGTTGCATGGTTTCGGTTTCAAGCTCGGTCAGCAGGTCCTGGAAATTGACCGGCTGTTGCGGCAGGTAGCGGTTGACGTGGCCGAGTGGCCCGGCGACTTCGCCCATGATGGCGATGCAATCCCGAATCAGGCCGGTCGCCATGCCCGCCTGCAGCAGGATGAAGCCCGCGCGAATCTTCTTCACGAACGGACCGGCCGGTGCGGCGAGGATCAGATCATCCGAGACGAAGGCGTCGCGGAACTGCACGCCAAAGGTGCCGGTGCCGTCCATCGCGAGGAACGGCTGGCACGGCGTCAGCGTGACGGCGGGATCGGAACAGTCGGCGAGAAACATCACGATCTCGCCGGGCTTGTCCTCGATCTCGAAGATCGTGCCGAAGAAATGATCGGGGCCGAGATTGGACACCCAGGGAAGCGCGCCGCGCACGAGGTAGCCGCCGTCGACTTTACGCCCTTTCAATTTCAGCTTCTCGATTCCGAAGAAGGTCTTCATCGGATTGGAAAGGCCGGTGCCGCCGAGAATTTTCCCAGAGGAGACGCCGTCGGCGAATCGCGCTGTCAGCGCCGGATTGTCGGAATTGGTGACGTACCAGGCCAGCGTGTTCTGGCACCACGCCATGAAGGCGGTGGCGCCGCAGACTTCGCCGAGCGCCGCGATCGACTGAATGGCGCAGCACAGATCGGCCGCGCCATTCGTCGGTCTATGCGTTCCCCAGGCCCCGGCATCGCCGAGACGCCGGATCAGTTCGGCCGGATAGATCGCACCGCTGTCGATGTCGGCCGCGAGCGGCGAGAGATCCTTTCGTGCAATCGCCGCGACCTCTCCGACAATCGAAGCCGGCGGAGGATAGCCGATCTCATCGACCGGCAGACGCGATACAGCCACTGGATTCATCAGACTCTCCGTGCCGGTTTTCTGGGAAACGATTGCACGCCTTGCCGCCTTACGCGCTGACCTCGAGATTGACCGGCCGCGTAAAAGTGTTGGCGACCGGCGACCACTTCTTGACGTGGGTCACCAGCGCGTCGATCTCGGCCTGCGCAATGCCCTCGCAGACCATGTCGACCTTGACCCGCACGTCGGTGAAGCCGACCGGCTTCTCGCTGACGTCGCCGGTGCCCCATACCGCCGTGATGTTGAGGTCGCCCTCGAGCTGCAGCTCGAGCTTGTTGACGACCCAGCCGCGATGCACCGCGTTGGCGTGCAGCCCGACCGCGAGGCAGGAGCCCAACGCGGCCAGTGAGGCTTCCGACGGATTCGGCGCGGTGTCGTCGCCGAGCAGGCCCGGCGGCTCGTCGACGATGTAGGGCGGCAGGTTGCGAATGTAGTTGGCATGGCGAAACTTGCCTTCGGCCACGGTCTTGCACTTCAAGGTCTTGATGACCTTCGGGTTGGCCTTGCTGGTGATGATGAGCTGTTCCAGCCCGTCCTTGTCGATCGGGGCAAGGCAGCCCGTCAGCACTGTCTTTTGAGCGACCGCGGTCATTGGTTTTCTCCCTTGGGGGTAGGATACCGAACGGTCTGTTTTCTGCACGAAGCGTGCCAGCCGCCGGTTCGAGCGAAAACGCGAAGTCCTGAAACCGCTTAGGCCGCGCAGCCCGGAAAACCGATCGGTAGCCCGCTGCTCAACCGAGATGCAATTGCTGCTTCATCGCGGATATTTTGAGCAGGACAAGATGCGGCTTGATGATCCCGTCGCATTTCGATTAACTGCATGCATGCGCAAGCCTGTTTCGAAGAAGCGTTCCGTCTCGCCCGGTCTCGCTGTCGGCGATGACGAGTCGGCGCGCGGCCGGCTGCTCGGCGCCGCGACGCGGCTGTTCTGCAAGAACGGGATCAACGCCACCGGCATCGACGCCATTATCAACGAGGCCGGCACCGCCAAGACCACGCTCTACAGACTCTTCGGATCGAAAACCAATCTGGTGCATGCCGTGCTGGAGACCGAAGGCAAGCAGTGGCGCGAATGGTTCATCGGCTCAATCGAAACCGGCGGCGGCAGTGCGCAGACAAAGCTGGCGCGGATTTTTCCTGCGCTGAAGGACTGGTTCGGCCAGGAGCGTTTTTACGGCTGTCCCTTCATCAACGCCGTCGGCGAACACGACAAGGACCAGAAGCAGCTGCGCGCCATCGCGATGCGTCACAAGAAGGTGCTGCTGGCGCACATCGAAAAGCTCGCCGGCGAGATGGGCGCGGCGGAGCCGGAAGTGCTGGCCCATCAGCTGGCACTATTGATCGACGGCGCCATCGTCGCCGCCATGGTGTCGCGCAATCCCGGCGTCGCCGACACTGCGGCATTGGCGGCGGGATCGCTGTTCGGACCTTCACGGCTGAAGAAGCCGAAACGCGCAGGCGAAGCGCTGGCGCAACTGGTAGCGGTCTGATCAACGGCCGTCATTCCGGGGCGATGCCAACGGGTTCGCGCAAAGCGCGGCCCGATGACAGGCTCCGCATCGAAACCGGAATCTCGGAGGCGTCCGTGCAGCTCTCTCAACGGCGTCGTCCCGGCCTCCGAGCCGGGACCCATAGCCGCCGTCGCGAATTGTTCGCCGGATGTCTGCCTTCGTGCCGCATCGTGAGGACACGGCGTATGGGCCCCGGCTCGGAGGCCGGGGCGACGAGGCTTTGTTGCTCGCGGGGAAATCCCGTTTCCTGAGCAGATTCAACAAATCCACCCGGTCGGGCAAATCACCCAAAAGTCCGTCAAGCCCCTTCGGCAAAAATATTCTGATTTTCAGAAATTGCAAATCAGTCTATATCCATCCGATCCCGTTCCACTCGGAGGGGCGTTGCGCAACGTCACGAACGTAGGGATGGGCTGCGGTGGACGCGACGGCGCGCGTGACGAGCGTGGCCTAAGCGTACGGCGAAGTCGTGTGGTCCTGACAGCCTCTGGGTTGGCGTCAAGTTCGCAGCTCAAGGAGCGCGGGCGACGGTGACAAGCAAATCCTGATCGCCGGGGAGAGCACGTATAAGCCGTAAAGCCACTGCGCAGGGAAGGCCGGAGTGTCTCCGCTGAACCTGTATGCTCGTGTGCGTTCTTGAATGCACGATCTTGCACACGAGACCGCGGGTGCAGCGCGCACCCGGTCTTCCCTGTGCCCTCTGATCGGAGGGTCAAGGAAATTGATAGCAAACCTCGGGCGAATGGCGCCGCGAGATCGCGAAGGCGTGTCTGCAAACACGCGCTGTTTGAAAATTGAATCTGTGTCCCGTAGCCCGGATGGAGCACGTGCGAAATCCGGGCTGACCTCGCGCGCTTTCCCGGATTGCGCCATCGGGCGGCGCTTTCGCGCCGACCCGTTGGCTCCATCCGGGCTATGCTTCCCCCAGCCGTCAACACGCTATCGCTGCTCCACGACGCCGGACTCCAGCAGGTCGAGCTGCGCGGCCAGGTCGCGCTCGACATCGGCCGAAGCCATGTTCACCACCTGGTAACCGCGCGCCTCCAGCCAGGCCTGCCGCGCCGTGCGATCCCTGGCGATGACCTCGGTCTCATCAGGGTTGATCAGCTCGATCGCGAGCCGGTGAACGAAGGACACAAAATCCGGAATGTGCCGGCCGACCGGGGTCTGCCGCTTGAACTGTCCAGCAAAACGGCGGTCGGTGGTGAGCGCCTGCCACAGGATGCGCTCGGCGTCGGTCGGGTTTCGCCGCAACAGCCGCGCCAGCCCGCGCACAGTGCCGCTCTCCGACGGCAACGCGCCCTGCCCGTGCTCGGCGAGCAGCGCGCGGAGCCTGGTCGCCTGATCGCCGTCGAGCACGCCGCCCTTGGCCGGACCTTTTCGTCCGTCGGCGATCGCCATCACCACGCCATGCAGCGTGTGCATGTCCTGCTTGGTTGGGTCCATGCGGCTAAAAATATTGCGCAGATTGACCAGCATGGTCTCGCGCTTCTCCGCCGGACGCAGGAATTCGACCTTGTCGAGTTCGCGCACCAGATTATCGAAGAATGCCTGCATCTGGTGCTGCGAGGCGGGCTCCGAGCGCTCGGGCATCGAGAACGGCAGCGCGCCCGCGGTCGACAGCTTGAACCATTCATAGCCGATCAACAGCACCGCCTGCGCCAGATTGAGCGAGGCGAAACCGGGATTGACCGGAAAGGTGATGATGCGGTTGGCGAGCGCGACCTCCTCGTTCTGCAACCCGTAACGCTCGCGGCCGAACAGGATGCCGACGGTGCCGCCGCCGGCGACCCCGGCCGCGATCTCGCGCGCCGCGGCTTCGGGTGCCACCACCGGCTTGGCCTGGTCGTGGGCGCGGGCGGTGGTGGCGAACAGCAGCGTGCAGTCGGCCACCGCCTGCTCGACGGTGTCGAACAGTTCGACCTCGTCGAGAATATGGTCGGCGCCGGAGGCGGCGCGGCGGGCGTGAACGTTGGGCCAGCCGTCGCGCGGATTGACGATCCGCAGCCGCGTCAGCCCGAAATTGCCCATCGCGCGCGCGGCCATGCCGATGTTCTCGCCGAGCTGCGGCTCGACCAGAATGACCACTGGCCCCGCCAGCGCAACGCCTGATTTGGTCTTGTCGGTGCCCGAACCAGACATCTCACTTCACTTTCTGATTTAACGTCTGAAGGCTCTTCCTGAGGTTCCGAGGAAACCTCATTCAGCGCTTAATCCCCCGACACATCCGATTGCCCGTCTTACAGGATTTCTCAAGCAAAATATCAGGTTAGTCGCTACTTCGAAGGCTCGCCGGAGCCTCGGCGGGGCCCGGCAGAGGCCGCGCCTCAAACATTCGCCGATGGCCCGGCCATCTGCGCAGCCTCGACATCGCAGGCGGCGTTCTGGATCAGAGATCGCCCGAAAGTGCGGTCCGCCTTGGCTTTCGCCAGCGCCCATGCAGTGCTATAGCGCGCAGGCAACCAGCCCACCCCCCGCCCGAAACGCGATTCCAAAAAAGGCCCGATCTGTCATGGCGAAAATCAAGGTGACCAACCCCGTCGTCGAGCTCGATGGCGACGAGATGACCCGGATCATCTGGCAATATATCAAGGACAAGCTGATCAACCCGTTCCTCGATATCGACTTGATGTATTTCGACCTCGGGATGGAATACCGCGACAAGACCAACGACCAGGTCACCATCGACGCCGCCAACGCCATCAAGAAGGTCGGCGTCGGCGTCAAATGCGCCACCATCACCCCCGACGAAGCCCGGGTGAAGGAATTCGGGTTGAAGGAAATGTGGAAGTCGCCGAACGGCACCATCCGCAACATCCTCGGCGGCGTCGTGTTCCGCGAACCTATCATCTGCAAGAACGTGCCGCGGCTGGTGCCCGGCTGGACCAAGCCGATCATCATCGGCCGTCACGCCTTTGGCGATCAGTACCGCGCCACCGACTTCATGTTTCCGGGCAAGGGCACGCTGACGATGAAATTCGTCGGCGAGGACGGCAAGGTGATCGAGCGGGAAGTGTACAAGGCTCCCGGCGCCGGGATCGCGCTCGCGATGTACAATCTCGACGATTCCATCGCCGATTTCGCCCGCGCCTCGTTCAACCAGGGCCTCGCCAAGGGCTATTCGGTGTATCTGTCGACCAAGAACACCATCCTCAAGGTCTATGACGGCCGGTTCAAGGACATCTTCCAGGACATCTACGACAAGGAGTTCAAGTCGCAGTTCGAAGCCAAGAAGATCACCTATGAGCATCGCCTAATCGACGACATGGTCGCCGCCGCGATGAAGTGGTCGGGCGGCTACGTCTGGGCCTGCAAGAACTACGACGGCGACGTACAGTCGGACACGGTGGCGCAGGGCTACGGCTCGCTGGGCCTGATGACCTCGGTGCTGATGACGCCGGACGGCAACACTGTCGAAGCCGAAGCCGCCCACGGCACGGTGACGCGGCACTACCGCGAGCATCAGAAGGGCAAGGAGACCTCGACCAACTCGATCGCCTCGATCTTCGCCTGGACCCGCGGCCTGTCGCATCGCGCCAAGCTCGACAACAACGAGGCCTTGGCGAAATTTGCGCTGACGCTGGAAAAAGTCTGTGTGGACACCGTCGAGGCTGGCTTCATGACCAAGGATCTGGCGCTTCTGGTGGGCGCTGACCAGCGCTGGCTCTCCACCACCGGCTTCCTCGACAAGGTCGCGGAAAACCTGACCAAGGAGATGGCCTGATCGCCATTGCCGGGGAGCAGCCACCCGCCGCTGTTCATGGTGATCGAACGTCGGCAGCGTGATCGAACCCAATTTCGACCGCTGCTTTCAGCTGATGGAAAGCTACAAGACGACGCCGCCTTCCTGATCCGTTTGCGCCGCCCGCGCGATTTCATCCGGGGCGATATCGCCCTTCTGTGCTTGCGCGGTATCGGCGAGCCGAGCCTTGACCACTTCCTGGACATGCGCGGCGAGTTTCGGGGCGCGCGCGATCAGGGCGTGAAAATCCTGCGCGTCCAACGCCAGCAGGTTCGACCTGCGCAGCGCGGTGACGGTGCCGCTGCGCTGGGTTCGCTGCAACAGCGCGATCTCGCCGAAAAAACTGCCGTCGGCGAGCCGCACCCGCTGCGCCGGCAATTCGATCTCGACCTCGCCGGCGGTGATGAAATACATCGATGACGCAGGCTCACCCCGTCGCACCAGGATCTCCCCGGTTTCGATGGTCTGCGTGCGCAACAGCCGCATGATGTCGGCGATCTCGGCGGCGCGCAGATGCGCGAACAGCGGCACCCGCGCCAGCATACCCCAGGTCACGATGAAGTCGTGACGGCCGATTTCATTGGCAAAGGCACGAGAAATGATCGCCACCGGCAGCGCGATCATCATCAGCCCGCCGACGATGGCGAAGCTGGCGACCGTCTTGCCCATCGGGGTGACCGGAACCACGTCGCCATAACCGACGGTACCGAGCGTCACGATCGCCCACCACATCGCGAGAGGAATGGATCCGAACTTGTCGGGCTGAGCCTCATGCTCGATCGCGTACAGCAACGTCGAAAAGGCGAGTACCGCGCCGACCAGGATCACCAGGCATCCGAACAAAGTGCGACGCTCTGCCTGGATCGCCTCCAGCAAGGATCGCATCGCGGTCGAATAGCGGACCAGCTTGAAGAACGGAAGCATGCCGAGCATTACCAGCATCGGACGCTCGTTACCCAGTAATGCGATGCCGGACGGCAGCACCGACAGCAGGTCGATGATGCCGAGGCTGGAGGTCGCGTAGTCCAGCCGGGCGCGCCACGGGCTCATCTCCCGAACCGGCGCATGTCCGGCCACGCTCCAGAACCGCGCCACATATTCGAGGACAAAGATCGCGAGCGACCCGACCTCGATCGCAATAAGCAGGGGGCCGTAGCGCGCGTCGATCTCAGGGACCGATGCCAGCACCATCGTAATCACATTGATGATGATGACAGCGATGATCAGATGCGCGAGCCGCGCGCTCGCCGTGTGCGGGATGTTATCATGTTCGAGGAGATCGTAGACTAGGCGGCGCAGATCGTGACCTCGCATCGCTGTTCCCCGGATTGAACCCGTCAGGCACCGCCCATGGCTTTTTCAATCGCCGAGAGCGCCGCACCTGCCTTGGCGCCATCGGGACCGCCGGCCTGCGCCATGTCGGGCCGCCCGCCGCCGCCCTTGCCGCCGAGCGCCTCGGAAGCGATCTTGACGAGATCGACCGCGCTGAAGCGCGCGGTGAGATCGGGCGTGACGCCGACCACGACGCCGGCCTTGCCGTCCGCGGTGACGCCGACGATGGCGACGACCCCCGAGCCAAGCTGCCTTTTGCCGTCATCGGCGAGGCTCTTGAGGTCCTTCATCTCAATGCCTTCGACCGCGCGCGCCAACAACCTGACGTTGCCGACTTCGCGGATGCCGCTGGCGCCCGCCGCCGATCCGTCGGCCGCCGACGCCGCGCCGCCCATCGCGAGCTTCTTGCGCGCCTCCGACAGGTCGCGCTCCAGCTTCTTGGCTTCGACTATGACTTGGCCGACTCGAACTTGGATCTGAGCAGAAGGAACGTTCACAAGCGCACCGACCCCTCGCAGGGCGTCCCGTTCGGCATTTAGATGTTTCCGCGCATGGTTGCCGGTCAGCGCCTCGATGCGGCGGACGCCTGACGCGACCGCGCTTTCGCCGGTCACGGAAATGAACCCGATATCGCCGGTGCGGCGCACATGGGTGCCGCCGCACAATTCCACCGACCAGCCAAGCGCGTTGCCTGCACCCTCGCCCATGATGACAACTCGAACTTCGTCTCCATATTTCTCGCCAAACAACGCGCGTGCGCCTGCTTCGCGGGCATCGTCCACGGCCATTAGACGTGTCTCGACCTCATTGTTTTCGAGAACGACATTGTTGGCGATGTCCTCAACGCGGCGCAACTCGTCCGCGGTGATCGGCTTTTGATGCACAAAGTCGAAGCGCAATCGATCTGGCGCGACCAGCGAGCCGCGCTGGGCGATGTGATCACCGAGCACCTGGCGTAACGCCTCGTGCAACAGATGCGTCGCGGAGTGATTGCGGCGAATTTCGCTCCGACGGCCTGAATTCACAATAAGCCGTACCGCATCGCCTACTTTCAGGCCGTGCCTCTCTATGTGCACGTGATGGACAAAGAGATCGCCGGCCTTCTTCTGGGTATCGCGAACCTCGCCAATAATCGTCCCGTCCGAGGCACGCATTAACAGCCCAGTATCACCGACCTGACCTCCTGACTCGGCGTAAAACGGGGTCTGGTTGAAGATGACCTGGCCGCCCTGGCCCGCCTTTATTTCGGTGACCTCGGGACCACCCTGCACAATGGCCTGCACGACACCTTCGCTGCTCTCCATATCGTAGCCAAGAAATTCGGTTGCGCCGTGTTTCTCACGGAGAGGAAACCAAATTGCTTCAGCTTGGGAGTCTCCAGAGCCTTTCCACGACTCACGCGCTTTCGCGCGCTGCCGATCCATCGCGTCGGTGAACGAGGCGATGTCGACGGAAATGCCGCGGTTGCGTAACGCGTCCTGGGTGAGGTCGAGCGGAAAACCATAGGTGTCGTACAGGGTGAACGCGGTGTCGCCGTCGAACATGTCGCCCTTCTTGAGCGAGCTGCTTTTCTCGTCGAGGATGATGAGGCCGCGTTCCAGCGTCTTGCGAAACCGGGTTTCTTCCAGCCGCAGCGTTTCCTCGATCAGGTTTTCCGCGCGCACCAGTTCGGGATAGGCCTGGCCCATCTCGCGCACCAGCGCCCAGACCAGCCGGTGCATCAGCGGATCCCTGGCGCCGAGCAACTGCGCATGGCGCATCGCGCGGCGCATGATGCGCCGCAGCACATAGCCGCGGCCCTCGTTCGAGGGCAGCACGCCGTCGGCAATCAGGAACGACGACGCCCGCAGATGATCGGCGATCACGCGCAACGAGGCCTTCTGCTCGCCTTGCGGATCGGCGCCGGTCAGCTCCGAAATGGCGCGGATCAAGGCGACGAACAGGTCGATCTCGTAGTTGTCGTGCTTGCCCTGCAAGACGGCCGCGACTCGCTCGAGGCCCGCGCCGGTATCGATCGACGGCTTCGGCAGCAGATTGCGCACGCCGCCTTCGAGCTGCTCATACTGCATGAACACGAGATTCCAGATCTCGATGAAGCGGTCGCCATCCTGCTCGGGAGAACCCGGCGGCCCGCCCCAGATCTTGTCGCCGTGGTCATAGAAGATTTCCGAACAGGGCCCGCAGGGACCGGTGTCGCCCATCTGCCAGAAATTGTCGGCGCCAGCGATGCGGATGATGCGGGACTCCGGGAGGCCCGCGATCTTCTTCCAGAGATCGAACGCTTCGTCGTCGTCGACATAGACGGTCGCGGTCAGCCTGTCCTTCGGTAGTCCGAATTCCTTGGTGACCAGATTCCAGGCCAGCTCGATGGCGCGATCCTTGAAATAGTCGCCGAACGAGAAATTGCCGAGCATCTCGAAGAAAGTGTGATGCCGCGCGGTGTAGCCGACATTGTCGAGGTCGTTGTGCTTGCCGCCGGCGCGCACGCACTTCTGAGAGGTGGTGGCGCGCTGATACCGGCGCTTCTCGACGCCGGTAAAGACGTTCTTGAACTGCACCATGCCGGCGTTGGTGAACATCAGGGTCGGGTCGTTGCGCGGCACCAGCGGCGACGACGGCACGATCTCGTGACCGTTGGCCGCAAAGTAGTTCAGAAACGCCGATCTGATCTCGTTAACGCCGCTCATGTCCGTCCGATCGCAAAAGCCGGGATTCGCTGCAAACGCGCTACTCACCGGCCCATGGCTTTTAGACAAGGGGGACGGCGCTGTCCAGAAAGTGTGGTTGGGATCAGGGGCTTGCCGCACCAGCACATGGTTCGTTGATAATTGCTGCGGCTGCGTTGACAGCCTTGGCGTGGCCGTGTTTTCCTCCTATCTGTTCAAGACAGTCACGTCGGGAGAGATCGGCTTAAGCGCCGGCGCCGAAGGAGCAACCGCCCCGGAAACTCTCAGGCAAACGGACCGCGTGACTTACTAGCATCTGGAAAGAGACGCCGCCCGGCCTGTCCGGAATGCGTCCGCCGACGGGATAATACTCTCAGGCACAGCGACAGATGGGGCTTCGACGGGTTTGCGGGGAATCGTCCCCGGGAACCGCGAGGGCCCTGTGATGCTTGCGCGCGAAGCCGAAACCGCATTGAGAACCACCCCTTTGCATGCGCTGCATCGCGCCCGCGGCGGCAAAATGGTGCCCTTTGCCGGTTATGACATGCCGGTTCAATTCTCGGCCGGCGTGCTCAAGGAGCACCTGCATACCCGGCATTCCGCCGGTCTATTCGACGTCTCGCATATGGGGCAAGTCGAGCTGCGGGCGAAATCCGGCCGGATCGAGGATGCCGCCCTGGCGCTGGAGCGGCTGGTGCCGCAGGACATCCTCGGCGTTGCACCGGGCCGGCAGCGCTACGCCCAGTTCACCAATGCAGCGGGCGGTATTCTGGACGACCTGATGGTAGCGAATTTTGGCACCCATTTGCTCCTGGTGGTCAACGCCGCCTGCAAGGCCGACGACGAGGCGCATCTGCGCGCTCACCTGTCCGGCGACTGCATCATCGAGCCGCTTCCCGGCCGCGCGCTGATCGCGCTGCAGGGACCGAAGGCCGAATCCGTGCTGGCCCGGCTCTCCCCCCACATAGGGACGATGCGATTCATGGATGTGGGGCCGCGCCGCGTCGACGGCATCGACTGCTTTGTCTCGAGGTCGGGCTACACCGGCGAGGACGGTTTTGAGATTTCGGTTCCGGCCGAACAGGCGGAAGCGCTGGCCAAAGCACTGCTGGCGGATGGCGATGTGCTGCCGATCGGGCTCGGCGCGCGCGACAGCCTGCGGCTTGAGGCTGGCCTTTGCCTCTATGGCCACGACATCGACACGTCAACGACGCCGGTCGAGGGTGCGCTGGAATGGTCGATCCAGAAGAGCCGCCGGCATGCCGGCGCCCGCGCCGGTGGTTTTCCGGGCGCCGACAGGATCCTCCAGCAACTCGATACGGGCGCGCCGCGCCGCCGGGTCGGACTCAAGCCCGAAGGCCGCGCCCCGGTGCGCGAAGGCGCGCCGCTATTCGCGGACGCGACTTCATCCGAGCAGATCGGCAAGGTCACCTCGGGCGGCTTCGGCCCCAGCGTCAATGCCCCGGTCGCGATGGGCTATCTGCCGGTTTCGCTCGCCGCCGTGGGCTCGCTGGTGTTCGCCGAATTGCGCGGAGCGCGATTGCCACTGCGGATCGCCGCCACGCCCTTCGTTCCCAATACTTACAAACGTTGAATTCGCAAACGCTGAACTCGCAAACGCCAGAGGATCGTTCATGACGACGCTGTATACCTCCGACCACGAATGGCTCCGCATCGAGGGCGACGTCGCCACGATTGGAGTCACCGATTACGCCCAGTCGCAGCTCGGCGATGTCGTGTTCGTCGAACTTCCGAAGGTCGGCCGCAGCCTGAAGAAGGCGGAAGCCGCCGCCGTGGTCGAATCGGTCAAAGCGGCCTCCGATGTCTACGCGCCGATTTCGGGCGAAGTGCTCGAGGTCAACGACGCGGTCGCCGCCGAGCCCGCGCTGGTCAACTCCGACGCCGGCGGCAAGGCTTGGTTTTTCAAGTTGAAGATATCCGACAAGAGCGAACTCGGCGGCCTGATGGACGAGGCCGCTTACGCCAAACATACCGCGTGAGATGACGGACGGCCAGCGGTGAAAGAGGCAGACTACCATACCCACAGTGTCATCGTCCGCGAAGGCGGACGATCCAGTACCCCGAGGCAGTGCGGTCCAATCGCCAGCGCCGACGATTACTGGATGCCCCGCCTTCGCGGGGCATGACGACATTATTTTCCAGCGAGGACCATCCGATGAACGCGCCGCTTAACCACACCGACGAGCCCGCCGCCACTTTCGTGCGCCGCCACATCGGCCCCTCGCCCCGCGACGTCAACGCGATGCTTGCGACCGTGGGCGCCAAAAACCTTGACGCGCTGATGGCCGAAACCCTGCCATCCTCGATCCGGCAGAGGGCGCCGCTCGATCTCGGCGCCGCCTTAAGCGAAACCGAAACCCTGACGCATATGCGCGACCTGGCGACGCAGAATCAGGTGTTCACCTCGCTGATCGGCCAAGGCTATTCCGGGACCATCCTGCCGGCGGTGATCCAGCGAAACATCCTGGAGAATCCGGCCTGGTACACGGCCTATACCCCGTATCAGCCGGAAATCAGCCAGGGCCGCCTGGAAGCCTTGTTCAATTTCCAGACCATGATCTGCGACCTCACCGGGCTAGATGTGGCCAATGCCTCGCTGCTCGATGAGGCTACGGCCGCGGCCGAAGCGATGGCGCTCGCCGAGCGGGTCGCGCAAGGCAAGACAAGATCGTTCTTCGTCGATTTCGAGGTGCATCCGCAGACGCTTGCCGTGCTGCGTACCCGTGCCGAGCCGCTCGGCTGGAACCTGATCGTCGGGGATCCCGCTGTCGATCTGGAGAAGGCCGAGGTGTTCGGCGCCCTGCTGCAATATCCTGCGAGTTCGGGCGCGGTGCGCGACCTGCGGCCGGCGATTGCCGGGCTGCGCGCCCGGGGCGCGCTGGCGGTGGTCGCCGCGGACCTTTTGGCGCTGACGCTGCTGGCCTCGCCGGGCGACCTCGGCGCCGATATCGCGATCGGATCGGCGCAGCGTTTTGGCGTGCCGATGGGCTATGGCGGGCCGCATGCCGCCTACATGGCGGTGCGCGACGCGCTCAAGCGCTCCTTGCCCGGGCGCCTTGTCGGGCTGTCGATCGATTCACGGGGGCAGCCGGCCTATCGGCTGGCGCTGCAGACTCGGGAGCAGCATATCCGCCGCGAGAAGGCCACCTCCAACATCTGCACCGCACAGGTGCTGCTGGCGGTAATCGCCTCGATGTACGCGGTCTATCACGGCCCGGAGGGGCTGGCCCACATCGCCCGCACGGTGCATCGGCGCGCGGCGGCGCTGGCGGCGGGACTGCGCCAGCTCGGCTTTGCGCCGCAATCCGCGGCGTTCTTCGACACCGTGACGGTGGACGCCGGAACGAGGCAGAGCGAGATCGTCGCCCGCGCCTTGGCCGAAAAGATCAATCTGCGGATCGGCAAGGGAACCCTGGGGATCGCGCTGGACGAGACCACGGGTCCCAAAGAGGTCGAGGCGGTGTGGCGGGCGTTCGGCGGCAAGTTGGCTTACGCGGAAGTGGCGGCAGGCGCGCGCGAGGCGCTGCCATCCGAACTGAAGCGCGCCAGCGCCTTTCTCAGCCATCCCGTGTTCAATACCCACCGTTCCGAGACCGAGTTGTTGCGCTACATGCGCAAGCTCTCCGACCGCGATCTCGCGCTCGACCGCGCGATGATCCCGCTCGGCTCCTGCACCATGAAGCTCAATGCGACAACGGAGATGATCCCGCTGACATGGCCAGAGTTCGGCGCGCTGCATCCGTTCGCGCCGGCCGACCAGGCCAAGGGCTATCACGCCCTGTTCAGGCGGCTTGAAAAGTGGCTGTGCGAGATAACCGGCTATGACGCGATCTCGCTGCAGCCGAATTCCGGCGCCCAGGGCGAATATGCCGGGCTACTGGCGATCCGCGGCTACCACGCTTCGCGCGGCGAACCGCACCGCCGGGTGTGCCTGATCCCCTCCTCGGCGCACGGCACCAATCCAGCCTCCGCTCATATGGCCGGTATGGAGGTCGTGGTGGTCGCCTGCGATGTCAGGGGCGACGTCGACGTCGACGATCTGCGCGCCAAGGCGGAAAAGCATTCGCAAAACCTCGCCGCCATCATGATCACCTACCCCTCCACCCACGGGGTGTTCGAGGAGCACATCAGCGAGATCTGCGAAATCGTGCATGGCCATGGCGGGCAGGTTTATCTCGACGGCGCCAACCTCAACGCGCAGGTCGGGCTGGCGCGGCCGGGTGACTACGGCGCCGATGTCAGCCATCTCAATTTGCACAAGACCTTCTGCATCCCGCATGGCGGCGGCGGCCCCGGCATGGGCCCGATCGGGGTCCGGGCGCATCTGGCCCCGTTCCTGCCCGGCCATCCCGATGCCCCGGGCGCGCCCCCCCCTGCGGTCGGGCCGGTGTCGGCGGCGCCGTTCGGCTCAGCCTCGATCCTGACCATCTCGTACATCTACATCCTGATGATGGGGGGCGAAGGTCTTACCCGGGCAACCGAGATCGCGATCCTGAACGCCAACTACATCGCGACCCGGCTCGATCCCCACTTCCCGGTGCTGTACCGCAATGCAAAAGGCCGGGTCGCCCATGAATGCATCGTTGATCCCAGGCCGCTCAAAGCCTCCAGCGGCGTCACCGTCGACGATATCGCCAAGCGGCTGATCGACTACGGTTTTCACGCCCCTACCATGAGCTTCCCGGTGCCGGGCACGCTGATGATCGAGCCGACCGAGTCCGAATCCAAGGCCGAGATCGACCGCTTCTGCGACGCTATGATCGCGATCCGGCAGGAGGTCGCCGAGATCGAGAGCGGGCGCTGGAAGGTCGAAGCCTCGCCGCTGCGCCATGCCCCCCACACCGTCCACGACATCGCCGACGACGGCTGGCAGCGGGCCTATTCCCGTGCCGACGGATGCTTCCCGGCCGGCACCTCGCGCACCGACAAGTACTGGTCGCCAGTCGGCCGGGTCGACAATGTCTATGGCGACCGCAACCTGGTGTGCTCGTGCCCGCCGGTCGCGGATTATGCGGAGGCGGCGGAGTGATACCTGCGGCTCATACCCGCGTACGCCAGCCTTCGCTAATGGCTTGAGGTCGACACCCGACGGCGCAGGTATAAAATATCGAAAACAACCCCATGCAATTGGCAAGGGGTCGCGGGCATCCCGTCTTTTCTGGTGTCGCGAAAAGCCGCTCGCCCCTCGAATCAAAGGCCCAGTACTTCATGTCGCACTTCGGATGAGCGGATCAAAACTCTCCGCTTTCGACTGCAAGTACTTTTAAATTTTAAGGATTTCCGAATCATCCGCGCCGACAAATCACCGGGTCTTCACAGCCCTTCCAAAAGCAAACGGGCGCCGGGGACGTCGGCAACCCAACGTCCTCAGCGCCCGCTCATGTCGAACCTTAAGTCAGGCGTCCAAGGCCCGACGAAATCATCCTTGAGCCTGATCTCCGGGCAAATGCTTCGCGGTTACCCGGATGTAAAACCGGATCCAGCTTTGCCGGATCATGCTCAGTCCTCCGCGGGCTCCTCGCCTTCGGCGTCGCGCTCGGGGCTGCCCGCCAGAATCTGTTCGGCGATCAGGCCGGAGTTCTGGCGGATCGAAGCTTCGATCTTCGCGGTCATGTCCGGATTGGCCTTGAGGAAGGCCTTCGAGTTTTCGCGGCCCTGGCCAAGCCGCTGGCTGTCATAGGAGAACCAGGCGCCGGATTTTTCCACGATGCCGGCCTTGACGCCGAGGTCGAGGATCTCGCCCATCTTGGAGACGCCCTCGCCGTACATGATGTCGAACTCGACCTGCTTGAACGGCGGCGCCAGCTTGTTCTTCACCACCTTGACGCGGGTCTGGTTGCCTACCACCTCGTCGCGCTCCTTGATCGCGCCGATGCGGCGGATGTCGAGGCGGACCGAAGCGTAGAATTTCAGCGCGTTGCCGCCGGTGGTGGTTTCCGGGGAACCGTACATCACGCCGATCTTCATCCGGATCTGGTTGATGAAGATCACCATGGTGTTGGATTTGTTGATCGAGGCGGTGAGCTTGCGCAGTGCCTGGCTCATCAAACGAGCCTGGAGTCCGGGCAGCGCGTCGCCCATCTCGCCCTCTAACTCGGCGCGCGGCACCAGGGCCGCGACCGAATCGATCACCAGCACGTCGACCGCGCCTGACCGTACCAGGGTGTCGCAGATTTCCAGCGCCTGCTCGCCGGTGTCGGGCTGCGAGATCAACAGTTCGTCGATGTTGACGCCTAGCTTGCGGGCATAGACCGGGTCGAGCGCGTGTTCGGCATCGATGAAGGCGCAGATGCCGCCCTTCTTCTGGCCTTCGGCGACGGTGTGCAGCGCCAGCGTGGTCTTGCCCGAAGATTCCGGCCCGTAGATTTCCACCACCCTGCCCCGCGGCAGGCCACCGACGCCGAGCGCGATATCCAGCCCGAGCGAGCCCGAGGAAATGGTCTCGATATCCATCGAGCGGTCGTTCTTGCCGAGCTTCATCACCGAGCCCTTGCCGAACTGGCGCTCGATCTGGGAGAGCGCGGCCGACAGGGCCTTGGTCTTGTCCATAGAGGATCCTTCGACGATACGCAGCGCAGTGGTGGGGGCGGCCATTGGTGGTGCTCCTTATGACGGGGATTCGCTAGAGGGACAAACGGGCAGCGGCTAGGAATACCGTACCCTATTTGTTCTAGGTTCGCAATATGTTCTTTCAACCCTGGTAATGGCCGGACCCACCACCGAGACCCTGTGCTGCCGGTGAATTGCCGCCCAAGTGGCCTGATTCTCAAAATGTTAGTGCCCTGGCTCGACTTCAACCGGTTGTTAAGTTGGGTTAACGCACCTCTAAATGTTCTCAGTAGAACTACGTAGATCATCCAGATCGTCTTGAATTCCAGGGACGCCGAGCTGGAAGCCGCATCGCACGTCATCCCAGGGGAGCCGGTTTCAGCACACACCGGCTTCGCTCACCAACCACTTGTTAAGCCGGCGCCGCCGATCTGCGTCGTTCCACGAGCGGCGCCCATGACGCGTTTATCGATTCCTTAGGGTTTCGGCGTATTGAGCATCCATGGACGATAAGCGGACTTCCCCACGCCATCGCGTCTTGAAGGCCGGAACGATCGAGTTCAACGGCGGCGCGATCGACTGCACCGTGCGCAATCTGTCGCGCGCCGGCGCTGCTCTGGACGTCACCAGCCCGGTGGGAATCCCCGAGCATTTCACACTGATTGCAGATCGCGCGCAGCTGCCCTGCCATGTCGTCTGGCGCAAGCAAAAGCGGATCGGCATCGCGTTCGATTGAGGCGGCCTCGCTCTACCCTGTGCTGGATCATCGTCGGCGGCATTTTCCGCAAATTCGAGGAAAAACGGCGGACGGCATTGATCGGGATCAAGGCGAACAATCGCGCCGGCCCCAAATTGGCCGGTCTATGGCCCACCTCATCTTCAAATGTCCACGTACCGGCATGAACGTGCAGCACTGGCTGGCGGATGACCCCGATGACGATTCCCACTCCAGTTACGAAACCGTGGTCTGCCAGGCCTGCAGCCGGCTTCATTTCATTAACCGGTCGAGCCACAAATTATTGGGGACCGAAGAACCAGAATAGCCGAGCCGCCGGCCAGTCCCGGGGCACCCAAGGGGATCGTGCGCGCAGGCCCGGCCGGGCACGCCACAGGAATACCCCCGGACAGGGAATTGAGTCGCTTGCCAGACATAACGGCGCTACAAGCAGGCATTGCCGGCAGCGACCCATCGGGCGTCGGTGACTGAGAGCGCTGAAAAGACTCTCGCCTACTTGCGAGCGAATCAGGTGGCCCATTCACTCTCCCTGGCGAGCAAGCCGAGCATTGCCGCCGGCCCGCTGGGGATCCCAACGGTTTCGGCCTCGGTGCAAGCCTGCTGGAGTTGGCCGAACAATGAGTCACCCGGGCCGCTGCGGTGGAACGCGGGGTGACCCCGGCTCCGATCGGCGGCCCGGACGATCAGCGCGCGAACCTGACGGAGGCTCGCAGCGATAGCCGCTCGATGCCGACGCCAACCAGAGAAAGCCAGATGGCATGCCGAATCGCGATCGACGAACCAACCGGTTGCTCTCGCTGTTGTCGGATGAAGACTACGAGCGATTGCGACCACACCTGTCGCCCGCGGTGCTCGACTACAAAAAGAGCCTCTATGAAGCGTCGCGTCCGATCGAGCAGGTGTATTTCCCCGTCGACGGCGTCGCGTCGCTGGTGATCACGACCTCCGATGGCCATAGCGCGGAGGTCGGAACCATTGGCAGCGAGGGAATGGTCGGATTGCCGGTTTGTCTCGGCGACCGCGTTGCGACGTCTTCGGTTTACGTGCAGGTGCCGGGAACGGCGCTCAGGATGGATGCCCGCATTTTCCGCGGCGAACTCGATCGCAGCCCTGCGCTGAACCTGGTTATGCTGCGCTATGCCCATGCCTTCTTCAACCAGGTCGCGCAATCGGCCGCCTGCGCTCACCTGCACCGGTTGGAACAGCGCTGCTGCCGCTGGCTCTTGATGACGCGCGACCGGATGCCTTCGGGCGATTTTTTGCTGACCCAGGAATTCCTCGGAATGATGCTCGGGGTCCGGCGAACGTCGGTCACCGATGCGATGGGATCGCTGCAGAAGGCCGGGCTGGTCCGCTACCGGCGCGGCCACGTGACCATCCTCGATCACGAGGCACTACGCCAGCGGGCCTGCGAATGCTACGACATTTCGAAACTGGAATTCGACCGGTTGCTCGGCGATACCCCGAAGGCGCCGCGAACCGACAAGGAGCATCGATCGGTCAGCGAAGTCGGATAGGCCGCGGGCAAGAACACGCGGGCCCTATGCCGCGTCCGCCTTCCGACAATCGATTTCAATCCGCGAAGACGTCCGGCACCTGAACGAACTGAAGTCCGGGCCCTGAGCGGAATCGGCGCTATGACGGCTACCGGACCGACAAAGCCCCCGGCTTGTCCCTATACAGGGTCTTCCCGCGGACCGCCCTCTCGGAGCGTCCTTTTCTTAACCCCTGCGGTAAATCGGCCCGACCGACCGGGCAGGATATCGCAGTGCCAGTGCCCGTCTCGAAAGCCGGTCTCTCCTTGGACAACAAGCTGCTCGCCTCGCTGCCGCGTGATGATTACGATCGGCTGCTTCCGCATTTGTCGACGGTCTCCCTGCAGCAGGGAATCGTGCTGACCGACGCGGGCGACGAGGTCGACCAGATCTATTTCCCGCATTATGGCATGCTGTCGCTGCTCGCCGTGCTGCGCGACGGCAAGGCGATCGAGACCGCGACCGTCGGCCGCGAGGGCGTGGTCGGCGCGATGGCGGGGCTCGGCCTCTACAAGTCGCTGGTCAGGGTCGTAGTGCAGATGCCGGTGTCGGTCAGCAAGATTGCCGCCAGCCATTTCAGGACGGTGGCCGCCGGCAGCGATCCCATTCGCAATCTCTGCATTCGTTACAACGAAGTGCTGCTGTCGCAGGCGCGGGTGACCGCCGCCTGCAACGCGCTGCACTCGATTGAGGCGCGTTTCTGCCGCTGGCTGCTGCAAAGCGGGGACCGCGCGGCAAGTGACACCGTCGTCCTGACGCAGGAATTCCTCGCGGAAATGCTGGGGGTGAGGCGCACCTCGGTGACGGAAGTCGCGAGCAAGGTGCAGGCTGCCGGCGCAATCACCTATTCGCGCGGCGTGATCCGGATCCTGGACCGACCCGCGCTGATGCGGATGTCCTGCGAGTGCTACGAGACCTTGCTCGATCAATCGGCCGCGCTGGCCTGATCGCCCGGCAGTTGTTCAACCATTAACTGTATCGCTGTTGGAACTCTATCACGAGTCGCCCGTTGGCTTACTCGGAAGGATCCATCATGGGATTACCAGCGCCCGCATCGCGTAATCGCCGACTTCAGATTCTGGACGACGAAACAAGGGACGGACCGCGCTTCGATCCGGACGCGCATGACGGCATGTCCGCGTCTGAACACACTTGGGTGAGAGACTTCTTGGACCGGCTGGCTGCATCAGTGCGCCGACTCGGCCGCAGCCGCTAGCCTCGCTCAGTTTGCCGTGCTGCCGGTTTTGGTGCGCGGCTTGGCGGGAGCCGTGGTCTTGGGCGCATCGGCGCCGCGCACATTACCCCACGGATCGGAAGATGCCTTGGCGTCTGGAATCTTCTTCAGCGACTCCTTGTAGGCCTTTTCCCTTACCGCGTCGGCTTCCTTCTCCTCCGGCGACTTGGATTGCAACTCCGGGATCAGATTGATGTTGGGAGCCTGCGCGTAAGCCGGCCCTGTCAGCAACGCGACGACAGCCGCTGCGCCAAGAATTCTCATCGAGGAAGCTCCCTGCATGTTGCGGGCAGCATACCACCGTGTCAGGCGTTACGCCAAGCGCGCCCGTTTGGGGCGGGAACGCGATCCAGCGTCGCTGAATCAAACCTGCCTATCGTTTTGTTTTGGCATAATCTTTCCGAAAACCGGTTCCCGCTTTTCAGGATCGGCCTGAGCCCAGGCAATTTCACGCCGCCTCCGGGGACAGTGTTCATTTGGCCCGGAGCCACTTAAGAATGCGGGAAAATCCAAGTGAAGCGAGGGACCAACGTTGACGCAGCACCAGCCGCCCGGAAGGGAATTCGGTATCGAGGAGGCCAGGCGCGTGCTCGGCGATGTATTCGCGCCGTGGGTGCGGGATCTCGAGCTATCGATCGAGGGCATCGACTATCATCCGCCGCCGAATGCTGCCGCCGACTGGCAGCCGGGGGCCATCCTTCGCATGCCCTTCTCCGAGCGGCTGTGCCGCAACGGCGGCATCGTCTGTGGCCAGGCGCTGATGGCATTCGCAGACACCGCCATGGTGATCGCGAATCTGGCGGCCAACCGCGGCTACCGGCCGATGACGACGGTCGATCAGACCACGCATTTCATGCGCGCCGTGACCTCGTCGGACGTGCTGGCGGATGCGCGGGTGGTTCGGATGGGCCGCACCATGAGCTTCGGCCGCGTCACCCTGTCCGGCGCCAGCGACAACAAGCCGGTGGCGATGGTCTCCAGCGCGTTTGCGATGCTGACATAGCGGTTCATGCGACGCGCACGATCCGGGACCGTCGACGGATTACTTGCCGAGAATCTTTTCCGCGGCGTTGACGATGCTGATCGTCGGATTCTTGGCGCAGTATGTACCGAATTTCTTGGCGTTTTCGACGAACACATCGGTGTCGATGATGGCCTCGTCGGAATCGCCCTTGTACCAGCCGTCCATCCAGGTCAGCACCAGCTTGATGGTGTCCTCGCCGCCCTCGATGAACTGCTTGCAGGTCATGGTCGAAAGATCGAGCACAACGGCATGGGCCGGCGCCGACCAAAATGAGAGGCCCGCGGCAACCAATAACGCACCCATCGTTTTCATGATCATCTCCATTGCGACGTGACTTCTTCAACGTGATTGGACAGCAAAACCGATTCCGGAATGCCGCGCCAGCAGCTTTTCCGGCCATTGTCGTAAATGAAACCTGAAGCTGGACTCAAATTTGAACGGTATTCGATTCAATCGCAGGTAATGTCGGTTTGCTAGTCTGGATGCCGGAAGCCAACCGGTATTCGGGTCTGCGAGATGAGCGAGCACACCATCGAGAAGCGAGCAGTGCCCCGATTCAGGGTGCTGAAGGGCGCGACCATCGCATTCGATGGCTGCGGCGTCGCCTGCATCGTGCGCAATCTGTCGTCGAGCGGCGCGGCGATCGACCTCACCAGCCGCGTCAGCCTGCCGCCGTCATTCATGCTGGTGATCGAGAAAGATCAGTTCATCCGCCGCTGCCATCCGGTCTGGAGCAACGGCAAGCGGACCGGCGTCGCATTCGAATAGGGCCCTGCAGAGCCCGGCCCCCCTGCCCGCCCCCTCAGCCCGCGGCGACCGCGCCGCGCTCGATGCGGAAGGTGCGATCGAGCAGGTCGATGACGTGAGTCTCGTTGGATTCCGACATCAGAACCGAGACCCCCTCGCCCTTGAGGTTTGAGAGAACTTCGCCGAGCCGGCGGGCCAGCGCCGGCGCCAAGCCCTCGAACGGCTCGTCCAGCACGAGCAGACGGCGCCCCGCCATCAATGCGCGGGCGAGCGCCACCATTTTCTGCTGGCCACCGGAAAGTTCGAGCGCCCGGCGGCGCCTGAAGTTAGCAACCTCGGGCATCAGCGCGTAGATGCGCTCGAGGCGTTCTCGCGCATCCACCGAGCCGGTGGCCAAAGCCGGCAGCAGAATGTTTTCCTCAACCGCGAATTCCGGCACCAGCCGGCGATCTTCCGGCATGTAACCGAGCCCGAGCGCCGCGCGGCGATGCGCCGGCTCGGCCAGCAGATCGACGCCGTCCAGGGTCATGATGCCCCGCGCCGGCAGCGCGCCCATCAATGCCCGCATCAGCGTCGTCTTGCCGGCGCCATTGCGCCCGATCAGGCCGGAGAACTGCCGTTCGCCGAGCGAGAGTTGCGCATCGCGGATGATCTCGATGGCGCCGATCGAGACATGCAGCGCGGATACCTCAAGCATGGGACGCCCTGCCGGCGCTGAGTTTGCCGTCCTTCGACCGGATCAGCGTTCCCGTGATGAATTCGCGCACGCGCTCGTCGCCGAGCGCCTCGGCGGGTGAGCCGTCCGCGATCACGGTGCCGTCGTAAAACGCCAGCACGCGGTCGGCAAAGCGCTGCACGATCTCCATGTCGTGCTCGACGAACAGGATGGTCGTACCGCGCGCCTTCAACGCACCCATGATGACATCCATCAGGCCAAACTTCTCCTCCAGGCTGATCCCGCTGGTCGGCTCATCGAGCAGCAGGACGCGTGGATTGCCCGCCGTTGCCATCGCGATGTCGAGCAGCTTGCGCACGCCCTGGGGCAGCGTTGACGCCAGGGCGTCGCGGAACTGGGCGATCTGGAACTGGGCAATGGCCGTTTCGGCATCGGCAGATGTCTCGGCGGAAACAAAACGCGACAGCGCCGCGCCGATCACGGAGGTGCCGGAACGGGCGATTGCGGTTGCCGCGCACAGGTTTTCGAACACGCTGAAGGTCGGAAAGACCTGCGCCACCTGAAAGGAGCGCGCTATACCGAGCCGCATGATGGTGCGCGACGGCAGCCCGGTGATGTCCCTGTCCTCGAACCGGATGGTGCCGGCCGACGGCGTCAGATGGCCGGTGATCATGTTGACGAACGTCGTCTTGCCGGCGCCATTGGCGCCAATGATCCCGACGGTTTGCCCCTGCGGGATGTCCACATTGATATCGCGGGCGGCGACGACCTGACCGAAGGTCTTTTCCAGGCCGTTGACGGAAAGCAGCGCGCTCATGCCGCACCCTTTTCGGGAGCGGTCGCGCGTTTGCGGATCATCAGCGAGCCGAGCCCCTCGGGCACGAACAGGATCGTCAACAGCAGCACCGATCCCAGGATCAGTTGCCAGCCCCCGGGCAGCAAGGCGACCGCGATGGTGCGGACAATCTCGAACAACAGGGCGCCGAGAAACGCTGCGGGAACCGATGCGGCGCCCGCCAGGATGGTCACGAACACGAATCCGCCCGACGTGGTCCAATAGGCCATCTGCGGATCGACATGGCTGATCGACAGCGCCGCCAGCGCGCCGCACCAGCCGGGTCACGGAAATGCCGAGATATTCGACACGAATTTCATTGTCGCGGATCGCGCCCGCAAGCTGGCCGGCCACCGAACCGAGATAGGCCGAGACGCCCAGCCAGGCCGAAAACACCATGCCAAGCGCCAGCCAGAACAGCGCGAAGGTATAGCCGGGACCGCGCGGCTTCATACCGAAAAAGCTGGCCTGCGCCACATTGATGCCGTCGGTCGATCCCAGCGTCTCGGATTTCACCAGCACGCCGTAGAGGATCATCGATAGCGCCAGACTGAGCATGGCGAAAAAGATCTCGCGATACTGCGCGAGCAGGAAACCGACGACGAAGGCCACCAGCGCCGCCATGGTTACGGCGAGCGCAATCAGCAAAAACGCGTCCGTCACCCCGAACCAGCGCCCCGACAGCGCGACCGTGTAGGCCCCGGTCGCGAAAAACAGGGCCTGGCCGAAGGGCACCAGGCCGCCGCGCCACAGGATGATCAGGCCGCAGACGACGAGCCCGGTGGACATTGCCAGGGTGACCAGCGAAATCAGCCAGAGCGGCGTGAACGGCGCGGCCGCGCCCAATCCGCCGAGGATCGCCGCGCCCAGGAGAATGCGAAGTCCGGTCATGTCAGATTTTTCTCGGTTGAGCGCGGCTGAACAGGCCTTGCGGGCGGAACACGAGAACCAGCGCCATCACCGCGTAGATCGAGAACAATTCGAGTTGCGGTATCAGATGAACGGCACCGGCGCGGAACAATCCGACGATCAGGGCGCCGACCAGCGCGCCCTCCATCGAGCCCATTCCGCCGATCGCCACCACCGCGAAGGCGAGCACGATGACCTCGACCCCGAGGCCGGGGGTCACCGATATCTTGGGAGCGGTCAACGCGCCGCCGAGCGCACCCAGCACCGCGCCGACCAGAAACGTCACGGTATAGACCCGGGAGACATCGACGCCGAATGCTGCGGCGGTTTCGCGATCGTAGATCACGGCCGTCAACAGCCGTCCAAAGGTCGTCTTCTTGATGGTGTAGGAGGCCGCGATCGCCAGCAAGGCCGCAAACCCGACCAGACCGATGTCGTACACCGACAACGGCAATCCACCGACTGTGAAGCTGCCGGCCTCGGTGTAGGGCTGGTACGCCGACCTGCCGTCGGTACCCCAGATCAGGATCAGCACATCTTCCAGAATCAGAAACAGCGCGTAGGTGATGAGAACGACGACGACTTCGTCCTTGCCGTAGACGCGGCGAAGAAAGACCCGCTCCAGGATGTAGCCCATCAGCAGGCCGATTGCGATCGCGGCCGTGGCAATCGCCAGATAGCCTCCGACCACGGGCCAGCCGCGGTCGAAATACAGACCGATCGCCGTCGCCGCCGCATAGGCGCCGAAGGCATAGAACGCGCCGTGGGCGACATTCAAAATCTTCATGACGCCGAAAATCAGCGTCAGGCCGATGGCGACGACAAACAGCCAGGCGGCATAAACCAATCCATCGGTAACGATGGCGATAACCGTGATCACCGTATGCCGCCCCTTACGTCGTCAAATGCAGCTGATCTGCAGCCGGATGCGCCGGCTGCAGGCAATCGTGCGGCGCCTAGTTGCATTTGGCTCCGGGCATGCCGGCCTCAAGCCAGGCCGTCGAGGTCATGTTGGCCGGCGGGTTTACGCATTCGGCGGGATAGCGGACGATGTCGACGATTTCGGGTTTGCCTTCCGCCTTGTTGAAGCGAAAGCTGCCGTAGGCGATATCGGCGATACCCTGGTGGCCGTTGCCGATCGCCATGCGGATCTTGGCGCTCGGGCCCTCGAACTCGATGCCCTCGAACGCCTTCACCACATCGTCGATTGCGGGCTGCTGGCCACCCTTGGCCGCCGCCGCCTTCTCCCATGCCGCCTTGAGGCCGAGGATCGACTGCGCCATGTGATAGGCCGGATAGGTCGGCGCCGTGGCGAAGCGATCCTCGTAGACCTGGCGGAACCACCTGTTCAAGGGCGTGTCGGGCGCCATCACCCCGTGCGGGCCGCGGGCTCCAATGATCGTACCATCCGGGATCTTGGCGCCGAGCCGGAACATGGCCGTCTCACCCGCCGTATAGACCATGGTGGAGCGCGCCGGCAGACCGCGGGCGCCACTCTGGACGATGAAGCTCTCGAGATCGCCGTCCCAGAAGCTGGAATGCACCACCTTGGAATTGGTGGTCAGCAGCGCCGAGATCTCCGCACCGAACTCGCCCGCGAACAACTTCGGCAACAACTCCTTGTCGACGGTCGCCTTGGGCGCGAGCGCCTTCATGGCGGCAACAAAATCACGCCAGCTGTCCTGTCCCCAGGCGTAGTTCTGGTTGATGCCTGAAAATGAAGCGAGGTCCGGGAACTTCTTCAGCACGTAGCGAGCGGCCGCGACGTTATCCATGGTGGCGTGCGGCGTCGCGCGAAACACATATTTGAGCGGCCTTTCCTCGAAGATTCGCGGCGTCCCGCAATCCCAGAACACGGTCAGTGCCTTCAGCTCCTCCGCAACGGGCGCCACCGCGAGGCAATTGCCCGACGAGATATATCCGACGACCGCATTCATGCCGTCACGTTGAACGAGGTTGCGGAATTCAGTGACCTGATTTGCCGAAGACCCGGCCTCGTCGACGAACTTCGGCACGATGGTCGCACCGGCGAGACCGGCGGTCGCATAGGGCGCAGGCACTTTGCCGGCGTTGAGCATTTCGATCATGATTTCGGCGGAGTTGCGCCCGGGAATACCGAAGGGGCCGGCGGCCGGTCCGGTCAGGAAGGTGACGAGACCCAGTTTGACCGGGGGGACCGCTGGGGCGGTCTGTGCGCCCGCCACGGCCGGCATGGCGGCGAGCAACGCCGCCACCGATACTTTGCGCACCCACCACGCGCTTGCCGTCATACCCTGCATGTGAATCCTCCCCCGAGATGATCTTTTTTTCAGCCGGTATGGCTGTTGCGGAGAAGTCTAAGCGCGATCGCGGGCGATGCCAATATGGCGACGTGGCTGCCCCGCGGCGTATGGTGCAGCGCATTCGGCCACCTGCGGTTGACTAAAGCACCGCCGCACCCGGTCATTGAGCCGGTTGTTCTTTGAGGTGCCGCAACACCCGATCGCGCCAGTGATCCAATAAGGCATGGAGGACGTATAGATAACCAGAAGCCTGACGAGCATGATGATGAGAACGCGGACGAGAGACTTTCCTGGCACCGATCACGAAACCAGCGAACAGCTTGCGCTTGAGGTTGCCCGCGACGAGGAAGCCATCATCAACGCGATAATCGAGCTGCGGCAGACCAATCCGATGAGCCTGGAGGCCATCGGCTTCTTGCTGGGAACCGACCCGAGTCAGATTTCACGATATCTGAAGGGCAATTCGAGCGTCACGATCACCAACTACCTCCGGATAGCCCGCGCGTTGGGATATCGCTGCCAAGTTGTTCTGGAAGCCGCCGATTCAGGAAATGCGGCCTTGTCCGATCTGAAAATCGCTTCCCACAAGGTCTGCAACGCGCGCCGCTCCCCGGCCTCATGACGAGATGATCTGGGCATTGCCAGTGTCCGGCCTGGCCGGCCTACTGGCGGGGCTTCGTCGCCTGCGGAAAATTGTTCGGTTGTCCGGTGATCCAACCTTCGTTCGATCCCGTATCAATCTGCACCGAGATACTCCAGTTGTTCGACTCGTAACTCGGCAGTGAGGCCCCGGTCGACACGCCCCCTCGACCGGGGTGCTTCGCTTGGACTCATAACATCCGTTGGGGTGCGTGAAACAACTGCCAATTGCGAAGGACTGCGCATTGAACATTCAAATCAGTGACTTTCGGCGGGATTCAAGTGACGCGCCTTCGCGTGAGGAGGCGGAAGCCGCGTTCCGAACCATCATTCGCTGGGCCGGCGACGATCCCGATCGTCCCGGGCTGCTTGAAACACCGTCCAGGGCGGCCCGTGCTTTCAGGGAATACTTCGCCGGCTACGAACAGGACCCGCTCGCGATCCTGGACAAGACGTTCGGCGAAACCGGCGGCTACGAGGAAATGGTCGTCCTGCGCGGCATATCGTTCGAAAGCCACTGCGAACATCATCTCGCGCCCATTATCGGCCAGGCGTGGGTCGCCTACGTCCCCAACGGCCGGGTCGTCGGGCTCTCCAAGCTTGCCAGGGTCGTAGACGCCTATGCCAAGAGGCTGCAGATCCAGGAGCGAATGACTTCGGAGATCGCCGCCGCCGTCCAGCAAGTGCTGCAACCCCAGGGCGTCGGCGTGGTGATCAAGGCTACTCACCACTGCCTGTTGAGCCGGGGCGTTCAGAAGGTCGGAGCGGAAATGGTGACGAGCTGCATGCTTGGCTGCTTTCGCGATAACGCGGCCACGCGCCAGGAGTTTCTGGCCATGACCAAGCAATGACACTGCTCGGTACATTGACGCTCGCGCCGGACAGTCGCCATCCGACATCCTGGGCCGGGGCGATCGGCGGTCTGGGCAACAACCTGCTTGTCGGGCTAGTGTTCGAACTCCCGTTGGCCGTCCGGTTCCACCAACTTCGATTCGGCGTGGCGCAGACGCGGAGCAAGCCTGAGGATATGATGGTCGCGCAAGGAATCCGTCCCGGCGACCCGCGGTCGAGAGCAGCGGAATTCGCCGAATGCATCGGCCAGATTGCAAACGACCGGAGCGAGACCGCGTTCGATGTTCTGTTCCGGCATTTCGCCCCACGGATCAAGTCGTACTGTATGAGGTTGGGCGCCGATGCTTCCGGTGCGGAGGAAATCACGCAGGAAGCGATGGTTTCGATCTGGCGAAACGCCGCACAATTCGATCCGTCGAGGGCGTCGGCGTCAACATGGATTTTCACGATAGCAAGAAATCTCAGCATCGACCGGTTTCGCAAGGGCCGTCGGCCCGAATTCGACCCGAATGACCCCGCGCTGGTTCCTGAGGATCAGCAGACCCCGGACCGTCTGGTCGAGAAGACCGAGATGGAAGAGAACGTTCGGAAGATCATGGAATCTCTGTCTTCCAACCAGAGACATGTCCTGATGCTTTCCTTCTATGAGAATCTTTCGCACGGCGAAATTTCCAGGCAGCTCAATCTGCCGGTCGGCACGGTGAAATCCCGAATACGGCTGGCGTTCGCCAAGATTCGCTCCGCCCTCGATGCATCACATGGAGCAGGCCAATGACCATCAGATTTCATATTAGCAATGAAATCCTGCTGAGCTACTCGGCGGGAACCCTGGATGAGGCGTCCAGCCTGCTTGTCGCCACCCATCTTGCGCTCTGCCCGCATTGCCGCGCGCGCAACGATGCGGCTGACTCGCTCGGCGGCTTTTTGCTGGATTCTCTCGAAGCGACGTCGATATCCCCTGCCATGCGGGACACCGTGCTGTCGCGGATCAGGAACGAGATATCGACCGGCGAGGCCAAGTCTCCGCCGCGCGTGTTCGCGAACGCGATCATTCCCGATCCGCTACGAAGTTACCTCGGCGGAGACATCGACGATCTCAGGTGGAACCGGCTCGCACCCCGCGTGCAGCAGATCCTCATCGCTACCGCCGACCAACGCTCCAAGGCCCGACTGCTGCGTTTTCAAAGCAGCTTGACGGTTCCGTCGCATGGACACAACGGGCGCGAACTGACTCTCGTTCTCGCGGGAAGCCTGTGTGATCGCGATACCGTCCTTTATCGGGGCGATGTTGCAGAGACCGACGAAGACACCGAGCATCAGCCCTTTGCCGGTCCCGGCGAAGACTGCATCTGTCTTGCCGTGACCGACGCCCCGCTGCGGTTCAAGAGCATTTTCGCCCGTTTGCTGCAGCCGCTTTTCGGAATCTAGTACTATTGGGGGATCGACATGCTCCGTTATGCAATTGCCTACATCGCGACAGGTGCTGTCTTTCTCGGCGCCGACTACGTCTGGCTCAGTCGCACCATGGGCTTCTACAAGAATTCCATTGGCCATCTGCTGTCGGAAAAGCCGAATCTTGTCGCGGCGACGGCATTCTACCTGATTTATGTGGTCGGAATGGTCGTGTTCGCCGTCATGCCGGCGGCGAGGAACGACTCGTGGGTTTCAGCCGTGCTGCTGGGCGGGCTGCTCGGGCTGGTCGCATACGCGACCTACGACCTTACCAACCTTGCGACGCTCAGCCGCTGGCCTCTGATCGTTACGGTCGTCGACTTGATGTGGGGAACGTTTGTGACGGCGCTGTCGGCACTGGCAGGCTACATCGCGGTCCGGACATTGGCGCCAATCGAGTGAATACGATGCGCATCATGACCGCGGCGGAGTCCGCATCGGGGAAGCTCGAACACCAGCTGGCGCGGATTGCCGCCGTGAAGGATCAGGCGGCGTTTGCCGAAATCTACGCCGCTACCAGGGGCAAGCTGTTTTCGACCGTTCTCATGATCGTCAAGCGGTCGGATCTGGCCGAGGAGATTATCCAGGATACCTATGTCCGCATCTGGTCGAACGCGGGCTCATACCGTGCGTCATCCGGATCGCCGATGACCTGGATGATTGCGATCGCCCGGAATCTTGCGATCGACAATGTCAGAAAGCCGAACCGGGAAGTTTACGCCGGCGAATCGGTGCTGCTCGAGTTCCGCAGTGAACTTCCGTCCGCCGCTGAAGCCATCGAGGCAGCGGAGGACCATCGAACCGCCATGGTGCTGCAGCAGAAGGTGTTTTCCGCCCTGCAGGCGCTCGATCCGGCGCGACGAAATCTCATTATCGCTGCCTATATCAACGGCGAAAGCCGCGAGCAGCTTTCGAACCGAACCGGGGTTCCCGTCAATACCATCAAGACCTGGATCCGACGGGCCTTGCTGGAAGTCGGGGCAATTCTCCGAAACTCGGACGGTGACAAGAACGTTTCCGCCATAGCGCGCCCCGCGTTGAGCCGATGACCGACCTTGGGCTGACGTCACGGGACTTTCCCGACGCATCCGGTTAAGGCATGGATGGCTGCGGCCGCTGGCCGATAGCCGAAGGTTTCCGTCCGAAAGGACCAAGGTGCCCACAACCGAACCCGATCTTCGCGGCCGGTCAGCCAGCCTGCTCCATTCCAAAGCCTGGCAGATCGCGATGATCGGGCTGGGCACCGCCGCGACGCAGCTCGACACCGCCGTCAACATCGCATTTCCCGCCATCACCCGCGGATTTGGTCTCGCGATCGGCGACATCCAGTGGGTGGTGATCTGCTACGTGCTGGCCTACGCCAGTCTACTGCTGGCGCTGGGGCGGATCGGCGACACCATCGGCCATGCCGTCGTCTACCGCACCGGATTGATCTGGAGCGCGGCGACATTTCTGCTTGTCGGCTATGCCCCCAGCTACGGCGCGATGCTGGTTTTTCGCTGCATGCAGGGCGTCGGCGCAGCACTCGTGCTGAGCTGCGGCGCGGCACTGGTGATAAGCCTCTACGGCGAGGAACGGCGCGGCCGGGCGCTCGGTATCTATACCATGATGATGGCGTTCGGCCTCATGCTCGGTCCCCTGCTCGGCGGCGTGCTGGTGGCGATCTGGGATTGGCCCGCGGTGTTCTGGTTCCGCATCCCGATCGCGATCGCAGCACTGCTGCTGTTGCGCGGCCTGCCGGCGTCGCAACCGCGCGCGGCGCGCGATCCCTTCGACATTCCCGGCGGCATCGCCCTGGTGCTTGGCCTGGTGACGATGCTGATGGCGTTCAACCGCATTCGCGAATTCTCAGCCGTCTGGCTCGGACTGGTATCCGCCCTGGCCTTTGCGGGCTTCATCTTCCGACAGTCCCGCGCGGCGCGTCCGATCATCGACTTCGCTGTATTTCGCCTGCCGGGATTTGCGATGCTGAACCTGGTCAGCGTGCTCGCCAATCTCGCGGCGTTTTCGGTCTGGCTGCTGGTCCCCTATTATCTGACCCGCGTGACCGGTTATTCGCTCGGCGAAAGCGGAGCCATTCTGGCTTCGGGGGCGGCCGGTGCGGTGCTGGCGGCGCCGATCGGCGGCCGCCTCATCGGCCAGCGAATTTCCGCCGAGCGGCTGGCGCTGGCAGGCGCCGCGGGAATTGGGGGCGGCCTCGTCCTGCTGAGCGCATGGACCGAACAGACGCCGACCGCGCTCCGCGTCGCGGGTCTGCTCGTCCAGGGCGTCGGCCTCGGGCTGTTCCAGCTCGCCTATACCGACATCGTGACGGCGGCGCTTCCGCTGGGGGATCGCGGCGTCGCCGGCAGCCTCGCGCTGCTGACGCGGACGCTGGGCACCGTCGCCGCGGCGTCGATCGTCTTGATGGTGTTCGAGATCCTGCATGTGCAACATGGCTTCTTCGACGCCTTTCACCAGACCTTTCAGCTTGCGGCATTGCTGGCGTTTGCCAGCGTCGGACTATTGGCTATATCGCCGCGCAAGACGAACCGGACAACTTGATCTATCGCAACGCCGATCAAGCGCCCCTGGCGAATATGGGTTCTCGGTTAGAGGAAACGGCATGATCGTCGGCGTGTTGACTAATTCCATGAGGTGCGCGGGATGAGTTCGCGCGCCGTCAAGCTGGCGGTGGGGCTGATGGCCGCCCTTCTCGTGGCCGGTGGCGGCTATTACTGGCGCTTCCTGCGCGAAATTCCGGTGCGGACGGCGGCCCTTCAGCAGAACGTTGAGGTGCGCGTTTTCGGCATCGGGACGATCGAGGCTCAGGTCGTCTCAAAGGTGGGATTTCAGATTGCCGGAAAGGTGATCGCCCTCGAGGCGGATCAGGGCGAAATCGTGAAAGCCGGCGCCCTTCTGGCAAAGCTCGATGATGATGCGCAGCGCGCCAAGCTCAGAAAGAGCGAAGCAGCCCAGCGACAGGCGGCAGCGAATCTCGCCAAGACCCAGGCCCAGCGCGAGCGCGCCGAAGTCAATTACAGGCAGAAGCAGAGCGTCAATCTGCGGCGGCAGACGCTTGTCGGCCGCGGGAGCGTGTCGCAGGAAGCCGCTGAAGATGCCCAGGCCGCCGAAGAGATCGCTCTCGGCGATGCCAGAATCATCGAAGCCGACACCAGGGTCGCCGCCGTGCTGCAGGACGATGCCGCGTCCCAGCACCAGATCGATGCGGTCGTGCTGGCTCAGCACGAGCTGCGGGCGCCTTTCGACGCGAGAGTGATCGCGCGCGGCAAGGAACTCGGCGGGATCGCGAATGCGGGCGAAGCGGTGTTCACGCTGATCGCGCCCGACTCGATCTGGGTCAGAGCCTATGTGGACGAAGCCTTGGCCGGAGGATTGAATATCGGCCAGCGCGCCTTTGTGCGCCTGCGATCAGAACCGAACCGCTTATTCGAGACGGAAGTGGTCCGGATCGATCAGGAGAACGACCGCCTCACCGAAGAGCGCCGGGTCTATGTGCGGTGCCGGACTTGCAATCCCGAGCATCAGATCCGTTATCTCGGCGAGCAGGCGGAAGTGGAGATCGTCAAGAAGATCATCCCGAGCGGTGTTTTCGTTCCGCTCAAATTCGTGCAAGGCTACGACGGCCGATCCGGCACGATATGGACATTGCAGAACGGCCGGCTCGCGAGGCAGCGGGTGCAGTTGGGCGAGCGTCTGCTCGACGGGAGTATTCAGATCACGTCCGACGTCCAGGGCCAGATCGTGGCCGACGACCGGACCGATCTGCGCGAGGGCCGTGCCGCGCGCCCGCGGGACAGGTCGTAACGTGAACCTCGCGCTCAAAGACATCAGCCACAACCTCGGCCGCTTCCTGCTGACGTGCCTCGGGCTCAGCCTGCTGCTCGGCATCGTGCTGGCCATGGTGGGCATTTATCGCGGCCTGGTCGTGGAATCGCTGGGGCTCGTGCGCGCGGCCGGTGCGCAGGTTTGGGTCGTGGAAGGCGGTACGCGTGGTCCGTTCGCCGAGGCTTCCCGGCTACCGGGTGACACGCGCGAGGCCATTGCCGCGCAATGGGGTGTCGCCTCGGCGGGCGGTGTCTCCTATCAGAATATCGAAGCGCAGCATCGCGGCCAGACCACACGGCTGATGGTCGTCGGGGCACAGATCGCGCGGCCGGGCGAAGCGCCGCCGGTGGTCGAAGGACGACCGATCCTGCGCAGCCGCTATGAGGCGGTCGCGGACCGCGGCGCGGGGCTCGCGCTCGGAGAGCAGATCAGGCTCGGGCGCGATACGTTCACAGTAGTGGGCCTGACCAGCGGTCTCGTGGCTTCGGGCGGCGATCCCGTGATATTTATCACGCTGAGAGACGCCCAAAAGCTGCAATTCGACCTGGCGCCGGCGGCCGCACGGCGAGAATATGTGCGCTCCGCCGGCGCAACCGGAACGACCGACACGGTGAACGCCATTGTGGTCCGGCTGCTGCCCGGCGTGGACGCGAACCGGTTCGCGCAGGACATCGTGCGGTGGAAGCATCTTGCCGCGCTCACCCAGGACGACCAGGAAACCGTTCTCGCACGTTCCGTCATCGATCGCGCGCGCCGTCAGATCGGCTTGTTCACGAGCCTGCTGCTCACGGTGTCTACCGTGATCGTCGGCCTCATCATCTACACCATGACGATCGACAAGAAAAAGGCGATCGCGACCCTCAAGTTGATTGGAGCGCCCGATCGCCGCATCGTCGGGCTGATCGTCCAGCAGGCCATTGCCATGGGAGTCATCAGCTTCGTTGCCGGTGCCGCGCTGATCGGCGCGGGCCACGGCTACTTCCCGCGCCGGGTGGTTCTCGAGCCTGCGGACTCCCTGGCGCTGTTCGGGGTGGTGATGGTCGCCTGCCTGCTTGCGAGCGGGCTCGGCGTTCGCACGGCGCTCAAGATCGATCCCGCTTCGGCACTCGCGGGGTAGTCATGGCCGAGCAACCCGTCGTCGAAGTGAGAGGGATCAGCAAGCATTTTGGCAAAGGCCCGACGCGCGTCGATGCGCTGCGCGGGGTCTCGCTCGATGTGTATCCGGGAACCGTGATCGGCCTGAAAGGCCCCAGCGGATCGGGCAAGAGCACGCTGCTCAACGTGATCGGCTGCATCCTCGAGCCTAGCTCCGGGAGTATGCGGCTCAACGGCGAATTGGTCTATGACGGCAAGTGGCTGCGTGCCGATCTGCGCGGGTTGCGGCTCGAGAAGATCGGATTCATCTTCCAGTCCCACAATCTTCTGCCGTTTCTCAATGCCTGGGAGAACATCGCGGTCACCCGCATCCTGGCCGGGGCAAGTCCGGCCCAGGCCAGGATCCGGGCGGTCGAGCTTCTGACATATCTCGGTATCGAGCGCCGCAAGGACGCCATGCCCGGGGAGCTTTCAGGTGGAGAGGCCCAGCGCGTTGCGATTGCCCGCGCGCTCGCCAACGATCCCCGCATCATCCTGGCCGATGAGCCCACGGCCGCGCTCGATTCGCAGCGTGCCGCTACCGTCATGGACATGCTTCGGAAAGTTGCGGCGGAACACCGAAGCGCCGTCATCGTCGTCACCCATGACGAGAAGATCTTCGATCGATTCGATCATATCTATTCGCTGCGGGACGGCGCGCTTGAACCGCCGGCGGGAGCGGCAGCGGCAACTCCAGTTCTGCAATGACCTCAAGTCATGCCCGCTCCGTGTCATTCGCGTCCTCCTTTCATTGATCCAGATCAACGAAAGAACGGCCGCATCCGGCCAGTCTTGGCATTGTTCCTTGGCTGGAGGGATGCTGCAATGCCCCTTGATGCAATTCTTGTCTCTGTCGGTGTCGTCGTCATGTTTGCGGTCTTCGCGGGCGTATTGTGGTGGGGTGACACCCAGTCGTGATCGCCGCTTCGCGGCGCCTGCGCCGGTGCTTTAGCGGCAATGGCTTGGCGCCGTCGTGCGCGATGGCGCCAACGCCAGACCGCGATTGCCGTCAGCCCGACCGCGAGCGTGAACAGGGTTGCCTTGGCCCAAAAGCGTCCGCCGGGCCGGTCGATGGTGCGCGACCACAGCGAGGGTGTTTCGTCCGGCCGCGCCAGGCGAAACGCCACCAGGCTGTCGCCGATCGTGGTGCCGGATTCGGAATGGCCGCCGGCGCCGATCGCGACATATTGCTCGCCCTTCCAGAGATAAGTCATGGGATTGGCGACGCCGGGGACCGGCAGCCTGCCCTGCCAGAGTTCGGCGCCCGACCTGGCGTCGAAGGCACGCAGATAGGCATCCATCGCGCCGGTGAAGACCAGACCGCCCGCCGTGATCGCGACGCCGCTGACCAGCGGCGTGCCGAAGCTGAATGCGACCCCGAGCGGCGCGCGGTCCTCCACCGTGCCGACCGACGACTGCCAGAGAATCTTGCCTGCCTTCAGATCGACCGCGACCATCATGCCCCATGGGGGCGCGTTGCAGGGCATGCCGAGCGGCGACGCCGCCAGCGCGCGCGTCATCGCAAACGGCGCGCCGCGCTGCGGTCCGAAATCGTGGCCCGGCGGCGCCGTGTATCCTTCCGCATCGGTGCGCGCCATCAACCTGATGATGTGCGCGGCACGACTGGTGTTGGCATAGAGGATCTGGTTGACCGGATCGAACGCCGCACCGCCCCAGTTCACGCCGCCGCCGGTCATGGGAAAGATCAGGCTGCCCTGCATGGAGGGCGGTGTGTAGAGACCCTCGTTGCGCGCGGCGGCAAGTATTTCGCGGCAGATCGCGCGATCCCTGAACGGAACGAGGCCGAACACATCGTCCGGCGAAATCCGTTGCGGCGCCAGCGCCGGCACGTGGGTGGGAAACGGCTGCGTCGGCGATAGCCGCTCGCCCTCCACGCCGCCTTGCGGAACGGGGCGCTCCTCGACCGGCCAGACCGGCTTGCCACTGTCGCGGTCCAGCACGAAGACAAAACCCTGCTTGGTCGGCTGGATCACGACGTCGCGCATGCCCTCTCCGGTGTCGATCCGCGCCAGCGTCGGCTGCGCAGCCAGGTCGTAATCCGAGACGTCGTGATGCACGGTCTGGAACGACCATGCGAGTGCGCCGGACTCGGCGCGCAGCGCCACCACGGAATTAGCGTGCTCATTGTTGCCGGGCCGCTTGCCACCCCAGAAATCCGGACTCGGCGACGACGTCGGCAGGAATACCAGCCCTCGCTCCTCGTCTGCCGACATTGGCGCCCAGACGTTGGCATGGCCCGCGATAACGCCGTCACGAACCAGCGGGTCGAAACTCCAGCGCGGCTGGCCGGTCCTCGCATCGAAGGCGCGGACGGTGCCGGGCGGCGCCTCGACGCGGCGATTGTCGGAAATCGCCGAGCCAACAATGACGACGCCGCGGCTCACCGCAGGCGCTGAGGTGATCTGGAATTCACCCGGCCACTCCAGCGATCCGGTCTCGAGCCTGATCGTGCCGCCGGTGCCGAAATCGGCGCAGGGAACGCCCGATCTCGCATCGAGCGCGATGACGCGGGCGTCGTTGGTGCCCATGAAGATGCGGGAACGGCAGGCCGCGGAAGCCGCAAGCTCGTCGACCCACCAGGCGACGCCACGGCAATTGTAGCGATTGCCGGGGCGGTACTCGGTGCTGACCCCCGGATCGTATCGCCATTTCTGAGCTCCGCTGCCGGGATCGAGCGCGATCACCTCGTTGAACGGTGAGCAGAAGATGATGCTGTCCTCGACCAACAGCGGCGTCGCCTGAAACTTGGTCCGCGCCATCACGGCAGGCGGCCGGGTGTCGAGATCGCCGGTGCGAAACTCCCACGCCCGCACCAGATTGCCGACATTGCCCGGCGTGATCTGGGCGAGCGGCGAAAACCGCATGCCGCCACGATCGGCGCCCCAGTGCTCCCAGGCGGACGCCGGCACCATGCCGAGGAAGACGAGAGCGATCAGAGTAGGAATCTTTGGCACGGCTTCCCGTGGCAACCGGATCGCTCCGCGAGCGATAAAGTCAGCGAGAATCCGTTGCAACGGCTTGCTCAGTATCCGCCCCGGCCCTGGTTGCCGAGGGGGACGCCGACCCGATCACCGCCGCCGTATCCGCCACGACCAAAACCACCGCCAATACCGATGCCGATACCGATCGTCGGTCCGGGCGCCGGCTCGTAGTAGCGCGGCGGCGGGCGGCGAACGATCACGACATCGTCGTCGACGTAACGCCTCGGCGGCGTACGGTCGACGCGCCGCGGCGGATCCGGCTCGGTACGCTTCTTCGGCGGATCGGGCTCGGCGCGCTTCTTCGACGGCGTATCGACCCTCTTCAGCGGCAAGGTCGGCGTGGTGCAGGGGCAGGTCGGGCCGAGCGAGGCGCTGGTCGGCTGGTTCGGACCCCCTGCGGGGGCTGCCGCCGCGCCGGAGATGTTCGGTGCACCGCCGCCCGTAGCGACCGTCGCGACGAAGTTCGGGCGATTCCGCAGCCGCTCTTCCAGTTTGCGCGCGGTCGGCGTGAGGTCGCTGTCGGGATACTGCGCGATGAAGGCGCGATAGCCAGCGGCGGTGTTGAGGATCACCGCGTTGTTCCAGGCCTTCATGCGCCGGTGACGGTCGAGCCAGTCACGCGCCTGCAGGCCCAGCGGCGTTTGCGCGTAAAGGACGGCGAAGGCATCATAGGCCTCGTCGGTGCCGTCGGCGATGATCAATTCATTGGCGGCCTCGACCGACTTGCCTTTCAGATCGCGTTTCCATTCGTCGACCGTCTTCTTGGCGGCAGCAGGTTTCGGACCGGCAATGGCGGGACCGATGAACCTGAAATCGTCGGTCAACGAGGAGCTGTCCCACGGCGTCTGCCGACCCTCGGTCGCCTTGTTGACCGCAACGCGCACTCGCTTGAAAGTATCCTCGATCGAAAGTCCGGGCTGCTTGGCCGCCGCGAGCAGCGCCGCGGTGTAGGGGCTGTTGGCACCGCTGCCGTCTTCGGCTTCGGCGCCCGGCGATGTCGAAAACGACATGAAGGTGCCGGGAGCACCGGTCTTGGCGTCGACAATGGCGAGCCCCCGCGCGGCGGTCTTGTTGATGTCCGGGAACGGGTTGTTGCGGCACGAATCGAGCAGCAGGATCCGGCTCTTGCTCGGCACCGAGGCAAGCGTGTTCAGGATGTCGTTGAGACGCACCGCCTGCAGCGGAATATCGGTTTCGCGCTTCGGATCGACGTCGACCGGCACCAGAAAGTTCTCGCCGTCGATCTGCAAACCGTGGCCGGCATAGAACACCAGCGCGACCGTATCGGGGCCTTTGGCGGCCACCCTGGCCGCGAAGTCGCCGACCTTGGCGCGCAGCTCGTTCTGCGATAGATCGGCGGCGGTCATCACCTCGAAGCCGGACTCGGTCAGCATTTGTGACACCGCCTTGGCGTCGTTGGCCGGATTGGGCAGCGGAACCACGGCGCGGTAGTTCGACTGGCCGATGACGAGCGCAACACGATTTTCGGCAAGCGCTGCGTGCGAGCCCAGCAGAATTCCCGCAGCGAGAAACGTATGGCGAAGAACAAGGCTGATCACGGCGACACCTCCAGGCTATCGAATAGGTCGGCCGTATCGGCGCCGAGGTTCAAGCCACGGCCGCGAATATCTCGGCGTTATGCTCATCCTGTCCGGCTGCACCCGATCCGAACAGAAAATTGCGACCATATGGCACCAATCCGTTCAAGCGGTTCGTCGGAACATGCAGAACTGGAAACGTTGCGCGGATTTCCAGGGCGTCGAATGATCATGCCGCCGCGAGTCCACCAGTTCAAGGCCTTCGCCCAGTTCCTTGGTCAGACTGGCCGCGTCGTACCGGTTGACGGGCAGGCCGCTGCATTTTTCCGGACCATCGAGCGCGAATGTGCCGATGATGACATGGCCGCCGGGTTCGACGGCCTGTTTCATGCACGTGACGTAGGCGGAACGATCCGCTGCATTGATCAGGAAATGGAAGGCTGCCCGGTCGTGCCAGATGTCGAACCTGTGCGCCGGGCGCCATGTGGTGACGTCCGCGACGATCCACTCCACCTGGCTCGCTCGTTCACCCAGTCTCGCCTTGGCGGCTTCGAGCGCGGCTTCGGAAATGTCGAGCACCGTCATACGGTTGAACCCCCGCGCGACCAGGCTGTCAACAAGACGTGATGCGCCGCCACCGATATCGACGATGGTGGATGTCGGAGTCGGTCGTGCCAGGTCGATCAATTCGAGCGATGGCGCGGGATTTTCCTGAAACCAGCTGACTTCATTTTCCTTCTTTGTCGTGTAAACCGTCTCCCAATGGGATTTTCGTGTCGCATCGGTCATGGGCCGGTCCTCGCTGGCAGCGTCAAAGGTTGGAATAGCATATGGTTACGCCTCCCATACTGGACAACAAACGCACCTCCTCGCCATCCGTGTTTGCACCTGCTGCCTTGTTGCGGGAGGCACGGCGGCAGAAGAAGCTCGCAGCAGCCGACGTGCCGGGCGTCTGCATTCTGGACCCGGACGGCGACATTGTCCGAACGCTTCGCGCGGCAGGAAGAACGAAGCGGTTTGAAAGCTGGCCCTGCTATCACACCGAACTGGATTGCTTCTCGCTCGGCGGGCGGGAGATCGGGATCGTGGGCCGCGTGGTGGGATCGTCGTTCGCGGTGCTGGTGGCGGAACAACTGTTTGCAAGCGGCTGTCGTCTGCTGGTGAGCCTTACCTCCGCCGGACAAATCGTGCCGTCGGGAGCGCCGCCCTACTTCGTGATCATCGATCGGGCGCTGCGGGACGAAGGCACCAGCTATCACTATGCGCCGCCCGCCGAATTCGCGGACGCGGATCTAGCGTTGGTGGCGACGGCGTCAAAAGCCATGTCGGCGCATCAGCCACGCTGCGTTGTCGGATCCAGTTGGACAACGGACGCGCCGTTTCGGGAGACCCTGGAAGCCATCGAAGCCGCGCGGGACAACGGAATTCTTGCGGTCGAAATGGAAGCGGCCGCTCTTTACACTTTTGCAAGCGCCGCCGGCGTGCGGATCCTTTGTCTTGCCCATGTCACCAACACCATGGGGCAGTCGGGCGACGACTTTGAAAAGGGCGAAGCCGACGGAACCAACGACGCGCTTGCGGTACTGGACAAGATCGTCGGCGCTTGTTGCGCGGAAACGTCCGAACTCGACGCGAGATAAGGTCTGGCGGCGCGACCTTGACATAGATCAAGAGCGGAAGCCTATCGGAGGCTAACCATGATGTTGACCTGTCCAACAGGGAGCAGGGTCATGATGTATGGTTGGTGGGACGGCTCTCCAGCACACTGGTATGGCATGATTTTCGGGCCGATCATGATGATCGTCTTTGTTGTCCTGACGGTACTGATCATCGCATGGGCGTTGCGCGCATCCGGACTCGGGTGGCAATCTTCGCAACAGGGCAGCACCCCGCTCGACACCCTCAAGCACCGCTTCGCACGCGGCGAAATAGACCGCGCCGAATATGAGGATCGCAGGAAACTGCTATCCGACTCGTGAAGCGCGGCGGCGATGACGCGATGAGCACCCTGTTCATTGTCAACGATCCGCCCTACGGCACGGAGCGCGTCTATAATGCGCTGAGGCTTGCGCATGCTCTCGTCAAGAGAGAGCCTTCGATGCAGGTAACCGTGTTCCTGATGGCGGATGCCGTGCTGGCGGGCAAGGCCAACCAGAAGACGCCCGACGGCTATTACAATGTGGAGCGGATGCTGAAGCGCGTTCTCAGCAGCCATGGAGCGGTGCTGCTGTGCGGCACCTGCATGGACGCACGCGGCATTGCCGACGGCGAATTGATGGAGGGTGCACGTCGCAGCACGATGGACGAACTTGCCGGCGCGACAATCGAAGCCGATAAGGTCCTGGTGTTCTGATCAACGACGGTGCCGATACCTTGGGATCTGATTTGACGCACCAGAGGCATTAAATCCGCCATCGGAGGCGCGCCCCGGAACGCGCGCCCACGGCTTCAGGATGATAAATGCGGGGTTAACGATACCCCTTAAATTGCATCTCCGCTTCAGCGGGTTTTTCCAATCTTTTCCCCTAGCTTCCCCGCCAACGCAATGTCAGGAAGCGGCGCCACGCGCCCGCGTCCATCATCGCGAACGGGGGAATTGGGGACGTGGTCGAGATTGCTGAACCAGCGGTGGCCCGCGGCACTTCGGTGATCGCGGGGAAGCGGTCGCAACCCGCGGCGGCTTCACGCGGTGGCGCCGGCTTTGCGCCGCTCACGGCGGTGCCCGCGAGCCAGTGGCGCGCCCTCGCCGAACGCGCCATCGAGCCGAACGGCTATTTTCTGCCGGACTGGGAATTGGCGGTGAACGCCTCGGCGCGGGGCCGCACCGACGCCTCGGCGCTCGCCGCATGGAGCGATACCTCGCTGGCGTCTGACGGCACGGCGCGCCTGATCGGGCTGTTGCCCGCGATCTCGATGTGGCGCGCCTACAGGATTCCGCTTCCCGCCCTTGTAAGCGCCGATCCCTATGGCACGCTCGGCACGCCGCCGCTCGATCGCGACATGGCCGAGGACGCCGTCACCGGGTTGATGAGCGAGGCGCGGAAAGCCGGCGGCCATGCGCTGATCCTGCGCGATGTTGCGCTCGACGGCGCCGCCATGCGAACTTTCACGGAAGTGCTGCGGCAAGGCGGCATGCGCCCGCGCCTGCTGCGATCCCATCTGCGCGCCTGCCTCGATGCCGCGCGCGATGCCGATGAACTGCTGCGCGACGCGCTGGGACCGAAGAAACTGAAGGAATTGCGCCGTCAGCGCAACCGGCTCGCCGAACACGGCGAAATCCGGTTCGAGGTGGCGCGCACCCCGCGGGAGATCACATCCGCGGTCGAAACATTCCTGGCGCTGGAAGCCTCCGGCTGGAAGGCCCGGCGCGGCACCGCGCTGATGCAACATGAAGGCGACGCCGGCTTTGTCCGCCGCGCCACCGCCGAACTTGCCGAACTCCGCCAATGCGAGGTCGTGACGTTGCGCGCCGGCGACACGCCGGTCGCGGCCGCGATCGTGCTGCGGCATCTGGATCGCGCCTTTTACTTCAAGCTCGGCGTCGACGAGCGTTTTGCCAAACTGTCGCCCGGCGTCCAGTTGACCCTCGACCTCACGCGGCATCTCTGCGCCGACCCTGATATCGCGCTGGTCGACTCCAGCGCGAGCCCCGATCATCCCATGATCAATCCGATCTGGCACGGGCGCCTGGCGATCGGCGACGTGCTGATTCCGCTGCGGCGGCGCGATCCCGTGGTGTCGTTGATCCACGGCGCATTGAAGCTGCGCACCATGATCCGCGAGCCGCTGCGCCGCGCCGTCCACCTTGTCCGCCAACGCCAGGAGAAATCGTCATGAATAGCGTCACCGCAGTAGCCCCGGTGATTACGGCCGGAAATGACGCGCTGAAGCGCGACTTTCCACTCAAGCCGTTCGCGATCCGGCACCGGCTGGCCAGCCATCCGCTGCTGAGCCTGCCGCGCATCGCCGAGCTCGCCGCCAAGCTGCCGCGCGACCTGATCGAATACAATTCCGGCAAGGTCGCGATCAGCCAGGACCCCGATGCGATCCCCTCGGTCGATCTCGACCCGGTCGAGGTCGTCAAACGCATCGAAACCGCCGGCGCGTGGATGGTGCTGAAGCGCGTGGAGAACTCGCCGGAATACCGGCAGCTATTGGAGGACACGCTGCTGTCGGTGGCTCGGGCGCGCGGCTTCAACAGCCTGCTGGACGCCGGCTTCGAGCAGGTCGAAGGCTTCATCTTCGTGTCGTCGCCGAATTCGACCACGCCGTTCCATCTCGACAGCGAGGACAACTTCTTCGTCCATATCCACGGCGAAAAGTTCTTCACGATCTTCGACAATAACGATCGCGCCATCGTGTCCGACGACGAGATCGAGCGCTCGATGACCAAGCACCGCAACCTGAAATACGACGAGAGTTTTGCGCCGCGCGGCACCGAATTTCATCTGTTCGCGGGCGACGGCTGCTATGTGCCGTATCAGTGGCCGCATTGGGTGCGCACCGCCGGCAGCTTTTCGATCTCGATGGCGATCACCTGGAAGACCCGCGAGGTGCGCCGTCTCAACGACCTGCATTTCTTCAATTCGATGCTGCGCGGCGTCGGCCTGCCGCAGCAGCCGCCGGGGCGGCAGCCGGTGCGCGACGCGCTGAAGCTCGTGTTCTATCGCGCGGTCACGACCGCGATCAAACCGCTGCGCGCCTCACTGGCGATGCGGCGCGTGCTGCGCAGGATCGCGCTCGGCAAGCGCGCGAACTATTATTTGAAGGGGGTGTGAGGCGTCGAGCCGATAGGCTTGTGCTGACGAATTGAAATTTCAAACAGCGCTGCGCGCAAACGCAATTTCACGATCTCGCGGCGCTTTTTGCCCGAGGTCTGCCTTTATTTTTCTTGCCCTCCTGATCAGAGGGCGCAGGGAATGCCGGGCGCCGATGCGCCGCGACAAAAAACACGCGCGTAGTGCGCCACGGTCACACCGGAAACACCCGGCATTCCCCGCGCAATGGTTTACGGCTTACTTCGCGCTCTCCCCGGCGATCAGGCTTTCTTGTCACCGTCGCCGACGGAAAGGCTCCCGCCGACTTGACGCCAACCCTGAGGCTGTCAGGACCACACGACTTGGCCGTCCGCCTTGGCATCGCCCGTCTCGCGGGCCAAGGCGTCCACCGCATCCCGCACCGACGTCCGTGACGTTCGCGAAACGCCCCTCTTGGTGGGACGGGACGCGATGGATATAGACTGATTTGCTATTTCGGAAAATCAGAATATTTTTGCGAGAGGGGCTTGACGGGTTTTAGGTGATTTGCCCGCCGGGTAGATTCGTTGAATCGGTTCAAGAAATTGGCCTTTACCCGCACGGCCTGTTTGACGACAATTTCTGCGACGAGGCCCGCGCGATGCGCGGATGCAGCCCGACGGCCAAGTCGCAGAGTGCAGCAACCGTCATTGCGAGAAGAGAGTTCGCCATGTGGTTGGCTGCGATTCCCAACATCCTTACTGCAATGGCGAGTGAGGCGCGGGCAGCATGATGGTCGAATGCATCTCGTCGAGCATCGGCCCGCTCTTGCCGAGGAATTCCTGCCACGCCGGATCCTTCATGGCGCTGGCGCGCGCCTCGGCCCGCGCATTCAAGTCGGGATACGCCCAGATGTGGCAGACTTCGTTGGGCTGACCCGCCTCGGTCTGCCAGAGGCCGACCATTTTGGAGTATTTCTCCCGCGCCGGCAGCGCTGCGGTGAACACGTCGAGCCATTGCCTGGCGACGCCCAAGGTCCTGGTACGATAGTTGCGGAACTCATAGATGTTGCCGGTCGTCGCGGGGGCAACCGGCGCCCGCACCACGTTGAGCAGGCGGATATCCTGACGCACCATCAGCGGGCGTAACAGCGGAATGTACTCGCCGGTCCAGCGCGGGTTCTTGCCGAGTTCGCCGCGCAGTCGCGCGCGCTCGTTGAAATCGGCGTAGCTCCACAGATGCATGACCTGATTGAGCGGCCCGATCTCGGTCGCCCAGTAACCTTCGAGCTTGCCGTAGTCATCGCCGCGGATGTCGCGCGACACCGTACTCGAGGCCCTCACCATGTCGCCGAGGCTGCCGGGCTTCACGGTGTAGGTTCTCAGCTCGTAGATCATGGCGCTTCCCTTGAGGTTTTTTGGGTGGTCATGGTCGCATGAGGCCATGAATGCAGCGGCGTTACAACCGCGATCCGGCCGCTGCGCGCCTCGCTGGCGACGCACCGCGTTCTGCGCAGGATTGCGCCCGGCCGAATTCTAACCGTTCGCGCGCCCTACTCCGCCGCCTCCGCGTTCACTTCCGCCGACACCTGCCTGATCGCGCGCGCCAGCTGCTCGGCCGGCTGCGCGCCTGACACCGCGTATTTCTGCGCGAACACGAACGTCGGCACGCCGGAGATGCCCTTGTCGGAGGCGTCCCTGGCCTGCGCCGAGATCAACTCGACGTCCTCGTCGCTGGCAAGTCGCCGGCGGATATCCCCGGCATCGAGCCCGATGTCGGCCGCCGCCTGCACCAGCACGTTGACGTCGGTGAGATCGCCGCCGTCCCTGAAATACAATTCCATCAGCCGTTGTTTCATCGCGGCGGACTTGCCTTGCGCATCGGCCCAGTGAATCAGGCGGTGGCAATCGGTTGTGTTGGGCTGGCGCTTGACCAGTTCCGGCCGGTAGAGGAGACCCTCTTCATCAGCCGCGGCGACGACGCGGCCGGCGATGCCCTTGTAGGCTTCGACCGAGCCGAATTTCCTGGTGAGATACTCGTCGCGGCTGATGCCCTCGCGCGGCACCCAGGAATTGAGGAAGAACGGCCGCCAGTGGATTTCGACCGGCACCTCCGGCGCCAGCGCCAGCGCGTTCTCGATCCGGCGCTTGCCGATGTAGCACCACGGGCACACCACGTCGGAGACGATGTCGATCTGAAGCGGTTTTGGGGTGCTCATCGGGGCGTCCTTTCGTGAAAGCGGTGCCCGCAAAATAGGCCGAACCGCCGGCGAAACAAGCCCGCAGCCCGCATAGCAGGAACCCCATCAACGGCTGGATTATCGATCCTGCTCGCGATCGGCTCGAACCATGGGGGGTGCGGATCTTCCCGGGCAGGACGTCGCGAATGTAGTCGCGATACTTCCACTCCGGAGGCGGCGGGACCCCGTCCCGGCGCTAGGGCGCGAGATATTGCAGCAGCCTCGGATCATCGCGAACCTGTTGCGCCGATCCCGTGATCGCGACCCTTCCACGGTCGAGCACAAGGGCCCGATCCGCGACGCGAAGCGCGAGATCCAGATGCTGCTCCACGATCACGACGGCGATTTCCCTGGCCAGCAGGATCAGGCGCTCGGTGATTTCCTCGATCACGCCAATCCAGACTCCCTCGGTCGGTTCGTCGAGCAGCAATAGCCGGGGATCAGACAGCAAGGCGCGGGCGATGGCCAGCATTTTTCGTTCGCCGCCGGACAGCGTGCCCGCCACCTGATCCATTCGCTGACCCAGCTTCGGAAATGTTTCCAGCACCCGATCGACCGCCCCGCCGTCGCGGTTTGTCAGCGCGCCGACCGCGAGATTTTCCCGCACCGAAAGCCTGCCGAACACGGAGTGCTCCTGCGGGACGTATCCCATTCCGAGACGAACGCGCTGCTCGGTCGGCAGCGCTCCCACACTACGGGAATCGAGGCTTACGGACCCACCCAGCACCGGCAGTTCGCCGATGATGGCCTTCATCAAGGTGGTCTTGCCTGCGCCGTTGCGGCCAAGAATCGCGACACCGCCGCGCCATGGTACGCTCAGATTGACACCGAACAGCACCTGGCTGCGGCCATAGCCGGCGTCGAGATCGCGGACATCGAGATAGTTGTCGTCAGACACGGCGGAGATAGACCTCCTGTACCCTGGCGCTCGACTGGATGTGCTGGACCGAGCCGCAATCGAGTACGCTGCCCTGATCGAGCACCGTCAGCCGGTCGCAGATGTCGCGGATGAAATCGAGATCATGTTCGACGATCACCAGGGAGCAGCGCTTTTTGATGGGCTGCAGCAGTTCGCCGGTCACCCGCCGCTCCTCGAGACTCATGCCGCCGGTCGGCTCGTCCAGCAGCAGAAGCTTCGGCTCGGGCGCCAGCGCCATAGCGATCTCGAGCCATTGCTGCTGGCCATGGGACAGCACGGAGGCAGATTCCGCCGCGCGATCGACCAGCCGGAATTGTTCGAGCATGGCCATGACGCGGTCGTGCAAAACCCCGCGCGTGCGCGAAAACACCAGGCTGGGGAGCGACGTTTGAGCCTGCAGCGCCAGCAGAATGTTGTCGTACAGGGTCAGCGCCGGCAGCACGCTGGTGATCTGGAACTTGAGACTCATGCCGGCGCGCGCCCGCTCGGCGGGCGGGGCTTGCGTAATGTCGCGGCCGCCAAACGTCACCTTGCCGGCGGTCGGAATCTCCGCGCCCGCCACGCATTTCATCAGCGTGCTCTTGCCGGAACCGTTCGGTCCGATCAGACCGTGGAATTCATTCTCGGCAACGGTGAGATCGGCGCCGTTCAGGGCGGTCAGTTTGCCGAATACCTTGATCAGGCCCCGCGCTTCAAAAAGGGCCATCACTCGCGCTCCCGCGGCGGCCGGCCGAAACGGCCGACACGCTCGCGTTCGCCAAGGATCAGGCTGATCAGTCCGGCCGGACGAAACAGAATGACCAGCAGCAACAATACGCCGAGGATGATCGGCCAGATGTCCTGATAATCGTTCGACAGCCAGAAACTGACCGCTTCAATCGCGACGGTGCCGATCACCGCCCCGATCAGGGTTCCGGAGCCGCCGAACAACACGTAAAGCACGACCTGCGTCGACATCACCACGCCCAGCATGTTGGGCCAGACAAAACCTTCATGAAAGGCGTAAAGGCTGCCGGCAAGGCCTGCGATCGCGCCGGCGAACGAAAAGATGATCGCCTTGAGGCGCTGCACCTGGTAGCCGAAGAACGCGATCCGCTGCTCGTTCTCGCGCAGGCCGGCCAATGCCAGACCGAATTGCGATCGCACCAGGAACCGGCACACGAGGTAAACCAGCAGGAGAATACCCAGCACCAGGTAATAGTAGACTGGCCCCTCGACGATATCGTAGCTGCCAAGGCTCATCGGCGGGATCGAGGGAATGCCGTTTTGGCCTCCCAGATAATACCAGCCCCGCGCCACGCGGTCCGCCGCATAGGACCCCGTGAGCGTGCCGAGCGCGACGAAGATCACGCTGGACGGATGACGTCCGAGCAGGAGAAAGCCGCCGAGCACCAATGCGAATGCCAGGCCGATGAGCAGGCCGGCCGGCAAGACGAGGAGGATCGATGTCACACCGAGATCGCGGGCGATCAGCGCGACCCCATAACCCGCTGTACCGAAGAACACCGCCTGCCCGAAGCTCATGATGCCGGCATATCCCCACACCAGATCGAACGAGAGCGCAAATAGGCACAGGATCAGGACCCGCGTGGCGTAGACCGTCAGATAATCCTTGAGCACGAACGGCAGCAGCACACCGATCGCCAGCACCGCGATTTCCATGATCGGCAGCACTTGCCATCGGCGCGAGCGGCCAACCCGAAGGGGACGCGGCAGGGTCGTCGTTGGTGTCGTTTCTGTCATCAAATGGCCGGCACGTCCGCTCCGGAGTTCGCAGCGGCGACCTGCCGCCGCTGCGTCAGATACGTTCAGCATTCCTTGGGATCGACGAGGCCGGCGCTGCGCGCGACAATCTCGTATTTGCCGCCCTTGGCAACCGCCGTGTACATCTTCATCTTGCAATGCCGCTTGCCGGGAACCATTTCCGCGGGTCCGCCGGGACCTTCGGCGATCTTGGCATGGTCAAACGCAGCTGCGACCGCGTCGCGATCGACCTTGCCCGCCTCCTTGACTGCGGCCTCCCACAGTTTGAGGCCACGGTAGGCGCCGGTCGCCGCGCTGCCCGCGGCGAACAGGAATGTGCCCGGGAACTGCTTGTCATAGGCCGCCTGGAGCTTGGCGCTGACCGGATCTTCCGGCGTCAGCGCCTTGAAGTAGTCGAGGCAGCTCGCAAGTCCCTCGATCTCCGCCGCCTGGTTGATACTGAGCGTATTCTCGTCATAGTAGACGCACGCCAGCCGGCCGCCGTTCTTGAGAAATCCCGCTTCGTAAAGCTGCTTGAAGAACGGCCCTACCCCCGGCGGGATTACGGTGTTGAACACCACGTCCACCTTGTTGGAGATGACCCGATTCACCGTGGCGCTGAAGTCGATCTGGTCGAGCGGGTAATACTCTTCAAAAACGACTTCGCCGCCGTTGGCCTCGATCACCTTGCGCGCATAGACGTTCAGGGTGTGCGGCCAGACATAATTGGCGCTCGGCAGCGCGAAACGCTTGCCGCCGTTCTTGATCAGCCAGGGAATGAATTCGTCGCACTGCTGCGCCGGCGTCGGGCCGGTACAGAACAAATAGGGCGTGCATTCCTTGCCCTCGTAAAGCTGCGGATAGATGTAGAGCGTCTTGCCGCGCGCAACGATGACGTCCTTGATGGCGTTGCGCATCGAACTGGTAATGCCTCCGAGCACGAGATCGACCTTGTCGCGCTGGATCAGCTTGCGAACGTTGCCGACCGCGACCGATTCATTCGAAGCGGTATCCTCGATGAACAGTTCCAGCGGCCGGCCAAGCAATCCGCCGGCATCGTTGATCTCCTTGACCACCATTTTAGCGACATTCGCATTGGCGTTCCCGGCGTAGCCGATCGGGCCGGTCAAATCCGTCGCGATGCCGACCTTGATCGGTGCCGCAGCGGCGTTTGCCCAATCGGGCCTGACAACCCAACTGCCGACGCCCGTGGCAATGGCGGTACTGGCAAAGGCGAAATTGGAAAGAAACCGGCGGCGGCTGAGATTGCTGCGATCGTTGAACATCGGACTAGACCCCTTTTCCTGAAATCAGGCCTTGCGGCCGGAACTTGATAAAGATGATGGCGAGAACGAACACGAGGACGTCGGCGATCACGGGCGGGATGATCCAGGGCAGCGCGGCGGCGAGCGTCCCGATCACGCCCGCGCCCGCCACCGGCCCTGCGAACGAGCCGACCCCGCCGACCATGACGGCGACGAACCCCTGAATCAGGAAACGCAGGCCGAGATCGGCGAACAGCGAGAACACCGGAACGATCAGGGCCCCCGCAAGCCCTGCAAGAGCCGCGCCGAACGCAAAGGTGGCGCCATAGATCGCATTGGTCGAAATGCCCGACGCGCGGGCCAGTGCGGGATTTTCCAGCGACGCCCGGATGCGCAATCCGAAAGCGGTGCGCGCCAGCAACAGGTAGCTGCCGACCATCACCAGCGCCGTGATCAGGATGATGACCAGCCGCCAGGTGGAGAAGTGCATCGCGCCGAGGCGCAGCGAGCCGCCGATCGGTTCCGGCACCGACAGGTACAGCCCGCCGATCAGACCGCGGACGATTTCCCGGATGATGAGCCCGAGCGCGTAGGTGCCGAGCATAGCCACGATCGGCGCCGCGTAAAATCGCCGTACGACCGAGCGCTCCAGTACAAATCCCAGCGCGCCGACGACGAACGGCGCCGCGACCATCCCGAGCCAGACCGGCAGGCCGGCGCTGTGCACGATGTAGGTGACATAGGCGCCGAGCAGGACGAACTCGCCCTGCGCGAAGTTGAAGATGCCCATCATGCTGGCGATGATGCCGAGCCCCAGCACGACCAGAACCACGATCGCGCCGAAACTCAAAATCTCAAACAGGGCGATAAACAGATTATCCATGCGGCATCACCGGCACCCGTGCGGCTGCTTACATCTTCTTCCAGTCTCCTGCCTGCTCGAAGGCGTGCGCCGCGCGATAGATGGTCGGCTCGTCGAAATGCCGGCCGACCAGCATCAGACCGACCGGCAGCCCGTCGACCATGCCGCACGGCACCGACATCGCCGGATGATGTGTGATATCGAACGGCGCGGTGTTGGTGATCATTTCGAATGCGCGCGCGCACACCTCTTCCCGGCTGGCGCCCGGCGCCGGCAACGGCGTCGCCTTCATCGGCGTGGTCGGCATCAAGAGGAGATCGTAGTCCGCCAGTACCTTGTCATAGGTTGCGGTCAGGCGCCGCGAGATGTTGACGGACTTGCCATAGTAGCGCGGACCGAAATTATTGTTGATGTAGACGCCGAGCATCAGGAAAAGTTTTGTCGTTTCCGACAGCGAGTCCGCCTGCCCGCGCCAGCCGCGATGAAAATCCATCAGCGACGTCGAGTAGAGATCCGAACGGCTGAGACCATAGCCGTCGCCGAACATCATGGTCTGGGCAATGCCCTCAGCTCCGATCGGAGTCCAGATCGCCGGTGCTACCATGTGCATCGGGATGGAAACCTCTTCGACGGTCGCGCCGAGGCTCGCGAGCCGCTTCGCCGCTTCCCGCACGCTTTCGTTTACCCCGGCTTCGGCGCCGGCTTGCTCAAAACCTTCCTTTACGATGGCAATCTTCATGCCCTTGACGCCGCCGCCAAGCGCCTTGGTGTATTGCTTCACTTCCGGCGCCTTGATCCGCGGATCATAACCGTCGTCGCCGGCGAGCACCTCCAGCAACAGCGCATTGTCGGCAACGTTCGCGGTCATCGGCCCGGTATGATCTACGAAGATTTCAATGGGCATGATGCCGGTATAAGGCACCAGACCCCAGGTCGGTTTCATGCCGCAGGTGCCGCTGAACGATGACGGCATTCGTATCGAACCGCCCTGATCGCCCCCGATTGCCATGTCCACTTCGCCGAGCGCGACCACGACCGCGCTTCCCGAGGACGATCCGCCCGCGGAATAGCCCATCTTGTGCGGATTATGGACCGGGCCGGTCGAATTGGTGTGGCTGCCGCCGGATATGCAGAAGGATTCGCAATGAACCTTGCCGGCGATCTCGGCTCCGGCATCGAGCATCCGCGTGACGATGGTCGCGTCGAAATCGGGCACAAATCCTTCCAGCGTGGCGGACCCGTTCATCATGGGTACGCCGGCCAGCATGATGTTGTCCTTGAGCGCCACGACCTTGCCCTTCAGCTTGCCGCTGGCGGCGCCCTTGACGGTCGACTTGCGGTACCAGGCATTGCGCGGATTTTCCTCGGGACCAGGACGGTAGCCCGGCGTCCGCGGATACTTCACGATCGGCACTTCGTCGGGCATCGCGGCGACGACGTTATAGGCGTCGACCGAGCCCTGCATCAATCCACGAAAGGAAGCGACGTCCTCATCGGTCAAGGCCAGACCGCAATAGTCGGCAACTTCGCGCAGTTGATCGGGGGTTGGAAGCGATACTGACACGATGGGCTCTCCTGTTTCTGCACTGCTGACAAGAAATGGTTGCCCGACAAGCAGGCATATCTCACCCATATCACTAGAAACAGAAATGTTTTCCTTTTCAAGGATTATTTTGCAATTGGTCCTTTTGCGATCAGTCCCGCGATCGGCGAGCGCCCTCAGAACTGTTTGACCAGCCGGAAGTCGAGACCGTTGGCCTCAGCGAGATAGATCGGCATCGATGCACTGCCGCGGCGAATGCCGATCGTGCCTCGCGCTCCCTGATAATCTACATTCGCGGCAGCCGAGAGCAGCGGCTTCCTCGCCAGCGATCCCGCGCGTGCTGCGACGGTCTCGAGAAACCGCAACCCTTCGTAGTTTGACTGCGCGATCGAGCCGAGCGGTGGCGCGTGTCGGCCGAACGAAGCCTCGTATTGGCTACGGAAGGCATCGTTCGCGCGCGAGGCCATGTCGATGAAATAGCCGGACGCGCAGAACAGGTTTTCGGTGTTGTCGGCACCGATCCCGAGCAGCACGGTCTCGTCCATCGCGCCGGCCAGACGGAGCATCCGGGAGCCGAGCCCCTGCTCGGCAAAGGCACGATTGAAGGCGACGCTGTCAGCGCCGATCAACGTCATCAGAACCACGTCGGGCCTCGCGGCCCGGATCCGGGCGAGCTGGGTGCTGTGATTGTGCTCCCCGATGGGCACGAACTCCTCGCCGACGACACGCCCGCCGGCGTCCTTGATGTACTTCTTGATCGCCCTGTGGGAAAGCCATGGCCAGACATAGTCGCTGCCGATTAGATACCAGTTCGACGCGTGCCTGGTGTTGGCGAGCCATTCGATGGACGGGCGCCATTGCGTCCCCGGCGTCTCGCCGATGGCCATGACGCCGGGCGTTCGCTCGCCGCCCTCATAGACCGGCGTGTAAAGATAGGGAATATGTCCGGCGACGACCTTGCGCAGCGCCACCCTCACCGCGCTGATATGCGAGCCCATGATGAGGTCTGCGTCTTCTGAAGCGACAATGTCGGAGGCCGTCCGCGTCACGTCGTTGATGTCGCCACCGGTGTCATAGAACGCGACTTCAATCTCGCGGCCAAGAATGCCGCCGCAGCGGTTGATCTCGGAGACGCCCAGCAGCGTACTGTTGATCGAGGCCGGGCCCCAGATCCCCGACGGACCCGACAGTCCGACAAAATTGGCAATCCGCAATTTCTTGCTGTCGCGGCGCGCGCGCAGCGGGCCAAACCCGGGCACCGAGGTGCCGGTCGCTATCCCCGGGAATCCCCTCAGCTGCCATTCCGGCGGCATGGACGGGATTTGCGGTACCGAGAGCAAAGCGCTCTCCTTTTCGGCTTCCAGGGTCCGGCGCCGGTCAGACTACCATCGGTAATGTGATCGGCAACAAAAATATCTACTGGAAAATATTGAATATTCAACGATTCCGGTGCATAGAGATCGAGCAAGGCCGCTCAATATTCGTCCAAATCCCGGTTACGAAGTGCAAACCATTGGCTAGATCGCCCAGCAAACCCATCACCGAACACCTCGCATATCTGCTTGCGCAGGCGAACCGGGAGATCAATCGGCAGCTCGACGCGCGGTTCCGCAAGGAAGGCGTGCCGGTCGAGCAATGGCGCATCCTGAAAGTGCTTTCGGACGGCAAGGGCCATTCGATGGGTGAACTCGCCGAAGCGGTCCTGCTCAATCATCCGACCCTGACCAAGATGATCGACCGGATGGTATCGGACTCCCTGGTCTACCGGGTCCAGGATGCGGACGACCGCCGCAAGGTCCTGATGTTCTCCTCCGATCGCGGAAAGGCGCTGACCCAGCGCCTGAACTCGCTGGCGCTCAGCCAGGAAGCCTTTATCGCCGAGAGTTACGGCAACAAGGCAACGGCGGATTTGAAGCGCCTTCTGGAAAGCCTGATCGAGAAAGCGAACTGACGTGCGGGGCTGCTTTCTGCGGAGCTAACCCCGTGAAATGGCGGCCTCGAAAGTCGGCCTGGCTCAGGCGCGGCGGGTGCGCCAGCCGCCCAGGAGATCGCCGACCGGCCGCAGGCCAGCGCCGCGCGCGTGAATCCCACCGCCAATCATGCGAACGGCGCGGCCGGCTGTAAACGCCCTGCAATGCCTACTCCAAGCCGGCCGCCATGCTGCGCAACCGGTCGGCAGTCAGTTCGTCCGCGGGAAAGAACGTCTCCAGCGCGAGTTCCGACAGCGTGATGTCGACCGGCGTGCCGAAGATCATGGTCGTGGAAATGAAGCTCAGCACCTCGCCGTCAAGCCGCAGCTTGAACGGGATCGCGACATTGTCCGATGCCAGCGGCGCCGAGCGCGCCGGGATCGGGTAGGACTTCAGCTCGGAATGGAGTTCCAGCAGTTCGGGATCGGCGGTCGCCTGGCATTGGCGGTGCAGCCGCTCCAGCAGATGGCTGCACCATTCGGCGAGGTTGACGGTGCGCGCCGCCAGCGCCTCGGGGTGGAAGGCGAGACGCAGCACGTTGGTGGGCTGGCCGAGCAGACGTTGTGGAATGCCTTGCAGCAGCGGCATCACCATGCGGTTGGCCGAAACCAGGTTCCAGTGCCGGTCGATCGCCAGCGCCGGATTGGGCTCATGCGCCTTCAGCACCAGTTCGATCGCCGCCCGCGCCGATGTCAGCGCGGGATCGTCGAGCAGGCGCTGCGGAAACGCCGGCGCAAATCCGGCCGCCACCAGCAGCACATTGCGCTCGCGCAAGGGAACCTGCAGCCGTTCCGCCAGCTTCAGCACCATGTCGCGCGACGGCGCCGCGCGACCGGTTTCCACGAAACTCAGATGCCGCGCCGAAATCTCCGCGTCGCCGGCGAGATCAAGCTGGCTGAGACGGCGGCGCTGCCGCCATTCGCGCAGGTGATCGCCGATGTGGACGGGCTGAGTTCGCTCCGTACGCGCGGTGGCAGTGTGTGCGCTCATGGCGGAAAACCTACCATGCGAATATCGCGGCTTCCATTACCTCGGACGTAATCGAATTGCCTCGCAGCCGCTGTCATCGTCGCATTCTCCAGCCCACCTCTCAACCAAGGAGACCCACCATGATCCAGCCGTCCCTCTTTCTTCGCCGCGCCGTCCAGGCCGACGCCATCGTCACCGGCGCGGTGGCCTTGCTGCAGGCATTCGGCGCCGGACTCTTGACGTCGATGCTCAACCTGCCCGAACCGCTGCTGCGCCAGACCGGCTTGTTTCTGATCGCCTATACCGCGCTGGTCGGCTGGCTGGGCACACGGCCATCGATGCCGAAGGCGCTGGTGGCCATCGTGATCGCCGGCAACGCGGCATGGGCGCTTGGCAGCATCGCGCTGATGTTCAGCGGATGGGTCAACCCTAACCTGCTCGGCTATGCCTTCATCGCCCTCCACGCCATCAGCACCGGGGTGTTTGCAGAGCTGCAATATATCGGCCTGCGCAAGAGCAGCGGCGCGGTCGCGGCCTGAGCCGCGGTTCGACCGACTGAAAATCGGCTGCCGCGGGGGCCCGGGCCTGGCGGCGGCCGGTCTGTTTTCCGTCAGCTCAACATGACAGCGGCAATCATCCCCACCAGGACCAGAACGATCCCGACGATCAGCATCGGCAGCAGGCTGCTGCCCGAGAAGGGATTCGCCGGCTCCTGCGCCAGCCTGGTATCGTTGACCACAACGGTTGCGACCGGTACTTGACGTTTCATCTGATCTCTCCTGCTGCTTGAGCTTCCTGGCGCCGGAACCTTTCGCCGTTGCCAAGCAGGACGCCCTGCGATCCGGCGATGCCGAGTTCGAGGCTGGCGGCAATCCGCCGCGCCAGCTCGACGAAATGCGTTGCGGCTGCCGGAGGGCAGACCTCGAGGGCGGTCTCCTCGAACAGCGCCAGCCAGCGGTCGAAATGATCGGCATCGACCGGCAGCGGCATGTGCTTGGCCATCGGCGTGCCGTGATAGCGGCCCGACATCAGCGCGACCGACGACCAGAAGGCGCACATCCGCTCCAGATGCGGCTCCCAATCCCGGATCCGGGCTTCGAATATCGGCGCCAGCACGACGTCGGCGCGGATCCTGGCGTAGAAATCGCGAACCAGACGCTCGATCAGCGGCTCGGTGATACCGGTCCTGGCGACAATCTCGGCGGTGATCTTCTGACGCCGTTCCACAGCTGTCACGACGGGCTCCTTAAATAAGTATTTCAAATACCTATTTAGCGCTGTACGATGTTTTTGCAAGACCTCATTCGCGGGGATCCCATGAACCTGACGTTGTTTACCGATTTTGCGCTGCGCGCCCTGATGCGGCTGGCCGGCGAGCCGGCGCGGTCATTTGCGACCAACGAGATCGCCGCCGAGTTCGGTATCTCCCGCAATCATCTGGCCAAGGTGGTGCGTGATCTCGCCGAGACCGGATTCATCAGCACCCAGCGCGGCGCTGGTGGGGGCTTCACGCTGGCGCGGTCGCCGGAAGCGATCACGCTGGGCCAGGTGGTGCGCGCGCTGGAGGACCGACGCGCGCTGGTGGAATGCTTCCGCGACGATGGCGGCAATTGCCTGCTGATGCCGCGCTGCCGCCTGAGGTCCCGCCTCGCCGCCGCGCGCGAAGCCTTCATGCGCGAACTCGACGGCACCACGCTGGCGGAATGCGCCTATCCCGTCCAAGCGAGCAAAAACCCGGTGCCACATGTCGCGTGAGAGTGAAACGCTGGCCATGAAGCCGGTCGGATTCGAGAAAGGTGCCGTCGAGATCGACGCATCGGTCATTGCCGAAGGACTTGGCATTGCGCTGCCGCTGCTCCGGGAGCAGATGCGCGCGGGCAAGATCACCAGCCAGTCCGAGCGCGGGATCGACGCCGATAAGGGCCGCTATCGCCTGACCTTCTTCTCCGAACACCGGCGCTTTCGCGTTGTGGTCGACGAAAGCGGCGCGATCCTGCAACGCTCGACGCTCAACTTCGGCGATTCACCGCTTCCGAAATCGCTGCGCAAGCCCGGCGGCTAGATCCCCAACGCCGTTGGCGACGATGCCGCCCTAGACGCGGTTTTCCCCGCGCGGCATGCCGCGCGCTTTCACGGAAATTCCGGATCTCGCGATTTTGCCCGCAGCAGATTTTCCGCCGTGGCCGTTCAGGAGCCTGCCGTTGGCATGCGCCGGATTGCCGTTCAATTGCTTCTTGTCAGCCTTCGCCGCCTGCTTCTCGGCCTGCTTCAAAAGCTTACGCTCGGCTTTCGCCTTCAGCCGCGCTTTCTCTGCCCTCGCCTCGGCGCGCTGCTTCTTGCGCTTCTTCTCGCAGGCCGCGCATTTGCAGCCGATCGGTTTCAGGTAGGCCTTGAAGTAGTCGGTGCCGTAATCGTAGTTAATCTCTTCGCCAGGCTCGATGTTCTTGATGGCGCGGATCACCACCTTGCGCTTGCGTGGACGAACGTCGGATTCCGCGTTCGGCTTGCAGGCGTGGTTGATGTAGCGCGCGATGTTCTTTCGTACCGAACCGTCGATGGTCCAGCGGTTGTTGAGTTCGAACAGGTACTTGTTCTCGATCGCGTCGTCCTTCTTCTTGCGGGAATCCAGCAGCGGACCAAAATAGCGGACGATCTTGGCGCCCTTCTTGATCGGCTTGGTGGCAAAGAGGCCGAGTCCGGTGCGGGAACGGCCGACGCGGTAGGGTTTATTCGAGCGAATGGCAGACATGATCGACTTGAACTGACACGCTATGAAGGGAACGGCGAGGCCGTCGTTCTAAAACGATTCCGGGCCAATGTCAGGCCTTTCGCGCGTTTCGCTTGAACCTTCCCCAGATTGCATGCGTCGACCGGCATGGGCAGGCCGCGGAAACAGCGCGTGGATGACGCGTGTTCTCCACCTGCCCCGGCGTCCGGCGCCGATTGTCATGCCGGGAACCGTGTTCGCGGCGCTGTTCGGCTCCTTCAGGGCGGCCGCACTGTCGAATTGGGGAAAATCCCGCTCACGGCCGCGGCGGCCGGCCGACGGTCAAGCGCAGCATCGCATCCAGCAGCATCGCGGCGTCGGTTCCCTTCGGCAGCCGCCGCAGGATGTCGGCCAGCCGGCCGTCCAGCAGCAGCGTGGTGAAGCCATGGACCAGCGACCAGGCGCGCGCGATAGCAGCCGCCTGTTCCAGCGACAGCGCCTGTTCGGAAATCTGCTCCTGGCGGCTGACGCCGACCGCGCCGGCCAATCCGGCGAACGAGGCACTGGCGGCCTCATGCAGCGACGGCCGCGTCATATCGAGCCGCTCGGTGCGAAACATCAGCCCGTACATGCCGGGATGCGCCTGCGCATAGGCAACATAGGCCTTGGCCCGCGCCATCGCCCTCAACAACGGCGGAGCATCAATGGCGCCGGCCGCGGACATGGCGGCATTGAATTGCCGGAAGCCGATCGCGGCGAGTTCGCTGACGAGGCCGGTGAGGTCGCCGAAATGATGCGTCGGTGCGGCATGCGATACGCCGGCCTCGCGCGCCACCGCGCGCAGCGTCAAGCCGCCAAGGCCGTCCCGTTCGAGCACCGTCTCCGCCGCCTTGAGCAGGGCGTCGTGCAGGTCGCCGTGATGATACGGAGTCTCTTCGCTGACCTTGGCGTTACGGGGTGCACCGGGCTTGCGGCCGGTCGGTGTCGGCGCGGCGGCCTTTGGAGCAGGCCGGACCGGGGGCCGGCCGATGCTGGGGATTCTTGCCATTGAGGTTATATAGGCCTCGATATTGACATTGTAAAGATTTTGCTTGACGAACCCGGAACTCTGATCTACCTATATCTTGACGTTGTAAAGATAAGATCAGGGAGCGATCGATGCTTGACCAGGTGGAGACCAGGGCGGCCCGGACCAATCTCGCGCCGATACCCATGGAATGCGACGCGCCGCATCTGAAGGTGGTGGGCCAATTGCCGCGCGAACTCAACGGCACGCTCTATCGCAACGGCCCCAACCCGCAGTTCGAGACGCCGGGCGCGCACTGGTTCCTCGGCGACGGCATGCTGCACGCCTTCCATCTCGAAAACGGCCGCGCCAGCTACCGCAACCGCTGGGTCCGCACCCCGAAATGGCAGGCCGAGCACGACGCCGGCCGTGCCCTGTTCAGCGGCTTCGGCGGCCGCAAACTGCCCGATGCGCCGGCGACCTCATGCACCGACAGCGGCGTCGCCAATACCAACATCATCTTTCATGGCGGAAAGCTGCTGGCGCTGGAGGAAGGCCATCTGCCGACCGAGATCGAACCCGGCACGCTGAAGCGAACAGGCTATTGCGACTATGCCGGCGGCATCCGCGGCCCCTTCACCGCGCATCCCAAGATCGACCCGGTCACGGGCGAGATGGTTTTCTTCGGCTACAATGCCGCGGGGCCGCTGACCCCTGCTCTCTCGTTCGGGTCGGTCAATGCCTCCGGCGTGGTGACGCGTTTCGACCGCTTCGAGGCGCCATATGCCAGCATGGTGCACGACTTCATCGTCACCGAAAACCATCTGCTGTTTCCAGTCCTTCCCATCACCGGCAGCATGGATCGCGCGATGCGCGGCCAGCCGCCTTACGCCTGGGAGCCGGAAAAGGGCGCCTATGTCGGCGTCATGAAGCGCAACGGTTCGCCTGAGGACCTCGTCTGGTTTCGCGCCGACAGCTGCTACGTGTTCCACGTGATGAATGCCTGGGAGGAAGGCGAGCGCCTCATCGCCGACGTCATGCAGTTCGAGGAAGCGCCACTGTTCACCCATCCCGACGGCTCGCGGACCGATCCTGCGAAATCCCGGGCGCGGCTGTGCCGCTGGACCTTCGATCTCGCCGGGAATACCGACCGCTTCACCCAAGTATATCTCGACGACATCACCGGCGAATTCCCGCGCATCGACGACCGCCGCGCCGGCATCAAGAGCGCCCATGGCTGGTACGCCTGCGCCAACCCCGATCTGCCGATGTTCGGCGCGCTGTCCGGCATCGTGCATGTCGACGGCAAGGGATCGCGGCTCGGCAGCTATCTGCTGCCGGCCGGCGACACCATTTCCGAGCCGGTGTTCGTCGAGCGCGGCAAGGACGCCGCGGAAGGCGACGGCTGGCTGCTGGCCGCGGTGTGGCGCGCCCGCGAGAACCGCAGCGATCTCGCGGTCTTCAACGCCACCGACGTCGATTCCGGCCCGGTCGCGCTGGTGCAGCTCGGCCATCGCGTCCCCGATGGTTTTCATGGCAACTGGGTGGGAGCCACGTAGCCGACAATCAAGCTAGTTATTCCGCGATGCGCCGTGAGGCGCAGGCCCGAATCCAGACCTACAATAGTGGTCATGGATTTGCGGGCTCGATAAGTCAGACGAGGCCGGTCATGATGATTTTTCTGATCCTGCTCCCCTTTGGTGTTTTCTCGCTGCTGATGCTGCTGACAGCGGCCGAAATCGCGCTGATCGCTGCCACCTTTACCGGCCTTGCCGTCATCGCCCATGACCTCGTTCGCGGCCGTCAGCTGAAAATGCTCGGCGCGGGAGCAGTCCTTCTGTTTCTCGGGCTGGGCCTCTACCTGACGCTGGTGGATGCCGGCCTCAGCGCTTCGGCGATCAAGCTGACGGTCGATAGCGGCGTGCTCGCGATCGCGCTGGCTTCCCTGGCGATCCGCCATCCCTTCACGCTGCAGTACGCCCGCGAGATGGTCGATGCCGAAACCGCCGTGCTGCCCGGATTCATCAGGGCGAACTACATCATCACCTGGGCCTGGGCCGCCTGCATGGCGCTGATGATGTTCGGCAACATGCTGATGATTTATCTGCCCGGCCTGCCGCTATGGGCGGGAGTTGCGATCGCTTTCGCCGCCCGCGGCACCGCCGTCTATTTCACCAAATGGTATCCGAACTACCGGCGGGCGAAGTGCGCGAGCCCCGCCGCATCCGCCGGCGCGCCGTCCGGCTCCTGAACACCGTGCGGGAAACCGGCTGATCCAGCGAGAGCAACGACAATGAAAGACGTACTCGCAAGACCGGGCTTCGACTTTCTCTCCACCATCGTGTTTCTCGTGCTGTATCTTGCGACCGCCGTGCAGTATGTCACGCTTCGCCTCCTCGTCACCCGCCGGATCCGCGCCACCCGCGCCTGATCGCCGCAACCTATTGGGATCGGGATGCCAGATGCGCTATACCGCCGCCCGAGCCTACCCTGTCCCAGAACCATTCCGGTTTTGCGAAAAAGCGTGAGGAGACCTGAAGATGGCCGTCGACGGAAACTGGAATATCGTCATGAACACCCCGATGGGCGAGCGCAAGGCGACGCTGACCCTGGCAAGCGCGGGCGGCACGCTCACGGGCACGCAGGGCGCCGACGGCAATTCCGGCGAGATTTTCGACGGCACGGTGTCCGGCGACGACGTCGCCTGGAAAATCTCGATTACCAACCCGATGCCGCTGACCCTGGCATTCTCCGGCAAGGTGTCCGGCGACAGCATGTCCGGCGAAATGGGCATCGGCCCGATGGGCAGCTTCCCGTTCACGGGAACGCGGGCGTAAGCAAGCGCAGCGCACCCTGGCGCAGTGCAACGCCTCCCGGCGATGCCAGGCATCGCCGGTTACGCCGTGCAGAACGAGGATTCGGGCAAAACCGTCTGCTTGAATGCAACCAAGGCTTGTGCCAGTTTCGGCACAATAGCCTGTTTGGAGGCATCCCTTGCGGACCGTCTTTCTCAGCTATGCTTCCGATGACAATGCCGTCCCCGACGAACAATCCAAGGGGTGGGTCAGTTCGTTCGACAACTGTCTCAAGCTTGAAATCGAACATCTCGATGAGGTCAGGCTGTGGCGCGACGTCCGCGATCTCAGGGAACGCGGCATCATCACCGACGAGTTGCAGGAGAATGTCCGGAATGCCGCCATGTTGCTGGTGGTGCTGTCGCGCCACTACAACAACAAGCAATACACGGAGTTCGAGCTCACCGAATTTTTCGATTCCCGCAAGGCAGGCGAACTGGCGACCGACCTGATCATTCCCGTGTTGCCGAGACCGATGGATCCCGGGCAGATTCCGCCGCCGCTTCAGGGTTTGCGATACATCCCGTTCTTCGACATTGATCCGGAAACCAGAAAGGTCGAGCCGTTCTACGACGGCTACGGCAAGTTCGTTTCCGAAAAATACTGGGATGCCGTTCGCGAGGTAGCCAAGCTGATCGATGCACGATTGAAGGGCTTGCCCGACGAACCCCACAAGGCGACCGTCTATCTGGCGGCGCCCGGGCTCGATCAGGTCACCAATCACTGGAGGGTCTACAAGGAGCTCGAAAGCCAGAAATGCCGGGTCGCCCCGGTCGACCCATGGCCGGTCAACGCGGACAAGGCGAAGGATCATTTCGGCGCCGGGATCAAGAGCGCCGCGTTCTCGGTGCACCTGCTCGGCGCGGTTTCGAACAGCGCGCGGCGCGCCGATCTGAACGACCTGACCGTGCTTCAACTCGATATGGCCGGCGCACGCCAGAAGGCGGACGGCACATTCCGCCGGTTGATCTGGATTCCCCAGGACCTGAAGCAGCCGGATGCGGCACAGCAGGCGCTGATCAAGAGTCTCGAAGACGGGACGCGGTTGACCGCGCAGGACGAACTGGTGCGCGGCGGACTGGAAATGTTCAAGGAAATCGTCCGCGATGAACTGGAGCAGGCCGGTGGTGCGAAGGCGCAACCGGCGTGAGCGGTCTTTCGTCCAGCCAGCCGTACCCCGGACTGCGCCCGTTTGAACAAGGCGACCAGGACTACTTCTTCGGCCGTGAAACGCAGACACGGGGCCTTCGGCAGAAGCTCGACGCCAGTCGTCTGGTCGCCGTCGTCGGCCGCTCGGGTTGCGGCAAATCCTCGCTGGTGAAAGCCGGCCTTATTCCCTTGCTTGCCAAGGAGAACGCCGAGGGCGAGCCGATCTGGCGCATGGCGCTGTTTCGACCGCAGGGCCGGCCGGTCGAAGAACTCGGCAAGGCGCTGCTCGAGCTTCTGCCCGGCGGACCGAACGAAACCAGGGAACTGCGCCGCAGCCGGCTAGCCGCCATGCTGTCCCGCAGCAGCCAGGGATTGGTCGAGGCCGCCGGCGAACTCGGCCTTCCCTCCTCCGGCCGCCTGCTCATCATCGTCGATCAGTTCGAGGAAATTTTCCGGTTCGAGGATCCGAGCGGCAGGAGCGCCGACGAGGCGACCGCCTTCGTGCGGCTTCTGATCGAGGCGATCAGCGCCGAGACGCCGAGAATCAACGTCATCCTGACCATGCGGCTGGATTTTCTCGGCGATTGCGCGCGCTTCCAGCGGCTTCCGGAGGCCATCAGCGACGGCCAGTATCTGGTGCCCAATCTCAGCCGCGCCGAGCGACGCGCCGCCATCGAAGCGCCGGCGAAAAAGGCCGGAAAGCCGATCAGGCCGGAAGTCACGCAGCGGCTGCTCAACGAAGTCGGCGAAGATCCCGACCAACTGCCGGTGCTCCAGCACGTGCTGATGCGCATGTGGCAGCATGCAGGCCCAGCTGCCGAGATTTCGCTGGACGACTACACCGGCGCCGGAGGCGTCAAGGAAGCCATCTCGCGCCACGCCGACCAGATCTACGGCGCGTTGCCGAGCGATGGCCACCGCTGGGCAGCCGAGCGTCTGTTCAAGGCGATCTCGGAACGCGACCGCCGCAGCCGCTCGATCCGCCGCGCCACCCTGTTCCGCGACATCGCGGCCATCATCGCGGGCGACAACGCGACGACGCCGGCCGCCGCGAGCGAGAAAAGGCTTCGCGAAGTCGTCGAGGCGTTCCGCGCACCCAATTGTTGCTTTCTGATGCCACCCGCCGAGCAGGAGCTTACGCCGGACACGGTGATCGACATCTCGCATGAGAGCCTGCTGCGCGGCTGGAGCAAGATCACCGGTGAAACCGGGTCCGCCGGCTGGATTGCCGAGGAGGAGCGCGACGGACGCACCTACGCAAGTCTTCTGGAAGCCGCCGAAAACGAGTCGATCCTTCCGCCAAAAGTTGCCCATCAGCGCAAGCGATGGTGGGACAGTGCCCGCCCGAACGCGGCATGGGCAAGACGGTATGGCAACAAGTTTGAAACCGTCGAGAGCTTCATGCGAGCGAGCGCGACCCGCGCGGTGGTTCGGCGCTTTGCGATCGTCGCGCTCATCGCGCTGGCTGCGACCGCGATCGTCGCAGGCTCGCTGTTCTATTCGTACTACAGGGGCGGACAGGCACAGTACGCGGAGCTTGACGCCAGGCACAAGGAACTGGACGCCAGGCATAACAGGCTGACGATGGAAAACCGGGAAAATCTCGGAAAACTGACTCAGGCCCAGGCCCAGATCCTGGCACAGGAAAAGGAGCTCGATAAACGCAGCCGGGAAGTCGACCAGACCATCAGGAGCGCACAAAAATCGCTGCCGTCCGGTGATCAGAAAGCCCGTCAGGACCTCGACAAGCTGCTGAAGGAGAGCTCCGCCGGCCTCGACAACGTGGTGCAGCGCGCGATCATCGATCCCAAGCGGGACAACGCCCCGCCGTCGACGCTTTCACGCGACGCCGGATTCATGTGGATCGGCTCGGCGGCCGCCGGCAATCTGACGACGCCGGCAGGCGTGCCCGTGTTGCCCGGCGCGGTGAGACTCAACGAACAGTATCTCACCAGTCTGGATATTTATCTGCGCGAGGGACTGCCCGAACGCCCCGGCTACACCCAGCAGGCCACGCTCGGGATCATGCCCGAAGGGACGCGCGTTCAGATTGTGAGTGTCGCGCCACCGTTCCAGCGCCCCACCGGCGACCAGTACTGGGCGCAGGTGCGAGTCGTTCGGCTGGCGCTTTCGACCGTGTTTTTCCAGTTCGCCGGTGGCGCGCGCGAGCAGGCTCAGCTGCTCTCAAGGTCCTTGCAGGAAAAGGGCTACAAGATTCCGGGCGAGGAACGCACCGGCGCTGCGGCGGGCAAGCGTGAGGTGCGTTACTTCTACGCCGGACAGAAAGCCATCGCGACGCAACTGGCTGCCGACACGACCCAGACGCTGCAACGGCTGGGTTATCCGTCGCTGTCGGTCTCGGCCGTGCTCGCAGCCGACCCCACCAGAAGCAATCTGGACGGCAAGCTCGAGCTCTGGCTGGAGCTTCCGCCGAAATAGCCGCGCTGTTTTCGACGGAGCCTGCGCCGGGCGCAAACCGGGCGGCTGCCGCGGCTCACCCGAGATTCAATTCCTTGAAGAAATCGTTGCCCTTGTCGTCGATGATGATGAAGGCCGGAAAATCCTCGACCTCGATGCGCCAGATCGCTTCCATGCCGAGTTCGGGATATTCCACCACCTCGACCTTCTTGATGCAGTGCTCGGCGAGATTGGCCGCTGCGCCCCCGATCGAGCCAAGATAGAAGCCGCCGTGCTTCCTGCAGGCGTCGCGCACCGCGACCGCGCGGTTGCCCTTGGCGACCATCACCATCGAGCCGCCCGCCGCCTGGAACTGGTCGACGAAGGAATCCATCCGTCCCGCGGTGGTCGGGCCGAACGCGCCGGAGGCATAGCCGTCGGGCGTCTTGGCGGGACCGGCGTAATAGACCGGATGATTCTTGAAATAGTCCGGCAGCGGTTCGCCCTTTTCCAGCCGCTCGCGCAGTTTGCCGTGGGCGGAATCGCGCGCCACGATCATGGTGCCCGACAGCGACAGCCGCGTCCTGATCGGATGCTTCGAGAGCGTCGCGAGAATGTCCTTCATCGGCTGGTTGAGATCGATTCTGACCACTTCGCCGCCAAGCGCCTGCTCCACCTGCGGGAGATATTGCGCGGGATTATGCTCGAGCTCCTCGAGATAGACGCCGTCCCTTGTGATCTTGCCGAGCACCTGCCGGTCCGCCGCGCAGGACACGCCGAGCCCGATCGGCAGCGAGGCGCCGTGGCGCGGCAGCCGGATCACGCGCACGTCGTGACAGAAGTATTTACCGCCGAACTGAGCGCCGACGCCGAGCGACTGCGTCATCTTCAGTATCTCCTGCTCCATCTCCAGATCGCGGAAGGCGTTGCCGTCGGCCGAGCCATGGGTGGGCAGCGCGTCGAGATAACGCGCCGACGCCAGTTTGACGGTCTTCATGCAAAGCTCGGCCGAGGTGCCGCCGATCACGATGGCGAGGTGATAGGGCGGGCACGCCGCGGTGCCGAGCGTCAGCACCTTCTCCTTCAGAAACGCCAGCATACGATCCTTGGTCAGCACCGACGGCGTGGCCTGGAACAGAAAGCTCTTGTTGGCGGAACCGCCGCCCTTCGCCATGAACATGAACTTGTAGGCGGCCGCGGACTCTCCCTGGCCCTCGGCATAGATCTCGCACTGCGCCGGCATGTTGTTGGCGGTATTCTTTTCCTCATACATCGACAGCGGCGCCACCTGCGAATAGCGCAAATTGCGGCGCAGATAGGCGTCCCGCGCGCCCTCGGAGAGGGCGGCTTCATCGTCGCCGTCGGTAATGACGTTGCTGCCCTTCTTGCCCATGATGATCGCGGTGCCGGTGTCCTGGCACATCGGCAGGATCCCGCCGGCAGCGATATTGGCGTTCTTCAGAAAATCGAGTGCTACGAACTTGTCGTTGGGACTGGCCTCCGCATCATCGAGAATATTGCGCAGCTGCTGCAGATGCCCCGGCCGCAGATAATGATTGATGTCGCCGAACGCGGCCTCAGACAGCGCACGCAGCGCCTCGCGCGATACCACCAGCATGTCCCTGCCCAGCACCTGCTCGACCCGCACGCCGTCGGAGGTGATCTTCCGGTAGGGTGTGGTGTCTGGCCCAAGCGGAAACAGCGGCGTGTGCTTGTAGGGCGGAACGGGGGCGGGCGTCGGGATAGCGGTGGGGGCGTTCATGGGGGCTCGCAAGGTTGGAGCCGGAGGCGTCTGCAGCGGACACGACACCGGCGATTGCACCGTTCTACGCATTTTTGAGACAAAAGGAAGGTTACGAGTCCTGCCCGACCGAGGGGCACGCCGGATTCCTCACCCCTTCCCTTCCTGCTTCTCCGCATAGGCATCCACCAGCGCGCGGATCATGCGCTGGTACGGCACGCGGCGCTGGCGGGCGGCGCGCTTGAAAAACGCGACCGAGCGCTGCGATAGGCTCAGCGTCACCTTTACATTTTCCTCGCGCAGCACCAGCCGGTCCGGCGATGGCAGGAAGTCCTCGACGACCTTGACGCGACCGATCTCGCCTCTGCTGTACCTAACCGTTGGCTTTTTCATAGATCGCTTTTCCTTTGCGCCAGTAGCCCGCCCCGAAGATCCTGATCTTCTTGCTTCGCCATGTGAAGCGCACCGTCATGACGGCACCGTCAACCCGGCCGAAACAGAAGTAGCGCTGCTCCTCGCCGCCATGATCGAGATCTTCGGCGATCACGCGGAACGGATCGAGAAACGCGTGCTGGGCCAGCTCGAACCCGACGCCATGCTTGGTCCGATTAACCCTGTCTTTCGCAGCGTCCCATTCGAAATCGTGCATCGGTTCGAGCCATGCTGCGATATGTATAATATACCATATTTACGTATGGATTGGAAGAGTTTCCGAGGCTTGGACAGAACTTCGCGATCGGCGTCAGCACCTACGCGGTCGGATTGACTTTGGGATGAGCCTCTTGCAGGAACCACCTGCGCAAGCTTCAATGGCTCAAAAAGAGGCATGTATTCATGATATCACAACGACCGTTTCGCCGACCGACCCTGCTGGCCGCCGCGATAGCTGGGTTCGTCGCGGTTTGCGCATCGCCCGCGCGCGCCGACCGCTGCGAGGATATCGCCAAGGAACTCAGGAGCCAGGTCGACGGCATCAAGATCGGCATCACCACCGGCAAGATCATCTATTTGTCGCACCCGCATGCCAAGGAGCTTTCGCTGGGCTGTCGCGGTGCCAATTATTCGAACGAGCTTTACGCCAAAGCCGACAGCCGCAAACCGAAGCCGGAATTTTTCCAGCTGGTCGCCAGCGCCGGCGCCATCGTCTTCACGATCACCAAGCCGGAAGTGCTGACCGGTTCCACCCGCTGCATCAGGCGGATGGGGCTGTTGCGCGGCGACAGCGTCAAGATGCGCTTTCGCCGGCTCAACATGGAATGCACGCGCACCAAGACCGAAGCGGCGATCGCGATCACGCGCGGCACGGACGAGTAGCCGGGTTGCGCGCGCCGTAGCGTCAGCGATACGCAAACAGGATCGGTTGTATTCTAGCGATATTCGAGCCTCCGGTTCAGCATTCAGCGGCAATCGCCGCGATGGCGCGCAATCGCGGCTGCGGATTCATAAAGCTTTCGTCTCCGCCTCCTCACAATGGGCACCAACCCAGCCGAGGATCCTGTCCGATGAGCATTTCCGCAGTTAGCGCTTCCACACCGATGAAACCGCCCGAGGCCAGCGTGCTCAAACCGCCGGAGGTCAGGGTCGACCGCGACGATCGCATGCCGCCGCCTCCGCCCGTGCGGGCCGCCCTGCCCCCGGGCCAGGGAACGCGGATCGACCAGCTCGCGTAATGGGAGACCATCGTCAATCATCATACGCGGGCTCGACCCGCGTATCCATCTCGTCCCGAAAATGGATTATAGTGCCGCTCACGACCCCTCACGGAGCGGATCCGGACCGATGCCCAACACCAAGACCTACACCGGCGGCTGCCATTGCGGCATGGTGCGGTTCGAGTGCACCACGGACCTTGCCATGGTCACCGCCTGCAACTGCTCGATCTGCACCAAAAAGGGCCTGCACTTCACCTTTCTGGCGCCGAAAAGTTTCGTGCTGCGCGCCGGCGAGGACAATCTGAAGGAATATCTCTTCAACAAGCACGCGATCAGGCACCAGTCCTGCATCGATTGCGGCGTCGAGGTGTTCGCCAACGGCACCAAGCCCGACGGCGCCGAGGTGGTGGCGCTCAACGTCAGTTGCATCGACAGCATCGAGCTGGCAAAATTGACGATGACGCCGGTCGACGGGCGGAGCAGATAGCGAGAGAGCTCCGGCTCACCTCTTCCATTCGGAGAGTTGAAGTGAGTTCGCCGCGCGCTTCGCTCGCACCTCAACCATCCAGCTCCCGGTAGCGCCGGAAAATGCCCTCCTCGTTGAAGGCGATGCGGCGGTCGCTGGCCAGATAGGCCCTGATGTTCGGCCGTGAGCCGACGCGGTCGTGGAGGTCGACCAGGCCGGGTATCCTGCGCTCGAACGCCTTCATGCGTTTCGGAAAGGCGTAGCGCAGCCCCGCCACGATCTGGAACAGCGACAGATCGACATAGCTGATGCGGCGGCCGGCGACCCAGGGGCCGCCGCTGTTCTCCAGTACTCGCTCGAAATAGCCAAGAAACGTCGGTACGCGTTGTTTCCAGAACTCAGCGGTGCGCTTCTTCGCCGGCCCGCGCTGATCCTCGTAATACAGCGACGGCCCAAGCGGGTGATGGGTGTCGTGGATTTCCAGCACGAAATCCGCGATCGTCAGTTGCAGCTGATGCATCCACAGTCTTCCTGCTTCCGTTTTCGGCGCGAGGCCATGACGCGGCCCGAGATAGAGCAGGATGTTGGCGGTCTGTCCGATCAGGAGTTTTCCGGCCTTGAGAAACGGTGGCGCGAACGGCGGCGTGCCGCTCGCCTCCATCATCTTCATCATCGCGCCCATGCCGCGCTCGCGCGCGACATCGGCGTAGTCGGCGCCGGCCTCTTCCAGGGCGAGGCGGACATACTCGCCGCGGCCCTGAATGCCCGGCCAGTAATAGAGTTCATAACGCATCGGCGGTCCCTCGCGGCCCTTCCCGCTCCTGCCGCGCTCGCTCGCAGTCTTAACAAAATATTACAGCAAGTGACGAGCAGGATGCGAAATTCGCCTTTCGGTGACAAAAATTCAACGCTGTTTCGCAAAGTGCCGGTTCCGTCAACCCCAGAGGGGCCGCTGAAGCGTAGCTTTAACGCGCGTGCCCTTAAGTGCGACGGGGAGAAACCCTCATGCCACCCGACACCGTCATCGCTTTCGCCTACCACCAGATACTTGTCGTCATCGCAGGCTCCGTTTGCCTGTTTGGCACCTGGGTCGGCATGCGCCATTTCGCCCGCGCCCGCGCCACCGAAGGCACGACCCGCTATGGCTGGCTGTTCATGGCCTCGGTCGGGACAGGCGCAGCTCTCTGGGCCTCGACGTTCATCTCGATTCTGGCGCTGGACCCTTCGCTGAACAGCGCCTTCGAGCCGTTTGCGACCGGTGCCGTACTGATCGTGGCCGTGGTCGCCTGCCTGGTCGGCTTCGAGATCGGCAGCCGTCACTTCACGCTCGCGCCGGAACTCGGCGGGCTCGTGATGGGATCTGGCATTCTGGTCATGCACGTCATCGCGCTGAAGGGCTGGCACATCACCGGTACCGTGCAGTGGAACGTCTACGGTGTCGTCATGACATTCGTGCTCGGCCTTGGCCTGAGCGCGCTGGCCGTCAACCGCGCCAATCGTCCGGTGACGCGCTGGTGCCGCCATGGCGCCGCGATCGTGCTGGCCTTCATGATCTGCGCCATGCACTACGCCATGACGGCCTCGACGACCCTTTTTCCCGACCCATCGGCGACGCTGGCAACCTACCTCATTCCGGCGCATACGGTCGGCATCGCCGTGGTCGCGGCCGTATTGCTGGTCATGGGAAGCGGCTTTTCCACCTACGTCATAGACCTGCGCTCGCGCACGGAGTCCGCCAACCGCATCCATCAATTGTCGTTCAACGACACCATGACTGGGTTGCCGAACCGTATTGCCTTCAACGAGCGGTTGGCGTTCGACACCGCGGATGCCCATGAGAAGGCGCACAAGCTCGCCGCGTTTTCGATCGACGTCGACGGCTTCAAGGACATCAACGACGTGTTCGGGCACAGCGCCGGCGATCTCCTGCTGATCGAGGTGGCCGACCGGATGCGGCGGACGATCGGGCCTGGAGAGTTTCTGGCCCGCCAGAGCGGCGATGAATTCCTCGGCTTGCAGGTCTCCGGCAATCATCCGCACGATGCCCATGGCTTTGCATTCAAGATCGCGCAGGTCTTTGCCCAACCCTTTACCGTTCAAGGCCAGCCCGTCAGGCTTTCCGCCTCGATCGGGTATTCGATCTTTCCGACCGACACGCCCGAGCGCGACCAATTGCTCAGCAATGCCAAGCTGGCGATGCACCGCGCCAAGAGCAAGCAGCGCGGCTCGATCTGCATGTACAGCCGCGAGATGGACGATACCGCAAGGGCGCGGCGCGCGCTGGCACGCGACCTGCAGACAGCGGCCGAGCGTGGCGAACTCTCCCTGCACTATCAGCTGCAGACATCGCTTGCGGATGGAAAGATCTGCGGCGCCGAAGCCTTGATGCGCTGGCAGCACCCGAAGCGCGGCATGATTTCGCCGGCGGAGTTCATTCCGCTGGCGGAGGAAACCGGGGCGATCGTGCTGCTGGGTGAATGGGCGATGCGCACTGCCTGCCGCGACGCCGCTGAGGGCAAAATTCCCGGAACTGTCGCGGTCAATCTGTCACCGGTGCAGTTTTCCCGCGAGGACCTGGCCGAAACCATCCACGCCATCCTGTTGGACACCGGGCTGTCGCCGCGGCGTCTGGAGGTCGAAGTCACGGAATCGACGATCATGTCGGATCAGACCCGGGGCCTGCATATCCTGCGCAAGCTGAAGGCGATGGGGATCTCGGTCGCGATGGATGATTTCGGCACCGGCTATTCCTCGCTGGCGACGCTGCACGCCTTCCCGTTCGACAAGATCAAGCTCGACCAGTCGTTCGTCAAGCGATTGCCAGGCGACGCCGCGGCGGCCGCCATCGTCCGCACCGTACTGGCGCTCGGCGCGAGCCTCGGCATCCCGGTGCTGGCCGAAGGCATCGAGACCGAAGCGCAATGGCAGTTTCTCGCCGGCGAAGGCTGCGCCAAGGGTCAGGGCTATCTGTTTGCCAGGCCCGTCGGTCTTGCCCAGTTGCCGGCGGCGATAGATGCCGCCGCCCGGTTCGTTCGCAACGATACTGCCGAATTCACGGACGCCGCCGCGCCTGCCGTGGCAGCCGCCTAGGCTGGACTGCAACCACCGCCCTACGACGATCCTGGAGATGAGACGTCAGTTCGCCGCGAAACAGTAAAACAGCCCGTCACCGCCGGTGCTCTTCAGGTCGTTCTGCGAGCAGCCGCCGTCGGGCCCGCGCGAGAGATGAGAACTGTTCCAGGATTTCGACGCGTCATCATCGCGCAGCCCGACCCGGTCCGTATGTCCCACCATCGCCGCCCCCTGCGTACTGCTCGTCCAGTTCTTGCAGGTGCGGTCGTCGCCCGCCGCGAACGCGGTGCCGTCCGCCTGCGATCCCGTCAGTACGTCGTGGCGGTTCGGCGTATCGCCGCGGCCGTTGATCACATCGCCCTTCTCGCTCAGCGCGGTCGCCTTGGTGAGATTGTTGGCGGCGCTGTGCAACTCGGCGACATCCCTGGCGATGACGACGCCCTTGGAATTGCGCCACGGCCCGCTGCCGATGCGGTCGCGGGCATTGACGGCCGGCCTGCCGTCGGCGGCCTGCGTCGAGAGATAGGCGCGCCAGACCCTGACCCCCGCGGCATTGCTGCCGGCGCCCGCCGCCTGCCCCAGTTGCTGGCAATAATTGTCGGCACCGGCAAGGCCGCCGAGATTGCCGCCATTGCCGATACCCGCGGACGTCACGAAGAAGCCGGTGTCTGTCGCCTGCGCCCAAGCGGGGTGCGCCGCCGAAGCGGCGAAAGAGGCGGCTACGACACCGATACATAGCCGCGAGACCAACTGCGCGAGAGCGGGCATGGTGTCCTCCGGTGGTTTTGCTGATCCGGCGCTCATGACGCGCCGGCTTGGTCTGACATCAACCCGGAGCCGGAACGGTTATTCCAGTTCCGCGACGCCGAAATGGGACGCGAACGCCCAACTGAAAAGGCGCCGCGGAATGAACCGCGGCGCCTTTCTTATCCGTTGTTCGCAGACGATCAGGCCTGCTGGATCGCCGAGAGTTCCCAGTCTTCGCCGCGCCGCCGCACGAAGGTCCACACCTCCGTCGCCTCGATCGGCTGCTCGCTGCCCGCGACCAGACGGTCGGTGCCGCGCTCCAGGGTCTTGTCGACCAGCGAGAACCGCATCGCCACGCTGGCGTAGTCGGTTTCGCCTTCGCGCCAGGCTTCTGCGAGGTCGCCCTGCAGGAGCTTGACGTCGGAGACCTTGTTGACCTCGTTCTTGGCCTTGTTTTCCTCGAGGTCCTTGGTGAAGTACGACACCATTTCCGGCGTCGCCAGCGTGTGCAGCCTGGCGACATCCTCGTTAGACCAGCCGGACTGGACCTCGCCAAGCAAGCGCTCGAAAGTCTCGTAGTCGCCGGGCTGGATCTCGAGCGGTGCGCTGCCAGATCCGAGACCGAAGCCGGTTCCGGTCCGCAGGGAGGCCAGCGGTCCGCCGGGGCCGACAGCGGCGCCCGGAGCCGGGCCGGCATAGGCTGAGGCTGCGGCGGGGGCGTTACGGCGCTGCCACCAGGACATCGCCAGGCGGACCACGATGACGATCAGAGCGATCTGCAGGATCAGGCCGATGATCGACGCAAACCCGCCGAGGCCGGATAACAATCCGCCGCCAAACAGCATGCCGAGCAGGCCGGCACCGAGGAAGCCCGCGGCGAGGCCACCGAGCATGCCCATGCCTGGCTTGTTGAACATGCCGCCCTTGGCGGCGGCACCCGCGGCCGCGGGTCCGGCCATCCCGGGACTGCCCGGCTGGGTCATGGTACGGTTGAGTGGTTGTGCCGCGTTCGGCGCGGTTGCGGTGCTGGGTGGCGCCGTGAAGGTTCGGCTCCCGCGGGAACCGCCACCGCCCGGCCTGGCGTCGGCCGCGGAGATCGCGAACGCCGCCGGTACCGCCAACGATATAACGATGGCGATGGCCTGGACGATGCCGCGCGTACGCTGCGTGAATCTCATGGTTTTTTCCTCAAAATCCCCGGGAGGGGGAAGCAGCCCTTAAGATGGGCAGCGCTGCCCAAAAGTGAAGCCGCCAAAGGGACGCATGGCTGCGGCCCTCGGTCGCGGGGATGCGGCAATTAGGCAGGTTTTGTCCCAGTTCAGCAGAAGGGCTGGGAGGTGGGCGAACTATAGAGCGCCGAGGAATTCGGCCTCTTTGGCTTGATCCATCGCAACCGGCAATTCCAGCGCTTTGCTACCAGCTTGAACCCGCCCTCTCCTCAACCCGGCGAGGTCGGCACCGTCGTCATGGGCAATGTGTGATTCAGGCCGGTAAGAAGATGAACCCGGCCCGACAGGCGGCAGTATCAAGGGTGGTCTCCCCGTCGAGGTCCCGCGATGGCGGTCAACCGGACAGGGAATCGCGCTGGTGCTGGAAGCTGTGACTTGATCTTTATGCAGGCAGCGAGGGACTGGACATGACCACAGACTTCACCGAGGTCGCCCATGATGTGATCGCCGGCGTAGGACTGTTGCAAAAAAGCGCACCTGAAACGATGAAAGCCTTCGGGGCTCTTTCCACCGCGGCGACAGCCCCAAAAGCGATTGACACGAAAACCAAAGAACTGATGGCGCTCGCGATCGGCATCGCCGTCCACTGCGACGGCTGTGTCGCCTACCACACCAAAATGGCTCATCAGCATGGAGCGAGCCGGGAGGAGGTCGCCGAGACGGCAGCTCTTGCCGTCTATATGGCAGGCGGGCCGGCCGCCGTGTATGGAGCCGATGCGTTACGCGCCTACGACCAATTCGCCGGCACAAAGCCGTAGCCGCAATAGTCGCCGGATTGGCTTTGGTAGCGCTGAACGGAAAGGTATCTGTATAATTCTAGACTAGAGATGGTTTTTGGAATCGAGCCCATTTTTGTCGGTCGTGCGAGCAAGGTGAGGTGAACGTATGGACGCTCCGACGCCTGCTACCACGCCTCTCTCCGAGGTGCTTAACCGGGAGTGCTTCTGCATCACGCTGGACCGAGGCGCTTTGTGCCAGGCCCTCGAGCGGGAGGTCGGAGATCCGGAGTTTTGCAAGACCTTCATCGGGCCGAAAACGCATCTATTCTCGAACGTGCCGGTATTCCTGTCGGAAGCCAGCGTCAGCGAGATGCTTCGGACCGTGCATGCGGTCGAAGCTGCCACTCGATTGCCTGGTTATCGCGATGCGGCGTTGTCCTGGGCTCCAGAAATCGCTCGACATGACTTCGGGCCGGTTGGCGCATTCATGGGTTACGACTTTCACCTTGCCGCTGAAGGCCCCAAGCTGATCGAGGTCAATACGAACGCCGGCGGCGCGTTTTTGAACGCGCTGCTGGCCAAGGCCCAGCGAGCTTGCTGCGCAGAAGTAGCGGTCGCTCTGAGCCGACCAGAGGCCGACGATTTCGAGCCGGCTGTCATGAGGATGTTTCAGCACGAGTGGGAGCTCCAAAAAGGGCAGTGTATCCCGCGGCGGATCGCAATCGTCGACGACCGGCCGGCAGAACAGTATCTTTATCCGGAGTTTCTGCTGGCTCGGCGCTTCTTCGAGAAGAATGGCATCGACGCCGTGATTGCGGATGGCGATCAGCTCCGGTACGAGCGTGGCAAACTGCTCGCGGAGGGACAGCCGATCGATCTGGTCTACAATCGATTGGTCGATTTTTCCTTTGGCAATGCCGAACACCAGGATCTTCGCGCGGCTTATCTCGACGGCGCAGTCGTCGTTACACCCAATCCGCGCGCGCATGCGCTGTACGCAGACAAGCGCAATCTGGCGCTGCTGTCCGATCGCGCGGCGCTTCACTCCTGGGGAGCGTCGCCGCAGATGCTCGCTGACCTGGCGGGCGTGCCGCATACGGTTCTCGTTACTTCCGACAATGCGCAGGAACTGTGGCGGACAAGAAAGTACTTGTTCTTCAAGCCGGCGGGCGGTTACGGCAGCAAGGCAGTCTATCGCGGGGACAAAGTCACCAAGGGCGTGTGGGCGGAGATCATTCGAGGCGGATATGTCGCCCAGGATTTCGCCGCCCCTAGTGAACGCATGATCGAACTTGACGGCTCCCCCGAGTTCCGAAAGACCGACGTCAGGCTATACGTCTACAACGGTGACGTCTTGCTCACGGCGGCGCGTCTATATCAGGGACAGACGACCAATTTCCGAACACCGGGCGGTGGGTTCGCGCCGGTGTTCGTAATTTGAGCCGGTGCATCATGAGGCTGAACAAATCGTCGGCAATTCGTCAAATCATGCCGCCGGTTGTGCGCATCCCAGATACATATAGGTCATCGGACGTGGCCCCTTTGCATACTCCGTTCGAAGCCTCAGGATATCGAAACCGGCCGAGCGGATGAGGTCGTCCATTTTCCGGTCCAGATGGCAACCGCCGGCAACGTGGCGCCAGATCGGCGTGAGCCGTTGTTGCCAGCGTTCGATTCCAGATTCGGGTGAGAGCCCATGTTCAACGAAGAGCAGCTGGCCGTGCGGTTTCAGCACCCGTCGCATCTCGCGTAACGCGGCTACCGGATCCGGGATCGAGCAAAGCGTCCACGTCATCACCACGGTGTCCATGGCGTTGTCACCGAGGGGAATCGCGCTCGCAGATCCGCGTAGAAATTCGGCGCGGACACCGGCCGCGGCAGCGCGTCGGCGTGCGATCGCGAGCAAACGGGGCGATGGGTCGATCCCGAATACGATCTCGACCCGCTTGTCGTAGAGCGGAAAATTCAACCCTGATCCGACCCCGACTTCGAGCACCCGCCCGGTGGCTGCGGCGACCACCTCGCGGCGATACTTCTGCAGCGGGGGCTGCCGCATGACCAGATCGAGGATGGGTGGCAGAACCCAGCGGTCATAGAGATTCACGACGGCCTCTTTGCATCACTAACGAGATTCAACGGTGCCTGACCGGCAGACGGAACGCCCAGATTCACGAAGCGTCTTCCGGCGTCGTCGGGTCCCGATCGGTCCAATGGATCGACCGGATGTTCGTAAAATACGGGACTTTCGCCGGCCAGTTGTCGTGCAGCGAATTGCCCATGCGAAACGGCAACCAACTCCCCTTCTGCAAGAGGCTCCCACCGCTCGCTGGTCAAGGGAACGCTCGCGAATAGCGTAACGAGCTGGTTTTCGCTTCGGATTGAGAGCCCATCCGCCACGATTCCTGGTTCGCCGCCTCGACAGTGTCGCTGGAGCAACACGAGACCAGGCGCTTCGATCTTGCCGGTTTCGGCATGCTTCCGTCGATGTCCGTGGGCGAAGAGCATGGCGCCATCGCAATATAGAAAATTCGCAGGACCCAAAGCCCGGAGTTGGCTGGCAAACGACGACACGACCAGAAATCGTTCGCGGAGCGTCGGCGTTGCCCCCGGCGCCGTCCAGATCGCCGCCATTTGGTCGAGGAGAGCACAAAAGGCGAGCTCGGAGTCGGTCTCGCCGATTGGATTGAACCGATCGGCCTGGAACGCGCGCGATGTGAAGATGCCCGGCAGATCGCCGTTGTGCGCGAACAGATGTGCACGCCCGGCCAGCTCTCGAACGAACGGCTGGGCATTGGAGTAGGATCGCGTTCCGCGCGTCGCCTTGCGGGTATGCGCGATCACCAGCCGGCTTCGCAGATCATGGCTGGCGATGAACTGAATCCATTCGCTGTCGCCGACAGCGGCGGAGTCCTTCATCAAACGGACGTCCGCTCCCTCATAATAGCCGACGCCCCAGCCGTCATTGTACGTTCCGGAAGCGCGACCATGTTCAGCGAGCTTGGGCAGCGAAACATTCACCGTTGCCGGGGCATTGCTGGATAGTCCGAGGAGTTCGCACATGGCTCCGCCAAATTAAACTCTGCACAGCACCGCAAATTCCGAATATCGATCCCGCGTTTTTCGAACGTTCAATCGACTTGGTCGAAGAGGCGCATGCGGGAGCGCGCGGTACTGCGCAACCAGGTCATGTTTCTACCAGCCGACGTCCCGGCTGAATTGACGTGCATCAACCCACCTGCGTCCTTTGCCGCTAGGAGATTTGAAAAGCCCTGGCATGATGGATCGCAACATTAGGGCATCAATAGGTAGGCCCATGAATTCGAATATGATTCTTTCCGCGCTCGCAGAGCCAGTTCGGCTTGAGGCCCTCCGAATGGAGTGGGATAAGCGGGTTCAGAACGAAGCCGACAGGCTCGGCGTTCTGGACTATGCGGCCATCGCCGGCTACGGCATCGCGTCAACGTCAGGGATCGTCGTCGACGGCAAGGTGGTTCATGCAGACGGTCTGCCCGAGCCGGACAACCCTGCGCGCTTGGCTTGCGGCTTGAGATGAAACCGATGCTCGAATACAGGGTCAGCGCCAGGCGGCTCGACTCGCATGGCAGCGTCGCCTCTACCAAAGAGGCCGAAATTGTCCTCGATACGGATGTCAACGGCCGGCCGGATGCGTTCAATCCGGCGGAACTGTTCCTTGCCGCGATTGCCGCCTGCATGATCAAGGGCATCGAACGGGTGACGCCAATGATCAAGTTCGATCTGCGGGGCGTGGAAGTGAAGCTCCACGGTATCCGGCAAGACAGCCCGCCGAAGATGATTTCGGTGGATTACGAACTCATCGTCGATACCGACGAAACCGATCAGCGCCTCGAGCTCCTGCATACCAATGTCCGCAAATACGGCACGATCTCGAACACCGTGGCTGCGGCCACGAAGCTGGAAGGCGTGATCCGGAGGCAGGAGTGATTTCCTCCTGACTGCCCGGACACGCGACGGCCTCACGTCGGCGCCATGGTTTCCTTGACCTTGGCGACCAGGGCGCTGAGCGCGAACGGCTTGGCCAGGAAGGCAAACTGCTCGTTTTCCGGCAGGCTCTTGTCGAAGGCCTCTTCCGCATAGCCGGAGACGAAGATGATCTTGAGGTTGGGATTGCGAATCCGCATCTCCCGCAACAGCGTCGGGCCGTCCATTTCCGGCATCACCACGTCGGACACCACGAGATCGACCGCGCCGTTCTTTTCCTCCAGCGCCTCCATCGCCTCGATGCCGTTGGAGGCCTCGATCACGCTGTAGCCGCGCGAGCGCAGGCCGCGGGCATTGAGCGAGCGCAGCCCCTCCTCGTCCTCGACCAGCAGGATGGTGCCCTGCCCGGTCAGGTCGGCCCGCGGTTTGGGCTCCGCCGGTTGCGCCTTGGCGGCGCCGTGGGCGGCCGCGGGTTCCGGCTGCACTTCCTGCTCGGCATGATGCCGCGGCAGGAAGATATGGAACGAGGTGCCCTTGTCGGCTTCGGAGTCCACGTAGATGAAGCCGCCGGTCTGCTTGACGATGCCGTATACCGTGGACAGGCCGAGGCCTGTGCCCTTGCCGACTTCCTTGGTCGAGAAGAACGGCTCGAAGATCTTGTCGACGATATCGGCGGGAATGCCGGTGCCGGTGTCGGCGACGTCGATCCGGACGTAATCCGCCGCCGGCATGCCCTTGTGAGCGAGTTGCCCGGATTCTTCCGTCGTCACATTGGCGGTCCGCACCGTCAGCTTGCCGCCATCCGGCATCGCATCGCGGGCGTTGACGGCGAGGTTGACGATCACCTGTTCGAACTGGGAGACGTCGACCTTGACCGGCCATAGGTCGCGGCCATGCACCAGATCGAGTTTGACCTTTTCGCCGATCAGCCGGCGCAGCAGCATGGTGAGATCGGAAAGCGCGTCGCCGAGATCGAGCACCTGCGGCCGCAGCGTCTGACGGCGTGAGAAGGCCAGCAGCTGCCGCACCAGCGTCGCGGCGCGGGTGGCGTTCTGCTTGATCTGCATGATGTCCTGGAACGACGGGTCGGTCGGCTTGTGCGCATTCAGCAGGAAGTCGTTCGCCATCATGATGGCGGAAAGCACGTTGTTGAAGTCGTGGGCGATACCGCCGGCGAGCTGGCCGACCATGTCCATCTTCTGCGACTGGTTGATCTGGTTCTCCAGCGTGCGCCGCTCGGTGGTCTCCAGCATGTAGACGATGGCGGCTTCGGTTTCGCGCTCGTCCTCCTCGACCGGGGTGACGAAGAATTGTCCCCAGCGCTCCTTGGGCCCGTCGAGCATCGCCTCGACCGGCGCGATGTCGCCCTGTCCGTCGGCCGCCTGGTTGATCGCCGCGATCAGCAACTGGCGATCCCTGAGGTTGACGGTACGGAAAATCGACTTGCCGGCGGCGCCTTCTGGACCGAGACTCTGCGCCAGTTTGGCAAATCGGGCATTGGCGCGGACCACCGCTCCGGCGCGGTCCACCGTCGCGATCGCCATCGGGGTATGGTCGAAAAAGCGCATGAAGCGAACTTCGGCGGCGCGCTGCGGATCGGAGTGCTCGTCGCGGGCGCGGCTGATCACCAGCGTGCGCGAGGCGCCGGGCGCGCCGTCGGCCCCGAACGCCAGCTTGTGGTAGAGCCGCACCGGCATGGTCTTGCCGCCGCGCATCCGCAGGTCGATGTCGAACACCTCGGTCCTCACCTCGCCGGGCACCGCTACGATCGAGGTCAGCAGCGAGGCGCCGTCGCCGGACACGATATCGGTCAGCTTCAGGCCGCCATTGCCGATTTCGGCGAGGTCGTGATCCAGCCAGTTCGCCAGCGTCGCGTTGACATAGACGAGGTCGCCGCCGGCATTGACCGAGAAGAACCCGCACGGCGCATGATCGAGATATTCGATCGCATGCTGGAGTTCCTGGAACACGTCTTCCTGCCGTTCGCGGTCGCGGGTGATGTCGGCGATCGACCACACCGCATATCTCGCCTCGCGCTTGCTCTGGCCGAGGGGGCGGACCCGCATCCGCAGCCAGCGGCCTTGGCTGCCGTCGGAGCCGGCGATGCGGACCTCTTCCTGCTGCCGCTTGCCTTCGCGCGCCGCCTTGAGCAGGCGGAACACCGCTTCCGAAACGTCGGGATTGCCGATAAAGACCCGCTCCACCGGGCGAACATCCTGCGCCGTCGCAGCCCCCGTCAGCGCCAGATAGGCAGCATTGGAATAGACCACATGGCCGCGGGAATCGGTCACCGCCAGGCCGTCATGGGCGTGATCGGCGATCCGGCTCATCACGGGATCGTCGGCGGTGCGATCGGCGAACCGGATAATGCCGGCAGCGAAGGCGAACAGGCTGAACAACCCGACCATCGCCAGCAGCGCCAGCAGCCCGAGGATATAGGGCTGCGCCTGAGCCCGGCCGATCGTCATCAGCGCGACCGCCACCGCAACGATCGCAAAGGCCACCAGCAGCACCAGAACGATGCTGCCGTTCCGCCGCGCCGGCTCCTGGGCGGCGAAGGGCTCTCGCGAGGGATAATTGTCAGGTTCGGCGGTCATGCCAGCTGATGCAGCCTGTCGACATTAAGGGTCACGCGCCTGCGCGCGCTGATATGGGCACTGTCCGCGCGCCCGCTCCTGAGTGCCTGAATCGGACCCGCAAGCGCAAGACCATCGCGCCAGCTATTTCGCCCGCCGCGGTCATTTCCAGCCGGTTCCGGAACCCGGCGAGGGACGGATTCATGCCGGCCGGCCGGAAAACCCGCGTTTGAGACCCATGACGTAGCCGATAATCTCGGCGACCGCATGATAATGTTCCACCGGGACTTCATCGTCGATTTCAACGGTCGCGTGCAGGGCCCGCGCCAGCGGCACGTTCTCGACGATTGGAATGTCGTGCTTGCCGGCGATTTCCCGGATCTTGAGCGCCATCGTATCGATGCCCTTGGCCACGCAGATCGGCGCCGGCATGCCACGCTCGTAGCGAAGCGCCACCGCGTAGTGGGTCGGGTTGGTAATGATCACGGAGGCCTGAGGAACCGCGGCCATCATCCGCTTTTTCATGCGCTGTTGGCGCAGCTGCCTGATCTTGCCCTTGATGTGCGGGTCGCCTTCGGACTGCTTGTACTCCATCTTCAGGTCCTGCATCGACATCTTCTGCCGCTCGAACCACGTCCGGTACTGGAAGAAAAAATCCCCGATCGCGACGACCGCGAGCATCGCCACCACGGCGCCCATCAGTTGCAGCGTCAGGCTGGTGGTGACGACCATGATCGCCGCCACATCGAATTGCACCATCGCCTCCAGGCGATAGCGCTCCGGCCACAGCACCGCCGTCATCACGGCGCCGAGCGCGATCACCTTGAACAGGCCCTTGACGAAATTGGCGGCGCCCTGCTTGCCGAAGATCCGCTTGAATCCGGCGGCGGGCGAGACCTTGTTGAAGGTCGGCTTCAGCGACTCGGCCGACCACACCAGCCGGTGCTGGATCATATTGCCCGCGATCGCGGCCAGCGCAAACATCAGGAAAGGCACGCCGAGCGCCGCAATCAGCGCATATCCGAGACTCTGCGACAGCGCCATCAGGCCCGCCCCGTCGGTGCGGATCATCCATGAATTGGCGACCAGATTGCGCAACGGCACCAGGATGCCGCCGCCGATCGATCCGGAAAAGGACGACAGCACCAGCGTCGCGCCGGCGAGCACGAACCAGGTATTGACCTCCTGGCTCTTGGCGACGTCGCCTTTTTCATGGGCGTCATCCAGACGTTTTTGTGTGGGGTCCTCTGTTTTGTCTGAGGAATCGCTCTCATCGGACATGGTTCAAGCCCTCACCTGAGCGGTATCAGCTGGTGCATGACGCCGGTGAAATATTCGAGGAACGTTCCCATCATGGCGACGAGGACGAGCGCCAGGATCAGGAATCCGGCCAGAATCGACAGCGGCACGCCGACGAAATAGACCTGCATCTGCGGCATCAGCCGCGCCAGCACGCCGAGCCCGATATTGAAGACGATGCCGAACACCAGAAAGGGCGCCGAAAGCTGGATTCCGATCTTGAAGGCAGCGGCGAACGCACGGGTGGCGAGCGAGGCAACATCGCCGCTCGCCATCGCCTCGCCCGGCGAAAAGATCGAGTAGCTGTCGTTGAGCGCGGCGATCACCAGATGGTGGCTGTCGGTTGCAAACAGCAGCGTCAGGCCGAGGATGGTGAGGAAGTTGCCGATCAGCAGACCCTGCTGCCCCTGGGTCGGATCCACCGAGGTGACGAATCCGAGGCCGAGCTGCTGGGCGATCACCGATCCGGCGACCTGCAGCGCCGAGAGCGTTACCCGCGCGGTGGCGCCGAGCACGACGCCGATGACGATTTCGTGCATCATCAACACCAGCAGCGACGTCATCGACTGCATGTCGATGTTGTAGGCCGTGCGGTGCAGCGGCAGGATCACCAGCGTCAGCAGCAGCGCGATCCCCAGCTTGATGCGAACCGGGATGTTGGCCTCGCCGAGCCCGGGCAACAGCATGACCATCGCGCCGATGCGGGCAAATACCAGCATGAAGGTGGCGGCGAGCGCGGGCAGCAGTGAGATATCGATGCGCATGATTCACGCGCATAGTGCCTCAACCGCCAATGATTCGCGAAGATATCCGCATCATATAGCCGTACAGCGAGTCCGCCATGAACGGCAGCGCCAGCACCAGCGTCACGAAGATCGCCAGAATCTTCGGCACGAACACCAGGGTCTGTTCCTGGATTTGCGTCAGCGCCTGGAACAGCGACACCACGACGCCGACGACGAGACCGACCACCATCAGCGGCGACGACACGACGACGATGGTCCAGACTGCATCGCGCGCCACGTCGAGGGTTTCGGCACCGGTCATGACTGGTCTTTCAATTGGTGTGCGGCGCCGGACAAGCGCACAGGTGCGCCCCCACCGCGCGTGAATTTCGCATGCATCAGATCGGCATCCGCATGATTTCCTCGTAGGACTGGATCATCCGGTCGCGCACCGACACCAGAGTCGAGACTGCGACGTCGGTTTCCGCCACGGCGGTCACCACGTCCATCACGTTGGCCTTGCCCGACGTCATCGCCATCGTCTGCGCGTCGGATTTGCGGCCCGCGTCCATCACGCCGCCGAGCGCCTCCTTGAGCACCGCGCCGAAGGATTGACCGCCACCGGCCTCGGCGCCCTTGTCGGCGCCGACGGGGCTGGTCATGCGGGCAAGTGCGGCGTAGGCGTTTGCAGCAACTGTAGGTGAAGCCATGGTCCGGGGTTCCCTGTTCAGGCCTTGAGGATGTCGAGCGTGCGTTGAATCATCCGGCGCGTCGCGCTGATGATGTTGAGGTTGGCCTCGTAGGATCGCTGCGCTTCGCGCATGTCGGTCATTTCGATCACCGTATTGACGTTGGGATATTTGACGTTGCCGGCCGCGTCCGCCGCGGGATTGGAGGGTTCGTATTTGACCCGGAACGCCGACGCGTCGGGCCTGACCCTGCCGAGCGTCACGACCTTGGCATCCAGCGTGCGATCAAGTTCGGATGAGAACGTCGGTATCTTGCGGCGATAGGGATCGCCGCCGGCGGACTGTCCGGTGGAATCCGCGTTGGCGATGTTTTCCGAGATCACCCGCATCCGCCCCGCCTGCGCGCGCAGACCCGAGGTCGCGATGCTCATCGAGCGGGCGAAGTCACTTCCATTGTCGGCCATGGTCCGGTTCCTTAGACGTAGCCTCAGCGCTTGCCGATGGCGGTTTTCAGAAGCCCCAGGCTGCGGCTGTAGAGCGAGGTGGCCGCCGCGTAGTCCATCTGGTTGGCGGAGACCTTGAGCATCTGGTCTTCGAGATTGACGGCGTTGCCGGCGGGCCTGGTATGGAAGCCGCTCTTGCCGTGCTGCGCGAAACTTTCTCCGCCGCCTGCGGGAGCAATGTGGCTGGCGCTGGTGCGCATCATTGACAGCGATCCCATCGCCGCCGGGCTGGCGCCATTGCGATCAAACTTGGGCTCGACCAGATCGCGCGGCCTGAAATTCGGCGTGTCGGAATTGGAGATGTTTTCGGCGAGCACGCGCTGGCGCTCCTGGTGCCACTGCATCTTGGTGCGCAGCGCCGACAAGACCGGAAGATCGTTGATAGCCATCGGATCCGCCCCGTTGCCTCCGGGGCACGGCGCCGCTGAGGTAGGCAGAATTTGCCGTGTGTATGGTTAACAACGGGTTAAGGTCGCAGATCGCGGTGGACAACCGGCGATGGTCGGCGCGGATGGCGCTCCCGCTCCCAGCTGAGCGCATTTTTGCCACGAAAGCTGCGTTAACCAGCCGCGACGATCACCGATGGGCGCTCAGAAGTCGTTTTGGATCAAGCGATTCTTGGTTTATTAAGGCGTGTGGACGGCACTTCTTGCCGTGAGATATTAACGAATGGGCTGATCTTCAGGCTTCTGTGCCGGAGGTCGGTCCGGTTCCGGTTCGCCGCGGCCGAACGTGATACGTGAAGAAAGCGCTATTGGGGACATAGCATGTCGCAGACACTTTTGTTCTTCTTCTCGTTCATAGCCGTGCTGGCCCTGATCGGTCTCGCCGCCTGGCTGGTTCGCCGGTTCGCCACCAACCGCCTCGGCGCCAATACCAGTCGTGGGCGGATGCCGCGGCTGGCTGTGATCGACGCCGCGGCGGTCGACGGCCGCAGGCGGCTGGTGCTGGTGCGGCGCGACAACATCGAGCATCTCCTCATGATCGGCGGCCCGACCGACATTGTCGTCGAATCCAACATCGTGCGGGCCATGCCCGGGCGGGAGCCCATGGCGCAACGGCCCGCGGTCGGCGGCACCACCGAGCCGCCGCCCCGCATCGCGCCGCTGCCCGACGCCGCATGGAGCGAAGCCGACGGCGCCCGCAGCGATATGTCCGACCACGCCGAGCCGCAGATGCCTGAGCCGCCGCCGCGGCCAGCCCGACCCTCTTTTGCCGACGAGGCGCGCCGCCCGTTGCTTCCGGAACGGCGCCCCGAGCGGGCCGATCGCGCCGATCCCCTGACCGGCTTCACGCCGGAACCGCTGGGCGGTCGGCCCGAGCCCCGCCCCGAACTGCGGCCGGAACCGATGCCGTCGCGGGTCACCTCGCGCAGCGAGCCTTTGATGCCGCGCCCGCCGCGGCCCGAACCGCCGATGGCGCCGACGCGCACCCCCGAGCGGACCGCCGCCCCGCCGCCCCCCGCGCCGCCGCCGCCGGCCCAGTCTACCGCCGACCAGAATCTCGCCGAGATGGCGCAGCGGCTGGAAGCGGCCCTGCGCCGGCCCGCCGGTGAAACGGCGCCTCCGGTCGCGCCCGAGCCGCCGCAAGGCCGCGGCGCTCCTCGTAACGAGCCGATAGCGCCGCCGGCGCCAGCGAAGAGCGGCTTTGAGAATCTCGAAGACGAGATGGCGTCCTTGCTGGGCCGTCCAAAGCCCCCTTCGTGAGGCCGGCGGCCCTCCCGCGTAGAGTTGTATTTCTCGCCGTATTGACAGCCGCCGGATCGCTGGCCGGTCCGGCTTTCGCGCAAGATATCAGCATCAATCTCGGCGGCGGTGGCGGCGGCGTCACCGAGCGCGCGATCCAGCTGATCGCGCTGTTGACCATCCTGTCGGTCGCGCCGTCGATCCTGATCATGATGACGTCGTTCACCCGCATCGTGGTGGTGCTGTCGCTGCTGCGCACCGCGCTGGGCACCGCGACCGCACCGCCGAATTCGGTCATCATCGCGCTCGCGATGTTCCTGACCGCGTTCGTGATGGGTCCGGTGCTGCAGAAATCCTATGACGACGGCATCAAGCCCCTGATCGCCAACCAGATCGGCGTCGAGGAAGCGCTGCAGAAGGCCTCGGTGCCGCTGCGCGGCTTCATGCAGAAGAACGTGCGCGAAAAGGACCTGAAACTGTTCATCGACCTGTCGCGCGAGCCGCCCCCGGCGACGCCCGAGGACCTGTCGCTGCGGATCCTGGTGCCGGCCTTCATGATCTCCGAACTGAAGCGCGCCTTCGAGATCGGCTTCCTGTTGTTCTTGCCCTTCCTGATCATCGACCTCGTGGTCGCCTCGGTGCTGATGTCGATGGGCATGATGATGCTGCCGCCGGTCGTAGTGTCGCTCCCGTTCAAGCTGATCTTCTTCGTACTGGTGGACGGTTGGTCGCTGGTGGCGGGGAGTCTGGTGCAAAGTTACGGGGGATAGACCGGCGGCGTGATGATGTTGGAGTTCAGCTCCGACACAAATTTGCGAAAATAACCCCATGCAGAGTGGGATCGCCTCGGGCTCGCTCCCGGTGACGGGAATGGCGCTGGCCGTCAGCGGTGACGAACCTTCTGATCGATGGCTGATCGCTGGCGACGCGGCCTGGTGCAGCGTCGCCGGAGATAGACCGCAGGTTGCTGCCGGCCGGGAGCGAAGGGGTCGTCCGATCCGCTTTTTGCCTTGCAGGCAGGACAAAAAGGATCATTCTATTCACGTTGTGAGAATTCCTGGGGATCGTTTGCCCCGAAGTGGCTGATCGTCCGGCGTTAGCCGGCACGTGAGCGAGCATCCCCTGTTTTGCGGCGCACACCGTTTGGCGAGGAGATGTATTATGTCTCGTGTCGTAATTTCCGAACACCTTCCAAAAACCACCATCGCTGGATCCTGGAAGACCTACGTCGGCGCATTTTCGACAGCCTGCTGCATCGCAGTGGTACCCGATCTTGCGATGGCGCTGTCGATGGAGCAGGCCATTGCGAGTTGCCGCGAAACCGTCGGCAGGCCGATCGTCCAGGCTTGCATGGGGGGCCGGGGCCGAGCGCCGGACGCCGAGCAGCTGCGCGAGGCGTGCCGCGCCAAGGCGAGTCCCGGCGTGCGGGCGTGCGTCGTGGCAGCGATGAACAAGGCCAACGGCCGCGCCAATGTCGCGATCGCCATCGACGACGGCAAGACGAAAAAGGAGGCCATCGATCTCGGCAACGCCCTGCCTGCCGGATTCGTGCCGCCGCCGCGCACCATCGCCGACATCACTGCCGTTCTCGACGACGAGAAACCCGATCCGGCGATGCTTGCCAAACTGAAGGACGAGGCCGAGGACGAGCCGGAAAAAGGACTGTCGGTGTCCGATCTGGCGGAATTCTACTACGATCGCGGCGCGGCCAGGGCGGCGCTCGGCCGCAACGCGGATGCCATTTCCGACGGGGAGAAAGCCCTTGCCATCGTCGGAAATGGCGGGGACGCAATGCTGAAGCAGCGCATTCGCGGGTTTGTTGCGTTGCAGAAGCAGGCTGCGGGCGATTTGAAGACCGCCCTCGAGATGTTTCAGCAGATGATCCGGGAGACCCAGAATGTGCGGGGCATGGGCGGGCATATCTTCGGCGCCAGCCGGAATATCATGCCGGCGCTGATCCTGAGCGGCGACATCGCGCAGGCCGAGGGCTATTTGCGGCGCATGCAGACGTACCTGACGGACGTTCGCACCAGCGGCATTCCCGGGAAACGGGAAGCCTACAACCTCCGGGGCCGAGGCTGGGAAGCCGATTTCGAGAGCGGGCGGGCGACGATCCTTGAAGCGCGCGGACAGTATCGCGAGGCGGAGGCATCATACAGGAAGGCGGCGGATTACAGGAAAGCCTTCATCGCGGATCTGAAGAAAATCGAATACGGCCCGAAGGAAGCGCAGGTCCTTCAGGCGGCGGATGCCGACCTCCTGAATGCAGCGCGCATGAAGGCCAAGCAGGGGCGGCTCGCCGAGGCCGAAGTCGACGCCCGCAGTGTGCTGCTGTCGCGTTTGAAAGCCCGGGGCAAGTACCATCCGGCAACCACGCGCTACGTGACCGGCCTTGCCGGAGTTCTGATTGAACAGGGCCGCTATGCCGATGCCGAAAAGCTGATCCGCTCGGCGCTCGACATTCAGCGCACCGTCGGCATTGCCGACAACAGCCAGGTCAGCGCGCAGATCCTGTCGCAACTGGGCTCGGTGCTGGCTTTCCAGCGCAAGTCCAACGAGGCCGCCAGCGTTTATGCCGAACTGGACAAGGCCATCGCAAAATGGGAGCCCGGACGCAAGCAGGTGCTCGAACTGAACGGCTCCCGCATTTCGACATTGTACGCTTCCGGCCAGATCGAAGCCGGCATCGCGGCGGCGCAGGAGCTTTTGAAACGCGAGGTTGGACGCGTCGGCGAGAAGCATTTCGACACGGCCGCGGCGCGCGGCACGCTGGCGGTTGGCTTAGGCCTGGCGGGGAAAGAGGCCGACGCCACCCGCGAGTTCAAGGCGGCGATCCCGGTCCTGATGGCGGCCTCGCGCGAGAACGCCGACAACGATGACGACACGGTCAGCGCCGCGCGCAGCCAGCGGCTGCAAAACATCGTCGAAGCCTACATCGCGATGCTGGCGAAGAACAACGACAACGCCACCGGCGAGGTCTCGCTGGAAACCTTTGCACTGGCGGATTCGATTCGCGGCCAATCGGTGCAGAGAGCACTGTCGGCGTCGAGCGCGCGCAGCGTGGCGAAGGATCCCGCGCTCGCCGAACTCGTGCGCAAGGAGCAGGACCTCGGCAAGCAGATCAACGCGCAGCTCGGCGCGCTCAACAACGCGCTGTCCTCGAACGCGCGCGACGAGAAGGTCGTGAAGGCCACCAACGCCTCGATCGACAGGCTGCGCTCCGATCGCGACAAGGTGCGGCAGGAAATCAACAGGAAGTTCCCGAGCTACGCCGAACTGATCGATCCCAAACCTCCCAGCGTCGAGCAGATCAAGGCGACGCTGACGCCGGGCGAGGCCATGCTGTCGTTCTATTTCGGCCGGCGCGGCAGCTTCGTCTGGGCCGTCCCCAAGGAAGGACCGGTGACGTTCGCGGCGGTGAAGCTGCCCGCGGGCGAGATCGAGAGCAAGGTACGCAAGCTGCGCGAGGCGCTGGAGCCGAACGCGGCGATGATCTCCGACATTCCGGCCTTCGACGTCGCACTCGGCTATGAACTCTATTCGCTGCTGCTGAAGCCGGTGGAAGCCGGCTGGAAATCGGCGAAGAGCCTGATCGTGGTGACCAACGGCGCCCTCGGCCTGTTGCCTTTGCCGCTGTTGCCGACGGCGCCGGCCGAAATCAAGGCCAATGACGAGCCGCTGTTCGCGAGCTACCGCAAAGTACCCTGGCTCGCGCGCACCCATGCGGTGACGATGGTACCGTCGTCGGCGGCATTGCGAACCTTGCGGCAGTTGCCGCCGGGCAAGCCGGAGCGCGGCGAGCTGATTGCATTCGGCGATCCCTATTTCAGCAAGGAACAGGCCGCCGAGGCCGATCTGCCGGCGCCGGTGCAGGTGGCGGATGCCTCGGGCGTCATGACCCGCGGCGTTCCGCTGAAGCGTCGCAACAGTCCAAGACTGGAAGGCGTCGACAGCGCTGAACTTGCTCTGCTGCCGCGGCTGCCGGATACTGCGGAGGAACTGAGGTCGATCGCGCTGGCCCTGCAGGCCGATCCGGCGAAGGTGCTGCATCTCGGCAAAGACGCCAACGAGAAGGCGGTGAAGGCGATGGACCTGTCGGGTTTCAAGGTGCTGGCCTTCGCGACCCACGGCCTCGTGCCGGGCGAACTGAACGGGCTGACGCAACCGGCGCTGGCTTTGTCCGCGCCGGCGCTTTCCGGCAGCGATGGCGACGGGTTGCTGACGATGTCGGAGATTCTGTCGATGAAGCTCGACGCCGACTGGGTGGTGCTGTCGGCCTGCAACACCGGCGCGGGTGCCGGCGCTGGCGCGGAAGCAGCCTCGGGGCTTGGTCGGGCCTTCTTCTACGCCGGCACGCGGGCGCTGCTGGTGACAAACTGGTCGGTGCATTCGCAGTCGGCGCGCGAACTGGTCACCGACCTGTTCAAGCGCCAGGCCAACGACAAGAACCTCACGCGCGGCGAGGCGCTGCGGCAGGCGATGATGGCGATGGTGGACGGCCCTGGTTACGCCGACGCGGCAGGCAAGACCGAGTTCGCCTATGCGCATCCGTTGTTCTGGGCGCCCTACACCATCATCGGCGACGGCGGGAAGCGTTGAGATGGCAAGGAGGTCGCGTCAGCGCAGGCGCCTGCGCGCCGGTCTCGCGGGTGGATTGATCATCTCCGTCGTTGCGGCGATGATTCCGCCGCAGGCGGCCGCGCATACCGGCGCAAGCGCCGTGAAGGAATGCCGGGCGACCGTCGGCAGGCCGATCGTGCGGGCCTGCGTCCGATCGAGAGTGCTGCATCAGGGCGGCGCGCCGCGGACCTATGTTCGCGCCTGCCGGACCGACGCCATCCCGGCCGTCCGGGCCTGCGTCCAGCGGACCGTTCCGCACCTCGTCGAGAATTGCCGGCAAACCGTGGGCCGGCCCATGATTCAGGCGTGCGTTCGAAACCGCGTGCAGGGCGAAGGTGGCCCGCCGGACCGCTTTGTCGAGCCATGCCGGCTGTCGATTTCCTGGGCGGTGCGGGCATGCGTCTGGCGCTCGGCCGCGGTGACGCCCTCGCCAACGGGCCTGTAGCGGGGTCCGCACTTCTCCCTTTGGCCTGCGCGCCAAAGTGAAGGTACTTTAAGGAATGGAGGACTGCGATGCGTTTGCTTTGTCTCGGATTGGCGATCTGCGTTGCGGCTGGCTTGACGGCGTTGCGGCCGGCACACGCCGCCAACCTGGTATTGATCACCGCGGACGAGGCGAAATTGCCGCCGCCAAAGGGAGCGATCGCGATGTCGGCGCGCGGCGTGACCCGCGGTCCGAAGGTCGAGCTGGTGCCACACGCCGGCGCGATCCGGTCACCGGTCCGGCTTCAGCTCAAATTCCAGACCTATGGCGGATCCAAGGTCGATCTCGACGCGGTGCAGGCGACGTATCTGCGCACCCCCAATGTCGACCTGACGCCGCGGATCAGGCCCTTCGTCAATGCGTCGGGAATCGATGTGCCGGCTGCGGAACTGCCGCCCGGCGATCATATGGTCCGCATCGACATCAAGGACTCGGATGGCCGCGCCGCCACGGCGAACTTCGTGCTGAAAGTCGAACCGTGAAAGCATGACCCCCTCGGTGCGCTGTCCATTCTGTGGCTCGGAGAAGCAGGCGGACGCGCCGGTCTGTCCAAGTTGCAATCGCGATACCGAAATTCCGGCATCGCTCAGGAAGGAGCGCGAAGACCTGGTCCGGATGCGCGATCGGCTGCGCGACGAGCTGGCCGAGAAGGAAGCGCGGCTGCACGCACGCCGCCGGTGGGCCCGACGAAGTCCCGATGCAGGCGGCGCCTGAGATGGCCGAACGAGTTGGGCAATGTACCCCCATGCTGTCGATGAGCCGCATCGCGTCGCGGCCCGGACGTGACCTCTGATGGAATGCCCTTTCTGCGCCGAGACGATCAAGGACGAGGCGGTCGCCTGCAAGGATTGCGGCCGCGACCTGCGCCTCGTCAGGCCCGTCATTCTCGAAATTCAGGATCTGGTCAGCGAGTTGGACCGCATGCAGCGCCGGCTCGACAGCGTCAACACGCAGCTCGCGCTGCGCGATGCGCCGGCCCGCTTCATCTCGCTCTATGCGGTTCTCTACGTGATACCGACGGTGCTGTTGCTGCTCGTCGCGCACTATCTGGTGACGGTTCAGTTCAACGTCTCTCCGCTCTACCTGCGGCTCGCATCGTTCGTCATTCCCCTGCCTTTCGGAATGGCCGCCTATTTCGTCAGCAAGATCGGCGCCCGGAGCGCGTTCGGGCTCGGTGCGCTGGTCGCTTTTCTGAGCGTGAGCGGGATGCTCACGGTGATCGGGATCATCGACAACGTGCCGATCGTGCCCTCGGCGTTCCTGGAGTGGCGGGAGTCGTTCGAATATGGACTCAGCATTGCGCTCGCATTTCTCACCGGCAACATTCTCGCCATGCTGGTGTTTGTCGTGCTTCCCTCGACGATCGCATCGGGCGGTAAGCCAAGTTCGGGTGCTTTCCGCGTCGCGCGAATGCTGGGCCAGCATGTGGGCGAGGAAGGCCTGCGCCGGCGCGCGCGCCGCATCCAGGATCTGATGCAGACGGCAGGACCGCTCGGGGGCGTCGTTGCGACCGCCGCTGGTTCGGTCTATACCGGCCTCAAGGGCATCATCGGAGGTTGATCCTGGGATCCGCCTCGGGCCGCGCCTGCGGCAAGCCTTCTTAATCGAATGATTGCATCGGGCTGTCGCGCTTCGCGCCAAGCGACAACGGCTTGATGGCCTCGGTCGCCATCCGGGCCCGGTTTCTTCCTGGGGAACTCTACGGTTCCCCCGGCATTCTCTTCCGACAATCGTGTTGGTCCAGGCCTGCTCCAAGCCTTCCATACCGCCTTTCGCCCCCTGAAAGCTCTTCGACCACCGCTCATGACCAGTTCGCCGGACCAGCAAAAGATCGAACCCCCTATCGATCCCGTTTCGGCATTGAACGATGCCCCGGTGACGCCGGCCCATGTCCGCGATTCGTTTCGCACTCTCGCGGGGCAGATCGCTGTCCTGGCAGGATCAGTATTCCGCGAGGCCGCATGCCGGGCGCAAGTCTGGTGGAGCGGCGGGAGAACGGCCCTGCGGGCAACCGGGGCATCATTTGGCAGCCGCTGGCCAGGTTTGAAGGCCGACCTCGTTTCATCGACGAGCAATGCCCGCTGGCCGCGCCTCGATCTGAAATCCCGCTGGCAGGGCTGGCGGTCCAGATCAGGTGCCGCAGCGCCCAAATCGCGCGAAGGGCTGGATCGCGTGAAGTTGCGCTGGAAGTATCTCGCGGCTTCTTTGGCGCTCGCGCTGGCGCTTCTCGTTATGGTCGTCCTCTATAGCCTCGCGACGCTACCGGTCGCCGGCGGGCTTCAGGTCGAAGCAACCCAGAGTGCACTGACCTTCGAAGGGGCTCAAGGCGAGGTGTTCGCCGCCCGCGGCGTATTCAAGGGCGACAAGCTGACGGCCGCGGATCTGCCGCCGCATCTGGCCCAGGCGATTGTCGCGATCGAGGATCGAAGGTTCTACCAGCACATCGGTGTCGATTTTCGCGGGATCATGCGCGCCGGCTGGCGCAACACACAGGCCGGCGGTACGCGGGAGGGCGGCAGCACCATCACACAACAGCTCGCCCGCCTGATGTTTCTGTCTCCCGAGCGCTCATTCCGCCGCAAGGTGCAGGAGGCACTGCTCGCGCTGTGGCTGGAGAGCCAACTCACGAAGGAAGACATTCTCCTGCGATATCTGAATACCGCCTATTTTGGCGCCGGGGCCTACGGCGTCGATGCCGCCGCCAGGAGATACTTTGGAAAAAAGGCCGGCGAACTCTCGCTTGCGGAATCAGCGATGCTCGCAGGCCTGGTGCGGGCGCCGTCACAGCTCGCGCCGACACGCAATTTCGGGGGCGCCAAGGAGCGGCAGGAGACCGTCCTGCAAACGATGGTGGAAACCAAAGCCTTGACGGAAGCGGAAGCGGAAACCGCCCGCGCCCAACCCGTCAATCTGCGAACGCCGCCGGAAACACCGCCTGGCACGAACTATTTCATCGACATGGTCGCGGGCGACGTCCGCCGGCTTCTGGGCTCGGCATCCGGCGATCTGACCTTGCGCACGACGTTGAATCTGGAGCTGCAACGGCTCGCCGAAGGGGTCATCGAGCGCCGGTTCGAGGCGGAGGGTGCGAAGAAAAACGTCTCACAGGCGGCGCTGGTTGCGCTCGGCAGGGATGGCGCCGTGCTGGCCATGGTCGGCGGTCGCAACTACGAAGCCAGCCAGTTCAATCGCGCCACGCAAGCCAAGCGGCAGGCGGGATCGCTGTTCAAGCTGTTCGTTTATTTGACCGCGCTGCAACGGGGCTACACGCCCCAGTCTGTCGTGGTCGACAAGCCAACCCAGATCGGGGAATGGGAGCCGCAAAACTACAGCGGACGCTTTCGTGGCAGCATGACGCTGAGGAATGCGTTTGCGCAATCCGTCAACACGATCGCTGCCCAGCTCGGCGACGAGGTCGGAACAGCCGCGGTCATCGACACCGCGAAGCGCATGGGCGTGCAGTCGACGCTGCCCGCCGTCCCGAGCCTGGCACTCGGCTCGGCCGAGGTTACGCTGTTGGAAATGACGCGAGCGTTCGGCGCGGTTGCCGCCGGAGTTCAATCGATCGAGCCGTACTCGGTGCGCTCGATTGCAGGTAATTCCCAACAAGCACTCTACACAAAACCGGGGGATGGCAAGGAGGTCACCGGCCAACTGGGCGCCAGCCGGGCGATGATGAGTGACCTGCTGCAGTCGGTCGTGAACGAAGGTACCGGAAAGGCGGCGCGCATTCCAAATGTCCTGGTCGGCGGCAAGACGGGGACTACTCAGGAATACCGCGACGCCTGGTTCATCGGATTTACGCCTGATATCGTTGTGGGCGTTTGGGTGGGAAATGACGACAACACCCCGACCAACCGGGTCACCGGCGGGGATCTTCCCGCCAGCATCTGGCGCGATTTTGTCGGACGCGCCCTACCCGCCGTTTCCAGGACGTCGCCACAAGTTGCCAGGCGCAACACCGACGCTCTCAACCCCGGGAACGCGCTGACCCCCGCCAGTCCTGCCGTCAACCCTCCTCCGGGCGAGGCCGCCGCAGACGCAGGCGCCAGAGGATCGCCAGAGGTTGTCGATCTGGCGACGTTGGCCATTCGCGGCAGAAGGATACAACTCCAGGGCATCCTCGGAGAGGACGATCGACGCGCGGTCCGGGCGCTGGCGCGGTTCCTGCGGCGGCGTGAAGTGATTTGCGAGCCCAGTGGCATGCCGGACCGCTATCGCTGCAACGTCGATGGGCAGGACTTGTCGCGGATTATTCTGAGCAACGGAGGCGCCCGTGCGACGCCGGACGCGCCGGCGGAGTTGCTCGCCGCTGAAGACGAAGCCAGGTCGGCCAGAGTCGGAATCTGGCGGAATATGTAGCTTGCCGAAGCCATGAAGCGATCTCGCGCCAGTAAGCCGAGCGGGCGAATCGTTTCGTCGCTGTGCCCTCGGAAGAATGGGGGTCGGAAAGGCGACTGCCGGAAACGGATGTCGCCCGGGCGACGAAAGTAGTGTCGTGCGAGCGATCTTCTATGGCGATCCCGACGCTTCGCCCGCCCTACCCTTCCACATCGTACTGCTTGCTGAGGTGGTCGCCGATCTGGACCAGCATCATGACGCTTTCGGGATAGCCGGGCTTGGCAATCGTCGCCTCGTCGGCGGAAGCCCGGAATTCCCAACTGCGGCCGTCACGCAGCACGGAGATGATGATTTCGTCCGGACCATCGGCGTGAACCTTCAACTCCGCCCTGGCCATCGCAATCAGTTCGGCTTCGGTCCTGACGGGCTTGCGCATGCGACGGCCTCCTCCGGGCGTTGACCTCTGCAGGTTGCCGGTTCGGGTCACATCTGTCGAGGGGACGGCCACGACTGAGCGCTAGACCAAGCCTCGAATGGCTGGCGGGACGACCGTCGAACGATCGCCGTGCCCGTCATGTTTCGCCGGTCGGCACAATACTCAGGCCCGCATTTGCGAGTTCCTCGACAATGCGTTTTGCGATTTGTTTTGCTTCCGCAGGATCGATTCGACCGTCCGGGTGATCTTTCCGGCTGTCACAAATCGCCGTGGCAATGATCGTATTCACTTGGTGCGGATCAGCCAAGGATCTCCCCTTGTCGTTTAGAACATGCGTCAGCCGGCGGGATCGACCCACGACTGCAGCGAGTTCGTGAAATCTTCAACAGTGACTTAAATCGGCAACTATCACGCCTATGACAATCAAGGGCTCCGACAAACGTTCCGCGGCGGCTCCCCATGTTCCGAACCGAAGTCCCTAAAGGATGGGGAACTTTTGATAATTCAGACTGTTGCGGTGCTGCGGGTACATTCTCGTATCGCATGCCCAATAGAGGAGACAGTCAATGAAAAAAATTCTGATTTCCGGCGCGGTTGCGGCATTCGCCGTGACTTCTGCTTTTGCCCAGACCACCACGGTCTCGAGCGAATACTATGTGGTTCGGGACGCGACGACAAAGAAGTGCACGATCGTCGACAAGAAACCCACTTCCACCACCACGACCGTCGTCGACAACGGCATCTTCAAGACGAGGACCGAAGCCGAAACCGGCATGAAGACCATCAAGGTCTGCACCGAAAACTAGGTATCGGATCGGAAGGCCCGTTGCCCGGGTGGCAGCGGGCCTTCAGGGGGCAGCAGACCGTGCAGAACATCCATAAGAGGCCAACCACCATCATCGCAGCCGCGTTCGTCTTGCTGGCCTGTGCCGCGCAAGCTGAGAACGCCTACGAGATCATGACCGGCGGGTCGTCTTCACGGACCGCCTCGACGATGGCTCTTTCCTATGGGGAGAATCCGGCAGCAGACTTCCCGCCGAAGACATTTCCCGCGGCGCGTTGGAACAGGCAGACAGCATCCCCGGCCTCTTCAACCGCTGCCTCTTTTTGCGTTCGAACGTGCGACGGCCGCTATTTCCCGGTCCCGTCCGGCAGCAGCCGGGGCAGCGCCGAGGTTTGTCAGAACCTTTGCCCAGCGGGCGAAACGAAGGTCTTTTTCGGAAGCTCGATCGACAGCGCCGCTTCGACCGATGGAAAAGCCTACACCGCGCTGCCCCATGCGTTTCGCTATCGCGAAGAACTGGTAGCAGGCTGCACCTGCAACGGCAAAGACGTGGTCGGCCTGGCCTCCGTCAGTCTTCGGGAAGACCGAACGCTGCGCCGGGGCGATATCGTCGCGAGCGCTAACGGACTGGAAGTGGTCAAACGGATCGACGGCGGGCATCCCAGCCTTGCGAAAGCTTCCGCCGCGCGCGTCAAGTACGAACGGCCGAGAGTGCTCGCATCGGACTGATCCGCGGCTCGGCAGACCCGCTTCCCTGGCGGAAACCTGCCGGCACCGCCGATCCGGTACGGTTTGCAAAATCCGCGATGCGTTACCGCCCGACGCCGATACGCTTCAGGCCGACGATCTCGGGCAGCGCGCCGGTATGGACCGGCTCGCCCTTTGCGGTTTCCGGCGGCAACGGCGCCCTGGCGGTGGTGTCCGGGAAACGCGTCCTCATTTCGCGCAGGAAGCCGTCGAGCGTGTCGACGCTGGCCGCCATCTTCGCGATCATGGCGAATTCGGCGCTGCTGGAGCCGCTCGACCTGGCGGCGGTCTCGAACGCGGCCCGGTCGCCCTCGCCGCTCATCAGCGGCGCGTATTTCTCGCGGAAGCGCGCCAGACCGAGGGCGTCCTCGGCCAGCGCGTATCCGACAACCGCACGGATCACGTCGCCCTTCTCCACCGGGTTCAGGGGTTTGAAGTCGCGCCAGCGATCGGCGTAGTACAGTTCGATCTGCTCGGAAGACTCGCGCCAGCGCCGCGACGCCCAGTAGATGTCGGAACGCAGCCGGATCGCTTCGCGGCCGGCAATATTCGAGATGATGTCGAGTGCGAGGTCATGGCGCCCGACGTCGCTTTGGGCGCGCGCCTCCAGCAGCAGCCGCTGCTGACGCAGTTCGCCGGAAAGGTCCGCGATCCGCGTGGTGCGAAGCGCCGATATTGCGCGGTCAGGTTTGCGGCCGGTGAGATAGACCATGGCCAGGCGCGCGGCGACCTGGGCGCGCGCTGCGCCCTCCAGTCGTTTGTCGACCTGATACTGCAACAGTTCGCCGGCCTGATCGAGCAGGTCGACCGCGACCAGCCGGTCCGCCAAGCGGCGAATCATCTCGTCGCCGCGCCGTCCGATCGGCGTCAGTTCGCTGTACTCGTAAAACATCCCGAGCGCGTCGACCGGGGGAAGATCGTCGCCCTTCGGACCGAGATAGAGCTGGGCAAACAGCGCCGCCGCCGCATCCTGGCCGGCCCGCGACATTTCCGAATTCGGCTGCAGCCTGGTCGCGGCCTTCGCCGCCGCCAGCGACTCGCCGTAGCGTCCGATATCGGTATAGATCCGCGCCATCATCTGCAGCGCCCGCACCTCGATCGCGTCGCCGCGCCACGTCACCGCAAGCGTCTCCAGTTCGCGCAAGGCGTCGGCCTGGTTGATCTCGTCGCGCCGCTGGCGCAACATGATGTCGAGTAGCCTGGCTTCGGCGGCCGCGGCGCGATCCGGGGATTCGATTGCGACCTTGTACTCGCTCTGCGCGTCCTTGTCGTAGCCGAGCGCTTCGGCCAGCCGGCCGAACAGCACCGCCGCCGCCGCTTTCAACTCCGCGGGAATACCGACCACCTTCAGGTCGCTGGCACGTTTGGCGGCGCCGGAATAATCCCTGACCTCGAGCGATGCGCGCATCGCTTCCATGATCACGATATGCTGCAGCTCGATCGGCAGCGAGGTAATGGCGAATTCGACGTTCTTGAATTTTTCGCGCGCCTCCGCCCACTTGCCCTGACGGGCAAAGGCCAGCGCCTTCCACAGCTGCGAATCGTAGTTCGGTCCGATCACGGGATTGGAGAGATCCTTCAGCCCCTGCTCGGGACGGCCGATCAGGATGTTCGCGACCACACGCACCATCAGGGCGATCGAATCCTCCGACCCCGGCTTGGCGTCGGCGAGCGCAAGATCGGCGGCGCCCTTGGCTTCGAAATACATCCCGCGCGACATGAAGAAGCGGGCCAAGGCGATGCGGGCCTGGCCACGTTGATTGGGCTCGACCATCCCGGCCGCGGCGATCAGCGCTTCCTGGCGCGCGATGAAGTTTTCCGCCTGGTTTCTGCGCCACTCGCCGACGTCGAAAATGGGCCGTACCGCGGTTGTCGCGCGCTCGGACGCCACATCGGCCGATGACAGCGTCAGGCCGCCGGGCCGGCCGATGATGACCCTGTCGGGCGCGACTTCGGCGCTGACATCCTCGGAATGGGGATGGACCGCCACGCCGTGGATCGATTCCAGCAGCGACATCTCGACGAAATCATGCTGCTTGATCAGGCCGCGGACCGGCAGCGACGCGGTGACCACCTGCAATGTGTCGCCGGCGTCCGGATCGACGAACCGGTGCAGCAGCCCGGGCCTCGACAACGGCACGGTGACGTTGGCGAGTGCGGGGTCGGTGATATTGCGGATCACGACCAGAGGCTGCGGCGGCGACTGCATCGTATCGGCAAAGGTTAGTATCCAGTGCGCACCGTCCTTGTCGTCGCCGGCCAGCGAAGGCATTTGCGGGCGGTTGAGTCGAATGCCGATCGCCTGGCCCTGGTCCAGCGGCAACCGGCTGACGTCGGCGATCAGCGCCCCGCCTTTGCTGCGGATCGCCTCGACATCGATCGGCTGCCGGGAATCGAATACCAGCCACACCGTGTCGGCGCGGCGAAACAAGGCGGCCGGAGTCGCCGCGGCAAACGCAAACGTCACGCGCAGGGCGTCGCTGTCCCGCCTGGCGCTGACCGAGGCGGCGGCCTCGCCCGCCGCCGGCGGCTGGGCTGCCGGCGACGGCTTAATCGGCGCGACCGCATCAATAGCTGACGGCGGCGCGGCTGCGACTGGCGCCAGCTTCGGCGGGGTTTCAACCACTTGGGCGGTCATCTGCCGGGGCATGTCGCGTGACGGCGGCGCCGGCGGCGGTTCGGAAGCGGGGGCGGTCGCGGCGTGATCCGGCTTGATCTCGATCCTGGCTTGCCGGGCGAAGGTTTCCGAAGTCGGCGGCGCAATCTCCCCGGATAGCCCGGAAGGAGGCCCCGCCGGCCTGGCGGATGCGGCCGGCGCGGCCACGGGCGGGGCTGGCGACGCATCGGCCAGCGGCGGCCGCTGTGCCGGCGGTTGCTCGGGCTGCTGGAAGGCGACGTCGATGATGTAGTTCTTCTCCTCGCGGAAGGAGCGGACATCGACATCGCCGATCAGCACGACCTCCACCACGGAGGTTTCGCGTTCGATCTTCTGGCCGATCGAGGCGATGTTGGCAGGCGCCGCCAGCTTGGCGTCCGCGAGGTCGAAGGAGAGCGCGGCGTTGAACAGTAGCGTCAGTCGCTGGTCGTTCAGCACGCTGGAGACGCCGATGCCATCGGGCATCTCGAAGACGAAGCGGACGAAGGTCGGCTGCACCGAAGCGCGGACCCGAATCGGCGGACGCTTCTGGGCCAGCGCGGTGGCGCGCTGCTGGCGCAAGGCGCGCTCGGCGGCCCGGGCGCGCTCGGAAAGTTCGCGGACCACTTCGGCCGGCAAGGCCGGCGGCTGACCGCTCCAAGTATCGGGCAGCAGATCGACGAACACCCGCTCGCCCGCCGTCATGGTATTGATGGTCACCTTGCGCGACAGCGACAGCCGGATCGCCGAGCCATCGGGATCGCGCCGCACCGATCCGACATAATCGGGCACCGCGTCGGACAGCCTGTCGACCGGAATATCGACCGGGCGCTTGAACCGGATCACGAGGATGGAGCCGGCAGTCGACACGTGGGACTCGACATCCTCGGCGAGCTTGAGAACCAGCCGGGCGAAACCGCCCGAGGCGGAAAACGTCGCCTCACCCCTGACCGGCTCGGTCTGGCCGAAGGCGGACGATGTCAGGCCGATCAGGACCAGCCCGGCGGTGAACCCTATGCACCCGCCAAGGCGAAGCCGCGCGGCCCGCGCGCAAGCGCGGCCTCGCGACCAAAATCCAGCGGCAGCGGTTCGCGCCATTCCGGGTCTTTCAGCTTCGTTCGATCTGTGCGACGGCGGGGCGACGTCGCCCCGCGCCTTTGAATCCTAGAATTGGCGCATTAAGAGGCTGTTAATGATCCGCGTTAATTGAGCTTCTGCGGCAGCAACTTGCCCTCGATTTTGGGAAGATCGGCGATCGCGGCGGGCTTGTCGGATCCGGCGCGGCGGGCCATTTCGACGGTCAGCCGTTCGGCCGATTCCGGCGCCATCAGGCCGAGGATATCGGACATCTTGCGTGGCGCGATCTGCGAGGCGATCTCGAACAGCACGGACATCTCGAGCCGGTCGAACACCTTGGCCGCGTCCTTCGGTTTCATGCCCTCATACATGGTGATGATGCCCTTGAAGCGGGTGGCGTCGGTTTCGCTCTTCACCCCGCTCGCCGTCGATATCCGCGACTCGACCGCCTTCATCTCCTCGACCTTGGATTCGATGCGCCTCTCGGCCGACTTGAGCAGGCTTTCGCGAATATCGATCTCGCGGGCGCGCGCCTCCAGCTCCTGCCGCCGCGACTGCAGGCGCTCCAGGATCGCGCGCTCCGACGCCGACACCGGCGGCGTCTGCTCGGGGTAGACCACGATGCCGTCGGCTTTCGGCGGCTCGGCAACCGGCGCGGCCGGCTTCGGCGCGTCTTCCTTCTTGGCCGCCACCGACCCCGTGATGTCGGCGGAATCGGCCTTGCCTGGCGACGGAAAACTCAGCGTTTCCTGCGCCCATGACTTCTTCGCGCTCTTCGGTTGATGGTCGAACACGTAGCCGCCATCGATCACCAGACCCGCCACCTTGAGCACGGCGAGGCCCAGGATCGCGATCAGGACGACCGGAATGACACGAATGTCGCGGAAGGATTTCATGCGGCGAGGCCGTCAGACCTTCTGCGCTCGGAGAACGCCTGCGCCGCCGCGGCAACCGCCTTGGCCGACGATACCCGGGGCGCCGCCACAGGCTCCGCCGCCGACTCCGACAGCGGGCGTGCGGCGATCGCGATCCTGGACAGCCGCCGGATCACATTGTCGCCCTCGGCGAGCTGATTCTTGAGCTGCTGTGACAGCTGCGCCGCCGAGGTCAGCTGGTTGCCGAGATTCTCGTTGACGTCGCGCACGGTGTGCTTGAGGCCGCCGATCGCGCGCTCGGCGATTTCGGTCGCCGTGATCAACTCCCCGATCGTCGCCTTCAGCGAATGCTCGTCCGCCTTCAGCCGCTTCAGCCGCGAGTTCAGCAGCATGCAATAGCCGATCGTGAGCAGCAGCAGGACGGCAACCAGGCTCTCGATCACAATTCCGAATGAATGACTCATTGGGCCTCCATCAATTTGGTTTGCTCGTCGGCCTTCTCGAACATCGCGAAGGTGGTATTGGGCTTGCGCAGCTGCTTGGTGACGCGGATGGCGACGCGGTCGCCGACGCGCCCCATTCGGCCTTCGGTCAAGAGCACGTTGCCGCAGCGCACCGCGACCAGTGCGTCGGCGCGCATGTCCAGCGGCAGGGTGTCGCCGACCTTCAGCTTCATCAGCTGCTTGAGCGGGATTTCAGCCTCGTAGAGCACGGCATCGACGGAGATTTCCGCCTGCCCCACTTCGGTGGCGAAATGGCCTTCCCAGATCGGATCGCGGCCGAACTTCTCGCCCATGAACATCTGCAGCAGCACGGGGCGGATTGGCTCGATGGTCGCGTAGGGCAGCAGCAATTCGATATTGCCGCCGCGGTCTTCCATGTCGATGCGCAGGCGCACCAGGATCGCGGCATTGGCCGGCCGGCTGATGGCGGCGAAGCGCGGATTGGTCTCTAGCCGGTCGATCGAGAAGGTCACCGGCGACAGCGGCCGGAACGCCTGCTCGGCGTCGGCCAGCACGACCTCGACCAGCCGCTTGACGAGGTTGGTCTCGATCGAGGTGTAGGGACGGCCCTCGATGCGCATCGAGGTCTGGCCGCGGCGGCCGCCCAGGAGAACATCGACCATTGAATAGATCAGGCTGGAATCCACCGTGGCGAGGCCGAAATTTTCCCATTCCTCGGCCTTGAACACGCTGAGCACGGCGGGCAGCGGAATCGAGTTCATGTAGTCGCCGAACCGCACCGAGGTGATGCGGTCGAGCGAGACCTCGACGTTGTCGGAGGTGAAATTGCGCAAGCTCGTGGTCATCAGCCGCACCAGCCGGTCGAACACGATTTCGAGCATTGGCAGACGCTCGTAGGATACCATCGCCGAATCGATGATGGCGCGAATGCCGGAATTGTCGTCCAGATTGACTTCGCCGACGGTGAAACCGAGCAGGTTGTCGATTTCTTCCTGCGACAGGACCCGCTCGCCGCCGTTCTTGCCGCCGCCGAAGTCGCGGCTGCCGTCCTCGACCATGGCGGCCCATTGCAGCGCCATGGTGCCGGAGATTTCGTTGGCGGCGGCGGCCGCCGCGGCTTCCGCCGGGTCCTCGGAATCCAGCGACGCTTCCCATTGGGCGGCGATGGCGTCCTGGTCGTCTAGGGGATTGCCGGCCATGATGCTAGATCCGCCTCGTCACTGAACGACGATTTCCTTGAACAGCACGGCTGAGACCGCGTTCGGCGCGACCGCCACGTTGACGCGCCGGGTCATTTCTTCCTTGAGGCGAAACATGCCGGCGGAGCCGTTGAGATCGGTCGGCCGCAGTTCGCGCAGGTAAGTCTGGAAGATATCGGTGACCCGCGGCAGCGTCGGCTTGATCGCCTCGACCTGCTTCTCTTCCTTGACCTCGAGCACCACCTTGACCTTGAGGTATTGCACGCGCTCGCCAGGCGACCCGGCCAGATTGACCAGCATCTCCGGCATATCCATGAAGATCGGCGCTTTGACCACCGCCGCTGCGGCCTGCTTTTCGTCGGGGTGGCCGCCCCGGAAAAACAGGAACCAGGTCGCCGCAGCGCCACCGAGGATAACCACCACGCCGGCGGCTGCGATCATCAGCTTCAGCTTGCCCTTCGGCGCCGGAACGGCATCGGCGCCTTCCGCCGCGCCGCCATCCGCCAGTTCATTGTCCGCCATCGCCCGCCCGCCAAATTCAAGAAATCAACCCCATGCAATGAAGCAGGCACTGACGCGATACATCTGCCCCCGCACTACGTTCTCGATGCTGAAGCTAAGGTAATAATGGTTAACGGAACCTTTCCGCGGCCCCTCAACTAGGAAAAAACTGCCGGGTCAACATGGTCAACAGACCGTTATTGCCGCCCCGGCGGGTCGCCGAAAAATACCTAACCAATTGATATTTATATTTTTTCAGAACTGGCACGGGTTTCGCTGAGGTGCTGGTGAACCGCGGCTTGGGAGAGCCAGGCGGTTCGCACGATCCGCACGCGGCCTGGGAGGGCTCTGCCGCGGGTCCATGGAGGGGAGAACCACGATGGGGAACACGCTTCTCGTCGGACTTTCGCGGCAGGTGACGCTGGAACGGCAGATGGATGTCGTCGCCAACAACGTCGCGAACGTCAACACCAACGGCTTCAAGGCCGACCGTTCGCTGTTCGAGGAATTCCTCACCTCGCGCGCGCATGAAGACAATTTCGCCGGCCGTGACCGCCGCATCAGCTTCGTGCAGGACCGCGGCACCTTCAAGGATTTCTCGCAAGGCGCGGCCGAGCACACCAAGAACCCGCTCGACGTCGCGATCGACGGCGCCGGCTTCCTGGTGGTGCAGACCCCGGCCGGCGAGCGCTACACCCGCGACGGCGGGCTGAAGATCAACAACCAGGGCCAGCTGGTGAACTCCTCCGGTCATCAGGTGCTCGGCGGCTCCGGCCCGATCGTGTTGCAGCCGACCGACAAGGAAGTCACCATCGCCGCCGACGGCAACGTCACCGTGCTCGAAGGCACCAACCGGATCGACTCGGTGCGCGGCAAGTTGCGGCTGGTCACTTTCGCCGACGCGCAGAAGCTGGTGAAGGAAGGCTCCAACCTCTACTCCGCCGCGGCCGACGCTGGCGCCGGGCCCGACACAGCCTCCAAGCTGCGCCAGGGCTTCATCGAGAAATCCAACGTCAATTCGGTGATCGAAATGAGCCGCATGATCGAGGTGACGCGCGCCTACACGTCGATCTCTTCGATGCTGCAGCAGCAAGGCGACCTGCGCAAATCCACCATCGAGAAACTTGCCGACGTTCCGGCCTAAGAGAGGATTGATCCATGCGCGCCATGTACACCGCGGCGACCGGAATGATGGCCCAGGAACTCAACGTTCAGGTCATCTCCAACAACATCGCCAACATGCGCACCACCGGCTACAAGAAGCAGCGCGCCGCGTTCCAGGACCTGATCTATGCCCATGTCCGCCGGGTCGGCGCCCAGGCTTCCGACCAGGGCACCATCCTGCCGGTCGGCGTCGACATCGGCGGCGGCGTCAAGACCGTCGGCACCCCGCGGCTGATGAGCCAGGGCACGCTGGCGCCCACCGGCAACGAGCTCGACGTCGCGGTCCGCGGCGAGGGCTTCTTCAAGATCCAGGTGCCCGACGGCACCTTCGCCTACACCCGCGACGGCTCGTTCCAGATGGACGCGCAGGGCCGCATCGTTACCTCGCAGGGCAATCCGGTGCAGCCGACCATCACCATCCCGCAGAGTTCGTCGGGCCTCACCATCAACATGCAGGGCCAGGTCTCGGTGCTGCTGCCGGGATCGACCACCCCGACCACGGTCGGCCAGATCGGCCTGACCCGCTTCATCAACAAGGCTGGCCTGCAGCCGATCGGCGACAATCTGTTCACCGACACCCCGGCCTCGGGCACGCCGCAGGACGGCGTCGCCAACACCGATGGCTTCGGCGACATGCAGCAGTCCAGCCTCGAACAGGCCAATGTGGAAGTGGTCACGGAAATCTCCGACCTGATCTCGGCGCAGCGCGCCTACGAGATGAACGCCAAGGTGGTCAGCGCCGCCGACCAGATGATGCAGTCCACCGCCAACATGTTCCGCTGAGGCAGATGATGATGATTCGCTCGCTCACCCTCGCCATCGCCTTGCTCGCGGCCGCCAGCGCGAACGCAACGGCGCAAACCCGCGACGACGTGATCGCCGCGCCCGTGCTGCGCGCCGATGTCACGGTGTCGGGCGACCTGGTGCGGATCGGCGACGTCATCGACAACGCCGGCTCCGCGGCGCAGATCGCGATCTACCGCGCACCGGATCTCGGCACCACCGGCGCGCTGCCGGTGGAGCGGGTTTTGACCGCGCTGCGGGCGCATCAGGTGATCGGGGTCGACACCCGCAATCTCAGGGAGATCTCGATCACGCGGCTGGCCCGCACGCTCGGCAGCAAGGAGATCGAGGCCGCGATCGCCCGCGCGCTGCAGCACAGGAACGGCCTTGGCGACGCCGCCAACCTCAGCCTGACCTTCGACCGCGACATGCAGGACATGCGGCTGGAAGCCTCCCACACCGGCGCCATGCAGGCGATTTCGACCCGGTTCGACGCCCGCAGCAACCGTTATGACGTGACTTTCGAAATATCCAGCGAAGCCGCGGCCGCTCCAACCAAACTGCGCTTCACCGGCACCGCCATCGAGACGGTGGAGGCCGCTATCCTGGCGCGCGGCGTCGAGCGCAACGAGGTGATCAAATCTTCCGACGTAGTGGTCGAGCGCCGCCCGAAGGCCGAGGTCGGCAACGACCTTGCTCCCCGCGACCGCGCGGTCGGCATGCAGACCCGCAGGCAGCTTCGTGTCGGCCAAGCGTTGAAAACCGCCGATCTGGCCAAGCCCGACCTGGTGCAAAAGGACCAGGCCGTCACTCTGATCTACCAGGCGGTCGGACTCCATCTCACCATTCGCGGCAAGGCGCTGGAAGGGGGCACCGAAGGCGATGTCGTCAACGTGCTGAACCTGCAGTCCAAGCGCACCGTGTCCGGCGTCGTCACCGGCCGCGGTCAGGTCTCGATCACGGGACCGGCCCCGCGCCTGCCCGAAACCTCCGACGCGACCTCCACTGTTGGATCAGCGCCCGCGCCGGTCGCCATCGCCAACGCCGCCTCCATCGCGTCTCCAAAAGCCGAGTAATGGTCATGTATGCTTCCCGTATCCCCCGACTGATCCTGATCGGCGCGTTGCTGGCGACTGCGGCCCTTGCCAGTGGCTGTTCGTCGCTCGACCGGCTGTCGCAGATCGGCGAAAAGCCGAGACTGTCGGAGATCGAAAATCCGACGGCGCAGCCCGGCTACAAGCCGGTGCAAATGCCGATGCCGAAGCCGGAGACCGCCTCCTACAACGCCAACTCGCTGTGGCGCAACGGCTCCAGGGCGTTCTTCAAGGATCAGCGCGCGGCCCGGATCGGCGACATCCTCACCATCACCGTGAACTTCACCGACAAGGCCAACATGGCCAACCAGAGCCAGCGCAGCCGCTCCTCCAAGGAGGATTCCGGCATCACCGATTTCGCCGGTTCGAAACTGCTGACCGGAGACGCCGCCAAGGTGCTGCCCGGCACTCTGCTGGCCACCGAATCCGCCGGATCCTATGACGGCAAGGGCTCGGTGGTGCGGCAGGAGAACCTGCAGACCAGCGTCGCCGCCGTGGTGACGCAACTGCTGCCGAACGGCAACCTGGTGGTCGAGGGCAAGCAGGAGATCCGCGTCAATTTCGAAATCCGCGAACTGATCGTCGCCGGCATCGTGCGCCCGGAGGACATCCAGAGCGATAACACTATCGATTCGAGCAAGATCGCGCAGGCCCGCATCGCCTATGGCGGCCGCGGCCAGATCACCGACGTCCAGCAGCCGCGCTACGGCCAGCAGGTCACGGACATCCTGCTGCCGTTCTAGTTTAGCTTTAAGGAGCTCCCACACCTCATTGCGAACCTAGGCGCGATGATGTGTTCCAACGCGGCCTCTGCCAGCTCCCCTGGCAGGGGCCGCGGTTGTTTTGCGTACAACCTCGAAAGGTTCGTACATATCATTGATATCTATCAATTTGCTGAGGTACGAATGACAGCAACCGCCAAGCTTTTCATGCCGCAGCCCGGCCGTGCGCCTGCCCAGGGAATTCCGCCTCGAGGGCACCGAGGTGCGGGTCAGCAAGGTCGGCGACCCGAGGAGCTCGGCGCGCGCGATTCAATACGACCGACGCCTGCTCGGCGTGGGCGTTGCCTGGCGCGGACCGGCGAGTTCCTGCTGCCGCAGAACCTTGCGCACGTCACGCGCCGAGCTCAGCGCGCGCTTGATGTTCTTGTCGGGAGAGGTGTCATCAAAGAACAGCACCACCTCGCAGCCAGGGCACTGGCGGGAATAGCCGCTTTGGACCCGGCGGGCGCGGTCCCGGAACACGTTCCTGCAACGGGTGCAGCAGATCTGAACGGTGTCGTCCATGAATGGCTTCTTGCTCGCGGAAGGTCGATGCCGCGTCCCGGCGGCGCGCTGGCCGCGCGAACAGCAACGCGGCCATTAGCGCCGACAACCCTGAACAAAGTCCATTGCCGCGCGGGGATCATCGGCGAGCGCGCGATCAATGCAGGTTCCAGGTTAAGATTTGGCGAGCCACAGGGGCGGAAAACAGCGACGCCCGGAACTGGCCGAACGGAACCGGACGATCGAAGTCGAGGCGGCGCGCTGCGCGGCTCTCGCGACAACGAGGTCTCGACGCTCATGGCGCGAAGCGCCGCAAGATCGCGTCGCGAACTTTGGGGCCCGTGGATGCGCGGCCGCAAACTTCGAACCGATTGGTCTAACGCCGCCGGGCCACGGCGACGCCGAGCAGGAACGCGACCAGCAGCGAGCCGAGCGGCGCTTCGCGGGCGATGTTGGCGAGGATGCTCAGCGGCATTCCGGGTTTTCGGCCCGACTCGATGGCGTCGCTGACGCGGTCGGCCGCGCCCCTCACCGCGTCGGAAACTTCCGCGATGGTGGATTTCGGCTCCGGCACGGGGTCGAGGCCTTCATAGACGTAGGGGGGCTGGGAGGGTTTATCGTTCATGGCTTCAATCTCCGGCTCTGCCCGCATGCAATCGATCAGACGGCGATTGGTTCCGCGAGGCGCCTGCTAACGCAATCCTTTCAGCCCGGCTTGATCCCGGCCGCCTTCATGATCGGCAGCAGCCGCGCTTCCTCGGCGGCGCGAAAGGCCTTCATCTCGGCCGGCGAGGTCGGCATCGGCGACGCCCCGAGCTCGGCATATCGCGCTTTCAACCCCGGATCGGCCAGCGCCTTGACGGTGAGCCATTGATCTGCGTCACCAGATCGGCCTTCATGTCCGCCGCCGAGGCGTAAGGGCGCGATTAAGATCAATGCGTGTTGGTGCGGTGCCACTTCTCTAGATCAAGATCCCCGTCGTTTCGCTGTTCCTTCTCCGGGTTGCCCTTCCACGGCTCATCGGTTTGCTTGGTCGTGGGCCAGTCAGACCTTTGGCGCTGATCGTCCAGCGGCGTCTCGCGGGGATCTTCTTCGTGGGGCGGTACTTTCTTGTTCATGCGAATCTAATGCGTCCGGCTGAGGATCGTTCCCGTCTCCACTTTTGGTCCAGCGCTCATCGCCTGCCCGCCGCCAGCGCGCAATGCTCGTCGCTTCACGTCAACGTCACGCTGACATTGCCCAGGCCTGCCAGCTCCATGGTCGCGCGGTCGCCGGCCTTCAGCCACACTGTCCTGACCAGGCTGCCCGTCAGCACGATCTGTCCCGCGTAAAGACCTTTTCCTTCCGCGGCGAGATGGTTGGCGAGCCAGGCCAGCGCGTGGTGGGGATGGCCGAGCACGTCGGCGCCGGTGCCCTGCCCGGCCTCCTCGCCGTTGATGACGGCGCGGCCGGTGACGGCCAGCAGATCGGGCGCTTGGGTTCGCGCCACCGGTTCGCCGAGCACGCAACCGGCGGCGAAGAAATCGTCGGCCACCAGCGTCGGCGCGCCGATCGTCCGCCATTCGACATAGCGGTCGTCGACGATCTCGATCGCCGGGTAATACGCCTCGATCGCCTCGGCCATCCACTCGGCCGTGAACGGCGCCTCCGACGGCGGCATGTCGCGGGCGAGTTTGACCGCGATCTCGCATTCGACGCCGACCCGGACGAAATCGGCCGCGCGCAGCGAGACGCCGCTGTCATGCACGCCTTTGGCGAATACGCCACCGGCGCAGGGGTGAGGAATATCGAGATACTGCTGCATTACCGCGCTGGTGCAGCCGATCTTGTAGCCGACCATGGCGCCGACCTGCCGCAGCAGCAGATCATGCACCGCGCGCTGGATTCGGTAGCCTTCGGCCTCGTCTTGCGGCGCGAGTTCGGCGGGGAGCGAATCCAGCGGCGTGCGGCTGCGACGGGCAGCGGCGATGGTTCTGGCGGCCGCGAGAATGTTGTCCATCGGCGGCTTCCCTCATCCCGAGGAGGCCCGCTTGCGCCGTCTCCCGCGCGCAACCAAGCTGATGTCCTTATGATGAGACGCGCGTACCGCGCTCCTTACCATAAGGAAGGCAGGACTCAACAAAATGACCGCACGCGGCGGCCACATTCCTACTCGTCGCGATAGACTTTCTCGCGTTTCTCGTGTCGCTCCTGGGCTTCCACCGACAGCGTCGCGATGGGGCGGGCTTCCAGCCGCTTCAGCGAGATCGGCTCGCCGGTCTCCTCGCAATAGCCGTAGGTGTTGTCCTCGATTCGCTGCAGCGCTGCGTCGATCTTGGAGATCAGCTTGCGTTGGCGGTCACGGGCGCGCAGTTCGATCGCGCGGTCGGTTTCCGACGAGGCGCGGTCGGCGAGGTCGGGGTGATTGACGTTCTCTTCCTGCAGCGTTTGCAGGGTGATGCGGGATTCCCGAAGGATTTCGTCCTTCCACGCCAGCAGCTTGGCGCGAAAATATTCGCGCTGGCGGTCGTTCATGAAAGGCTCTTTTTCGGTCGGTCGATAGCTCTTCAACTTTTCCAAGGCCAGCCCATCTGTGATGCAAGGCGGGCGGAAACGGTCCGTCCGCGCGCGCCTTATATAGCGGCGGGTTGTGACAGACAATATCATGCCGGAGGGGAAGCCCGCCGGCTCTGCGCTTTCACCAGCGCTTCGCAGGGCTTTCAGTCGGGAACCTGTGAAAAACCGCCCTGCCCGTCAGAACTGCCCGGCTTTGGCCAGTTCGACCTCGACCCGCAGCTCGATCTCGGACAAAACCGCGTCGAGACCGGGGTCGCCGGAGGAGGATTTCAGGTTGGCGGCAGCGTCGCGCAGCCGGTTGACCGTGGAAGCATCGAAACTGCCCGACAACAGCCCGAGTTTAAGGTCATCCAGCACGTCGAGCGCACCTCTGCCGCGCTGCACCGAACGTTTGCGGCGTTCGGTCGGATCCTCGACGCCCTGCAGCGCCAACAGCGCATCGATGCTGCCGGCCGCCTTGGGCGGGGCCGCGGAACGAGTCTCGGCGGGGGTGGCCGTATCCGGCAACGCAAATCCGCTCGACGAGATCCGCCTGGTGCTGCTGCCGGCAGACCCAAGCGTGGTGCCGTTCGGTCCGTAGATGCGCATGATGTGCTCTCGCTTTGTCATCGGCAGCATCGCTCCTTTAGGGTTAACGAAACGTCAATCGCCCGGCAGAATCTGCCGGGAGGCGGCAGCTTTGCCGTCGCCGCGGCCCGGCCGGGGCCTAGCATGCTAAATTTATCATGATAAATCAAAAGCTTGCCTTACCAAGTGATGTGGCACAGGGCTCGCATGGTGATGGCCGGATCGCCGTCATGGGAGTGATGCGCGAGTCCGGATCAGAGAACCTCGCGGGGGAGCAGGGGATGCCAGGCGGCCATTCGACAAGACGTTTTCAGGGGGCCTGCGCCGCGCTGCTCGCGCTGGCGCTGTCGTCCATCCCGGCCGGCGCGACCTCCCGGATCAAGGATCTCGCCAATATCGAAGGCGTGCGGCAGAATCAGCTGATCGGCTACGGCCTCGTCGTCGGCCTCAACGGCACCGGCGACACCCTGAACAATATCCCTTTCACGAAACAGTCGCTGCAGGCGATGCTCGAGCGGATGGGCGTCAATATCCGCGGCGCTACCATCCGCACCGGCAACGTCGCCGCGGTGATGGTGACCGGCAATCTGCCCGCCTTCGGCACCCAGGGCACGCGGATGGACGTCACCGTCTCCGCGCTGGGTGATTCCAAGAACCTCCAGGGCGGCACCCTGCTCGTCACCCCCCTGCTCGGCGCCGACGGCAACGTCTATGCGGTGGCGCAGGGTTCGGTCGCGGTCGCCGGATTTGCCGCCGAAGGGGCCGCCGCCAGCGTCGTCCGCGGCGTGCCGACCGTCGGCCGCATCGCCAACGGCGCCATCATCGAGCGCGAGATCGAATTCGCGCTCAACCGTCTGCCCAATGTGCGCCTCGCGCTGCGCAACGCCGATTTCACCACCGCCAAGCGGATCGCCGCGGCGGTCAACGACTTTCTCGGCGCCAAGACCGCCGAACCGATCGATCCCTCCACCGTGCAGATGTCGATCCCGGCGGAGTTCAAGGGCAACGTCGTCGCATTCCTGACCGAGATCGAGCAGTTGCAGGTCGAACCGGATCTCGCGGCCAAGATCGTGATCGACGAGCGCTCCGGCATCATCGTGATGGGCCGCGACGTCCGCGTCGCCACCGTCGCGGTGGCGCAGGGCAACCTGACCGTTTCGATTTCCGAAAGCCCGCAGGTCAGCCAGCCCAATCCGCTGTCGCGCGGGCGCACCGTGGTGACGCCGAACTCCAGCGTCAAGGTTTCCGAGGACGGCAAGAAATTCGCGCTGGTCAAGGACGGCGTGTCGCTGCAGCAGCTGGTCGACGGCCTCAACGGGCTCGGCATCGGCCCGCGTGACCTCATCAGCATCCTGCAGGCGATCAAGGCCGCGGGCGCGATCCAGGCCGACATCGAGGTGATGTGATGGCAAGCAGTCTGATCAATACGGTCATCGGTAGCATGCCCGCCAAAGCCGTGCCGCCGATGCGCAACGGCCGCCCGGACCATCAGCTCGCCGACGCCCTGACCAGGGTATCGCCGCAGGCGCAGGCCAAGGCCAAGGCCTCGTCGCAGGATTTCGAAGCGATGTTCCTGAACTCGATGTTCTCGCAGATGACCAGCGGCACCAAGGGCGAAGGCCCGTTCGGCGACACCCCGGGCACCGGCGTGTGGCGCTCGATGCTGACGGATCAATATTCGAAGAACTTCGCCAAGGCCGGCGGCATCGGCATTTCCACCGACGTCTATCGCACGCTGATACTGCAGCAAGCCAACCGCGCCGGCCAATCAGGGGATCCGACATGAACCAGCAACCTCAACGGCAACCGGCGCCCGCGCCGGTCGCGGTCGCCTCGACGCCAGCCGAAGCCCGCAAGCTTGCCGAGCAACTGATGGACGCGATGAGCAAGCTGCTCGGCGTCATCGAGCGCGAAACCGAACTGGTGCGCGCCGGCAAGGTGCGCGAGGCGATGATGCTGGAGACGCAGAAGTCGGAGCTGTCCCGCGGCTATGTCGGCATGGTTGCCCAGCTCAAGGCCAGCCAGAAATATCTGACGCAAAGCGCGCCCGAGCTGCTGACCACGCTGCAGCGTCATCACGACACGTTTCGTGCCATGCTGCAGGTCAACCTCACGGTGCTGGCGACCGCGCACGCGGTGTCCGAAGGCATCGTCCGCGGCGTCAACACCGAAATCCAGCGCCGCAATATTCCCAACACCTACACCGCGGCCGGGCAGCGCGCCACGCCGGGACCGCGCAACATCACGCCGCTGGCACTCAGCCGCTCGCTCTGATTCGAGCTACCGACAATTTTCATCAAACTGAGACGCCGGCTTCAGCGCCGCATTCATCACGTTCGCTAACCGAGTGTTGAGAGGTCACAGGCATAGTTGCGCCTGACGAGGGGTTGGGATTTGACTCGAAGGAAGCCAGGAGGCTGCCATGAGTACGGATTTCAGCATCAAACCGGTGGGGGCACCGGTTGCCACCCCGGTCGCTCCGCCCGTGAGCGAGGCGGCCAACCATGCGATCGCGACCGAACTGCCGGCGCCGCGGAGCGTCACGGTGGTGGATGCCAGCGTGCGCGCGCGCGTCGATTCCGGAGCGGTGTACCCCTCGCTGTCGCATCATGTGGTGCTTGACCGGGCCGCCGCCTCGATCGTCTACCAAGTGATCGACGAGAAAACGAGCCTGGTGGTACGGCAGTTTCCAGAGGAGGCCATTCTGCGCCGCCGCGCCTATTTCAACAGCCTCGACATGAACAAGGGTGAGCCGACGCGGCTGCTCGCCACCGACCGCAAGGCGTGATTGAGCGACGGTTGACTCAGCGAATCTGCTTCGCGTAGGCGGTATCGAGCAGCGTCGCGCCGGTCGAGGGATCGGTGATGACGTTCTTGATTTCGGCCGTCCCGATCTTGGTCAGCTTGAATTTCGTATCCCCGATCCGAAACGCATTGTCTTTGATCAGAACGTCCGCATATTTGTTGGTGCCGGCGCTCTGATACTGAACCTTGGCGCGAAAGCCGACGACATTCGAGACCGTGATCTTGAACGACTTGTTGTCGGCGTATTTTCCGGTCCAGTTGCCCTGATAGAGCTTGGGGTCGACCGGCACGTACGGCGTCTTCGACGGCACGGTCGCACCCACGGTCTTGTAGTTGGCCGACAGGATTGCGAATACGTCAGCCATGTTACCGCTCCATTCCCGTCAGCCGCGGCCTGACAGGCCTGCCGCGAGATTGCAATTGATGTCGATCAGCGATTTCAGCTTCGCCGGGTCCGGATTCATCTGCATTTCGACGGTCTGCTTCATCACGAACACGGCGATATTGGCGATGTTCTGACGGACCTCCATCGGTTGCGGATTGTCGTTGGTGTCCACTGCGCTCATGAAGATCGTCCAGAGCCTGCGGTTGAACATCAGCGCGTTGTGCATGTTCTTGTCGGGACCGGCCCAGTTGGTCTGGACGTCCTGCAGTTGTCGGGCGGCTTTCAGCAGCGCCTGCGCTTCAATTTCGCGAGGGGACGCTGTCGTCTGCGACGTGCGAGCGTAGGCTTGGGCTGCATTGGACATTCATGACCTCGAAGGAAGCGGTTCGCAGGACCGCGGGGCGCTTTGTGACTGCCTAACTTTCATACGGCCCGTGCCTTTAAATATGGTTATCAGCGGTTACGAAATGCGTCGGGAATCCGGCAAAAGATCCCTCCGCGCCTGGCCAAAGAAAAACAGCGGGGTCGCCCCGCCGCTTTGGTATTGTGGGTGCGGCGCCGGACTTAGCGCAGCAATTGCAGCACGCTCTGCTGCGACTGGTTGGCGAGCGCCAACGCGGATACCGCGATCGACTGGCGGGTGGACAGCGCCTGGCTATTAGCCGCCTCCTCGTTGGTGTCGGCCAGCGTTAGGTTGGCCGAGCCGTTCTGCAGCACGTTGATCAGGTTCTTGGAGAAGTCCTGACGGATCTGCACGATCGACAGGTTAGAACCCAGCGTCGAGGCCTGGCTGCGCAACGTGTCCGACGCAGCGCTTATCCTGGTGATGGTCGCCTTGGCCGAGGCGCTGTCCAGGAAGTCGGCACCCGAGGTGAGCAGAGCAAGGCCAAGACCGGCGGCGTTGAAGGTCACGCCCTTGATATTCAGAGTGGACTTGGCGGTCTCGTTGAAGGTCAGCTTGAGGTCGTCGCCGTTCAGCAGGTTGATGCCGTTGAACGATGCATCCTGAGCAGTCGTCGTGATCTGCTGGATGATGTTGTTGTACTGGAGCACCAGGTTGCCACGGACGGTCTGCGAAGCCGCATCGGCGACGGGGTTACCGGCCGTCCCGCCGGCGGGGGTAACCAGCGCGGGAACGCCCGTGCCACTGAGCGCAACGGTGTTGGCGGCGGGCGTGGTACCGAGCGTTAGAATCTGGCTCGCATTGTCATTGGTGGAACTAAAGCCGATCGACCCGTCGCCGGCCAAGGACGCGGTAAGTCCAATACCGGCCGAAGCAAGCGCCGCATTGAATGCGTCGATCGAGTTGACGTTACCGGGGGCAACCGTGCTGCTGACGGTAATGGTGGTCGCCGCACCGGCGGCGGGCGTAAAAACGAAGGTCCTGGCATTGAGCGAGTTGGTGCCCGCATTGGTCAGGTCGGCCGCCGTTCCGGCGACACCCAGCGGACCGGCACCGGTCGGCGCCGCCGAGGTAGCGGAAGACTTCACCGAGTAACCGCTGGTCGTCTGCAACACCTGGTTGGCGATCGATTTCGCGGTATCGACCAGCTTCTGCAGCGAGGTGAGGCCAGTGTTGGCGGCCTGCAGGACCTGCACGCCGTTGCCGATGCTATCGAGCAGGTTGGTGATGTCGCTGGCGCGGTTATCGAGGGACGCGGCCGTGAAAAAGTTCGTGGGGTTGTCGAGCGCCGTGTTGACCTTCTTACCGGTCGAGAGGCGGTTCTGCGTTGTGGCGAGCAGATCGGCGGTGGACTGAAGCGAAAGCAGGTTCTGGCGAACCGATGCCGAAAGAACAATACCGGACATGTGTCAAACCTTCCTGGTTTATGTCCGTAGTTCTACCGAGCTTCCTTTAAATTAACGTAAACGCCGGCTTAAGCGATTTGATTAACCCTTCCCTACCGAACTGCGGGCGCGAACCCTGGATCAGTATCGTCGCCTTGCACATGCCAACGCGAAGGGGCGGCGGGTTTCCCCGCCGCCCCTGATCTTGAGATGTCGCCGAAATCAGCGCAGCAGCTGCAGCACACTCTGCTGCGACTGGTTGGCCAGCGCCAGCGCGGACACCGCGATCGACTGACGCGTGGACAGCGCCTGGCTGTTGGCTGCTTCCTCGTTGGTATCGGCCAGCGTCAGGTTGGACGAGCCGGTCTGCAGCACATTGATCAGGTTCTTGTTGAAGTCCTGGCGGATCTGCACCACCGAGAGGTTCGAACCCAGTGACGACGCCTGAGTGCGAAGCGTGCCGCTGGCGGCGCTGAGTTTGGTCAGCGCGGCGTTCGCGGACGCGTTGTCCAGGAAATCCGTGCCTGCGGTCATCGAAGCAAGGCCAAGGCCCGCCGCGTTGAAGGTCACACCTTTCACGTTAAGGGTCGACTTGCCCGTTTCGTTGAAGGTCAATTTGAGATCGTCGCCGTTCAGCAGATTGATGCCGTTGAACGATGCATCCTGCGACGTCGTCGTGATCTGGGTGATGATGTCGTTGTACTGCTTCACCAGGCTTCCGCGAATGATCTGCGAAGCCGCATCGGCGAGCGGTTTGCCAGCGGCACCGCCGGCGGGGGTAACCAGTGCGAAGGTGCCGGTACCGCTGAGCGCAACGGTGTTCGCAGCAGGCGTGGTGCCGAGGGTAAGGGTCTGGCTCGCGTTGTCATTGGTGGAGGTGAAGCTGATCGAGCCGTTGCTGGCCAACGACGCCGTCAATCCAATGCCCGCGGAAGAGAGCGCCGCATTGAAGGCATCGATCGAGTTGACGTTACCGGCGGCAACCGTGCTGCTGACAGTGATGGTGGTCGCCGCGCCGGCAGCGGGCGTAAAGACGTAGGTCTGGCCGTTGAGCGAGTTGGTACCCGCATTGGTCAGGTCGGCGGCCGTTCCAGCTACAGCCAGCGGACCAGCACCGGTCGGAGCCGCGGTGGTTGCGGAAGCCTTCACTGAATAGCCCGTGGGAGCCTGCAGCACCTGATTGGCAATCGACTTCGCGGTATCAACCAGCTTCTGCAGCGAGGTGATGCCGGTGTTGGCGGCTTGCAGCACCTGCACGCCGTTGCCGATGCTGTCGAGCAGGTTGTTGATGTCGCTGGCGCGGTTGTTGAGGCCCTGCGCGGTGAAGAAATTGGTCGGATTGTCGAGAGCCGAGTTGACCTTGTTACCGGTGGCGAGTCGGTTCTGGGTGGTCGATAGCAGTTCCGCGGTGGACTGGAGGGAGAGCAGGTTCTGACGAACCGAGGCCGAGAGCACAATACCGGACATGTTTCATACCTTTCTGGTGTGAAATGAGGGACAGTCGTTGCCCCAATCTTTTCTGATCGGGCGACAACCAACCCTGAGGTCCAAGCTTCTAAAAAGAAATGAATCGAGACCGGAGTCCAACGGTGCGAAAAATGGGACAAATTACTCGCATCTGCGCGCGGTAATCCGCAAAACTACTGATACTGCTGCACATTAAGCGACGGAACGAACAACCCGGCTTTTGTCTTCGTTCATCAACGGTTAACCACAATCGGAAAGGATCGGGTTCGAACCGGCTGCCGAGGCTACCTGCACGTAGCTGGCCGCGCTCATTTCCCTCTTTAACGAACACGCTTTTAGAAGCGACGACGGAGAACCGGCATGGCCTTGAAAGTCGAGCTCAAGCCGAACGAACGGATCATCATCGGCGCCTGCGTGATCACCAACACCGATCAGCGCGCCCGGCTGTTGATCGACGGCGACAGGATACCAATCCTCCGCGAGAAAGACATCCTGACGTCCGATACGGCGGACACGCCGGCCAAGCTGATCTATCTCGCCGTGCAACTGATGTATTTATCGCCGGATCCGATGGCGCATCATCCGACCTATTTCAGTCTGGTGCGCGACATCCTCAGCGCCATGCCGAGCGCCTGGCCCTTCATCGAAGGGATCAACAATCACATCCTGAACGGCGATCTCTATCACGCGCTGAAGGAATCGAAAAAGCTGATCCGCCATGAAGAAAAGCTGATCCAGGATGCCAGGGACCTCCAGGCGTCCGCGACCGAGCGCAAGTCCGCTTAACGAAGCGACGTTCCGGCACGTGAAGTAGAAAGGCCTCCCATCAGGAGGCCTTTCGTGCCTTGAGAAAGCATGAGCATTGCTCAAAGATACTTCAGCAGACTGGTCTGGTAGAGCGTCGCGGTGGTTTGATATGAAGCCTGTAACGCGGTCTGAAGCGCCAAAATCTTAGTCGCCACCTCTTCCGTCGATATCCCCTCTATCGAATCGAGCATGGTCTGCGCCATCCCCTTGAGCTGGGCCTGCCGGTCCGTCGTCGACTTGACCGCGTGTTGCGCGCCGGCGAACTCGGCCTGGATATCCTGCAGCGATTGGTAGCCGGTCTGCGGCGCGAGATTGGCCCCGATGCGCTGACTGAGCGCCGTACTCTGCGCGCTGGCGTTCGGGTTGGCTGCATTGGTCGTGACCGCCGCGTACACCGCGACGTTCTGCAGCAGATGCCGGAACGCCTGCTCGTCGGCGCGCGCGCCATACTGAACGGTGATCGATTGGTCGACGCGCGCCACTGCGGTGCCTCGCGCCGAATCGGCACCGGCTTCGCCGGTGTACCAGATCACGGTGTTGGCTGCCGTCCCGGCCACCAGGGTTGTCGCTGTATTGAATGGCGGGCCGCCGACCCGCAGCGGCGCCGGAATCGCGGTCACCGTGGCGCCGAAGCCGAGCGCTGCGAACGCGGCGGTGTTCGAGCTTGTGATCGTCAGGTTGGCGGCATTGCCGCCATGCAGCGCGATCGCTCCACCGTTGACGGTCGAGGGATTGGTAGTACCCGTGATGGAATCGATCTTTTGCAACAACGCCTGAACGCTTTCGGTGACGTTGAGCTGGTTACCGGTCGCGCCGGAGGCGACAAACGTGATCGGTGTGCCATTGACGGTGATGGTGTCGCCGGCGGCAAAGTTCGTGGCCAGCGAATCCGTTGCAGCGGCGCCGGACAACAGCGTCGCGCCGCTGATCGGCGCCGGGACCGTATCCTTGTTGTTGACCCCAGCTCCCGCGATCGTTGCCGACGGATTGAAGAAGTTGTCCGACGCCGAGATGGCGGACGCCGCGACCAGCGAGGTGTCGGCCAGCCTTGATATCGACGTGGTCAGCGCGGACTGCAGGTTCAGCGTGGTGGCGGCCGTATCGGCGCCGATCAGGAACGAGCCCGCCGGGGGCGGCGTGGTCGTGGTCGCCGTCAACTCGATCGTTTCCGTGGTGCCGTCGGGTAGACTGAAATTGAACTTGATCCTCTCGCCATTGTCGGGATTGACGGCGCCGAGATCGACCGTCGTCGCCGGCGGCGCGCCGGCCGGCTGCACGATCGTCGCGCCGGTCAGCGTCGAACTCACCGAGGAGAGCTTGAGGCCGAACGCGGAGCCGTCTTCGGCAACGCTGGTGACGGTTGTCGTCAGCGGCGGAGCCGTCACGGCGAGACGTCCCATGCCGCCGGCTCCCTGATCGGCCTGCCTGCGTTCGTCGATCATCTGCGTCAGCCCGGCCTGGGTCCCGGTGCCGTAGAGCATATCGCTGGCGGGCACGGTCGCCGGTGTATCGGTGGCACGGCCCGAAAACAGATAACGGTCGCCGGACTGGGTGTTAAGCATGGAGATCGCGTTGGCGAACGCGGCCTGGGCCGTGATCTGGCCCGAGGTCTGACCGTTGTTGTTGAGCACGATGGTCGAGGAAGTTGATGCGCTCTTGACCGAACTGCCGACATCCGCCAGCCCCTGCAGCGACAGGTTCGCGACAGTGATGCGCGTCTGCACGTTGGTTGCACTGTCCGCATAGGCGTTGATGTTGGCGATCTGAGCGCGCAGGCCGAGCGCAAAAGCCCGGTCCGGACCCTGGCCCGCATAGGTCGTGGAAACCTTGCCGCTGGCGAGCTGCGCCTGCAGGTCGTCAAGCTGACTTTTGAGGTTGAGGATCGACGCCCCGATATAGGAGGTCTTGCCGCTTACGCCGACGATTGACATGGATGCCTCACATTGCCCGGATCAGCACGTCGTACATATCCTTGACCGTGGCCATCACGCGGGCGTTGGCCGAATAGGAGTTCTGCAGCGCCAGCAGATGCGCCATCTCGTCGTCGATGTTGACGCCCGAGGTTGCGTTCGCCTTGTTCTGCAGGGTGTTCAGAACGACCTCCTGGCCGTCCGCCAGCAGCGCCGCTGAACTCGCGGCTTCACCCTGCATGCTGATCACCTGTCTCGCGAAATTCAGCAGCGTGCCGGTGAACGGCGTTCCGGTGGTGCCGATGCCGGTTTGCGGCGAGTACCGATAGGTGCCGGTCATCAGCTGGCCGAGGATGAAATCGGAGCGCGTGGTATCGCCCGCGGCGGTGAGCGGGCTGGTTGAATAGACGATGGTGCGGGAGGGATCGCCGAGCAGCGCGTTGTTGACGCTGATGCGGCCGGCTATCCCGGTTTGCTGGGAACCGCTGGCGTTCAATGCGCCGGTATAGAGCGCGCCGCCATCGGTGAACAGCGGAAGCTGGGCGCTGCCGCCTGTAAGCGACGACACCGTCTTGGTGACCGAGGCCGCGATGACATCCGTCTGGTTCGACGCGCCGTCGTCAAGCACGCGCAGCGTCGATCCCGACGGATTCGAGAATTGCAGACCGGCGCTGGCGCCGAGCGCCGCGTTGAGCTGGGTGACGACCGAGGCCAAGCCACCGGAGAAATCGATGCCGAGCACTTCGTCGTTCGGATCCAGGGTGGCACTGTTGGCCAGCGGCAAGATGCTGGCGTCGTCGACCCGCAGAATCGAAAGCTTGTGCGTGACGCCGGAGATGTTGTCCTTGTAGCTGACCTGCACGACGTTGCCGGTCTGCAATCCCGCCAGATCCAGATCGAAGCCCGCCTGCGGCAACAGGCCGGCAGGAGCTGCGACACCCGCCGTAGTCCTGTCCGACAGCGCGCTCGACATCGACGCCGCGAACTGATCGATCTGCGCCTGCGCCTGCACCAGCGAGTTGTCGCGCAGCTCGAGATAGGCGGCGAGCTTGCCCGACCGGATGGCGGATGTGGCGACCATATCGTAGCTGCCGCCATGCGGAAAATCGATGGTGATGGTGCCGAGATTGCTGTTCGCCGGATTCGGATCGTACAGCGTGTTCGGCGTCACCGTCCCCTGCGGATTGAACGACAGCCTGGCCGCCTCGGTTCCCACCAGCTGCACGCCGGAATTGGTAAACAGCGTCACCTGATTGAGGTTGTTGGTGACGACGCGAATGTCCATCAGCTGCGACATCTGGTCGATGTACTGGTCGCGCTGATCGAGCAGCGACGCCGTCGCAGCGTCGGTCCGGCCGTTGTTCTGCAACTGGTTGTTGATCAGCGCGATCTGCCTCAACGCGTTGTTCGCCACGTTGATGGAATCGTTGATTCCGGTTTCGGCATTGGCGCGCAGGTTCTGGATGCCCTGCGTCGTGGCATTGAGCTGCTGCGCCAGCGCCTGCGCGGCATTGACGACGCCGATTCGCGCCGACGCCGAGTCCGGGCTGGTGGACAGTCCCTGCACCGCCGTGGTCAACTTGTTGAATGCGTCCTCGATGGTGCCGGTTGAATCCGGGTTGCCATACACGGACTGCAGATTGCCGAGATAGGTCGACCGGATGTCGGCATAGGCCGCGCCGGACGTTTCGGTGCGGATCTGGGTCTGCAGATACTGATCGAGCTCGCGATTGACGCCGTTGATGCGGACGCTCGAGCCGAAGTCGCCGGTGACGCCGGTGATCTGATTGAGGGTCTTGCGGACGTAGCCGGGCGATTCCGCGTTGGCGACGTTCGACGAAACCAGTGCGAGCGACGCCTGCGTCACACGCAGGCCCGACATCGCTGTGGCGAGGGCTTGACTCAGACTCATGACGTACTACCCATCTTGGATCGAGCCGCGGACCGCGATTATCGCAGCACGTTCAGGAGATCCTGCACCATCGTGTTGGAAGTGGTGATGACCTTGGTGTTCGCCGAATAGGCTTGCTGGGTGACGATCAGCTTGGTGAATTCGTCGGCGATGTCGGTGTTGGAGCCCTCGAGCGACGAACCGACGATACTTCCGCCTTTGCCATACAGCGCCTGGCCGGATCCGTCGGTCGCCTCGAAGGCGCCGCCGTCGGCGCGTTTGAGGAAGTTGGTGCCGTTGAAACTGGCCAGCGTGATTTCGGCGAGGTCGAGGTTACGGCCGTTCGAGTAGTTGCCGACGATGCGGCCGTTGGAACTTACGCCGACCGACTGCAGCTGACCGGCCGGAAAGCCGTCCTGCTGGATCTGGTTGACCTGCACGTTGCCGTTGGCGTCGGCGAACTGCGTTACGCCGCCGCTGCCGAACACCACCACCGGGTTGCCGATCGACAGCCCGTTCACCGTGGCGTTGGTCAGCGTGATGGATGCGATCGCCGGGGTCATCTGGCCGCTCGGTGAGAACGTGAAGTTGGTGTTGACGTTCTGCCAGGCCACGTTGGTGCCGGTAGCGTTGGGATTTACCTGGTAGAACATGTTCCATCGGTCGGTATGCCCGGCGCCAAGCGCAACGCTGTCGACCTTGCCCCAGCGAAACTGCAGGTTCACCGGCGCGCCTGACACGTCGTAGGTGGTCACCGCGCCGCCGGAGATGGTTTGATTGAGGAACGTCGAATTGTCCTGGCCGATCACCTGTCCGGTTCCGACGGTGCCGCCACCGGTGCGCAGCGCGGTCGCGGTGCCGACGAAGCCTAATGCCGCGAATGCGCTGGAGTTCGAACTGCTGAGCGAGAGATCCGAGACCGTGCCGGAATGCAGCGTGACGGCGCCGCCGGATATGGTAGATGGCAGGGCGGTGCCGGTGATCGAGTCGATCTTCGTCAGCAGCGTCGAAATGCTGTCGGTGATGTTGAGCTGGTTGCCGACAGCGCCTGCCGCCACGAAGGTGACGACGGTGCCGTTGACGGTTACCGTGTCGCCAACCGCGAAGTTCGCGGTCAGCGAATCGCTGGGTGCCGCGCCCGACAGCAAGGTCGCGCCGGTGTTCGCCACTGACGGCGTATCCTTGTTGTTCTGGACGGAGCCGCTCGTGGTCGCGTCGACATAGGGCGCGGCGGGCGTTCCCAGCACCAAGGGATTGTAACCTGCGCTGAACGAGGCCGGAGCCAGCAATTCCGATCCCATGACTGATTTGTCGTGCGCCGTCGTCAGCGGATAGCTGGCAAGGTTGGCGCGATACTCGATCTTGGTGGTTTCCTGCGCCGGCAGGAAGTCGTTCTGGAATTTCAGAACCTGCGGCGAACTGCCGGTCAGGTTGCCCGTGGTCGGATCGACCGGAACGCCCTGGAGAAAGTAGCCGGCGCCGTTGACCAGGTAGCCGCTCTTGTCGATCTGGAAATCGCCGCGGCGGGTGTAGCGGTCGACGCCGTCAAACACCGGCTGGCCGTCGGTGAATGTTCCGGGCTTCTGCACCGAGAAAAAGCCGGTGCCGTTGATGGCCATGTAGGTGGCGACCGATGCCGACTGCACGTCGCCCTGCACCGTGTTGGTGCTGCGCGAGTTGGTGCTGACGCTGCCGGAGAGCTGATTGGTCAGCCCGGTCGCGGGAACGAGATCGAGAAAGCTGGTATCGATGCGCTTGAACGCCGTGGTCTGCGAGTTGGCGATATTGCCCGAGGTGTTTTCCAGTGCGTACGAATTCGCACGCAAGCCGCCGACGGCCGTCGTTAGAGCACCGAAGAGACCCATGACACTTTCTCCACATTCGATCCGGGCGGCCGCCGGTCCCAAAAACCATGGCCGCAATCGAAGGAGCGCGTCGCAAGCCCTGTGCCAGAGTATGAAATTCAGTATTTTCAGATACTTAATTAAAATGCCCCGGTCCGGAGGCCGGGGCACAATTGCCGGGGCGGGCAACAATTGCCGGGCTAAGCCGGCGGATCAGCTCGCCGATGCTGCCGCTGGATGAAACACCATGCCAAAGCCATCGATGCAGTAGCGCAGCCCGGTCGGCTTCGGTCCATCATCGAAAACATGCCCGAGATGCCCGCCGCAGCGACGGCAGTGCACTTCGGTCCGCAGCATCCCCAAGGTACGGTCTTCGGTCTTGCCGAGGGCGTTCTCCAGCGGCTGATAGAAACTCGGCCAGCCGGTTCCGCTGTCGTATTTCGTCTCCGAGGAGAACAGCGGCAGGTCGCAGCCGGCGCAGGCGAAAATGCCCTTGCGCTTTTCCTTGAGCAGCGGGCTCGATCCCGGGCGCTCGGTGCCGTGCTTGCGCAGGATCTCGTATTGCTGCGGCGTCAGCTGCGCGCGCCACTCCGCATCGGTCTTTTCGATCTCGAATTTTTTCTCCGCGGCGCTTGCCGGGGTGGATCGCAGCCAGCGGAAGGCGGTGAGCCCGAATAAACCGGCGACGGACGCGAGCAGGATACGGCGGTCGAGCATGATGGTCTCCGTGCGAAGCGAAACGGGGCTTGTTCGCTGCTAGATACGGGGCGCGGCGGCCGAAGTTACAACGATCCGGACCGAAGCGTCTCACGTTTTTGCGAGAAGCCTATTCCGCGCGGGCGAGGTCAGGAACCTCCTCCGCCTTCGCCCGGGCTGGCCGCGGCCTGCGGCGGACGCGCGCGGCGCGGGCGGGCCGGCGGCGGCCCTCGGGTTCCGGCCTGCCGGTTGGCCTCGGCCAGACGTCCCTCGCGAATGCGCTCCTCGGCGCGGGCTTTTTCCCGGTAGCGGGCCAGCGCGCCGGCGGCGGCCGAGCTTCCGCGGCCCCACATCCCGATGAGGTGTCCGGCGACCCGGCCGGTCGTGCCGCCCGCCCAGACCAGTTCGAACGGCGAAAACAACCGCCAGCGTTCGTCGCCGAGCAGAATGCCGCGTGCGATCAGCTGTCCGGCCATCGCCGTGGTGTTCAGGCCCTGACGACCGAAACCGCTGGCGACCCACAGGCCTTTGCGCAGCTGGCCGATCTGCGGCATGCCGTGCACGGTCTGTCCGACCGCGCCGCTCCACACCTCGGCGATCGCGACCTTTCCGAGTTGCGGAAAGATGCTGTCGATCCTGCGGGCAATGGCCGGCGCAAAACGCTCCGGCCGTGCCGCCCAGGTGGTTTCAGGACTGGCCCACATCAGCCGGTCGCCCTCGACGATCCGGAAATGGTCGATGCCGTCGCTGTCGGTTACCGATCCCCGAAACGTCAAGGCGTCGGCCAGCCGCTCGCCGAGCGGCTCGGTCACCGCGGCGTAGCGCCAGACCGGCAGCAGCGTTTCCGACAGCCGCCGCAGCGGCGCGCCGAGATGGACGTTGCCGGCCAGCACGATATGCGACGCGCGCAGCCGTGCCGACGGTGTGACGATCCGCTTGCGAATGCCGGACGGATCGATGCTGACGACCGGCGTATCCTCGAAGATCCGCGCCCCCGCCCGCCGCGCCAGCGCGGCGAGGCCATGGAGATATTTACGACCGTCGAGCTGGAAAGCCTTTGGATAATGCACGCCGTGGAAATAACGACTGGTCTTGAGCTCGGCGCGCACGCGCTCGACCTGCCAGCCCTCCACTTCGGTGTCGAAGTCCTCGGCGAGCATTTGCAGCCGGCTGATCAAGGCATCGCCGGCCTCGACATTGGAGACCTCGAGCGCCCCCTCGCTCAGCGCAATCCCCGGGATCTGCGCTTCGGTCGTGTTGGCCCGCACAAGTTCACCGCCCAGTTTGGAAAGTGACCAGAGCTCGCGGGCGTCGTCGAGACCGACTCGCGCGATCAGTTCGCCGATCGGCAGTCCGTAACCCGGCATCACCGTGCCGAGCTGATGACCCGACGCGTTCCAGCCGACATGCCGGCCCTCGAGCACCGCCACGCTGGCGCCGAGCCTTGCTGCCTCCAGCGCCGCCGTGAGACCGGCAAGCCCCGCCCCGACTACGCAGATATCGACATCCAGATCGAACGACAGCCGGGAGCGCGCCGGCGCCTCGGCGGCATCCACGGCGCTGGTCGCGCTTGTGAAAGTCTCGTTCATATCGTTTTCTTAGGGATCGATCCGGCGCTTGTCACCTTGTCCCGGGCATGAGCTTGTACACTAATCCGACAGGCCGAAACGAATCGAGATTGCGCCATGCGCCGTTTGATGCTGCTGCGTCACGCCAAGACCGAGAACGACGCACCGTCGGGCCGCGATCACGACCGCCGGCTGGACAACCGCGGCCGGCTTGACGCCGCCGAGATCGGCGGCTGGATCGGCCGCCACCCGCCCTTTCCCGATTCGGTGCTGGTTTCATCCGCGGTCCGGGCGAACCAGACCTGGGAAATCGTCTGGGAAGCAATGGAGGACCTGGCGCCACCGCCGCAGGTCGAATTTCTACCGGAACTCTATGGCGCCGATCCCTCGCAACTGCTGCAAGTCGTCCATGCCGCGGCAGCGGCCGATCCGAAAGCCCTGATGCTGGTCGGGCACAATCCCGGGATGCACGAACTGGCGCTGATGCTGGCGGGCAGCGGCGACGCAGCCGAGCGCAAGGAGCTCGGCCACAATCTGCCGACATCGGGTCTGGCGATCTTCGATTTCGCGGTCGACGACTGGAGCGACGTGGCATTCGGCCGCGGACGGCTGATCAGGTTCGTCAGCCCGAGACTTCTGAGGGCTCAAGGCTGCTGAAGCAAACTTCGGGCGACTGAGGCGGACCCCGGTTTTTTTGTGGTAGGCTGACCGCGAACACGGAGGCGCAGATGTTCAAATCCATTCTCGTGCCGATTGATCTCGCCGATACCGATCTGGCGAAGCCCGCGATTGCGACGGCGGCGACACTGTCGCAGACTTGGAGCGGTACGGTGCGCCTGCTCAACGTCTTGCCGATGACGCCGGTGATGCTGGCGGAATATGTGCCGGCCGATTTCGACGCCCAGCAGCGCGAGACCTCCGAGGAGGCGCTCGGCATCGTGGCGCGGGAATCCGGCATCGATCCGGCGCGCATCTCCAGCGTGGTGCGGCAGGGCGGTATCTATCACGAGATCCTGGAGGAAGCCGCAGCCATCAAGGCCGACCTGATCGTGATGACGTCGCACCGGCCGGCGATGCGGACGTATTTTCTCGGCTCCAATGCCGGCCATGTCGTGCGCTACGCAAAATGCTCGGTGCTGGTGGTGCGGCACTAGGGCATGCAGGGTTGTGCCCCGGCGCGGCGCAGCGCCTGCCGCAGGGGCCTTTAAAAAAATCGCGAAAACAACCCCATGCAAAGTAAAATGCCTGGACAGCGGCGGCTCATCGGGGGGTGCCTTGGTACCCTCGTGATTGCGGTGCCTATCGCATTCGACCCATATGCGGATTGAAGGCGCCGCCGACCGCCGCTTCGATCTGGCTGCGCACGAGGCCGATGTCGCGCAGTTCGCGGTCATCCCGCTCGAGCAGCGTCCTGATCGCGGCCCGGCGCTCGCAATAGGCGGCCACCGCATGCGCGGAAACACTGATCCAGCGGACCAATCCGCCCGACAGGCGGGGGATCGAAGCTTGCGCGGGGCTTTGCGATATCGTGGTCATCTTTCTTCTCCGATCGGCTTCCGCCCGGCAAGGCGATGCCGTTGCCGCAGCGCTGATCGACAGCGGCGGCGGCTTCAGCGGCGTTGGATTGCTCTCGCTTTCCTCGGTGCATTCCGGGCTTGATGGGACTTAGATGATCCTGTAATTGTATCGGTGCAAGTAAAACATTGCTCTCGGTGCAATAATGTCGAAGTTCGAATATGCCAGGCTCGCCGATGCCGTCGCCGCCGAGATCGCCAGCGGCGCGCTGAAGCCCGGCGACCGCTTGCCGCCGCAGCGTGTCTTTGCCTATGAGCGCAAGATCGCCACCTCGACGGCCAGCCGGGTCTACACCGAACTGCTGCGCCGCGGCCTCGTCGTCGGCGAAGTCGGACGCGGCACGTTCATCTCAGGCGAAGCGCGCCGCGGCATCGCCGCGCCGGCCGAGCCGCGCGGCGCGCGCATCGACCTGGAATTCAACTATCCGATGCTGCCGACGCAATCGGCGCTGATCGCCAGGAGCCTGGAGGGACTGAACCGGCCGGAGGCGCTCGATATCGCGCTACGGCAGGCGACCAGCACCGGCACGCCGGGCTTGAGAAAAGTCGCCGCGGAGTATCTCACCCGTCAAAACCGGGATTGGTCGCCCAGCCCGGACCAGATGGTGTTCACCGCCAACGGCCGGCAGTGCATCGCGGCCGCGCTGGCTGCGAGCGTGCCGGCCGGCGGCCGCTGCGGGGTCGAAGCCTTGACTTACCCTTTCATCAAGGGCATCGCCGCCCGGCTCGGCGTCACGCTGGTGCCGCTGGCGATGGATGAACATGGCGTTCGCCCGGATGCCGTGCAAAAAGCTCACCGCGAAGCGCATCTGTCGGCGCTGTACATTCAGCCCGTCATTCAGAATCCGCTGGGCATCACGATGCCGTCCGCGCGCCGCGCCGACCTGCTGCGCGTCGTCGAAAAACTCGATCTCATCGTGATCGAAGATATGGTCTACGGATTTCTCGACGACGAGCCGCCGCTGGCAGCATTGGCGCCGGACCGTTGCGTGGTGCTCGACAGCCTTTCCAAGAAGGTGGCGCCCGGGCTGTCGCTCGGCTTCATCGTTTCGCCGCCTCGCCTGCGCGAGAACGTCATGGCTGCGGTCCGCTCGGGCGGCTGGACCGCGCCGGGATTCGCGTTCGCCGCCGCGCACCGGCTGATGGGCGATGGCACCGCGGCGGAGCTCGCGCGGCTGAAACGGATCGATGCGCAGCAGCGCCAGAAGATCGCCGCGGCCTGCCTGTCCGGCCTCGAGGTTCAGGCCAACCCCAAATCCTACCATCTGTGGCTGACGCTGCCGCCGCACTGGCGGTCGCAAACCTTCGTCGCGGCCGCGGCGCGGCGGGACATCGCCCTGACACCATCGACGACCTTCGCCGCCAGCCCCGGCCATGCGCCGAACGCGGTCCGGCTGGCGCTGGCGGCCCCTCCGATCGAACAACTCGAAACCGCGCTGCGCACATTGTCGGGGATGCTGCGCGCGAAGGAAGAGGATTTTGACGAGACGGAATGACGCCTGCCCTGCTCCCTCATGGTGGGGAGCGCGTCCGGGCAGCGCCAGCGCTGCGCGGCGCGCGTCTCGAACCATCTGGCACATTGCTGTTTCCATCCTTCGAGACGCCGCGCGAAGACGCGCGGCTCCTCAGGATGAGGTGCGACTTGTCGAAACACCACAACCTCATGCTGAGGAGCGAGCGGCGCGAGCGTCTCGAAGCATGGGCAGCACGCGACTCTACCTGCCCTGCGGCAGCAGCGCCTGCGGCAGTTGATCGAAGGTGTAGGTCTGCGGCCGGTTGCGGCGGATGAAGCCGCCGATCTGCCAGCCGAACAGCGCGGCGAAGCCGACCAGAAACAGGGCGCCGCCGAACGCTTCGGTGGCGAGCGCGCGGGCCAGCAGTCCGGTGAGGGCCATCGCGACCAGCGCCAGCATCGCCACGCCCGCGGCATAGAGACCGGATCTGATGCCGCCGATCAGGGCGGCCCGGCTGCCCGCCTGCGCCATGCGCGCATGCAGATGTGTGATGAAGCCGCGGTATTCCCGATCCTGCGGCGCCATCAGCGCCACGGTCTGCCAGCTGGTCGAGAGAATGACGAGGCGCTGACCATCCCTGCGTTCGATATCGGCGCGAAACCGGCGCGACTGCATCGACACCGGCCGATACGACAGCCGGACCACGGCGATATCGGCATAGGGCCAGACGCCGGACTTGGCCCCGACCTGCCACGACAACCCCTCGTCCGTCAGCTCGAATTGATGCGCGCTGCCGATCAGCGAAGCCTTGTAGGCGTATCGGGTCGTGTGCGCCTCGTCTGCCTTGGCCGGCGGTGGATCCTGCTGTGGTTTTGACAATCCGATCCATCCGGTGCTGGCAGCTGGCGTTGTCGGCTTGCACGGCCAACCGACTTCATCTTAACTGCAAGCCATGGCCGAGACGACCTATTTCCCGCGCCGCCTGATTCTGGCGGGCGCGATGATATCAGGGGTGCTGCTGGCGCTCGCCGTGCACATGCTGGGGGCGCGCTACGGCCTCGACCTCGGCGGCCTGTGGCGCGCCGATACACGCGAATTCATGCCCGCGGGGGCGGCCATCGCGTGGTGGATGATCGCCGGCGTCGGCTTCTGCGGCGGCTATTTCACTGCGACGCTGATGGACAGCGCGGTAGCCGGGCAAATCCCGCCGCGGATGCGCCAGTTCCTGATCGCGATCGGCGTCCTCGTGCTGGCCGGCGCGGGCCAGGCGGCCTCGGCTCCGAGCCCGATCCCGTCCATATCGGGCGTGCTGGCGGGCCTGGCGGCGCTGGGCCTCGGCGCCGCGATGGCGTTCTGCGGCGCGCATTTTGCGCTCCGCCGGGCGTGACGCGCCCGCAGGCCGGCGGCCCGGATGGACCAACGGGTCGACCCGGTGCACGCCCTCAACCAAAATATCGAAAACAACCCCATGCAATGCAAGAATCCGTTCATGGAATGTGGCCGCTGAAGCGCCCTGCCGAAAACATCTGTCGTAGCTATCGGCACACTTGCACGACCACCGCTGTCATCGCCCGGCTCGACCGGGCGACGACGGTCTTGATGGTGGCGAGCGCCCTTTCCGGGCCCCAGTCATGCTGGAACCGCGGAACCTCCCGCGCCGGAAGCAATTGACACCGCTCAATACCCCGACTCGAATTTTCCGCGTCAGGGTTTATATAAGAAATGTGACAGCCGCCCCGGCGGAGGGCCGAACCCGGCCTTGTTGCACAACCCGGCGTTTTTGCCCTAAGGGTCTTCGCGAGATCGGGCGATCGCCGTAACGCCTGTCATCAATCGCTGCGAAAAGGCTCGCAACCTGTTGCCGCCCCGCCGGGAGGACGAATGCATCGACTGCTGACCACGCTGAGGCGTGGCTTCACGGAACGGATCGGCTGGAAACGGCTCGGAATCGTCGCGAGCCTCCTCATCATCGCCTTTGCCATCTTCACGATGGTGCACACCCTCCGGGGCGTCGATACCGGCGTGATCCTGACGGCATTGACGGAGATTCCGCCGGTCAACATCGGGCTCGCCGCGCTGTGCGTGATCGGCGCCTTCTGCACGCTGACATTCTATGATTTCTTCGCGCTGCGAACCATCGGCAAGCGGCACGTGCCGTACCGCATCGCCGCGCTGGCGAGCTTCACCAGCTACACGATCGGTCACAATGTCGGCGCCACCGTGTTCACCGGCGGCGCGATCCGGTTCCGGATCTATTCGGACTACGGCCTGAACGCCATCGACGTCGCCAAGATCTGCTTTCTTTCCGGCCTGACGTTCTGGCTCGGCAATCTGTTCGTGCTGGGAATAGGCATGGCGTGGCACCCGGAAGCGGCAACTGCGATGGATCTGCTGCCGCCGGCGGTGAACCGGCTGATCGCGATCGGCTGCCTGGCCGGCATCGCGGCTTACTTCGTCTGGCTGGTGACCGGCACGGCCCGCCGCGAGCTCGGGCAGAACGGCTGGAAAGTCGTGCTGCCCTCGGCGCCGCTGACACTGCTGCAAATCCTGATCGGCGTAATCGATCTCGGGTTCTGCGCGCTGGCGATGTATCTGCTGATGCCGGCGCAGCCCGGCATCGATTTCATTTCGCTGGCGGTGGTGTTCATCCTGGCGACCCTGCTCGGCTTCGCCAGTCACGCCCCGGGCTCGATCGGCGTGTTCGACGCCGCCATGCTGGTGGCGCTGCCTCAGTTCGGCAAGGAGCAATTGCTGGCCACCCTGGTGGTGTTCCGGATCCTGTATTTCCTGATCCCGTTCGGAATCTCGATCTCGATTCTGGGCTTCCGCGAATTATGGCTCAGCGTCGTGATGCCCTGGCAGGAACGCCGCCGGCTGACCGAAGCCTGCACGGCCCCCACCGCCGTGCCGCAGCCGGTGCAAAAGCGTCAGGCGCGAGGGTAGAACTAGAGCATTTTCGAGCGCGGCCCGCGCGCTTACTTCTCCCCTCCTCCCGCGCGCCCTTGCGCGGGGTGGGGAGGGGTCGGGGGTGGGGGTGCTTCCGCAAACTCGCTGACAGCGGTCCCAGCCGATAGACCCCCCACCCCCGACCCCTCCCCACCGCTTCGCGGGTGGGAGGGGAGAAGAAAGATAACAGCGGCGTTATCGAGGCCGTTTTCCGGTTCTCATATTTTCGCCCTACCGGTAGCGTCAAACGCATCATGGTTCGCATTCAACTCCGCTTCATCATGCTCGCAGCCGTGCTCGCAGCAGCGCCCGGCGCGCAGCGGGCGGCGGCGCAGACCGCCCCGCTGCCGCGAGCGACAGCGCAAGGCGCGCCGGCGACACAAGGTGCGCCGGCGACACAAGGTGCGCCGGCGACACAAAGTGCGCCGGACGCGGCGATGCATATTTCGTGGGAGGTCCGCAACCGCTTCCGGCTGTTCCGGGAGGAGCGCGACTTCCTGCTCCATGCCGACGCCGCCCGCGGCCGCAGCATTCTCGCGGCGGAACAGGCGCTGGCGCTGCAAAGCGACGGCCGCGGCTGGGCCCGCAATACCGTGAACCGGCTCTGTATCGATCTGCTGGGCCGCGTCACCGAGCCCTGCACCCGGGATAACGTCAAGGAAAGCTACCTGACCCCGACAGAGCATCCGGTCACGGTGCGGTTGACCGGACAGGTTCCGGTCGGCGCCACCTGCGCCTGGACCCTCGACGATGGCGATGGTCCGAGGCAATCCACCTTCGATTGCGCCGAACCGGTCAATTTCCGGGCGCGCTACGGCCGGCCCACGGTCGCCACCGTGGATGTGTCGTCCGGCCCCGAGGCGCCGCAGCGGATCACCACCGAGATCTCGGTGCGCGATATCTTCATCGCCGGTCTCGGCGACAGCATCGCCTCCGGCGAAGGCAATCCGGACCGGCCGGTCGCGCTGGCGGACGAGGGTTTTTGTTTCCGCTCCTTTCTCGGCATGGCGTACACGCAATATTACCGCCCGAGCCGCGCCGGCTATAAGGGCGGACGGGCCTGCGAGGCGCCGGACAGCCTGCAGGTGTGGCAGCGCCACAGCGCGCTGTGGTTCAATTCCGCCTGCCATCGCTCGCTGTACAGCTACCAGACCCGCACCGCGCTGGCGCTTGCCGTGCAACACCCCCACATCGCGGTGACCTATCTGCCGCTGGCCTGCACCGGCGCCACCATCGCCGAAGGGCTGTTCGGCTCGCAACGCGCGCGGGAGTGCCCGCCGACGAAATCGGGCGCCAAATGCGCCGGCACGGTCGCCGCGCAGCTGGCCGAATTGCGCGAGGCCGTCACCGCCGCCAAGCGCCGCCAGCCCGACAGAAGGCTCGACCTGGTGCTGCTGTCGATCGGCGCCAACGACATCCATTTTTCCGGGCTGGTCGCCGACGTGATCGTGGACAGCGCCACCGAGCGCGTGTTGTTCCGGCGCACCGGCGTGATCGGATCGGTGGACGATTCCCGCGCTGCGCTGGCGCGGGAGCTGCCGCAGGGATTCGCGAAATTGAGAGAGGCGCTGAAGCCGCTGGTCGGCGACCTCCAGCGGGTGGTCTACGTGTCCTATGCCAATCCGACGCTGGCCGCGGGCGGCGGGCCCTGCCCCGGCGGACCCGCCGGCTTCGACATTCACCCCTCGTTCAACGCGCAACCGCAGCGGCTCGCCAACGTTTCCAACTTCGTGCAGAACGAGTTCCTGCCGCAGTTGAAGGCGCTGGCGCTGTGCCAGTCGGGCGTGTTGTGCCGCGATCCCGCCGCCGATCGCATGACCTTCGTCGATGCGCATCAGTCGACCTTCGCCGGCCACGGTTTCTGCGCGCGCGCGCCGACCGATCCGGAATTCGACCAGGCGTGCTTTTCGGCCAAGGGCGAAAGTTTCGATCCGGATATCGTCACGGCTGCGAGCCAGCCGATGCTGTGCGGCCGCAGCGCCGGCGAATATCGCGCCTATCTTCCGCGCGCGCGCTGGATCCGCGACGCCAACGACAGCTATTTCGCTGCGATGACCTATCCCGGCGGATTGCCGGCTTCCAGCCAGCCCTCGGATATCCACGACGCGACCTGGGGCGTTCTCTCCGCGGTCTATGGCGGCGCGGTGCATCCCTCAGCCGAGGGCCATGCCGCGATGGCGGATGCGGCCTTGCCGGCCGCCGCCGCGGTGCTTCAGCTCGATGCGGAGTCGCCGACGCCGGGCGAGATCGCGCCGGCGGCGCGCTGAACCGTCAGCGGGCCGGCGCTGCCGCCGCCGGCGCCCCCGGTGCAGGGGTCGGCGCGGTGGTCTTTTTCGGGGCGACAGGCTGCTTGGTGCCGGCGGCCGGCTTGATCGCCGCGGCCTGCGCCGGAAGATATTTGGCCACGATGACGGGATCGACCTGTGCCAGCGCCGTATCCGGCAACCGGGTCCAGGTTTCGTCCTTGCCGAGCAACGAAATCCCCCAGAAGCCGCGCATCGTCAAGGTCTGGCCGTCGGGGCTGACGGTCATCTTGGCCTTGTAGATCTTGCCGTCGCGCGGATCGAGAACGTTGCCGTTCTCATATTTCAATCCGTCCCGCTTCATGTCGCGGATCAGAGAAATTCCGAGCCAGGGAGCATTCTTGCGATCGTCGGTGCACTTGGTGCAGACCGGGTTCGGATCTTCGCCGGGCTTGGCAAAGGTCTTGGCGATCGCGCCCTCGAAGATGCCGTCGCGATCGACGACGAGGAACCAGCCCACCGGCTGGCCGTCCTCGATTTTCTGCCAGAGCCCCGCAGCCGTCGGCGCCGCGACTTGTGCCGAAGCCATTGTCGCCAACAAGCCGGAACCCATCACGATCAAGAACGTCCGTCTAATTCTGGATATCGCAGTCCGCATTTTCATCACCTGACCAATCCCTAAAACAATGGCCCCAGACTAAGGCCATTTCGCGGACGGCTCCAGCGCGGCCGCCACGCATCAGGGGCGGCACTGCCTCATTGATCGGCAGTTGCAGCCGTCAATTGACCCCGAGCTTCTTCTGCAGGCTGGAGGACGACGTCGTGTACTGGAACACCAGCCGCTTGTCCGGATAGACGTAGCGATGCGCCTTCTGCGCCATCAGCGAGCCCTCGTGAAAGCCGCACAGGATCAGCTTCAGCTTGCCGGGATAGGTGTTGATGTCGCCGATCGCGAAAATGCCTGATACGTTGGTCTCGAACGCCGATGTCTCGACCGGCACCAGATTGTTCTCGAGCGCAATGCCCCAGTTGGCGACCGGGCCGAGTTTCATGGTCAGGCCGAAGAACGGCAGGATGGTATCGCAGGCGATCTTGGTGAGGGCATTATCGCTGCCCTTGACGGTGGCGCCGGAGAGCTTGCCACCCTCGCCTTCAAGTTCGGTAACCTGACCGATTCTCAAATCCATCTTGCCCGCGGCCACCAGCGCGCGCATCTGTTCGACGCTGTGCGGTGCGGCGCGGAAATCGTCGCGCCGGTGCAGCAGCGTGACGCGTTTGGCGATCGGATGCAGATTGAGGGTCCAGTCCAGCGCGGAATCGCCGCCGCCGACGATCAGCAGTTCCTTGCCGCGAAACTGCTCCATCCTGCGCACCGAATAGAATACCGACGTGCCCTCATAGGCCTCGATGCCCGGCACCGGGGGACGCTTCGGCTGGAACGAGCCGCCGCCGGCGGAGATCACCACCACCTTGCATTCGAATACCTGGCCGGCGTCGGTGGTGACGCGAAAGCCGGGATCGCCGATCTTCTCGATCGTCTCCACCATCTCGTTGAGATGGAAGGTCGGGTTGAACGGCTTGATCTGCTCCATCAGCGCGTCGGTCAGGCCCTGGCCGGTGACGAAGGGAATGCCGGGGATGTCGTAGATCGGCTTTTCCGGATAGAGCTCGGCGCACTGGCCGCCGATCTTGTCGAGAATGTCGACGAGATGCGCCTTCATATCGAGCAGGCCCAGTTCGAAAACGGCAAACAGTCCACAGGGGCCCGCGCCAATGATCAGCACATCGGTCTTGATCGCTTCGCTCATGTCAGCTTCTTCTCGGTTGAAACTTCGCCGGCAGGCCGGGGTGCCCTAGGGCTGCGCCTGTCTAGCCAACGCCGGGGATCGAGGAAAGCCATAAAAGGGCGGCTGGGCCGCCCGCAACCTCTTGCCGGACCTGACGAAGTGCGCTGTAAGAACAAACAAGCTCCGGAGATTGCCGTCGTGAATGCACCTGCCCGTCTCGATGCAACGCCCCGGCTGGAGGATTTTCCCTACCGGCTCACGGACAATGTGCGGTTCGCCGATCTTGATCCCAACCAGCACGTCAACAACGCGGTGTATGCGACCTATTTCGAAACCGGCCGCGTCACGCTGATGAAGGATCCGAGCTACGGCCTGATGCCTTCGGGCGTCACCTGGATCATGGTCCGGCTCGACATTCATTTCCGCGCCGAACTGCGCTGGCCGGGCACCATCGAGATGGGACTTGGAGTCGTGAAATTCGGCCGGACCTCGGTCACCTTCGATCAGGTGGTGTTTTGCGAAGGCCTGTGCGTCGCATCGGCGCGGTCGGTATCGGTGCTGCTCGACGAGGCGACGCGCAAGCCGACGCTGCTGACCGCGGATATCCTGCAGAAATTCCAGCCCTGGCTGCGGCGCGGAATCGAGGCCCCCTAGGCCTGCCGCTCCGGCGTCGAGACCACGAGGCCATCGAGTTCGTCGCTCACCTTGATCTGGCACGACAGCCGCGACGTCGGCCGAACGTCGAAGCCGAAATCCAGCATGTCCTCTTCCATCGGGGACGGCGCGCCGACCTTCTCGCGCCAGGCTTCGTCGACATAGACATGGCAGGTGGCGCAGGCGCAGGCCCCGCCGCACTCCGCCTCGATGCCCGGGATGCCGTTGCGAATCGCCGCTTCCATCACGGTCGCGCCGTTCTCGACGTCAATGATGCGGGTTTCGCCATTATGGTCGACAAAGTGAATCTTGGCCATGATTGCTCGTTACTGCCGGGATGAGAGAGGTCCGGGCAGTCCTATAACGGGTCGATCCGTTCCGCGCCAGCGGTCGAAAGCAAAACCTGCCGCACGGTCTGCGACGCGGCATCCGACGGCGCCAGGATCAGGACCGGCGCAGCATTGCGTCGATGGCGGCGCGCGCTTCCGTCACGGTATCCAGGAGTCCTGCAAGCGCCGAAGCCGGATCGTCGCCTATCCGCATCGCGCCTTCCAGCCGTATCGCGGCGTCGGCAACGGCGAATGCGCCGATCGCGCGCGCCGAACCCTTCAGCGTATGCGCCAGCGCGCCGGCGTCCGGAGGCAAGGTGGCGAGCGCCCCGAGCAGGCGGACGGTCTGGGCCGCGAACATCGCCAGCACCTCGCGCTCGAGGCCGGCATCGCCGAGCGTCATGCGCCGCAGATGCTCGAGATCGATCGGACCGTCATCCGGAGCAAGCGGCGGCGAAGGCATCCAATCAACCCGTCCCAGATGAATCGGCATGGCGACAACCCAAATCTCCGCGCACAATCGATCCGGGCAGCGGCATTGACGCCAGCCAACACGGAAATAGTTAACGGAACGTTGTTGCGGTTGCCGCAAGTTTGCCCTGTTTCTAACAAAGAGTTGCCCCATTTCGCGAAGCGAACCGAGAATTCTGTGGACGCGCAAGGCTTTACGTGGTCGCGCTGTTAACGATGATTAAGATTGTATTAATCGCGGCCATTTCATTCGCACCGCTCAGCCCATAGGATGTTTCCGGATGGCGGCGGAGAAGGCGCGCAACGGTCGCGCCTTGGCTCCCCTGCGGGGAATGACACCGGCTGCGAGCTTGCGAGGGGCGTTCCCGCAAGACTCTTGCGGACGCGTAAAAGTAAACGAGGGCTCGGACTCAGCATGGCGAACAATCCCAAGAAGGTCAAAGACCCCACGGAAGTCGCGCTTTCTGCCATTCAGGAAGCCCTCAACATCAGCGACGCGCCCGCGGCCGACAACGCGCGCGGTTCGGTTCGCAGCGACGCGACGTCTTCCAATGCATCCCCGGGATACGATGACACTTTCGACACCAGGTTGAGCGCCGACCGGCCGATCTTCGAACCGATCGAGGAGCCGCGCCCCACCCGCCGTGCCGCCAATGACGACCGCGAAACCATCGGGCAGATTCTGCAGGCGATTCAGAAGGGCCGCCCCGCCCGCAACGTCTACACCCTGGCCACGCTGTTTGCCGGCGTCTGGATGCTCGGCGCCGCGCTGCTGACCTTCAGCTTCCTGCCCTCGCTGCAGGCGGCGATCGGCCAGGGCCCCGGCGGCACCTTGGTGCTGGCGGGCCTTGCGGCCCTGTTCTTTGCGCCGGTCCTCCTGTTCTACTTCCTGGCGAGCCTGGCCTGGCGCGGCCAGGAATTGCGCATGATCGCGCAGTCGATGGCGCAGGTCGCGATCCGCTTCTCGGAGCCCGAGAGCGCCGCCTCCGACTCGATGGTCACCGTCGGTCAGGCGATTCGCCGCGAGGTCGCCGCGATGGGCGACGGCGTCGAACGCGCGATCGCGCGCGCCGGCGAGCTCGAAACCCTCGTCGCCAACGAGGTCTCGGCGCTCGAACGCGCCTACAGCGACAACGAAGTGCGCATCCGCGCGCTGCTGCAGGATATCGCCCACCAGCGCGACAATCTGGTCGGACAGGCCGAGCAGGTCCGCAGCGCCATCTCCGGCGTGCAGATCGACCTACGCCACGATATCGCGCTGATCTCGGACGCGATCGCATCCCGCGTCGATGAGGTTGCCAAGAGCATCACCGGGGCGCTGGAAGAACGCGGCGCGCACATCACCGGCGCGCTCAGCAACGCCGGCGACAACATGATCCTCGCGCTCGGCGAGCGCGGCGGCGACCTGCTCGATCGTCTCGAGGAAGCCAGCGCCGAGACAACGCGCGCCGTGCTCGACGCCAGCGAGCGCCTCACCACCAGCCTCAATTTCAAGACCGGCCATGTCCACGACGAATTCGTCGATCTCGCCGACCGCGTCCACGAGATGCTGAACGAGCGCATCGACCGCATCACCAGCGAATTCGAGCAGCGCTCTTCCACCATCGTCGACGGTATTTCCGACCGCACCGAGCAGGTTCACGACTCGCTGAAGACTTCCAGCGACTCCCTGCTGCTGGAGCTCGAACTGCGCAGCGGCGATCTCGTCAACAAGATCGACGATGCCGGCAACCGTCTGGCGTCCCAGATCCTCACCTCCGGCGACAAGGCCAGCGACGCGCTCGACGTCACCGTCAACTCGCTGGTGGCCAAGGTCGTCAGCCAGACCGAGACCGCGCACGACACCCTCTCCCTGCAGATGAGCGCGTTCGACGAACTGGTAAGGAACCAGGGCGGCGAACTGGCGGAGAAATTCGCGCGCGACAGCGGCACGCTCGGCGCGCTGATCACCCGCCACATCTCGGAGTTCGACCGCACCGTCAAGACCTTCGGCGGCGAAATCGTCGACCGCATGGGTCAGCGCACGCAGGATATTTCGGATACCCTGAAGACCTATGTCGATACCTTCGACACCCGCCTCGGCACGAATGGCGGCGAGATCACCGCCTCGCTGGACCAGCGTCTGCTGCAATTCGAGACGACGCTCGGAAGCCGCGTGGCCAATCTCGACACCTCGCTCGACGGCAAGATCGAATCCCTCGACGCCTCGATCGGCAGCAAGATCCATGCGTTCGACAGCTCGCTCGAGGGCAAGATCAGGTCGTTCGACGAATCGATCGACGGCCGGCTCAAATCGCTCGAACTGAATTTCGATACCAGGGCGAAGTCGGTCACCGAAACCATCGACAACCGCCTCGGCGCGCTGGCCTCGTCGCTCACCGATGGCGCCTCGCAGGCGATCAACCTGCTCGACTCGCGCCTGACCCACCTCACCACGTCGCTGACCGACGGCACCGCCCAGGCGATCCACTCGATCGACTCGCGCCTCAGTCATCTCACCACGTCGCTGACGACGGGCGCCGCGCAGGCGGTCGATGCCGTCGACCAGCGCATTGCCAGCGTGACGCAGACCGTCGATGGCCGCAGCGCCCAGTTGGCCGACACCATCACGGCGCGGTTCCAGGAAATCCATCAGGGCATCGAAACCCGGGTCGGCGCGGTTGCCTCCGACATCGACATGCGCGTCGCGCAGTTCGAGGACCTCTTGGGCTCGCGCGTCGAAGCCGTGGCAGGCCGCATCGAGAGCAGCGGCCGGCAGGCCAGCGAGGGCCTGATGGCCCGCGCCGAGGAATTGTCGTCCGGGATCAGGTCGCACGTCGAGGACGCGGAACGCTCGCTGACCAACCTCGTGGTCAACACCAGCGAGACCATCCAGACCGGCGCCCGCGCCGCGCAACAGTCGCTGCTGACGGTCTCGTCCGACGTCGGCGCGCAGCTCAAGCTGACCTCGGCGGAAGTCGAGCGCGCCCTCACCGCCGTCGGCACCGGCGCGGCGAATTCGATCCTGACCAGCGCCCGCGATGCGCAGTCGACCCTGGTGTCGGCCTCCACAGAGGCCGCCGGCCAGATCAGGTCGCTTTCCGCCGACGTCGAGCGAACGCTCTCCGCCGCCGGCACGGTCACCGCGAGTTCGATCGTCGCCGGCGCCCGCGAGGCCCAGACCATGCTGGTGACAGCCTCCGCGGATGCGGCAGGCCAGGTCAAGTCGCTCGCCGCCGACGTCGAGCGCTCGCTCTCGATGGCCGGAACTTCCACGGCCGAAACGATCACCGCCGGCGCGCGCGAAGCCCAGAACACGCTGGTGAGCGCTTCGATGGATGCCACCAACCAGGTCAGGTCGTTGGCTGCCGATGTCGAACGTTCATTGTCGATCGCCGGCACTTCCACCGCCGAGGCGGTCACCGCCGGCGCACGTGAAGCCCAGACCACGCTGGTCAATGCGTCCACCGATGCGGCCAACCAGGTCAAGTCGCTGGCGGACGACATCCAGCGCACCCTGTCGATGGCCGGCGCCTCGACCGCCGCGGCGCTCACCAACGCCTCCGCGGACGCGGCGAACCAGGTCAAATCGCTCGCTGACGATCTCCAGCGTTCGCTGTCCATCGCAGGGACTTCCACCTCCGAAGCGCTTACTTCAGGCGCGCGCGAGGCGCAGAACACGCTGGTGGCAGCGTCGTCGGATGCCGCCAACCACGTCAAGTCGCTCGCCATCGATGTCGAACGCACCTTGACGGCGGTCGGCGCGGACACCGCCGCTTCGATCCTCGCCAGCGCGCGCGAGGCGCAAACCTCGCTGACGGCGACGTCCGCCGACGCAGCCAGCCAGATCAAGGCGATCGCGACCGACATCGAGCGTTCGCTCAGCGCGGTCACCGCCAACACCACGGACAATATCCAGACCAGCGCACTGAACGCGCAGAGCGCATTGGTGGCGGCGTCGAACGAAGTCAGCTCCAAGGTCAAGTCGACCTCGGCCGAAGTCGAGCGCACAGTACTCGCCGCCAGCGGCTCGTTCGGCTCCACCATGACCGGCAAGACCGACGAGATCGTCACCTATGTGCAACAGCAGGCCGATCGCCTGTCGCAGATGATCGACGGCAAGCGCGGAACGCTGGTCGAGGCGATCGGCTCGAAAACCAGCCAGCTCACGGTCGACATCGATCGCGTGACAGCCGATGCCCTGAAATCGATCGAGACCAGGGGCCAGGCGTTCTCGCAGTCGATGATGGCCAACGGCTCCGACGTTGCGCGGACGATTACCTCCGCCGGCGAGATCGCCTCCGGCGCCGTCAACAAGTCGCTGAAGGAGCTCGAGCAGGCCTCGCGTGCGGCGATCGACCAGTCGCGTCAGGTATCGATCGCGGCCGTCACCGAAATGCAGGAGACCAGCAAGATCCTGCGCACCGACACGGTCGCCCTGTTCGAGCGGCTACGTGAAGGCAATATCCTGCTGCAGGAAGTGCTGACCGGCGCGCACGACAACCTCAACTCGCTGGAGCGCGCCCTGGTGACCCGCGTGGCCGACTTCGTGTCCGCCATGAACGACGTCACCTCGCGCAACGGCGTCGCCACGCAGACGCTGGAAGACCAGTTGGGCGTCTTCAACGCCAAGACGTCGAAGGCGCTGGAGGACCTCGGCTCGTTGTCCAGCCAGTTCGAACACCACGGCCAGGCCCTGGTCGAGGCCGCGGCAGTGGTCGAGCAAAGCAACCGCAGCACCACCGCCTCCGTTGCCGAGCGCAAATCGGCGCTGGAATCGCTGGTCACCACCATCGATCTGCGCACAGCCGATCTCGATCAGCGGCTGTCCCGCTTCACCAGCCTGCTGGATGAATCGCTGGCGGCCGCGGAAGAGCGCGCGCGCGACATTGCGCGCATCGTCGCGGAAACCGCGGGCGCGGGTTCGGCCGCCATCAGTCATCAGTTCGAGGCGGTCCGTGCCACGGCCGAGGAAGAGCGCAGGCTGACCGCGCAAACCATGAGCGAACTGTATCAGCAGGGCACCCAGGAAGCCGATGCGATGTTCAAGCAGTCCGCAGACAAGTTCGCCAACATGGTGGCGAGCATGAAACAGATGGCGTCGGAAATGCATCACGAGCTCGAAGCTACACGCAGCGAGCTGCGCCGCGGCGTGCTGGAAATGCCGCAGGAGGCCGCCGAAAGCACCGCGCAGATGCGCAAGGTGATCGTCGACCAGATCGAGGCATTGGCCGAACTTAACCGGATCGTCGCCCATCATGGCCGCGGCCTCGACGTGGTCTCGTCTGGCCGCGCCGGCGGGCAGCGCGATGAAGAAACGATGCTGGTCGCCGCCGCCGGACAATCGCGCCCCGCCCCGCGCATGGGCGGCAGCGGCAGCGCATCGACCCTGCCGCCGCCGGATATCGGCGGGCCCGCCCCGCGCCGCACCGAAGCGCCGTCGGTCAGCCCCAGCCCCGACCAGGGACGCGACGGCTGGCTGTCCGACCTGTTGAGCCGCACCGATGCCGCCGGCGCCAGCCAGGCTTCGCGCGGCCGCCCGCCCGCGGCCAGCGACAATCCGCTGGCATCGCTGTCACTCGACATCGGCAGGCTGATGGACCGCAATCTCGCTGCCGAGATGTGGGATCGCTATCAGCGCGGCGAGAGCAAGGCGTTCACAAAACGGCTCTATACGCCGGCCGGGCAGAAAGCCTTCGACGAGGTCGCCCGCAAATATCGCGCCGACCGCGGCTTCAAGCAGACGGTGGATCGCTACATCACGGAGTTCGAGCGGCTGCTCGACGAGGTCGCGCGCGACGAACGTGGTGCGACGATGTTGCGCGGCCACCTCACGTCGGAAACCGGACTGGTCTATACGCTGCTCGCGCACGCGGCGGGACGGCTGGGGTAAGCTTGCGAATAGCGATTGGCGAATAGAAATGGAGGCCTCATGGCCTCCATTTTGGTTTGGGGCGCGGGTTGCGGCTGCTCGAGGCGCTGAAACCAGACTGGAAGGATCTCTGAGACGTTGGTGTAGGCTCGGCGGCGTGAACTCGGCCCCACTCTCTCCACGTCATTGCGAGCGCAGCGAAGCAATCCATCTTGCCCAGCAAAGAAAGAATGGATTGCTTCGCTGCGCTCGCAATGACGAAGGGGCGCGAATGCGCCCCTTTTACGAAGAAAGGTAAATCGCATCGCAAGTGAACCGCCGAGGAAAGGTGGCATCCTCGCCGCGTTGCGCCGTTCGCCGCTGGTCGGGGCCGATCTCAATCTCGCCCGTTCACTCGAAGCCAGCGGCAAGGTCGACTGAGGAGGCGTTGTCCTCTCGACACGAACGCCAGCGCTTGCGGCCCGCGACACTTCGCTACTGCTGCCTGCGCGGCCCCGGACCCGCTGCGGGCGGCCGCGGCGCCGCTGGCGGCGGTGCGGCCTCCGCCGGCGCGCTGTTGCCCGCCCCGAACAGCAGCCGGGTCGGGTTGCGGTCGAGATTATTCACGGCGCGGCTGATGTCGCCGAGGGTGCGCCGGCCGTCGGCCATCAGCAGGCCGGAGCGCTTGTCGAAGTCCTCGGCAAGATCCTTGATCGCCTTCACCATCGCCGCAAGCTCGCCGCCGTTCTTGCCACCGGCAATCGAGTCCAGGCCCAGCATCAGGCTGTCGGCCTTGCCCATCACGCCGTCGACCTTGAGCATGACGTTGTCGATTTTTTCGGAGTTGCGCGCCAGCGCGCCGGTGAAGGTTTCGAGGTTGCGCAGCGAGTTCTTCACCGAATCCTGATTGTCGGAAACGATGCGGTTGACGTTCTGCAGCGTGGCGCGGATCGCCTCGGTGACGTCCTGCAGCGCGCTCGGATCGGCGGTCAGCACCGGGATGCCATCCTCGTCCAGCGGAACCGGAGGCGCCGCCTCCTCGCCGCCCTTCAGCGAGATCGCAGCAACCCCCGTGAGCCCCTGAAATTCAAGCCCGACCAGGGTGTCCTTGCGGATCGGCGCCTTGTTCTCGACCATCGCGAGTGCGATGACCCGACGCGGGTTATCCAGCTTCACGGAGATGACCTCTCCCACCCGGATACCGTTGAAATTGACGCTGCCGCCGTTGCGCAGGCCGGTAGCCGGGCCTTCGAACACGACACGAATCGGGCTGCGCGCCTTGGTGGTGTGCAGGCTCTGGAACCAGAGCACAAAGCCGAACGCTGCGGCTATCACTGCCAGCGTGAAGGCTCCGATGAGGACGAAATTCGCCCGCGTTTCCATTCAACCAACTCCGGTACCAGGCTCTGGTCCAGCTTCGCCGCATCAGAGCCGTCGTTTGTCTATTCCATCGAGCATGATCTGTTCCGAAAACCGGGACCGACTTTGCTCTAGCCCATGACGGCGCGGGCACGCTTGCCGTGGAAATACTGCCTCAGCCAGGGATGTTGGGAGGCCTGCATGTCGGCGATCGATCCTGCCGCAATGATCTTACCGTTCCCTAGCACCGCGATCCGGTCGCAGGCTGTGTAGAGGCTGTCCAGATCGTGGGTTACCATGAAAACGGTGAGGCCCAAAGTGCGCTGCAGGGTACGGACCAGTTCGTCGAAGTCGCCGGCGCCGATCGGATCGAGGCCGGAGGTCGGCTCGTCCAGGAAGACCAGTTCCGGATCCAGCGCCAGCGCCCGCGCCAGTGCCACGCGCTTGATCATACCGCCGGACAGCTCCGAGGGGAACCGGTGGGCGACCTCGGGCTTCAGGCCCACCATGCCGAGTTTGGCGATAGTGATCTCGTCCATCAGCCGCTGCGAGAGGTTGAGATATTCGCGGACCGGGAATTGGATGTTCTGCCGCACCGTCAGCGAGGAGAACAGCGCGCCCTGCTGGAACAGCACGCCCCAGCGGCGCTCGACGGCCCGCCGCGCCCTGGCGTCCGCGGCGTCCAGATCGACGCCGAAAACCTCGATGCTTCCGGAGAGCTTGGGGACGAGGCCGATGATGGTACGGGTCAGCACCGACTTGCCGGAGCCGGACGGGCCAACGAAACCGAGAATCTCGCCGCGCTTCACATCGAGGTTGAGTCCGTCGAGGATGCGGTTGGTGCCGAACTGCACGGTGATGTCGCGCACCCGGATGATGGCGTCGGAGGGTTGCGGCCCCATCGTCACATTCCGATCGATGCGAAAAAGATCGCGAACACGCCGTCCATGACGATGACGAAGAAGATCCCCTTCACCACCGAAGACGTGGTGTGTTGTCCGAGCGATTCGGCGCTGCCCTGCACCGCGAGCCCCTCGACGCAGGCGACGATGCCAATCACCGCAGCCATGACCGGCGCCTTGATGATGCCGACGATGAAATGGTCGATCGAGATCGCGTCGCGCAGGCGCAGCAGGAAAGCATCCGGATCGACCCCGCCATAGAGCCATGCCACCAGCCCGCCGCCATACAGCGCGGCCATCGCGCCGAGAAACGCGAGGATCGGCAGCGCCAGCACCAGCGCCAGCATCCGCGGCAGGATAAGCACCTCGATCGGATCGAACCCCATGGTGCGCAGGGCGTCGATCTCCTCGCGCATTTTCATCGAGCCGAGTTCGGCGGTGTAGGCGCTGCCGGAGCGGCCCGCCACCATGATCGCCACCAAGAGCACGCCGATTTCGCGCAGCACCAGCACGCCGAGCATGTCGACTACGAAGATATCGGCGCCGAACTTGCGGAAATGGAAGATGCCCTGCTGCGAGATGATGCAGCCGATCAGAAAGGTGATCAGCACGACGATCGGCACCGCGCGCCAGCAGACCTGCTCGAGATGATGCACGGTCGAGGTCAGGCGAAAGCCCTTGGGGCGGATCAGCACCCTGCCGCTGGCGGCCAGCACCGCGCCCAGCATGTCGATCAGGCTGACCAGGGTGGCGCCGACGCCGGCCACGCTGCGGCCGATCTGGTCCAGCATCCCGGTGATCGACACTGGACTGGCGTCGGGCGCGGGCGTGGCCTTCACCCGCCGCACTTCGTCGACCAGGCTGGAATAATTCACCGAAAGCCCGGCGATCTTCGCCTCCACCCCGCCCTGGGTCAGGCTACGGCGAAGCCGCTCGATCAGCCATGCCCCGAAGGTGTCGAGCTTGGAGACCTGCGAAACATCGATGAAGATGTTGGGCCGGCTGCCGGCCAGCTTTTCGGCATCGGCGACGATCCGCTCGAGATCGGGTGCAAAGCGGGCGATCCACGGACCGGCGGCGCACAGCGCGAGGCCATTGCCCTGTGCAATCGGCTCCAATGTCGGGTCGCCATTCACGATGCCAGCTCCTGTGTAAATTCTCCGCTATTCATGAAATAGAACGATCCAACACGCTGCCTTGTAGAACATGTCCCTTACCAGCCATACTTGGTTACGCCGGGCAAGCGGCGCGTCCAGAATTGCCAGATTTTGAAATGACTTCCAGCAAAACTCCAATGCTTTACGTCCAAATCGAGCGCTGGCCGGTCGCGGGTTCCTTCGTCATCAGCCGGGGGGCGAAAACCGAGGCTGTAACCGTGGTGGCCGAGGTCAGCCATAGCGGCCGTACCGGACGGGGCGAATGCGTCCCCTACCCGCGCTATGGCGAGACCCCGGAAGCGACGCTGGCCGCCCTGCAGGCGATGCAGGGCCCGGTATCGAGCGGCCTCGACAGGCAGGCCCTGCGGGCCGCCATGCCCGCTGGCGCCGCCCGCAACGCGCTGGATTGCGCGCTGTTGGACCTGGAGGCCAAGACCAGCGGTCAGCGCGTCTGGAGCCTGCTCGGACGGCCCGCGCCGGCGGCCTGCATCACTGCCTACACCATATCGCTGGGGACGCCGGACGCGATGGCGGCGGCGACCGCCAAAGCGGCGCACCGGCCCCTGCTCAAGATCAAGCTCGGCGGCGACGGCGACGGGTTGCGAATCGCCGCGGTGCGCAAGGCGGCGCCCCGATCCGAACTCATCGTCGACGCCAACGAGGCATGGACGCCGCACGATCTCGAGCGCAACCTCGCCGCATGCGCCGAGATGGGCGTCACCCTGGTGGAGCAGCCGCTGCCGGCCGGCCACGATGAAGCGCTGGCGCGGATCGCCCGGCCGGTCGCCGTCTGCGCCGACGAAAGCGTGCACGACCGCGCCTCGCTGGAGGGGCTGCGCGAGCGCTACGACGCCGTCAACATCAAGCTCGACAAGACCGGCGGGCTGACCGAAGCCATGGCGATGGCGGACGCCGCGCAGGCGCTTGGATTCGACATCATGATCGGCTGCATGGTTGCGACCTCGCTGGCGATGGCGCCGGCAATGCTGCTGGCGCAACAAGCCCGCTTCGTCGATCTCGATGGTCCGCTGTTGCTCGCGCGCGACCGCGACGGCGGACTGCGCTATGACGGCAGCCTGGTCTATCCGCCCGAACCGGCGCTGTGGGGATGATTTAGAGTCTTTTCTTGACGCGCTTTCTTAACGCGAACCGGCGTCTACCCGGATCATGTCCGGGGCAGGTCGCTCGAAAGCGACAGCCTGTGCCGCGCGAGCCACATGATGAGGCCGCCCGACAGCGCCATCACCGCCATCAGATGGTAGACGCCCTGGCCGTAGCGGGCGAAGATCATGCCGGACGAGATCGACGCGATGGAGGTGACGATGCCGGTGCAGGCCGCAAGGTACCCCTGCCCCCGCGCCATCATCTGAATCGGCACGTGGCGCACCATCAGGCCCATGGTGCCGACCATGGTCAGTCCGAAGGTCAGGCCGTGCGCCAGCTGCACGACGGCGAGCGCCGCGATTGGCGGGTCCTGCGCGGTGATCGACCAGCGTGCGACGGCGCACAGGGCTGCGATCACCACCAGCAGCGCGGGCTGCAGCTTGAACCGCGGCGACAGCGCGAACACCACGATCTCGGCGAGCACGCCCAGCGACCACAGTCCGGCAATGGTCAACCCGCCGAGCCCCGACTGCTGCCAGGCGATGGAGGCGAAGACGTAATAGGCGGCGTGGCTGCCCTGGACCAGCGCCGAGGTGGCAATGATGGCGAGAAAGCCGGGATCGCGCAGCAGCGCCGCGGTGCCTTGCGCCGGCGCCGCCGCTGTTCGGGGACTGTCCAGCGGCTGCAAGGCGAGGCTGGCGAGGGCGCCGAGCGCCGCCACCGAGGCAATGACCCAGATCAGGTGCCTGGCCGCGATGACATCGACCAGCAGACCGCAGACCAGTGCGCCGACCACGAACGCCGCCGAGCCCCACAGCCGCAGCGGCCCGTAATTCAGTCCGTAACGCGCCACGCCGCGAAGCGCATAGGCATCGGTCAGCGGCGTCATCGACGTCCACAGGCCCGCGGTGACGGCGTAGATGAGGAATATCGCGAGTGGCTGGTGCTGGGTTCCGACCAGCGTCAACCCGAGCGCGGTCGCAAAGGCCGCAACGATCAGGGCGCCGCGCAGCGCCTGACGCCTTTCCGCAAGGCCGGTGACGAACGGCAGCACCGTGAACCGCGTTACCGAGGGGACGGCCGTGATGATGCCGATCCACGACGCGTCGATCCCGACCGCTTTCAGCCAAACGGGAAAGAACGGCAGATGGGTGCCGATGAGGCCGAACAGCGTACCGTAGAACAACGCCAGCCGCGTCGCGAATCGCCTGGAGGTCGCTTGAGATGCGATGGGGATTTGTGATTCGGTCGGCATCAATTCAATTGCGATTCGCTCGATATCGTGGTGATCGTTAACGCAACGCGCTGACATTTGCGCGGTGAGTCTTGCATGGCCGACGAAGCGAGGAGGACTATGATGCGATCAGCAAGGCGTTCATGGAGACCTCGCGGGGCCGCTGGTTCCTGGGCGAATACGCCAAGCGCAACCGCAATGCCGACACCAGCATGGTGCTCGACGCGGTGGCGCGGCTCGAGGAAAACCTCGCCGCCCAGCGGCAACCCCCGCCGGCACCACCCGACAACGGGCTCAAGGAAGCGCTGGCCGCTATCAGGGGCGCGGTCGATGCGGCCCGGGTCGCCGCACTCGACGGCCTCGCGCTGGAGGAAAAGCTGGCGCCGGTCCGCAAGGGCAGCCGGATCATCCGGGAAATCGCCTGGCGGTGGCGCGAAATCGGCGCCGACGGCCGGATCTGCGATCTGATCGATTCCCAGGTCGGCGCCATCGAGGGGGCTTGCGGCGAGATCGCATCGATCAATCCCCTGACCGCGTTCGACGTCATCGAGCGACAGCTCGCGGAACTGGGCGGCAACGACGCTGCCGCAGCGCCGCAAGCCGCCGCAGTGGAAGACAGCCCGTCGGCCGCGGCCCCGCCTGCCCCATCGAAGGAAATGCTTGCCGCCCTGGTGGAGCCATTGGAGACCCCGGCCTCGGCCCCAGCGCAAGACTCCGAGACCACGGTGAGAGCTTCGTCGGTGTCGGCCGAACAAGCCATCGCGACGGCGGACGCCGCGGAGGTGATGGCGGAGACCGCGGACGGAACGGCGCAGACCGTAGATGCCATGGCGGAGAGCGCCGACGTAATGGTCGAAACCGTGGATGCCATGGCGGAGACCGCGGAACTGGCGGCCGAGCCGATGAGCCCGACTGCCGAATCCGCCGAAGCCCAGGACGACGCGATCCTCGACATGATCGCGCTCGAAATGGCCGCGGACGATCCCTCCGATTTCGATGATATCGCCGACATGGGGTCGGCCGAAGCCGCCGTCGCGGAACTGGCGCCTGCCGATCCCGTCAGCGTCGCGCCGGAACCAGAGCCCGAGCCTGCGCCGATGGCCGCCGCGGCGGAGCCGCCGGCCGTCGAACCGTCGCTGCACCCCTCGCCTCGAGCTTCCGACGAGCCTTCGCTTGGCGCCTCGCTGATCTCGCGCGGAATCCTGAACCGGCCCCAGGCGGCGGCGTCCGATCCGCTAGCGCCGATCCGGCGCATGAGCCAAGCCGAGAAGATCGCGTTCTTCTCGTGAGCGCTTTCGCCTGATCTGCCGCTCAGGCAATCAACCGCGCGAACAGGTCCGCATCGACATTGCCGCCCGACAGCACGATGACGACGTTCTTGCCTGCGACGTCGATGCGGCCGGCCAAAAGGGCCGCCAGACCGACCGAGCCGCCCGGCTCGACCACCAGTTTCAGCTCGCGAAAGGCAAATCCGACGGCGAGGCCGACCTCGGCATCGGTGGCGATGACGCCCTGCGCGAGCAGCTGGCTGTTGATGGAGAACGTGATCTCGCCGGGGATCGAGGCCATCAGCGCGTCGCAGATGGTGCGGCCCTGGGAGCTGTGCGCTTCGCGTTTGCCCGATCGCAGCGAGCGCGCGTGGTCGTCGAACGCTTCGGGTTCGCCGGACATCACCATGGCCTTCGGATAGCGCGCCTTGATCGCGGTGGCGACGCCGGCGATCAGTCCGCCGCCCGAGGCGGGCGCCACCACGATATCCGGCACGAGGCCGAGTGCCGCCATGTCCTCTGATATCTCGCGGCCCACCGTGCCCTGCCCCGCGATCACGAATGGATCGTCATAGGGTCGCACCAGCGTGGCGCCGCGCTTGTCGGCGATCTCGCGTGAGATGGCCTCGCGATCCTCGCGGTCGCGGTCGTACAGCACGACCTCGGCGCCATAGGCCCTGGTGCGCTCGCGCTTGGAGAGCGGCGCGTCGGCCGGCATCACGATGGTGGCCTGCATGCCCAGGATCTGCGCCGCATGCGCGACGCCCTGGGCATGGTTGCCGGACGAGAAGGCGACCACGCCGCCGCCGCGCGCCTCCGGCGGGATCGACGACAGCTTGTTGAAGGCACCGCGAAACTTGAACGACCCGGTCCGCTGCAGCATTTCCGGTTTCAGAAATATCCGGGTTCCCATGCGTTCGTTCAGAACGGACGGCGACAGCAGCGGCGTTCGCACCGCGAACGGCGCCAGCACGCGCGCCGCGGCGTCGATATCAGCGGAAGTGACAGGCAGGAGTGCGATCGTCATCGTCTAAAGTTACGCCGATGCCAGCACCCGGGCAAGGCGCACGAAACGGGTCAGGCGATCAAGCGCGGCGCTTTCACCGCAAATTGTACGGGTTCGGCGCTCGAAACGGGCGAACGGACATTACTGACGTTATCGACAAAAGCGCGGGCCGAGGCTTCCCAGCTGTGCTTTGCGGCAAAGGCGAGGCAGGCCTGCGGCGAAATGGTCAGAGCAGCGAGGCACGCCACGCGCAGATCGTTGTTCAAGACGCCGACCGGCGCTGCGCCGATCACGTCGCGGGGACCCGTCACCGGAAACGCCGCGACCGGCAGGCCGCTGGCCAGCGCTTCGAGCAGCACCAGCCCGAAAGTGTCGGTCCGGCTTGGAAACACGAAGACGTCGGCAGCCGCGTAGGCCTCAGCGAGTTCGTCGCCCTGCCGGGCGCCGTGAAACACGGCGTGCGGATATTTTTGAGCCAGCGCCGCGCGCGCCGGTCCGTCGCCGACGATCAGTTTGGTGCCAGGCAGATCGAGATCGAGAAATGCTTCGAGATTCTTCTCCACCGCAACGCGGCCGACACAGAGAAACACCGGGCGCGGCAGGCCAAGGTCGACAGGGCGCGGGTGAAACTGATCGGTGTCGACCCCGCGCGGCCACAGCACCACGTTGCGAAAGCCGCGCGTGCGCAATTCGCTTGCCAGCGCCGGCGTCGCCGCCATCACCGCCTGGCTCGCGCCGTGAAAGGCGCGCAGCGCGGCCCAGATCCACGACTCCGGGACGGGTAAGCGCGCGGAGATGTATTCGGGAAAGCGGGTGTGGAAGCTGGTGGTGAACGGCAACCCATGCCGGCGGCAGTGGCGCCGCGCCAGGAGGCCGATCGGGCCTTCGGTCGCGATGTGGATGCTGTCGGGCCGGGCTTCGGCAATCAGCCGGGCAATCGCCGAGGGCCAGGGCAGCGCCAGCCGCAGATCCGGGTAACTCGGCATCGCGAAAGTGCGGAACGATTGCGGGGTGAGAAAGCTGACATCGACGCCCAGCGGCCTGGCCGCCTGCGCCATCATGGTCAACGTCCGCACCACCCCGTTGACCTGGGGATGCCACGCATCGGTGGCGACCAGGATACGCATCAGGCGGCCTGCGCCGCAACGGCGGCGACTGGCGCTGTCCGCCGCAGCGGGTCGGTCCAGCTGATGATCTCGAAGCGGCCGTCCTCGTGCTCGGCGAGCGCGGTGCAGCTTTCCACCCAGTCGCCGCAGTTCATGTAACGGATGCCGTGTTCGTCGCGGATGGTGGCGTAATGGATGTGGCCGCAGATCACCCCGTCGGCGCCGTGACGGCGCGCTTCGGCAGCGAGCGTCTGCTCGAACGCGCCGATATAGTTCACGGCGTTCTTGACCTTGAGCTTGGCCCATTGCGACAGCGACCAATAGGGCACGCCGAACGCACGCCGGAGCGCGTTGACCAGGCGATTCATCTGAATGGCGAAATCGTAGGCCTTGTCGCCGAGATGGGCGAGCCAGCGCGCATTCTGCACCACGAGATCGAAGATATCGCCGTGGATCACCAGATAGCGCCGGCCATCGACCCCGGTGTGAACGGTGTTTTCCACCACGTCGATGCCGCCGAAATGCGTGCCGTAATAGTTGCGCAGGAACTCGTCGTGATTGCCCGGCACGTAGACGACTTTGGCGCCCTTGCGCGCCTTGCGCAGCATTTTCTGCACGAAGTCGTTGTGCGACTGTGGCCAGTACCAGCTCGATTGCAGCGCCCAGCCGTCGACGATATCGCCGACCAGATAGATGGTGTCGGCGTCATGGCAACGGAGGAAATCCAGCAATCGGTCGGCTTGCGAGCCGCGGGCTCCGAGGTGAATGTCGGAGATGAACAAAGTGCGAAAGCGCCTTTGAGGACACTCTTCACTCATTGCGCTACTTCCCATTCGCGAGCAGCTAGCAGATTTGCATGACACCGCGGTGACGGTTGACGCCGCCGATGAATCCGGCCGAATCGATTGCCGGATCCTGTAACCGGGATAGCAGCGCCGTGCGACAGCGGGGCGACATCACGCGGAACGGCGCAGCCCGTCGGCCGCAACAGCCATGCGCTGATCAACTCAATTGGCGCGGCGGTCTCGTCGTCCCGGCTTGGCCTTTCCACCCCCGTAATATGGATTGACGATACACTGGGCGGCGCGGCCCGATGCCGACATCCTGCACTGGGCCAGCGAGGTGTAGCCGCATTCGAAGTAATAGTCGTTCCAGCCCTGGTACACTTGCAAACAGACCGGATACTTCGGATCATACGTCTGGGCGGAAGCAGCCTCTGCCGTGAAAAACGTCGCAAGCGTCAAAATCGCCAAGGCGGGAATGCGCATCCGAATCTCCTTCCACCGCGGGGCCTCACGCCAAGAACGCCGCGGGTTTCGAACCGTTCCTTTCGAGCGAAGCACAGCCCCGCCATGGAAGCCGGATGACAGGCCTGCATGGCGGATTGGTGAAGCTGACCGCCGAAAGATGGAGCGGCGAATCACGCTCGCGCCATTCACGTTACAAACACTACCTGACCGCGACCGGCGATACCGTGGAGCCGGAGCCGCCCTGGATCTTGAGCGGCTGCATCACGAAGGCGAATTCCCCGATGCCTTTTTGCGCGAGTTCATCGAGCTTGAGGTTCTCCAGCAGGTGGATGCCGTTCACCACGAGCGCGACCTGGTGCACCGGCAACGACAATTGCTTGTCGGGGTTGGGCGAGACCTCGACCGGCCAGTTGTCGGCGCCGAGCAGCATCGGGTCTTTCGCGGCAAGCCACAGTGCTGCCGGCACGCCGATTCCCGGGCAGGATTTCACATAGCGCGGGTTGTCCTTGCCGTAGAGCTTGCCCCAGCCGGTGTGGATGAGCACGGCGTCGCCCGCCTGCAGCGTCAGGTTCTGCTTCTTCAGGGCGCCCTCGAGATCGTCCACGGTGATCTCGTAATTGTCGCCCAGCATCTCGACGCCCTTGAACCCCGCGACGTCGATCAGGACGCCGCGCGTGAACAGCGTGCCGACGGTGTGGATACCGAACTTCTTGAAACCGCCGCGCTCGACGTTCTCGTCGACTTTCTGGCAATTGTACCAGCTGTTGAGATGGGTCTGGTGCGCAAAGCCGTCGAACTGCGTGCCGACCTGGCCGAGTTCGGTGATGATGATCTCCTCGTTCGAGCCGCGCATGTTGGAGAACTGGTTCATGAACGTCCGCTTGGTGTGCACGTCGAAGCGCCGCGTCCCGAAGAACGCCATGCTGGGACCGAGCACATGCGCGAGCTCGATCACCTCGCCGGACTTGATCAGCTTCGCGGCGTTCATCACGGCCGCGGGCTTCTGGTGATTGACCGAACCGCGCTCGTCGGCCGCGCCCCATTTCGACGGACAGCGCTGGCTTTCCGACGGAACGGTCCAACTCGGTGCCTGCGCGTGGGCCACGGCGGAAAACGCCAGCGTGATCGCCGCACTCAATGTGAATGCTTTCATTGGTATCCTCCCAAGTGGGGGTACTCTGGAACGGCCCCCTGAGACGAATAATGCGTGTCCCGTCCAAGCGGTTCAAGTCCTGACAACGCAACCCGGACGATTTGCCGACCGGCGCCCAGGTCGGATTTCCCGACGGCAGGGGATCGATGCCGCTCAAGCTCGCGAAAAGTCGCGGCTACCGGGAGACGGTCATGATAAAAATCGCGGGCGAGGAGGCGGAGCATCGGCGGCGCCGTTCTCGAACTGCGATGGAGCGCGTCACGGCGAGCCGGAGCCGCCCGCCACGATCCTCTCGTTCAGTTTCTGATCCACGATCTCGACCGTGCGGTCGATCTCGGCATTGGGCATTTTGAGCTGGTGCGAGATCAGCTTCACCAAGAGGTCGACGCGCTCGATGAAGGGCGCGCCACTGGCGACCGCCCGGGCCGCCGATGAGGGTTTGAGAAGGCTTTCCGCCGCTTTGGCATATTTCCCGAAAGGCACCTGATCTTGCGGGTCGGCCCCCAGGCGCCGGGCGATGGCGTCGACATGGTCATAGATCGACTGCGAGAGCTTCAGATCGCCGTGCACGGCGTCGCGGATCGACTGCGGCTCGTGCAGCGTGATGCAGCGGTAATTCCCGGTCAACAGCATCGACCATTTGGCCAGGGGGACGAACAGCGAATCGAACACCTTGAGCTTCACCGGAACGTCATGGCCATCCAGCGTCACCGCGTCGATGTCCGCTTCCAGCTCCCGAAGCACCTTGTTGTGTTGCTCATCCGCGAATGTCGATGCCTTGAAGTTTGTCGGCAGGCCGACATGAAGGACGTTCGCCGCCTCTTCCGGGGGACGGAAGGCTTGCGGGTCAGGCGAGCAGAGCGACACCAGGCCCGGCTTGAAGCGCTCCCACACCTGCGCATTGGTGTAGGCCTCTTCCAGGTCCATGTCCGCCAAGGCCGGGATGCGCTTGAGATAGGGCAAGGGCGGCATGTTCATGATCGAAAGACAGGGCAGCCCCGCGGCGGCTATTTTGACCATCAGGACCCGGACCGTATGGTTGGTGTATTGCGGCTCCTGCATGGCAAGCGCCACCAGATCGTAACGGGAGATGTCGACGTTTCCGGGCTCGGTCGCGTCCAGCTTCCCGGGTAGGTCACGGGAGAAGATCGCCCGGTGCACTGCTTCGTCGCGCAGCTTGATGCGAACTTCCGTACCGTCGCGATTGATGAGTTCGGCGGTCTTCTTCCGACAAACCAAGGTCACGTTGTGACCCGCCATCAGTAGTTTGGTCCCCAGCAAGGAGCCATACGAGGCTCCAAGGATCAGAATGTTGCGCGCCATGCTCTCTCTTCCAGGGATTAGATTATGCTCGAATTTTCGCTCACGCCCGACCCAGGCATGCTTGCCATTCGGGGATCCGCGTAAGCAAGCAGCGGAGCGGGCCGAACTTTACATAATATGCGAACAGACGCCTCCGGCAAGGAGCGGCCGTGATTATCGCAACTTGATCAGCATTACAATCGCATGGCGGTTCTCACGTTCATCCTCTCCGACGCGCCATCGCGCTCGATGGCAAGGCCGATGAGCGCCGCGCTGGCCAGGTGATTGAATGATGGTCTCCCGTGTCGACGGGTGATGATCCTAATAAGATCTGTGAAAGTGATGGATCGGCCCGTGGCCGTGGCCCACCGCGAGCCGGTCCGCCGCTGCGATCGCGGCGCTGATCCAGGCCTTGGCGTTGCGCACCGCGGTTTCCATCTCCTCGCCTCTTGCCAGACCCGCCGCGATGGCTGACGACAATGAGCAGCCGGTGCCGTGGGTATTCTTGGTCGCGATGCGAGGGGCGGCCAGGGCGATGGTGCCGCCAGCACCGACGAGATAGTCGACGCTCTCGGCGCCCTGCCCGTGCCCGCCCTTGATCAGCACCACGGGACAGCCCAGCGCCAACAGCCGTCGGCCCTGGCTCTCGATCACGGCTTCGCTCGACGCGACCGGCTCATCGAGCAGGGCGGCGGCTTCCGGCAGGTTCGGGGTGATCAGCGAAGCGCGCGGAATGAGTTTTCGGCGCAAGCTCTCGACCGCCTCGGCCGCGAGAAGGCGGTCGCCCGAGGTGGCGACCATCACGGGATCGAGCACGACATGTTCCGGCGACCACTTCTGCAACCCTGCGGCGATGGCATCGATCACGGCGAGGTCCGCCACCATGCCGATCTTGACGGCCCTGATGTCGAGATCGCCAAACACTGCGTCGATTTGCGCGGTCACGAAATCAGCGGGCACCTGGTGGATGCCGGTGACGCCGGTGGTGTTCTGCGCGGTCAGGGCGGTGATGACGGAGGCGCCATAGACGCCGAGCGCGGCAAAGCTCTTGAGGTCGGCCTGGATGCCGGCGCCACCGGACGAATCCGAGCCGGCGATGGTGAGTGCGATGGGGATCGTCATGGTTCGGCTCACGGGATGTCAGCGATCGGGCACCGGTCATAGCCTCATGCACCAATAGCGGCAAGCGCTTGCCGGTCTTTGCTCTTGGCATCGCTGCGCTCCCTCTCCCGCTTGCGGGCAGGGCTGGGGTGGGGGCGCCTCAGCACACACCGGCGCCAGTTGAGAGAGCCCCCACCCGCCGCGCTGACGCGCGGCGGCCTCCCCCGCACGCGGGAGAGGCAAGAAACAGCGCAGTGAATCCATCACTCGTTTTCTTCGCGCGAAGCGGTATCCACTGCGCCTGAAAACGCTATATTGCCTCCAGCGCAAAACCTTCGGAGACAACAGCGATGGTTCCCTTTTTCGTGCAGTTCAAATGCAAGCTCGGTCAATCCTATGCCGTCGCCAATGCGCTCGCCGAAGCCGAAATCGCCTCGGAGATCTATTCCACCGCGGGAGATTACGACCTGCTCGTCAAGTTCTACGTCGACAACGCCACCGACATCGGCCATTTCGTCAACGAGAAGGTGCAGGTCATTCCAGGCATTCAGGACACCCACACCATCATCACCTTCAAGGCGTTCGGCGGCGGCTAGGCCGCAAGCCCTGCACGGTCGCGGCAACCGCGACGGTGCCCAGTGCAACCACGCGGTGCGCTGCTCTCGGACCAGAGCTCCATCATCGGGTTTACGCCGATCAGTAATCGCCTGGTCTCGCTTGCGGCTTGCCCGGAGGGCGGAAATCCGCAAGCATCGATTGCCATGCACAAGCCTGTTTCCAGCTGGCGTCCCCTTGCGGGAGAGGAAGTATCCGCGATAAAGCGTCTCAAGGCTGCAACGACAGCCGCAACGGGAGGAATGGAATGATCAATCCGAAGATGATGCTTGCGGCCATGGCGTTGACCGGTACCGCGGTCGCGGCATCGACGGCGGTCGCACAGGTGAAACTGCCGCCCAACGTGACGATGACCGCCTACGACACGGGGACCTCTGGATTCAACATCACCGTCGCCGTCGGCAAGATGCTGAAGGACAAATACGGCACCGACGCGCGCGTGCTGCCCGCCGGCAACGACGTCGCCCGCCTTCAGCCCCTGCGCCTCAACCGCGCCACCATCTCCGCGATGGGCGCCGGCGTCTATTTCGCGCAGGAAGGCGTGTTCGAATTCGCGACGAAGGAGTGGGGACCACAGGCGGTGCAGGTCACGCTGAGTTCGGTCGACTGCAACGGCCTTTCGCTGGCGGTCGCCGGCGACGCCGGTGCGAAAACCCTGGCGGAGTTGAAGGGCAAGCGCATCGGCTTCGTCGTCGGTTCGCCCGCGCTGAACCAGAATGCGCTGGCGATGCTGGCGTTTGCCGGATTGACGGCCAAGGATGTCAAGATCGTCGAATTTGCCAGCAACAACGCGATGTGGAAGGGCGCCGTCAACAACGACGTGGATGCGCTGTTCGGCTCGACCATCGCCGGGCCTGCCAAGGAGCTTCAGACTTCGCCGCGCGGCATCGTCTGGCCGCCCTTGCCGCATTCCGACAAGGCGGGATGGGATCGCGTGCGCAAGGTCGGGCCGTTCTTTACCGAACACAAAGCCACCTGCGGCGCCGGCAGCGAGTTTTCCAAGGACAAACCGATCGAGATCGGGACCTATCCGTATCCGATCTACACCGTCTACGGCAACCAGCCCGAGAACGACGTCTACATGCTGACCAAGGCGATGATCGAGGGCTATGACGGCTTCAAGGATAACGCGCCGGGCGCCAGCGGGCTCGGAGTCAAGCTGCAAACCAAGAACTGGGCGGTGCCGATTCACAAAGGCGCGGTCAAAGCGCTGAAGGAAGCCGGCGCCTGGAGCGACGACCAGGAGAAACACAGCAACGCGCTGTTCAAGCGGCAGGAGGTCTTGGCCGCGGCGTGGAGCGACTTCAGCAAGGGCAGCCCGTCGGCCGATGCCGCCAAATTCACCGAGGAGTGGATGGCTGCGCGCAAGTCGGCGCTCGCCAAGGCCGGCCTGGTCGATACGTTCTGAGAAGCGGCTTCTTTGCCTCTCCCCGCTTGCGGGGAGAGGCAAGTGTCGCGTTACCCTACGGCTTCGCCGCCTTCTTCGGCCGCGGCGGCCCCTCTGCCGGCGGCAGAGATTTTATGTATTCCGCCATCGCCGCGCGATCCTCGGCCGGCAGTTGCGAGGTGTTCCGGATCACGCGCGCCATCGATCCGCCGGCGGTATCGCCCTCGGGGGTCAGCCCGGTCTCGAGGAAGTAGGCGATGTCCTTGGCGCTCCATTCGCCAAGCCGCCGTTGCGTGATGTTCGGCACCCAGCCCTCGCCTTCCGGGTTCGGTCCGCCCGCGAAGCGTTGCGCCGCGACAATGCCGCCGAGAACATTGCGCGGGCTGTGGCATTCGGCGCAGTGGCCGAGGCCGTGCACGAGATAGGCGCCGCGATTCAACTGCGCCGAGCGGGTGGTGTCGGGCACCCACGGCTTGTCGCCCATGAACAACCATTTCCAGATTCCGACAAGGCGCCTGACATTGAACGGAAACGGCACGTCGTGATCGCGCACCTTGCCGGGCACCGGCGCCAGCGTCTTCAGGTAGGCGAACATGTCCCGGATGTCTTCGACCCGCGCGTGCCGGTAGGACGCATAAGGAAACGCCGGAAAATAGTGCGCGCCTGATGGCGAGGTGCCCTTGAGCACCGCGCTGACGAACTCGGCCTCGGTCCATCGCCCGATGCCGTCGGCCGGATCGGGCGAGATGTTCGGCGAATGGAAGGTGCCGAACGGCGAGGTGATGGCGAGGCCGCCGCCGAGCTTCAGACGATCAGGCTGGCCCGGAACCGCATGGCAGGAGGAACAACCGCCGGCATTGAACATTGTCAGACCGTTGGCCGGATCGGGAGTGTAGGCGGCAAGCGAATTCGAAGCGACGACCGCGGGGATCGTCAGCCACCAGACCACCGCGCCGCCGATCGCGGCGGCAACAACGAGAGCAGGGAGAATTCGCCGCAGCATCACCGATCCGTCATCAACCGCCTGAGCCTGACGGCCCGTATGGCCGCTATTCGCGCCGTATGCTGCCTGAAAATCGAAGGGCGATCGAGCCTACCCGCGGGAATAAATCCGAAATGCCGCTGTTTTGAAATTGACATCACGTCGCGTCAACAGGGAGAAAACCATGTCGAACACCAGGACCATGCTTGCCACGCTGGCGCTCGGAGCAACCGTCGCCTTTGCGGGACCCGCGTTCGCCGACAAGATGAAGGCGACCCTTGATGGCAAGGGCGCCGCCGTCGCCTCTGCCGGCAAGGGTACGGCCGACATCGACTACGATCCCGCCAGCAAGAAGCTGAGCTGGAAACTGACCTATTCGGGGCTGTCCGGTCCCGCGACCGCCGCACACTTTCACGGCCCCGCCGCACCCGGCGCCAACGCCGGCGTAGCCGTGCCGATCCCCAATGCGGGCTCGAGCCCGGTCGAAGGCAACGCCACCCTGACCGACGCCCAGGCGGCCGACCTGATGGCCGGCAGGTACTACATCAACATCCACACCGCCGCCAATCCGGCCGGCGAAATCCGCGGCCAAGTCACGAAGTAGTACTTTGTAGCCGCAACAACAGGAAGGGCGGATGCTCCAAGCGTCCGCCCTTTTTCAGTTTCGTAGATGGGGCAACGAGCCTTGGTCTACGATCGATCAGCCCTTCTTGAGACGGTAGGTCTCGTGGCAGGCGCTGCATTCCTTGCCGATGCCGGGGAAATTCGCCTTCAGCGAATCGAGGTCCTTGATCTTGGCCTTGGCCTCGGTCACGACCTTGGCGAAGCTGGCGACCTTGGCGTCATAGCCGGCCTTGTCTTCCCATATCTTCGGCGAGGGGCTGAAATCTCCCTCCCATTTGGCGTCCTTGACGCTGGCGGGGAACAGGGTCGGCAGCTTCTTGGCGGTGTCGTCGAGTTGGTTGAGCGCGGCGTCCACCGCGGCCTGATCGTAGGGCTTTTCGCCCTTGACCATCGGGCTCAACACGGTGCCCATGTTCCTGCCGTTGGCCTTCATGGTGTCCTGGGCCACCTTGACGGCATCCTGCTGCGCTACCCCTGCGCCAATACCGAGCAGCAGCGTTCCCGCCACCACGACGACAGTTCGCATCATCATCGGTCGAATCCCCCTGCTTTTGAACGCGCCAATCCGCTGTATGCGGATGCCGCCGATTATGACCCAACCCCGCGCCCGGATATTCATTCCCGGTGCGCGACAAAATGTCAGAGGCTGTGCTGGCGCTGGTGCTCGCGGATCGCGACCCAGACCCGCTCGGGCGTGGCCGGCATGTCGATGTGATCAATCTTGTATTCGCGCCATAGCCCATCCACGATCGCATTGACCACCGCCGGACAGGAACCGATGGCGCCGGCCTCACCCGCGCCCTTGACGCCCAGCGGATTGGTCTTGCAGGGCACGTTGTGGGTCTCGAACACGAAAGACGGACCATCGGCCGCACGCGGCAGCGCATAATCCATGAACGTGCCGGTGACCAACTGGCCGTCCTTCGGATCGTAGACCGCCTGCTCCATCAGGGCCTGGCCGATCCCCTGCATCGCACCGCCATGGACCTGGCCGGCCAGCAGCAGCGGATTCAGCGTCACACCGAAATCGTCGACGATCACGTACTGGATGATCTCGATGATTCCGGTTGCGGGATCGATCTCGACCTCGGCCAAATGGGTGCCATTGGGGTAGGTGCCGTCGGCGCTGGTAAATGTCGCGCTCGCTTTCAGCTTCGACGGATCGACGCCTGGCCGCTTGGCCAGGTCGGCGAAGCTGATGGAGCGGTCGGTGCCGGCGATCCGCACGATGCCGTCGCTGATCTCGAGATCGCCGGCGCTGGTCTCCAGAGCCTCGGCAGCGATCTCGCGCAAATTCGCGCCCAGCGTGCGGGTGGCGCGCTCGACGCTGACGCCACCGGTCGGGATCGAAGCCGAGCCGCCGGTGCCGAGCCCGGTGGCGATCCGGTCGGTGTCGCCCTGGAAGATGTGAACCCGCTCCGGCGCCAGCCCGAACTGCTCGGCGACGATCTGCGCATAGGCGGTCTGATGGCCCTGCCCGCTTGACTGCGTGCCGATCAGGATGGTGACGTCGCCGTTGGGATCGAGCGCCACGTTGGCGGTCTCCTCCCCCATGGTCCCGCAGACCTCGACATAGGTGCCGAGCCCGATGCCGCGCACCAGACCCTGCTTTTTCGCGGCTTTGGCGCGCTTGGCAAACTCCTTCCAGTTGGCGATTTCCATCGCCCGCTTCATGTGCGCGGTGAAGTCGCCGGAGTCGTACACCTTGCCGGTCGCGGTCTTGTAGGGCATCGCGCGGGGCGCGATGAAATTCTTGCGCCGGATGGCATCCGGCGCCATGCCGAGTTTTCGCGCGGATGCATCGACCAGCCGCTCGACGACGTAAGCCGCCTCCGGGCGTCCGGCGCCGCGATAGGCGTCGACCGGCACGGTGTTGGTGAACACCGTGCGGACCCGGCAGTGGAAGGCCTGGATATCGTAGAGGCCGGGCAGCATGCCCGCGCCGCCGTGCGGAATGTAGGGCCCGAAGGTCGAGAGATATGCGCCCATGTCGCCCATCAAATCGACGTCCATGCCGAGGAACTTGCCGTCCTCGGCCAGCGCCATCCGCGCCGTCGTGACGTTGTCGCGGCCCTGCGCGTCGCCGATGAAGTGATCGGCGCGATCGGCAGCCCATTTGACCGTCCGGCGCAGTTTTCGCGCGGCAACCGCGATCAGGGCATATTCGCGATAGGGAAACAGCTTGGTGCCGAAACCGCCGCCGACGTCCGGACAGATCACCCGCATCTTCTCGACCGGGATCTTCAGCACGTTCTGGCACAGGATATCGCGCAGCCGGTGGCTGCCCTGGCTGCCGACCGTCAGCGTCAGGTGGTCCCGCCTGGCGTCGTATTCGCAGACCACCGCGCGGGTTTCCATGAAGTTGGTAATGACCCGCGGATTGACGATCGAGATTTCCGCCACCGCATGGGCTTTGGCGAACGCGGCCTCGGTCGCCTTCTTGTCGCCGACCGGCACGTCGAACAGCACGTTGCCCGGATGCTCCGGCCAGACCAGCGGCGCGCCCTTCTTGACCGCATTGGCAACGCCGATCGCGGCCGGCAGCGGCGTCCAGTCGACCTCGATGGCCTCGATCGCGTCGCGGGCCTGATCGACCGTGTCGGCGACCACGAAGGCTATGGCATCGCCGACGTGGCGCACCACACCCTGGGCCAGGATGGGATAAAGCGGGCCGGTGAACGGATTGACTTCCAGGTTGAACAGGCAAGGCAGGCCGCCGAGATCCTTGACGTCTTCCGCCGTCAGGATCGCGCCGACGCCCGGCAGGCTTCGGGCGCGGGTGGCATTGATGGTGAACTTCGCATGGGCATGAGGGGAGCGCAGCACCAGCGCGTGCATCGAGGCCTGCGGCGCGTGGTCGTCGGTGTAGCGTCCCTTGCCGCGAATGAGCGCGTCGTCTTCCTTGCGAAGCACGCTTTGGCCGACGCCGAACTTGATGGGAGCAGCCATCTGATCTCCGGTTGCAAATGAAAGGCGCTGCATATTGCAGCGGTTCGCCTGCCAGCGCAAACCGCTTTCGGCAGGAAATCTCCAGGCTTGACCAAGGCGAGTCGCCCGGTCGCGCTGCGCTTGCCGACAAGAAAAGCCCCGGACGATGCCGGGGCTTTGATTGTCGGGAGGGAGCGCTCGTGTCTAGATCAGTACCTCGCGACCACCGGGCCGCCGAAATGGTAGTTCACACCGGCCCGAACCACCACGTCGGTCACGTCCGAGTTGTAGTCGAACCGCAGCGGCGGAGCGTTCGTGAGCAGCGTGGTGCTGCCCGAAACGTTGCCGTAGTCCATGTAGAGCCCCTCGATCTTGCCGGTCCAGTTGCCGCCAAGTCGCGCTTCGAGACCTGCCCCGACCACCCAACCGAACCGGGTGCTTTCGTGGCCCCAGGCCGCGGAGATCGGAAGTTGTTGTCCATTAAAGCCGCTGATCACGCCATCGGTCTGGATTCCGGCGACCGCGAGGCCGCCCGTGACGTAGAGCAGCGCGGACGGCGTGACGAGCATGCCAACCCGCGGACGCAGGGTCACGAACCATTCGATGTGCTGGTTGAAAGTCGTCGTCGGGGAAACCCCGGCAAAGGGTCCGCCAGTAATTAAGCTACAAGGGCCGCCCACCGGCCCGGTAACGCAAGTGTAGCCGCGACCGCCCTTCTCGTCGGTCCATTGCCCGTCAACTTCGATGCCCGCGACCCAGTTTCCGAACTGCCAGTTCTTGCCGACCTGGCCGCCGATCAACCATCCATCAAGATTGATGACTCCGGTCTGCGTTGGGCTGACCTGAAGTCCGGTCAGGTTGTTGTAGAATGTGCCCGAGGTATCCGACCGGCCCCAGCTATAGCCGCCGTTGATGCCGACATAGAATTTGTCCCAGGTCCAGATCTCGACGATCGACGGCGGCGCCTTGGTGTAGCGCGGGGCCATGTCCGCCGCGGACGCTACGGAACCTGCAGCCATCGCGGCGAACGCCGCGGTCGCGATTGTTTTCAATGTTGAAGCGCGCATGGGAGCCCCTCTCCAATAAGAAACTTGCCGTGATCGTAACGGGGATTCCCGGCCGAGGGGATGCCGAGTTGCATCGCTCCCGCATTTTGCTCGCGAATGTTGCAAAAAGGCGGCAGTGCGGCGGGTGGTGGCGTTCACAAGGCTTCGCTTATCGTCTTACGTCATTGAAAAACCGACAAAATTCAGGACGATCGAACCAGCGATACCAGCCAGCGGCGTCCGAACAGCAGCAGGATCGAGCCGCCATAGACCACGGCGCCGGTGACGATCAGAAGCAGCAGCGCGGCCTCGTCGCGCAGCGCCCCCAACTGCACCAGCCGCGGGGTTGCGAACCAGGCGGCGCACCACAGCGCCGCCGCCAGGACGACGCCGCACAAAAGAAACTTCGCCAGCGACTGCATCAGGGCGCGGTCGAGTTCGAGATACCCTGCCCGCACCGCAAACCAGATCACCAGCAGCAGGTTGATCCAGGCTCCGACCGCGGTCGCCAGCGCGAGGCCGACCTGGGCCAGCGACCCGACCAGCGCGATCTTCAGCCCGACATTGACGGCGATCCCGGTCAGCGCCGCCTTCACCGGCGTCGCGGTATCCTGGCGGGCATAGAAGGTCGCGACCGCGCTGCGGATCAGCACGAAGGGAATCAATCCGATCGCGTAGGCCGCGAGCGTGGCGCCGGCCGCAGCCGCATCGGCTTTCGAGAATGCGCCGCGCGCGAACATCGCGCGCATGATGAAGTCCGGCACGGTCAGGAACGCAGCGACGAAAGGCACCGAGAACAGCAGCGTGAAGTCGAAGGCCCGCCGCTGCGACGCCATCGCGCCGGCCGCATCGTTCGCGGTCAGGCTTCGCGACATCGCCGGCAACAGCACCGTGCCGACGGCGATGCCGATCACGCCGATCGGCAGCTGGTTGAGGCGGTCGGCATAATACAGCGCGGAGAGCGCGCCCGCAGGCAGGAACGTCGCGATGATGGTGTCGGCAAACAACGCGACCTGGGTCCCCATCGAGCCGAGCGTCGCAGGCCCCAGCGCACGAAAGAAGGCGCGGACATCTTCGTCGAGCCTGGGCCGTGCGAACCGCGGCAGGATACCGCTCCTGGCCGCGTCCGCCGCCACCAGGAAGAATTCCAGGAAGCCCGCGATCAGGACGCCCCAGGCCGCGGCATAGCCGACGCCGGGAAAGAACGCCGCCAGCGCCAGCGTCGCCATCATCGACAAATTGAGAAAGATCGGCGCCGCGGCGTAGCTGGCGAAGCGGTGCATCACATTGAGCATGCCGCCATAGAGCGTCACCAGCGTCACCAGCAGCAGATAGGGAAACGTGATCCGGGTCAGTTCGACCGCGAGTTCGCCGCGAGCCGGATCGTCGGCAAATCCCGGCGCCAGGATGCCGATCACCTGCGGCATGAACAGCCATGCGATCGCCAGCAACACCAGTTGCGTCAGAAACAGCAGCGTGAAGATGCGATCGGCGAACAGGCTGGCGGACGAAGCCCCGCGCTCGCCGTGAACATGCGCGTAGGCCGGCACGAACGCGGCGTTGAAGGCGCCCTCGGCGAAAATCGCCCGGAAGTGATTGGGCAGCCGCAGCGCCACGAAGAACGCGTCCGCCACCGGCCCGGCGCCGAGAATCGCGGCGAGCATGATGTCGCGCGCAAAACCGGTCAGCCGCGAAAGGAGCGTAAAGCCGCCGACGGTGAAGATACGTCCGAGCATCAGCCGCTCCTACAGCATGCGGCGGCGCTGCAAAATGGCGAAATCAGGTTGAAACCGCGCCGCGCACGGCAGCGATGATCCGCTGCTGCGTCGGTTCATCGAGATAGGCATGCATGGGCAGGCTTATGACATCATCCGAAAGCCGTTCGCACACCGGCAGGCCGCCGTCGGCGACCGGGAAATCTCGGTATGCGGTCTGCTGATGCATCGACTTCGGATAATAGATCGCGGTCGGAATGCCCTGCGCCTTCAGGGCAGCGGCGAAACCGTCGCGATCGCAGCCATCGGGGAGCCGGATGGTGTACTGCGCCCATGTCGAGGTACAGCCGCCGGCGAGCCGCGGCACCGAGACCACATTGCCGAGGCCCCGCGCATAGCGCTCGGCGACCTGGTTGCGCGCGGCGACCTCGTCCTCGAATATCTTCAGTTTCTCGAGCAGGATCGCCGCCTGCATGGTGTCGAGACGCCCGGTGAGCCCGAGCCGGACATTGTCGTACTTGTCGGAGCCCTGGCCGTGGACGCGGATGCTGCGCAGCGTTTGCGCCAGGCTCGCATCGTCGGTGAAAATCGCGCCGCCGTCGCCATAGCATCCGAGCGGTTTGGCGGGAAAAAAGCTGGTCGCCGTGGCAAGGGCCAGGGTTCCGAGGCGGCGGCCCTTGTAGCTAGCGCCAAACGCCTGCGCCGCGTCGTCGAGCACGAACAGGTCCTCGGCCTCGGCGACCGCGCCGATGGCGTCATGATCGGCGCTCTGTCCGAACAGATCGACCGGGATCACCGCCTTCGGCGTGAGGCCGTGCTTGCGGGCGGTGGCGATGCCGCGCTTGAGCGAGTTCACGTCCATGTTGAACGTCGCGTCATCGACATCGACGAACACCGGCACGGCGCCGGTCAGCGCGACCGCCTCGCCGGTCGCGCAGAACGTAAACGACGGACAGAACACCGCATCGCCGCGGCCGACGTTCCTGGCCATCAGCACCATCAGCAACGCGTCGGTGCCGCTGGCGCAGGTCACGACGTGCTGTGCGCCGCTGAAATCGGCGAGCGCGGCTTCCAGCTGGGTCACTTCCGGACCGTTGATGAACTGGCAATGCGTGAGCACGCGGGTAACCGCCTCGTCGATCGACGGGCCGAGCCGGCGGCGCTGCGCGGCAATGTCGATGAACGGTACGGGTTCGGGACGCAGGTGCTGGTTCATGGAGCCTTGCGGGGATCGAGATTGGGACATCAGGGCAGCATTGCTAAGCGACGACGCGATGCGGCCCCTTGCGGGCGGAAAAGGCGGCGGGCCTGGCGGGAGTTTCAAGGCAGCGGATTGCGACTTCCAGGCTGGCGACGCCTTCGTCGCCGGTAACCGCGGGAACCCCGCCGGAATGCACGGCTGCGAGAAACGAAATCAGCTCGGCGCGCAGCGGCTCGTCATGGCCGACCGGCAGATGGCGCATCGAATAGCTGCCATCCGGCTTGAACCCGAAGCACTCGGTGACCTGGCGGGTCAGGAGATCGCCCATCACGTATTTGCCGCGGGTCGCGACCGTGACGTTGCGCGCCTTGAACGGCGTCAGCCAGTTGGTGTTGATATGCGCCAGCACGCCGGAGGCGGTGCGGAACTGCAGCAGCGCGATATCCTCGCGCTCGGCGACCGCGCTGGACAATTGCGGCTGCACCTCGACGATATCGGATTCGGTAAACCAGCGGATCAGATCAATATCGTGCACGGCGAGGTCGATCACGACCCCGACGTTCGACATGCGCGGCGGAAACGGACCGACGCGGGTGATCGCGATGGAAAGAATATCCTCGCCCGCCAGCGCCTGCTTGATGGCGGCGACCGCCGGGTTGAACCGTTCGACATGCCCCACCATCAGCGTCACGCCGGCACGGCTGGCCGCGGTGACGATCTCACGCCCCTCCTCGACCGTGGACGCGATCGGCTTTTCGACGAGGATGTGAATGCCACGGGCGATGCAGGCGAGCGCGACCTCGTGATGCGATCAGTTCGTCGAGAGTTGCGAAGGCGCGGCAGCCGGCCAGCTCGACGGCGCGAGCACGGTGTTCGGTTAAGGGATCGACGATCCCGACCAGCGTGGTGTTCGGCAGCCCGCCCAGCACACGCGCATGGTTGGTGCCCATTACCCCCGCGCCGATGACGCCGACTCGCATCAAATTTCCCTTCTCCGTCGCCCCAAGCCTTTCCAGAATCTCGAGATTTCTGGAAAGCGCGGCTGGAACCAGCCGTCAGCCGCATGGTCGCTTAACAGGCCCTCTCGCGCACAGGAATACACAATTTGCTGCACTCCGTTACGAACCTCCTTGCAGGCGATTCCCTGCGACGGGCGAAGTCCCCAAGCGCCTTATATACCTGCCCAGCTGATTTGGCATCCGGGGTATTGGCAGTTACGGCTGGCAACTCCTGCCTACCCGTCATCGGCTCGCCGCATCGCCGGAGCCGGCGCCAAGCACGGTTGCCAGGATGATTCGCAAATCGCCAGTGAACGACTGGTTCTCGATGTAGGAGTTGTCAGCCTCTGCGAGCTGCTCGGGCATCGACATGTCTATGGAAGCCAGCTGGGCCGTGCCGGTGATGCCGGGACGGACCCTGAACACGTTGCGGGCCCGGCGTGCCGCGATCACTTCGTCCTGGTTGGGAAGACAGGGCCGCGGCCCAACCAGACTCATGTCTCCCCGCAGTACGTTGAAAAGTTGCGGCAGTTCGTCAAGCTTGGCCGATCGCAAGCGCCGGCCGGTCGGCGTAATCCAGGTGTCGGCGACCTCATGCGAACCGGCGATGGGGGCACCGTGCGCCATCGTCCGAAACTTGTAACACTGGAACGGCTTTTCGGATTTGCCGACGCGGGTTTGCCCGAACAGGACGCCACCCGGCGACGATCTCGCCACCACCCATGCAATGATCAGCATGACCGGTACAAGGACGATCAGACCGATCGCGGAAACGAGAAAATCGAAGGTTCTTTTCATGGCTGGCCCGTCGGTGATGGTCGACCCAATCGGTCAACCATACAGCGGTCCACTGGCGGACACGGTGTTCGAGCCGCCTATGCCGATCTAGGTACCTGGTCAAGGTGGAGCGCCTGAAAAGAACGTGCGGTTTGCCGCAGGCCTTCGCTGAGGCTGTCGCGGGGTTGCCAGCCGAGAATCTCCCGGGTCTTGGTCACATCGACCTGCAACGATTCGGTCAGGCGGCTGGTGATCGCGCGCTGTCCGATCATCGCGGCTCCGAAGTTAAGGAACGGTATCGGCAGCGGCATCATCCAGGACGGCCGACCGAGCGCTTGGGCCAGCTTCTTGAACAGCTCGGTGGTCGAGATATCCTCGTCATCACTGACAAGGAAGACCTGACCGGCCGCATTGGGATGAATGGCACTGAGGGCGATGAGATCCGCCAGATTGTCGACGAACACAAACGAGCGCTTGTTGTTGACGGAGCCGAGCGGCAACGGAATTCCACGATTGACCCAATCCATCATCGTCGCGAAATTGGCCTTCACTCCAGGACCGTAAACCAAGGGAGGACGGATGACGGTCACCTCGAGCTCGGAGCCGGGCGCTCTGGCCAGCGCGAACAGGCCTTTCTCGGAATCATGCTTGGATTGCGCATACGGATTCTGGGGACGCGGCGTGTCTTCGGCCGTGAACGGACGGCCCGGCTTGGTCGCTTCGCCGTTCACCTTGATGGAACTGATGAATACGAATCTTTTTACGCCGGCCTTGATGGCCTGCGACGCCAGGTTCAGTGTCGAGTCGACGTTGAGGGATCGAAGCTGAGCACCGGGACTCGCGATCGCCTCGTCCATGACGTGCGCGCGGGACGCCAGATGAATGATGGCGTCGACGCCGTCGAGCGCGGCGGTCCAGTCGGTCCGGGGATCGATATCGCCAATACACAAGGAGCCCTCGCGAGGCGTCCGCGTGACCGCGCGATACGATATCCCGCGCCTGGCCAGTTCGGAGACGACCGCCGCCCCCACGAAGCCTCCCGCGCCTGTTACGAGTATCATTCTCTTCCCGTCGCGGGGACTGGCCCACCCGGCCAACACCGCACTCCCTGCATCTGCTTTTTCGAGGGCGTTACCAACGCGCATGGCTCACTCGACAAGCGCATGCCGGGCCGACCGGAAACTCCCAGTAGATGTCCGCCACCTTTTCAACGCCGTTAGCAGCCTTGGGTTCCGATACCAGGCGAATCAAAATTTCAACCCGGAATTGCAGAGCATGAAACTACAGAGGCCCTATGAGGGCAAGCGGCACGTGGGCTCGTCATTGGGCTGTTGATTGATCCACTTGATGCCATCTCTCCGTCATGCCGCCAGCGCAGGCTGGTAGTTCTTTTGCGCCGCCCGCCATGCCTGGAACATCAGGACATCCCACAGCAGATACTGGTGGTTCCGTCTTCCCGACAGATGCTCCTGCCAGGCGAGCCTGATAGGTGCGGGATCGAAGAAATCATCGGCCTTGAGCCGCGTCTCGCTCAACAAATCCTCCGCCCAATCGCGTAACGCACCACGCAGCCAGCTGTCGATCGGCACGCCGAAACCCATCTTGGGCCGTTCAACCAGTTCCCTCGGAACATGCTTGTAAAGCAGCTGCCGCAGCGGCCATTTGGTCTTGTTACCGACGCGCAGCATGGCGAGCGGGAGCGACATTGCAAACTCGACGAGGCGATGATCCAGCATCGGCACGCGGGTCTCGAGGCTTACCGCCATCGCCGCCCGATCAACCTTGGCCAGGATGTCGTCAGGAAGATAGCTCATCAGATCGACATACATCATCCGCTCGACGTTACCGGGCAGGCTTGGCATCATATCGAGACCGGTCAACATCGTCGGCAGCTCGCGACCTCCGACAACGATATCTGCCGGATTGCTCCAGTGCGAGCAAAGATGGAGATATACTTCCTCGACAGTCCGCAACGACAACAGTCCGGCTGCCTTGTGAACCTTGTCGCCCAACCGTTCATGACGGCGATGCTCCGGCATCAGCGTCATCAACGGCCCGGCCAGCCGGTCGTAGAAAGCCGGAGAGGGAAACGTCGCGAGGCCGGCGGTTGCGAGGCGCAGCGAGCGGGGAACCCGCGCGAGCTTCTTCCAGAATTCGTCGGCAATCGCGTAGCGCGAGTAGCCGGAAAACAGTTCATCGCCGCCATCGCCTGACAGGGAGACGGTAACGCTGCGGCGCGCCAGCTTCGAGACCAGATAGGTCGGGATCTGCGACGAATCCGAGAATGGTTCGCAGTAGATCTCCGGCAGGCTGGGGATGACGTCGATTGCTTCCTGCTCGGAGACATAGAGTTCCGTGTGGTCGGTGCCGAGGTGCCGCGCAACCTCCTTGGCCCGGTCGGCTTCATTGTACGCTTTCTGGTGGAAGCCAATGGTAAAGGTACGGATCGGCCGGGCACTCATCGACTGCATGATGGCGACGACCGCGGACGAATCGATGCCGCCCGAGAGGAAAGCGCCGAGCGGCACATCCGCCATCATTTGGCCTTGGATCGATTGCCTCAGCAAAGTCTCGAGCGCGGTGACGGCTTCATCATGGCTGCCTTCGAAGGGGCGGGCGCGTCCCTTCTCCGCGGCGTCCCGCGCGCTCCAATAAGCTTCGATGCGCGGCTCGCGATCCCCTTCGGCAAGGACCAGGAAGTGACCCGGGCGCAGTTTGTGAACCCCCTTATAGATCGAATACGGCGCCGGCACGTAATTGTGACGCATCAGCAACGCCACCGCGTTCCGGTCCACCTCGGGATTCCAGGCGGGATGCGCCCGAAAAGCCTTGAGCTCGGAGGCAAAGGCAAAGCTCCGGCCGATGTGCCCGTAGTAAAGCGGCTTTTCGCCGAGCCGGTCGCGGGCGAGGATCAGAACGCGTTCGCGACGATCCCACAGAGCGAAGGCGAACATGCCCACGCAAGCTTCCAGGGCGCGTTTCAGCCCCCAGCGCGCGATGGCTTCGACCAGGACTTCGGTGTCGGAATGACCACGCCACGGATGCGCCGCCTCGCCGTCGAGTCGACGGCGAACGTCCTGGTAGTTGTAGATCTCGCCATTGAACACGACGACATAACGCTTGCACGCCGAGTGCATCGGCTGATGGCCTGCCGGCGACAAATCGATGATGGCCAGACGGCGCTGCGCCAGCGCAATGCCGGCCTCGGCATCCGCCCATACGCCGCCATCATCCGGCCCGCGATGCCTGATCAGGTCAGCCATCCGCCGCGCGACGGCGGCGTCCTGCGCTGCCGATCCGACGCTGCCGAGAAAGCCGACGATTCCGCACATATAGCGCTATCTTCCAACAGGATTGAGTCCGACTCGATTACTACCGACGGTCGCATACCAGATCAAGCCAACAGCGCCCGTCAGGCGCGAGTTCCCCGCACTCGACTAGTTCCGTCCGTGTTTGCCTGAGCTCGCAAGCAGTCATTTTCCGGCTGCGCCGCAGACGGCCACGGGCCAGATCGGCGACCACCGGTCCATAGCGCATCGTGCGGTCTTGGTGTAAAGTTCCAAAAATGCCGTCACCACGCGTCACAGTGATCGTTGCGACCTACAACTGGAGCACCGTTCTACCCTACGCGATCGACAGCGTGTTGGGTCAAACCATGCGGGACTTCGAGTTGCTCGTGGTCGGCGATGGTTGCACCGACGACTCAGAGCAGGTCGTCACGGCGATCAAGGATTCGCGTGTCAGGTGGATCAATCTTCTGGAGAATACAGGGCATCAATCCGGGCCGAACAATCGTGGCTTGCAGGAGGCGAAAGGCGAATTCATCGCTTATCTCGGACATGACGATCTCTGGCTAAGTCACCACCTCCGATGCACGACGGATGCGCTCGAGGAGACCGGATGTGCGTTCGCTCATTCACTGCTGATCCGTATACCCCCGGGCCAGGACACGGCCATGCCGGTTGTGCCCGAGCCACAGTACAGATGGGGCGGGCCGCCCTCGTGCACGGTGCACAGGCGCAGCGTGATCGACAAAGTCGGAGGCTGGAACGACTACCGCAAGCTGAGTATTGCGCCGGAGACCGACTTTTTCAACCGCGCGCAGGCAGCGGGGTTCAAGGCGGTTTTCGTTCCCAGGCTAACGGCAATCAAGTTTCCAGCGGCGTGGCGAAAGAACGTTTATCGTGACCGGCCGAACCATGAACAGGCCGACTGGTCGAGACGAATCCGGTCAGATCCCGATTTCGAGGCGGTTCAGCTGGTGCGGGTGATCAGGAGTATGGTCAGCGATATCCCGCGTGAAATGCCCATTCGCAGGCTCTTGCGCACGTTTGCCGAAGAGTTTGCCAAACGCGTTGTCGGCCGCCTGGCCCGATTCTGGCCGGCCAGGGGCGGTGGAATCGATCGTTACAAGAAATACAAGGGACTTTAAGCCGCGACAGCGGAACATTTCACAACGAGAGTCGAGGATCGGTCAATGCTACCGGGTGCACAAAAAGATTCTCAGCAGATCAGCGAAGACTGGCAGCAGCTGGGCACAACCATCGAGGGCGTAACGGTACGCGAGGTGCTACACGTCCCGCGCGACCACGGGGTAATCACCGAAATGTTCCGGCCGGAATGGGACCCTACCGGCCTGCCGGTGGTGCACATCTATCAATCCCGGCTTTTTGCCGGAGCTCTCGGCGCGTGGAGCTGTCACCGGCGATCGACCGACCGTCTATTCGTGAGCCAGGGCCATGTGAAGATCGTCTTGTTTGACGACCGCGATGGCAGCAAGACCACGGGCCGCATCATGGAACTGATAGCAGGTGACGTCAGGCCCTGCCTGGTGGTGGTGCCACCGGGGATCTGGCACGGCCTGCAAAGCCTCGGCAGCATCGATGCGCTGGTTCTGAACTTCCCGACCGAGGCTTACAACTACAAGGATCCGGATCACTACCGCCTTCCGTATGATTCATCGGAAATTCCCTATGTGTGGAAAGTCGGCGACTCGACCAAGACCAGGAGCGACGCCGGGTCGCGAGGGTAGATCGGTCAATCAGCCTTTGTTTCGAGTTGCGCGCTGCGCCGGAATGTCCGGGCGAGCGCGATCAGGTCGCCCCGGACGTTCGCGACATTGAGCGCGAACGCGGAAGCGGCGTAGACCAACGCCCCGCCACCGAGCATGAGGACAAATCCCCACATGGTTTCCGGAAAGCCGAGTTGCAGGAAGGCCGCGAGCGGCGCGCAGGCGGCCGCGGTGCGCCACGCGTCGGAAAAGGCAAACGGCACGCGAAAGTGACGGCTTCCGAAACCAATCGCCAGAAGCAGCGCGATCGCATGACTCGCCACCATCGACCATCCGGCTGCAACGATGCCGAACCTTGGCAGCAGCAGCACATTGGCCAGGATGTCAAAGGCGGCCGCCGGCGCGACCGCAAGAAGCATCCATTTGGTACGGCGGGCGATCTGAAATGCCATGGCAAAATGCAAGGTGAGAAACACCGACATGAATGCGCCGACCGCGGTCCAGGGCAGAACTTCGGCGACGGCGCCGGCCAGTTCATCACCAATGATTACCAACGCCAGCCGGCCCGGCGCGCACACGAAGAGAACGGTGACAGGGAGTCCGATTGCGATCAGCCAGCCGGACATGCGGTACATAAGTTGTCGCGCAGGCTCCGCTCCGCGCTGACTGAACTCGAGGAAGACTTGCGGCCTGATCGCCAACGCGATCGGCGGAAGCAGCAAGCCCAGCGCGCGGCTGGCGATACCGGAAGCGGCCGCATAGGCCCCCGCCGCAGCGGAGCCGAGGCTGCCTGCGATCAGCAGCCGGTCCGAAGAAGCCAGGATCATGTATCCCAGGGAAACACCGGTGACCGGCGCGCCGTAGGCCCAGATTTCGCGCAGGCGCGGCTGGAATTCGCGCCACTCCTGCAGCGCGATGCGGATCGGGAACCGCGCGATTCCCGCCGCCACGAGCGACGCGACGGCGAGGCCCGTCAAGGCAACCAGCGGGTCCCCTGGCCGCCATGCCAGACCTGCGATCGCGAGAAGGAGACCCAGGAGCGCCTGCACCGCCTGGGCTGCGACGAAACTCAGGTGGCGCTCCGCCGCTCTGGTCCAGCCCAGGCTGATCGCCGCCCATGAGCCGGACAACAGAACCGACAAGCCGACGACTCCAAGCCATGTTCGATCGACCGCCCACAGCTGCAGCACGAAAATGCCGACCGTCCATACGCCGGAGACGGCGATGGCCGACAGGACGAAGCCGATCAGCACGGCCGCGGCAAACCGCGCACGGCCGTTCTCGTCGATTTCTTCCGCATGAAGCCGGATGACGCTGGACTGAAGCCAGCTGAAGCCGGCGGTCTGGCAAAGTGTCGCCACCACCAGCACCGTCACATACTCGCCATATCGCTCCGCGGGCAACAGCCGCGCGAGCACGAGCACCGACAGCAGGCTTGCCACCCCGGAGAACAGGTTGCTGACGGCGTAGGTTGCCAACCGGACTTTCATTCGATCATCCGGTCTGCGCTCTGGCGGTACGGAACGCTCTTGCCTGGAGGCGCCGGCAGCAACGATAAGCGGCCAACATTATTCGCGCGCTCGCCCCTGTACCCGGCAGCCTGGCGCTGCGCGCCAACACGCGCCGCACCAGCCGGTAATCCGCCGTAACGACGACGTCGAATGTCTCTCGCGCCCCAACGTCGTCGTCAGCGAGCAACTGCATGATGCCGTTGTGCAATAATCTATCGAGCACCAGACGGTACGCCTCTTCATCGAGACCGCGGTCCAGCCACTTTAACAGGATTTGCGATCGGCATTGATGCATCTGCGCCCGGTTGCGGTGCGACATCGAATTCTCGTGTGTCCGGTAGCGGACGAGCAAGCCCGGCAGATAGGCAAAATCGAAGCGAGCGCTCAACCGCAACCACATGTCGAAATCTTCGTAGAACAGGCTTTCATCATAACCGCCGACGGCTGCGATAGCGCTCCGGCGTAGCATGACCGCCGGTGCCGGCAGAAAATTGTTAACCACAATACGATTGAACAGGCTTCCGTGCGGTGGCGTCGCGCCGCCGAGCGCTGCGTCGAGGAAGGATGGGACGCGTGGGCTGCCTGCGGCATCAACGACCAGCATGTCGCTGTAAACAGCGGCGACGTGCTCAGGCTGCGCCAGAAAATACTGAAGCTGGCGCTCGACCCGGTCGGGCTCGTGGCAATCGTCCCCGGAAAGCGAGCAGATGAAAGGCGCCGAGGTTCGCGCCAGCGCAGCGTTGCGATTGGCGCAAATACCGCGGTTGGTCGGGTTCCGGATGAATTGCGCAGGGTAGCCGGTGCGCGCCAGCCAGGCTTCGATGACATCGGCGCTGCCATCGGTCGACGCATCGTCGGTGATGATGACTTCGAAATTCCGGAAGGTTTGACGGCGCAGGGAGTCGAGCGCCTGCTCGACATAGCTTGCTTGATTGTAGCAGGTGACAAGCACGCTCACGAGCGGAACGCTCGGCGCGGATGTCAGGTGTTCATCGGACGTCGTACTCATGCTCCGGCAGTCCCGGCAGTACCACTCACTCCGGCCAATATACCTGCCGGAAAAGCGACGGGCGCTAGTAACCGTTTACCCCGGACTTGATTGTCCGGGCGGGAATTCCCGCAACCATGACGTTGGGTTCGACATCCCGCAGAACGACCGCGCCCGCAGCGACAACCGCGCCCGCACCGATCTTGAGCCGCTCGCGTATCACCGCGCCCTGCCCGATGAACGCCCGATCACCAATTTCCACGCCGCCGGCTATGTTCGCTCCGGGGCCGATGGTGCAACATATTCCGGTCAGGCAGTCGTGACCCATCAGCGCGCCCCGGTTGACGATCGTATGCTCGCCGAGATCGGCGTTCGATCCCACCACCGCGCCCGCGTTCAAGATGCATCCGTCGTGAATCCGAGCTCGCTTCGACACACTGGCGAGTGGATGGATCAGCGAGCTGAACCTGTAGCCTCGGCCTCGCATGCTCTCGATGAAGGCACGTCGCATCGTTGTCACGATGGCACACACCACGTCGCAATCATTCGGCCCGAAGGGAATGTCATCGACCCAGAAAATCGGCAGGCCTTCGAGCATGGAGCCCGCATCGGGTCGCACGATGCTGTTGACGAAGCCGATCGGAGCAACCCCGCCGGCGGCTTCGGCGATGTCAAGTGCTTCGACGGCAAATTGCCCGTCGCCCAGAATTAACAGTGATCGAACTGCCATTGCGGCACGGGTAGCATGGAATAGGCCACTTTGAAACGCCACGGTATCCGAGAAACGCCACCATATCATGTGACAACATGGACCGCCGCGCAGTCCGGCAATGCCGGCCCCCTCCTTCCGCGATCCGCACGCGAAGTACGGCACCCGGCCGGCTTGAGGTCGAGTTACCGGTCCCGCAGATAAATGCGCTCGTAAGCATCGACCATGGCGTCGACCGAATAGCGCTCATGGATGCGGCGTTGTCGGATCATCGTCGCCGAGGCTCCTGAGCGCGCCCGCCAGGGCTCGCGCCACGCGCCGAAAGCCACGACGTCGATGGCGGGAAGTCACACCGGTTGCCGGTTGTCCTCCTCTAGCTGCGCGGCCTTAGCACAGCGTGGAATTCCCTGACCAAAAGATCATCTTGGCCGAGGTGCCGGAATTCCGGCGCCAGTTTCGCCGCCGCAAGGGGCGCCATGCTCCATCGCCGCGCCGACTTTACTTCCACGAGAAACCCGGCCTGCTCGAACATCCTACACATCTCGGAGAATCGGATACGATTGGTATAGAAGCCGGAGCCAGCCATGAACTCGGTTTCCCACCAGCGAGAGGCAACGCGCATATTGTTAAGTCCTCCGCCGAGATGATCACGCAGATCAATTTGATGGCTGGCGATGCCATCGGGCTTGAGGATCCTGCGCATCTCCGCCGCGATCTGCACAAACTCGTTGCGCCGCACATGCTCCAGGACAGCCTGTGAAAATATGAAGTCGACGCTTGCCGTCGGTATATCCCGATACGATTGCAGTCCCTTGGTCGAATAGACCGCATCGCACGCCGCCAGAATATCGTCGAACCCCCCTGCCCGCTCGAAGTTCGGTGGCGCCAAGCCCTCGCGCGAACAGATCCTACCCATTTCCCGGTAGGTTTCGATATCCCTGCTCGCATAGTCGCCGGCATCGATGAGGTAAAATTTCGAGAATCCCATCGCCTTCGCAGCTACCGCCGAACCGGCTGAATCGCCGGGGCCCATCTCGAGGCCCACCAGGCCGGATCGTCCGGACAATCCGACGCTGACGAGATGGTGTCTCAAAACCTTGAACGCGTAGTCGGGGTTCTGCATCTCGCCGTGTGAGTAGATGCCGATCTTTTTCCAAACGCTGTAAGGCACCGGCAGCGACGCCAGCACGAGTTTTGCGGCGATCCGCGCATACCAAGGTATGGCAATATCCATGTCAGTCGATCCCTTCCGCAAGCTGCGCCAGCATTTCAATCTGCCATCTGAGGCCGCGAGCCGGACACGGCGCGCAACTACGGACCACACAAATAAAGTCGCTCGTAAGCATCAACCATAGCATCAACGGAGTAACGCTCGCGGACACGGTTTTGCCGAACCTCCCGATTTCGGTCGCCGGCGCCGAGGTTGCCTACAGCTATCGCCAGGCCTCGCGTCAGGTCGTCGGCATTCTGTGGCTCGACAAGGACACAGTCCGGCATATCTTCCAAAGCTTCCGGGTTACCCCCGACATTCGTGGCCACCACCGGCAGCCCTGCGGCCAGCTTCTCGAGGAGCGCGTTGGAAAACCCCTCCTCATGTGACGCCAAGACGCCCACATCCATGGCCGAAAGCAGCATCGGCACGTCGCTCCTCTGCCCCATCAGGTTTACCCGGCCTTCGATGCCAAGCCGGCGTATATCGCTCAGCAAGCCGTGGGCAATGCCGCGATCTTCTCCAGCCAGAAATAATCTAAGGCGGGGATCGTTCGCGGCTATCCGGGCAAAGGCCTCGATCAACTCACGATGACCCTTATAGGGAATGAGATTGGCCACCATCGCAATCGCAATATCGCCGTTCGAAAGCCCCAGTTTGCTGCGGGTTTCATCGCGACGATCTCGCGCCTCGTCGAGGCGGGCGAAATCCAGGCCGTTTGGAACGACGACGATGCGCGAAACATCGTATCCGTCGCGCAGTTCGGTGTCGACGGCGACCGCCCGCGAGTTTGCCGTAACAACGTCCGACCAGAGGTTGGCGAACCGATCCAACCATTTCCAGCCGGGATGGCGGTCCTGATGCGTGCCGAGCGCGCGCTTCGACGTGATGACCAATGGAGCGAACGCGATACGTCCGGCAAGCGAGCCCATGAAATTGGTAAGCGGCAGAAAGCAATGCACGACATCCGGCCGCCACCGCAGAACTCGCCAAATCAGACGCGCCTGGCACACGAAAAGAGTGGCCAGCCGGACGATCTTTAACGGGCGGGTGGAATCGTAGCCCCCGTAACTGACATGGACACCCGCCCGTTCAAACCGCTCGAGCAGCGCACCGTATTTTGCCAGCGGGAAGACATCGATATCCCAGCCGCGGATCTTGAGTTGCTCGGCGAGCATCGCAAGCTGAGTTTCCGTTCCGCCGACTATCAATGATCCCACGACGAGGAGGATGCGGCCCCGGCCCCCGCCATTCATCGTGTTTTGCTTGTTCAATCTTCGGACCTAGACCTCAGGCGGACAAATAAACGTGGAAAGAGAGCCTATTGGCGGAAGCATCGCTGTCGCAAACATCAAGTTCCCGCCGTGTCCAGCCCCGTGATGCGCGCTTTACACGAAACGGACCGCCCAATTCAACCGTCCATCGCGTCCCCCCAACCCGGCTTCAGGCCATTAATTCATCGTATATCGCAATGGTCTCCGCAGCCACGCGATGCATCGAGAAGTCCGTGGCAATTAGGGCTCGGGCTGAGGAACCGTATATTTGACGTAAACCGGGCTGTTCGATCGCCTGTCGCAAGGCGTCCGCCAGAGCTGGAACGTCCCGCGGGGGAACCAGCCAGCCTGTGATGCCTTGCTGGACGATCTCCCGGCAGCCGGGAATGTCGGTTGCAACGATTGCACATCCGCTCGCGGCGGCCTCAAGCAGGGACTTCGGAAGCCCTTCACCGTAGTAAGTGGGCAAGCACACGATTTGCGCTTGGGAGAAGACGCCCGGCATATCGTCCCGCCAGCCCCAGAATTCAACGACCCTCTCACTCACCCATGCATCGATTTCCGGCTGGCTTACGCTCGCTGGATTTGCCAGGTCCGGCTTGCCCACCAGCGCAAAACGCGCGCTTATTCCTCGCGCCTGTAACAGCCGCGCCGCTTCCACAAATTCACCGACGCCTTTTTCCCGAAGCAGCCGCGCGGGCAAGATAACCAAAGGCGCCGGACTGGCTACGGCAACCTGGCGATAGGCGCTGGGATCAACTCCCGCACCGCGGATGAGTCTGATCGATCCGGCGTTTGCCAATCCGTCGCCAACAACCTTGTCCCGATCGTCACTGTTCTGAACGATCAGACGGGAATTGCTGCCGCCAAGGGCTAATTTGAGCGCGGGCTTTATCATCCGGCGCAATATCTTCGCGCGCCAGCCGACCGACGAAAACACGTAGCCTAGCCCGCCGAGCGCGTTGACAATCCCCTTTATTCCCAGGCTACGCGCTGCGATCGATCCGTAGATCACCGGCTTGAGGGCGACGTGATGGACGATATCGGGGGCCTCGCGACGATAGATCCGGGCCAGACGGATGAGGGTACGAAACTCTTCCAGCGGATTGAGCCCGCCGCGATTGAACGGCACCGGATACAGTGCGAGGCCGGCATCGGTGATCTGCCTGGCGTGGCGGTCGACCCGCGTTGCCACGGCCACGTCGTAACCGGCCTGACGCGCGGCTATGGCGAGTTCGAGCCGATGCGAGACGAAGTACCAGTCCTCGGTCACGACAAACAGCAGCTTCGGGCGCCGCGCGGCGTCGGCGAACTCCAAGGGTGGTTGTCTGCTGGTTGAGGCCAAGGTCCCGGAGCGCCCTATGTTATCGACCGGCAGCCGCCCCGGAGGAAATCTCCGTAAAGCGGCTCACGCGGCACGATAAAATTCCTTGTACCAGTCGACGAAGCGCTGAACGCCCTGTTCGATCGGCGTGCTCGGTTGAAAGCCGATATCCGTTACCAGCGCCTCGACATCCGCGAAGGTGCGCGGCACGTCGCCGGGCTGCAGCGGCAGCATGTTCTTCAACGCCTTCTTGCCCACCGCCTTCTCGATGCATTCGATGAAATACATCAGCTCCACCGGCTGATTGTTGCCGATGTTATAGAGGCGGTAAGGCGCCGCCGACGTGCCCGGATCGGGCTCGGCGCCATTCCAGGCCGGATTTGGTGTCGCGACCTTGTCCAGCGTCCTGACGACACCTTCGACAATATCGTCGATGAAAGTGAAATCGCGGGCATGTCGCCCGAAATTGAAGACATCGATCGGCTCCCCGGCGATGATCTTCCTGGTAAACAGGAAGAGCGACATGTCCGGCCGGCCCCACGGCCCGTAGACGGTGAAGAAACGCAGGCCCGTCACCGGCAGTCCATAAAGGTGGGAATAGGAATGAGCCATCAGCTCGTTGGCCTTCTTGCTGGCGGCATACAGGTTCAGGGGATGATCGACGTTGTCGTGGATGCTGAACGGCATCCTGGTATTGGCGCCGTAGACCGAGCTGGACGACGCGTAGACGAGGTGGGCGACCCCGTGATGGCGGCAACCCTCCAGGATATGCAGGAAGCCGACCATATTTGAATCGACGTAGGAATGCGGATTTTCGAACGCGTAGCGTACCCCCGCCTGGGCGGCGAGATTGACGACGCGATCGGGCTTGTGCTCTTCGAACACCCGCTCGATTTCCCGGCGATCGGCAAGGTCGGCCTTCACGAACTGAAAATTGTTCTGTCCCTGCAGCCGCGCCAGACGGGCAAGCTTGAGATTGACGTCATAATAGTCATTGAGGTTGTCGAGCCCTATGACGTCGTCGCCGCGGGCGATCAACGTCTTCGCGGTTTGCGAGCCGATGAACCCGGCAACGCCGGTGACCAGAACCTTCATGCCATCAGTCTCCCGCGAGCCGCCAAGCGGCGACGCTCTCCTTGCAAGCCTCAAAGCCGGGCATCGCTGGCCTCGACCGGCAGCACCTGCTTGAGATCGTAGAGGACTCCGCCTGGAACGAGCATCGTGCGCAGCCGATCGGCCCCAAGCCCCGTGATCTGGTCGTGACGCACCGCGAGGATGATGGCCTCGAAGCATCCTTCGGGAATGCTCCCGATCGACTCGATGCCGTACTCCGTGCGAACTTCGGCCGGACTGGCGAGAGGATCGTAGACGACGACCTCCCCGGCCAGCGAGCTGAGTTCCCGCACCAGATCGACCACCTTGCTGTTGCGAATATCGGGACAGTTTTCCTTGAAGGTCAGACCCATCACGAGGATACGCGCCCGTCCGAGTTCGAGCTTGTGGCGAAGCATCAATTTGACGACGTCGAGCGCAACCCATTGAGCCATGCCGTCATTGATCCGGCGGCCCGCAAGAATCATTTCCGGATGAAACCCGATCGATTGAGCCTTGTGCGTGAGATAATAGGGATCGACGCCGATGCAGTGCCCCCCGACCAGACCGGGCACGTAGCCGTGGAAATTCCACTTGGTGGCGGCCGCCGCGAGAATCTCGCGGGTCTCCAGCCCCATCATCCGAAACAGCTGCGCCAGTTCGTTGATCAGCGCGATATTCACATCGCGCTGGATGTTTTCGATGACTTTCGAAGCCTCCGCGACCCGGATCGAACTCGCCTTGTGGGTTCCGGCGGTGACGACGCGGCAGTAGACCTGATCGACGAGGTCGGCGACTTCCGGCGTCGAACCCGACGTGACCTTGGTGATCTCGGACAGGCGATGACCATGATCGCCGGGATTTATGCGTTCGGGAGAATATCCGGCGAAGAAATCCTCATTGAAGACAAGCCCGGAAACGCGCGACAGGATCGGGACGCAGCAGTCTTCGGTGACGCCGGGGTATACCGTCGATTCGTAGACGACGACATCGCCCTTGCCGAGCGCTTTGCCCACGGTCGCGGATGCCTTCTCCAGCATCCTCAGGTCCGGTTGCAGCGCCTGATTGATCGGCGTGGGCACGGTGACGATGAAAAAATTGGCCTGCCGGAGAGCCTCCGGATCCGCGGAGAAGCCGATATTCCTCGCCGCTGCGAATTCCGCTTCGGTTACCTCGCGGGTACGATCGTGACCCGCCTGCAGTTCCGATATCCGGACGGCGTTGACATCAAAACCGAGGACGGGAAAGTGGCGAGCCATGTAGACCGCCAACGGTAAACCTACATAGCCGAGCCCGACGACGGCGATCCTGACATCATGGACGCTCATCAGGGCCATGGAAAGTTCCAGACGAATACCAACATGCTGCTGCGTGAACCCCGGGATCGGTGTCTATTGGATGGGGCCTACCCCTAGGAGTTCAAAGGCCGATTTGCAAGCGACGCTTGAGCCCTCGGCCTGGAACCGTGGTGTGCTGGCGGCAGGCCGACACGATGGCTGCCGTGTCCAGCCGACGTCACGCGATTCCGGCCCGGCCGCACGGATTGACCTGTAGCTTCCGCCCCTGTTACCGCTCCAATCTCCGTCTTGTATATCTTGCTTCTTGCCGCCGCCGCTCTCCAGACCGCGGTTTCGGCAAGCGAGGTCAGGCAATGCTTCGATCTACCCGCACCGTCGTGCTGTTCGGAATCGCCGTGCAGATTGCGGCTTTCATGCGAACCGCGATCATCGCGGCCACGCTCGGCGCCTCGCTGGACGTCGATGCCTACAATCTCGGTCTGATCGCTCCGAGCTTCATCTCGACAGTGATCGGATCGTGGCTTCAGGTGAGTTTCATCGGGCGTTACACTTCGCTGATCACGACCGGAGAGGTCCGGTTGGCGGCCGCCTATCGCGTTCGCATGCTTGTCCTGATGCTTGTCGTCGCGTTGGCCTTCGCAGGCCTGTGCTTCCTGCTGCCCGGGCAAATTATGGCTATCTTCCTGCCGAATGCTCAACCCGCGACGGTTGCGGCGGCGGCGGCGGCGCTCAGGGTTTCGGGATTGATCCTGATTCCCATCATTCTCGGCGACTTCATTGCCCTTATCCTCAACAGCCATGGACGCTTCCTTGCCGCTGCGCTGGCGCCGCTGATCAACGCACTGGTCTCGGTGTTGGGCTTGCTGCTCTGGCCTTCCTCTGACCTGTCGGCACTGGTCTGGACATTGCTGCTTGGAAGTCTGGCGCAGTGCTTCGCGGTAGCGATCGCGCTTTCCAGAATGCGCCTGGCTTTTCCCACCGAAACAAGCGCGGCGAAGGGCGAAGTCCGCACCACGCTGATGCTTGCATTGCCGCTGCTGCCGGCGATGATGCTGGCCAATTCGGCGGCCGCGATCATTCAGTTCCGCGCCGCAGAACTCGGCGAAGGCGCGGTCGCGATTTACGGCTACGCGTCGCGCCTGCACGGCGCCCTGGCACAGATCCTGGTGATTGGTCTCAGCACCGTTCTGCTGCCGCACTTCGCCGCGCTGTGGTCGCGCGGCGAAAATGCGGAAGTCACCATCCTGTTCCGGCGCCTCGCCCGCTGCACGATCCCCGTGGTCGGCTACCTCACGGCCGGAATTTATCTGATGGGCGAGACCGCCACCAAGATTTTGTTCGAACGCGGCGCATTCGATGCGCAGCACTCGCAGCAGGTAAGCTGGCTGTGGGTGTTGCTCAGCCTGTCGCTGTTCCCTGCCGCCTTCGGCACCTTTATTGCCAAATTCTGCCAGGCGGTGCGGGATGCCGGCAGCATCCTCGTGAGCGGCGCGATTTCATTTGCCGTCTGCGTAGCCGTCACCTGGGTCGGCGCCTCGCTCGGAAGTCTCAGCATCGTCAGCGCCGCCGTCGTTGCGAGCGCCGCCATCGTCTCCTGCTTCTGGCTGGCATGGCTGGGGCGGCGAATACCCGTCGTGCCGATCCTGAGCGATATCGTAATCGCGTCGCTGCGGATCGGATTCATCCTACTTCCGGCCGTGGCGGTCGAGCGATGGGCCAGTCTCTACACGATCGGCTGGTCCAGCATGCCCGACCTGCTCGTTCGCGGCTCGCTCTACAGCATCACGGTGATGACATTGCTGATCGCGACGCGGTCCGATCGCTGGTTCCTTGCCCGACGTCCGGGTGAGACGACGTAGGGCGAAACTGCAAGACAGAACGCCACCGGGGTTTCTTTCATGTGGGACGGCATGATAGACGGAGCCGATGCCAAACTGGAGCAGATCGAAATGGAGCGTGTGCGCGATCGCTATCGCGTCTTACTTTTCGGCCGCGCTGTGGCTGAAGCATTCTTACGTCGAGCCGCCCAAGCCATTGGGCCTGGAGGTAATCCGGCTCGAGCGGCCATTTTTCGAATGGCACGGCTCCGATATCGCATTTTCCGTAAGAATGCCGTCACTCGACCATTTGTCGGATACGATGCAATTCCAAAAGCGGTCTCCGTTTGTGCTTTACGAGAATAACACCCGCCTGGGTCCCCCGCACACGGAGCATGCTGATATCGTAAAGTACGGGCGCGGCCGGTTCTCGCACTGGGACAATTCGGGCTTCATCTTTTCCAGCAGCGACGGCTCCAGTCCAAGAAGCAACGGACGGACATACTGGGCAGTCATTCCGCTGCCCGGCGCGGAGTGACGCGCCGTGAAGATGTTGCTCCCGACGGCAGCGGCGCTCGGATCCCTGTTCGTCGTAGCGTTTCAACTTCAGCTGTTGCCCTTTTTTGCGCATCTTTTTGTCGAGGACCGACTGGTCTGGCCTGTGATCTTCTATGGCGTCTGGGCGTGCGTGATCGGCGTCACCCTCGTGCTTCTTGTTCTGCACGGTTCGGTTCGTCGCCAAAGCCTCCCCGTGCTGGCAGTGTGCGCGTCGGCTATGCTCGTCACTCTCATCCATCCGATCGACGGAGTTGCCAAGAATTTTCTCGTCGCGGCGACATTCGTGGCTTGCGTCAGTGTGCTGGCAATTGCCTCCGCGCCCTTCGCTCTCTTGAGGTTTTCCGCGACCGCGGCGGTTCTAAGCGCCGTGATTTGCCTGCTGGACATCCTGTTCAGCCATGGGTTCACGAATACCGTCGGCCGGGCGGCCGGCCTGAGCATCAATGCCAATGTCGCCGCAGCCGGGCTGCTGCTCGGCGCCGCGAGTTCGTTCTGGACGGTGCCGCCACGATGGCGCAGCCCGTTTCTACTGATCGTAGGCACGGGCATCCTTGTCACCCTTTCGCGCTCGACGCTGCTTGCTGCCATCCTGATCGGTTCCGGCATAGCGGCCGATTTGATCTGGATGCGCATCAGATCGCCCGGACCACGTTCGCGCATCAGATGGCTCCATACAGGTGCCCTGATCCTGGCGCTGGCAGGCTGGATCGCCGCGGCGCTGTTCTCGAACGACCGGTTTTCCGTCGCCGCGCGAAGCTCCTTCCTCCAGATTGGCGCAGTGCCGACGGCGTTTGCGGAAGCGCGTCAGGCGATCGCCGACTCGCTTCGAACGAATGCGGCCTCCGAAATTATCAGGGAGATCACCCGCCGGGCAGAGAACGAGGGGGACATCAATTCGATTTCAGCGCGGGGGCTGCTCATGGAGCGCGCCTGGTTGATCTATCGGACCGGCCCGTTTTTCGGCAGGGGAATGGCGGCCGCGCACGCCGCGCAACCGCATAACACGTTCCTGCTGTTCGCCGTCGCATTCGGGCATCTCGGATGGATCGTGCCGTTGGCGCTGCTCGGCCTGACGGTCTATCCGGTCCGGAGCGTGCAGCAACTGCCGATGTTTTTCGCGACCTTTACCGTCATGATGACCTCGCACGATCTCCCGTTCACGTTCGGCCTTCTGGCGCCCCTCATCCTCGGGATCGCAGGACTGAATGCGCAGCGTTGTCGCGTCAATGATAAGCCCGAGGCGGTCGCTGCGATCAGATACGTCGCAGCGGCCGCCCCCGTGGTCTTTGTCACAGGCGTATTTTCCATCCTGACCATCCGATCTTCGAGCATGGCCGGCCCACCGAATCTGCTTTTTTTCCTCGTGTTCTGCGCAATCACCCTGTGGTCCCTCGGCGTATGGCGCTGGTATCGGGAACTGCTCCAGCGCGAACACGACTTGCCGCGAGGTTACGGATGGGCTTGAGTTACAACGACGTCAGATGCCTGATGGAATGGCGGCGCGACGGCCGCGGTGGTAAAGTCGCCACCCTCGGCCACCTCAACCTCGCGCTTCATTCCAGGGATATTGCCAAGCTCCGCCTCGCATTCGCGCACGACACCCGGGCGCTGGCGTGGCTCGACCGGTATCGATGGGGCGATTTCGCGACCGACATGTTCCGCGAGGCTCTTGGGTTTGACGACGTCACCAGCATCGACTTTTCCGCCTATGAGGGCGCCAGCATCATTCAGGACATCGGCGCGCCATTGTCACCGGGTCTGGTCGGGCAATTCGACCTCGCGGTCGACGGCGGAACCCTCGAGCATGTCTTCAACTTTCCGGTCGCGGTTGGAAACCTGATGCGCCTCGTCCGGGTGGGTGGCGCCGTCTATACGCAAAACCCATGCAACAGCCTTGCCGGTCACGGTTTCTATCAATTCAGTCCCGAACTGATGTACCGGGTCTTTTCGAGGCAGAACGGATTCAAGATATCGTTCGTTCGGATCGCAATGGCGCGCAACCTTTCGGTCGAACAAACCACCGGTCAGCACGTTTACGACGTCGCAGACCCGGCAGAGTACGGAGGCCGGGTGCTGTTGGCCTGTGGGAATCCGGCGCTGATGATGAGTCTCGCCGTGAAGCAGGCGGATGTCGAGCCGTTCACCCGGCCGGTGCTGCAAAGCGATTATGTCGAGCAGTGGTCGGGCAAATCGTCGCTTCAACTCAACTGGAAAGGCAGGCTGCTCGAAAGGATGGCAAAGTGGCTGCCATTCCTCCCGGTCATGATCAGCGGATACCGCGACCGCTGGGGCGCATCGGTTCGAAATACCAGGGCTTACAAGCGCCTCTGGTAGGCAGAATCCAGCGCTTCCGTCCAAAGCCGGTAGATGCGATCTTGCGCGAAGATTTCCGATACCCTGACAGCCTCGCGCCCCAGACGTTGCCGAAGCGGCTGGTCCAGCGCAAGTTTCCTGAGCGCTTCGGCAAGCGCGCCGACATCTTCGGACGGAACCAGCAGGCCGTTGACGCCTGCTTCGATCAAATCCCGCGGCCCGCTCGGGCAGTCGAAACTGACGCATGCCGCTCCCAGTTGCATCGCCTCGAGCAGGGCGTTCGGAAAGCCCTCATACCGCGACGGCAGCGCGAAAATAGCCGATCTCGTGATCCATCCGGAAACGTCCGTCACATGCCCGGGCATCTCGACCGATCCGGATACGCCGAGATCATCGGACAGTTGCGACAACGCCTCGCGATCTTCACCCTCGCCGAGAACAACGACCCGCCATCCGTCGTCCGCCAGTCTGGCCCCGGCGAAGGCGCGCAACAGAAGATCGAACCCCTTCTGACGGGCAAGCCGGCCGATGCCCAGGATGATCGGCTCGCTGAGGCAGACACTGATATCACCGAGAAACGACCGGCCGCGGATGGCATTCGGAATGATCAGCAGGCGCCGCGTGGCTACCGACTTCCGGAACCAGCGGGCGATATCCTCGTTCTGAACGATAACGGCAGAGGCAAACCGGTAGACCAACCGGCGCAGCGACGACCAGGATCGCGGCAGCGGATGGTACCCGGGATGTACCCGCTCAGAAACGACAACCGGAACTCCCGATCCGGCGAGACATCCGATTGTCCGGATGTTGGTTTGCTCGATAAAGCTCAGAACTACGTCGGGTTTCGATGCGAGGATGGTGCGGCGCATCGCCCTGAGGTGATCCAGGGTGAACTTCACGGACTGAACTGCGGACCGTGCGGCGCGCCTGATTTCGATTCGGCTGCGACGCACGGAAGCCGGCAGAGCGTACGCATCCGCGTCATCTCCGCTCAGCGTCACAACGCTGACGTCGCGGCCCGATTCGGCGAGAAAGCTGCAGAGGTCGACGGCGACGCGCTCCGCGCCACCCCTGCCCAGCGACGAAATGACCAGAGTGATGCGCTGAGCCCGTCCCGACTGCACAGTCTACTCCGTCCTTCCAATGCTGCATCCAGACTGTAGTGTCGAGAGTGGCGGCGATAGAAGTGCAACCCCTGGCGCAAGTCAATGTTCGCAAGAAGACACGCAGCCGTCGCGACGTCATCGCAATTCGCGCTGCCGCCTTGAGCGCGACACGCCGCGATGCTACGCTGACTACCTCCTGAGGTGGTAGATGTGATGAGTCTGATAGAGCGCGAAACCCACTTCGAGTTCGGTGAGAACTGGAAGAACTACTCAACGACCATCGACCAGAAGCGCATCGATTCGGCCATCGCAGGCGTGAGAAAGCTCTTTCCGGGCGGCCTGACGGGAAAGAGCTTTCTGGACATCGGCTGCGGATCGGGCCTGCACTCGCTGGCCGCGCTTTCGCTCGGCGCCGAATCTGTAACCGCGATCGATATCGACGAAAATTCCGTCGCTACCGCGCAGGATCTGCTCACCAAATATGTGCCCGACGCCAAATGGAGCGCGAAGGTGGCGTCTGTTTTCGACGCGTCGTCGGCCACGCTCGGCCGCTTTGACGTGGTCTATTCCTGGGGCGTCCTGCATCACACCGGCGATATGTGGAAAGCCATCGAAAGCGCAGCCGGTTTCGTGAACTCCGGCGGCCAGTTCGCGATAGCGATCTATTCAACAACGGCATGCGACTCGATCTGGAAGACCGAGAAGAAGCTCTACGCCCGGGCCCCGCGCCCGATTCAGTGGGGCATCAGGCAGGTCTACATGACCGCGCTACTGGCCCGCCAGACCCTCACGGGGGACAATCCAGTCTCGTACGTGCGGAACTACGCCAAGATGCGCGGCATGAATTTCTCCCACGATGCCCATGACTGGCTCGGCGGATACCCTTACGAAACCGCGACGGCCGCCGAGCTTCACGACCGCATCTGCAAGATGGGATTTACAGCGCAGCTGTCGTTTCCCCTGCCCGTCAGCCTCGGCCTGTTCGGATCCGGCTGCCATGAGTTCGTCTTTCAGAAGATTTGAGCGGCGCCGCTGTTTCGCTCACGCCGGCATCCAGCCGCTATCGCTTCAGTCCGACCGCGCACCAGAACGGAACCTGCTCGGAAAACCGGATCTCTGCAAAGCCCGCATCAGCCAGCATCTTTCCGATCTGCTCGCGGGTAAAGCGCTGCTCGAGGCTGGTGCAGAACCGGTCGTAGGCATCGGTGCGCATGACATAGAAGCTCCGGTTGCGATACGCTTCCAGCGGGATCAACGCCGTGGGCAGGCCGAAGCGTTGCGCGAGGGCGGCGAACCGCGCCAGCGGCCAGTACACGAGGGCTGCGATGCCCTGACTGACCACCAGCCGCAACTTCACCGGCAGCCGGCAAATCACCACCCTGAAAACATTGCTGAGCTTCCCCACCGCCCTGAACCACCAGGGGCGGTTGTCGAGGGCGTAGTAGAGATAGACCAGAAACGGTGCGCCCTTCCTGAGCTTGGAAGCGATCGCCCGGATCGCGGCCGGCGTGTCGGGCACGTGATGCAGGACGCCGAGCGAGAACGCGAAATCCAGTGAGGCGTCCGGCAGCGGCATATCCCCGACGCTCGCCAAATGAAACGTCGTATTGGGGGCTCGCGACAGGTTTCGCCGCGCCACCGCGAGCGCTTCGGCACTGGCATCGAGCAGGTGAAGATGGCCCACGCGCGGCGCGACCAGAACCGACCATCGCCCGCTGCCGCAGCCGACATCTGCCCCGACAGGATCGGCGGGCAACGATTCCCAGGGAAAAATCCGGAAGTACGAATGAAACAGCGCCTCGCGGTCGGAAGCCGAAAAGTTTCCGTCGTCCTGCTGAAACGTCGACCATTCATGTCCGAATCCGGCCGCGACGGTTTCGTCCACGTTTTTCAAGGCATCTCTCATGGTCACCAACCGCTCTGCAGGAATGCCAGTGGCGTCAGACCCGCCGGTAGTCGTCCTCGATGCGGATGATATCGTCCTCCCCCAGATAGCTTCCGGTCTGAACCTCGATCAGTTCCAGCGAGATCTTGCCCGGATTTTCCAGCCGGTGGGTGGCGCCGATCGGAATGTAGATCGATTCATTCTCGTGCACGGTCTTGACCGTCTCGTTGACCGTCACGCGCGCCGCACCGCGCACCACGATCCAGTGCTCGGAGCGATGGTGATGTTTCTGCAACGAGAGGCGACCGCCCGGCTTGACGATGATGCGCTTGACCTGGTGGCGATCGCCGTTGTCGACGGATTGATAGGATCCCCAGGGCCGGTGCACCTTGATATGTTCCTCGGTCAGCTCGGGCGCGACGACCTTCAGTTTCGCCACCAGCCGCTTCAGCCCATTGGCGTCCTTCTGGCGCGACACCAGCACAGCATCCTGCGTCGCCACCACCACGAGATCGTCGACGCCTTCCAGCGCCACCAGCGCGCGGTCGGTCGAAACGTTGCAGTTGCGCGAATCCTCGAACACCGCGGCGCCCTGCGCGGCGTTGCCCTCGGCGTCCTTGTCCGACAGTTCCCACACGCGGCGCGCGCGGTCTTCTCCATCACGGCGTAGTCGATCGAAATGGCCTTGGCTTTCCCGAACGATTCCGGATCGAGCGTAACGAACGCCAGATCACGGCCGGCTTTGGTCACCGCCGTCGTAACAGCCTGCACGCTGTCGGCATCGACGTTACGATATTCGTCGAGCAGCATGGCGGCCCGGAACATGAAGTTGCCGCTGTTCCAGAGATAGCCCAGTTCGATATAGCCGGCGGCCGTTGCCGGGTCCGGCTTCTCGACGAATTTTGCGACGCTGCGGACTTCGCCGGCGATTGGCGCGCCCGGGCTGATATAGCCGTACTCGGTCGCAGGACGCTCGGGCTCCACGCCGAAGGTGACGATATTGCCGGCCTCGGCGGCGACAAGTCCCTTGCGGCAGGCGGCGACGAACGCCGCGGTATCGCGGACCATATGGTCCGCGGCGAGCGCCAGCACCACCGCGTCGGCATCGCGCATGTGAGCAAAGGCGGCACCCGCCGCGATCGCGGGCCCGGAGTCGCGTCGCATCGGCTCCAGCAGGATGTCCGCTTCGATCCCGATCTCCGCGAGCTGCTCCAGCACCATGAAGCGATAGGCCGTATTGGTGATGACAATCGGCCGCTCAAACAATGCCGCCTCCGACACCCGCAGCAATGTATCCTGAAACGTCGAACGCGTGCCGAACAGCGGCAGGAACTGCTTCGGACGCACCTCGCGTGAGGCGGGCCACAGCCGCGTTCCGGCGCCGCCGCACATGATCAACGGGATTATTCGCCCTGCCATCCTCGAGATTCCTGTTATCGAACAGTTCCGGCCTCTTTACCCGTCGTATCGAGGGTGCCGCAATACCCGTTTGCCCGGCTATTGCCAGATCGCCCTCAAAACCATACCAAGGCGGACGAAATTCGACGCGCGGCCGCAGGATCGCGTTTTATTGACCCTTTCTCGAACGGAAGAGCGCGCACGACATGCGCCGGATCCTGCTTTCAGCGTTGAAGATATTGATTTCCGCGGCGTTGCTCTATCTTGCGCTCCGCAAGGTCGATTTCTACGAGCTCGCCTCGCGCTTCAACGTCGCGAGCCTGGGCTGGATCGGCCTTGCGATCGCGGTAATGTTCCTGCAGATCTTCGTCGGCGTGCTGCGCTGGCGCGAGGTCAGCGCCGAGTGCGGCGCGCCGCTCGGAACCGCGCAGGCGATGCGCTACAACGTCATCGGGACATTCTTCAATCAGACGCTGCCTTCCTCGATCGGCGGCGACGCGGTGCGACTCTGGCTCGTCGCGCGCGCCGGCGCCGGCTGGCGGGCGGCGACCTACTCGATCTTCGTCGATCGCGCGATCGGCCTGATCGCGCTCGCGGTGATCATCGTGGCGAGCCTGCCATGGAGCTACAGCCTGATCACCGATCCGCAGGGCCGGACGGCGCTGCTGTTGGTGGATTTCGCCGCCCTGGCGGGCGGCGTGGGATTCCTGATCCTCGGCAGATTGCCATGGCCATGGCTGAAGCGGTGGTGGGGCACGCACCACCTGCATGCCTGCTCGGTGATCGCCAACCGCGTCATCTTCAGCCCGGAGCGGGGGCCCAAGATTGCGGCGCTGTCGTTTCTGGTCCACGCCCTCGCGGTCGTCATCGCCTGGTGCGTGGTGCAATCGATCGCCGCGCCGGTGGTGTTTGGACAGATCTTTCAGCTGGTCCCACCGGTCATGCTGATCGCTATGCTGCCGATCTCGATTGCCGGCTGGGGCGTCCGCGAGGCCACCATGGGCCTGGCGTTCGGCTATGCCGGCCTGATGAGCAGTGAAGGCATCAACATTTCGCTGCTGCTTGGCGCCGTGTCGTTCATCGTCGGCGCCTTCGGAGGGCTGGTATGGATTTTCAGCGCCGAGAAAGCAGCCAAGGGTGCGGCGCCGATCAAGGTGCGCGAATAGATGCACGCCCCTTTGGCGTCGTCCTGCAGCTTGACGAGTTTGCGATGACGCTATGTGATGTGGTCGGCGATCGATGCTTTTGACAGCTCGGGTCCGCCTCGATAGCGTGAGCGCCGCACGAGATAGCAATGAAGATCAGCGTCGTCACAGCCAGCTACAATTCCCAGGCAACGATTGGCTTCACGATCGAATCGTTTCTCGAACAGGATCACCCCGAAAAGGAAATGCTGGTAGTCGACGGCGCATCCAACGATGCGACGTTGAAAATCGTCGAGTCGTTCGGATCCGATGCGATACGCGTTTTCTCGGAAAAGGACAGCGGCGTCTACGATGCGATGAACAAGGGTTTTCACCTGTTCGAGGGCGACGCTGTCGGGTTTCTGAATTCCGACGACACGTTTCATGATTCCCGCGCGCTCAGCGACATCGCCGCGGCATTGCAGGACTCCGACATCGCCTACGGCGACCTTCATATGGTGACCGATCACCGCAGCAAGCGCGTGGTGCGCTCATGGCGTGGCGGAGCGTTCAAGCGCAATTCGTTTCAACTCGGCTGGGTGCCTCCGCACCCGACATTCTACATGCGCAAGGAAGTGGCTCAAAAGGTCGGCGACTACGATCTCAGCTACATCACGACCGCGGACTACGACTACATGCTGCGGGCGCTGGCGCTGAACGATTTCAGGGTGCACTACATCCCGAGAGTGATCGCAGACTTCCAGATGGGCGGCATCAGCACCCAGGGCTGGCGGGTCACGCTGCGGGGAAACCTGGAATGCCTGCGCTCGCGACGGGAACATCTGAATGCCCCGGTCATCGACGCCGCGTTCTTCCTTCGCTTCATCAGGCGGATTTCTCAGATCCGGGCATCAGGTTTGTAGCAACGGGCCGCTGGGGGCCCTGTTCTCCGTAGGCGTAGCCGGACCGAACTCCGGCACCGCCTCCTTCAACACCGCCTTGATGGTGGCCCGATCATCCCCGGCGATGGCCTGTTCCAGCGCCGCGAGCCACTGACGCAAGGCAGCCATCGGCGGCTCGTTGGGCTTGGCCGCCATGATTCCGGCGACACCGATCTCGACGGCGGGCTCCTCGGCGGCGAACAGGATTTCGTTCAACCGCTCTCCCGGCCGCACGCCGCTGAAGACGATATCGATATCGTGCCCCGGCTGCAGGCCGGACAACCGGATCATTCGCTCGGCGAGATCGACGATCTTGACCGGTTGGCCCATGTTCAGCACGTAGACCGAGACATCCGCCGGCGCCGGCGACAGCGCGTGGGTCGCCGCGGTCAGCACAAGGTCGCAGGCTTCGCGGATGGTCATGAAGTACCTGACCATGTCGGGATGCGTGACCGTGACCGGCCCGCCGGCCTCGATCTGGGCCTTGAACTTCGGCACCACCGACCCGTTGGACGCCAGCACGTTGCCGAATCGCACGGAAATCAGCCGCATCCGCGGCCCGCCGTGGCGTAGCGCCGCCAGATCGTGATCGAGCGCCTGGCAATACATCTCGGCAAACCGTTTGGTCAGCCCCAGCATCGACACCGGCTCGATTGCCTTGTCGGTCGAGATCATCACCATCGCGGTCGCGCCCGCCGCCAGCGCGGCGTCGGCGACGTTCACCGACCCGAAGATGTTGGTCTTGACGCCCTCGCTCCAGTCGCGTTCGAGAATCGGCACGTGCTTGAGCGCGGCCGCATGGAACACGATATCCGGCTTGAACTCGATCATCAGCCGCCGGATTCGTTCGCGATCGCGGATATCGGCGATGCGGCCCTCGATGACGGCGCTGGACTCGTGCGCGGCCAGCGTTTCCGTCACGGCATACAGCGCCGGTTCGGAATTTTCGATCACCAGCAGCCGCGCGGCGCCAAAAGTCACGACGCGGTCGCAGATCTCAGAGCCGATCGAACCGCCGCCACCGGTTACGATCACCGCCCTGTTCTTCACCAGGGCTTCTAGACGCGCGTAGTCGATCTTTTCGGTGGGACGCAGCAGCAGGTCCTCGACGGCCACGCTGGTCAGCCGCGGGGCGTCCCCGCTCTCAAGCGACGGAAGCCGGCTGACGATCAGCCCGAGGCGGCGCGCCCGCATCAGTACGGCTTCGGGATGCGCCTCGGGCTCGAAAGCCGAGGGCGTCATCACCACGCGCATGATCGGCTTGTTGCGCCGCGCGAAATCGCCGATCACATCCTCGAGGTCATCGAACCCGCCCAGCACGGGGATGTTCCGGATGGTCTGGCCGCGATCGGCCAGCGACGGCGACAGCAGGCCGACCGGCCAGATCCGCTTGACCGCGCCGCTTTCGATGCCGCGCAGGAGAATTTCGGCATCCGCGGCGCGACCCACCAGCAGGGTCGCAGATGCGTCTTCAGACTTGGCGTGATGGCGCACGCGGGTATAGCGAAAATAGCGGTAGGCAAAGCGCGAAGCGCTCAGGAAGAACACTTGAAGGAAAAAATACAGGACGACCGTGATCCGGCCGGCGAAGAAGGTGCCGCTGTTGGGCGAGACGATGACGTAGTCAAGCACCAGAAGCCCGAGCGTGAGGATCGTCGCAACCTTCAGGATATTGAGTGCATCCGGCAGCGAAATGAATCGCCACTTGGTCGTTGTCAGCTTGCAGGCGTAGCAAACCACCACGCTGAACACGATGAAGTAAGGCAGCATCCGCAACAGCAGCGGCACCCGATCATAGAACGCGCTGCCTTCGAAACGAAGGTAGAAGCTGACGAACAGAGCGAGCACGGTCGCCAGCACGTCGTGCGTGGCGATCAGCACGTTGCGCAGGGTCAGATTCGAGAAACGCATCATTTCGCCGACCGGTGACGGGGATAACTCGGGTGCCGCAGCAGGGCCGCTGATAGCTCATCCCGCGCGCGCTTGCCAGCCGTCGTCAATGGAACCCGCACGACCGCGCTCAAGCCGCGTCCCCGCGGGCGCGATTGACCAACGACGTCGTCGAGAAGCCGGGCAACACGTCGACCAGCAGCACCTCGCCGCCATGGGCTTCGACGATGTCGTGGCCCACCACCTGCTCGCGGGTGTAGTCTCCGCCCTTCACCAGTATGCTCGGCCTGATGGTGGTGATCAGCGTGATCGGCGTATCCTCCTCGAAGATGACGACGAGATCGACCGCCTCCAGTGCCGCCAGCACTTCGGCACGCGCGCGCTCGTTCTGCACCGGGCGCCCCTCGCCCTTCAGCCGCTTAACCGAGGCGTCGCTGTTGAGACCGACGATCAGGCGGTCGCAGGCGCCCCGCGCCGCCGTCAAGACCTTGACATGGCCGGGATGCAGGATATCGAAACAGCCATTGGTGAAACCGACGCGCAATCCCCGCTGACGCCAATCCGCAAGCTGCGCCCCGAGGCCGCCGCCCGCTGCCACGATCTTTTCTTCCGCCGCAAGGAACGCATGCGGCAGAATCCTTCGCCGCAGTTCGGCTGACGTCACGGTCGCGGTGCCCTTCTTGCCGACGGCGACCGCCGCCGCCGCATTCGCCATCCGCAATGCGGTTTCCCAATCTGCGCCGGCGGCAAGCGTCACCGCGAGCACCGCGGCGACGGTGTCGCCGGCCCCGGACACGTCGCGCACCTTGACGGGATGCGCCGGCACATGGATCGCCTCGCCCCGGCGCGGCACCAGCGTCATGCCGTGCTCGCTCTGCGTCACCAGGATGGCTTCGCAGTCCGCTTCGGAATCGGCGCGGCTGCGGGTCGCCTCGGAAAACTCCTTGCGGTTGGGCGTGAGCAGCGTGGCGCCGCGATAGATCGCGAAATTGGCGCTCTTGGGATCGACGATCACGCGCTTGCCGAGCTTTCGCGCGGCGTCGATGACGTTGCGGATCACCCGCGCGGTGAGCACGCCCTTGGCATAGTCGGACAACAGCACGATGTCTGCGCGCGGCAACAGCGGCAGAATGGCATCGATCAGTTTCTGCTCGACCTCGGTGGAGGCCGGCTGCGCCAATTCCCAGTCCGCGCGCAGTAGATGGGTGGAGAAATGGTCGGAGACGAAGCGCACCTTGCGCGTCGTCGGCCGCGTGCGGTCGGAAACCAGGACGCTCTCGATTCCGGCTTCCCGCGCCAGCGCGGATTGCAGCACCGCGCCGGCATCGTCCTCGCCGATCAGCCCGACGAAAATGCAGCCCGCGCCGAGCGAGGTGACGTTGCGCGCGACGTTGCCGGCGCCGCCGATGTTGCTCTCGCTGCGTTGCACGGCGATGACCGGCGCGGGCGCCTCCGGCGAAATCCGCGAGACCTCGCCATAGACGAATTCATCCAGCATCAAATCGCCGACGCAGAGTATCGTCTGGCTGGCAATCGCATTCGACAGGGCTTCAAAATCGAACATGTGGACTCGTACCCTGTTGCGCCGTCAGCGGAAACGGTCGGCGGAATTTAGAAAACCCCGGACATAGGCCGCCACCGCATCCTCCAGCGCGGTGAAACCGCCATTGTAGCCGGCGTGCCGCAACCGATCGACCTTGCTTTGGGTAAAATACTGGTAGCTACCGCGAATTGGCTCGGGCATGTCGACATACTGGATATTCGCAGGCGTGCCGAGCGCGGCATGGGCCGAGAGAATCAGATCCTTGAAACTGCGCGCGGTGCCGGTGCCGACGTTGAAGATGCCGCTGACATCAGGCGCCGCCATCAGCCACAACATCACCCGCACCACATCGTCGACATAGATGAAATCGCGTCGCTGATCGCCATCGGCGATGCCGTCACGGTGGGATTTGAACAATTGCACGGCCCGGCCGGCCTTGATGTCATCGAACCGCCGCGCCAGCACGCTCATCATCGTGCCTTTGTGGTATTCATTGGGGCCGAACACGTTGAAGAATTTCAACCCGGCCCATTGCGGCGGCAACCGCTCGCCATTGGCCGCGCGTTCGGCGACTGCCATATCGAACAGATGCTTGCTCCAGCCGTACAGATTCATCGGCCGCAACGTCTTCAGCGCCGGTAACGACGGGTCGTCGGCGAAACCCTGCGCGCCGTCGCATTGGCGGTGCACCAGTCGAGCAACCGCATCGAGAGCCGGAAGTTGGTTTCGATGACGAGATCGCCATCGGTGGCCGTGGTCTCGGAAATCGCGCCGAGATGGATGACGGCATCGAGCCGGCGGCCCTTCAGCCAGTCCGCCAGTTCGGCCGGCGGCACGAAGTCGGCTAGCTGGCGCTTGGCCAGATTGCGCCATTTTCCGTCATGGCCGAGCACGTCGCAAATCGCGACATCGGCGCGGCCCGCGTCATTCAGCGCGGCCACGACGTTCGATCCGATAAAACCGGCGCCTCCGGTCACCAGCAGCATGCCGTTCCCTGCCCTTGATGTGGGTTGCCAGCTTTGCCCCAGTCCTGCCCGGCAGGCAACTTGGGGCACCCGCGTGGTGAAAAGGCCGGGCCATCGTCGCCGGTGACTTTACCTCGCCGGGAGGAGCCGTTACCGACAGGGCGTGCTGCGCCATCAAACACCAAAAAAACACCAAAACATGAACATGGATTCAACATTTAAGGCGAAGGTCGGGGACCCGGACGATATCCGGCCCATTCTGATCGTGCCCTATATGTGGATCGGTGACTTCGTGCGCGGCCATACCGTGGTGCGGGTGCTGAAGCACCGCTGGCCTAACCGGCCGGTTGACCTGCTCGTCACCTCACTATGCGCGCCGCTGGTTGATTATATGCCCGGAGTGCGCTCCGGGATCGTCTGGGACCTGCCTCGCAGCCGCCTGGCGGTGGCCCGGCAATGGGCCTTGGCGCAGCAGCTGCGGGCCAAGGGTTACGGCACTGCGCTGGTGCTGCCCCGCACCTGGAAGTCAGCGATTGCGCCCGCGCTGGCCGGGATCCCGGAACGGGTGGGTTTTGTGGGGGAAGCCAGGTTCGGGCTGATCAACCAATTGCCGCGCTGGCGCTGCCCGACGGCGCGCCGCTGCCGGAGGAATGGCCGGTGCCGCAGCTCAACGTTCCCGCCGAAGATGCCGGCCGGTGGCGGCAGGCGAACGGGCTGGGCACCGGGCCCGCCGTGGCGCTGGCGCCGGGCTCGGTCGGCGCCTCCAAGCGCTGGACCTATTATCCCGAAGCGGCCCGGCTGCTGGCCGAACGCGGCCTCGATGTCTGGGTGGTCGGCGGTCCCGGCGAAAAGGCGCTGGCGGCGGAAATCGTCGCCATCGGCGGGCCGCGCGTCCGCGACCTCACCGGCACCGACTTGCGCAACGGCATCGTGGCGATGGCGGCGGCCAGCGTCGCGATATCCAACGATTCCGGACTGATGCACATTGCAGCGGCGATCGGGACGCCGACCATGGGCATTTTCGGTCCCACCAGCCCCTATCACTGGGCGCCGCTGAACGGCCTTGCCGCGACGGTGCAGACCAACCATGAACGACCACCGCTGCATGCGCGACATTCCCGCTTCCGACGTGGTTGGGATTACCGAGCGCGTCTTGGCCGAGGCGGCGCCGGCATGAGCAAAATCGATTCCCCTTCCGCGCTCCGGCCCGCCGCGTTCCTCGACCGCGATGGCGTGGTCAATCACGACGACGGTTACATGGGCACGCGGGATCGGATCCGCTGGATGCCGAACGCGGCGAAAGCGATCCGCCGGCTCAACGACGCCGGCTACTTTGTCTTCTTCTTCACCAATCAGTCCGGGGTGGCGCGCGGCTTCTTCACCGAGGACGATGTCGGCAAGCTGCACGACTGGATGCTTGCCGAGCTGGCAGCCCAAGGCGCGCGGGTCGACGACGTCCGGTATTGCCCGCATCATCCCGCCGGGGCGGTCGAAGGCTATCTGGAAGACCATCACTGGCGCAAACCGGCGCCCGGCATGATCCGCGACCTGATGGCGCACTGGCCGGTGCGTCACGACGGCAGTTTCGTCGTCGGCGACCGCCCCACCGATATCGAGGCCGCCGCAGCCGCGGGGCTGCCGGGGTTTCTGTTCGAGGGCGGCGATCTCGATGCCTATCTTACGGATGTACTTACGAAAATCCGCGCCGCCCCGTAAGCTGCACTGGGCTGAAAAAACGCCAGCTTCAAGACAGCAGGATGGGATCTGATGTATTGAGTTCACCCCGCGTCGACGAACGTCTGCTGCGGACGAGAACCCGATCTTGTTCTTGAATTGTGAGTCCTGAAGTATGCGCGTCGCAGTTTTGGGAGGGGGCCTTCAAGGGTGCTGCGTCGCGCTTGCGCTGGCCGCGCGCGGGATCGGTGTGACGTTGTTCGATCGCAATGACCGCCTGCTCAGCCGTGCGGCGATTGCGAACGAAGGCAAGGTGCACCTTGGCTACATGTACGCCAACGACCTCAGCCATGCGACAGCGCGCATGATGATGCAGGGAGCGCTGGCCTTTGCACCGTTTTTCCAGCGGCATCTAGGGCTGGCCGGAGATTCCATGACGGTGTCGCGTCCGGCAGCCTATGTGGTGCACCGTGACAGCCAGCGTTCGCCGGAAGAAGTCTCGAGGTACCTTTCAACGGTTCACTCCCTGATCCGCGACGCCAGCGATGGCAGGAGCGATGCCTATTTCAGCCGCGACCTATCCTGCGAGCCTCGGATGTGGACGGCTGCGGAACGGCAAGCGGAATTTGACCCGGAGGTCGCGCTGGCGGCCTTCGACACTCCCGAGGTCGCCATCGATCCGGTGGCGCTGGCCGCGGCGGTGCGTGAACGCATTCAGGCCGATCGGCGAATCGAGGTCCGGCTGGGACATGAAGTCTTATCGGTCGAGGACGGCGACAGGCTGGAGGTCACGCTGGATACCGCGAACGGGACCGTCCGGGAGCCCTTCGATCATGTCGCCAACGCGCTGTGGGACGGGCGAATTGCCCTCAATCAAACCCGCGGGCTGCGACCGAACCGCCCCTGGCTGCATCGTCTCAAATATGGCGTCAGCTTCCGGTTGCCGGCGGACGCGGGCCCGCCGCCGAGCGCCACCTTCGTCTCGGGACCCTTCGGCGAGGTGGTCAGCTACGACGATGGGCTGACTTATCTCACCTGGTATCCTGTCTGCCTGCAGGGGATATCTGACGATGTCACGCCGCCCGACTGGCCGACTTATCCGCCGGAGCCGCTCCGCTCGCAGTTGGTGAAGGGAACCCTTGAAGCCATGGCGCAATTCACACTTGCCCTTCGTAAACTCGATGCCGGCGAGCTGCAGGACGTCACGGTCAAAGGCGGGGTCATTGTCGCGTGGGGCAACACGGACATTTACGACCCATCCAGCGAATTGCACCGCCGCTTCGAAATCGGGGTCACGTCGACCGGCCGCTTCCATTCCGTCGATCCGGGCAAGCTCACCATGGCTCCCTACTTCGCTGAAGTATGCGCCGGCCGCATCGTCGAGGATGCAAGGCATTGAGCAGTCCGCTCGTCACCCTCGGCGTGCCCGTCTATCGCGGTCAGGATGAACTCCCGGTCACGCTGGAGTGCCTGAGGACTCAGACCTATCAGAATCTGGATGTACTGATCTCCGTCGACGCCGGCGACCAGGAAAGCGCGAGAGCATGCGAGCCCTTTCTGCGCCGCGACCCCCGGTTCCGCATGCAAATCCAGCCGACACGTCTGGGCTGGGCCGGGAACACGGACTGGACCATGCGGGAACGACGGGGCTCGTTCTATGTCTTCCAGCAGCACGACGATCAGGTGTCCCCCACCTACATCGCCGACCTGGTCGAAGCTGCGTCGCGCCGGCCCAATGCGGCGATCTGCTTTGCGGAAGCGCATTCCAGCGGCATTCGAACCATGGTCAGTCGCGGGTTTCCATTGTCAGGCGCACCCATCGAACGGGTTCAGACCTATCTGGAAACGATGGACTGCGTACCGTTCCGCGGCCTGATCCGCGGTTCAGCGCTGGCTTCCACGTCGGGCCTGCTGTTGAGCGATCACGATCCGCTCGATAGTTACGGCACCGAAATCCGGTTCATGGCGGAACTCGCTCTCTGCGGCGAATTTTGCTTCGTGCCAGGGCCGATCTACTACAAGCGTCTGCACGGCGATAACTTGCATCTCAAGCGTCTAAACTGGTCCGAGCCTCAGAGGCAGCTGGCATGGGCCGTCCTCGCCGCGTGGATGGTGGAAGTGATCGCACCGGCCGGACGAAGCACCGAGGAACGCCGCGCTCTGTTCGATGCCGTCCTGACCCGTTTTCTGGTCCCGAATGCGCCATGGGGATGGGTCAGAGCGCCGGCCCGGCTGCTGTCCTCGACTTCCGCCAGGGCGCTGCAGCCGCTTCGCGCCTTGCTGGACCGGATCAAGCGCAGCGAGCGCGTTCTGCACACCGTGACCGGACGCTGGATGCTCTATGAATCCCGCGAACCGGAACATCTCGCCGCGCTGCTGCACAGGATTTTCGATCGGCTCAAGGCCGGCGGCCGATTTCAGCCAGCCGCCAGCCTCCAGACGAGCTGGGAAGCGCTCGAGCAGGAATCGCAGAAGCGCTTCGGAGTGAAGTGAACAGTTTGCGAGACTGACATCGGCTTGAATCACTGGCCGGCGACGTTGCGATAGACCTTCGCGATCGCCGCGGCCTCCGCATCGAGGCTGAATTTTTCCAGCACCCGCGCACGGCCGCGCTCACCCATCGCCGCGGCGGCGGCGGGATCGCGCATCAGCGGCTCGAGAGACTGCACCAGCGCATCGACATCGCCTGGCGGCGTCAGCACGCCGGTGAGGCCATCCTCGACCACCTGTTCGGCCGCGCCCGCGCGCGACGCCACCAGCGCCGCCCCCACCGACATCGCCTCGATCAAGGTCAGCCCAAAACCCTCGTTGCGCGAAGTGAAGGCGTAGATCGTCAGCCGCTGGTACCATCGCGGCACTTCCTCGATCGCCAGTTCGCCCGTGATGAGGATGCGCGACCGCAACCCCGCGGCATCGATCCGTTTTCGCAGATCCTCGGCGAAAGCGGTTTGCTCCGGCGTGACCGCGCCGACCATGACCGCGGTGAAATCGGGATAGCGCGGCAACAGCCGGCACATCGCGTCCACGAAGACGTCGCTGCCCTTTTGCGCGCGCACCCGGCCGAAGCAGCCGATGGCGTAGCGGCCCGGCAATCCGGCCTCCGCGAACGCCGCCGCCCGATCATCCGGCGGTGCGTAAGTATCTGTGTCGACGCCGTGCATGATGACGGCCGCATCGCGCTTGAGAAAAGATTTCGATGTTTCGCTGGTGGCGATGATCGCATCCATCCGGCGGATCAGCCAGCGCGTGATCCAGGTATGGTGCCGTTGTGCCGCCGAGGTGAATATCAGCTTCAAGGGCCAGCCGAACCACCGCAGCAGCACGCCCACGATCATCTCGTTGTTGCGCCGGGCATGCCAGACCAGCGGGGTGCGGCGGCCCCAACATTTCGCCAGATCCACAAGTCCGATCCGCGGAATGCCGTCGGGTGCATCCGAACCGAGCCAGCCGGCGCGAAACAGTTTGGCCAGTTTCGGCGCCACCATGCGGTTGGTCGCGGTGACGCCGGAGTAGCGCCGGTGCAGATTCGGCACGATCAGCTGCAGATTATCGGAGGAAGTGTTCTCGATCGGCACGTTAGGCTCCGTTTCGCGCATGTCCTATACGCAACATTAATCATAGTGGCCAGTTCGCCTGCGCCGAAACCCGCTCTTCACCGCGTCCCGGATAGCATCTCGGACAAATCGGGAGATGGCTGAGGTCATGACTGTGCTTGTCACCGGCGGCGCCGGCTATATCGGAAGTCACACGGTTCATGCGCTGGCGGAAGCCGGCGAAAGCGTGGTCGTGGTCGGAAGGCGTGCCGCTGTTCATCGGCGACGCCGGCGACGAGAACCTCGTCGAGGGCGTGATCGCAGCGCACGACGTCAAGAGCATCGTTCATTTCGCGGGCTCGGTGGTGGTGCCAGATTCGATGCGCGATCCGCTCGCCTATTACCGCAACAACACCATGACCACGCGCAGCCTGTTGAACGCGGCGGTGAAGTGCGGCGTCAACCGCTTCATTTTTTCATCGACCGCGGCGGTGTACGGCAATCCGGAGCAGGTACCGGTGCCCGAGAGCGCCGCGACCCGGCCGCTGTCGCCCTACGGCTCGTCGAAGCTGATGACCGAAATCATGCTGCACGACGTTGCCTCGGCACACGGCATGAACTATGTCGCGCTGCGCTACTTCAATGTCGCGGGCGCCGACCCCAGGGCGCGCATCGGGCTTGCCACGGCCGGCGCCACGCATCTCCTGAAGATCGCGGTCGAGGCCGCTACCGGACAACGCGGCAAGGTCGACGTGTTCGGGACCGATTACCCGACGCCGGACGGCAGCTGCATCCGGGATTTCATTCACGTCAGCGACCTCGCACAGGCGCATCGCGCGGCGCTGTCCTACCTGGGTAACGGCGGCACTTCGGCGACGCTGAACTGCGGCTACGGCCGCGGTTACTCGGTGCTGGAGACCATCGAGGCGGTGCGGCGGGTCTCCGGGCGCCATTTCGCGATTCAATATGCGCCGCGGCGAGGTACGCTGGACTGGATCCCGCAATATGATGATCTCGATACCATCGCCGCGCATGCGCTGGCGTGGGAAGAGAAGCTGTACCGCGAGCGCCAAGGCGAGTCGCAGCAGGCGGCCTCGGCCTAAAACCCGGTTCGGCGCAAGCCCCGATTTGGCTTGAAAAACCGGGATATAGCGGGCAAGGAGACGGACGTTTCGCAAGCCAACCCTGACGCGCGGGCGGGAGCCTGCCGGCGCTGTCGATGGAACGCGGATGACCGAATTTCCCAAGAAGATCACCGACGATCCCCATGGCGCGGCGATCCTGATTCGCCGCCTGATCACTGAACAGGGCCTGACCTACTGGCGACGCTATCTGCTCGCCTTCGCGCTGATGGCGGTGTCGGCGGGCGCGACCGCCGGCTCAGCCTGGATTCTGGGCGAGGTAATCAACAAGGCCTATGTCGACAAGGACGTGCGCGGCATCGCGCTGTTGTCCGGCGTCACCATCCTGATTTTCATCCTCAAGGGTGCGGCGACCTACGGTCACCAGGTGATCCTGTCGAAAATCTCCAACGCCATCCTCGCCAACAACCAGCGCCGGCTGTTCGCCAAGCTGATGAGCGAGAGCGTCGCCTTCTTCTCGGAGCGGCACTCCTCGGAATTTCTGGCCCGGCTGACCGCCGGCGCCACGTCCGTCACCCAGGTGCTCAACCTCCTGATCAATGCGCTCGGCCGCGACCTGCTGCTGCTGATCGGCCTCGTCTGCGTCATGCTGATGCAGGATCCGTACATGGCGCTGCTCGGATTCGCTGTGGCGCCGCCGGCCATGCTGGTGCTGCGCAAGCTGGTCAAGCGGATCAAGGGCCTCGCGCACAACCAGTTCACCGGCACCGCCGACATTCTCGAAACCATGCAGGAATCGCTGCAGGGCATTCGTACCGTCAAGGCATTCACGCTCGAACAGACCATGCGCGAGCGGATCGACGCCAGCATCACGGCGGTCGAGCGCAATGCCAACAAGATGGCGCGGGTCTCGAATCGCGCGAGCCCGCTGATGGAAACGCTCGGCGGCTTCGCGGTCGCGGCCGGCCTGATGTATGGCGGCTACAGCGTGGTCGCGATGGGCGCCACACCGGGTCAGTTCTTTTCTTTCCTGACCGCCTTCCTGATGGCTTACGAGCCGGCCAAGCGGCTGGCACGGCTCAATATCGAGCTGAACAGCAATCTGATCGGCGCCCGCAAACTGCTGGAGATCGTCGACAGCCCATCGAGCGAGCCTGATGACGACGACAAGCCGGCACTGAAGCTGATCGATGCGCGGGTCGAGTTTCGCGACGTGACGTTCGCCTACCGTCTGGACGAGCCGGTGCTCAACCGCATGAGCTTCGTCGCCGAGCCCGGCAAGATGACCGCGCTGGTCGGCCCCTCCGGCGGCGGCAAATCCACCGTGCTGGCGCTGCTGCTGCGGCTCTATGAAGTGACCAACGGCGACGTCCTGATCGACGGGCAGACGATTTCCGCGATATCGCGAAAGTCGCTGCGCCGGCAGACCGCCTATGTCGGGCAGGATGTCTATCTGTTCCGCGACTCAATCGGCGCCAACATCGCGTTCGGCAAGGTCGGCGCGACGCAGGACGAGATCGAGGCCGCCGCCAAGGCCGCCTGCGCCCACGAGTTCATCAAGGGATTTCCTCTCGGCTACGACACGCCGGTGGGCGAGCACGGCACGCAATTGTCCGGCGGCCAGCGCCAGCGTATTGCGGTGGCGCGCGCGCTGATCAAGAATGCGCCGATCATCCTGCTCGACGAGGCGACCGCCGCGCTGGATTCGGAATCCGAAAAGCAGGTGCAGGAAGCGATCGAACATCTTTGCCAGGACCGCACCACCATCGTCATCGCGCACCGGCTGCACACGATCATGCACGCCGACGCCATCCTGGTGGTCGAAGGCGGCGAGATCGTCGAGCGGGGACGGCATGACGATCTGCTCCGCCGCGGCGGACGCTACGCGTCGTTCTTCCGCCTGCAGCATCGCGATGCGGGCCCCCTGACGCTGGCGCCGATCAGCGCTACCGCGTAAAGCTGTCCGCCGACACACCCTCTATACCCGTAACCCCGCCGAGACCGTCATGAACACCACATCCTACGTTATTCCTGCTCCCGCGCAGCCCTCGCTCCCCGTCGCCGGCGAGTCGAAGCGCTACCCGGTCCGCCGCATCTGGTGCGTTGGTCGCAATTATCTCGAGCATATCCGCGAGATGGGCAATGACGAGCGGGCGCCGCCGTTCTTCTTCGCCAAGCACGCCGACATGCTGGTCGCGGACGGCGCTACCATCCCCTATCCGCCGCTGACCAAGGATCTGCATCACGAGGTCGAACTGATCGTCGCGATGAAGAGCGGCGGCCTGAACATTCCCGCCGACAAGGCGCTGGACCACGTCTACGGCTACGGCGTCGGCATCGACCTCACCCGCCGCGACCTGCAGATCGCCTCGCGCAAGAAGGAGCGGCCGGCCCTGCAGCCCGCAGCCAAGATCGGTCATCCCGCCAAGGGCAGGATCTGGCTCGCCGTGAACGGCACCGAGCAGCAGAAGGGCGACCTCACCGAATTGATCTGGAGCGTGCCCGAGATCATCTGGCAGCTGTCGCAGCAGGTCGCACTAGCCGCCGGCGACATCATCATGACGGGTACACCGGCCGGCGTCTCCGCACTCTCGCCCGGCGACAGGATCGAATGCGGCGTCGACGGCGTCGGCACCCTGAAGGTGGCGATCGGCCCGCCTGCGGCATAGCGGGCACTCCGACGCGAAAATCAGGGCTCCGGACCGCTCGAGAGCCCTTTTTCGCGTCCGGATTTAGGCTTTCCCGGTAGAACTACGGACGAATTCGCAGTTCGTTAACCATACGCCCGGTAGAAATGGCTGGCCGCCACGATGCGCGCGCTGGAGCCGCCAATGACCCCCGACTGGAACGCCATCCGCCTCGATTTGCTGGATATTGACGAGCCAATGCGGACGACGTTGCGCGAGATGCGGCCGTTCTTCGCAAGATCTCTGCCCGGCATTCTGGCGCGGTTCTACGACAAGGTCCGGCAGTACGATCCCGCCTCCGGCATCTTCAAGGACGGAGCGATGCAAGAGGCCATCCGCCTGCAACTGCAGCATTGGGACCTGATCGGCGCGGCCGATTTCAGCCTGCCCTATATCAGTTCGGTTGCACGCTTTTGCGAATTCAGCCAGCGCGCCGGCGTCGCGCCGCAATGGTATGTCGGCTGCCGGCTGATGTTCATCGCCGACCTGCTGATGAAGGCGGTCGAAGCCGAAGTTCCGGTGCCCAGCTACGGGCGCGCCGCCCAGGCCGCCGCGCGTGACAGGAGGACGTTGATGCAAAACGTCATCGCCAGAGCCGTGATGTTCGACACCGAAAACGTGGTCGCGGTCTATTTCGGATCCAACCGCCAGATACGCAAAGATGCGATTGCCGACGCCAGCGCGCGATTCCGCGCCATCATCACCTCGCTGTCGACGGCATCGGGCGAATTGGAAAGCACCGCGCGCGCGCTGAGCGACAACGCCGGCAACACCACGCGGCTTGCCACCGTGGTCGCCAATGCCTCCCAGGATGCCTCCAGCAATGTGCAGTCGGTGGCGTCGGCGACGGAAGAATTGGCCGGTTCGGTACGCGAGATTTCGGCACAGGTGCAACAATCCAGCCGCATCGCCTTGAGCGCGGTGCAGCAGGCCGACGAAACCGACGCGCGCATCAACGCGCTGTCGCAGGCCGCCAGCCGGATCGGCGACGTCGTCAAGCTGATCACCTCGGTGGCCGAGCAGACCAACCTTCTCGCGCTCAATGCCACGATCGAGGCGGCGCGCGCCGGTGACGCCGGTCGCGGCTTCGCCGTGGTGGCACAGGAAGTCAAGGCGCTCGCCAGCCAGACCGCCAAGGCCACCGACGAGATCAGCACCCAGATAGCGGGCATGCAGACCGCGACCCAGGAGGCGGTCGGCTCGATCAAGATGATCTCTTCGACCATCGGCAGGATTTCGGAGATCACCAGCGCGATATCCTCGGCGATCGAGGAACAGGGCGCCGCCACCCAGGAAATTTCCGGCAACATTCAGCGAACCGCGGCGGGCACCTCGCAGGTCGCCGGCACCATTGCCGAAGTTGCTGTCCTCGGCCAAGCAATTGTCGGATTCCACCGCGAGCCTGCAGGCCGAAATCGACGGTTTCCTGAAATCGATTGCGGCGGCGGCGTAGCCCGGCGCCGGCCGAGGCGGCAGGCTTCAATTCCTGGCCTCCTGATCTCCGGAGAACTACGGGTGTCGCTGCACCCGGAGCCGCTAGGGCACGCCCGGGATGGATCCCACGCGGAACATCCTGCTTAAATGCACCACGGGATGGCTGGAATGGGTGTCGCGAGCAATTGACGCCTTTGCCGTAAGGGTTTCTAAACGAAAAATCATTCGTATGGTGGCTGGCAAAAAGCTGGGCCCGATTCGGCCGACAGCTTCGGCGCCCAGCATCCGGAGATCGATCGTCACGTGATCAGCGCTTCGAAGAGGTTCCAGACTGCGTTCGCCGACCGTGAGGAAGACGACTCGTTCCCGCTCGCTCCCGCGGCGGTGGAAGCCGGCTCGACAGGCACGGTCACCAGCGCAGCCAAACCGGTCGCGACGATCCCGCAGCTCGCCGATTACCTGGTCAACGGCTTCTGGCAATACAACAACACGATTGCCCATCACTTCGGCAGCTCGACCATCACCTACAACGTCAACGGGCTGAATGCGAACGAGCAAATGCTCGCGCAGTCGGCGCTGAACGCCTGGCATGAGGTCGCCAACCTGACCTTCGTTCAGACCACGGGTGCCGCGGACATCACGTTCACGCATAACGGTACCATGACCGCCTATGCATCCAGCTATTACAACGGTTCCGGAATCATCAGCTCGGCGACCATCAACATCAGCGCCGACTGGATCACCAACAACGGCGGCGCCTATGACGGCCGGACGGGAATCGACAGCTACGGCTACCAGACCTACATTCACGAGATCGGTCACGCGCTCGGCCTCGGGCATCAGGGTCCCTACAATGGCAGCGCGACGTATTCGGCCAACGCGATCTATGCCGACGACACCTGGCAATATTCCGTCATGTCGTACTTTTCGCAGCCCAATTATGGCGGCTCGTACCGCTACGTCATCACGCCGCAAATGGCCGACATTTACGCGATCCAGGCGATCTACGGCGCGGCGACCACCCGCACCGGCGATACGGTATATGGTTTCAACAACACCGCGGGATCGATCTTCAGCTTCAGCAGCTATAGCCAGGCGCCCGCGCTGACCATCTACGACAGCGGCGGCAACGACACGCTCAATTGCTCCGGTTATTCGACGGCGCAAACGATCGATCTTCGTGCCGGCGCTTTCTCCTCGGTGGGCGGACTGACCTACAATATCGGAATCGCGCTCAACGCAAGTATCGAGAATGCGATCGGCGGCAGCGGAAACGACACGCTGATTGCCAATGATTCGAGCTGTACCCTTACCGGAGGCGGCGGCAACGATACCATTATCGGGGGCGCCGGCATCGATCGGCTGTTTGGCGGCACCGGCGTCGATACGCTCAGCGGCGGCGGCGGCGCCGACAGCTTCGTCTTCGTCTTCGGCGACAGCTCCGCGGCAAGCGGCCAGCACGACCGGATCAACGGCTTCATCGCCGGCGTCGACCGGATCGACCTCAGCGGCATCGACGCCGTCGTGGCATCCGGAAGCTACGACCTGTTTCGCTTCATCGGCACCTCCGCCTTCAGCGGCGCTGCCGGGGAACTCAATTACTTCTACAACAGCTCGCTCGCAGTCACCGTCGTTCAGGGCGACACCAACGGCGACCGGGTAGCCGACTTCGCCATCGACCTCGCCGGGAATGTTATCCTGAGCTCCAGCGATTTCATCGGGGCGACCGTCACTCCTCCCGTCATCATCGAGGCGTTCGGATCGACCAGCCTGGTCCAGGTTGGAGGCAGTTATTACCTTAGTAGCAATAGCAGCGGGTCTGGCCCGGCGTTGAAATATGGCGGTGCGGCCGTAGCGCCGGGGCAGTATGGCACATGGGCGCCGATCGGCGCGGAGCAGACGGCAACCGGGTATCAGGTAGCCTGGAAAAACACCGGCGCGGATCAGTATAACATCTGGACTACGGACAACAGCGGCAACGAAACCTCTTTCACTTCCGTCACATCGGGGACCAGCAACGCGCTGAAATTCGCGGAGACCAGTTTCCAGCAGGATCTGAACGGTTCCGGAGTAATCGGCATGCCCAGTGCCCCCGACGCCGTGATCGAGTCATCCGGATCGACCAGCCTGGTCCAGGTTGGCAATATTTTCTATCTCAATAGCAACAGCAGCGGGTCTGGCCCTGCGTTGAAATATGGCGGTGCGGCCGTGGTGCCGGGGCAGTATGGCGAATGGGCGCCGATCGGCGCGGAGCAGACGGCAACCGGGTATCAGGTAGCCTGGAAAAATACCGGCGCGGATCCTCTTTCACCCCCGTCACTTCGGGGAGCAGCACAGCGCTGAAATCCGCGGAGACCGGTTTCCAGCAGGATCTGAACGGTGACGGAGTAATCGGCATTCCCACTGCCTCCGGCACCGTGATCGAGTCATTTGGATCGACCAGCCTGGTCCAAGTTGGCAATAATTTTTATCTCAATAGCAACAGCAGCGGGTCTGGCCCGGCGTTGAAATATGGCGGTGCGGCCGTAGCGCCGGGGCAGTATGGCGAATGGGCGCCGATCGGCGCGGAGCAGACGGCAACCGGGTATCAGGTAGCCTGGAAAAACACCGGCGCGGATCAGTACAACATCTGGACTACGGACAGCAGCGGAAACGAGACCTCTTTCACTTCCGTCACATCGGGGAGCAGCACCGCGCTGAGATCCGCAGAGACCAGTTTCCAGCAGGATCTGAACGGTGACGGAGTAATCGGTATGTCCACAGCCTCAAGCACCGTGATCGAGTCATCCGGATCGACCAGCCTGGTCCAGGTTGGCAATATTTTCTATCTCAATAGCAACAGCAGCGTGTCTGGCCCGGCGTTGAAATATGGCGGTGCGGTCGTGGTGCCGGGGCAGTATGGCGAATGGGCGCCGATCGGCGCGGAGCAGACGGCAACCGGGTATCAGGTAGCCTGGAAAAATACCGGCGCGGATTTCACTCCCGTCACTTCGGGGAGCAGCACAGCACTGAAATCCGCGGAGACCGGTTTCCAGCAGGATCTGAACGGTGACGGAGTAATCGGCATTCCCGAATCTTTTGCTCAAAGCGACACCATCGGGAATGCCGGCAGTGGCGACAAACTTGTCTGGCTGTCTGATGTAAACGGCAAGCCATGGGTGGGTGGTCTGGATGACGCGCAAGCAGATCAACTGCGGTCGATCACCACGTCGGTGAGCGACATGACGCTTCCAAACGTCTTTTTGGCTGAAATGCAGTTGAGTCATTTGATCCTTCCCTGACCGTTGTTGTTTACGGAGAAGCGTTGCGGCGCCAGCCCGGGCCGAGCTCCTGCAAGCCCGCGGATGACAGCTGTGATCCCATCGCAGTCACAGCCGGTCGCGGCAATTCTCCGGGCGCTAATGAAATGATGGCTTATGCGCCCGACGCGCGAACGGGTGAACATCGCCTATCGGCTATCGGACGCTGCTCACGAATACCGCATCACGCCGTCATCGACCTTGCCGTAGCGCAGCGTGACGATGTCGAGCGCGTAGTTCTGATAGAGCCGCCACGGCCGCTTCGAGCCCTGCTTCGGCATCTTCGCGATCGAACGCTGCACATAGCCGGACGTGAAATCCAGCGACGGCAGTTCGGTGACGCCGGGGTCGACATTATGCGCCACGCACTGCCGGTAGCCGTGCCGATCCATGTAGTTGATCAGGCGGCAGACATACTCGCAGGTCAGGTCGCATTTGAGCGTCCACGAGGCATTGGTGTAGCCGAAGGCCGACGCCAGGTTGGGCACGTCGGAATACATCATGCCCTTGTAGTTCAGCGTTCTCGCGAAATCGACCACGCGGCCATCGACATTGACCTCGATGCCGCCGAGCACCTGCAGCACCAGCCCGGTGGCAGTGACGACGATGTCGGCCTCGAGCTCGCTGCCGTCTTTCAGTTTGATGCCGCTCTTCGTAAAGCGCTCGATCTCGCTGGTGACGACGGAAGCGCGCTTGTCCCGGATCGCCTTGAACAGATCGCCGTCGGGCACCAGGCACAGCCGCTGGTCCCACGGATTGTAGCGCGGCGTGAAATGGGTGGCGATGTCGTAGTCGGGCCCGAGCGCCATTCTCACGCCGCCGAGGATCAGTTGCTTGACCTTGGCCGGCTTGCGCCTGGAGAGCTGGAAGAAGAACATACCCCAAAACACGTTGCGCCAGCGGATCAGATGATAGGCAAGCTTGGTCGGCAGCCGTGCGCGCAGTTTGTTGGCGACCGGATCCTCCGCCGGCCGCGCCACCACATAGGTCGGCGAGCGCTGCAGCATGGTGACATGCGCCGCCTGTTTCGCCATTTCCGGCACCAGCGTCACCGCCGTTGCGCCGGAGCCGATCACCACCACCCGCTTGCCGGCGTAGTCGATGTCGTCGGTCCACTTCTGCGGATGCACGATGCGGCCGGCGAACGTGTCGCGGCCCGAAAATTCCGGCGTGTAACCTTCCTCGTATCGGTAATAGCCCGAGCACATGAACAGGAAATTGCAGGTGAAACGCACGATCTCGATGCCGCCCTCGCCCGAGGTGCGCTCGGCCTCCACGGTCCAGCGCGCCTCCGGCGTCGACCACGACGCGCGCTTGACCCGGTGATGAAAGCGGATTTTCCTGTCGATGCCGTTCTCGGCCGCGGTCTCGCGGACGTAATTGAGGATCCGCGGCCCGTCGGCGATCGCCTTGGCCTCGACCCACGGCTCGCCGGGATAGCGAAACAGGTCCCAGGTGCCGCCGATGCAGTCACGGCCCTCGAGAATGACGAAACGCTTATCCGGACACTTCTGTTGCAGATGATAGCCCGCGCCGATGCCGGACAGCCCGGCGCCGACGATCAGGACGTCGAAATGCTCTGCTGTCATGGGGGCCTCCGAGACCAAATTGTCCGGCAAATCGATTGCCTTCATGGCGGCCAATTAGTCCTCAAGCCTGGGAAAATGCAATGCTTGGCGTGCGGCGAAGGGCGCTCAGAGAACCTCGCTTCTGCCGACTTATCCGGTCTCGGCGACATCGACGACAGGATCGCACCCCGCGCGAACAGTATTTCCGCAGTCACGTTGGTTTTCAACCGGACCCGCTACGAACGTCTGTATTTGTGCTACGGTAGCCATTGGCGGGGGTGCTCGCAGGACGAGGTGTGTAAATGCCCGACAATCCCGATCCTGTCCTCAAGCTGCGGATCGCGCTTGACGCGCCCAGTCCCGGCATTTCCGTGACCGCCGGAAATCAGCTCGATGCCGCGGGCTTCAAGGTGGAATCCGTCTCGCCGCGCGGCCTGCTGATCGCCGGTAGCCGGTCGCTGATGGAGCATTTTTTCGACACCCGTATTGATTTTAGTGAACGGATGCCACAATTCAAGGAAGAGCCGGCCCTTGGCCGGCTGCCGAGCGGCGTTGGCTACCGGGTGTATTTTCCGAAAGAGCCGACTTATTTCTAGCGCGTCATTTGAGATTGGAACTGGGAATGGCACAGGACCTTGTCGTCGTCAGGCTAGTCCCCAAATCACGCAGCCGCGCACCTCGACTCGATTTCGGACTGGATTCGATCCAGATCAAGCCGCAGGAGTTTTCGCCCGATCCTGCTCGGGCCCGCTCGGCCCTGAACCATTTTGCCGCCGACCCGTCGGTGCAGGTCAAGCCAACGGAAAAGAACCGGGTTGAGCTTGCTATGGGGCGGAAAGACTTCAACGGATTGTTTGAAGTCGCGCTGCACCCGGGCGAATTTTCAAAGCATACGAGTGAGCGGATCACCCAGGCCGATTCCTTCCTGGTGCCCGCGACGAGCCTGACGGTACCGGACGCGCTCAAGGACACGATCGATTTCGCATACATTCCACGGCCCATCGAATTCTACGGTCCGTCCTATCGCCCTCCCTCGGAGAGCGTTCCGCACCTTCGCCTTGACGATGTCCGCGCGGCGTTGAACGCACCGCGAGCCCACAGACAGGAGTGGACCGGACGCGGCGTGAAAGTGGCGATGGTCGACAGCGGATTTTTCCCGCATCCGTTCTTTGCGGCGAACGGCTACAAACTCATCGCATCCGCCTCACCCGGCGCCGGCAAACCGGAGGACGACGCCAGCGGCCACGGGACCGGCGAGTGCGCCAATATCTTCACGATTGCGCCTGATTGCACGGTCTACGGCGTGAAGAGCGGCGCCAGCGGGGCGACCTCCCTGGAAGCAGCCATCGGGCTCGGCCCGGACGTCATGTCGAATTCGTGGGGCTACGATGTCGACGTAAGGTCGCGCGATCAACTCAAGGCGACCGATCCGAATTTTTTCAACGAACTGGTCGATATCGAAACGATCCTGTCCGATGCCATTCAGTCTGGGATCATTATCGTATTCGCGGCCGGCAATGGCCATCACGCGTTTCCGGGCTGCATGCCCCAGGTGATTTCAGCCGGCGGCGTGACCGTGCTGGAAGACGGCTCTCTCGAGGCGTCAAGCTATGCGAGTTCGTTTCAGAGCAAGATCTATCCCGGACGAAGCATCCCGGACTTCTGCGGCGTGGTGGGAGCCTCCGGCGTCGTCCCGCAGAACCACCACATCATGCTGCCGGTCCCGCCGGGCAGCAGGCTGGACGGCGAGAACTTTCCTTCGAACCAGAAGAAGCGCGGTTGGGGCATCTTCTCGGGCACGTCCGCCGCCTGCCCGCAATTGGCGGGAGCGGTCGCCCTGCTCAAGGAAATCCGCAAGGGCGTGAACGCCGAACAAGCGCGCACCGCATTGACCAAGACAGCGACCGACGTGACCGCCGGCAAGAGCGCGATGGGTCACAAGGCTGCCGCCGGCGCCGACCTCGCGACCGGCGCTGGCCTGGCCAGCGTCAGGACCGCCTGCGAGTTCATCGCATCGATGGCCTGACGCTGCCGTTCCATTGGCTCAATACCGGTAATGATCCGGCTTGAACGGGCCTTCCTGCTTGACGCCGATATAGTCGGCCTGGTCCTTGCGCAGTTCGGTCAGCTTGACGCCGATCTTGGCGAGATGCAGCCGCGCCACTTTCTCGTCCAGCGACTTCGGCAGCACGTAGACCTTCTTCTGATACTTGCCGTCCTTGTTGTTGGCCCACAATTCGATCTGCGCCAGCGTCTGGTTGGTGAAGGACGCCGACATCACGAAGGACGGATGGCCCATGGCGTTGCCGAGGTTCACCAGGCGGCCTTCCGACAGCAGCACGATGCGGTGCTTGTCGGGGAATTCGATCTCGTCGACCTGCGGCTTGATGTTGGTCCATTTCAGGTTACGCAGACCCGCGATCTGGATCTCGTTGTCGAAGTGGCCGATGTTGCAGACGATGGCGCGATCCTTCATCGCGCGCATGTGCTCGATGGTGATGATGTCCTTGTTCCCGGTGGCGGTGACGAAGATGTCGGCGCGGGGTGCCGCGTCTTCCATGGTGACGACTTCATAGCCCTCCATCGCCGCCTGTAGCGCGCAGATCGGATCGACTTCGGAGACCATGACGCGGCAGCCGGCCTGGCGCAGCGAGGCGGCCGAGCCCTTGCCGACGTCGCCGAAGCCGGCGACCATCGCCACCTTGCCCGACATCATCACGTCGGTGCCGCGGCGGATGCCGTCGACCAACGATTCGCGGCAGCCATAGAGGTTGTCGAACTTCGATTTGGTCACGCTGTCGTTGACGTTGATCGCGGGGAACAACAGCTTGCCTTCCTTCTCCATGTTGTAGAGCCGGTGCACGCCCGTGGTGGTCTCTTCCGAGACGCCCTTGATGTTCTTCGCGATCTCGGCGAAATAACCCTTGGGCTTTTCCTTCAAGAGCTTCTTGATCAGCGCGTAGAACACTTCCTCTTCTTCCGATTCCGGCTTGTCGAGAAACTTGACGTCGCCCTGCTCGGCGCGCAGGCCGTGATGCACCAGCATGGTGGCGTCGCCGCCGTCGTCGAGGATCATGTTGGGGGTGCCGCCGCCGTGCCAGTCGAACATTCTCGCGGTGTAGTCCCAGTATTCGACCAGGCTCTCGCCCTTGACCGCGAACACGGGAATGCCGGCCGCCGCGATCGCGGCCGCGGCGTGGTCCTGGGTCGAGTAGATATTGCAGGAGACCCAGCGGATATCGGCGCCCAGTGCGGCCAGCGTCTCGATCAGCACCGCGGTCTGGATCGTCATGTGCAGGGAGCCGGCGATGCGCGCGCCCTTGAGGGGCTGCTTCGGGCCGTATTCCTCGCGCGTCGCCATCAGGCCGGGCATCTCGGTTTCGGCCAGCGAAATTTCCTTGCGGCCGAATTCGGCCAGCGAAATGTCCTTGACGATGTAATCGGTGAAGGCGGGCTTCTTGGCGGCGGCGGTCATGTGGTTGATCCCTTAAAAGCATATTCCGAAAAGCACAGACTGCTTTCCGGAATACGCACGATGATTACGGAGAAAGTCAGACGGCGCGCTTGAGCGCCTCGGCAAGGTCGGTTTTTTCCCAGGAGAAACCGCCCTCATTGTCCGGGGTGCGGCCGAAATGGCCGTAGGACGAGGTGCGGGCGTAGATCGGCCTGTTGAGATCGAGATGCTTGCGGATGCCGCGCGGCGTGAGATCCATCGCCTCGGCCACCGCCAGTTCGAGCTTGTCCTCGGGCACCTGTCCGGTGCCGTGGGTGTCGATATAGATCGACAGCGGCCGCGCCACGCCGATGGCGTAGGCGAGCTGCAGCGTGCAGCGGCCGGCGAGGCCGGCGGCGACGATGTTCTTGGCGAGATAGCGCGCGGCATAGGCCGCCGAACGGTCCACCTTGGTCGGGTCCTTGCCGGAGAAGGCGCCGCCGCCATGCGGGGCCGCGCCGCCATAGGTATCGACGATGATCTTGCGGCCGGTGAGACCGGCGTCGCCATCGGGACCGCCGATGAAGAATTTGCCGGTCGGATTGATGTGCCAGGTGGTCTTGCCGTTGATCCAGCCTTCCGGCAGCGCTTCGCGCACATAGGGCTCGACGCGTTCGCGGACCTGGCTCGAGGTCATGTCCTCGACCAGATGCTGATGCGAGACCACGATCTGGGTGACGCCGACCGGCTTGCCGTTCTCGTATTGCACGGTGACCTGGCTCTTGGAGTCCGGGCCCAGCACCTTCTCCTTGCCGGAGTGGCGGGCTTCCGAGATCAGCCGCAGGATCCTGTGGGCGTAGAACAGCGGCGCCGGCATCAGGTCGGGGGTCTCGCTGGTGGCGTAGCCGAACATGATGCCCTGGTCGCCGGCGCCCTCTTCCTTATTGGTGCCCGGCTGCAGCGCATCGACGCCCTGGGCGATGTCGGCGGACTGGGGGTGCAGCAGAATCTCGATATCACAGGTCTTCCAGTGGAAACCCTCCTGTTCGTAGCCGATGTCCTTGATCGCCGCGCGCACCACGCTTTCGATCTGGTCGTTGGTGACGGATTCGGGACCGCGGGTCTCGCCGGCGATCACCACCTTGTTGGTAGTGGCCAGCGTCTCGCAGGCCGCGCGGATCGCCCACGGATCGATGCCCGCCTTGGGGCCTTCGCGGAAAAACAGATCGACGATCTCGTCGGAAATCCGGTCGCAGACCTTGTCCGGATGACCTTCGGAAACCGACTCGCTGGTGAACTGATAAGACGCGCGCATCAACAACCCCTTTTCCGCCTGACCTCGGCGGTCCCTATCGAAAGTGTGTCCTGGAATGTCAGTCGCGACGGCGCGAAATGACGTAGGATTCGTCGTAGAACCAGAGCCCGTTATGCTTGCGCAGAACGTCCCTGGTGGCATCGAGCGTGCGGCCGCTTTCTGTCATTTCCGTCAACCGGTCGTCTTCGATCTGGGCGACATACACCGCCGCGTTCCACGCTGCAAAGGCCGTCGAGGTTCCGATCGAGCCGGTGACGGTTATCGGCATAGGCATTAAAGTTAAGGTCGCGCCCGGCCGATCCCAGCTCGTATTTCACCGCGCGCAATAGCTCATGGCGGCTCACCGCGAAAGGGTTTTCTCCGGGCCAGACCGACTGGATGATCTCGAGCCCCGGATCTTGCCCATGGGAGTGAATTCCGATCAGGCGGCCGCCCGCCCGCAGCGCCCGGGCCAGCGGCGCAATGATGCGTTTGGCGCGGAAATTCACCGAGGATTTGGCCCGGTAGGGCTGCGAAGCGATGATCAGGTCGAAATTGGCCTCGGAACGGCCGGCCCGCGGGATGATCGAATCGAGCAGGAACCGGTGATCCTCCCGGTACAGCACGATCGCGACCGGCCGCTCATAGACCGGCATGCCCGAGCGCGGGCTGACATTGGCCCGCCAGTTCTGCTCCAGAAACGGCCCCAATGCGGCGATCTGGGCCTCGAATTCGCCCGAGGAGGCCCCCTTCAGGGCCGCCTCGTGCCAGATCATGCCCGCGGCGGCCGCCGGCGAGGCCGGCGTCAGCCAGGGCGCCTCGGCGTAATACATGTTGGTCAGCACGAAAACGGTCGCCGGATGCTCGAACAGCCGGTCCGGCACCTTGTCGAGGGTCAGCCGGACGTCCTCCAGGCTGAGTTCCTTGCCGGCGATATAGAACGGCATATGGGGGAAGCGGCCGTGCATGGCGCGCATCACCCGCGCCAGCACGGTGCCGTCGCCGACCCCGGCATCGAACACCCGAAGCGCCGGCGGCCGGGGATGGATGCTGCCGAGTTCCAGCGCCACCCGCTCGGCGATCACCCGCTTTTCGCTGCAGGTGTGGACGAACAGCAGGTATTTCTGCCGGTTCTCGAAGAACCGGAAATTGCCGCGGGGATCGCGCTTCTCGGGCGGCACTTCCAGCCCGCGCGGCGGCGGCAGCCCGCCGGGCATCGAAGCCGCGATATAGGCCTCGATCCGATCGAGGGTATCGATGGTGATGCGCTTGCCCTCGCGCAAGCGGTTGACCAGCTTGCCGTCATTGACGGCGCGGCGGCCGAACGTCGATTCCGCCATATCCGCCTGCCGGCAGAATTCGGAAATCAGGGCGAGGATCTGGTCGTTTTTCATGGGCCGGGATGTGGAGCCGGGATTTGGGACAGACTGGTGGGCAGCCATGGATTGCGCGGGTGTCGTAGCACCATCTGCCCACGCGGGGAAATGCGGGCATTCTGCCGAGCCCGGCAGTGAACTCGTAACCCGGCGACAACTTCTATCTTTTTCGCAAAGCTGCCAGTGCCGCGCGACAATTGGGAAGAGCTGCGAGCACAGGCTTGATCGCATAGCCAGTCGTAACAACGAAGCTGACGGCTAGGAACAGCGCGGCGAAAACGGCCACGGAAGCGTAGCGTTCGAGCGAAACCTGCAGCAATACATGCGCGCCAAAATAGGCATTCAGACTTAGCGCGATCATGATTTCAGTTCGATAGAGATAGGCCAAACGACCCGGAACCAGAAACAGGATGGAGAGGAAGAGAGCTAGCGCCCCAAGCGCGATCGTCCATTCCTTGGAAATCGAGATGGTGCTCAACGCAGCAAGCGATACGGGCAGATTTGATTGGCTAATGGCTTCGGCTCTAGCAATTGCCTCGCTCGGATAAGGCGTGAGCACGCCCGCTGGAAGCGAATTGCGGAAGCCGTATGGGTCGCTCAAACGACGAATATTTACGGTCGCGATGCTCAACGGCAGAACCTGGCTGAGGTCGCGCCACATACCATAGAAATGCGCACCAACATGGCGAAGATAAGCAAGAGGGTGCGCGCGAATGCTGGAGAGGCTGAAGCGCAGAAGGAAGGAATTCATCTCCTCGACCGAGTTAATCTTAGATGCCGCGGTTGGGAGCAACTTCTGGTACAATACAGTATTGTAGTCTTGCACAGTAACGTCAACATAACGATCGAGAGTTCCGAGTGAGTGTATGTTAGTCAGGTCCGGCGGACGCTGTGCGATCACGGGCGCGGCGGCGCTAATCATGCTTCGCGTGAGATCGGATGGGGGCATTGACGCATCATCCAGCATCCAGCCAACGTGTCCGATGAGCGAGTATCCTGCGAAACTCTCCGGGCTCGTATTTCCTGTGCGCATATATGAGTGAATTGCCATTAGCGCGTAGGTAGCAAGGCCGCAAATGACGATTACTCCCGAAACGGAGAGACGATTTCCCTTCGGCAGGAAGCGAATAAGCAGCAATGCAGGCAAGACAAGTACTATGCCGATAGATTTTGCCAGTGTCGCTAGAACAATGCCGACTGCGGCGGCTATTACGGCTCGCCTATCTGGCCGCCAAGCCAGAACCCCCAAAGCTGCCGCGAAAAGGCCCAACCCGGCCATGAACAGCGCCTCGGTAATAACATGGGGCGCAAAATTTGTGATGGTCCCCTGAAACAATATAGCCAACACCAGTATGGATCCGATCCATTTATTCTCAAATCGGACAGCCAGCAGAAAGGCACCTGCCAGATAGCACGCGATACCCGCGCTGAGTTGAATCCATGCCAGATTGTCGAGTCCGACAGTGTTATGCACGGCCAGGAGAATGCTTGGATAACCAGCATTTCGAATGGACGAGTAAGAACCATGGAGGACAGGCTGCAAGTAGCCACCTGAGTCGGGCGCGGTTATCGTGTGAAAATTCACATATCCAAGCGAATAGAGAAGCACGAATAGTGTCACAGGAACGGCTGTGGCCGCGAACACGCGGCCGAATGACAGGGTTATTTGAAAGGAGATCAAGATCAGTAAGGAAGCGGGCAGAAGACCGAGCCATACGGCATCCAACCGCACCAATCGAATGATGTGGCGGTCCTTGATGAATGAAAGATGACCGAAAACAACTTCGGGGGCATCACCTGATTTAACGACGGTTATTTTCCAGAACCTGTGGGCCCCGGCTTTTCTGAGGTCAAACACAAGTCTACCGTTTAGCTCGCTGGCCTCGCCTACATTCGTCCAGTTCGTTCCATCGTCACTCAACTGAAGTGCTGCGATATTTACTCGATATTGTGGCGAGGTTTCACCGCGGTAGGCTTGAATAAGTTTTGTAAAGGCTTCGGGCGAACTGTAACGTATCAGGACATGCGCTTCGCCGTCCGCTGCGCGCGTAACGAAGTCACCATTAACTAGAACATTGTTGACCGTTCGCCCCGAATGGTCAGGTGGGGTGGGAGAACCACTGACTTCAGCGGCAATTGGTCCGCGCGGGACCAAGAGCGTCGCCACAGCTAGTGCGCTCAATCCGACAAAAACAACAACGGCGAAAAGCTGACATGGACTGAGAAACCTGCGCTGCTTGTTCATTTCTGCGCTGCAGTTCCACCACCTCATATCGCGGCTTTGTTGATCGTCAATAGCAGATTGCTCGGCATCCCGCACAGGCGGACAAAGTCTACCCGATGCCGCACCCCCATGTCGCGGCACATAGTGTGCAGGTTGCCCGCCGTTAGAAGATTGAGGTTCTCCTCGCGGCTGAGCAGATCATGCCCGAGACGACGCAAAATGGCGCGGAACCAGGGAGCAGGCAGCCAGTGAACCAATGGAAGAACAGTGTGCACTTCGATCGGAAACCAGCGGTTCGGCGTCGTCATGAAGACGGCACGGCGCGCGACGCGAGTCAATTCCCGGACAAACTTAATCTGATTTTCCCGCGAACCAACGTGCTCCAGAACGGCACTGGAGTGAACGACGTCAAAGCTTTCGTCCGCAAACGGGAGATCTCTACCGTCGGCCTTCAGGAAGGTGACGCCCGGATAGAGATCCTGCAGGAACTTCGCATCATCGATGCCGACCGCAGTAATTCTTGATTTGTGCGGGTACCAAGCCTCCAGGTAATTGGAGAAATCGTAGACTTGGTCCGAGGTCGCACCTACGTCCAGGATGGTATCTTTTGAATTCGGGTGAACGCTTGAAAGAAAGCGGTCGTACATTGAGCGCCGCATATGGCCCGTGATCCGCTGCGGGATAGATCCTGGCTTGGCAACGTTGTATTGGGCATTGGTCGTGGTCGAAATCACGCGCCGCCTTCCTCAGGGTTTCCCCATACGATCTAGGTTGAGGTTGAACCCCTATACGATCTGGGTTAGAGCGTCAAAGTCTAAAGCGCTCATGCGGGCTCACTTACTGTCACTGCTGATTTGCCGTTAAACCGGACGTCTAGTGGGACGCAACCAGCGCCTCAACGAGCGCAGCTTGAGGATGACCATGTGCGGTATTGCCGGTGTGGTGCGGTTCGACCGTGCTCCCGAAATCGCCGAAGTAGCCACCATGCTACGACGCCTTCAGCATCGAGGACCCGACGGGGACGGCCTTTGGCAAGATCGAAATGCCTGCCTTGGACATCGCCGCCTCTCTGTTCTTGACCTCTCGACGGCTGCAAGCCAGCCGATGGTTGATGACACCGGCCGGTTTGTGATCACTTTCAACGGCGAAATCTACAATTTCCGCGAACTGCGTCAGGGCCTGCTTGATGCAGGCGAGGTTTTCAGAACGACAGGCGACACGGAAGTACTTTTGAAACTATTTCGTCGCCGCGGTCCCGATTGCCTTGAACAGTTGAATGGGATGTTTGCGTTTGCGATATGGGATAAGAATGAGAGAACACTGTTTGCGGCGCGGGATCGAATGGGCGAAAAGCCTTTCTACTATGCGGCTCTCGCCGGCGGAGGGATTGCGTTCGCCTCAGAAATGAATGCCTTGCGCCGCTATCCCGGGATTGGAGCCGAACTCGATCCGTGTTCACTCGGCCGGTACCTCGCGACGGGATATACATTTGACGAGCGAACTATTCTTGCATCGATCCGTCGCCTACCGCCGGCGAACTATTTGCACCTGTTGCCGGGGAGAAGTCCACTCATTCGCGAGTACTGGAGCTTGGCTTCCGCTTTTGGCCGCCGCTTTAGCGGTTCGCAAGCAAAGGCTGAAGGAATTCTGCGCGATCTGCTCGATGACTCCACGCGCTTGAGGCTTGAATCAGACGTTCCGCTGGGCGCGTTTCTCTCAGGCGGAATCGATAGCGCCGGCGTTGTCGCCAGCATGAGGCAGGCTATTGTTCCGGAGCGAATCCGCGCCTATACGATCGGCTTTCGCGAACGTAGCTATTCGGAAGTTGACGAAGCCCGTTCGAGTGCTGACGTATTGGGCGTCTCATTGCAAGAGCAAGAGGTCTCTCCTGATTTCCTGGACGACCTTCCAAAAATTTTTGACTGCGCCGGCGAGCCTTTTGCCGATACGTCACTTATTCCAACCTATTACCTGGCGCGCTTTGCCCGCCGGGAGGTAACCGTCGCATTGAGCGGAGACGGCGGCGATGAACTGTTTGGCGGCTATGAAACCTACGTCGCCGACCGAATACATGGACTGCTATCGGGGATTCCACGGCCAATTTTGTCTGCCTTTTCGAAGACCGTCGCGAGCGTCGTGCCTGTCACAAAAAACCGGGTTTCCTTCGACTACAAGCTTCGGCAATTCTTGAACAACGCGCATCTGGACTACCGTCGCGCACATTGGTCGTGGCGATCGATGTTCGATGAGGTCGGGCGCCGACAGATACTCACGCGGGACTGGGCGGATAACGCAGCGTCTGAAGATGGCTTTGACGTGGTAAACCGGCGGTTCGATGAAGTCGCCGGCGCTCACCCGATCAATCAAGCGATGTATGTCGATATGAAAACCTGGCTTCCCGACAACATCCTGGTAAAGGTCGATCGCGCGACTATGGCAAATTCTCTTGAAAGTCGGGCGCCATATTTGGATCATCGGCTTGTCGAATTTGCCGCTTCTCTTCCTGTAGAGTGGAAGCTGCGGAAGTTGACAAAGAAATACATCCTCAAGCGCGCGCTTGGCTCTCGACTACCGAGTTCGCTGTTGAACCGGAAAAAACGAGGATTCAATGCGCCGGTGTCGCATTGGATCCTTGGTCCGCTCAGATCGCTGCTCATGGATGCTGTGTCGAGCAACGTCGCACGCAATTTGATCAACGTAAGCCGCGTCGAAAGCTTGCTGACGGAACATGAAAACGGGAAAGACGATCATGGCTTTCGTCTTTTCAATATTATGTCGCTCGGCCTTTGGCTGAACCGGTCGCAAGTTGATTGTTCGGCCGAACGTAATGACGGTCCGCCAGCCGAGATCCTGTCCTAGTTCTTCCTTTGGAGTTGATGAACCCGATGCTTTCAGTTGTTATCCCCGCCTTTGACGAAGAGGACGCAATCGGTCAAACGGTACGGGCTGTTCGAGAAACCCTTGCTGGGTCCAACATCGCTCCATTTGAGATTGTTGTAGTCGACGATGGATCTGCCGATCGTACGCGAGAACTTGCTGCCGCCGAAGGCGCGCGTGTCGTTCGCCATTTGCACAATCTTGGATACGGACGATCGCTGAAGGACGGCATTGACGCGGCCCGATACGACGCCATCGCGATCACGGACGCCGACGGGACCTATCCGATCACGGATATTCCGCGCTTGTTCGCAATCTACGCTGAAGGCTACCATATGGTCGTGGGAAGCCGCACGGGCAAGCACTATCGCCAATCGCTGATCAAATCACCGCTGCGTTGGATTTTGCAGCATCTGGTCGAATACACCGCGTCGCGAAGCATTCCCGACATCAATTCGGGTCTTCGAATTTTCAGCCGCCTGCACGCTAAAACCTATTTTGGGCGGCTATGCGACACCTTCAGTTTCACGACAAGCCTTACCCTTGCTTTCATGATGAACGGCCTGTTCGTCGTCTATGTGCCGATCGAGTACTACAAACGCATCGGAACGACGAAGGTACGAATGCTGAGCGATTCACTTCGTACGCTGCAGTATATTGCGGAAGCAGCCGTATACTACAATCCCCTTCGCATCTTCATGCTGCTCAGCATTCTGCTCCTTGTGGCCTCAGTGGCTCTGATCGGGCTGAACGTGTTCCTGCATACGACCGGGCTTTTTTACATTGCGATCGGGTGTGTGATGATGTCCATCCATACGTTTGCAACTGGCCTTATTGCAGCATTGCTGAAACAAATCCTTCAGCAACAGCAACCCATCGAAGGGTTGTCGCTCTCCATGGTGACGGAACCAAATGTCTCCGACCGGCAGGAATGATGTCATGACCGACGTGCCTGGCCGCAATGATGAATCGCGCGATCAAACGATCGCGGATTTCGGCGATCAGTGGACCACCTATACCCGGAATGACGGTTACTACGGTTCAGTCGAATTGCTGAAGGACATCATCGAACCGCTTTTGCCGGTGGAACAGCTTCGGGGAACCACCGCGGCCGAGATCGGAAGCGGCACGGGACGGCTGGTCAACATGATGATGCAAGCCGGCGTCGATCGTCTCTACGCGCTTGAACCATCGAAGGCGGTCGAGACGTTGAAGGACAATGTTTCGCAACACGCCGACCGGGTTGAGATCCTGAACCTGCGCGGCGACCAGTTGCCGCCGTTAAGTCTTGACCTGGTGCTATCGATCGGCGTTGTGCACCATGTCCCCGATCCAGATCCCGTCATGCGCGCCGCCTATGCTGCGCTCAAACCGGGCGGCCGGATTCTGCTTTGGCTTTATGGACGGGAAGGCAACGAGTTCTATCTATCAATATTTGGACCGCTACGGGCCGTAACGCGCCGACTGCCGCATTTTCTATTGGTTCCGATTGCGCATTTCCTGAATTTCGGCGCCGGTCTGTATCTTGCGGCCGCCCGCATTATGCCGCTTCCGATGCGCAGTTACGTCATCAATATCTTCGGCCGCTTCGATCGTCATGCCCGGTATTTAGTCGTGTACGATCAACTCAATCCCAACTATGCAAAATATTATACACGATCGGAGGCTATCGGCCTCTTAGATCGGGCCGGCTTCACGAACGTACAAGCGTTTCACAGACATGCCTACAGTTGGACCGTGCTTGGAACACGGCCAATTCAACATGACACATCGCGCTAAAAAGAGAATCAGGTTCGCGCTGCAAAACGCGAACTGCTTCGCCTCGCGCGCAAGAGAAATCCCCCCGCGAGGACGACCTCGCCCGAGCACACTATCTCAGTAGGTGAACAGCGTGGGGCGGCCACCCTTGTAGCCACGCAATTCCACGAACGGCGCGAGATTTGACCCCGCGCAGCCTTCGACGCCGGACACCTGGTGACGCCAGCCAACATAGCGGACGGGCGGTATCCTGAAATGCTCACTCAGTAGGAGCTTCGTGGTAGCGCCGTTTGGCGATAGAAGGCCTTTGAACAACTCGACCGGCAACTTCCCATCCGACGAGACGAGCGAGGAAGTAGCGTCGCCGTCTTTAGAAACATCGACTGAGATTAGATCGCTCTCGTGAAGGCGGCGAAACCCACCAAGCAACTCGACCCGTTCTATATGGTGCCTCTGCAGTACGGCCTCGAAGCCGGACGGGATAGTAATAGCATATTGCCTCGTGAGGCCATTTTCCGGACACGCCGCATGAAGATTGTAATACGCTAGGCCACCGCTCCTGACGTGCGGGGCCACACCCCATGATACGAGCCAGAGGAGCGGCAAGGATGCAGCCGCTGGTATGCCGGATCTCCAGCTTACGCGTCTAACCTCGATCGGCCGGCGCATACCGACAACCAGCGCTATAGCCAGCGGGAGGAGGAGTACGCCGCCCAAGGTTAACGAAGGCAGTAGCTTCCGCGACGTGTCGACTGCACCGGTCGTAAACGGCATCAGGGTCGGGGTTAGTGCCGACAAGGCGTCAGCAATAACCGCATTCATTTGCACCAAGCCGTGCAACTGCAAATCCGCGCCGAACGGCAGGAAGGTAAGTGGATTAAGTAGGGATTTGACAAAAGCCGGGAAGACGCCGGCCATGTCATGTCCGGCCAAAAAATACTGGCAGACTGGCATCGGATTGCCGATCATCAGGCTTTTCACCCATGTGAGCTGTAGGCAGACAAGGACTGCCATCGCCAGGGATACGCCCCTAATGTCAGATCGACTGAGGTCCGATCTCCCAACGATGACAATCATCGAAATGAGAAGGGCGATCGGCACGCCATAGGCCAGATAGCCCCTGGCGTTCGCACTGGGCCCCCAAATCACAACAAGCGCGCACGCTCCGGCACCGGACAAGAGCGTGAAGATCAGGAACCTGTCACGTATCGCTGTGCTCAGCGACTTGCTCCGAAGCGCGGCGAACGCCATAACTCCGAGCGTGACTATGACGACGATCGGCTCTGGACTGATCGACTGCAAGGCGTAGTGCAGGGCCTGTCTAGCTACATGCAGAAAGTCGCCCGACCTGATGTGGTCCAGCCAAGCATTCATGGCGCGCGTCAGGTACTCGGACTCGGTGAGACCATAGGCAACTGATCCTCCGTAGGCGTAATTCATGGCAAACGCCCAGGCTTCGCGCCAGAAATAGCACCCCACGAGCAGCGCTAACGAGATCGTCAGTTTTCGGAGTTGCAACAGAAACATCGAAACCAGCGCGACGTAGAGAATAATGTTCGACCAATAGAACGGAACGATAATCCAGAACGTCAGATGGGCGAGGAAGAACCGCCGCCAGCCCGCGTCGCGCTCCCATGGGAGTAGCAGCGAGACGACGAGACTTGCCACGATCCACGTCGCCGGTCCCGCAACGTGCGCGCTATAATCGGCGAGATGAAACGAGATGCTTCCAAGCAGGTAGGTCGAAGCACCCAGGAGGGCAGAGAAAACGCGCGGCAGTGCGTAACGCCGGCCGATGAGATACATCGCGCCGGCAGAAAGCATCGCCATCCCTGCGATTACCAGGTTGGTTGCCGACCAGACCGGCAGGAAGAAGAGCGCATAGGCGAGGAGACCAAGCCCTGGCCGGAGTGCATAAAAAGCTTGGTTCTGCACCTGACCAGCCAGCATTGCCTGATCTGCGAAAATGGAGAAGTTTTCGTTGTGAAGAAGCCCATGGTCTGTCGCTGCCGAGAGCACTAGCTTTGACGGTGCCGCCCGAAAAATAAAAACCAACCGCCTGAGCATGGTGAGGATTTACCACTCTACCCGCCACCAGATCAATAGACCCGAACCACATAGACCCGAACCACCATGCCCCTGTACGATCGTGTGCGTTCGCAATACACATCTGCACACGAGACCGCGGGTGAAGCCCGTAGGATGGATTGAGCCCTTGCGAAACCCATCGCATGTCGCGATGGCCTCGATAGGTTTCGCTTTCACCTTTGCAGCGTTTAGCCTGTCTGTCCGTCGGCGGCTGCCAGCTCATCGCGAAACGCTAACTGCTTCGCCTCGCGTGCAAGCGAAATCTCGCGACCCGGCCGCGACAAATCAACCCGTCGGGCAAATCACCCAAAAACCTGTCCAGCCCCTGCGGGAAAAATATTCTGATTTTCAGAAATCGCAAATCAGTCTATATCCATCCACATCCCGTCCCAACCAGAGGGGCGTTGCGCAACGTACCGGCGCGGGGCGGGGATGCGGTGGACGCGGATGGCGCACCTGACGAGGGCGCTCGAAGCGGACGGCGAAATCGTGTGGTCCTGACACCCTCATGCTGGTGTCAAGTTCGTGCTCACGCGCGCGGGCGACGGTGGCAAGAGTGCAAGGCTCACCGAGGAGAGCGCGTATAAGCCGTAACCCATCGCGCAGGGAAAGTCGGATTGCCTCCGCTGGACCTGTATGCTCGTGTGCGTTTTCCACCACCTCATTGCACACGAGACCGCGGGTGCAGCGCGCATCCGGCTTTCCCTGCGCCCTCTTCTTTTTCGAGGGTGTGAATCGACGCAAAGCTCGGGCGCATCGCGCCGCGAGATCGCGAAGCATTGACTACTCTCCGCGATTGGCTGTTTGAATTTAAATCGGAACTTCACAGCGTCATTGCCTGCGACAAACGCGAAGCGTTTGCGCAAGGGAGCGCTCTTGTCCGCCGAAGCCCGCCTTCGGGCGAAGGCGGATGCGACGAAGCAATCCAGCTTTCGCGGTCGTTGCGCAGAAGCTGGATTGCTTCGCGGAGCCTGTCATCGGGCGCGCATTCGCGCGACCCGTTGGCTCGCAATGACGTTGATAGATTGGAGCGCCATCGCCGCCAGCAACCCCTACTTCCCCCACACCTCTTTCGCGACATCGACCGCGAGCTTGAGTTTGGCCCACTGCTCTTCCTCGGTCAGCAGGTTGCCCTCCTCGGTGGAAGCAAAGCCGCATTGCGGCGATACCGCGAGCTGGTCGAGCGGGGCGAATTTGCCCGCCTCCTGCAGCCGCCGCTTGATGTCTTCCTTGTTTTCCAGTTCGCCCGATTTCGAGGTGATGACGCCGACCACCACGATCTTGTTGCCCTTC